>Ga0256841_1000052_pt1:2500-129825 | contig 129825 bp, 107 predicted proteins | sample 356308metaG_FD_185971 | JGI IMG/M metagenome (GOLD analysis project Ga0256841, IMG submission 185971) | Hydrothermal vent microbial communities from Mid Atlantic Ridge, Atlantic Ocean - 356-308 | ecosystem: Environmental > Aquatic > Marine > Hydrothermal vents | place: Atlantic...
AAAAGCCTCGGGGAGCCGGCAAACAGGCCTTGATCCGAGGATTTCCGAATGGGGAAACCCGGCCACTGCAGAGTGGTCATCGTTGACTGAACACATAGGTCAGCGAGGCGAACCCGGGGAACTGAAACATCTAAGTACCCGGAGGAAAAGAAATCAACCGAGATTCCCCCAGTAGCGGCGAGCGAACGGGGAAGAGCCCTTAAGTCTTGGGCGAGCTAGAGGAACGCGACTGGAAAGTCCGGCCACAGAGGGTGAAAGCCCCGTACTTGAAAGCGGACCCGGGATGAAGACGAGTAAGGCGGGACACGTGGAAACCTGTCTGAAGATGGGGGGACCATCCTCCAAGGCTAAATACTCCCTACCGACCGATAGTGAACCAGTACCGTGAGGGAAAGGCGAAAAGAACCCCGTAGAGGGGAGTGAAATAGAACCTGAAACCGTATGCGTACAAGCAGTGGGAGCCTGCCGAGAGGTGGGTGACTGCGTACCTTTTGTATAATGGGTCAGCGACTTACATCTCAGTGGCGAGGTTAACCGTATAGGGGAGCCGTAGGGAAACCGAGTCTTAAATGGGCGCGCAGTCGCTGGGAGTAGACCCGAAACCGGGCGATCTATCCATGGCCAGGGTGAAGGCGGGGTAACACCTGCTGGAGGCCCGAACCCACCGTCGTTGAAAAGCCGGGGGATGAGCTGTGGATCGGAGTGAAAGGCTAATCAAGCCCGGAGATAGCTGGTTCTCCCCGAAAGCTATTTAGGTAGCGCCTCGTGGATCACCCTGGGGGGTAGAGCACTGTTTCGGCTAGGGGGTCATCCCGACTTACCAAACCGATGCAAACTCCGAATACCCGGGAGTGCGACCACGGGAGACACACGGCGGGTGCTAACGTCCGTCGTGGAAAGGGAAACAACCCAGACCGCCAGCTAAGGTCCCGAAATTGTGGCTCAGTGGGAAACGATGTGGGAAGGCCCAGACAGCCAGGAGGTTGGCTTAGAAGCAGCCATCCTTTAAAGAAAGCGTAATAGCTCACTGGTCGAGTCGGCCCGCGCGGAAGATATACCGGGGCTCAAGCCACATACCGAAGCTGCGGATGCGTGCTTGCACGCATGGTAGGGGAGCGTTCCGTAGGCCGTTGAAGGTGGATCGAGAGGTTTGCTGGAGGTATCGGAAGTGCGAATGCTGACATGAGTAACGATAAAGGGGGTGAGAGGCCCCCTCGCCGAAAGCCCAAGGTTTCCTGCGCAACGCTAATCGGCGCAGGGTGAGTCGGCCCCTAAGGCGAGGCCGAAAGGCGTAGTCGATGGGAATCCGGTTAAGATTCCGGAACCGGCTATGACTGCGAAGGGGGGACGGAGAAGGCTAGAACATCCAGGCGGTGGTTGTCCTGGTTCAAGCGTGTAGGGGGAGGATCCAGGCAAATCCGGATTCTCGCAGACCCTGAGGCGTGATGACGAGCCCGCGTGCGGGCGAAGTGTTTGAAGCCCTGCTTCCAGGAAAAGCCTCTAAGCATCAGGTCATAGTTGACCGTACTGCAAACCGACACAGGTGGGCGGGGAGAGAATCCCAAGGCGCTTGAGAGAACTCGGGTGAAGGAACTAGGCAAAATGGCACCGTAACTTCGGGAGAAGGTGCGCCCCTGGTACGTGAAGGTCCATGCGGCTGGAGCGGAGAGGGGTTGCAGAGACCAGGGGGCTGCGACTGTTTACTAAAAACATAGCACTCTGCCAACTCGCAAGAGGAAGTATAGGGTGTGACGCCTGCCCGGTGCCGGAAGGTTAATTGATGGGGTTAGCTTAGGCGAAGCTCCTGATCGAAGCCCCGGTAAACGGCGGCCGTAACTATAACGGTCCTAAGGTAGCGAAATTCCTTGTCGGGTAAGTTCCGACCTGCACGAATGGCGTAACGATGGCCCCGCTGTCTCCACCCGAGACTCAGTGAAATTGAACTGGCTGTTAAGATGCAGTGTACCCGCGGCTAGACGGAAAGACCCCGTGAACCTTTACTACAGCTTCGCACGGGACTTTGAACAAGCTTGTGTAGGATAGGTGGGAGGCGAAGAAGCCTGGACGCCAGTTCAGGTGGAGCCGGCCTTGAAATACCACCCTGGTTTGTTTGGAGTTCTAACCTGGGCCCGTGATCCGGGTCAGGGACAGTGCGTGGTGGGTAGTTTGACTGGGGCGGTCTCCTCCCAAAGAGTAACGGAGGAGCACGAAGGTACCCTCAGTACGGTCGGAAATCGTACGGTGAGTGCAAGGGCACAAGGGTGCTTGACTGCGAGACGTACGAGTCGAGCAGGAGCGAAAGCTGGTCCTAGTGATCCGGTGGTTCTGAATGGAAGGGCCATCGCTCAACGGATAAAAGGTACTCCGGGGATAACAGGCTGATACCGCCCAAGAGTTCACATCGACGGCGGTGTTTGGCACCTCGATGTCGGCTCATCACATCCTGGGGCTGAAGTAGGTCCCAAGGGTATGGCTGTTCGCCATTTAAAGTGGTACGCGAGCTGGGTTTAGAACGTCGTGAGACAGTTCGGTCCCTATCTGCCGTGGGCGTTGGAGACTTGAGGGGAGCTGCTCCTAGTACGAGAGGACCGGAGTGGACGTACCTCTGGTGTACCGGTTGTCACGCCAGTGGCACTGCCGGGTAGCTAAGTACGGACGGGATAACCGCTGAAAGCATCTAAGCGGGAAGCCCCCCCCGAGATGAGGTCTCCCAGGTCACTTGATGACCCTGAAGGTCCGTTGGAGACGACGACGTTGATAGGCCGGATGTGGAAGCGCGGTAACGTGTGAAGCTGACCGGTACTAATTGACCGTGAGGCTTGACCATATAACACCGAAGGGTTTGGGTGTATGTAGTGCGGGTACCCGGGTCTGTGTTGGAATTCACCGAATGAGGGGAGCCGGGGAACCGGTTCCTGACGAATTGCCTGGCGGCCATAGAGCGCTGGACCCACCTGATCCCATCCCGAACTCAGAAGTGAAACGGCGCATCGCCGATGATAGTGTGGGGCCTCCCCATGCGAAAGTAGGTCACTGCCAGGCGCCTATACCAGGCCCTGAGCGGATATATCCGCTCAGGGCCTTTTCTTTGCCCGCTTCGCAGGCCTCGCCGCGGGGGGCTGCGGGACCTGCCCTGCCTGCGCTGGAGATATGCAACCCCCAAGTGGGATGGATGATGTAACCCGGAGCGTGGATGCGTCTGTTCAGTCCGTCCCTGCGAACGCTGACTTTCGGATGCAGTGGATAAGTTAATCGAGGACCGGTGGGCGGATGTTCGCAAGGTAAATCATGGATTCTCCGTTCCGATTTCGGTTGCGGTCGATCGTGATCTTCAGCTCGCTCGTCGACAGGCACCAGCCAAGACCAAGGATATCGGTCCCACGAAAACTCGCGCCAAGTCCTGGTCGTCCAGGCCGAGCAGGTTGGGAGATGTAAAGGTCTGCTTGGCCCCCGCATCCCTGAGTCGTTGCTCGGTCGGCGAGTCGGCCAGCAGCGCGCCCCCGGCCGCCAACCTAGCGATCTCCCGCTCTGTCGGTGTCCCTTCCCAGCCTTGGTCCAGGACCAGCAGCATGCGGGCGCGGAGCGTGGGCCTGGCTGGGTCGCCAACGCCTTGTTTGACCGCTGCTCTGCCTGGCATGACTAGGCAGTCCGGCGGCTCGGTGTCATTATCGATTCCGGACCAGGGCCAATCGACGACAGCGGCCCCATACCAAGCGGTCAAGGTATGGGCCAAGCTGTCGATCATTGAGTCCCACCCAGCGGGGGGGGATGGGAATCTGACCATACCGATAGGTCGCTCTACGGGCCAGGGACAACTACGCCGAGACATCGGCGGGAAGCGTTTTAGGAAATGGTGGGCGTCCCTTAGGCGGCGGATCTCGTCGAGCAGGGTTAGGTTGCGGGTGTAATGGGGGTTGATTTCGCGGGGCCGATTGCCGTAGCCGCCGGAGTGGGGATGATAGAGGTGATACAATCGCTGCGCTGGGTCGCGGACGCTCCCGCATCGGCCAAATAAGCGGGCCTTGTGCCACCAGGCGCCATCTTCGCCGCCCCATCCGCGAAACTCTTCGGGGATGCCACCGTGGCGCAAGAGAAACTCCCGGCGGACCAGACCGGCGCCGCCGCTGACCATCCCGGCGCGAAATATCTTGACGGGGATGCAGGCGGCGGGCTCCAGTGAACCTTCCATCACCCGTCGGCTGTCCTCTTGGCCCAGATAACGGATTGAGGAGTAAGGCAAGAGGAAGTCCAACCCTTGGGCGTCTTGCTCCACGATTGCATTGGGAATGAAATCCGGGTTCGGCAGCAGGTCGTTGTCCAGCCACAGTACGTGGTCGCCCGCCGCCACCGCGGATCCGATATTCAGGGCCCGGGCGCGCTCGAAGACCTCATCCTGATGCACGCACAGATAGCGCGCCCCCCACTCGTGTGCCATCTCACGGGCGGTTGGGGCTCGCCCCATGTCCACCAGGATCACCTCGTCCACCCCGTGGCAACCCTGTAAATGGCGCAGGGTCGCGGCGAGGTGAGGCACCCGCTCACTGCCACCGTGGGGGATCACAACGCTGACCGACCGCCGCGCCCGTGAATGCACCGCGGTCGGGGCCGAGGCCTTGAGCGGCTCAGCGCACGACTTGTCGACGTGGGGGCTGCGTCGTCGTTTTGGTCTTGCAACCTGTTCCCGGGCGCGCTTCAGCGCCGGCCACCAGAACCGCTCCCATTGGCGACCGAAGTCCCAGTACCGTTCGACCCAGGCGCGATTTTCCTTGCCGTCAGCCCCAAGGCGCTCGCTGCCGGATGCGATCAAGGTTTCGAGCACGGACTCCAGATCTTTTAAGCCGGCGTGTACGAAAGGCAGCCGGGGCGGGTCCTCGGCGCAATGGCGCAGCAGGTCTTCGACGCCAGGCAATAATCCTACCCCGTTGACCACCACGCAGCCAGTCGCCAGGGCCTCCAGACTGTTGCGGTGGTAGCTCCCGGTCACACACTCGTCGATATGGATGTGGGTCCCACGCTTCATGGCCAGGGATTGTTCGTGAGATACCTGCTGTTCGCGGATACATTGCAGCGCCAGGGGGTAACGCTCGGCCAGCGCATCCAACACCTGCAGCGTGGTTACGTAGCCTTTGCTGTGCCAGTAGAGACGGTGTCCCCGTGGATAGGCTTCGTGCTTACCCGAAGGGGTGTAGGAGATCCCGATTCGGTCGCCCTTGAACCCCGGGCGAAATGGTTCCTCCCACAGCGGTAGCGGGTTCGGCACCGGTTGCCAGTGCTTGAATTCGGGCAAGGTCGCTTGGTACTGTCCCACCACCAGTCCCGGCAGACCCCGATCCACGAAGCCCTGGTCTACGTTCCACATGTAGTTGTGCGCCAGGGTGACGATTGCCTTGCCAGCCAAGCAGGCGCGGTGCTCGGGGGCGACCTTGCCGTTATGGACGATCACCGCGTCCGCCTCGGCCAATACCTGCTCGGCTTGCCCGGGGTCTCGCTCCCATTCGATGTCCCCGTGAAAGACGACACCGTTGCCGTAGTCGCTGCGTGCCCACACGCAGCGGGCGCGGTGGGGGGTCTTGGCGTTGATGCAACGGGCCAGGATGGGCGGCACACCGGCGACGGGGGTAGTGGCGTAAGAGACGATACGTAATGGCTCGCTCGTGGATTGAGGCGTCGATTCGCGGCCGGAAGGGGGGGCGCACTGCTTTACGAACTCCTTCGGTGACAGCTTGGGAAAGGCGGTCAATCGGCTGATCGGACTTAGGTTGAACACCTCGATGCCGGCTTCGCGCAGGGCTTGGTAGAGCCGCAGGTATTGCCTATCGATGGTTGCGAGTTGTTTGTTCAGGGGGTGTTCGCCACTCGCGGCAAAGAAGTGGTCGGAGGTAAAATCCACTCCGATCAGTCCGATTCGCGAGGCCCCCATATGGGCGGCTAGGCAGAGGGCTACATAAGGGGAGTTCTGGCTGTAGTGCAGCCGGTTCGGATCATCGAAGTCGGTGCCGCCAAAGCGGCCGAGGTTGAAGCGCACCACCGGTGGGCGTACCGGACCCAAGTCGAGTTGAGTAAACAGCGTGTGTGCCCGGGACTCGGCGACGAAGCAGAACCGGTCGTCCTTGAACTGGCTGCGAGGGTTCACGACCACCAGATAATCGGGATCGAAGCAGCGCCCTACGTCGTTGACCCCGATGCTCGGGCAAACGGCGGGGTCGAACCAATCTTTCAGATTGGTCAGAGAGCGCCCGCAGCCACAGACCAGCATCGACTCGCCGCGGTGCCGGCCTCGGAACCATGCGAAGTCCTGCGTCTCGCGCTGTGGCGCGGGGCGGTCCCGGGGAACGGCTGCCGGTGGGACGTGCGGTCGTGGTTCCGGTGGCTGTTTTTCGACCGTGGGCGGGGGCGGTGCAGCCGTGCGCGGTGGTGCGTCTGTTCTGGAGAGCCGTTGTAGCAAGATCAGGGATTCGACCTGTTGCAGCTTGCGGTAATCACCGCTTTCCAGAAGTTCGTCGACCAAGATGCGTACCCCTGGAAAGTACTCCGCATAGTCGTGGAAGGCGACGTAGCTTCCCTGGCGCAGACAGGGCTCGAAGTGGAAAAAGTCTCCGGCAACGCTGGCATAGTCGTGCAGGTGATCGATAAATAGCAGGTCGATGGGTTGGTCCCAAGTCACCTCTAGGGCGTACTTGGCGATTACCTGGACCCGCTCGGTCAGGCCTGCGTCCGCCAAGGTACGGCGTAGTTTGTCCAGACTGGGGGGCTTGATCAGCAGCTCGCCGTCCGCTTCCCCGAGACGGCCATCATGGGGGTCCACCGCCACCAGTCGCGCCGCCGGGGCCAACGTACGCATGACGCTGCCCAACACCAGGGTGGAACGACCGCAATAACTGCCGACCTCCAACGCAATCCTCAACGGTGGCGACTGTCGGCAGAGTTGGGCGGTGGCGGCCATCAGCAGGTCTGCCTCCGCTTCCGAGAGCCAGCCTTCCACGCCCCGCATTCGGTCCAGGATCGGCCGGGTCAACAAGAGTGGGGGCGGCGCAGGTATCGTCTCCGCCCGGCTCCCCTTGGTCGAGTCGGTGCGGTAACCTCCGTACCGTGCCCGCACCCGGGCGCGAACCGGATGGTTCCAGCGGCGCGGCACCGGATGCATCCAATAGGCCTTGGGATGCGCGAGGGCGGTCTCCACCTGCTCGGGGGAGTAGTCGGTGCGAAACCTGACCCAATCCCCGCAACAGGGATTCCTCTCGACCCGATGGCCGAGCAGGGCGGTGAGGGTCGGCAGGATCACCTCCTCGGTGGCCCATATCTTGGAACGGGCAAGCAACTCTCTCAGGTGGGTGTCGGTATCGAACAGGTGTACCAAGTCCCGGGCCGCCGCGGCAGTGAACACCGTCGAAGGCCAGAAGGTCCAGTGGACGAATTTTCCTTCGCCGCCCTCGAAACGGCGTAGGAAGGGGCGCCACAGGTCGACCTCGCGCCAAGCAACCTTGACCGGTGCCACTTCGCTGTCCGGACCTTGGGGTGCCGCCAAACTGCTGAGCAATCCGATCCCCTCGCGCCGCCGCAAGAATTGCTCCAGATAGGCCGAATAACCGGGACGCAGGGCAATCTGGTCGGAATCGACGATGGTCAGGGTATCGAACGGCAACTCGGCGAGACAAAAGCGCATAGAGTCCAAGGCGAAACCATGCAGTTCACCCCAGGCCATGGGCCGGGGATGAGGATGTAGGACCGTGTCCAGGCGTTCGAACGGGTAACGCCGCAACAGGCCCGCGTCCTCGCTACCGTCGTACAGCAGCACGGCGGAATCCGGGTCCAGACGGCGTAGATTGCGCACCAGGTCCACGACGCAATCCAGGCGTTCATGGACCAGACAGGCGAAGACGTTACGCAGTGTAGGCATGGATGTAGAGCCACATACTGTATACCCGGCGCACATGATTATGTCGTACTTCGAGGGTATTCCTCGTGCTCCTGGGCAAGGCGCGGAAGCGAGTCATAGCGGGGACTATGGCGAGCTTGCGCAACACGGCCAAGGGGCGCCCGCAGTAGTGGAATATTGACGTGGGACGGGTATGCCCTGTGCCGGATTTCGGTCTCCGGAAAAGGTGCGTCGGAGCGCTTGACTGTGTTGCCACGTCTCGTTTCGTTGGTCATGGAGATGCGCCGTCCCTCTTGCCAGGATTCGCTGCTTCTCACCCCACCTGTCTCAGCTTCTTCAAGGCCATCGGGCTGCCTGTACGATCGAGTGCAGTGTAACCACGGGCGGTGATCAACTCTCAACGAGCGCCTTGACGCCCGGATGATAATCTGCGTAATTGCGGAGGGCCGCATACTATCCCATATCAAAGGCCCTTGGCCGCCAGGTATTCCCGAGACCGAGCCCCGGTCTCGTCGTCCCCTTGCGCAAGCCCTTGCAGGAGGGTCGCGGCTTCGTTCCCGCACCCCGTTTGGTCCAGGGCCAGGGCCCGGTAATACAGGGCGCGACGGTTGTCCGCCTCGCGCTCCAACAGGGCGTCGAGCCGTTCCAGGGCCTGCAGAAAATGTCCCCCGCCGATCTCCAGCACGGCGAGATCGAGCAGGCTGGGTGCATGCTCTGGGTCGAGACTCAGGGCCTTCCGTAACTGCTGCCGTGCCTCGTCGTGGTCGCCCATCGCCACCGCTACCAGCGCTATTTGATGGCGTATGCCCGGGTCTTTCGGCGCCAGCAGCGCGGCCCGCTCCAGGGCCTCTCGCGCCGAGCCTAGGTCTTGGCGCATAAACAGCACGCTGCCCAGTGTTGCCCAGGCCGGGGCGGACTCCGGCGCCGACCGTACCGCCTGCCTGAGCAGGGTCAGCGCCTCTGGTAAACGCCCACGGGCGGCGACTACCTTGGCCAGTTCGGTCGGAAAGCGGGCCTCGTCGGGCCGCGCCTCTGCGGCACTGCGCCAAGCCCGCTCCGCGCTCTCCAGGTCGCCGACCGCCAGCCGCAGCCGCGCCAAGCCGTCCCATGCCTGGGCGTTCTCCGGGTCCAGTTCCGTGGCTTTCTCCAATGCCTCCAGGGCGGAGGCATAGTCTCCCCGCAGGGCACGCACATTGCCCAGGTTGGTCCAGGCCATGCTTCGCCCCGGGTCGATCTCCAGGGCCTTGCGCAAATGCCCCATCGCGTCCTTCAAACGTCCCTCTTGCGCAAGCAGGAAACCCAGATTGTTGTGCGCCGTTGCGTTGTTTGGGTCCACCTCCAGGGCACGCAGGTACTCCCGCTTGGCCCCGTCCAAGTCGCCTTCCAGGTGCAGGCGTGCGCCCCGGTTGTTGTACTCCAATGCGCCTCTCGCTCGGCGGTCGGTGGCCAAGCCTTCGCTCAGAACCTGTTTGGGGGTGTTCACGTCGATGTTCTCAGGCAATGCGCTTGACCAAGTCGGACAGCAGTTGTTTGGGTTTGATGTCGGGGGTCTGGAACTTGACATTGCTCAGGGACAGGTCGATGGGTTTGCCCTGCTCATAATGCACCGGGAACTCGACTCCAAAGGGTAGTCCCGAGCCGTACTCGAATCCGGCCAGCCGCCAACGTTTTTCGTATAACTCGATGGTCTTTACCCACAGGTCGGCCTCTACCAATACAAAGCCGGTCACGTCGAATTTGAACTTAGGCTCCACCGAGACCTTGGCATGGGCGTCCAACACCAGGCCATTCGAGGGAGTCCAGTCCACATGGACGCCAGTATCGAAGGCCCCCTCCAGACCCAGTTGTCCTCCGATTTCGATCGCCGCCTGGGCGCTGACGATAGGGATGCCCGCCCCGAGTCCACCGCGCACGAACATCCTCAGGCCGGCGTGGGCCGGTACATGGAGCTTCACATCCCCTCGTACCCGGGTCTGTTCCTCGTGGGCAGGGTTGTAGTCCACCCGCAGCTTGCCCTGCAATTGCCCCGGGCCGATACCGGCGCTCAGGTCCAGTCCGCCGCTGATATTGGCAAAGATACCGATACGCTGTCCGGCCACCGCCACACCGACGATGGGGATGTCGATGCCGATCTTGAAGAGGTTCTTTTCGAGCTTCTTTTCCGGGAACAGCTCTACCGTTCCCGGCAGGCCGATCTCGCCGACCACCTCGATCTCGCCGTTGGGGGTGAGCCTTACCCCCGCGGTACCTTCCAGCCAGGGGGTCAGTCTGAGGGTCAGGGAACCTCCCCCATAGAGAGTGATGACGTCGCCCCCTTCCGCTGGTTTGCCTCGGGGTTTACCGTCGGCGATGGGACGATTGGTGGCGCCGGCCGTCAGCGAGCCCTTCAGCCGCCCCTTCTCGTAGCCCGCGGTCACTACCGCGTCGAAGGCGCCGTCGTCGTAGGTCACGGTCAGTTCGCTGCTGATGCCTGGGATCTTTGGTGTCGCCTTGCCGGTCGCCTTGACCATGTAACGGTCTTGGTCAGGCCGTTTGATCACCTGGGCCTGGATCGAGCCACCGGCGATGCCGGGGATGTCCTTCTTCAACTGCAGGGTGCCGCCGATCATGAGTCCCTGCGCACTGCTGTAGCTCATGCTCATGTCACCCTGTTCGACGGCGGGGATATCGGGCTTGATTGAACCCTCGGCGCTGATCGTGCCGTCGTCGAAGCTTGCCTCGATGTTCCCGGACTTGACACCCCTGACCGTACCGGGGCGAATACCGATTTTTCCGCTGCCGGCGAATCTTCCACCCGCATAGCTCACCCTGACTTCGGCCGGCTTGAACAGCTTGGCATCGAAGTCGATGCTGCCCCAGAGTTCCAGGTCTCCGCCCTTGCCGATACGGCCGCCGATGCTGCCGGTTCCGAGTCGAGGTATATTCAGATCGACTTGACCGCCGACCTCGAGTCCGTTCGGGCGAAACAAGACGGTGAGACTGGCCTCCGTGACCTGTATGGGGCCCGGGAAACTGAAATCGGACTTCGTGAAGGTCTTTTCTAGGGCAACTCCATCGCCGTCGATTACGACGTCGATGTCGAGTTTCTTGAAGAACGGCTGCGATGGGGACAGCTTGCCTCGCGCAATGAGGCCCCGGCTCTCGTCGAAGTCGATTTGTTGAAACTCTACCGTGCTTAATGCATACAGCTCGGCATAGCGCATCGACTGGAGAATGCCGCCCTTATCCATACGGCAGGTATAGGGGAACTCTCCGAGGCCCATCAATGGTAGGCTGATCTGTTTGGGAACGACCTGCTTCTTTCTCTTTTTCTTGGAGGTCGGCCACATCCCGGTAATCGCCCCGCTCTTTGCCTCTTCGTCGTATGTGATCGACGGCCTGTCCAGGCCTTTGAATCCTAGCCTTTGCCAATCCACCCTGCCTTTTGGCGCCTTTTTTTCCGCATCCCAGGAGATCTCCTTGGGAACCCCGCCGCTGGTGAGGGGATAAATGATCAGGCGAGTGGGCTGCCCCAGCAGCTTCTTTTGCGCCACCTGCGCCGCAGTCAGGGCGGGCGTAATCGCATCGAGTGGTTTTTCCACGCCCTCCACGTCTTCCTTTTCCCACTTGGCGTCCTTTCCCTCCGGGTCCATCTTGGGGTTTGGGGCAATGGTTTTGTAGGTGATCGTGTATTGGGACTTGAGTGCACTTATCTCCGCTCTGCTGGGCTTCTTGTTTAGTGACTTGAATGGTCCTTTCCCCGCGTGGGGTTTCACTGCCGCCCTGATGGAGTTGCGAATGTTGGCCACAATCCTGGAACCGGAGGAACGATTGCTGCTTGCGTCCAAGAGCATCATGTTGGCTATGGTATTGGTTCCACCCAGTTGCAACTCTTCCTTATGGTCGACGTCCATGGCCCTGGGCTGTCCTTTCGCATCCCAGCGTGGAATGACGAACTCGCTCTTCAACTCCTCGGGGGTGCCGATTAGATAGCTGGCATGTTGCCGCCGGGACTTGCCTCGGCGTTTGATCTGTCCCCCTTTCAACGGGAGGAATACGAGTTTGCTGTCCGTTTGCGCCGGATCATCGGCGACATCCGTATCCTGTTTTCCAGGTTTGGCCTTGCGAATACCGGGCAGCGCCTTGAGTTTTTCCTTGGCCGTGGGCTCGGCGCCGGGGGCGACGTTTTTCTTCCAGATCGCACGTTGGTCCTCGGCCCCCGCGGGTCGCTCGGTCCCGCCTTTTGTGATGGTTACCATGGCCTCCGAGCGAAGGTACTGGAATTTGAAGGCCGGTATCTCCAGTTTGGGCAACAACATCTGCTTGTTCTTCACATCGATGGTGCCGGCCGGTGACTCCAGGACCTTGGCACCGTCGCTGTTGGCCGCGGCAGGGGATCCCTCAGCCTTTTGCAGCATCCTCCGTACTCCCCCTGCTTGCTGTACCACGTGGGTAGCCTCATGGGCCATCAGGTGGTCGTCTCTTTGAGAGGCCCCGGGCCCGAGCCAGATATCGTTTCCGTGGGTAAAGGCACGGGCATTGAGGTCGGAGGCGGCTTGGCGCGCGGCGGCATCGTCGTGGACTCGCACCTGTTCCAAGCTCACCCCGAGGCCGCCTTCCAGTTTGTCCCGAGTGCCCGGTTCAAGGGGGGCGCCGGCGCCCTTTCCAGCGATGGCCTGGCCCGCCACAGCGGCCTCCCCACCACCGGGAGCGCCCGCATCCTCTTTTTGTACCGGCTGCGTGTCGTCGGTCTCGGTTTCGATGTCTTCCGCCTCCTGCCGCTGGATCGGCTGTGCCTCCTCCACCACCGGGGCTCCCGCCTTCTGCGCCGGTTCGGGTTGTCTCTCCTCCGTCGCCGGGGCCTCCGCCTTCTGCACCGGTTCGGGCTGTCTCTCCTCCGTCGCCGGGGCCTCCGCCTTCTGCACCGGTTCGGGCTGTCTCTCCTCCACCACCGGGGCCCCCGCCTTCTGCACGGGTTCGGGTTGTCTCTCCTCCGTCGCCTTGGGACTTGTTTCCGATATGGTCTGCGGGATTGCCCCCGGCTCGACAGCGGAGATGTCCCCAGGATCGACCTTTTTGCCTTCGGTCACCCGTTCGGCGACTGCCTCCGCCTCCTTTTCATATTGGTCACCGGCCTTACCGATGGCGACCTGACGCTGCACTCCTTGCCTCAGGGAGAGGGCCGGACCCACACCGGCGCCGTACAAGATCCCCCGCGAGCCACCACCGGACCGGGAGCGGACATGAGTCGATGTGCTGCCGGGTGTGGGGGCGCGCTGGGCCAGACGCCGGTCGTGCCGGACCCGGGATCGGCTCGCTACGAATCCGCCGTTCATCGCTCGAATACCCCCATGAAGCTCTGCATGTCCCCATAGTCCTCTCGGAGCCGTGGCGGCGGTCGATCCGCCGGACCGACCGCCCCCGCCTTCCGGTACTCGTTGCGCAGCGCCTCTTCGACGTGCTTGGGCCGTACCATGCCGTCCCCGGCATCCAAAGAGAGGAGGGTCGCATAGAGGGCCGCATTACGAATCTGGCCGCCGGTCAGGGCGTGGCGTCGGGCGATCTCCTCCAGTGAGCGGTAGTCCAACAGGTGGGTGTCGGGTAGGTGCAATTGCCAGATGCGCAGGCGCTGCGGTGCCTCTGGGGGCAGGAAGTCCACCACTACGTCCATGCGCCGCTGAAACGCCGAGTCGATATTGCGGGCGGTATTGGTGGTTACCAGGATGATGCCCTGATAGTTCTCCAGTCGCTGGAGAAGATAATCGGTCTCCAGGTTGGCATAGCGGTCGTTGGCGGACTTGACCTCGGTACGGCCCCCCATCAGGGCCTCGCCTTCGTCCAGTAGGAGGATTACGTCCAACTCCTCCGCCTTGGACAATACTCGGTGCAGATTCTTTTCGGTCTCGCCGATGTACTTGTTGACCACCGCACCCAGGTCGACCCGGTACAGGTCCATCCCCAGTTCCGCCGCCAGCAGTTTGGCGGCGAGGGTCTTGCCGGTACCACTGGCGCCTCCGAACAGCGCACGTACCCCCCATCCCATGCGGCGGTCGAAACCACTGCCCAGGTGATCGGGGAGCCGCTCCCGATACCGGCAGCGTTGCATCAACTCGCGCAGTTTGGCGGAGACCGGATCGCTGACCACCAGTTGCTCCAGCCCCCCATCGGCGGACACCGGCGTGGCCAGGGTATCGAGGCCTTGCCGATTCAGGGTCCGGGCGGCGCGGCGCACGTCTTCCAGCGCAATCCGTTCGCGTCCATCGACCGCGGCGGCGGCGATGGCGGTTCGGGCCAGTCGGCGGATGTGGCCGCCGGGCAGGTGAAAGCGCTCCACGATCCGATTCAGATCCGGCACCGGGTGGTCACCGAAGGCCTGGCGCCAGTAGCGCAGGCGTTGTTCCTCGCGCGGTGGGGGCAGGGTCAGACGGATGGTGGCCGGGGAGACCCGCGCCCCAAGTCCTCCTTCCAGGCCCATGATCACACCCACCGGCCCGCGGTAGCAGCTTAGGACCGGGAAGATCGCGGTCTCGCCCGGGGCGAGGTCGTAACGCAACACCGGGAGGTAGCCACCCAGGATGCACAAGGGGCCCAGGTGGCGCAGGGCCGCCCCATCTTGTGGGCCGGCCTCCCCCCGGCCCTGCACCGGGACCTCGGCGACCCCGACGCCGAGGCGCCGGGCCACTGCGCCTATGACCTCCAGCCGCTCAGCGCCGGTGATGCCGCGCAGCTCCAGGACTCTGGCCTTACCCGCTCCCAGCAACGACACCGCCCGCCCTATTTGGCCCAGCAGGTCCGGAGCTAGATTGAGGGTCTCCAGGTCCTCGAAGTGGGCGCGTTCGTGGAGCCGCCAATCCGCCGCCAGGCCGGTCGGAGACTCGCCGCGGATCAGGTCCCACAGCACCGGCGGTGGCCGCAGCAGCCATTCGGAACGGGGCGCATCGGGATTCAGTACATCGGCCAGTCCTGAGGCGGTCAGGGCGCGGCCCGCCGCAGAGATCTCGCCGGGCTCGGAATCCCCGTCGCTGAGCATCTGCCCGAGCAGGTCGAGGGTCGGTCGCCGATGGGCCAAGGGCTCTTGCAGACCGGCGAAGAGGGTTCCGAACCGGGAGTCTTCCTCCACCAGACCGATCACCATCAGTAACAACCGCTTCGTGGCCGATACCCCTTCCCCGCGGGTCAAGGCCGCCAGCGGCAGGTGTCCCGTACCGGTCGCTTCCCAGGCCTCGATCTCCCGTTCCCACCAGCCCGGCAGTTCCTCCCAGGAGGCGTCGTTGGGTAACAGTGGCAGCATCTCCTGCAGGTACTCCGCAAGGAACGGATACTGGTCCACCGTCCGGTGGAGGTCGCGGTGGTCGCTGGGATGCATCCGGTGCAGGGCATGGACGATACGATACACGGCGGCGTGGAAGTGCAGGCGAAAATGGTTCCGGGCCCGGTAGGGGAAGGTGGAGAATGCATTGCTCATACCCGGACTCCTAGTCGAAGTGTATTGATACCACCCGGCCGAGGTCCGGCAGCCAGCCGGGATCGCGGTCCAGCCCGGCCATGCGGACGGGCAGGTAGACCCCTTCCAAGGGCAGGACCAGGTCGACATGGGTCGATGACACATAGAGCCGGGCCGGATGCAGCAGCAGCGAGCGGCCCGGGGTCGGGCCGTCGTCGCACAGTACCTGTCTCAGGTATAGGTCAAGGTAGGGCAGAAGGGCGGTCAACCAGATCCTTACGACCGGGTCGACGGCGCGCACCCATGCGCCCTGGAGCGAGGCATAGGGCACTGCGGCGGCCTGCCCGGCGGCCAACCGGAAGGCCACGTTCCCGCAAGTCGCGCGCGGCCCCGGCGAATCCGCCGCTGCTCGGGTAAGGTAGGGCCGCAGGGCATCCCGCGCTGCCGCGACGCCGCTTCCGCCCCTGGGTCGGTCGCAGAGCAGATAGCCTTGGTCGGACCAGAGCAACAGTCGGCCATCCTCATGGCGCCAAAGATAGCCGTCCCCGACCGGCCTCCTGAGCCGGGAGGGCCAATCCGTCGGCAGTCGGAAGCCGTTGCCGGCCTGGATACCCCTGCCGAGTGGTGCCGTTGCCTCCCGCCCGGCCAGGGCGGCCAGGGCCGACCAGAGGGGGTCGTCGCCGAGACCACCGCCTTTTCCGCCCAGAAGCCCCCACGCCAGGGCCTCCAGGGTGCCCCATGCCCCGAGCCGGCTGGCCAGGCGCCAGTCCGCTTCGAAAGCAGCGGGCATATCCAGGCGCAACATCACGTTAAGCAGATAGAGGACGCCTCCCAATTCGGTATCTACGCCGGCTTCGAGGCTCAGACCATCGCCTTGCCCAAGCGCCGCTCGCGGGGGCCTCTCCCCAGCAGTGGGCCTTGGCGTGGGGGATAGGTGAACGGCCGGTGGCCGAGGCGAGGGCGGTCCCGAAGGCGGCCCCTGCGCGAACTCTGGTGCCCCCATGCCTTTCGCCTTGCGTGGCGATGCGCCAGAGGAAGGGAGTGGAGGTGAATCGCACCCGAACGCGGCGTCTGCCTGGGTTTCGGCGAGGGTGGGCGTCTCAGCGAGGTCATGTCCCCCGCTCGGTGCGGTGGCGCGATGAGGTGGATGCGGGGCGCCGGCGCCTGTTGGGGCCGTGCGCGGTGACCGAGGTGGCGTCGGCGGAGCCTCTGCCCAGGGCGCCTGGCGCATCCGCCCTTGGGGCGGCGGAGGCGCCTGATTCGGAGTTGGAGGCGACGGTGCAGGGGGCGGGCGCGCCGAAGCCTGCCCGGCGGTTGGCGCCACGGCACTGGGTGACCGAGACGGCGCCTGCGGGGCCTCTGGGGGTGTCGGGTGCCTCCCCCCGGGGAGTGGCGGGGTGGCTGGCGAGGCTTGATTCGGGACCGGAGGCGGCGGCACAACCGCCGGTTGTTGCGGTGCGGTCCAGCGACGCCTCAATAGGCGGGCAAACTCAGGGCTGCGCGCCGTCGCGGGCTGCCGGAACAGTTCCGCGGCCAACCAGCGAAGCAAGCTCCGGGCCCGGTCGGCGGTATTCTCTCTGTCCGGCGAACGGCCCTCCGCGCTGCTTTTCTCAACGCGGGGGGGCTCTTCGCTCTCGAAGCGGCCATGCGACACCACACCGGTTGGCGCTACCGGCAGGGCTCGGTGCGACTCGTCGGTCGAGCGGTGAGACGGGAAGGGATCGGGCAAGCCATAGGCTCGGCAAAGCAACCTGGCAAGGCCCAACGCCTGAGCCGGGGACAGGGCCTGCGTGATCAGGGCCGTTCGACCGAGCTTGGTCAGGTGATGAAAGATCGCCGGTAGCCATATCGGGTCCCGGGCCAATAGACCGGCCACCATGTCACCGCCGTTGTTCAGTGCCGCCACCGCCGGTTCGGCAAGCAGCAGGCGCCACCACCAGCGTCGCCGGGCCACGCCTGAACAGAGGTCCGTGAGCAGGCAGGCGAGCATCTCCGCCCGGTCGCTGAAGCGTACCGCATCGGCGTCGATGGGTACGGTACCGGTGGCGGGGCGGGCGGCCCGGGTATAGACCCGGGCCAGGTCGTCCCGCCAGGCCTGTTCCCAGCCCGAGTCGATCCGCGTTGCGGGAATCGACAGGCGCAGGCGGGTGGGGGAGGGGTCGGACAACCGCTTGACGATCAACGTCGCTGCGGGCGGGAGGCCGGCCGGCCGAGGGTCGGCTCCGTCCAAGAGACGCCCGAGGCGCAGGCGGAGTCGTTCGGCCTCGCCCCCGCCGCGCAGCCGCAGGGTGCCTATCCGGTGGCCCGGGTTGGCGTAGAATGGTCTCATGATCGGCGGACCTGGTTGTCTCTCTGCTGGCGCGGGGCCATTTCCCCCCTTCCGGGCGGCGAGCTGTCGACCTGCCCGGCCGGCGTCCTGCGGCGGCGGAGCGAGTCGCCGTGCATCTCACCAAAACGGTGCGACGCAGGCCAGGATCAGCGCCAAGAGCAGCACCCATATCCACCGGGGTGGCTTGAACTTCCGCGCCCGCAGGCGCGTTGAGATGCGTGCCTTGCCGCCGTCCGGGATCCGCAACCGGTAGGCATCCCGCCCGGCCTGTTCAAACCGGTCGGCGTCATCCGGGGCCGGTGTCACTGCTTGCTGCCAGTCCGAGACCAATCCTTCGTGCTCGGCGATGTAACCGAAGGCCCCCACCGGCTCATAGAGGCGGTAGCGCTGCTCGGCGACCCCCATTTCGTACTCGGTGCGGCGGTAGCCGTCCATCACCCAGACCCACTCGTAGATCACTTTCGCGCCGGAGAACAGCCCCCTAAGCCAAGTCAACAGGTTCCCGGGCAACCCCGTCGGGGCGCGAAACGCCTGTCCCCCGGCGAAGGCCCGCGCATTGCCCGCTCGTTCCCGGTTGCGCTGTTCGAATGGACCGTCTTCTTTCCCGCGCACCAAACGCCCGCGGCGCATCTGACTGACGATCAGCACCATCTCCTGATCCGCCACCCCGTCCGCCGGCGGCGGGTAGCCGTCGCCGCTGATCTCGGCGCTCTGCTCGTGCTCCGACAGGGAGACGAAGTTCATATTGCGACGGATGCTGCTCTGTACGAAATCCACCGCCTGTGTCGAGTCCAACAGCACCCAGATACATTGATGGCCGGCAAGGGCGCCTCCGTACAGGGCCTGCTCCGTGGCCGAGAGTTGCCATTCCATGGTCAGATCCACCGGTGTCCCTCCCGCCGGGATGGTCGCCGGTGGAATCGAGGGGTTGCCGGTGCCGCCGGTGGCGGGGACCAGATTCCACTTGTTCATATCACCCGGGCCGATGCCCCAGTTGGCGATGCGGAACGAGGCCTGGACCTGGTGGGCGTCGGTGGCCGCCGTGTTGATCACTCGGGCGACGAAGGTGTTGGTATCGGTGGCGTGGATCTGGTTGGTAATGCTCCCCCCCGAGAGCACGCCGATGCTGCTGGCCCCGTTCTCGAAGCCTACCCCGACGACGCCACTACACGCGGCGCCGTCGCCGAGAATGGCCTCGCCCAGCCAATTCAAAGGGATCACCGCGTCCTGGAGCGAGATCTGCCCCTGGATCAAGCGGGCACCCGAGGCATAGTCGGCCCGCGGCCAGGTAAACTGAAACGACGCGCCGTCGAAAGGGGTTGGATCGAAGCCACACTCGCTGCCGTCGCAAAGGCGGATCACGTTGAAATAGAAGCCGAAGCTGGTGCTCAAGTCGATCCAGCCCGTGCCCCCTCCGGCGGTGGTCGTCGGCAGCCGCACTTCAACACTCCAGTTCTTGTTGTTGTTTCCCAGGTCCCAGGAAAGACACTTGATGGACAGGTTGCTTACCGCGTTGGCGCCCATGTTCTCCCAGATCGAGGTCGTAGTGTTCCAGCGATAGTATTCGACGTTGCGCGGGTCTCCGCCTGCGGCGACCCCGGTCCCTTGGGAATTGGGGAAGATGTCGATGCGGCGTTCGCTGCCGTCTTTATTGTCGCTCGGACCGGGGAAGACGGGACGCAAGACCAATACGATGCAGTCATTGTCGTGGAATGCCGTGTCCCGCCGTACCACGAACGATAGATAGATGAAGTCCTGGTTCTTGTCCTTGATGCCCTGAAAGACGGTCAGCGGACGTACGGCGCCGACCGCGGTGTCGGCTACATAGGTAAGGCGTGCCGCACCGGTCCATCCGGTATCCACCTGGCTTGGCGTGGTTCCGAAGCCAGACTCGGCGAAATCCTCCGGCTCGACGAAGCCATCGACGTTGGGAGGGCTGGGCTGGCCGGGCAGGCCGACGTGATTGCGGAAACAGATCTGTGCAGGCATGGTTGTTCTCCCGAGCGGTTGGGTCACGTACTCTGAATCGCTACACTGAACCAGGAATCGAAGGTCGGAGCGCCCGGGCCGGAGCGGGCTGCATGAATCTCAAGGATGCGGGAGTCGAGCGGGTCGGGGCTGTCGGCAGCCACCCGGACCACGATCAGCTGCGACGAACCGTCACTCTCCTCTGTGTGGGGCGGTGTCGGCGATATCGGGGTGACCGTCCAGGCGCCCGGTGGGTTGGCCGGCACGACCCGGGCGCTGTAGTCATAGGTCCCGTCCCGGGTGAAATTGGCGCTCACCCGGATCAGGGTCTCTTGCCCGACCGGGGTGACGACGACCTGCCCGAGGGCAGGGTCGCTGACCAGGCGGTCGGATGGGAAGACCTGCATTTGCTCGAAGGTGGTTCGCGCGTCGCTGATCTGGGGGGCTTGCCCGACGACCAAGGGCATGGACAGTGGCGGGGGATTGAGCAGGGGATCGTCCGGGGCACTGACCGACACCGCTCGTAGGGCCAGGTCCACACGGGTCGCCCCGGCCGGAACGGTGACTGTTACACGAACGGTCACCGGGCTCCCAGCCGCCACCGTGGCGGTGGTGATGGTCTGGCCCAAGGCATTGGTGATGCGTGTCCCGGCCGACCAAGCGCTCGCAGTGGCGCCCTCGGCGTTGTTAAACAGGACCGACAGGGCGTAGGTCTCGGGGAGGGTGGTCTGGGAGTCCAGGAGAAAGGGGAAATCGTAGCTCTGCCCAACCTGAATGATGCCAATATCGGCGTCGCCCGGGGACAGGACCAGAGAACCCACGGGCGTTTGGACCGCAGGCAGCACCGGGATGATGATCGAAGCACTGCCGCTGGTATTGGCCACCGAAACGATGACGTCCCGCGGCAGGTCCGCCAGATCCGGGACGTTGAAGCTTAGGTGGGTCGTATCCGTGCCTGGATTGAATTGGGTGATTGGGGTAGTGTCCATCAGGACCGTATTCAGATTCGCGGGCACCGCGAAATTGGCACCTTGAAGGGTAATCGCTTCACCGACCCGGACCGAGCCGCTATAGGGTTTCAGGTTTACCTCTGTGGTGGACGGGGCCGCCCCCTCCAGGGCTGTTATGCGCTGCGCCAAGTCGTTGATGGTGGTGATGACTTGGTTGAAGAATGCCGCGGTGATCAGATCGCCGGGATTGACGTTCGGTATGGGACTGTCCATCTTACCCCCCATGCAGTGCATTGCTGTTGCTGTAGTTGCTGAAATCCCAGTAGGATAGGTCCATCCGGGCATCGCCCTGGGTGGGGGCGCGGCCATGGGCGAACACCAGATAGGGCACCGGAGGCGGCGTCGTCGGCGAGCCCTGCCGGTTTTCCCGCACGAGATAGAGCCAGAGCATCTCCGCGCTGTTCACATCAATGGGGTCGAGGGCCAGGGACATGCGCAGGAACGGCCTCAGTGTACGGCCCTCCATGAAGACCGGCCCACGGACCGTCATAGCGGAAAAGAAGCGCGAGATGTCAAAGCCTCGTGTGCCCGGCGTGCCAGCGAGTGGAATCCCGCCGACCGCCGGAAGGTAGCGGAAATGACTCCTGGCCTCGATGTGCTCTGGCCCGCTTTGCAGCGATGCCACGTTGGTCAGATCGGCAATCTGCTGCCTGAACTGGAGTAGGATCGGCCCTCCCGGCAGGCCGCCATCGAAGGCGAGGGACGGCCGCCGAACCGCCCACATATCGACGAAGCCCAGGTGGGTTCCGGACCAAAACAGCAACGCCAAGGGTACGTCGCAGTCGTTCAGTTGCGGCGTCTCGCCCCCGCGCATCGCCGCCACGGCCCCGAACTCGGCATCGTTCGCCGTGGCCGGGTCGCGCAGCGCGCGCATGCGCTCCTCGGTGCCAAAACAGACATGGGCGAGCCAGTTGCGCAGCTTGGACAGGCTCGCCTGGTCGTTGCTGTCCATCAGGGTCGTCAGTGCCGCGCGGGTGTCCGGCGAGAGGGTGGTCAGTTTCTCCACGGGCATCTCTTCGAGACGGAATACCACGCCTTCGACTGCGTAGCGGCTGCCGCAGCCGACCACCTTTCCGGTGTCGAGGCCGCGTACCGGGCGCTGATCCCGATACCCCGAACCAGGGGAAACGACCAAAAGATACGCCCCCCGCGCCTGGGGCGTGACGGCGGCCGGTGGGGTGGCGCAGGGCTCGAACAGGCTGGCGGCGGGCGGCGCCGGGGAGGGTTCCAGGCTTAGGGTCAGCTTGGGCAGATCCACGGACAACGACAGCATTTGGCCGTTCCGGTCGACGGCCAGGCCGCGGGTTATGGACAGTGCCGGCGGATCGCCGTCACCGCCGGGAGCCAGTCGCGCCACCTCCAGTCCATGCACGATACCCGTCCCGAGGGCCTTGCCCAATTGCCCGTGGCGTTGGCGGTTCGCCGTCAGCCCGTCGCCCAAGTCCTCGGCGGTCAGCAGGCTGCCGTTGGTAAACACGGGCTCCCGGATCCCCTCGTCGAGGATCGATTCCAACAGATAGTGTTCGGTCATGACGGGTGCCCCTCAGACCCCGGACATCCGCCCGACCAGACCGAACAACTCTTGCTGCACCCGTCCCTTGACCAGGATCGGCCGTTCGCTCTCGTCGATGCGCAGGCTGTTCGGCAGCAATTCGCCTTGGGGGTCCAGTTGCACGACCGGACGGCCGTCGTTGTCCAGGTCGAAGTCCAGGGCGGCGAGCAGCAGGCAGTCCGTCGCCGTGTCCTGGGTCCGTTCCCGTAGCTGCGCACAGACCTCGGTGGTCCAGAGTACCAATACCCGCCGCATGACCTCTGCGGCAAGGCTCTCGGGCAGATGCAAGGGGCCGTCGCCCGGTGGCGAAGCTGCCGGCGAGTCGGCGGCCGCCAGCCCGCTCACCAGGGCCAGCAGCAACTCGCTGTCGTCGTTCGGCGGCGAGGCGTCAGGGACCACACGAACCCGGTGCAGCAGCGTCCCGAGGCGTCGCATCGCCTGCTCCTCGGCCTGTACTGGGGCCTCAGCGGAGAACTCCAGGCGGAAGCTCTCCAGGGTACGGGAGGGTTTGCGGGTGTCTTCCTCCGAGGCGCAGGCCGTGCTCGCCACCGGGGCCAACTCGGTCTGGCATTCCTGATAACAGAGACTGACGTAGGCCCGCGCCGGACCCGGCGGGGGCGTGTCGGGCCGCTCTGCGAGCCAGCCGCCGAGCAGGCCGCACTGCAACGACGGCACCTGTATCCAACGGCCCTTGGGGCTGACCGCGAAGCCGGGGGTCACCGAGATGCGCAGGTCCGCGCCGCCGGCGTCGGCTGCGGCACTCAGGGCCAGGCCGCAGACCGTGCCGTAGCCGTGCAGAAGTTCGTTGCCGAGGGCGTGCTTCCACTCGAAGTGTGCTTGTTCCTGGCGAAAGTCGTTGACTCCCAGCACCATGCCGAAGTTGTAATGGAGTCTTTGGCGGGGATCGAGGGCAGCGATCTCGGCGTCGATGGTCAGACAACTGGTCATGATATTCCCTCGTTCTTTGCGCGCGGCGGTATCGCGCCGGGGGGATTACGGTCCAGCACGAACCGATCCCTTTCGGGCAGGGGTGGGGCAGCGGCGAGAAATCCGCTCCCCAAGGCACTGTTCCCGACGGTCACGGGGTGGAAGCGGGCCTGGTCGCCCAGCAGGGTATCCTGCCCCAGGCGCGCCTCGCCGACCCGAAAGCCCTCCCAGTAGCGGCGCAGATCGAAGGCCGTATGGGCGGGCTTCTCCAGCTCGACGATGCGCTCGACCATGCGCAGCCGCTCCGCATCCATTCCCTCGGGCAGCAGGACGCTGAAGCGATGGGCGGTGTCGGCCGCCGATCTGCTCTCGGTACGGGTGAGGAATCTCTCCATGAGACGGATTTGGGATGGGCGCTGCGGGGAGACCAGAAAGGCGAAGAACAGTGCCTCCAATTCCTCGTCGTCCATGTCCGGGCGGGGCGTGGACAGGCCGATGCGCGCCAGCTGCGCCGTCAGTCCCGGGTCGGGTTCGGTCCGGGCGCGCTGGAAACGCCTGAGCATCGCCTCCAGGCAGGGCTCGAGGAGCAGATGCAGGGCGAGTCGGATGCCCGCTGCGGTGCCGCGCCGCTCGAACAACAAGGGTGCCAGGCGGATGAACAGGCGGCGTCGATCCGGTTGCTCCCCCGTGCCGGGACCTGCGCCGGTATCGGCGCGGCGGTGCAGTTCCCCCCAGAGGGGATCGAGGCTGAGGCCGAGCCAGCCACCCAGCCAGTCCAACACCTCCGCTGGTGCGCTGCGGGGGTCGAGCAACAGGCCGACGGCGGCCATGCGGCCTTCGATGTGGGCATGGAAGCCCTGGAAATTGGCCAGCAGTCGTTCCAGGAACGAGGCCGACCCGGGGTCTTGCCGATACACCGCAGGCAGATAGCGCTCGCTGTAGGAGAAGCGCGGATAATAGACCCGCAAGGTACGCAGCCGCGGGCTGGCGGAACCATCGCCAAGCAACTCCAGGCGCACCTGAAGGTAGCGACCCCGTGCCTCCTGCAACAGCACCTCGTAGCTGCCCGTCCCCGGCGGCGGTGGGTCGCAGTCCGCATAGGGTTCGTAATAGGGCACCTCGGCGCCGAGACCGCGCAGATAGAGGGGGGGTTGGGCGATGAACGGCGCCGAGGCCACCAGCTCGGCTCGATCGTGGCTGCGCACCGCGACCCGCACCTCGGTGCCGGATGGGATGCGGGCATCGAGGAATAGGGTGTCCCATTTGCAATCCCGCTGGCGACCATCCAGGATCGGACCGAGGCAGACCGCTTCGCGCGCATAACGGAATTCCTGCGGCAGGGTCGCCAGGGTCGGCCAACGCACGCCTTCGTCGCCGCTCGCGGCCCGTCCCAGGTCGTAGCGTACGCCGCCCCTCCGGTCGCTCACCAAGGCCCGGCCGGTGAAGGCGTACAGGGGGCGGGTACCGCCCAGGGCTTCCAGGCCGGGCGGTGATCCATCCCGCCAGCGATAGGCCAGAACCCGGCCGGCGGCGGCATCCGCCACGTAGACCCTGCCTTCCCTGGGGTCGTAGGCCAAGTCGTGGGCCGTCTGTACCAGGGCCTGCGTTGTCTCTAGAGGAAGGGTGTAACGCAGGCCATCGCGGTCGTAGCAGTGCAGGATCGGGGGCGCGCCGGGTGGGGTGTCCAGGATCAACAACGCGCCGTCGGGCAGGGCGGCGAGGGCAATGGGGTCGTCGGCCTCCAGGGTGAGCCCCGCGGGGACCCGGCTGGGTGCTGCGCAAGCCTCGGTCGGGCCCGTCGCCGAGCAGAACTCCACAGCCGACGCGGTGCTCGGTGAGGTGGCCTTGGCGCTCAGGCGCAAACTCCGGTCCAGGCCCCAGGCCCGGCGATGCAGTCGGTCTAGGATCCACACCCCGCCGTCCGTCGCGGCGGTCATGGCGAAGGGCTGGAATGGGGCCGGGAAGGGGATCTGTGCCGGAGGGCCACCACTGTGCAGATCGAAAACCAGGACCCCACCCGGGTAGCCGAGCAGCAGGTAATGGTGCTCGCTCACCGTCAGCCCGGCCAGTTCCCGCAGCGGCGCACTGGCAATGGTGGGGGCGAATCCCGCCGTGGGCATCGCTTGGCTGGGGGTCTGGCTCCAATACAACTGTGGGCGCCGGGAGCCGCTGGGCAGGCGATAGACAGAGCGCCGGTTCTGGCCAATCCAATAGAGGTTGCCGTAGCCGTCCAGGGCTGCGCCGCGGCGGGCCTCCAACCCCGGTCCGGCGGTTTGGCGGCCGCGCACCGGCAATGAGCGCGGGCGGCGCCTCAGGCGCAGGCTGTGGTCGCTCTCGTCCCAGGCCAGGTTGGTCCAGAGGCCGGGCGGGCTCATACCCCTCTCGTGCGCCTCGGCGCAGGCCAACCAGTCGTCCTTGCCGTGCAGGAGTTGGAAACGGGTGCCGTTGTTGTCCATGGGCAGATCCCCTAACAGGTCTCCTCGACCACCGGTACGGGCACTACCGAGACGCCGGGCACCGGTGCCGGCGTGGGTTCGGCGACCAACGCCTCGAGAGCTAAGGCGGTCGTCCCGACGCTGACCTCCAGCGCCGCCACGAGGGGCAGTTGCAGGCCGGCCAACTCGATCCGCTCACGTTGTATCGGACCGTTCCCGCCGAGGCGCAATTCTTCGACATACCCGACTCCCGGGACGCGGCTGGCCACGGCCTCCAGGTCCTTGGCCAGCAGCGGCTTGTTGAGGCTCCAGCCCCGTCCGTCCGAGCCGCCTGGGGGGAGGGAGGAGAGGTACCGCCGTAGGCGCCGGCCTACCTCGGTGCGCACGCTGTCGGCAAAGAAATCGCCCCGCACCTGAATCGCCAGCGTCAGGTAGACCGGCACGTAGTCGGGTCCGCGTACATGGATCTCGGTGGTGATCGGCCGCCGTTCGTCGAGATAGTCGCACAGGCGGCGCAGGAACAGCCGGTCGGGAGTGGGCCAGAGGGGGTTGAGGGGATCGACAGCGGGCACGGCCAACAGCGTCACGCTACCGGCGGCATCCAGGTCGGGGGGAGTGCCCGGTCGGTACAGGGGCAGTACCTCTATCCGTCCCGGGTGTATCCCCTCAGCACGCAGGGCAACGTCTCGATAGTCCTGTTGAGTCACCAGACGCTCTCGATGCCTGACTATCCGGGGGATGTTGCGCTCCCCTTCGGCGGGGGTCTCTCCCGGGGCGCCGCCGGAGGTCGGGACCGGGTTCTCGATGCGGAAACCACCCTTGAGCCGCGTATCGCGACTGGCGTTGATCGCACCGATGGCCAGGTTGCCGGCCGGGCCACCCCCGTATTGGTAGGTGGCCAACAGGCGTACATTGCGGGGCGGGCGGGCGCCGCGCAGACCGTCGCCGAAGCGGATCAGGCCGGCCTCCGGGTCGAGGTCGAATACTGGGTCGTTGGGGCCGGCGGCGAGCAGGTCGTCGGTCCGATACCAGCGACCGAGGCCACCGTTCTCGGTCCGCCCCACCAGAGAGACCGAGCGGGCCAAGACCGGGGTGTGGGCCAGGCTGAAGGATTGGTTTGGTTCGCCGTTGCCGACCCCCAGGAATTCATCGATCCGGGTGGCTGCCTGGATTACCCGGGCGGCGTTGATGCCGGCCCAGGTGAGGCGCAGGGAGGGCGGCGCGCTGCCACCATCGGGGGCGCCGATGCGGAGCCGAATCCAGGTCACCAGGCGCGCCGCCACCTGTGGGTCCGCAATGCGCGGGGGAAAGTCCTCGACTCCTTCCCGCAAGGGGTCGTCGAAGCTCCAGGTGCGCAGCGCGTCGGCTCCTGGTAAGGGCAGTTGCACCACCGTTGGCAGGGCCTCCAGGTCGGGCGTGTTGAGGGGCCGCAGCGGGCTGTACAGGGCGCCGGCGTCGCTGTCGTCCGGGTTGCCAGGCAATTCGAAGATAAGGCGCCGGTCCAGGGTGGAGGGGGCGGCGAAGCGCAGCGGGGTCAGGGGGGCGATCTCGCCAGCCAGGGCGGGCACCAGACCGAGGGACAAGGTCTGCCGGGCGATCGTCTTGCGGGTTTGGTCCGGGTCGCCGCCCGGGGGCGCCAACAGGGCCAGATAGAGGCTCTTGTCCAGGCTCGTGGCCAAATCCAGGACCGGGCTCGGCTCGGCCGCCGTGGGCAGTGTCATGGCGCGGGATTCGTAGAATGCCAGTGTCGCCCGGGCCGCCTGGCCGTCGCTCGACGCCCTGTCCAGATCGGCCTCGGCCGCCAAACGCAGGGCCTCGTAACGGGTCTCGAACTCCTGCCGTCGCGGGTCGCTGTCGTCGATCGGCTGCTTATAGTAGGCTCGTGCCTCCAGGGGCAGGACGTTGAGGCCGTCCAGGGTCTGGAAATCCAGCTTGCCGGCGGACAGGACCAGCCCCGCATTGAGTGGCAAGGGCTGTAGGGGGGCGCGTTGGTTGGCAATGGTGACCAATCCGCTGGCCGGCGTCGCGGGCCGCAGGGGGATGCCCAGCAGTTGCAGAAACTTGAGCCGGTCGCGCTCGGGGATGCGGTTGGCGCGATAGGCCAGGGCATCGGTGAGGAAGGCAAACAACTGTACCAGGGTGATGCCGGGGTCGCTCTCGACCCCGTAATTGGTCCACTCCGGGGTGAAGCTCGGGATACGCCGCTTGGCCTCTTCCAGCAGACGCTCGAAGTTCAGATCGTCGAGTATGGGAACCTGTAGTGGCATGACCTAACCCTCCAGTACGAGGTTCAGCCCCAGGCGGCCGGGTTCCTGGGTGGCGACCAAGCGGAACAGGATCGTCACCCGGGCGCTGCGCGGCTCGTCCGGGTCCGCCTCCACCTGGACCTCGTCGATACTGATGCGCGGCTCCCAGCGGGTCAGGTTGCGTTGGATAGCCTCGCGAATCCGCTGGTGGGTGGCGGGGATGTTGGGCTCGAACAGAAAGCGCGTGAGGCCGCAACCGAAGTCCTCGCGCATGACCCGCTCACCGGGCTCGGTGAGCAGGATCAGGCGCATGGATTCACGCACGTTGTCTTCGCCCCGGGACCAGACCAGACGGCCGTCGTCCCCCACCCGGGGTGGAAAACCGAGCCCCTGTCCGAACAGTGTCTGGTTACTCATGACACTAACCGGAAAACAGCTTCTTGGGGACCGGTAGGCAGATGCGGAAGAAGGCTATCCACCAGAACAGGATATTCAGAATGATGGTGAACAACAGGAGTAGGAAAAACGCCACCACGAAGATGATCTGGATGGAGAAGGAGCAGATGAAGGCCAGCCCTCCGGTTTCCGGGTTCAGCTTTGGCGGGTCTTCCAGCAGTCCCTTTTCCCTGCCGGTGATGCGTTCGATCTTTTTCTGCAGGGACTCGGGGATGAGGAACGATACCCCTTTGTTGAAACGCCGCAGGGCGGCCATGTTGATGTCCGGCAGGGGGATGCGCACCGGGCGCGCCGGGGCCTCGGCATCGTAGAAACCTGCCAACCGAAATGCCGGGCTGGGTCGACTCACCCTGGTCTGGGGCGGCAGGCACGCGGGGCGCGTATAGAGGCAACGGATCGCGTATAGGACCTGTTCTCCGGAAGGGTCGTTGCCGCTCGGGGACACAAGCTTGGGGAGTTCGAACTCGGGCGGCGCCGGGTCCAGGGCCTCGCCGATGCGCTGTTTCAGGCCTGCCGTATCGAGGGTCGCGGCACTCAGATCGTAGTCGGCGTCGAAACCCAGTCCCGTCACGTCGCCGCCACCGAGGTCGTTTAGTAGGTCGCGCTTTTCGGCCACCGCCTTGAGGGCCTGGTCGAGGCGTAGTGGGCCGCCCAGGGATTGCGTCCCGAGGAAGGTCAGCAGGGCCTCCTTGGCCGCCGCCCGGTCGCCGTCGAAGCCGTTAACCGTAGTGCGCACCAATGCTGCGGCGACGTCCTTCAGGTAGCGTTCCAGAAATTCGTACAGGTCGAGCAGCAGATACACCGATAGGCTGAGGGCCAGGTGGGTTTGGTGGGCGGCGTCCTCGGCCGCCGCGGCCTGCAACACGGTGTCCGGGGCATTCGCGGCGATCGGCTCGGTGAGGGGGGCGATGAAGCGACCATGCAATTCCTCCAGGCGCAGGTCCAGGTCGGCGGTGGCCTGGCCCAGGTCGGCGGGGGACACGCGGTAGGTCTCGCTCGCCGCCGTCGGCAGGTAGCCGACCCACAGGTTGCGGCCGTTCCCGATGGGGGCATTCAGCAGCGGCAGGCGTTGTTCGCCCGCCGGCCCCTGAGGTGAATCGACGGCCACCCAGGCGCCGCGGGCCTGGTCGTGTGCGACCCACGCGTATTCGACCCCCTGGACGAACTTGCGCAAGACGAAATATACCTGCTCACCGGCGGCCTTGTCCGGCTGCCGATCGGGAAACCCGGGGCGGCGACAGGCAAGGCTTGCGCATACCAGATAGAATCGCCCGTGTGCCGCTTGGAAGAGCTTCAGATGGCCTGCCTCGGCGCCCGCGGCGGGGTGTGCCAGGGCCGCCCGCAGGCCCTCTGCGTCGCCGACGGCGATCAATGCCAGGGCACGCTCCATAAAGTCGTCGCCCGTGAAGGCCAGGATCTGCGGCTGAAAATAGTCCGGGTCGGCGTAGTTGCGTCGGTCGCCGTTGCGCAGGGGGTAGGGTTTGAGCCAGTCGAAGGATTCGTGCATGGGGAGCCTCACCAGATGTTGCCCGCGCCCGGGGTGTAGCTGGCGCTGACCGTGGAGTTGGTGATGTTGACGTCTGACTTGACTACGCCGCTGAACTTGGCCATACCCGCATCGACCTTCACGATACCGGCGCTCATGTCGATGCTTCCGGCCTCGATGGAGAGCTTGGCGGCGGCGGTAATGGTCACCCCGGAGGACTCCAGTTTGACGGAGTTGCCGTTTGCGTCCTCGATCTCGATGGCCCCCGGCCCGTCCCTGAGGGTCAGGGTCTGGCCGCCCGGGGTCTCCAGGGTCAATTGCTCTTGGCCGTCGTTGTCGTCCAGGGTGACCTTGACGCCGTTGCGGGAGCGCAGGGTCTTCTTGTAGTTGTTACCCGAGCCGTCCATCTCCTCCGGTGGGGCGTCGCGGCCGTTCCACAGAGCGCCGATGACATAAGGCAGACGGGGGTCACCGGCCTCGAAGGCGACCAGGACCTCGTCCTCCGGGTCTGGGATCCACCACGTACCCCGTTGGTTGCCGGCCATGGGCACGGCCAGGCGTGCCCAGACCTCGTAACCGCCGTCCTCGTCCGGTGCCCAGGGCAATGTCACCTTGACCCGCCCTTGGCCATCCGGGTCGCGGATGTCGGTGACCAGGGCCGGATAGACCCCCATCAGGCGTTGCCGGCGGGCGGCTTGGGCCTCGGCTTGGTGGCGGTCCATATCCATCACCCGCCCAATCCCGGTCGCTCGACCTCGAAGGCGGTGCGATACCCCTCGCCGAGGCTGAAGCTATGGCGCGCCAGGGTGACGTAATAGGGCCCGTCGAAAAACGTACCCAGGCCCTTCAGTTCAAGCCGTGAGCCGACCCGCAGCCGGGCATGGCCCTCGGCCACCCCGAAGCCCCGCACGAAGCCGCGGGCGCGCCGGCGATAATGTGCCTCGGCCAGGGCGCTGGCCTCCTCCACGCCGATCGGCGTGGCCAGGGCCTCGGGCTCATCGTGCGCGGCCAGGGCCTCGGCCAGTACCGCACCGCCGCCGCGGCCGCCGGCCAGTTCGGCCTCGACCGCGCCGGCCTCGGCCGGCTCGTCGATGGCCGCCTTGTTGCTCGGGTCCCAGCCGCTCACCCGTACCCTGCTGCGTTGGTGGGCCAAGTCTGCCAGTACCGAGAACTCCAACAGTTCCTTGCCCCAGGTCAGAGCCAACTCGCCGGCGTTGCGCCGTCCGCGGGCCTGGATATACAGGGTGCGATTATCCATCCAGAGTTCGGCATCCACCGCCGCGGCGCGCTCGCGCAGGAAGGCCAGATCGCTCTGGTTGAACTGTACCAGGGTCGGGTAGGTGGGACCGGACAGGTCCAACTCGACGTTCAGGCCGTGTTTGGAGGCGATCTCCCGGATCACGTCTTCGTCGCTGACGTCCTCGAATGTCCGAGTGCGCCGTGCCATGCGCAGGTCTTGAAACCGGTCCTCGGCCAGGATTTGGATCTCCGGCGGGCGGTCCGGGGGATATTGCGCCTCGATGCCGGTGATGCGCCCGGCGAACACCGGACCGTCGGCCCCGGGGGGACCGAATTCCACCGCCAGGGTCTTGCCGAAATCGAACAGGTTCCGGTCGAAATAGACGAAGCCGTCCTCCCCCCAGTTGAGGAAGTTGGCCTCACAGCGGAACAGGCCCAGGGTGGTCTCCTCCACCACCAGCGCCTGCAGGTCGGTCTCGCCCAGGGCGCGATGGAGTTCGCCATCCAGACGAATGTTGGGCCGAGCGGAGAAATAGGCGGATCGACTGCCTTGTTGTGTCATCTCAGTCGGCCCACAGACGCGCCCGGCGCAGGTCCCGGTGTTCGATGACCCGTTCCACATCCTCCGGGCGCAGGGCTTCGGCCGGGGATGGCTCCGGAGTGGATTGGTCCGGCGCCGCTTCTTCCGCGGGCGGGGCAGGGACGATCTCGAATTCGTTGATGATGATAGGCATTCGATCGCTCCGTGCCGGCCTATTGGCCAGCGCTGAAATCGGCCTCCGAGCGGAAACCCGCTGCGGCGTCCAAGCCGACCCCTGCTTGGACCCCGGCGCTCGCACCGGCCGACAGGCCGGCTCCCACGCCCGCACCGGCGGACAAACCTGCCCCTGTGCCTGCAGCGGCGCTCGCACCGAACCCCATCCCCGCATTGGCCCCGAATCCCGCTCCGGCATCGGCCCCGGCGCTGGCGCCGGCGGAGAAACCGGCACCGGCCCCGGCCGAGATAGCGGCACCGGCCCCGGCGCTCAGGCCGGCGCCGAAGCCTAGTCCGGCCCCTAGGCCGGCGCTGAAGCCCGCTTCCGCGCCTAGCCCGGCGCCGCTGGCGAGGGATGCGGAGGCCCCGGCCGCCAGGGCCGTGCCGGATCCAGGCCGGGCGTTCATATCCACTACACGGCCAGCGGGTAGACTCAGCGTGTCGTCGATGTCGTTGCCGGCGGCGATGGCCTTGTAGTCCGCGCTGTGCCCGTCCCGCCCGGCCATCCGCGCCAGGTTGTCCCCAGGGCGTGCGGCATTCAGGGGGGCGGTGCCGGGCAGGCCCTGTTTGGCGGCCCCGGGCTTGCCGGCGTCGTCCGGAAAGACGATGTCGTAGGCGGTCATGCCCAGGGCGACCGTGGCGCGCAGCGGCACCCCCTCCTCGGAGAAGAAGTCCAAGGTCTCTTGCAGCGAATCCACCATTCCGGCGAACTTGAAGGTGCCCCACTCGAAGCTGGCCCCCGGCGGGGTGCGCTTGTTGGCACCGGAGTTCGATTGCCTGCGCGCGCCGACAAAGTGGGCCACTTTGGCGGTCCACCAACGCACGTCGTCACCGCTTTGGGTGGAATCGAACAACAGCTCCACGCTCAGTTTGGAGCTGCCTTGGCCGACGAACTGCTTGTCCGATCCCCCGGGCTGCTTGCCGCCCTTGTTCTCGACCGAATAGACGATCTTGAGGGTCTGGGGATTGAACTGAACGTCCAGGTCGTTGGCGCCCTTCACATAGGTCACCTCCGGGCTGTTCGGTTTCCATCTGACCTCTACCAATCGTGCCTTCGCAACCATGATCAATCCCCTTACAACGCTTCGATGGTGAAATAGCCATAGGCCAACTGCATCTCCTCTACTGCGAGGATCCCGTCCTTGGCGTTGAGCTGGGCGGCTTTGAGTTTGACCGGCAGGCAATCGTAGAGCCGATAGCGAACCCGGCCTTTCCCTTCGCCGTCGCGCATGATGATCTCCGCCCCAGCCAGCACCCCACGCCGCGGGGCGGCGGCACCCGGGTGGCCGAGCGCGGCATAGAACCACTTCCATAGGTCCTGGTTGCGGCTCATACCCCGTTTCAGGGTCAGATTGCCGTAGCTCACTGCCCCCACCAGGTGAATGAGCTGATTGTTGTTGCCCCCCTCGTGTAGGGTCTTGGGCTCCATGCTGATCTCCAGGCCGTCGCACTCGGAAAACTCGGAGTCGCAGAGGGGGTTGGCAAGGCCCAGGTTGTCTGGGTTGTCGATGCTGATATGCACCAGGAAATTGAAACTGGTAAAGGGGTCGTTGCGGTTGGCCATGGCTTAAACCTCCGCCGCTTGCAGCAGCCCGGCACCGTTGCGGGTCAGCACCAGGGTAATGAATTCCAGGGGCTGGGAAGGCGCTACCCGCAGGCGTGCCAGCAACTGCCCTTCGCGGGCCTCGGGCCTGGGTAGCGCCTCCAGGTCGATGCGAAAGGCCGCCCCCTGGGTGGCACCCGCAAAGGCACCGCGTTCGTACAACCCACGCAGCAGGGTCTCTAGGCTCAGCCGCACCGCTCCGCGGGTGGTCTCGGAGTCGTTGTCGAAGACATGTTCCAGGCCCTGTTCCAGGGCCGCCTTGCGCAGCAGGATGAGGAGCCGTCGCACCGACAACTGCAAAAATCGCCGTTGGTCGCTGAGGGTATGGGCACTGGCCACCTTGAAACCGCGCGGTTCTTCGGCCAGGAGGTTGAATCCGTAGCGGAACAACTCGGTACGATCCGCCTCACTCAGGCGGACGGACAAACCCAGAACTCCGCGCAACGGCTGGTTGGCAGGGGCAATCCACACCCCCTTTCTCTGCTCCCCGTCGGCGATGGCGGCGGCGACCAACCCGTCCGGGGGCAGGCGGGCGAGCACTCCGTCGGTCTGTCTGAGCAACGGCCAGGGGTGGAACACCGCGGCGAAGCTGAGGTCGGCGCCGGGATTGAAACCGCTGTCGGCGTCCTCGTTTCGGTCGCCCAACCCGAGACGTCCCCGCAAACCCTTCCACCAAGCGATGCAGTGGCGTCTGTCGAATGCGGCTGGGAGGCTCAACAGGGCGACCAGGTCGGCCCGTGCCTGGCAAAGCCCGATCACCGCCTGATGCAGGGCCAACAAGGGGCCGGTCTCCAGGTCGTAGCGGTCGCCCTCGGCGAGCAGCGGCAGCAACGGCCGGTCGGCGCCGCGGACATAACGAAAGCCAGCCTCCAAGCGTCCGCTGCCGAACTCGGTTGCGACATCTACTGCTACCGGACCGAGACCTCTCCCGGGCGGCAGCCAGCACGTCAATTCATGTTCTCCCCGGACCTGGACCGCCAATGCCGGGGCCGCATCGAAGCGGACCTGGGTTGCGCCGACGATGAAACCACTCCCCCGTAAGCGGATCTGGATACCACCTTCGATCGGCCCTTGCGCGGGTTTCACTCCGGCCACCGAAGGCGCGGCCGGGCAGTCGCCGAAGCCGGCCGGCGGCGGCTCGGCCGCGGCGTCGGCGGTCGCTTCGGCCTCTGCTTCGGGCCTCGGGGCAGGGCTCTCGGCCCAGTTGCGATGGGTCGCATCAGGCAGGCCGATCAGGGCGACCGGTTCCTCGAAGAGGAGCGCATGCAGGCCCTGTAGACGCAGGTTGCGTCGGTAGTAACGGTCGAAGGCGGCGGCCGGCATGGCCTGGGGTGAGGTGAAGGCGGCGGGCTCGTTGGGGAATGGCACCAGTTCCGGATCCAGAAACAGACCAGCTGCAGCGGCGTCGAAACGCCCCAGGTCGTCGTCGCCGGCGTCCACCAGGCGCCCCCGGGTACCCGCCAGAGGCCTCATGGCCAGGGGCAGATAGGTGGTCTGCCCGGAGGTCACGTCGAGGGGGGCCAACAGACCGCTGAGCAAGGCGCTGTCGGGCCTGCCATCGCGGGCCGGATCGATGCGCGCGTACTCCGGTGCCGCGTGCGGGTCGCTGCGTCTGGGAAGTGGTAGTGCCAGCTTGCGCCATAGATCGACCCGGCGGTGTTGTTCCACCTCGTCCCGCGGCGCGCCGACACCGTCGTCTGGGACCAGGGCGTTGCCGAAGAAGCGTGGATGGCCGACGTTCAGGCCCAAGTCCTCCAATGTCGGCCGCGCCGTCTCCCCGAGCCGGATCAACAGATCGAAGCGCAGGCGCTCGACCCGAATCACGCGCGGTGGCGGCGAAGCGACGGCCAGCCCGTCCAGGCCGGTCGGCGACAGCTCCAGAAGTCGACTCGAACGCAGTGCGACGGCGGGGAACGGGGGCGAATTGGGGGTCTCGGCGGGACCGACCTGTTCTACACCGAACAGGTGGCGGCTGCCGTCCAGGAGCCCTAGTTGCAATACGTCGCCGGGCCGCAGGCCGTAGAGGGTGGCCGGGTCGTCGGAGCCACTCAGGATCAGGGACAGACCGGGGGAATCCCTGTTCCAGGCTGCCGAGACGGGCAGTGGGGAAACGCCCTCTGGCCCCAGGCGACCGATCTCCCGGGGTGGCGAAGCGGGTGGCACCAAACGTAATGGCCAAAGGCCATCGGCCACCAGCGAGAACCGGCCGGAAGGCTCGCGCGGCATATCCACGCGGCGCACGGGGAACCAACCGCAGCGCCCGTTGTCGAGTCGGATTTCGAGCAAGTCCCCGGCCAAGACCGCCTCCGGATCGCCACTGGCACGCCATAGCAGGGTGGCTGCCTCCGATATCGGGGGTATGGCAGGGAAGCAAAAGGCATCGTGCGGTAACGGAGTCACCCGCAGCCGTGTGGTCAGGCGCAGATGGTTGCCCCAGCGTCCGGGAGACGATGCAGCGACGGTCATCTGGCGCGTCTCTGGAGGCGATGCCCTCCGTGGTCCTACTGCGACCACTCCCGGGAGTTCCAGGCGGGCCGGCCGGGCACCCGGTCCGGCCACCCGTACGATGCGGCAGCGGCGTCCACCGTTCGCGAAGTAGGCGGCGACGGTGCCTGGCAGGTAGGCCGGTTCGCTGTTGCCGAGGGGATCTCGGGCCAAGGCCAGGTTGCCGCCGAACACCTCCCGATAGGTGACTATATCCGTGACCGGAAAGGGGTAATGCAGTGGCCCGCGCTCCGCGAAGCCGACGAAGGCAGCCATGTCCAGGGGCGGCAGCGGGGTGGCCGCGGGTGCCGGGCTGGAGCTGAAGAATACCCCCGGCAGAGCCGAGGTGGTGCTGGGCAGCATGACTGTCGGCCTAACTGACGTCCAACTTCTCGCACGACAACACCAGCTCTTCCATGGCTACGTCGGTACCCCCCTTGGCGTTGAGGGTGGCGCCCTTGTAGCTCTTCGGCTTGGCGTTGGTGAGGGTCCAGGTCATGACCGCCGCGGTGTGCGCCTCGTCCATCAGCTCGACGGTCACCAGGCTGCGCGCCTCTGCATCCTTGCCGTCACGCACGTCCTTGAGCCAGTCGAAGAAGTCGGTCCAACCGATGATGCCGCGTTTCAGGGTCACATCGGTGGCCTTGTAGATGCCGCTCATCTTACGTACATGATTCTCCTTCTCGTTGCCATTGCGGTACTCCGCCTCGGTAACCTCGAGTCCCAGGCCGCTGATCTCCTGAAATCCGGCCCGAACCGCCCCGGCGTCGCCGCCGAAGCGATCCACGGTGACCTGAAAGTTGAACGCACCATAGGGATTGTCGCGTTGCTGGGCCATGCCTCAGTTTCCTCTGTTAGGCCGGTTTGTCGGCGGTGAACTGACCGATCCGGAAGATGACGTATTCCGCCGGTTTGACGACGGCTACGCCGATCAAACAAATCAGGCGTCCCAGGTCCAGGTCCTGTTGGGTCATGGTGGAGCGGTCACAACGGACGAAGAAGGCCTCCTCCGCGGTGCTGCCCAGCAGGGCACCGTCGCGCCATTCGTTGTTGAGGAAGTTGGTCACGGTCTCGCGCACCTTCCTCCACAATGCCTCGTTGTTGTTCTCGAACACCGCCCACTGGGTGCCCTTGTCGATGGAGTGCTCCAGGTAAGCGAAGTATCTCCGCACGCTGATGTATTTCCATTCCGGATCGGAGCTGATGGTGCGCGCCCCCCAAAGCCGATGACCGCGGCCCTCGAAAAAGCGGAAGCAGTTGATTCCCAGGGGGTTGAGCACGTCTTGTTGGGCCTTGTTCAACACCGTCTCCAGGCCGATGACGCCAAGCGCGACTTCGTTGGCGGGGGCCTTGAACACCCCGTGCAAGACATCGGTTCGGGCGTAGATGCCGGTGACGACACCGCTGGGGGGGACGTCGATCTCACGCCGGCCGTTGGGATCCAGGGGATCGAGGATGCGCAACCAAGGATAGTAGAGGGCGGCGTGGGTGGAATCGAAGCGACCACGGAAGTCCTGAACCTCGGACAGGGCCAGGCCGTTGGGCGCATCGAGTACCGCCACGCGGTAGCGCATTCGGACCTCGCAGTGAGTGATCAGGCTCTGTACGATCTGTTGTGCGCGACTCTCGTGGGACAGGTAGTCATGCGAGAATCCCGGGGCCGCAACGATGGAGATCTCGTCCACGTCTTCGAAGGTCTTGAGGCCAGTCTTCTCCTGTCCGCCGTCGTCTCCTTCGTAAGCGGTGGCGGTGGGCAGCAGACCGTCACCGCCGTCGTTTCCGCCGTGGAACCGGTCCAGGGTGTAGGTCACCTCCATCTCGCTCGGTGAAGGGCGGACCGCGGCCGGCGAGGCGTTCCGCAGGTCCTCGTCGCTGGACAGGCTGCGCGGCAGGACGTCGTCGACGAAGGCCTGGCCGAGCAGGTCCCGTAACAGGTCACGGGCCGAGGTGTGAGAGGTCTCGATGGCGAACGGGACGGTCAGATAGTCCTGGCGCCCAGGCGGGTTCCGTGTAAAGGTCGCCACCAAGCCGGCGGGGTGCCGTGGGCAAGGCGACAGGTCGGGCCAGATCAGCTCGTTTTCGAACCGGCCGGGACGTTTGACTCGCACGCTGAGGGTGATGCGATAGACCCGCTGGTTCGAGGCGTTCAGGTCGTCGAAGCCGAGGGGCGGGCCGGTACCGTCGTCGAGCACCAAATCGTCGCCCTGGCGTGCCACATCGTACAGCCCCTCCAGGCTCGGCGAGGTCGCCCCGGCGTCCCGCACATAGACCACGTCGTGTTCCCGCACACCGCTCACCCGGGTCTCGGACAATAGATTGGGCGAGGTCCGCACCCCGAATACCACACGCTGTTCGCCGCAGTGGCCGGGAAAGCGGGCACGCAGTACGATGCCGGCCGGCGACCCCTGTAGGGGCAGAGTCAGGTTGGCCTTGCCCGTGTCCGGATCGGGGCTGTCGGCGGCAAAATCCGTGGCCTGATAGACTCGGGTAACATAGAGCTTGGTGCCGCCATTGTCGAAAAAGGCCCGTACCCCGTGGGCGAGGTAGTTCTCTACCGGTGCACCCTTGAACTCCAACGGGTCGAGTCCGCCATAGATACGTTCGAAGTCCGCGAACCCGGTGAGCAGTTCCGGCGGCCCCTCGGTGGGTCCGTAGCGGGTCGGTCCGATGAAGCCTGCGACGCTGGTGCTCAGCCCCTCGATGGTCTTGGGACGGAAACTCACCTCTTCGACATAGACGCCGGGGGCGAGATACTCGGCCATGTTGCTAACCTCCTCGACTGTTTAGCGTCTGAGCGAAGACCTCGTCTTCGTTGAGACACGATCCGGGGCAGGGAGGCCCCGGCTTTTTTCTACCGCGACAAGCGGTTGAAAAATGGGTGGAAGGGCTAGACCGCTTCTTCCCCTTCCGGCGGCAGAAAACCCAGAAACGGGGGGTTTCCGCCAAGAACTGGTTATTCGGCGCATACCGTGGTTGCGATGAAATCCGGTCAGGGTGAGCCTGGAGCCGGTGCGATTCGCAGGCTCGACGCACCGCGGTCCTGCAGCACGAGGGCCTCGCCCAAGACCAATTCTGCGTTCAGCTCGGTCCGTGGCGGGTTCCCATAGGTGAACCACGCCGGCCCCTGGCACAGGATGCTGCGCAGATCGGGGGTTGGCCCGGCCTGCGGGAAGCGCAACGACGCCGGCCGATAGCGGACCCGAATCACCAGCGGCCAGCGCGACACCGCGGGCGGCGGCGATGCGTCCGTACCCGCCGGTGCGACAAAGGACGGATAGGGAAACAACACCGCGGTACAACCGCGTCGGTCTGCCAGACCGAAATAGGTACGTCCCCCAGGGGCCGCGATCTCCAATACTGCAAAGGCGGCAGGGGCGGAGCCGATGGTCTCGGCCTGCTCCACTTGGGTCTCCAGTTGAGTGCGCACGATGGCCATGGACGACGGCGCCTCCCGGGTGGGGGCGGAAAACAGATAGAAACCCGGGGGTCGCAGGGATGGGGAGGCGCACGGCAGGTTGCTCGGATATACGCCCGTCAAGGGTAAGTCTTCCTCGAAGGCCAGGGGGAGAAAACGGCCCCTAGGGTCGCTCACCCGTACCACGAAGCGTCGCTGGACCGGAGGACTTGACGGCACCTGGTGCGGGTATTCCACCCTCGTAAGGCCCGGCAAGTGGTGGAAGGCATATACTCCAGAGGCGGTCGGTTGGGCGCGGGTGCCCTGTGCGGTACTGTGTTCCGGATAGGCGACCACCTCCAGATGGTCGCTTACCTGACTTTCCAGGGCCGGATCCCAAAAGCGGATGCCGAACGGGGTGACAATGGACACCCGCTCGCTCGCTCCGCTTTGGCGCGACTCAGGAGTCATGGTGCCGCCTCCTTCGTGCCCATTTCCAAGACCCGTTCCCGCACCGGTTCGCCCGTGGCGGACAGGGGTAGGGGTGAGTCGATCTTCACGCCCCGTGCCACATAGGGAACCGAGACCTGATAGGCATGATTGACGATCACCTCCCAGATCCGAAACAATTCCTCGGTGGACAGCTCCGCGGGCAGCAGGGTAACGCTCTCGTCGGCCCGGAACAGTCCCGGGTGGCGGTGATTCAGCAACCCGGTGGGGAGGGTGGGAAGGTCTTCCACGGTGCGCATCATCCACCCGGCAATGGTGTGTTGCAGGGAGGCATCCCCGGCCCAGGCGGTGAGCAGAAAATGCAGGTCCAGGGGCAGTTGGCTGCGTTGCTGGCTGTCCGCCGGCAGCGGACGTATGGGTTGGATGCGTTTGAGTCCGTTGGGGAAGATACGATACAGAAAGACAGATACCCCGGCAGCCATCGGTTGAGCAAAGTCCCGGGCGCCGTAGACCCGAAACTCCAATTCGTTGTCGAAATCTTCCGGGCGATAGTGGCCGCGCAATAGTTCGGTGACCGCTTCGCTTACCGCCGCAACGGCTCGATAGTCAGCCACGGCCGGAGTCCTTGGGGTGAGCTTTCTGCATAACCGAATTCGCCCCGATGCTGTAGTTACCGGTCAGCGCGGTGGTGTACGAACTCCACCTCGTTGCACGATCCGAGACTGTGCAGCCATCCCTCTCTGTGATCGGCAGGGTAGAGTGAAGCGATGCCCATCACCGTGCGGGTTACCTAAGCAATAACATCGCCAACTCCCAGCGCATCTCTCGCAACCCATTGATTGGATGTGATAACTGGCGATTCTCACGGCTCGGGGGTGGTGTTTTCGAGCCCCGAGTGTAACGGGGTGTTGTGACAGCAACGACCGAGATCTCTCCTCGAGCGGGCAGATGATCGCTACTGTTTGGAACGACAGGGATGTTACGCGGCAGCGGCGTATGGGCGCGTATCTCCGATTGAGGACAGATCCATCGGGAGTGGACTTGCCCGGCTTCACTGGTCCCAAAGACAGAATATCCTATAGGAAGACTCCTTAAGGAATGAGTGGAGCAGGATGGCGAACAGGGGCTGGATGTCCCAGTCTCCGGGGGGGCGGTCCAGTGGGCGGGAGGCTGTAACAGTCCCTGTTACATCTGTCACTGTCCCGCCGGATTATGCTTGTCGCGGGCCGAATCTCGGCTCTTGGAGGGCCGGGTGGCGTGATGACCGCGCAGGGATTTCAGCTTGAGCGTTGCTCGATGGCATATTTTTTCATCTTGCGGTACAGGGTCATGCGTGACCAGTTCAAGTCGGAGGCGGCTTTACTCTTGTTCCAGTGGTTGGACTCCAGTACCGCGAGCATTCGGTCGCGCTCGCTGAGTGGTGGGTCTCCCTCCGCGGTGAGCCCGGTCAAGGTCGGTGGCAGATGGGCTGCGGTAATCGGGTTCCGCGGCGGGTCGATAAGCAGGAACTCGACGAGATTCTTCAGCTCCCTGATATTCCCTGGCCAGTCGTAGCGAAGCAGCAGTTCCATGGCATCCGCTTCGATCTCGGGTACCGCTACTGCCTGCCCTGGAGATTGGCAAAAAAAGTGCTTGAACAGGAGCGGAATATCTTCTTTGCGCTCGCGCAACGGCGGCAAGCGGACGCGACCCACATTGAGGCGATAATAGAGGTCGCGGCGAAACTCGTCGCATGCCACCATCCGCTCCAGGTTCCGGTTCGTGGCGGCGATGATACGAATATCCAGGGGCAGGCACCGCCTACCGCCCAAGGGCCATACTTGCCTGGTCTCGATGACGCGGAGGATCTTGGCCTGGGCATAGGCGCTCATGTCACCGATCTCGTCGAAGAATACCGTCCCGCCATCGGCAAGTTTCAGCTTGCCCGGGTAGTCGGTCTGGGCCCCGGTGAAGGCGCCTTTGGCATAGCCGAACAGTTCGCTCTCCAGCAGCCCGTCCGGAATGGCCGCGCAATTCACACAATACAGCGCCTGTGTGCGCCGGTTGCTGTGATTGTGAATGAATTCAGCCGCGACCTCCTTGCCGGTGCCTGTCTCACCGGTGATAAGGACATTGCTGTCCACCCCCGCGAGCTTGCCCAATAAGGCCCGCAGTGACCGCCAGGAGGGGCTTTCCCCGATCAGGTCCGCCTGCATCGCTGAACCGGGGGCGTTTGCAACTCGGCAGCCGGCGGCAAGACACCTGACCACGCCATCGACTACGTCAGCCACCGAATAGGGATGGGGGTAATAGTCCTTGATACCGATCTTGAGGGCGCGGATCGCCAGATCCTCGCCTCTGTCCCGCGCCAGGAGAATGATAGCCAGCCGCCGTTCCCGGCGGCGCAGCCGCACGGCAAGGTCCAGGGTGTCGTCGGCGCATCCGGGTGGCTGGTACAACAAGACCAAGTCCGGGGGGTGGGCCGCATCCAGGGCGCGGAGGAGGTCGGTCTCGCTCCAGGCCTCTGAGACGAGGATGGCGCGGTCCTTCAGTGCCGCCTTGATCGCCTTTGTCTTCAGATCGTGAGGTGCGCTAAACAGCACAAGCGGTTTTTCCATGGCGGCCTCATTGGTCTGAGAACTATACCCATCGCATGTGTAGATTTGTTGTTCCTTGGTCCGCAAACGCGACCTCGCTGTGCCATTCCTCGTCTCTCGCGGTGTTCCTCGTGCCCCTGGGCAGGGTGCGGAAGCGGGTCATAGCGGGGACTATGGCAGGCTCTCGCAACATTTCCCAGAGGGGCAGGGGCGCCGTAGCGAAAGAAATATTCACGTGGGGGCGGCGGTGATGCCTGTCTGGCAGGGAAGCCCCTCCTGGGCCTTTCCTCCCCGCCCGATTCCCAAACCGGGATTGTTCGTCTGATAGGTGAAAACACTATAACGATCGAACAGCTCCCGCCAGTGCCGCGCTGCCGCCTTCTTGGCCAGGGCCGGTCCGCAGGGACTCACTCAGGGCATGAGGCGCGGCATCCAGGTGGATGGTCTTGAGCGTGCCTGTCACCAGCGGCCCGCTGACGCGCTCATGCCTCGTCTCCCCCCATGTGCCGGATGGCCGCTTCGAGGGTATTCTCCAACAGGCTGGCGATGGTCATGGGGCCGACCCCGCCGGGGACCGGGGTGATCCAGGCGGCGCGTTCCGCGGCCGTGGCGAAGTCCACGTCACCCACCAGTCTGCCCTCCGCGGTGCGGTTGATGCCCACGTCCACGACCAGGGCGCCGGGTTTGATCCAGTCACCGGGGACGAAGGCCGGGCGGCCGATGGCCACCACCAGGATGTCGGCGCCGCGGGCCTTGTCCGCGAGGTTGTGGGTACGGCTGTGGCAGACGCTGATGGTGCAGCGGGCGGCGAGTAGCTCCAGGGCCATGGGTCGGCCGACGATGTTGGACTGGCCGATGACCACCGCGTCCTTGCCCTCCAGGGGCTGGCCGGTGCGCTCCAGGAGGGTCATGATGCCCTTGGGGGTGCAGGAGCGCAGCAGGGGCATACGCAGGGCCAGGCGGCCGACGTTGTAGGGATGGAAGCCGTCCACGTCCTTCGCCGGGTGGATCCGCTCGATCACCGCTTCGGGGTCGATACCCGCCGGCAGGGGCAGTTGCACCAGGATACCGTCCACGCTGGGGTCTTCGTTGAGGCGATCGATGAGTTCGAGCAGATGGGTCTCGCCAGTGTCGGCCGGGAGGTGGTGGGGGTGGGAGCGGAAGCCCGCCTCCTGACAGGCGCGTTCCTTGTTGCGTACATACACCTGGGAGGCGGGATCCGCCCCCACCAGGATCACGGCCAGCCCGGGCGGTCGGCCATAGGCCTCGGCGAAGAGGGCGCTCTGGCCTTTCAGATCGGCTCGGATTTCGGCGGCGATGGCCTTGCCGTCCAGGATACGTGCGCTCATGGGCTGTCCTCGGGGGATGGTGGGGATGCGGTGGGGGCGGAGGCCTCACAGGGGTGGGGCGCGGCGCCGTCCGCCAGGGATTCGATTTCATGCAGGCGCCCGGCGGCGGCCCTCGCCTCCACCACGTAGCTCTCGTCTTCCACCCGACGCGGGCGGATCTCGGCCGTGACACCCAGGCCGGCCAGTTCCTTCAGGCGTGTCGCGGCGCGCTCGCGGCTGGCGTAGAGACCCAGGGAGAGGGCCCCCGCGAGATGTCCGCGTCTGAAACGCCAACTGTCCGCGATGCCTTTGGCGGCCAGGGCCTCGGGGCTCAGGTTCGCATCCAACCGGTCCGCGGGTATCAGCACCCAGAAGCCAGCGGTACGGGCGTGGCTGATGACCCGGATACGGGCCTGCGCGGGCGCGGCGGCAAGACGTTCCAGGAGACGCAGGGCGGGATCCTGATCGCTGAAGGGACCGAAGGCGATGCAGCCTTCGGGTTCCGCGGGGGGCGGCGCGACGGGGGGCTTGGGCAGATCCCAGGGCAGGACCCGCACCGCTGGCGCGGGGGCCGGGGGAGGTGGGGACGCGGCCGGGTGGGGAGCACGGGTCAGGCCCCAGGCCGCCACCAGCAGATTGCACAGCAACAGCAGGAAGAACAACCAACGACTCACAGATTCCTCCCACTGAAGGCGGCGAGGCCCTCCAATACCAGATAGGGACGTACCTCGGCCGGTCCAAGTCCACGGATCAGGTCTCCGGCATCGCCGCCGGTGAGCACCAGACGGGCCTCACCGGGGAGGTGGCGGCGGGCCCGGTCGATGGCACCCAGGACGGCGGCCTGAATGCCGTTGCGGATGCCGCCGGCGGTGTCGCGGGCGACGAACTCGGCGGCACTGCCGGGACCGGGGTCGGGGATGTGGGTGCCCTCCAGGAGACAGGTGCGCATACGCCGGGGTCCGGGCAGAATGAGGCCTCCGGGATGGTGGCCGCCGGCCTCGAGGAGGTCCAGGGTGAGGGCGCTGCCGGCGTCCACCACCAGGCAGGGGGCGAGGCCGAGGCGCCAGGCCGCGAGCAGGGCCAGCCAGCGGTCGCTGCCGAGGCGTTGTGGATGGCGGTAGGCGGTCTCCAGGCCCTGGAAAGGGGTCTGCACCCGGACGAACTCGGGTTCCAGGTGCCACAAGCGTGCACACAGCCGCCCGAGGATCCAGGCGTTGTCCTCGCCGGCCACGTTGGAGGCCACCACGGCCTCTGGCGGGGGCAGCCCGGCCCAGGCGGGCGCCAGCTTCTTCTCCCAGCCGCGCACCAAGTGTACGGGGGCGCCGGGGTGGAGGGTTTCCCCCTCCAGCCGGGCCCATTTGAGGCGGGCGTTGCCCAGGTCCACGAGGACTCTCATTGCCACCGGCATGCTTCGATCTCTCCAGCGAACAGGCGTCTCTCCCCGGCCGGGGTGGCCAGGCGCAGGGCGCCGTCGGGGGCCACGCCCAGGCACTCGCCCTCCAGCGGCTCGCTGCCGTGGTGCAGGCGCACCCGGCGGTGGCGGAGGATATCGTATCGCGCCCACCGTTCCAGGAAGGGGCCCGGGCCTTGCCGGACGAAGCTGTCCAGGGCGGAGACCAGGGCCAGGGTCATCTCCGCCGCCAGGGCATTGCGCACCGGGGGCGCGAATGCGGGGATTTCTCGTAGTTGGGCCACGGGCTGGCCGATCCCGCTGCGCAGGGCCGGTGGCAGATACAGGTTGAGGCCGAGGCCGATCACCCACAGGCGGCCGTTGGCGGCGGTCTCCAGGAGCAGGCCGCCCAGTTTGGCCCCATCCAGGAGCAGGTCGTTGGGCCACTTGAGGCCGATCTCCGTCGCCCCCAATCCCTCCAGGCGTCCGGCCAGGGCGACGGCGCAGACCAGTGGCAAGGCATTGGCCGGGGCCGGAGGCGCGCGGAAACGCCAGGCCAGTGACAGGTAGAGATTGCGACCGTAGGGTGAGACCCAGGGCCGCCCATGGCGGCCGTGGCCGGCACTCTGGTGTTCCGCCAGGCAGAGCGCCGGGGCCTCGTCCCGCCGGCGGGCCCGGTCCAGCAACCAGCGGTTGGTGGAGTCGATACTGCGGTGGACGTACACCGGGAAGGGGGCCAGGCCCCGGGCGTCCAAGGCCGAGGCGACGATTCCGCTGTCCAATAGATCGAGCGGCGGCCACAGACGCAGGCCGAGGGCGGGGTCGTGCCGGACCTCCAGGCCGAAGCCCGCGAGCAGGCGCTGGTGGAGGGCCTCCGTCTCCTTTGCGGTCAGGCCGAGATCGGCCGCGGAATGCCAGGCGCCGTCCGCCAGGCGGTCGATGAGATCGAGGTCGCTCATGACTCGCGCAGCCATTCACGGCGCCGGGCACAGGCCGCGGGATCGCCCTCTTCGAGTCGCAGCTCGCAGGTATCGGCGGGGGGCTCGGCCGGTGTGACCTCCAGTTCCAGGAGTTCGTCGCCGCGGAACAGATGCAGCCGACGAGGCCCGGGGATGGCCTGAAGCATCTCGGGAAGCATGGCCGCCCGGATCTCCACCCCGTCCAGGGCAAGCAGGCGGTCACCGGGGGCTATACCCGCGGACTGGGCCGGACCGCCGTCGTATACCCGGGTCACCCGCGGTGGGCTGGCGCCGTCGTGGTCCAGGCCGAGCCAGGGCGGCACCTCCGCCGGAGCGAATGCATCCATGGCCCCTCCCTGGTCCTTGGCATCCTTGCGTGGCCGCAGATGCAGGGCCACGCCGAAGGCGGCCAGGAGTTCTTCCAGGGGCGGATCGGCGGTGCCGTGTACGTAGTGGGCGAAGAAGTCGCTGAGATCGATCCCCGCAACCTCGGCCGTCAGGCGTTCGAAGCCCTCCTCCGGCAGGCCCTCACCGGTACGGCCGTGGCGTTCCCACAGGGTGCGCATGATCCGGTCCAGGTCGGTTCCGGCACGCAGGCGCAGATGCAGATCCAGGGCCAGGGCCACCAGGGCCCCCTTGGCATAGTAACTGACGATGGCATTGGGGGCGTTCTCGTCCTGTTGGTAGAAGCGTGTCCAGGCGTCGAAACCGGACTCGGCCAGCGACTGTTTGAACCGCCCGCTGCCGCGCCACACCCGGGTGAGGGTATGGGCGAGCAGGTCCAGATATGCCCTGGCGGTGATACGCCCGCTGCGCACCAGCATGAGGTCGTCGTAGTAGGAGGTGATGCCCTCGAAGACCCACAGCAGACGGGTGTGGACCTCCGCCTCCAGGCCGCCCCGCTGAAAGGCCAGGGGACGGATGCGCTTGACGTGCCAGAGATGGAAATACTCGTGGGCGCAGAGGCCGAGCAGGCGCCGATAGGCCTCGTCCGGCGCCTCCAGCCCCGGGCGCGGCAGTTCGTGACGGGCGCATATCAGGCTGCACGAATCGCGGTGTTCCAGGCCGCCGTAATCCTCCCCGGTGACCTGGATCAGGAATCCGTAGCGATCCAGAGGCAGTTCGCCGAAGAGATCCGCCTCGGCCTCGCAGATGGCCGCGAGGTCGCGGGCGAGCCGGTCCAGGTCGCCGTGGTGGCGCCCGTTGACGGTGATGAAATGGGGCACGCCGCGGACGGCGAAGCGGACCCGGTCGAGGCGGCCCATCTCCACCGGGTGGTCGATGAGGTCGGCGTAGTCCTCCGCGCGGTAGCGCCCGAAGCCGTCCCCGTCCACGGCCTCCGGGGCGAGGCTGGTGGCCACCTGCCAGTCCCGGGCGGCCGGCTGGGCGGGCCGTTGGATCTCGATAGTGCAGGGCAGGTGGTCCCGGCCGTGGGGGCGCAGCAACAGCGCGGGGCCGTTGAAATAGGCGTGGCGTTGATCGCAGTGGGCGCCGCGCACGGACAGGTCCCAGGCGTAGACCACGTATTCGATCTCCAGCGGGCCGCTGCAGGCCGGAAGCCGCCAGGTCTGCTTGTCCTGCTTGACCGGATGCAGAGGGCCGTCGCTGGAGCGGGCCTCCAGGCGGACCACATGGCGGGCGTAGTCGCGGATCTTGTAGCTGCCGGGGATCCAGGCCGGGAGGCTGAGCGACTGCCCGCCCGGCTCCGGACGAGCCACACGCAGGTGGACCTGGAACAGGTGGGTGCCGGGGTGGAGGGGACGTACCTGATAACGGATCATGCCGCTATTCTATACCCGCGGCACGTGAATAGTGTGCTACTGCGGGCGTCCCTCGCATCCCTGGGCTGCGTTGTGTCCCTGCGATGACTCGCTGCCGCGCCTCGCCCGGAGGCACGAGGAACACCCTCGAAAAACGAGGATTGGCACAGGGAAGTGCCGTCTGCGGACCGATAGATGGAAAGGTTCACGTGCGACGGGTATAGGCGGACCTCGAAACAGTCCTTCCTGGACTTTTCCGACCCCTGAACCGGGAAAGGCGATGTCCCGGTTCATGCATTTTCGACGGCTTGCAGCCGGCAGGAGGGGGGCCTCCATGCGCCCCACACCGCCCGGGCCCATCCAGGCGCTGAGCCACGCGTCACAACGAGATGGGGTCCTACTGCGAGATCTGCCCATCGACGACATGCACCACACGGTCGGCGGTGTGGAAATAACGCGCATCGTGGGAGACCACCACGAGGGTGCGGCCCTGGCGGCTCAGCTCAGGGAGGATCTCTTCATAGAAACGCCTGCGAAAGTCTGGATCCTGGTCGGCGGCCAACTCATCGAAGACGCAGATCGGGCGGTCTCTGAGCACGGCCGCAAGGAACGCGAGGCGTTTGCGCTGGCCCGTGGAGAGTGCGAGGTCGGTGAAACCGTCCGGAGTATATTGGGTCTTTTCCGACAACTCGAGTTCCTCGAGTCGGGCATTGACGACCGCCGGATCTACATTCGGGCTGCCATAGAGACGCTCGAACAGATGGAAGTCGGTGAAGACGGCGCTGAACAGCGTGCGGTATCGGGGGCGTTCGGCATCCGTGATGGGGCGGCCATCGAGCAGGATCTCGCCGCCAGAGGGCCGGTAGAGTCCCGTCAGCAGTTTCAACAATGTTGATTTGCCACTCCCGTTGCCACCGACGATGAAGAGCCGCTCGCCGCGACGCAACTCCAGGTCACAGGGGCCGATACAGAACAAGGGTTGTCCGTCGCGGTCCAGATATTGGAATTCCACCTGTTTGAGCGAGATCTTCTGGAAATGGTTCAAGGGGGGCGCCGACACCGAGCCATCCGATTGGCCAAGCGCCCGGTCGACACGTCCCTCGAGTTGGTAGAGGCTGACCACGGCGGCATCTATCCTTGCCATGAGCGGCAACAGATCGATGATGACCGTCAACGGCCCAAGAATAAAGAGCATGGTCGCGGCGACCTTGAGAATGGTACCGGTGCTCGAAGGCACCAGCCAGGGGACGATGAAGACCACGGCAAAGAGCACCGAATAGTTGATCATGCGACGCAAGATCATGCCTTTGACCTGGAAGATGCTGCAGGAGACCTTGAGCCGATAGGCCTGCTCGGCGGTGTCGCGTATCATCGCGTACAGGGCGTCGTTCTGATTCCGATCGAGCTTCAGTTCCTTGAATCCGCGGAGCAGACCGCTGAACTGGTCGAGGAGCCGTCCTTCGTTGCGGTCTGCCTCCAGCAGCTCCCTTCGGGTGCGTTTCCAACTGTGGATATAGATCGGTGCCAGGACGGCATACACGACCAGCATGGCAAACAGACTCGCGGGCGAGATGCCGAGAAGGTAGATGGCGGCAATCACCAGGAGCAGCAGGGACTGGGCCACGGTCACCAGAATCACCGCCCCCTGGGCCACGACGCCCGCATCCTGAGACAGCGGCGCATAGTCACCGATTCCGCCGTGTTCCTCGATAAAGCGCAGGTCGCTACGACGGATCTTGTCGGCCAGTCTCAGGCGCAGGCGCTGCAGCGCCCCGTTTATCGCCGCGACCGAGCGGGTGCGCGCATGATGTTGGGTCACCAGATAGATGGCAAAGGCGATCAGATACAACAGCACCCGCCGCGTGTCCAGGACGCCGAGCGCCGCATGTTCGGCGGCATCGTTCACCAAACCCAGCATGGCGACGTTCATGGCGCCGGAGATTCCGGCCATGGTCAGAATGGTCGCGCGTGGTGCCCGGCCTTCGTAGGCCAGGAATTGCAGCAGACTCAAGACGGCACGCCGAATCTGCTGCTGTCTGGAACCGCCTCGATCAGCCGGCCGTCGCCCATCTCGAGGATGCGATCAGCGGTATGGAAGTACTGATCATCATGGGAGACGATCACGAGGGTGCGCCCCGATGCGCTGAGGCGGGGCAGGAGTTCCTCGTAGAGCCGACGCCGAAAGCCTGGATCCTGATCGGAGGCCAACTCGTCGAAGACACAGATCGGACGATCCTTGAGGACCGACTCGAGAAAGGCCAGACGCTTGCGCTGACCCGTGGATAGATCGATGTTCGAATAGCCCATATCGGTGTATTGGGTCTTGTGCGCGAGATCCAGCTCGGTGAGCCACGCCTGTATCCGGTCCGGATCGTGAACGGGGACGCCATAGATACGGTCGAACAACTGGAAATCATCGAACACGCTGGTGAACAGTGTGCGATACTGCGCCTGATCGGCATCGGTCAGCGGGACCCCGTCGAGCAGGATCTGCCCCCGTTCGGGCCGATAGAGCCCTGTCAACAGCTTGAGCAAGGTCGTCTTGCCGCTGCCGCTGGCCCCGACCACGAAGATGCGCTCGCCACGGCGAAGGGACAGATCCAACGGACCGAGCGAGAAGTCGCTGCGGCCGTCGGGCGCGCGGAAGCGAAACTCCACCCCCTGAAGCTCGATGTGCTCGAAATCCCGCCGCGGCGTGGGGGGCGGTGCATCGAGCGGCTCGGACAGTGCCGCATCCAAGCGCGCCTCCAACGCGTACAGGTTGCTGACCGCGGCATCGGCCTTGGCCAACGTCGGGGCGCCGTTCACCAGATGGGTCAGTGGGGCCATCATGAACAGCACGGCCGAGGCGACCTTATAGACGGTATTACTTGCCTCGGGCACCCATACGGGAATGGCGAACGAAACCGCGAACAGCGTGAGATAGAAGATGCTGCCCACGAGGATCACGTCATGGGTCTGGCGCTCACCGGTACGGAGCTTCAGGTGAAAGGCGGCATCCGCGGTCTCGTGGAGGTGCCCGTAATAGGCGTCGCTTTCCCGCCGATCGAGTTTCAACTCCTTGAAACCGTGAAGCAGCTCGGCGAAGTGCTCAAAGAAACCACCATCGGCGCTGGCCGCGTGGCGCAATTCCTCCCGTGTGCGCGAGAAGCGCAGGTAATAGACCGGCAAGGTCACCGCATAGATGGCGATGACCGCAAGGAGGCACGGTGGCGATAGCCAGGCGAGATACAGGCCGGTGAATAACAGGATCAAGACCGATTCCGCGACCGGGATCAGAAAGACGACGGCCTCCGAGATCAAGCCGATATCCTGGGTCAGGGGCGCATAGGCCGCAGCACCGCCCTCTCCCTCCACGAATCGCAGATCACCCCGGCGCACCTTGTCGATCACCCGTACCCGGAACTCCAGCACACCCCGTTCCACCGCGGTCACGGCCTGGGTCAGCGCGAAGCGACGCGCATCGAGCAGAATGGCGAATACGACCAGGTATCCGACGACGAGTTCGGTCCCCATGGCCCCTTGATTCGCTGCATATTCGGCGCCCAAGTTGGTGAACACCAGCAGAAGAATGGTCGCTATGCCCGACACCGCCGTCATGGCGGCGATCTCCCGCTGGGGGGCATCACTGGCCTCTCGACCCAGGAACTCGAGCAGCTTCATCTTGAGGATTTTCCCCGGGATGGTGGGCAAATCAGATGCCGGAGGGGCCTGTGGCTGGTGGCGCGGGGGGCGATGGGGGCGGACACGGACACGGCAGTTGAACCTGGGGCGGATATCATGCCCTATTATACCCGTCACACATGGATTTTCGGATCTGCGCGTATGCCTCGCGTCCTGGGGCATTGGGAACTTTTCTCGTCGCTCACCCTGGACGCAGGACACGAGAATGCGCTCGATAGATCGGGGCGTGACACGGGGAGGTGTCGGTTACGGACCAAGGGAAGGAAAACACCAGGGGCGACCGGTATATAGGCATCAATCACGAACAACCCATTAAGGGGATTCCACCGTGACGAAACAAGACAGACACACCATTGTCGAGGAAATAACCGTTCGTGGCAGAGAGCTCGTGGACAAGGTCAAGGAATTGATCCGCCAGGGCAATGTACGAAGGCTCGTGGTTCGACGCACGACCGGCGAGACGTGGGTCGAGATTCCGTTGACTGCCGGCGTGGGCATTGTCGGCTTGGTGACGCTCATGGCCCCGGTGCTTGCGGCATTGGGCGCGATGGCCGCGTTGGTTGGCGACTTCCGGGTTCGGATCGAGAGGGACGAGACTGCGCCGCAAGGCGAGCGGCTGAAACGCGACTGAACCCGCTGCCTTGCTTCGGGGCGCCATCCGCATGATTCTTGCTCTTCTCACTCCTGGGCCGGCACCGGCCGGAGACGACATCGGCCTTCTCTTTCGGGCGGTATACGAAGATCTCGCGGCAATGTGACCAGCCACCGTGTCCCTGGGCTGGCAGGCGACTGCCTGCCCCGGCCCGCGCCATGATGTGCCTCTGTGCCCCGCCGAGGATATGCCCGTGACAACCGAATGATTCATACAGGATGGATATATTGCGGTTAGCATATATACTGTCTATAGTGTAAAATACGGTGGGTTTTTCGCGGTTTCTCTCACATTCGTCGGTGTCGCTCAGTCCGGGCTCCGGTCCCGGCGGTACGGTGAGCCGCATTGTCTGGTGGGCCGACGGCTGCGCTGAGGGGGCCTTCGCCAATCGCCATGGAAATGACTGCTGCACCCTGTAGAAAGACGCGGTCGCTGGTCTGCCGTGGTGGGGGGCATGCCGTGCCCCTGTGGATGTCCATAGGCGATTGTTCCTGGGCCTTTGGAAAAAAGATCGGAACATTGCCTGTCGCAGGTACAGGTACGTGGCTTAGGGAATCCACGAGGGGCGGTTTCCGATATCTCCCTAAAGATCATCCCGATCGTGACGATAGGAGACGTGGTGGTGGCAACACCCTGGCCCGGGTATGGGGAGGAACCGATGAACCCCCGATCCCTCCAAAAGAACATGGAGCCGCTGGAAACCTGAGCCGTTGGGTCCTGGATGCGATCCGTCGGTGGTCCGAGGAACAAGGGATTTGCCCTTGAATATTCGATAGGAAACGATCATGTATTGGTGTTTGGTTTCGAGAGGTATCGTTAGCGGGATTTGCCTGGTGGCCGCCAAGTACTGGTACGACACGAGGGAAGAGAGGGCCGCGCGGAAGAACGTGACAGCTGAGTCGACATCCGGGGATACGAAGCGGCTTGAGGCGTCGGCCCTTGCTGTCGCCGTTGACGCGGTGGCGTCGGCGCCGAGCGCGGTTGCGGCCGATCGGGCGCTGGTGCTGTCCCTGGACGGGCCCGATGCCACAACGGCGAAGCAGGTCGCGGGAGAACTTCATCGGGCCACGGCGGTGGCGTTTCCTGGCGGGGTGCCGCACCTGGAATCTCCTGTCCGCAGGGGAACGCCGACAGTCAAGGCCCCCAAGCGGAGCAAGATATGCCGGAGTACAGACGATGACCGGCGCGTCCGTGAGGCATTGGCCTCCGGCGATCTCCAGGCCATGGATAGATTGCTGGATGATATCTGTGATCCAGTACTTCGCAATCTCCTGCTGAACCGTCTGGTGACCGGTTACTACAGGCTACGGCCCGATCCCCGGTACCGTGCCGCTCTTTATCGCGTGGCGGATCTGCAGATGGAAGAGGCGCCGTCGATATTGGAAGGAATCGAGGAGATGGGCAGACCAAGGCCCGCCGGCATCGCAGCATTCAAGTCGATGGCGATCGCGCTGGACGAGGACGGACGCCAGGAAACCGCAATTGCCGTCTGCGAGTTGGCCTTATCGCTCGGCCTTCGGGATGGAACCAAAACGGGGTTCGAAGGACGGATCGCCAGGCTCGAGAAGCGCCGGCAGTGTCTGGCTGCGGCAAGGCCAGGGAATCGGATTCACTGACCACCCATTGGAAAGCGGGGTGTGAGGCCGGCCTGAACATAGAGGCCATGGTGAATGCACCGTCAAGGGGCGTCTTCTGTTCCAGAGATACCCGCCGCACGCAGGTGCGACGGGTACAGCAGGCCATACCTCAGTTGACCGCTACTTCCTGAGTGTTGCGGGGCCCGCCCATTCCCTGGGTCAATCCCGTCTCTCGCATGATGAACTCGCGACTCTTGGCGCTGGATGGGCTCTTGAAGAAATCCTCGGTCCGAGAGAACTCGCCCAGGATCCCGAATTCTTTATCATTATGGATCATGGCGCTGTAATCACTGACCCGATGCGCCTGGCCCAGGCTGTGGGTGACCAACAGCACCAACTTGGTGCGTCCCAGGTCTCGAATGATCTGTTCGATTTTTTCGGTTGCAATCGGATCCAGCGCCGACGTGGGCTCGTCGAACAGGAAGATGTTGGAATCCTTTAACAGCCCCATGGCGATGGACAGGCGTTGTTGTTGGCCACCCGACAGGCGCTGGGCACGCTGTTTCCACCATTGTGCGTCCAGCTCATCGAGCAGTCCGACCTGCTCAAGCGCATGTTCCATCAGCCCACGCCATTGCTTGCGCTCGACCTTCCGCTTGCGCAGAGGTATTTTCAGATTGTCCCATATGGAACACGGGAACACGGTCGGCTTCTGCCACACCATTGCAAAATGGGAGCAGACGCTATCCGGCGCATCGGTATCGCCGACACAAGTGATCTCGATATGGCCCTCATGGTTCAGGTTCTCGTCCATCAGCTCGGACATGGCCTTCAGCAGCGTACTCTTGCCGGAGCCGGAAGGGCCCATGATGGCCACCACGCCGGTTTTCGGCAGGCGCAGCTCATCGACCGTCAGGATCGTTTTATTCTTGGCGACAATTTTCAGGTCCTTGATGGTCATTCCGCAATGGGATGGGTCGTCGAACAAGAGCTGGACATGTTCATTCTTGTGGGCCTGATCCGATGCAGCAAGGGATAGGGTAGACATGGCATCAATCCTCCGCAAGGTAGCGATTGGCAAGACGTGGGCCGATAAAGAGAAACAACAGGAAGATGATCAAGAGCAGCGACAGGCTCCGGGCCTCTGGCATGCCGCCCGGAATATCCATCGCCAAAAGGTAAATATGGAAATTCAGCAGCCGGACCGAGTCCATAATGGATTCCGGAAAGGTCGTCACCGCCCCACAGGTCAGCATGACCGCGGCCGTATCGCCCAGGGAGGTGGCCCAGCCGAGAATCAGCGCATCGATTATCTTGCCTTTCTGGTAGGCCGGCGCCAGGCGAAACAGCAGCTCCAATGGGCCGACGCCGAAAGATTTGGCCGCCATGCCATAACGTTGGTTGAAAGGACGAAGCAATTGCGAAAAGGCCGTCACCAGGGTCGGATACAGCAGCATGATCAGGGTGAGCATGGCGGACAGCATCGACCAGCCAAAGCCCAGGGTGTCGCAGAACAGAAGAAAACCGATGATGCCGAGGACGATGGATGGCATTCCGGCCAGTATATAGACAGATACCGAGGTCAGTGACTGCAACCAGGAGGGCAGGCGGATGATCCCGGCCATGACGCCCGCGATCAGGTAGGCGGGAAGTGCCGAGACCAGAACCGCGCCGAGCGTGGTGATGACGGTGCCCACGATTATCCCGGCGGTGGTATGTGCAAATTGCAATGGCCTGATGAAGGTGGCGATCATGCTCAAGGTCAGCAGCAGATACAACCACAAGAGCCAGCGTTTTCTGATGATCTCAAACATTGATCAGCCTCTTGTACTGTACCAGCAGCACGGTCAGAATCAGTACGATGGCCAGGCTGGACATGGCGAACAGCGCCTTTTCATGCATGCCCGCCGCGTAGGCCATTTCCAGTGCAATGGCCGCGGTGAGCGAGCGAAAACTCTGGAACAGAGTATGAGGTATTTGCAGGCTGTTTCCCGACAGCATCAGTACCACCATGGTCTCGCCGAAGATGCGACAGAAGATGTAATTCGCGGTGCCGATTACGGCCGTGGGCTGGCTCTTGATGAACAATTCGGAACGGCTCAGTGCGGACATCTGAAAGCTGTTTTCAATCCCCTGGTACTGATCCAGATGGGACAGGTAACTGCGATAGAACAGCAGGGTGCAGATGGGCACGATGAAAATGGTGAGTCCGATGGATGTGGCCAGCAGAGAATAGCCCGTACCGCCGAAGGTCCTGCGCACGGCCGGAATGAGTTCGATGATCGCCCAGACCCCAATGATGACGGAAGGCAGGGAAATCCAGACCTCGAGTATGCCGACGATGACCGGGTTGATCCAGTTTCGGCGGTTGTCAACCAGTTGCAGGCTGAGCATCCAGCCGATAAACAAAGACAACGGAAGGGTTATGAGCACCAGTAGAAAACTGCCAGTGAGTGGGGTCATCATCCCGTACAAGCCCTGGCCTGGCAGCCAGTCGAAGGACATCCAGTTGGAGAGGGGGACCGATTCGAAGAATTCGAGGGAATTGATGATCGGATACGCCAGCAGGAATATCAGAATCAGCACCAGGAGCAGGATGATCAGCTTCATGGGAGAGAGCGTCTCTTTCAATGCGCGTAAGCGAGTTGTAAGCAATACAGGCTTGTCACGGTTCAACCTGTTGGCGCCTCGAATACCCTTTACCATGCCCGTCATGACGATAAATGAAACCTGTTACTTTCCATGCATGAAATAGCCAGTCGACAGATGCAGCCGCTGCTCCTGAAAGAAGGCTTACTGATCCACGGCCACCTGTCTGATGCGATGAACCCGCAAGCAGGCCGGAAGGCCCGCTTGCGGGTGTTTTCTTAGAGTTCGGGCCGTGTCCCACCGTCCAGGAAGATCTTGCGGGCGGCATCGGTGGCCAATACCTTGCGTACGCGTTCCGCCAGGGCGGCGTTCTTTTCTTTGTACACCAGATTCAGCGTACGCTGCAATTTATATTTGCCGCTGACGACATTCTCCGGCGTACCCTCGACACCATCCAGCTTCAGCATCTTGACGGGCTCGCCTTGCTTGATGGCGGCCTCCACGGCGGAATAAGACAGGTAGGCGATGGCGTGGGGATCTCCGGCCACGGCGGTGATGGCCTGTCCATTGGCGCCGATGATGATCAGACCTCTGTCCAGAGGACGCCCGTATTTTCCCAGCTTGAAGAACTCGTCAAAGGCGGCCTTGGTGCCCCGGCCCGCCTCCTTGGCGACGGGGTGGAGTTCGTAACCGTTAATCGCCTTTATCTTGCCGGTATAGAGATCGATCACCTGCTGGGTCGTGATGTTGTCGAAAGGAACGGCCTTGTTGGCGAGCATGACCAACCAGTCGCGGGCGACCACCATCTTCTTCACATATGGCTTTTCTTCCTCCTTCAGCTCACGGGACATCATGCCGAAATCGGCCATGCCCATTTTGGCCGTCTTGAAGCCCACGGATGAGCCGCCGGCCTGGATGCTCGCCTTCATGCCCGCCTTCTCCAGCAAGGGCGCCATCTTTTCCATGAAGGGGAGCAGCGTCGTGCTCCCCGCGAATGTCACGGTCTCGGCAGCGACCGACGTGGCCAGGAAGAGCGATGGTAAAAGGGCGAGAACGGGTTTTATGAGTTTCATGCGCGGATCCTCCAAAGGTTATAGGTTTGGTCTCGGTGCTCCGCCATCCGTGGCAAAGACCGACCGATGCCGGAAACGGGAGTTCACGGCGGTTGTCGCTTGCAGCCGGTGGAGGTGGCTTCAAACGGCGGCGCATCCAAGCGCCGCTGGGATCAGTGGGCCAGCAGATGGTGGCGGCGCGCCCCACCTTGGCTGGGAGGGCGCCAGAAAGGCAACGACGCCGCCGGGTCCGATCTCGGACGGGATCCGGCGGCGGCGGGCCGGCTAGGGTCCTGGCCGAGATCTACGAAGCCGGATAGGCTGTCGACGGCGGCTCTTGATCCCGCAATCCTGCGCATCTTCGGGTTGTGGCGGCTCTCGCCGACAGCGCCATGGGAAAAGGGTCGTGATATATACGCGGCTTCTGGCCGACGCCACACCCACGCTGACGCAGTCAGAATGCCGGCAAACCAAGAGATGGCCTCAAGACCAATGTGGATCGGTGCCGTCACGCGCCGAAATTCCTCCTCAGGGGCTTTCTTTTACTCTGGTATTTTATAGTTTTATGCCAAACTACTGCATCCACGCCATGGATCGGGCCGATGACCCTGCAGGCGTGTCAGGCTTGGTCTGTCCACTCATGCTGGTGGATTGATTTATCATTCGACTATATCGAACAAGTGTGAAAAGGTACATATTATTTCACCGACTGTCAACACCAAGTCACAAGATCCATTTTTCCGCTCGTTACTACAGGGGGGTGTCCGTCGGTATTTAATATGCCGGGTCATATATTAAGAGAGATCGTATATAGCGAGATGAACGGTTGGTCACCGGGGCCCGTGGATCTCGCTTGGAGGATCGGAATCCCTCGGTACAGGGACACAATGAGCGGGGGCATGATGGGAAGGTCGGGCGGTTCAGGGCAGAAGGCATGTCATTCCCATTCGTGGAGGGCGGTGGTGCGCCGCCGCCTCACGCAGGCCGCCGACCGCAGGTGACCGCAAGGACAGGTTCGCCAGAGGCGCTGGAAACAATGTTCTAGCCCTTCTCGCAGGGGGGCACTTCGGGTGAGGCGAAAGAGAGAGGCAAGGTTTCCGCTCGTGGCGACTGTCCGAATCAGGTTCCCTTGGCCGACAGTTCGGCGACGACGGCCGCCAGCCCCGCCGCGTCGGGCGCTTCGCTCGTATCCAGGCGTACGGCGTGACGTATCTCTTCCGGGTCCAGGGGATCACGGGTGGCGGCCTGACGATGCAATACCTCGATTCCCGCCTCGGAGGCGTCGCTGCCTTCGGTCAGGCGCCCGGCGACCCGCGCCTCCAGGATCTCCAGCGGTGCCTCCAGATCGAGGAGGGTCCAGGGTACGCCCTCCTCCCGGGCGAGGGCGGCGAAGGCCTTGCGGTCCCCGGCGCGTAGGAAGGTGGCGTCCACCAGCACCGGATAACCCGCCGCCAATACCGGGCGGGCCAGTTCTCTCAGGCGCGCATAGGTGCGGCGCCCCGCCTCGGGGGTGTAGATCCCCCCTTCCAGGGGCGCGCCGGTACGGGCCTCGGCGGCCAGTCCGAACAGGCGTTTGCGTTCCACGTCGGAGCGGATGCGGATCAGGGGCGTCGCCTCCAGCAGGGCCTGGCCGAGGCGCGTCTTGCCGCTGCCGGAGAGGCCATGGGTGAGGATCAGGCGTGCCCCCCGCGGCTGGATATAGCCTTCGGCCAAGGCCACGTAACGGCCGTATTCGGCCAGGACGGAGGTGCGCTCTGCGGCCGGCAGGTCCGGCTGGGCCAGGCGGATGGCGGTGACCTTGGCCCGCACCAGGGCGCGATAGACCTTGTAGAAGTCCAGCAGCGGAAGCCCGGCGTAGTCGCCGGTGCGTTCCAGCCAGCGGTTGAGGAATCGCCGGGCGAGGCCGGCGTGGCCGGCCTGTTCCAGGTCCATGACCAGAAAGGCCGCCTCGTTCATCACGTCGATCCAGCGCAGATCCGGGTTGAACTCGATGCCGTCGAAGATCACCACCTGGCCGTCCACCAGGGCGATGTTGCCCAGATGCATATCGCCGTGACATTCACGCACGTGGCCCTCGGCCTTGCGCGCGCCGAGCAGGTCGTGCAGGGAGCGGTAGCGCTCCCCGGTCCAGGCCTCGAGCGGATCGAGGCGGGCGAGCTCCCGGGCATCGTCGCCGAGCAGCGGTCGGATCTGGTCGAAATTCTGTTGCATGGGGAAGAACACCGCCTCGGGGTCGCCGTAGGGGGCGTCGGACGCGGCCGCCGGGATGGCCGCGTGGAACTCTGCGGCGCGGTCCGCGATGCGGTCGATGATCGCGGGCGCGGGGCCGCGTCTCGACAGCAGGGCGTCCTGGGGGAAGCGGCGCATCCGCACGGCATAGTCCAGGACCTCGCCCCCGCCGCCGAAGCGCGGCGCCTCCACGCTGCCGGTGATGGGCACCACCCCCAGATAGATGCGCTCGGCGAGGCGGCGGTTGAGACGCAGCTCCTCCTCACAGCAGAAGCGCCGGCGTTCCAGGGTGGAGAAGTCGAGGAAGCCGAGGTCCAGGGGCTTCTTGATCTTGTAGGCGTAGTCGCCCGCCAGGAGGACGTGGGAGATGTGGGTCTGGAGGTGCTGGAGAGGGTCGGCGGGGTGGTCGAAGGCCTCGGGACGTTGCAGGGCCTCCACCATGCGTGCTTGGGTAGAGAGGTCGAGTTCCATGGGGAATCCTTTATGAATAGAAAAAACTGATATTGTGATCAATATTGCTTGTTGATATACCCGTCGTACGTGAATATTTCTGTCCTTCGGTTCGTAAACGGCACATCCCTGTGCCACTCCTCGTGTTTCGAGGGTGTTCCTCGTGCCCCTGGGCAAGGCGCGGAAGCGAGTCATCGCGGGGACTATGGCGAGCAATCGCCACACCGCCCAGGGGTGCGAGGGGCGGCCGCAGTAGCAAAATATCCACGTGCGACGGGTATAATATTCCCGGCCTGACCATTCGACCCGGAGGATCTCACGACATGACCATTGACCGTATGGTACTGGCCTTCGCCGGCCTCTTCATCCTGCTCTCGGTGCTTCTGGCGGTCTATCACGATCTGCGCTGGCTCTGGTTCACCGGTTTCGTGGGCGCCAATCTGCTGCAATCGGCCTTCACCGGGTTCTGCCCCCTCGCCATGATCCTGAAGAAACTGGGCCGGAAACCGGGTGCGGCCTTCTGATCTCCATCCTTCTTCACGGTGGGAGCGGCTTCAGCCGCGACGACTCGCGCGCGGAGCAGTCCCCCCGATCGCGGCTCAAGCCGGGCCCACCCAGCTCGTGGCCCGGATGAAGCGCACCGGAATCCGGAGTGCCGCCGAGCCGCTCCCGTGTCACGCCCTTCTCCCAGGGATATAGGGCGTCAGTGGCTGTCGGCGAAGAGGCCGGCGCGCAGGGAGCGGGCCTGGGGATCGTCTGCGGGCAGCAGATCGAGCAGGGCAAGGATCGCCGCCCTGGGGGCGCCCTGGCGGAATCCCGGGGCCTTCCGGTGGAGTTCGAGGAGCCGCCCGGCGGCCTCGGGAAGGCGGTCCTTCACCACCAGACGGGCGGCCTGCCGGTAGATGGCCTCGGGCTCGCCGCCTTCCGTGGGCCCTTCCTCCTCGGCGGCGGCGAGCAGATCCAGGTGGGCCAGGAGGCGGCCGATCTCGGGGACCTGCGCGCGGGCCGCCGGGGGGATGGCGGTGAGCAGCGCATGGGCGTCCGCGCGGCGGCCGTCCTGGACCAGAAGTTTGGCCAGGGACAGGGGGATCTGCAGATCTTCGGGGTGTTCCATGGCGGCATCGGCCAGGCGCCGGATGGCCTGCTCCCGGTCGCCGGCCTGCCAGTCGCTCAGGGCGCCGCGCAGGGCCGGGGCGGGACGGCGGCCGAGGCGCGCCTCGATGGCCGCGCGGTAGTCCGCCATGGCCTGGACCCCATGCAGGGTCTCCACCACCTCGCCGTTGCGGTAGAACTTGCAGGTGGGGATGCTGTGGACCCCGATGCGCCGGGCGAGGGCCGATTCCTCGTCCACGTTCAGGGTCGCAAGGAGGAAACGCCCCGCCAGCTCCCGGGCGACGCGGCTCAGCATCTCCACCTGGCGCAGCGAGGGCCCGGCGCGTGGCGACCAGAAATCCACCAGCACCAGACCACGCCGGGAGTTGCCCAGCACCAGTTCTTGGAAATTGGCCGCGGTGACGGCACGGATGGGGGGCTCGGTCATGTGACGCACATCGAGAGGTTCAGATTGCCATAGTCTAGGATGATCCTCGTGGAAAACACCATTGTCTATTTTGGGGAAAACGTGCCAGTATGACCCGATGGCTGACCCTGCCCCGGAGCCTGTCTGAACGAAGACGAGGTCTTCACTCAGGCACTACAGTATGCGAGGTGATCCGGTGAGAAACTGCAAGCGCTGTCGTCTGAGTCATACCTGTAACACCATGCCCGGGATCTGCCTGTGGATCCCCTATGCCCTGATCGCTGCGGTATCGCTGGGGCTGATTGCCCTGTTCGTGTCCCAGGAAATGTTCTGATCGGGGCCTCCCGCAAGGGCGACGGGCCCCGTCACTGGCGGCCCTCTGGAGGACAGGGCCTTGACCGCCACGGGTCCGGGCACTAGAGTCTCCCGGCCCCGGGGTGTTCGGGAAGCCGGTGAAAATCCGGCACTGCCCCCGCAACGGTGAATGGATGGCCCCCCGAACGGGGGCCGGACGCTGCACGGCCACTGGGAGACCCCTGGGAAGGCGCATCCGTCCCGCTCCATGAGTCCGGAGACCGGCCCTGAGGCATACCGGTCGCACGTGAATAAGTCGTGTTGCGCGGGTGCCCCTCGTGTCCCTGGGTAAGGCCCTGCCTGCCGCAGGCAGGGCGGAAGCGAGCCGTGGCAGGGACCATGGCGGGCTTTCGCCACACAGCCCAGGGCTGCGAGGGGCGGCCGCAATCGCGGGAGATTTGCGTGCGACGGGTATCCCGTACCGGTGTTGCGGTGGGCCGCACCGAGGTCTGTCCTCGCGCGCTGTGTCGTCGGGGACGGGCCTGTACACGCCCCTTGCATCCCGGTTGGTATCCACGCCACCGAGATCCCTTCCCATGCGTAGAACCCTCATTCCGGGCCTTTGCCTGGTGGCCAGCCTGGCCGCCACGGCCGGCCAGCCCCCCATCGTCATCAGCGCCGGCCGCACCGCCCGGCTCTCCATCGACACCCCGGCCAGCATCCGTGTGGTGGACCGCGCGGAGATCGAGGCCAGCGCCGCCACCAGCCTGGCCGGGTTGCTCGCCGGCCGCGGCCTGCACGTGAGCGACCGCTTCGGCGACGGCAGCGACGCGCTCCTGGACCTGCGTGGCTTCGGCGCCGCGGCCGGCTCCAACACCCTGGTCCTGGTGGACGGCCGTCCCCTCAACAATGCCAGCGATCTGGCGCCCCCGGATCTCTCCACCATCGACCTCGGCCTGGTGGAACGGGTGGAGATCGTCCAGGGCAGCGCCGGGGTGCTCTATGGCAACCAGGCCGTGGGCGGTCTCGTGAACATCGTCACCCGCAGGCCCGAGGCCTTCGCTGCGGCCCTGACCGCCGGCGGGGGCAGTTACGACGGCTACGAGGCGCGCGCCCGGCTCTTCGATCGGATGGACAACGGCCTGGGTTATCGCGTCTCGGCGCGCAAGCGGGAGACGGACAACTATCGCGAGCAGAACCACTCGGACCTTCAGGACCTGGGGCTGCGTCTCGATTACGACTACGGCGGCAGGCGGCTGTTCTTCGAGCAGGAATACCACTGGAAGCACCTCCAGGTGCCCGGCAGCCTGTTCAGCGACGAGTTGGCCGCGGACCGCCGACAAGCGGTGCCCGACTATCGCGGCGACTTCACCCGCAGTGAGACCCTGGTGAGCCGCCTCGGCCTGCGCCAGTCCCTGTGGGGGGGCTGGTATCTGGAGGGCGAGGTGACCTATCGCGAGAATCACAATCCCTTCAAGCTGAGCTTCCGGGGCCTTCCGGGCCAGCGCGCGGATCAGAACCGTTATGTCTGGACCTTCAATCCGCGCCTGGTCGGGGTGGTTCCCCTGGGGACGGCGGATCTGCGGCTCACCCTGGGCGCCGACTACGAGGACACCGACTACGGCCTGCGCACGGCCTTCGGCCCCCAACGGATCGGGCAACGCATCTATGCCCTCTATGGCCAGGGCAGCGCCCTGGTGGGCGCCGGCCTGACCGTCACCGGCGGCCTGCGCTGGGCGCGGGTGGAGAACGGCATCTTCGACGGCAGCGCCAAGACCCACCTGGACGACGAGGTGGGCGTGGGCTCTCTCGGCCTGTCCTGGCGACCCGCGGCGGGCTGGCGCCTGTTCGCCCGTTGGGACCAGAACTATCGCTTCGCCAAGGTGGACGAGCACACCAATGTGGCCTTCGGCCAACCTACGGGCATCAAGAATCAGACGGGCGATTCCTATGAGGCCGGGGCGGTCTTCGACGCCGGTCCCGTGCGCGCGGACCTGACCCTGTACCGCCTGATCCTGCATGACGAGATCGCCTTCGACTCCAGCACCTTCTTCAATATCAACCTCGACCGCACCCGCCGCGACGGGGCGATCGTCTCGGCCGCCTGGCGGCCGGCCGCGGGTTGGCGCCTGGGCGGTGACTATACCTATACGGAGGGCCGTATCACCGATGGGCCCTTCGACGGGGAGCGCATCCCCCTGGTGCCCCGCAACGAGGTGCGCCTGTACCTGGATCACGACCTGGGACAGGGCTTCGGCCTGCGCGGGGAGTGGCGCTGGGTGGACGAACAGGTGGTGGGGGCGGACTTCGCCAACGACCTGGAGCGTCTCGATGCCTACGCGGTGCTCGATCTGGTGGGGCGCTACCGGCGCGGTCCCTGGTCCCTGGACCTGCGTCTGAACAATCTTCTGGACGAGCGGTATGCAGGCACCGGCGCGGCCGGTTTCGATGCCGGTTTCGCCCGGCGCGCGGCCTTCTTCCCCGCGCCGGAGCGCAATTTCTGGCTCACAGCGACCTATGGGTTCGATTGATGAGGATCTACACCCGCCGTGGGGATGGCGGCGACACCGGGCTGGCCGAAGGCGGCCGCCGCCCCAAGTGGGACCCCCGGGTGGAGGCCTTGGGCGCGCTGGACGAACTCAACTGCCACCTGGGCCTGGTGCATCTGCATAGTGTGGACGCCGACCTGGACCGGCTGTTGCAGGGCCTCCAGGAGGATCTGTTCGCGTTGGGCGCGGAGCTGGCCTCTCCTTCGACCCCGAGGCTGACCGGGGAGCGGGTGGCCGCGCTGGAGGCGGAGATCGACCGCCTGGAGGCGTCATTGCCGCCGTTGCGTGGCTTCGTCCTGCCTGGTGGAGGCGCGGCGGCGGCCCACTGCCACCTCGCCCGGGCGGTCTGCCGCCGGGCCGAACGGCGCCTGTTTCGACTCGCGCGCGACGAACGGCTAAACTCCGCTTCGCTGAAGTACCTGAACCGCCTGTCCGATCTGTTGTTCGTCCTGGCGCGGCACCTGAATCGCCACGCAGGCCGTAGCGAGACCCTTTGGGGTCCTGGAGCCGCCGTCCCGCGACAGACCTGGGGATCCCGGTGAGCGGTCATCGCCGGACAGGATGAGCGTCCCGTTCCAGGCCGGTCTTCAGCGGGAACGCAAGGGGCGCCTTTGGGGCAGGCCGCCCGATCGGGCCGCCGCTGACACAGCCCTGGGGCCCCCTTGCGCACTGACCTTCATCCCCTCATCAGGAACCCCCATGACCAAGATCGCTCCCGGCAGCAACGTCTGCGTACACCTCTCCCTCGGTCTGCCCGACGGCACCGAGGCCCTGTCCACCTTCGATGAAGAGCCCATGCGTTTCGTGCTGGGAGACGGCACCCTTACCGAGGGCCTGGAGCTGGCCCTGTACGGCCTCGAGGCCGGCTCCGATCAGACCCTGCGGGTGGACGGCAACGAGGTCTTCGGCGCCTGGCGCGAGGATCGGGTGATCTGGATCCCCCTGGAGAACTTCGACCAGGAGATCCAGCCCGAGCCCGGACAGGTGGTGGCCTTCAGCAACGAGAACGGGGAGACCCTGCCGGGCATGATCCTCGAGACCGATGCCGAACGCGCCCAGGTGGACTTCAATCATCCCCTGTCGGGACGTGAACTGGATTTCCGGGTCCAGGTGCTCTCGGTGGACCCCGCGCCCGCCAACGACTGATGGAGGTCCTGCTCGCCAATCCGCGCGGTTTCTGCGCCGGGGTGCACCGCGCCATCGAGATCGTCGAGCGGGTGCTCGACCTGTTCGGCGCCCCCATCTATGTGCGCCACGAGGTGGTCCACAATCGCTTCGTGGTGGAACGCCTGCGCCAACGCGGAGCGCGCTTCGTGGACTCCCTCGACGAGGTCCCCGACGGCCACACCGTGATCTTCTCCGCCCACGGCGTCTCCCAGGCGGTGCGCCGCGAGGCCGAGGCCCGCGATCTGCGCGTGTTCGACGCCACCTGTCCCCTGGTCACCAAGGTCCACCTGGAGGTGGCGCGTCACTGTCGCGACGGCTACGACGTGATCCTCATCGGCCACCGTGGCCATCCCGAGGTGGAGGGGACCATGGGCCAGTGCTGCGGCGGCCGGGGCCATATCCACCTGGTCACCGCGGTGGACGAGGTGGCCGGGATTCGCCTTCATGACCCCGCGCGGGTCGCCTATGTCACCCAGACCACCCTGTCGTTGGACGACACCACCCGCATCGTGGACGCCCTGCGCCGGCGTTTTCCCCACATTCAGGGCCCCAAGCGCAGCGATATCTGCTATGCCACCCAAAACCGCCAGGACGCCATCAAACAACTGGCCGCCCAGTGCGACCTGGTGCTGGTGGTGGGTTCCCCCAACAGTTCCAACTCCAACCGCCTGCGTGAGATCGCCGAGCAGGCGGGCGCCCGCGCCCATCTGATCGACGGTGCCGACGACATCCGCGACGCCTGGCTCGAAGGGGCCGGGCGGGTGGGGGTGAGCGCCGGCGCCTCGGCCCCCGAGATCCTGGTACGGGAGGTGATGGCCCGGCTCCAGTCGGCGGGGGCGCGGGCGATCGTCGAACAGACCGGGCGCGAGGAGCGGGTGGTCTTCTCCCTCCCCAAGGCCCTGGCGGGGGAAGCGACGCCGTGAGTCGGGTATGCGTGGTGGGAGGCGGCATCATCGGCCTGCTCAGCGCCTTGGAACTGCAAGCGGCGGGGCTGGAGGTGACCCTCCTGGAACGCACCCTCCCGGGGCGGGAATCCTCCTGGGCCGGCGGCGGGATCCTCTCCCCCCTCTACCCCTGGCGCTACCCCGAGGCCGTCACCCCCCTCGCCGCCTGGAGCCAGATGCGTTACCCGGACCTCGCCGAGACCCTGCGGGAGAGCACCGATGTGGACCCGGAATGGACCCGCAGCGGTCTCCTGGTCCTGGATCCCGACGAGTTCGAGCCGGGGCTCGCCTGGGCCGCCGCCCAGGGCCGCCGCGCCGAGGTGGTGGGTGAGGACGATCTGCGCCGCCTGGAGCCGCGCCTCGCCCACGAGGGCGAGGCGCTGTGGATGCCCGATCTGGCGCAGATCCGCAATCCGCGGCTGGTCAAGGCCCTGGTGCACCACCTGCAGGGGCGTGTCCGGTTCTTGGACAACACCCCCGTGCAGGGCTTCGAGGCCCCGGGCGGACGCCTGCGGGCGCTCCTCACCCCGGCGGGGAGACTGGCCTGCGAGCGGGCGGTGATCTGCGCCGGCGCCTGGAGCGGCGGCCTCCTCTCCACCCTGGGCCGCCCCCCGCTGATCGAGCCGGTGCGCGGTCAGATGCTCCTGTTCCGCAGCGCGCCCTGCGAACAGCGGCGCATCGTCCTGGATGGCGGCCGCTATCTCATCCCCCGTCGGGACGGCCGGGTCCTGGCCGGTTCCACCATGGAGCGGGTGGGGTTCGACAAGGCCACCACCCGCGTGGCGGCGGAGGCCCTGAAGGCCTTTGCCGTGGGGCGCTTCCCCCATCTCGAGGCGGTGGAGATGGAACGCCACTGGTCCGGCCTGCGTCCCGGCTCAGCCAACGGCGTGCCCTATATCGGCCCGGTACCCGGGGTGGAAGGACTGTTCATCGATACCGGACAGTTCCGCAACGGGGTGGTGTTGGCACCTGCCTCGGCGCGCCTGGTGGCCGACCTGATGCTGGGGCGGCCGCCCATCCTCGACCCGGCGGCCTATGCGGTGGATGCGCCACGCCCGTAAAGGCGCGCCGCAGCCGAGGGATCCAGGGAGGCTATCCCTGTTCCTGTAAATCATTCCAGGCGCAGTGCTGAAGGCCGCGGCGGGTGCTGGGGAAGATGGTCGGGGTGACTGGATTCGAACCAGCGACTCCTGCCTCCCGAAGGCAGTGCTCTACCAGGCTGAGCTACACCCCGTCACAGCGGGAATGCCCGCACGTCAATAGGTGCGGGCCACGGCGAAATCGGCGAGACCGGCGAGCGCCTCCCGGTAGGGGGAGGGCGCGAGGGCCCGGAGTGCCTGTTGGGCAAGGTCCGATTCCGCTCGTGCAAGCGAGGCAGTGTATTCGATTGCACCCGTGCGTTCAACGACCGCGAGGATCTCGTTGATGCGATCCTTGCCGCCATGCTCGATGGCATCACGGATCAGGCTGCGTTCTTCCGCGTTGCCTTTGGCCATGGCCTGGATCAGGGGCAGGGTGGGCTTGCCTTCCTCCAGGTCGTCGCCCACGTTCTTGCCCAGGGTGGCGCTGTCCGAGGCGTAGTCCAGGACGTCGTCCACCAACTGGAAGGCCCGCCCCAGGTGCAGGCCGTAGGCGGCCAGGGCGGTCTCCTTGTCCGTCCCTGCTCCGGCGAGGATGGCACCCAGACGGGTGCCGGCCTCGAACAGGGTGGCGGTCTTGCGATCGATGACCTCCAGGTATTGCCCTTCCGTGGTATCGGGGTCGTTGCAATTGAGTAGCTGGAGGACCTCGCCCTCGGCGATGCGGTTGGTGGCGTGGGACATGACCTCCATCACCCGCATGAGGCCGACGTCCACCATCATCTCGAAGGCGCGGGAATAGAGAAAATCTCCTACCAGTACGCTCGTCGCGTTGCCCCACAAGGCATTGGCGGTCTCGCGGCTGCGCCTCAGCTCGGAGGCGTCCACCACGTCGTCGTGAAGCAGGGTGGCGGTGTGGATGAACTCGATCACCGCTGCCAGGTCGATGTGACGCCCGCCTTCATAGGCGCTGGCGCGCGCCGCGAGCAGGACCACCAGGGGGCGAAGGCGTTTGCCGCCCGAATCCACGATGTAGTGTCCGATCTGGTTGATCAGCACCACGTCCGATGCGAGACGGCGCAGGATGAGGGCGTCCACGGCCGCCATGTCCTGATCGACCGGTGAACGTAATTCCGTGAGATCCAATGGGATAGCGCCCTCGTGGGTAGAATGCCGGATCTATCGATGCTAGGGAGGACAAGGGGGGGTGTCAACCGGTGGTTTGCTTGTGCGCACCAAGACGGTGCGGGTGTTCAGTGGCGCACCAGAATGGTGCATGCAGCGCGGCCGTACCCCTTCGATCCCTGTGTGCGGGCGCCGTTGAGCCCTGGGTTCGCGGCGTCCTGGCGGGGATGAATCGAGGTGGCACGTTACCTGCTAAACATCGATGCAAAGACCCTGTATATTCGCAGAAATTTTCTGTCGTTCTATTTCAACGAAGGAGTGACCCCGATGCAGATCAAACCCATTTCCCTCTCCCTGGCCGGAGTCCTGGCCCTCTCCGGCGCACCGGTTTGGGCCGACTCGCCCCATGAGTTTTCGGCCAATGTCTCCCTCACCAGCAACTACAAGTACCGCGGCATCACCCAGACCGACGACGGCCCCGCCGTTCAGGGCGGGTTTGACTACAGTTACACCCCCGCCAGTCTGTATGCCGGTGTCTGGGCCTCCAACGTGGACGCCAAGGCCTTCGCCGACGCCAACGTCGAGATGGACTGGTACGCCGGCTGGAACCCCAGCTTCGGTGACCTCGGCCTCGACCTCGGCTATCTCTATTACTCCTATCCCAACTCCCGCAACAGCGACAACAACACCCACGAGTTCCACCTGGGGGCGACCTACACCCTCGGCATGTTCACCCCGGGGCTCACCGGTTACTACAGCGATGATTTCTTCGGCACCAAGGAGGCCTGGTACTGGGATGCGAGCGTGGACGTGGCCCTGCCCCAGGACTTCACCGTCTCGGCCCACTACGGCTGGAACAAGTTCCACGACAGTGCCGCCGACTACCAGGACTGGAAGATCGGCGTGGCCAAGGGCTTCGCGGGCTTCGATTTCGACCTGAGCTACGTGGGCACCAACGACAAGCCCAGCGGCGTGGGCAAGGCCTATGACGACGTTCTGGTGTTCACCGTCGGCAAGTCGTTCTGAGGCCGTACCGGATCCTGCCCGCCCCGGCGGGCGTAGCCATTGGAGAAAATGCAAATGAAGTTAGTCACTGCCATCATCAAGCCCTTCAAGCTGGATGACGTGCGCGAGTCCCTGTCGGACCTCAACGTAAGCGGTATCACCGTGACCGAGGTGAAGGGCTTCGGCCGCCAGAAGGGACATACCGAACTCTACCGAGGCGCCGAATACGTGGTGGACTTCCTGCCCAAGATCAAGCTGGAGGTGGCGGTCCCCGCCGACATCCTGGACCGGGTCATTGAGGCCATCGCCGGCGCCGCCAAGACCGGCAAGATCGGCGACGGCAAGATCTTCGTCTCCGACGTGGAGCAGGTGATCCGCATCCGCACCGGCGAGACCGGCCCCGAAGCCCTTTGACCCCCCTTGGAGACCCTGAAATGAGTGTAACGAAACCCCTGATTCGCGGTGGGATCGGCGCCCTGCTCTCGACCGCGCCGGTCTTCGCCTTCGCGGCGGACAGCCTGAGCGCCGGTGACACCGCCTGGATGCTCACCGCCACCGCCCTGGTGCTGTTCATGACCATCCCCGGCCTTTCCCTGTTCTACTCCGGCATGGTGCGTTCCAAGAATGCCCTGTCGGTGTTGATGCAGTGCTTCGCCATCACCGCCTCCGTGACCATCCTCTGGGCCCTCTACGGCTACAGCGTCGCCTTCGGCGGCGCGGGCGCCTGGTGGGGCGGCCTGAGCAAGGCCTTTCTCGCCGGGGTCGGCGTGGACAGCCTCAGCGGCACCATCCCTGAGACGGTGTTCATGACCTTCCAGATGACCTTCGCCATCATTACCCCCGCGCTGATCGTGGGCGCCTTCGCCGAGCGCATGAAGTTCGCCGCCATGCTCCTGTTCATGGCCCTGTGGCTCACCTTCGTCTACGCCCCCATCGCCCATTGGGTGTGGGGCGACGGCGGTTGGCTCGGGGGCAAGGGTATCCTCGATTTCGCCGGCGGCACCGTGGTGCACATCAATGCCGGTGTGGCCGGTCTGGTGGCGGCCCTGGTGCTGGGGCGCCGCAAGGGCTATCCCACCACCGCCATGCCACCGCACAACCTCACCTATACGATCGTGGGCGCGGGCATGCTCTGGGTGGGCTGGTTCGGCTTCAACGCGGGCTCCGAACTGGCCGCCGACGGTACCGCCGGCATGGCCATGGCGGTGACCCAGATCGCCACGGCCGCCGCGGCCCTGGCCTGGATGTTCAGCGAATGGATGATGCATGGCCGCCCCAGCGTCCTCGGCATCGCCTCGGGCGCCGTCGCCGGCCTGGTGGCCATCACCCCGGCCTCCGGCACCGCCGGTCCCATGGGCGCCATCGTCATCGGCCTGGCCGCGGGGGTGGGCTGCTTCCTCGGCGCCACCAAGCTCAAGCGGGCCCTCGGCTATGACGACTCCCTGGACGCCTTCGGCGTACATGGCATCGGCGGCATCATCGGCGCCCTCCTCACCGGGGTCTTCGCCGCGCCCTCCCTGGGCGGCGCCGGCCTCGGGGTGGAGAGCGGCGGTATCGGCGCCCAGGTCTGGGTGCAGGTCCAGGGCATCGCCGCCACCCTGATCTACACCGCCGTGGTGAGTTTCATCCTGCTCAAGGTGGTGGACGTGATCGTGGGCCTGCGGGTGAGCGAAGAGGTCGAGACCGAGGGCCTCGATATCCGCGAGCACGAGGAGCGGGCCTACATCCTCTGATCTCCTGACCAAACGCTGTGTGCGAGAGGGCGCGCCCGGGGCGCCCTCTTTTCGTTAGGGACGGCAGATGCCGGATGGGTCGACATGGCCTGCGCCCACCGGCCTGGACCGGCTAATGCACGGGCTCCGGCTGGACGGCGAGGCGTTTATCATTCTGCTGATGGGCTGGGGAGGCAACGCCCCGCCAGTATGGGACACGTGGGAACGCCGGTTGTGGCAATGGAGGTGCGGACCTGCAAGCAACATATCAACAACAGCGAGCACAAGAGGCAATATGGTAAGCAAGGCAACAGCGGCTCCCGACCGGAAGGCATTTGGTTTCTGGAGCGCTGTGTTCCTGGGTATAGGTTCTATGGTAGGCGCCGGGATATTTATTGTGATCGGTGAGGCAGGTGCCATTGCGGGGAACCTGGTAACTGTATCCTTCCTGGTCGGAGGGGTCATTGCGCTGTTGTGTGGCTATTCACTTAGTAAACTGGCCATTCGCTATCCCAGCCGTGGTGGTATTATCGAATATCTCGTCCAGGGCTATGGAGAGGGCTTTTTTTCGGGGACGCTGGGTGTCCTGTTCTACCTTGCACAGTTGGTGGCCCTTGCGGCAGTCTCCAAGTCCTTTGGAACCTATGCTGCAACCTATATGAGTGGTGGCGTAACGCCCTTGCACGCCGATCTCTTTGCGGTTGCCATCGTCCTGGTGTTCGTACTCATCAATCTCACCGGCGCCACGATGGTAGCCAAATCGGAAAACATCATCGTCGTCATCAAGCTGCTCGCATTGACCGTCTTCACCGTGGTTGCCCTGTTTTTCATCCATCCCTCCAATCTTCGTATTGGTAAGGCTCCTGGTCTGATCGAGATATTCTATGCTCTGGGCCTGACCTTCTTTGCCTTCCAGGGTTTCAGCATCATCACCAACAGTGTCGAAGACATGCGGAATCCTGAACATACGATGCTGCGTTCCATGTTCTCCGCCATCGCCCTGGTCGCGATGATGTATATCACCATTTCCATAGCGGTGTTTGGAAACCTGCCTCTGTCTGAGATCGTCAAGTACAAAGACTTCGCATTGGCGGCTGCGGCAAGGCCCGCCTTTGGGGCATGGGGCTTCAAGATCATGGCAGGGACCGCTTTGCTGGCAACTGCGTCCGCGATCAATGCGACACTCTACGCTGTGACCCAGATAAGCTATACCCTTGCAAAAGAAGGGGAACTTCCCAGGGAGTATGACCGTACCCTTTTTCATAATACGGAAGGACTGATCATATCGGCGGCACTGATCGTTCCACTGATCCTGTTCTTCGATCTCAACCAGATCGCAACCATTGCAGCTATTGGCGTGCTTTTGGTTCAGGGCTTCACCCATACGGGCCATCTTTTCATACGCAGGCGGACAGGGGCGAATTTATGGTGGATCCTGGCCGCAGTCATCGGTTCCTTTGGGGCAGCCGCCTTTGCAATCGCTTATACTGAGAAATCGTTGCCACATATCGTCTACTATATCGGTGGCATATTTTTCCTGGCCTTTGTCTTTGAAGTCCTTCTACGCCTCTTCAATGACAGGACGATAGAGAAGCAGGTGATCACAAGGTTCGAGGAGGTGGAAGGGAAGTTGTTCAAATAGCCTCATTGGTGTCATTGGCGGGGAACCGGTCTCTTCCCTGAGCACCGCTGGTCGGCCCCCTCTTGCACCGATGGGTGTAGAATGGGGGAAACGTACGGCAACCCTGTTGAAAGACCCATGCCCTCCCTGATTCCGCGGATCAACGATCCCAATGCCTATGTCACTTCCCATGAGATCGATCTCATCGCTGAACGATTGGATCTGAGCGGATGCCGGGTGTTGGATCTGGGGTGCGGCGACGCCTATATGACCCGCCTCCTGGCGGCACGGTTGGGTCCGGCGGAGATCGTCGCGACGGAGGTGGATGCTGTCCAGCTTCGACGTAACCGGGTGAGCGAGGCCCCGGCCGGTGTGCATTTCCTGTATGGAGGTGCCGAGGCCATCGCCTTCCCTGACGACCACTTCGATGCGGTGTTCCTGTTCAAGTCCTTCCACCATGTTCCCCGACAGTTCCTGGGGCAGGCCCTCGATGAGATCCACCGGGTATTGCGTCCCGGGGGCCATGCCTGGATCTCAGAGCCGGTGTACTGGGGGGCGTTCAACGCCGTCCTGAGCCTGTTTCACGATGAACGGGAGGTGCGAGAGGCGGCCTTCGAGCAGATCGCCGTGGCGGTGGACTCGGGCCGTTTTGCCCTGATCGACGAGATCTTCTTCCAATATGAAGGCGTCTATCCGGACTGGCGGGACTTCGAGCGGCGTTTCCTCCAGGTCACCCACACCCGGCACGAGATCGACGAGGCCCTCTACCAGCGGGTGAAGGCGGCCTTTCTCGCCCATAGGGGGGCGGAGGGCGCCCGTTTCATGAAGCCCCACCGGGTGGACCTGTTACGCAAGATCTGAGCCTTCACTGCCCAGCCATGGCGCTGATCGCCTCGCGCTGGCGCAGGTGCTGGTCCAGCAGCCGGTAGGCGATGTAGTATTTGTAGATGTTGCGTACGTAACGCACCGTCTCCTGACCGATCCGCCGTGCGGCGACCACCTCCACGTTGCGAAACCAGCGGTTCGGATCCAGACCCTGCTTCTTTGCCTCGGCGCGCAAGCGGCGGATCCGCGCCGGCCCGGCGTTATAACTGGCGAAGGAGAACAGCACCTTGTTCATCTCGTCCATGGGGTCTTTTGCGAAATAGCGGTCATAGAGGAAGCGCAGGTACTTCACGCCGGCGTGGATGTTGTTGTCGAGACGCTCGATATGGTGGATGTCGATGTGGGGATCACGGGCGGTGCTTGGCAGGATCTGCATGATGCCTATGGCACCTTGGCGGCTGCGTTTGGACTGATCGAGGCCTGATTCCTGGTAGGCGAGGGCGGCCAACATCAGGGCGTCGAAGCCGTAGCGGCCGCCGTATTTCTTGAACAGGGCGATCACCCGCTTGAACTTGTCCAGTTCCTTGTCGGTGAGGTTGTTGCGCACCCAGCGGTTCTTCTGGAGGTACCGCTTGAAAAGCAGGTTGCCGGTGAGGGTGCCTTTCCTGTGTTTGGCGATGAAGGCGTTCACCGTCTCGGCCAGCTTGGGGCTGCCCTTGCGGAAGGCCCAGGCGATCTCAGCACCCTCGCGCACGGCGATGTCCTCATGCACCTGGATATCGGGCAGGACATCGGCCCAGAAGCGCGCCTTGTGCAGGTCTACCACCAGCAGGGTCAGGATCCCGGCATTGAGCATTTCGAGGAGGTCCGCGTCCTCCAGGTGGTCATCGATCAGGGCCAGGACCACTGGGGCGAGACCGCGATCGCGAAGACGCCGGTTCAGGGCCTTCAGGCTCTCGTAGTAGGAACTCGATCGGCGTACATAGACGATCTTTCCGGACAGGTCCTCCAGAGTCTTCACCTCGGGGCTGCGTGGGCCCGAGACCACCACTTCTTTGACCCCCGTCATCAGGGGCGTGGAGAAGGCCACCCGCTTGCGGCGCTCGGTGGTGATGGTGAGATTGGCGGTGGCGATGTCTCCGCGCCCATCGAGCAGGGCGGGGATGAGCTGGTCCCGGCTCACCGGAACGAACACGGCCTCAATGCGCAGGGTTCGTTTCTTCAGACGGTGGTTCAGCCATTTCTCGAAGGTTCGGTCCAATTCATACGAAGCGCCGCGTTGCACCGGTCCGTCGAGGAAGTAGAGCATTGGGTTGTAGACCACCAGGAAGCGGATCCGATGGCGCTCGATCATGCCGTCCAGGTCACCTGTCCAGTGATCGTTGATGTCGAGTCCGAGGGGGGCGGGGACCTCGGCACGACTGGCGAGGACCAGTCCGCAGGCGATCAGGCAGAGGGCGAGCCTCGTCATAGGTTCACTCCGACTGCAAAAGCCGAAGTATAGGTGCCGCAAAGCGGTTGGCAAAAGCCAGAAGCGGTGATACTGTTGAGAACAATTCTTAATTGTTTCGGAACCGAAACTCCCGCATCCCCATGGACATCTCTCTCTCACCCCTCTCCGATCTCACCCCGGGCGCGCAGGTGCGCGTCTCCCGCATCCTGGGCGGACATCAGCTCCAACGGCGTCTGCTCGGTCTGGGCATCCGCGTGGGCAGCCGGGTGCAGGTGCTGCATCGTCGGGGAAGGGGTGTGGTGGTGGCCGCAGGGGGGACGCGGGTCGCCCTGGGCGGCGGCATCGCCGAGCGGCTGCTGGTGCAGCCGGCCGATGCCTGAGCGGTTCCCTTCGACCGGGCTCTTATCATGGGCTGTTGCGCTTCTTCCGATCCCGCGGGCTCCAACCCGAATCCCACGCAGTTGACCATCGCCCTCGCGGGCAACCCGAACTGCGGTAAGTCGGCCCTGTTCAACGCCTTCACCGGCATCCGCCAGAAGACCGGCAACTGGCCGGGGGTGACGGTGGAGCGCAAACAGGGACAGATGGATCTGGACGGTATCCCCGTGGAGGTCATCGACCTGCCCGGTATCTATTCCCTGGATGCCGGTTCCCTGGACGAGGAGGTGACCCGGGACTACCTGCTTTCGCGCGACGCCGACCTCATCGTGGACGTGGTGGATGCCACCAACCTGGAACGCAATCTCTATCTGACGGTGCAGTTGTTGGAGATGGGGGTGCCGGTGGTAGTGGCCCTCAACATGATGGACGTGGCCCGGCGGCGGGGCATCCGCATCGATGCGGAGCGCCTGGCGGGCGAATTGGGTTGCCCGGTGGTGCCGGTGGTGGCCACCGCCGGCGAGGGCCTGTCGGAACTCAAGGCACGCATCGTCTCGGTGGCCAAGGGCCAGCAGAGCGGCGGCTTCGCCCTGGCCCAGGAGGAGACCGTCGAGGAGGCCATCAGCCACCTGCTCCCCCACCTCCAGGGCCATTGTGCAGAGGCCAACTGCCGCTGGTTCGCCCTCAAGCTCCTGGAGGGGGACGCCTTCGTGGAGGCCAGGTCCGACCCCGCCATCCTGGCGCGGGTGGCCGACTGGCGCCGGCGTATCGCCGACCGCAGCGGCGAGGAGGTGGACATGCACATCGCCGATTACCGTTACGGTCATGCCCACGCCCTGGCCCAGAGCGTGGTGCGCATCGAGGGTGAGGTGGGGCGGACCCTCACCGACCGCATCGACCGCTGGGTCCTGCACCGTTGGTTCGGGGTGCCCCTGTTCCTGTTCGTGATGTACCTGATGTTCATGTTCACCATGAACTTCGGCGGCGCCTTCATCGATTTCTTCGACGGCGTCGGCGCGGCCCTGTTCGTGGATGGCTTCGGCGGTCTTCTCACCTGGGCCGGGGCCCCGGACTGGCTGCGCGTCCTCCTCGCCGACGGCGCCGGCGGCGGCCTCCAGGTGGTGGCCACCTTCATCCCCATCATCGCCTGTCTGTACCTGTTCCTTTCGGTATTGGAAGACAGTGGCTATATGGCCCGCGCGGCCTTCGTCATGGACCGTTTCATGCGTGCCATCGGCCTTCCGGGCAAGGCCTTCGTGCCCTTGATCGTGGGCTTCGGCTGCAATGTCCCGGCGGTGATGGCCACCCGCACCCTGGAGAACGAGCGCGAGCGCAAGCTCACCATCCTCATGAACCCCTTCATGTCCTGCGGCGCCCGTCTGCCGGTGTACGCCCTGTTCGCCGCCGCCTTCTTTCCCCGTAACGGCCAGAATCTGGTGTTCGGGCTCTATCTCATCGGTATCGGGGTGGCCGTACTCACCGGGCTCACCATGCGCCGTACCCTGCTCCCTGGCGAGAGCACGGGCTTCATGATGGAACTCCCGCCTTATCACCTGCCTACCCTCAAGGGGGTGAGCCTGCGCACCTGGGACCGGGTGCGCCTGTTCCTCAAGGAGGCCGGGCGGGTGATCGTAGCGGTGGTCCTGGTGCTCAACGTCCTCAATTCCCTGGGCACCGACGGCAGCTTCGGCAACGAGGACAGCGAGGCCTCGGTACTGAGCGCCATCGGCCGCACCGTCACTCCGGCCTTCGCCCCCATGGGCGTGAGCGAGGACAATTGGCCGGCCACCGTGGGCATCTTCACCGGCACCCTGGCCAAGGAGACGGTGGTGGGCACCCTCAATGCCCTCTACGGTGCCCTCGGTCGCGCCGATGCCGGTGAGACCGGCCGGCACGAGGGTAGTACGTTCGATCTCTGGGAGGCCTTGGCCGCGGCCGCCGCCACGGTGCCGGCCAACCTCGGCAGGTTGCGTGATCAGATCCTCGATCCCTTGGGCCTGAACGACCTGGAGGGGCAGATGGTGGCGGGCGGGGCCGAGCCGGGGGCGCGGCTGTTCGGGGTCATGGAGCATCGCTTCGACGGCCGCATCGGGGCCTTCGCCTACCTGCTCTTCATCCTGCTGTATTTCCCCTGCGTGGCCACCATGGCCGCTATCCGTAGGGAGGCCGGCGCCCCCTGGGCGGGGTTCGTGGCCCTCTGGACCACGGGGGTGGCCTATACCTCGGCCACCCTGTTTTATCAGCTGGCCACCTTTGAACGGCACCCGTTGAGCAGTGCTGCCTGGGTGTTGGGGCTGTTGCTTGCCCTGGGCACGCTGATCATCGGCCTGCGTCGCTGGGCCGGGCGCGGTGATCGGGTTCGGGCGGCGCGGCCCGTGGAGGCCCGGGGGTGATCCTGTCCGATCTGCGCACCTATCTGCGCCAGCGGGGACAGGCGAGCCTGCGCGACCTGGCCCTGCACTTCCGCAGCGAGCCGGAGGCCCTGCGGGGTATGCTCGATCTGCTGGAGCGGCGGGGGCAGGTGCGCAAGGTGCGGGCCCATGCCGCTTGTGGGGAGGGTTGCAGCCAATGCGATCCGGCCACGACTGAAATCTATCTGTGGGGTGAGTCCATACAGGCGCAACCGCTGGTGCGGGATCTGGGCTGTCCCGGGGGGTAAGGGCGGAGCAGGAGGATGTATGCCCGTCCCCCATGGATCGTCGGTCACTGCGGGCGGCCTTTGCGCCCCGGGGACGGGGTGGCGACTGTTGGCCCTGGTCGCGCCATCCTCAAGGCTTGCCTCCGCGCCTTGCCCGGGGGCCGGAGGAACGGCCTCGAAAAACCGGCAACCCGCGTGCGCTGGGTATTGCGATCACATTGAGATCCCCCTCGGCGACGCCCTGGACAGACCCCGGCGTGTCCAGTGGCCTGTCGTGGTGGCTGTGCTGCCCATCCTCAGCGGGGTGTTTCCCGCCCATGTCACCTGGCGAGGGTGCCCGCGCTTCAGCCCTTTGCCCTGAGGCCTGTCCCGGGTGGGACGGACCCTGGCCAACGGCCCTGCTGATGCTTGCGCCCGGAGGGCACAGGCGCCTCAACTTCTGCGGTAGAGGTTCTCGTCCTCCACCAGGGAGATGCTGTCCATTTCGGAGTCCTCCATGAGGGTGGCGCCGTCGGATTTGCCCAGCTTGATCATCAGGCGGACCTCGTTGGCCGAGTCGGCGTACTTGAGGGCGTCTTCATAGCTGATGATGCGCTCGTTGTAGAGGGCCACCAGGGCTTGATCGAAGCTGATCATGCCCTGCTCGGTGGATTGTTTCATCAGTTCCTTCAGTTTGTGCACCTTTCCTTTGCGGATGAGGTCGGCCGCCAGCGGGGTGTTGAGCAGGACTTCCACCACCGCATAGCGACTCTTCCCATCACGATGCGGGACCAGTTGCTGGGCGATGATGGCCCGTAGGTTCAGGGACAGGTCCATGAACAGCTGGGCACGTTGATCTTCAGGAAAGAAGCTGATGATGCGATCCAGGGCCTGGTTGGCGTTGTTGGCGTGGAGGGTCGCCAAGACCAGATGCCCGGTCTCGGCGAAGGAGATGGCGTATTCCATGGCGTTGCGGTTGCGGATCTCGCCGATCAGGATGACGTCCGGGGCCTGCCGCAGGGTGTTCTTGAGGGCCACCTCCAGAGACTCGGTGTCGAGCCCGATCTCGCGTTGGGTGACGATGCAGCGGTCGTGCTCGTGGACGAATTCGATGGGGTCTTCCAGGGTGATGATGTGGCCGCTGGAACGATGATTGCGGTAACCGATCATCGCTGCGAGCGAAGTGGATTTACCTGCTCCGGTGGCGCCTACGAACAGCACCAGACCGCGCTTGAGCATGGCCAGATCCTTGATGATCTCGGGCAGGTGGAGTTCCTCGACGGTGGGGATGCGGGTCTCGATCCGGCGCAGGACCATCCCCGCGCGGTCGCGCTGGACGAAGGCACTCACCCGGAAACGGCCGATTCCCTGGGCATTGATGGCGAAGTTGCATTCCTTGTGTTGCTCGAACTCCTTCTGCTGCTTCTGATTCATTATGCCCAGCACCAGTTCGCGGGCCTGGCGGGAGGACATGGAGGCCTTGCCCACGGCGTGAAAACGTCCCTCGATCTTCAGTGTGGGTGGCCGTCCCGCGGTGATGAACAGGTCTGATGCGCGTTTATCGGCCATCATCATCAGCACGGCGTTGAAATCCAGAGAGCGGGTGGATGTGTTCATTGGTCGATCCTCAGGCGAACATATCCTTGTTCTGGGCCTTGGCGCGGGCCTCCAGGCGGTTCACCAGCCCCTTCTTGGTGAGTTCCAGCAGGTGCTGGTCCAGGGTCTGCATGCCGTGGGCCTGGCCGGTCTGGATGGCCGAGTACATCTGCGCCACCTTGTCTTCGCGGATGAGATTGCGGATCGCCGGGGTGCCCACCATGATTTCCCAGCCCGCGACACGGCCGCCGCTGATGCGTTTGAGCAGGGTCTGGGAGATCACCGCACGCAGCGATTCGGAGAGCATGGAGCGCACCATGCTCTTCTCGCCGGCCGGGAAGACGTCGATGATCCGGTCGATGGTCTTGGCCGCGGAACTGGTGTGCAGGGTGGCGAACACCAAGTGACCGGTCTCGGCCGCGGTGAGGGCGAGGCGGATGGTCTCCAGGTCGCGCAGCTCGCCCACCAGGATGATGTCGGGGTCCTCACGCAGGGCCGAGCGCAGGGCCTCGCTGAAGCCCAGGGTGTCGCGATGCACCTCGCGCTGATTGATCAGGCACTTCTTGCTGGTGTGGACGAACTCGATGGGGTCCTCGATGGTCAGAATATGCCCGTAGACGTTGTCGTTGAGGTGATCCATGAGCGCCGCCAGGGTGGTGGACTTGCCGGAACCGGTGGGGCCGGTCACCAGGATCATCCCCCGTGGGACCTGGATCAGGTCGCGGAACACCTGCGGGCAACCGAGGTCTTCCAGGGTCAGGACCTTTGAAGGGATGGTGCGGAACACTGCCCCTGCGCCCCGGTTCTGGTTGAAGGCATTGACCCGGAAACGCGCCAGGCCCTGGATCTCGAACGAGAAATCGGTCTCCAGGAATTCCTCGAAGTCCTTGCGCTGTTTGTCGTTCATGATGTCGTACACGAGCCCGTGCACGGTCTTGTGATCCAGGGCCGGTACGTTGATGCGGCGGATGTCGCCGTCCACGCGGATCATCGGCGGGAGGCCGGCCGACAGATGCAGGTCGGAGGCATTGTGTTTTACGCTGAAGGCCAGCAGTTCGGCGATATCCATGCGGCTGTCTCTGTATCGGGGGCGGTGGGCGCGAGCAGGCTGGGTGAGAATGCTATGATGGCGATTGTATAACGTTCCGACACGCGCCGGGAAAGACCGACACCACAGTTTCCAGACCCTATGCCCGATCGACCCCCTTCCCTTGGCATCGCCGAACGCCTGGAACAGGTCTGGGCGCGCATCCACGCCGCCCAGGCCGCCGCCGGACGGGCCCCGGATTCGGTCCGACTGCTCGCCGTGAGCAAGACCCAGCCGGCGGCCGCGGTGCGCGAGGCGGCCGCGGCGGGGCAACGCGCCTTCGGCGAGAACTATCTCCAGGAGGCCCGGGCCAAACAGGCCGCGCTCGCTGATCTGAACCTGGAATGGCACTTCATCGGCCGCATCCAAGGCAACAAGACCGCGGCCATCGCCACCGCCTTCCACTGGGTGCACGGGTTGTGCGAGGCCCGCCACGCCCACCGCCTGAATGCCCAGCGGCCCGGGGAGATGGGCCCTCTGCAGGTCTGTATCCAGGTGAATCTAAGCGGCGAGGCGAGCAAGGCGGGGGTCGCCCCCGAGGCCCTGGGCGGGCTGATCGAAGAGATCCAGGGCCTGTCCCGCCTGCGCCTGCGCGGCCTGATGACCCTGCCCGCCCCGGCCGCCGGCCTCGCCGCCCAACGTCTGCCCTTCCGCCGCCTGCGGGAATTGAGAGATCTGCACCGGACCCCCGAACGGCCCCTGGACACCCTCTCCATGGGCATGTCCGGAGATCTGGAGGCGGCGATCCTCGAAGGCGCCACCCTGGTGCGCATCGGTACTTCAATCTTTGGACCCAGAGACTATGGCTGACACCCGACCCCTGCTTTCCGACCCGCAACGGCTCCAGGCCACCATCGCCTTCATCGGCGGCGGCAATATGGCCACCGCCCTGATCTCCGGCCTGGTGGCCGATGGCTATCCGCCTTCCCGCATCCTGGTGAGCGATCCGGAGGCCGAGAAGACCGCGGCCCTGGCCGCCCGCTTCGGTATCCGCAGTCTTGCCGACAATGCCACCGCGGTGGAGGACGCCGATGTCCTGGTGCTGGCGGTGAAGCCCCAGATCATGCATGAGGTCTGTTCCGGGTTGCGCGCCGCGGTCCAGCAGCGCCGGCCGCTGGTGATCTCCATCGCCGCGGGGATCCGCGAGCCCGACCTCCAGGCCTGGCTCGGCGGGGGGCTGGCCCTGGTGCGCACCATGCCCAACACCCCGGCCATGATCCAGGCCGGGGCCAGCGTGCTCTACGCCGGCCCGGGGGTGGACGACGCCCAGCGCAGCCGCGCCGAGTCCATCCTGCGTGCCGTGGGCCTTACCCGCTGGGTGGACGAGGAGCCCCTCATGGATGCCGTCACGGCCCTCTCGGGTAGCGGCCCCGCCTACTTCTTCCTGGTGATGGAGGCCTTGGAAGAGGCCGGCCAGGGCCTCGGCCTGGACCCTGCGGACGCCCGTCTGCTCAGCCTCCAGACCGCCCTGGGGGCCGCCCGCATGGCCATCGAGAGCGAGGATCCGCCGGCCCTGCTGCGGCAGCGGGTGACCTCCCCCGGAGGCACCACCGAGGCGGCCCTCGAGGTGCTCGAAAAGGGTGATCTCAAGGGCCTGTTCCGCAAGGCCCTGGAGGCCGCGCGGGCGCGCTCCCAGACCCTCTCGGACCTGCTCGGGGACGACAGCGATGGGCGCTGACTACCTGACCAATCCGCTGGTCTTCCTGATCGAGACCCTGTTCGACCTCTACGTCCTGGCAGTGATGCTGCGTTTCCTGTTGCAGTGGGTCCACGCCGATTTCTACAACCCCCTGTCCCAGTTCATCGTTCGGGTGACCGCGCCGCCGCTGCGTCCCCTGCGCCGCCTGATCCCCGGCACCGCCGGCCTCGATCTGGCCTCCCTGGTCCTCGCCTGGGGGGTCAAGAGCGTCGAATTGATGCTGGTCCTGCTGGTGATCGGGCGGGGTGGGCAGGCCCTGGGGGCCTTGCTCTGGTCCCTGCCCGAACTGCTGGCCCTGGTCCTGAACATCTTCCTGTTCGCGATCCTGATCCAGGCGGTTCTCAGCTGGGTCCAGGGGGGGTACCACCCGCTGGCCGGGCTCCTCGACCGCCTCACCGCGCCGGTGCTCGTGCCCGCACGTAGGCTGTTGCCGCCCATGTCCGGCCTGGATCTCTCGCCGATGGTGGCGATGATCGCCATCGTCCTGCTCAAGATGCTCCTGCTGCCCCCCCTCAAGGCCCTGACCGGGTCGCCCTTCTGAGGTTCGGTGGCGATGACCTGGTACCGATGGGACGGGGATGATCTGGTGCTCGACCTGCGGGTCCAACCCAAGGCCAGCCGGGACCGCCTGGTGGGCCCCCACGGGGAGGACGCCTTCAAGGTCACCCTCACCGCGCCACCGGTGGACGGCAAGGCCAATGCCCACCTGGTCCGTTTCCTGGCCAAGGCCTTCGGTGTGCCACGGGCGCGGGTGGTACTCGAGAGCGGGCAGGCCGGGCGCCGCAAGCGGGTCCGGATCGTCGCCCCCGGTAAGCTCCCGCTATCCCTCTGATTTCATGCCACGGAGGCGTGGGATTCACTGGCAGGCAGTTGAAGGACGGGGTATCCCGCCGGACTGTGCGCGGTATATGGAGGGGCTGCTCTTTTGAAGGCCGCAAGCCGTCGAAGGCGAAGGTACCGGGACCCTGTGTTTCCCGGTCCCGCGGTCGAAAGAGTCCAGGGATGGGTTTTTTCCGACACCCGGCTAAAGTTACGGGCATGCCGGCCGCCAACAACGGTGAAGGACGACCGAGGTCGTTCATCGTTTCCTCCTCCAGCGCTCGGACAGGAATCCAGATCAGCCTGTCAGACGGCGCCTTGCCCATCCCGGCGGTGGCCTGCCCGGATGGGTTTTTTTTGCGGGGGGCTGTTCGCATGGGGTGACGCTGCCGCCGGTCAGATGACGCCCACCGGGACAGTACCGGTCCTGGCCCCGTTGCAGGAGAACAGGCCATCGTGGGGGCGCCTGGAGAGGACGCGGCAGCGAGTCAGGACGGGGATGGCGAGCCATCGCTGCACCACTGACGAGTGTGAGGGATGGCGGCAGTAGCGAAATATTCATACTCACGTGCGACGGGTATATTTGCCGTCTCGCCGGACAGGAAGGCGTCAAACGCAAGACCGTATGACCAGTCTGTGTAGAAGTTTGCCTGTATTCGCCTGCCGCCTGAACTCAATGAAATTCGATGTGAAATCCACGGCTGGGCGGTCGGGTATCGGCGATGCGCCGCCGTACTTCCAGAGAATGGCCGGGAGCGAACCATTCGGGCGCATCCGGTGTCAGGTAGTCCTTGGGAGAGAGACGCAGGCCACCCAGGGGCGCGGCCCGTTGGTCGCTGAGGACCAAGTCGATTCGCGGCCAGGGTTGGGGCATCCGTGCGCGGTTGGCGATCTCCAGGTGGAACCTGAGGGTCCCGGGGTGGGCGGGGTCTGGGGTCAGGCTGCGGCCGATCACTTCGATCCGGTCCGGGCGGCGCGGCGGGCGGGCCTCGCAGGGCAGGACCCGGCACAGGGCCCGGGCCCAAGGCCAGCCGTTCGGGGTGGCGGCCAGCCGCTCACGTTGCCACCACAGGACTTGCAGGACCAGGATGAGGCCCAGGACCAGGGCGCCCAGGATCCAGAGGATCCCCGCGGGGCTCGGGGCATGCCGTGCCGGTAGGGGGGCGGGGTCTTCTGCCGGCGCGTGGCTGACGGGCGGCGGCTCGTCGCGCAGTTCGGCCAGGGCGTCGAAGGGGTGATCGCATTCCCCGCAGCGCACCTGACCCCGCGCCGCCTGGAGCTGTCCGGCCTGAACCCGGAACCAGGTGTCGCAATGGGGGCAGCGGGTGATCACCGCCGCCGGCCCTCGATCAGCAACCAGTCGCCCTCCCGTTCGGGCGCGGCCAGGTCGAAGGCGGGGGCATAGGCGGCGGTGACCTGCTCCCCTTGCCCCTGAAGGATGCCGGAGAGCAGGAGGCGTCCGCCGGGGCGGACCAGGGCGGTGAGGCGGGGGGCGAGTTCCACCAGGGTGCCGGCGAGGATGTTGGCCAGGACCAGGTCCGCGGGGGCCGGCAGCGGGGCCCCAGGGGCCGCGACCTGGAGGCGCTCGGCGACCCCGTTGCGTTCGGCGTTGGCGTGACTGGCGATCAGGGCTTGGGGGTCGTGGTCGATGCCCAGCGCGCGGCGGGCGCCCAGCAGCAGGGCGGCCACGGCGAGGATGCCGGAGCCACAGCCGTAGTCGATGACCTCCAGGTCGCGCGGTGGATCGCTGTCGAGACGCCTCAGGCACAGGGCGGTGGTGGGATGGGTGCCGGTGCCGAAGGCGAGGCCGGGGTCCAGTTCCAGGCGTACCGCATCGGGGTCGGGGGCGGGTTGTCCTCCGGGGCAGACCCAGAGCCGATCACCGAAGGCCATGGGATGGAAGTCGTCCATCCAGGCGCGTTCCCAGGTCCGGTCGGCGAGGCGTTCCTGGTGGATGCACCCACGCAGCGCCGGCGGCAAGGCCCCTTCCAGGGTGGCATGCAAGGCCGCGGCGTCGGCCCCCGCCGGGAACAGGGCGGTGACCCGGGTCTGCTCCCACAGGCGCACCTCTCCTGGCCCCGTCTCCAGCACAGGGGTGTTGGCCGCGTCCCCGCAGGTGACCGAGAGGGCGCCCAGGGCCTGAAACAGTTCCTCAAGGCCGGGGACCATCTCCCGGGGGGTGTCGATGGCGAATTGCAGCCAAGTCATCCAAGGCCCAGCTTCTTTTCCAGATAGTGGATGTTGGCGCCGCCGGCCTGGAAGCCGCTGTCCGCCATGATGTCCATCTGCAAGGGGATGTTGGTCTTGATGCCCTCGATCACGGTCTCGTGCAAGGCGTTGGCCATGCGTGCGATGGCCGCGGCGCGGTCCTCGCCGTGGGCGATGATCTTGCCGATCATGGAGTCGTAGTAGGGAGGCACCCGGTAGCCACTGTAGATGTGGGAGTCCACCCGGATGCCCGGCCCCCCGGGGGCGTGGAACTGGTCGATGGCGCCGGGGCTGGGCATGAAGGTGCGGGCATCCTCGGCGTTGATGCGGCATTCGATGGCGTGTCCGCGGACCTGGATGTCCTCCTGGCGCTGGCGCAGGGGCTCGCCTGCGGCGATACGGATCTGCTCACGGACGATGTCCACCCCGGTGATCATCTCGGTCACCGGGTGTTCCACCTGGACGCGGGTGTTCATCTCGATGAAATAGAATTCACCGTCCTGGTAGAGGAACTCGAAGGTGCCGGCCCCACGGTAGCCGATCTCGCGGCAGGCCTGGGTACAGAGGGCGCCCAGGCGCTCCCGTTGCGCCTCGGTGATACCGGGGGCGGGGGCCTCTTCCACCACCTTCTGGTGGCGGCGCTGCATGGAGCAGTCGCGCTCGCCCAGGTGGATGGCGTTGCCGTGCTGGTCGGAGAGCACCTGGAACTCCACGTGGCGCGGGTTCTCAAGGAATTTCTCCATGTATACGGTGTCGTTGCCGAAGGCCGCGCCGGCCTCGGCGCGGGTCAGGGCCACCGCGTTGAGCAGCGAGGCCTCGGCATGGACGGTGCGCATCCCCCGGCCGCCGCCACCGCCGGCGGCCTTGACGATGACCGGATAGCCGATCTCGCGCGCCAGTTCGATGGTGCGTCTCTTGTTGTCGTCCAGGGGGCCGTCGGAGCCCGGTACGCAGGGCACGCCGGCACGCTTCATGGATTCGATGGCCGAGACCTTGTCGCCCATGAGGCGGATGGTGTCGGGGCGCGGGCCGATGAAGATGAAACCGCTGCGTTCCACCCGTTCCGCGAAATCGGCGTTCTCCGAGAGGAAGCCATAGCCGGGGTGGATGGCGACGCTGTCGGTGACCTCGGCGGCGCTGATGATGGCCGGCACCTGGAGATAGCTGTCGGCCGAAGGGGGCGGCCCGATGCACACGGATTCGTCGGCCAGGAGGACGTGCTTGAGTTCGCGGTCGGCCTCGGAGTGGGCGGCCACGGTCTTGATACCCAGCTCCCGGCAGGCGCGCAGGATACGCAGCGCGATCTCGCCGCGATTGGCGATGAGGATCTTCTCGATCATGCCGGGCCTATACGATGAGGAAGAGGGGCTGGTTGTACTCGACCGGTTGGCCGTTCTCCACGAGGATGCGTTTCACCGTGCCGCTCTGGTCGGATTCGATCTGATTGAGGATCTTCATGGCCTCGATGATGCACAGGGTGTCGCCCTCCCGGACCTGCTGGCCCTCTTCGACGAAGGGCTTGGCCCCGGGGGAGGGGGCGCGATAGAAGGTCCCCACCATGGGGGAGCGTACCAGATGGCCCTCGGGTTCTTCGGCCTTGGGTTCGGCTACCTCCAGAGGGGATGGCGGTGGTTGAAGAGGGGGGGGCGCGTAGGCCTGCGGGGCCATCACGGGCGGTGCCGTCTGGCGGCTGATACGTACCGATGCCTCGCCCTCGTGGATCTCGATCTCCGCCACATTGGATTGCTCCAGGAGTTCGATGAGTTTCTTGACTTTGCGGATATCCATGGATTCAAGTGTTCTCTTGCAGGCGGCTCGAGGCGGCCTCCAGGGCGAGTTCGTAGCCCTGGGCGCCGAGCCCGGTGATGACCCCGACGGCGATGTCGGAGAGATAGGAATGGGCGCGGAAGGGCTCACGCGCATGGACGTTGGATAGGTGAACCTCGATGAAGGGGATGGCGACCCCGAGCAGGGCGTCGCGCAGGGCGACGCTGGTATGGGTGAAGGCCGCGGGGTTGATGAGGATGAAATCCACCCCTTCGGCCGGTGCCTGGTGGATCCATTCGATAAGCTGGTGTTCGGCATTGCTCTGCCGGAACACCAGGTTCAGGCCGTGTCTACGGGCCCGGGCCTCGAGGCGGGCCTGGATGTCCGCCAGGGAGGTCCGTCCGTAGTGGGACGGCTCGCGCTGGCCGAGGAGGTTCAGATTGGGGCCGTTGAGGACCAATAGGTTGGGCATGACGGGGCCGGCGAATGAGTCGGAGGGTCGCCCTTTGGAGAAGGAGCCCAGGTGGGTGGCGGCCCGAAAATTGGCTCCGATTTTCCAGCACTTTCCCCGATCTGTCCAGAAGACGGCGGGTTCGGTTCAGGGATTGGGTGGATTTTCGGGGGCGGGGGCGGCCGGCAGTCGGCGTTTGATGTCTTCCAGGCTCAAAGGTCCGGGCCGGCGGTAGATCAGGCGCCCATGGGGATCGAACAGCGCCGTGTAGGGCAGGGTCTGGAAGCGGTCGCCCAGGTCGCGCATCAGATGGATGGCGGGCTCCCCACCGAGCAGTATGGGATAGGGGGGCTCGCGCCGGGAGGCATAGGCACGCACCGCCTGGGGATCGTCGATGGCGACGGCGGCCACCCGCAGGCCTTGCGCCGCCCGCGCGCGTTGGAGGTCGGCGAGGGCCAGGAGGTCCAGGGTGCAGGGCTTGCACCAGGTGGCCCAGAAATACAACAGGAGGTAATCGCCGGCCCATTGCACGTTGCTGCGTTGCACCCCCTGGAGATCGGGAAAGCTGAAATCCGGCAGGACCTCTACCGCCCCCGCCGGCTTGCTCACGGAGGGGGTGGACGGGGCCGGCTCGTGGGGCTTGAGATGGTCCTGGCCGATCATCCCGGCGCCTACGCCGATGGCGGTGGCCACCGCCGTGTAGACGATGACCTTGGGCAGGCTCACCGTGTCGCCTCGCGCAGGTGTTCGAGGAATCGCTCGGGCGGGAGGTAACCCACCACGCGCAGACCCCGCCGTTCTTCGCCATCCGGCCCGAAGAAGATGATGGCCGGCGGTCCGGGAAGACCGAAACGGCCCTGGAGCAAGGCCTCGTCGGCGGCGCTGTTGGCAGTCACGTCGGCCTGTAACAGGATGTACCGGTGGGCGGCGAGGGCCTGCCGCACCTGCGGGTCGGAGAAGGTGTCGCGTTCCAGTTCCTTGCAGGAGACGCACCAGTCGGCATAGAAGTCCAACATCACGGGGCGGCCCGCAGCGCGGGCCGCGGCCAGCTCGCGCTCCAGGCCGGCCACGTCCGCTACGGGCCTGAATTGCACCCGGCCAGGAGCGGTGCCGGTGGCCACGGGCGCCAGCCCGCGCAAGGGTTGCAGGCTGTCACGGCCCCCCGCGGCCACCCCCACCAGCATCAGCACGCCATAGACCAGGAGGGCGAAACCCAGGCCCTTCCACAGGCGGGCCCAGCCCGAGGCGCCCGGGGGCAGGGGCTCGAGGGCGCCCATGTACACCGCCGGGACGATGGCCAGCAAGGCCCACAGGAACATGGACAGGACCGGGGGCAGGATGCGTTCCAGCAGGCTCACCGCCACCGCCAGGAGGACGACCCCGAAGACGGCCTTGACGGTGTCCATCCAGGGGCCCGCCTTGGGCAGGAGCCTGCCCGCGGAGGCCCCGAGGGCGAGCAGCGGCGTGCCCATGCCCAGGGCCAGCACGAACAGGGCCAGGCCGCCCAGGGCGGCGTCGCCGGTGTGGCCGATGTAGATCAGGGCCCCGGCCAGGGGCGGGGCCACGCAGGGGCCGACGATGAGGGCCGAGAGCAGGCCCATGACCGCCACCCCGGCGAGGGTCCCGCCGCGCTGGCGGCCACTCACCTCGGTCAACCGGCTCTGCACGGCCGAGGGCATCTGCAGCTCGAAGAAGCCGAACATGGACAGGGCCAGGAGCACGAACAGGCCGGCGAAGGCACCCAGGATCCAGGGACTCTGGAACCAGGCCTGGAGATTGCCGCCGAAGAGCCCGGCGAGGACCCCGGCGAGGCTGTAGGTGACGGCCATGGCGAGGACGTAGACCAGGGCGAGGAGGAAGCCGCGCCCGGGGGTGATATCGTGGCCCTGACCGGCGATGATGCCGGAGAGGATGGGGATCATGGGGAACACGCAGGGGGTCAGGGCGAGCAACAGGCCGAAGCCGAAGAAGCTGGCCAGGATCAGCCAGACGTTGCCGCCCTGGAGGCGGGCGGCGATGCGATCGGTCTCGGATTGCACCGGGTATGTCTCTGGGGGCGGACCGCTGGGCGCCGCCTGCGGCGCGGCGGCGGAGGCCAGCCGGCCGTTCTTCAGATCCAGGTGGAGCGTCTTGGTGATGGGCGGGTAGCAGATGCCGCGGTCGGCGCAGCCCTGGTAGCGCACCTTCAGGGTCACCCCGGCGTCACCCTGGCCTGGCGTGCGGATCTCCAGGGGCAGGTCCAGGCCGTGGTAATAGACCTCGACGTCGCCGGTGTCGCCGTCGGGGAGCAGGGCATCGTGCTTCACCTTGCCCGCGGGCAAGGTCGGCGGTGCCGCTAGATCGGCGCCTTCCAGGGCCACCCGGACCTTGTCCTTGTAGAGGTAGGTGCCGTCGGCGATGTCCCAGTGGAGCAGGACCCGGCCGGGGCCTTCGACCCGGGCCTTCAGGCGGTAGGCCTGGTCGGGCTCCAGGACCTCGTCGTCAGCCGTATCCAGCCCCAGATCCCGGCTCAGGGCGGCCAGCCGGGACGCGCCCTCGTCGCCCGCGGGTGTGGAGACGGCCGCAGTCGATGCCGCCGGGGGCAGCTTGACCACCAGTTCCTGGCGGTGGGGTGGGTAGCACACGCCGATATCGGCGCAGCCCTGGGATTGGGCGGTCAGGGTCAGGAGATCGGGGGCATCCGGGCCGCGTTTCAGGGGCAGCAGCACGCTCACGCCATGGCGGTAGATCTCCATCTCGCCGAAGAAGTCGTCGTGCTTCTTCTCCCCGGGCGGCAGGTCCGGTTCCCCCAGCTCGATGCGTTCATCGGTGTTGCGGAAACGGATCTTGTCCTTGTAGAGGTAATAGCCATCGGCGATGGCCCAGTGGATCCGCACCTGGTCCGGCTTCACGGCCTCCGCGGAGATGCGGTAGGCCTGGTCGGCTGGGAGGAGGTCATCTTCCGCCCTACCGGGCGCGGGGGCCGCGGCCAGGAGGATGCAGATCCATCCCAGCCAGAGGCGTGGCAGGCCGGTGGTCATTGCTCTTCGGGTCGGGTGCATTGCTCGAGCCATTGCAGATAAGGGGTGGAGCCGCGTTCGATTGAGACCGCGATACACTCCGGGAGTTCGTAAGGATGCAGGACAGAGAGCGCGGCCTCCAGTTCGGCATAGCGGTCGGCGCGGGTCTTGATCAGGAGCACGACTTCGGCCTCTTCCTCGATCCCGTCACGCCACCTGTAGATGGAAAGGGCCCCGGGCAGCAGGTTGACGCAGGCGGCCAGGCGGCGTTCCACCAGGGCGCGGCCGATGGCCCGGGCGGTCTCCGCATCGGGGCAGGTGGTGAGCAACAACAGGGGGGCGGCAGGCATCGGGCTACCTTAACCAATCCCGGCCCCATGCGGCAAACGGGGTTTTCCGCGATCCCCTTGGTTTTTTCCCCAACAGGATCTCGAAAAGCGCCATGCCCGGACTCGCGCAACCACGGAACCGGACTATGCGATTTTCGGGTCGCTCACATTTTCGATCACGTGAGGTGATCGGAGATGGCGGGACCTCCCTGTCCCACACGGGCATCCCGACTTCTCTGGATGCCCTTCGTTTTCGACGGCCTGCCCATGGGGCCCGGGTGTAGAAGAAACGAAGGAAGACCCCATGGAGAAGAAGGCCGGTGTCCGGGGCGGGCCTGGGCCCCGAGGCAGAAAGGAGGGCAGGCCGGTGGAGAGGGCGGCCCCGCCGGGGGCGCCCGGTGAGGCCCGCGGGGTTGCATCCCCGTCCCGGGGGGCGATGCGGCATGGCCGGGATCCCGGGCCTTGTCTCGGTGGTTTTTTCCGCTTGGCGCCGGCCCCTGCTATTCTTGAACCCTTTTGAGCGGAGCGCCCGGGTATGCATCTGTCCGAAGATACCAGGATCCAGTTCTGGTTACTGGTCTTCATCTCGCTCGCGTTCCTGTGGGCGGTCCCTTCGGTGTGGTTCTTTCAGCCCGACAGCGGGATCTATGTGGGCACGGCCGCTGAACTTCTGGCCACGGGGCGGTATGTGTTCAATGGCCATCCCAACCTCTTGTATTTTCCTGGCCTGTCGGTGCCTCTGGCAGGCCTCATCGGCATCTTCGGGATGAATTTCCAGGTCCTGAATCTGCTCGGGGGGGCGGCGGTGGTGGCCGCACTCTGGTTGAGCCGTTCCCTGTTCGCTCCGGCATGTTATGGCTGGCCGGGCTGGTGGGTCCCCCTGCTTCTGGCCTGCGCTTCGGTCCTCCAGGAACAGGTCCAACGGATCATGTCGGATGCCCTCTTCCTCGCCGTGACCCTCGCGGCCTTGCTGTGTTGGCGCCTGTATCTGGAGCGCGAAAGGCGTGGGTGGTTGATCGCTTGCTGGCTGCTGGTGGCCTGGGCCCCGCTGCTCCGTTTTCAGGGGGTGTTCCTGGTGGGCGCCTTCGGCCTCGCCCTGCTTTGGCGGGCCTGGCGGACGGGGGAAGGCAGGAGCAGGCGCATCGTCTGGGCCTTGCTCTTGGCCCTGTCGGCGGGTGTCCCCTTTTTCCTCTGGCTGGGGCGCAACTATCTGCTCTATACGCCCGAGACGTACAACATGGCCAATGCCTTCTTTTTCGGCCAGTCGGGCCTGCGGCTCTACGCCCCTGACAGCGGGACCATGGACAAGGTGACGCCGGATTGGCTCAGCGGGGGCAAGCTCGTGCTCTATCACGCCCTCTTCACCTTCCGTGACTTGTTCGAGATCTTCTTCGGTAAGGAGTTGGGCGGTTCCGTCGGCCTCTACGGCAAGGCGGCCGTCGTGCTCCTGCCGCTGTTGGCCGGTGGATGGCGTTGGTTGCGCCGGGCCGGCCTGATGGAGGCGGCCTATGTCTTGGTATCGCTTGCGTTCATCGCCAGCCAGTGGTTCGGAAGTGGTTCGGCCTACACCGTCCCACGCTATTGGATCCCCCTGTTGCCCTTCGTATTGTTGATCTGGATGTCGGGGCTGGCCCTGGTGGGCGGCTATCTGCGGGAGCGGGTCTTGGCGACGCCAGCCAGGGCCCTGGGACTGATGGTGTTGGCCCTGGTGTTGGGGAACGGTGCCTACGGTTATGCGCGCCTCATCCATCCCTGGCACCACAACTATTACGCCAACGCCAATGCCTGGGTCGGCGACGTGAAGGCCTATCTGGATACTCACGCCGCACCCGACGCCATGGTGGCCGTGACCGATTGGGGGGTCATGCCGTTTCTGTTGCAGCGTCCGTCCATTCAGGTCCTGGACGATCCTTCTCATGTCTATTCGCTGGAGCGGCTGGTACGTTATCGCGCCCGATACCTGGTGATCCTGGACAAGGAAGCGGCCTTTCCTCCCTATGCCAAGGCGATGGTGAAGGATCTGCCCGAGGTCTTCCATCTGGTATTGGATGCCCGCAAAGCGGGCAAGCCGGGCCCGGACATCGAGGTCTACGCGGTCGATCTGGATAGGGCCGAGAAGGCCTTGGCTGGCTTGCGGGGCACAGGGAAAAGGGTCGGCGGGAGCGGCCTCAACCCTCCGGCAACCCCTTCCCCGGATTGAGTATGCCCCGGGGATCGAATACCTGTTTCAGCCCGCGCATCAGCGCCAGGCTCGGGGCGGCGATCTCGCGCCCCACATAGTCCCGCTTCTCCAGGCCGACGCCGTGTTCGCCGGACAGGGTGCCGCCGAGGGCCAGGACCTGGTCGAAGACCGCGCCGAGACAGGCCCGGGCGCGCTCGGCCTCGCCGGGGCGGTCGGGGTCGATGAGCAGGTTCACGTGCAGGTTGCCATTGCCGGCATGGCCGAAATTGACGATGCGGATGCCGTGGGCCTCCCCCAGGGCCTCCAGGGCGGAGACCAGGGCCGGCAGTTGCGACACGGGCACGGCCACGTCCTCGTTGATCTTCTTGGGGGCGATGCGGCGCAGGGCCGGCGACAGGGCGCGGCGCGCCGCCCACAGGGCCTCCATGTCGTCGGGGGCGAGGAGTTCCACCAGGCCGTCCACCCGCGCCGCCGCGGCCACCGCCTCCACGGCGTTGTCGATGCAGCCGCGGGGACCGTCCACCTCCAGGAGCAGCAGGGCCCCGGCCGCCTCGGGCAGGGCGACGCCGGCCTCGCGCACCAGGCCCAGGGCCGCCCGGTCCATGAATTCCAGGGCGCTGGGGATGGCCGCCTGGCCCATGATGGCGGCCACCGCCGCGGCCGCCGCCGCCACGTCCCCGTAGGCCGCGCGCAGGCCACGCCGGGCCTCGGGCAGGGGGTGCAGGCGCAGGGTGGCGCGGGTGATCAGGGCGAGGGTGCCTTCGGAGCCGATCAGCAGGCGGGTGAGGTCGTAGCCCACCACTCCCTTGGTGGTGCGCACCCCGGTGCGGATGAGTTCCCCGGTGCCGGTCACCGCCTCCAGGCCCAGGGTGTTCTCGCGCGGGGTACCGTATTTCACCGCGTGCGGTCCGGCCGAGTTGTAGGCGAGATTGCCGCCGAGGGTGCAGGCCGCGGCGCTGGTGGGGTCGGGCGGCCAGAACAGGCCCTGGGGGGCGAGGGCCCGTTGCAGGGCGGCGTTGGTCAGGCCCGGTTCCACCACCGCCAGGCGGTCGGCAGGGGCGATCTCGATGATCCGCCCCATGCGTTCGAAGGAGAGCACCACGCCGCCGCGGTCGGGGACCGTGGCGCCGGTGGTGCCGGTGCCGCGGCCGCGGGCGACGAGGGGCAGGCCTTCGTCGGCGCAGAACCGTACCAGGGCCTGGACCTGGGCCGCCTCGCGGGCGAAGGCGACGGCCTGGGGCATGGCCTGACGGCGGCTGTTGTCGTAGCCATAGCTCCAGCGGCTGGCGGGGTCCAGGGCCAGGTCGGCGGGGGCGAAGATCTCGGCGAGCCGCTGGCGCTGGCCGGGGTTCAGGTCAGGGGGTCTTGGGCTCGATGTATTCAAAGATCTTGACCACCTTCTTCACCCCGTCCACATAGCGCACCTTCTCCACCACGGCCCGGGCCTCCTCGCGGGTGACCAGGCCCATCAGGTAGACCACCCCCTGTTCAGTCACCACCTTGACCCGCAGGGGATCGAAGTCCGGCAGGTCGATCTTGGTGAGGGCGGTCTTGACCTTGGTGGTGATCCAGGTGTCGTGGCTGATCTCGGAGAGTTCGGCCGGGGGGCCGAGGATGATGGCATTCACCACCCGGCGCACGCCCTGGATGGGGCGTACCAGGGCCTCGATCCGGGCGCGCAGGGCGGCGTTCGGGGCCTGCCCGGTGAGCAGCAGGACTCGGTTGTAGCTGGTGGCGCTCACCCGGACCTTGTCTTTCAGATCGGCGGCGGCGTCGATGGCCGAGGCGGCCTCGAACTCGATGCGCTGGTCGTCCACCACCGTGCCGGAGGTGCGCCGGTCGTGGATCAGGGTGGCGGTGCCGACGGCGGCACCGCCCACCACCGCCGGGCCACAGGCCTGGAGGAGCAGGGCGGTGAGGAGGATGGAGACGAGGGACAGGGGGCTGGGTCGGGTCATGGCGGGGTTCCGGGGTCGTCTGGATGCAAGGTGTGGTCCACCAGGTCGCACAGGCAGTGGATGGCGAGCAGGTGGACCTCCTGGATGCGGGCGGTGTTCCCGGCCGGTACGCGCACCTCCACGTCGTCGGCCGTCAACAGGCCGCCCAGGGGGCCGCCGTCGCGGCCGCTGAAGGCGATCACCCCCAGACCGCAGGCGTGGGCGGCCTCGACCGCGGCGAGGACGTTGGGCGAACGCCCGCTGGTGCTGATGGCCAGGAGCAGGTCGCCGGGGCGGCCGAGGGCGCGCACCTGTTTGGCGAAGACCTGTTCGAAGGCGTAGTCGTTGGCGATGGAGGTGAGGGTGGAACTGTCGGTGGTGAGGGCCAGGGCGGCCAGGCCCGGGCGTTCGCGTTCGAAGCGGTTGAGCAGTTCCGAGGCGAAGTGTTGGGCGTCGGCCGCGGAGCCGCCGTTGCCGCAGGCGAGGACCTTGTGCCCGGCGGCGAGGCTGGCGGCCAGCCGTCGGCCGGCGCGGGCGAGGGGGACGGCCAGGGCCTCGACGGCCCGGCGTTTGGTGTCGATGCTCTCGGTGAATAGCCACCGGATGCGTTCCCGGGCGTCCATGGGGGGGCTCACGCGGGGGCCTCGAAGGCGTTGCGCAGCCATTGCAGGCGGTCGCCGGCGCCGATGGCCACCACGTCGAAGCGGCAATCGCGATCCCCGCCGTGGCGTTGCAGATAGTGCCGCGCGGCCAGGGCGATGCGCCTCTGCTTCTGCACGGTCACGCTGGCCGCGGCGCCGCCGAAGCCGTCGTGGGCGCGGTAGCGTACCTCCACGAACACCAGGGCATCGCCGTCGCCCATGATCAGGTCGATCTCGCCTCCACGGCACCGGTAGTTGGCCTCCACCAGGCGCAGTCCGGCGCGTTCCAGGTGGGCCCGGGCCAGGGCCTCCTTGGCCGCCCCCAGACGGCGGCGGTCAGGGGCGGGCATGGGCCGGCCCTCCTTCGGGAATGGCCGCTGCCCCGGGGGTCTGGACCTCCACCGCCGGGGGACTGGGCATGGACGCAGCGTCCTCCTCCGTGGCCGCCGGCGGCGGGCCGCCGGGGGGGAGGGCCTCTTGGCCCTCGGGCCGGGGCGCTGGGCCGGCCCCTTCGGTTGCGGCCGGGGGCGCCGCCGGTGCGGGCCGGTCCAAGGGCAGGATACCTTCCGGGGTCACCTCCAGCCACACCAGGCGGCGATGGAAACGGCCCTGGGGATCGAGGCTCAGTTCGCCGGTGGCGCCCGGCAGGCGGAAGCCGGGGAAGTCGCGGAAGTCCTGGAGGTGTGCCAATACTGCATAGGCATCCAGGCCCAGGGCGACGAGCCGGGCGAGGGGGCCGCGGGCCTCGGGCAGGAGGCCCGCCAGGTGCTCGCGGGACAGGGGGGCGTCCTTCCGGTCCTCTTCCCGCTTCGGGACCAGCCAGGGGATCTCGGTGAAGCGGAGGCCGGCGAGGTCGATGTCCCGGATCGGGTCGAACTTCAGCGGGTTCGCCCGGGACGTAGCGTAGACCGGCAGGGAACCGAGACGCAGGAAGACCATCTGCGGCAGCAGTTGGCGCGCCTGACCGGGGCGCGCCAGCAGGAACAGGCCCGCCGCGTCGCGGCGCCGCCGGGGGGTGAATCCGAACCGTCTGCCGGTGAGGGACTGGAGGGCCTTGAGGCGGGTGGTGCTGGCGTCCAGATTGAACAGGGCCTCTATCTGCGGGCGGAAATCCACCCCTCCAGGGTCGTAGACACCGGTCTCGGCGAGCACCCCGCCAGCGTCGGCCATGGCCTCACCGAAGGCCTTGCCCAGGCGTTTGCCCAGGGGGCCCTGGGGAAGCATGGCGAGGGCCGCCGTCGGGCCGTCGGCGAGGATCCGGCGGGCCGCCTGGTCGGCCTCGTCTTCGGGCGCCAGGGCCAGTTGCCAGAGGAGGCCGCCCGGGATCGGGGCGTCCGGGGCGGGCCCGGGGGGCGTCGTCTCGGGGGTGCCCGCCGTTTGCCCCTGTTCCTGGGCAGGGGAGGGGGGAGCGCTGCCGTTGTCCGCCGCACCCGTGGCGGGGGGCGGTACGACCGTCTTGGGCAGGCGGTTGAGGGCGAGCACCGGCAGGGCGGGCTGGCCGGCCTGCGCCAGGGCCTCCAGGGCCGGCTTCTGCAAGGGGCCCACCACCGCCGTGGCCCCGGCCGCCACGGCCTGTTGGAGCAGGTCCGGGGCCTGGCCGGGGTCGGAGCTGTCGTAGAAGGTGATCCGTCCGCGCCGGTCCGGCGGTGTCCGGTACCAGGCCGCCAGCAGGCCCCAGGTGATGGCGCGCGCGGCCCGGGCATAGCGGCCCCGGGCCGGCAGGAGCACGGCGATGTGGCCCATCCGGGCGAGGCCCTGGTCACGAGCGCTCAGGTAACGGCGGATCAGTCCGGGCAGGGCCGGGTGTCCGGGGTGGGCCTGGCGCCATGCCTCCAGGGCCGCGCGGGTCGTCGCCGGATCGGCGGCGTAGCCCTGGAGGATCCGGGCCAGGTCCATCCAGCCGCCCAGGACACCCGTTGGGCCGGGGCGGTGGCCTTGCAGGGTCTCGCTGGGCAATACCAACAGCGTGCGCAGCAGTTGGGCCTGCACCTCCAGGCGGCGGTCCGGCTCGCCGAGGGCGAGATCCAGGTGGGCGAGGGCATCGGCGCTGCCGACGAGGTCGCCCTGCAGGCGCCGCACCTGGGCGAGGGCCGCGAAATGGCGTTGGCGCAGATCGGCCGGGGCGTCCTGGGGCGGGGCCTGGGCCAGCCACTCCAGGGCCGCCCCGGGATCCCCGCGGGCCAGGGCCAATTCGGCCCGGAGCAGCCGCGCGCGCAAGGCGGCGCGCGGCGCCAGGGGCCGTCCGGCGAGGGCCTCCATGGCCCTCGCCGCCGCCTCGGTCTCCCCGCCCGCGAGCAGGGCCCGGGCCTGGCGAAGGTACAGGTCCACCGCGGCGGCCGGTGGCTGGGTGGCGGCGAGGCGCCCAAAGATCTCGGCCGCTGCGCTAAACTCGCCCTTGGCCTGTAGCGCGGCGGCCTGACGCAGGCCCTCCTCCAGGGCCGCCCTGGAGGCCTCGGCGGGCTTCTTCGCGGGCGCCTCCTTCAACGGCGCCTGGCCACAGCCCGACAACGCCAGAAGCAGGCCGAGCCCGATCAGGGCGGGAATGAATCGCATCATGCAGTCAGCGGGAGGGTTCGATGGGTGATGGAAATGGAGGGGGGATACTATACGTGGTCGCCACGCCCATCGGCAATCTCGCCGACCTGAGCGGGCGGGCGCGTGAGGTGCTCGCCACGGTGGATCGCATCGCCGCCGAGGACACCCGCCAGACCGCGGTGTTGCTGCGCCACTATGGCCTGAGCACCCCCTTGGTGGCCTATCACGAACACAACGAAGAGGCCATGGCCCGGCGTCTGGTGGAGGCCCTGGCCGGGGGGGAGCGCATCGCCCTGGTCACCGATGCCGGCACCCCGCTGGTGAGCGATCCGGGCTACCGGCTGGTGCGGGCGGCCCGCGCCGGCGGCCTGCGGGTGGAGCCGGTCCCCGGCCCGAGCGCCTGCATAACCGCCCTGAGCGCGGCCGGCCTGCCCAGCGACCGGTTCCTGTTCCTCGGTTTTCCGCCGCGAGCCCACGCCCGGCGCCGGGCGGAATTCGCCGCCGTGCGCGGCGAGCCGGGCACCCTGGTCTGGTACGAATCCGGGCGGCGCATCGTCGCCACCCTGAGCGACCTGATCCAGGTCCTGGGCGGGGATCGGGAGGGGGTCCTGGCGCGGGAGCTGACCAAGCTCCACGAGACCTTTCTGTACGGCACCCTGGCGAGCCTGCATGGGCGTCTGGAGCGCGATCCCGAGCAGTGTCTCGGGGAGATGGTATTGTTGGTGGCGGGGGCGCGCGCGGAGGCCGCGGACGAGGCCGAGGCGCGGCGGGTGCTCGGCCTGTTGCTGCCCGAGCTGCCCCTCAAGAAGGCCGTGTCCCTGACCGCGGAGATCACTGCGGCGCGGCGTAACCGGATCTATGAACTGGCCCTGGAGATGCGGCGATGAGGGTGATCTCGGGGCGGGAGGTGCTGCCTCTGGGCAGTGCTGTCCCGGTGCGGCGGGCACAGGTGCAGGAAGCCGTCGGACGCCAGACGGGCGGCGAGCATCACCTCGTCGATGCGCTGGTGCTCGCTCCAGGTGATGGCAGGGCGGGGACGGGGGCCGTGGGCGGGCGATGGTGAAGGCAATGAGGGACAGATCCCCTGATCCGCAGAGGGGGCTCCCTTGAGTCGTCCACGCAGTGCCGGGATCCTCCTGTATCGCCGCACTCCGGGCCTGGAGGTGCTGCTGGTCCACCCGGGCGGTCCCTTCTGGGCACACCGTGACCTGGGGGCCTGGTCCATCCCCAAGGGTCTGTGCGAGCCGGGTGAAGAACCCCTCCAGGCGGGCCGCCGCGAGTTCGAGGAGGAGACCGGCTTCTCCGTGGCCGGCGACTTTCTGGATCTCGGCGAGGTGCGCCAGCCCAGTGGCAAGATCGTCCACGTCTGGGCCCTGGCGGGCGACCTGGACGCCACCCGGATCCACAGCAACACCTTTCCTCTGGAGTGGCCGCGCGGATCCGGCCGTGTCGTGCAGACCCCGGAGGTGGACCGGGGGCAATGGTTCGACCTGGAGACGGCCCGCAGCCGCCTCCATCCGGGCCAGGTCCCCTTCCTGGAACGCCTTCGGAGGCATCTGGAGGGCGACCGGTGAGCCGGTCCCCTTACCGCATCGGCACCTCCGGATGGAGCTATCCGCATTGGCGCGGGGCCTTCTATCCCCGGGATCTCGCCCGGGCCCGGTGGTTCGCCTTCTACGCCGGGCACTTCGATACGGTGGAGGTCAACGCCACCTTCTATCGCCGCTTCAGGCCCGAGACCTATCGCCACTGGAGGGACAAGGCCCCGTCCGGCTTCCGCTACGTCTTCAAGGTGCCACGGCTCATCAGTCACCGCAAACGCCTGCGTGATTGCCAAGACCTCATCGCGGAATTCAGCGGCTCGGCCGCCTTGACGGGCGATCGCTTCGGTCTGGCCCTGTTGCAACTGCCACCCGGCCTGCACCAGGACCTGCACCGCCTGGAGACCGCCCTGAGGGCATTCGGCGACCCGCGCCGGGTGGCGGTGGAGTTCCGCCACCCGAGTTGGCTGAGCGCGGACACCCGGCGCCTGCTGGAGCGACTCGGCAGTCCCTTCGTGGCCGCCGATTCCCCCCAAGGGCGGGCCTTGGACTGGCTCACTGGCGACTATGGCTACATCCGCCTGCATGGCCGTTCGCGCTGGTACGACTACGACTATGCCCCGGCCGAGATCGAGGAGATCGCCGCCCTGGCCGAAGGCATGGTGGCGCGGGGGGCGCGCGCGGTCTATGTGTTCTTCAACAACGACACGGCGGGCTATGCGCCGGGCAATGCGCTGGCGCTGAATATGCGTCTTCGCGGCGGGTCGCTGGAGCCCTGAGCCGAGCCCCGATAGGGGGCCATCCACCCGCGTGGAAAGTCGCGGGTCGTCCCATACCGTGTGGCGTCAGGGGAAGACGTCAGCTCGCGATGGCCGTGAAGTCTTCACACCAGTCGTCGGCACCCAGGTAGATGTCATTGTGCAGACACAGGCCATCGTCCTTGCGTACCGAGGCACGGCCCGAACTGAGGCAGTTGAGGCCCCGGAACTGGGCCTCCAGGAAGTCGGGATCGTTACGGAAGTGGCGGCAATGAAGACAGCGGACATGGGGGGCGGGTCGGGAATCCATGGGGGCCTCCAAGGGCGCCAGAGGTGAAGACACCTCTGGCGGAGCGGGGTCAATGACTGAGGTTCTGCCAATAGCCGGCGAAGACGATGGTGGAGAGCAGGAAGCCCAGCAACACGTTCACCAGCACCCCCACGGAGAACGCCGTGACCGGCTTGGAGCCGGTGCTGGACAGCTCGCGGAAGCGGGTGGTCAGGCCGATGCTGAAGAAGCAGAAGATGAAGGCCCAGGTGCGCAAGGCCTTTACCGGGCCCACCAGTTCAGGCTTCACGATCTTGTTGTACTCGGCGAAGGTGTAGCCGCTGGAGATGAGGGTGATGATCACCGAGGCGATGACGAAGCCGAGGACGAACTTGGGGAAACGCCACCAGATCTCCGCGGGATTGGGTTGGGTGCCGGCCTTGCGCTCCCAGCGGGTGGTGGCGATGAGGGCGAGGACGAAGGCCCAGATGCCGATCCAGATGTCACGCCCCACCACCTTCATGAGGGTGAAGCCCCAGACCGCGTCGTCGGGCTTGCCCGGGATCCCGGGGACGTTGCCGGCGAGGTTGCCATAGGCCTGGGCGGCGGCGAAGCCGGCGGCGTCGGCGAATTCGGAGGTGCCGATCCAGGCCCCGGCGACACCGGTGTGCAGGTGCATCGCCCGCGACACCAGGGGCAGGAAGAAGATCATCACGATGGCCCAGACGATGACCAGGGTGATGGCGATCGGCGCATGTTCCTTCTTCGCCCCCACCGCGCCGGCGATGGCGATGGATCCGGAGACGCCGCAGACCGCCCCGCCGGCCCCCAGGACCGCGCACAGACGGCGGTCGAGACCGAGCTTCTTACCGACGAAGAAGATGGTCAGGAAGGTGGTGATGGAGACGATGGAGGCCTGAACGATGGCCACCGGTCCGGCCCAGACGATGAGGGTGAAGGGCAGGGTGGCGCCCAGCAGGACGATACCGATCTTGATGTAGTACTCCACGCGGAAGCCGCTGTCCATCCACCGCGGCAGGCCGATGAAGTTGGAGATGAGCATCCCCAGCAACAGGGCCACCAACGGGGGCTCCAGGTTGTAGTGATGGGCCTGGTCCCAGGCGCCGATCATGAAGATCAGGATGGAGAAGATATAGACGAAGACGAACGAGGGGATGTACTCGGCCAGCTTGTACCCCATCACCCGGGTACTGACCGCGAAGATGACCAGCCAGAGGATGAATTGGGATACATACTGCCCGGCATGGGCGCCGAAGTCGGAGACGAGCTGGCCGAAGTCGTGCCAGCGGTGAGGGGTGATGGCGATCCACTTGATGCTGCCGCCGTTGAGAAAGGCCAACACCGCCACCACCACGATGCCTATGCCCACCCAGATGGCCCACCAGTCCTCCTTTAGGTAGAGTTCTTTCCAGCCCACACTCTTGAGGCGCAGATCGTCGGCCTCCTCGTCCCACTCCTTCTGGGTCTCGGTCAATTCTATGGGCTCATTATCGTTTGGGTTCGCCATGGAATCCTCCTCTTGGTCTGTTGCGTATGGGATTGTGTGGAAACGCCTCCCGGGCATTGCTTATGCGCCGCCAAGCACGAATGCGGTTTCCGCTTCGCTGAGGGTCTCAGCCGCTCATGGCGACTATAAGGGATGAAGCATCCCGGCCCTCATCGACCCACTTCCTCACTGGGGCGTGACGCACCAGGAGGAAGCGCGGCACCCGCCCCATCACCGCCTGTCCGGGCCATCAAATCCCGGGCAACGACGGAGGTGAGTGCACCGTCGATTAGGCCCGGACAAGAACCGAGGGGTCAATGGTGGTATTCCAGGACGGAGGCCGAGGTTGTATAGCCGTCATATGTAGGTTTTCGCGTTTTCGGATGGATCCCTCCCGTCTGGGATCCAGGTATGGCGGCGAGGCGTTGCCGTTCCTCACCGCCGGATCAGCCCCAACACCGCATCGGCCGCCTCGGCACTGGCATCGAGTGCCATGCCACGATGAATCTCCCGATAGCGGGCCAGGATCTCCTGCCTGCGTTCAGGGGCCTCGAGCAGGTCCAGCAGGGCCCTGCCCAGGGCCTCGGCGTTGCATGCGTGCTGGATGAACTCCGGCGCCAACCCTTCCCCCGCCACCAGATTGGCCATGGCGATATAGGGCGTCTTGACCAGCCTGAAGGCCCGCACGACCCAGTAGCTGAAGGGATCGAGACGGTACCCCACCACCATGGGGCGCCCCACCAACAGGGCCTCGAGGGTGGCGGTGCCCGAGGCCGTCAAGACCAGGTCGGCGGCCCCCAAGACCTCCCGTGCCCGTCCCCGGAAGCAATGTATGGGTAACCCGGGAGGGATCCTCGCCTCGAACAGGCCGGCCAGTTCTCCGTTCACCAGGGGGACGATGAAACGCACCTCCGGGCGCCGCTCGTGCAACCAGGCCGCCGCCTCCAGGAAGGGGGCGGCGAGGGCCTCCACCTCGCTGCGCCGGCTGCCGGGCAAGAGGGCGACCCAGAGTGCGGCGTCTGTGGGCAGCCCGAGACCCTCCCGCGCCGTCTCGCGATCCGTCTCCAGGGGGATCTCCTGACCCAGGGGGTGGCCCACGAAACGCGCCCGCACCCCCGCCCGCTCCAGGAGCGGCGGCTCGAAGGGAAAGAGGGCGAGGATCAGATCGGCCGCCCGGCGCAGGGTCTTCACCCGTCCGGGGCGCCAGGCCCAGACCGTGGGGCAGACATAGTGGATGCAGGGGATCCCGGCGCGGCGCAGACGCGCCTCCAGGCCGAGGTTGAAATCGGGGGCGTCGATGCCGATGAAACCATCGGGCGGATCGGCCAGGAAGCGGGCGGCCAGGCGGCGGCGGATGGCGATGAGTTCCGGCAGGCGCCGAACCACCCCCAGCAGGCCCATCACCGACAGCCGTTCCAGCGGCACCAGACTCTCCAGGCCCTCGGCGGCCATCCGCGGTCCGCCCACGCCCTCGAAGCGCACCCGGGGATGACGCGCCTTCAACGCCGCCATGAGGCGGGCGCCCAGGAGATCGCCCGAAGGCTCGTTGGCGACGATGGCGATCCTCAGACAGGCCCCGCCCTCAGCCTCCCCCTTATGCTGAGAGGGGGGCGGGCCGGGGGAGCCCGCGGCCCCCCCCCGGTCCGTCTTTTCCCATGGGCCGCGGGGCGCCACGGGCCTCACCTCAGAATGCTGCGCCGCCTGGCCCCGATGAATTCGGTCATGAGGCGCACCGAAGGGGAGGCGGCGGCGAGGATATCCAACTCGGCCAGGGCCTGTTCCAGGGTCAGACCCCGTCGGTTGAGCAGCCGGAAGGCCTGTTTGATATGCTGGATCTCTGCATCCGGAAAGCCTCGCCGCCGCAGGCCCTCCAGGTTGACGCCACGCGCCGTGGCGGGATGTCCGTCCACCATCACGAAGGGGGGGATGGCCTTGGCCACCACGCTCCCCATGGCACAGAAGGCGTGGGCGCCGATGCTGCAGAACTGGTGGACGATGGTGAAGCCGCCGAGGATCGCCCAGTCCTCGACGTGCACGTGCCCCCCCAGGGAGGCGGCATTGGCCAGGATCACATGGTCCCCCAGGCGGCAATCGTGGGCCACGTGGGTGTAGGCCATGAGCAGGTTGTGATGGCCGATGTGGGTGACGCCACCGTCCTGCACGGTTCCGCGGTGAATGGTGGCGTACTCGCGCACCGTGTTGCCGTCGCCCATCTCCAGGCGCGTGGGTTCACCCCCGTATTTCATGTCCTGAGGGTCTTCGCCCACGCTGGCGAACTGGAAGATGCGGTTGTCACGGCCGATGCTGGTGGGGCCGCGCAGCACGGCATGGGGGCCGATCCAGCTTCCCTTGCCGATCCGCACTTCCGCCCCGATCACGGCGAAGGGGGCGACGCTCACCCCCTCGTCCAGTTCCGCCCGTGGATCGATGACCGCGCGCGAGTCGATCAATCCTAGAAGGTCCTGGCGGTGCACATGATGTCGGCCGACGCGGCGCGCTTGCCATCCACGCGCGCATCACCCGAGAACACCCAGATCCCGCGCTTGACGGTCTTCAGGAAGACCTCCAGGTGCAGTTGATCGCCCGGTTCCACCGGCCGCTTGAAGCGGGCATTGTCGATACCCACGAAGTAGTAGAGGGATTCGGAGGCCACCTCGTCGGGCCGGGAGAGCATCGCCAACAGGCCGGTGGCCTGGGCCATGGCCTCGATGATGAGCACCCCGGGCATCACCGGCCGGGCCGGAAAATGGCCGGTGAAGAAGGGCTCGTTGTAGCTGACGTTCTTGAGGGCCAACAGGCGCTTGTCGCTTTCGAACTCCAGCACCCGGTCCACCAGCAGGAAGGGGTAGCGATGGGGCAGCAGACTCATTACCTTGTGGATATCCATGGTGTTCAAAGGTCGATCCTCCGAGACCCGGCCTCCGTGCCGGGGTGATGACGAATGCCGGAGCAGCGCGCCTATGCCGGCTCGGCCGCCCTTTCAGCGCAGTAAAAGGATGAGATTGTCCAGCAAGGCCGGCCTGGGCGCAAGCGCGCCTTCAGGGGGGGGCTTCTGCGCCGAGGCGTCTTTCGAGGGCCTGCAGGCGCCTGGCCATGCGGTCGAGCTGGCGGATGCGGGCGACGTTGCGCCGCCAGGCGGGGTCCGGCTCCACCGGCATCACCCCGCCGTAGAGGCCGGGGCGGTCCAGGGACTTGGTGACCCGCCCGCCGGCGGCCACATGCACGCCGTCGGCCAGACGCAGGTGCCCGGCCACGCCCACGGCCCCGCCGAGGGTGCAATCACGGCCGATGTCGACGGATCCGGAGACGCCGGTACAGGCGGCCACCGCCGTATGGGCGCCGATCCGGCAGTTGTGGCCGATCTGGATCAGGCTGTCGAGGATCACTCCGTCCTCCACCCGGGTGTCGTCGATCGCGCCCCGGTCCACCGCGGTGTTGACGCCGATCTCCACGTCGTCGCCCAGACGCAGCCCCCCCACTTGGGGAATGCGCACCCAGCGCTCGCCGTCGCGGGCGAAGCCGAAGCCCTCGCGACCCAGGACGGCCCCGGGGTGGATCAGGGCGCGCCGGCCGATCTCCACCCCATACAGCACCACGACCTGGGCGATCAGGCGCGAGTCCGCGCCGATGCGGACCCCGGCCCCCACCAGACAGCCCGGGCCGAGGAACACCCGGGGGCCGATCCGGGCCCCCGCCTCCACCACGCACAGGGGCCCGACCCAGGCGCTCGCATCGACCTGCGCCCCGGGTTCCACCACGGCGCTCGGATGGATGCCCCCACGAACCGGCTCCCGTGGATAGAGGGCCGCGGCGGCGCGCGCATAGGCGAGACTCGGATTGGTGCTCACCAGGGCGGCGCACGGACAGGCCGCCAGGGCCTCCGGTGGGAGGATCACCGCCCCCGCCCGGGTCTCCCCCAGGGCCTGCCGGTAGCGTGGATCGCTGAGGAAGGCGAGATCACCCGGCCCGGCCCGGTCCAGGGGGGCGACCCGGCGGACCCGTGCCGCCGGATCCCCGTGAAGTTCCGCCCCGCTCGCCTCGGCGAGCCGGGCGAGGCTCAGTTCCCTGCCGGGGCGGGCCATGGACTCAGCGTCCCCGGGCCTTCTGCTTCAGGCGTTGGAGCACCCGGTCGGAGATGTCCACCCGTTTACTGTGAAAGGCCACGCCATCCGTGAGGATCAGGTCGAAGCGCTCCTTCTTGCCGATCTCCCGCACCACCTCCGAGACCTGACGCAACAACTTGGTGCGTTCCTCGTTCTGGCGCAGGGCGAGGTCGTCGCGATACTCGGCCTGGGCGTTCTTGAGCTTGCGCCGGCGCGAGAGGATGTCGCGTTCGAGGCGTTTGGCCTCGGCCGCGCTCATCACCTCGGCGTCGCGCTTGAGTTTGTTCTCCAGCTTCTGCAGTTGCTTGGCCTTGGCGTTCAGATCGTTCTGGCGACGTTTCAGCTCCCTTTGCAGGGACTTGCGCGCCCTGTTGTATTGGGGCGATTCCTCCACCACCCGGCTCACGTCGAGATAGCCGATGCGGAGTTCCGCCGCGGCGTATCCACCATGGAGCATGAGCGCCAAGCCCAAGCCGATGAACCAATTGCTTTTCACGGGATGTCTCCTCTGGATCAGAATACGTTGCCGAGGGTGAACTGGAAGTTCTCGATCTCGTCACCCGGCTGTTTGTTGAGGGGTTGGGCGAAACTCACCTTGAGGGCCCCGATGGGCGACAGCCAGACCGCCGACACGCCCACCGAATAGCGGAATTCCCCGGCATCGAAGCTCACCGAGGGCCGGCTGTGGTCACCATAGGTGAGCCAGGTGTTGCCGATGTCGAAGAACAGGCCCAGGCGCACGGTCTTCTTGAACTGCCCCCCGAAGAAGGGCGGCATGTACAGCTCCGCGCCGCCGGTGAGTTTGAGGTTACCACCGATGGCGGCGCGGGTGGTGGGCTCTCGCGGCCCCAGGGTGTTCTCTTTGAAGCCGCGCACGCTGCGCGGCCCGCCGGCAAAGAAGTTCTCGAAGAAGGGCAGCAGGTCGGTATCGCCCAGGCCGTCGCCATAACCGACGAAGCCGTTCAGATAGAGCACGTAGTCATGCCAGATGGGAAGATAGCGGCGGTGCTGGTAACTGAGGCGATAGAACTCCAGGTCCGAATAGGGCACTGAGATCTTGGCGATGGCGTTCTGCAGGGCGCCGCGATGGGGAAAGATGGCCGAATCCCGGGTGTCGTCCCGCCAGAACAGACGCAGGCGGAGATCGTCGAACCTGTTGCCGTGAGCCCGTTCGAATTCCTGGGCCAGGGGTGAGGTGCCGGCCTCGAAGTCGGTGTGTTCGTAGCCCAGGGACAGGCCGACGCTGCCCGTGTCACTGATGGGCACGCCGAAATTGACCGCCGCCCGGCCGACGTTGGTGAGATAGTCGGCACTGGATAGGTTGGCGAAGTCGGTCTTGCGATAACTGAGATCGAAGCCCCGGCTGATGCCGTCGATGGTGTAATAGGGATTGGTGTAGGCCAGCCGGTAGATGGTGTTGGCGCGGCTGTTGTTGAAGGCCAGGCTGACCCGCTTGCCGGTGCCGAGGAAGTTGTTCTGGCTCACCGAGGTGTTGAACACCAGCCCCTGGGACTGGGAGTAACCGAGCCCGGCGGCGATGCTTCCGGAGCGCTTCTCCTTGACCTTGATGTCCACGTCCACCTCGTCGGCCGAGCCCGCCACTGCCGGGGTCTCGATATTGACCTCCTCGAAGTAGCCCAGGCGTTGCAGGCGTTCGCGCGAGCGCCGCACCAGGTCGGTGGAGAACCAGGCCGCCTCCATCTGGCGCAATTCCCGGCGCAGGACCTCGTCACGGGTCTTGCTGTTGCCGTGGATATTGATGCGGCGCACGTAGACCCGCTTGCCCGGGTCCACGAAGAAGGTCAGGGCCACCTCACGCTTCTCATTGTCGATGTCGGGGATGGCATTGACGTTGGCGAAGGCATAGCCGTGTTCCCCCAGGCGCTTGCTGATGCGCTCGGCGCTACCGGTCACCGCCTTGCGGGAGAAGAGTTCGCCGCGGCGCAGATGGATGGCCGGGAAGAGTTCCTTGGCCGGGACGGGCAGTTTTCCGGCCAGCTTGATGTCCTTGATCCGATAGACCTTCCCCTCCCTTATCACGATGGTGATGTAGATGTCCTTCTTGTCGGGGGTGATGGAGACCTGGGCCGACTGGATCTCGAAATTGATGTAACCGCGGTCCAGGTACCAGGAGCGCAGGGTCTCCAGATCGCCGGCCAGTTGCTGCTTGGAGTAACGGTCGTTCTTGGTGAAGTCGGACAGCCAGTTGCTGGGCCCGAGCTTGAAATGGTCCAGCAGCTCGTCGTCGTCGAAGGCCCGGTTGCCGATGATGTCGATGCGCCGGATGCGCGCCGCCACGCCCTCTTTGATGAGGATCTTGACCGCCACCCGGTTGCGCTCCAGGGGGGTGACCCGGGTCTCCACCCGCACCCCGTATTTGCCTCGGGCATAGTATTGGCGGCGCAGCTCCTGCTGTACGCGGTCCAGGGTGGAGCGTTTGAACACCTCACCCTTCTTGAGGCCGATGTCCTCTAGGGCCTTGGTCAGGGGCTTGGTCTCGATGTCCTTGTTGCCCTCGATCTCCACCTTGCCGATGGCCGGGCGTTCACGCACCTCCACCACCAGGACGTCGCCGTCGCGGCCCACGCGCACGTCTTTGAAGAACCCCGTCTTATAGAGTGTGTGAATGAGCTGGGGGGCCTCGGCCGGTTCGAAGTCGTCCCCCACCTGCACTGGCAGGTAGTTGAACACCGTGCCCACGGCGATGCGTTGCAGCCCCTCCACCCGGATGTCGGCCACCTCGAAGCCCCACGCCGGGCGCGAGGCGGCCAGGGCAAGGGCGAGAAGCAGCAGGATGCCGAGGGGGTTTGTGGGCACGGAACGGGATCACCGGCAAGAAAGACAGCGCCGAAGTATACCCGTCGCACGTGAATATGTCGTGTTTCGAGGGTGTTCCTCCGTGCCCCTGGGCAAGGCGCGGAAGCGAGTCATCGCAGGGACTATGGCGAGCAATCGCCACACCGCTCAGGGGTGCGAGGGGCGTCCGCAGTAGCGCTTTATTCGCGTGCGCCGGGTATATATGCCCCCGACGGAATCACCCCAACAAACGGTTGAGATCCACATAGAAGGCCAGGAACATCAGCCCCACCAGCAGGGCGATGCCGAGGCGCTGCCCCTGCTCCATGGCCCGTTCGGAAAGGGGCGCCCCCCGCACCGCCTCGATCAGGAAGAACAGCAGGTGGCCGCCGTCCAGGACCGGAATCGGAAACAGGTTCAGCACCCCGAGGCTGATGCTCACCACGGCCAGGAACTTGACGAAATAGCCCACCCCGACATGGGCCGCCCTCCCCGCGGTCTGGGCGATGCTGATGGGGCCGCTGAGGTTTTCCAACGAGGCCTGGCCGGTGAGCATCCGCCCCATCACCCGGAGCATGGTGGCGGAGAGGTCCCAGGTCTTGCGCAGCGACTGCCCCAGGGCCTCCCAGGGGCCATAGCGCACCTCGACGCGATAGCGTTCGAACAGGCCCTCGGGGACCTGGACGCCGGCGCCGATATGGCCCACCGTCCCCTCTTTCGTGGGTAATGCCCGCGGCACGATCCGAACGCGAAGGATCTTGCCGCCACGCTCCAGTTTTACCTGAATGGGCCGTCCTGGACGCGCGCGCACATAGTCCACCCAGGCCTTCCAGGTCTTCAGGGGGGTGCCGTCGGCCGCCAGCAGGCGGTCGCCCGAGCGCAGGCCGGCCTCGTCCGCGGGCTCCCCCAGCATCACCTTGCCGATCACCGGCGGCAGCTCGGGCCGCGCCGGTTCGAGACCCAGCTGCTTCATCACGTCTGGATCGTCTCCCAGTCTCCCGAGGGTCTTCGCATCCAGATAGTGGACCGATTCATGCCCATCGGCCTCCCGTACCCGCACTGGCACGTCGCTGCCCTCCCCCTGGGCGGCCATCAGCCCGAACAGGACCGACTCCCAGGTGGGGGTGCGATGACCGTTCACCTCCAGGATCTCGTCGCCCGGACGGAAACCCACCTCCTCGGCAGGGCTCCCGGCGTCCACCGCGCCCACCAGGGGACGGGCACCCACGTCACCGGTCACATAGATGCCCCAGTAGGCCAGGATTGCGAACAGGAAGTTGAACAATGGTCCCGCCATCACAATGGCGCTGCGCCGCCACAACGATTTACGGTTGAAGGCGTAGGGGAGATCCGCCTCGGGTACGGGGGCCTCGCGTTCGTCCAGCATCTTCACGTAGCCCCCCAGGGGGATGGCCGCGATCACGTACTCGGTGCCGTCGCGGGCAGTGCGTCTCCAAAGGGGCTGGCCGAAGCCGATGGAGAAACGCAGGACCCGTACCCCCAGTCGGCGCGCCACCCAGAAATGGCCGAATTCATGCACGGTGATGAGCACCGCCAGGGCGACGAGAAAGGAGAGCAGGGTGAAGATCAGGGAATCGGGCATGGGCAAAGGCTCGTTGTGGAGATCGCGGTTGAAACTGAAGGGACCGGAGCATCGCATTTTCCGGTTCCGCGGTTGAAAAAGTCCAGGGAAGGACGTGTCCAACCTCCTGATAATCTGACGTCGCCGTTCAGCCCCTTTGCGGGTTCATGCCGATGGCGCCCGCGCTGACGACTCCAGCCCCCTGCTCCCTGGTCGGGGTGACGGCATGCCCAACGAGTGGCTCAGCGCAGACGCCCCTTACCATCACGGGTGGCTTTTTTGCTAAGGTAGCAGAAAGATTTGTATTCGAGCCTCCCATTCAGGGCCCGAATCGAACCGCCGAGAGGGGAGTGAATTCCTTGGGAGGTCCTGCGTTGTAGGGTCTCTCAGACAGACAAACGAAGAGGATCCCATCGAAATGTCTCCGACCCCATCCTCCCCCGCGGAACGCCGGAACGAGACCCGACGTATGGTGCAGAATCTGTTGGATGAACGCCAAGCCATGCTCGTGTCCTATTGCCATCTGATCGGGGAGGAGCCCTCCCGCGACCAGGCAAGGCTCCGCCGGCGTTTGGAGGAATTCTGCCAACTGCTGGTGGACTACCTGGCCCTGGGCCATTTCGAGATCTACACCCGGCTCGACGAAGGGACGGAGCGTCGGGAAAGGGTATTGCGCATCGCCCGGGAAATCTATCCGCGAATCGCTTCTCTCACCCAGGAGGCCATCGCCTTCAACGACGATTTCGATCCGGCCCGCAATCCCCTGGATCTCTCCGACTTCCCGCGGCGCCTCTCCGAACTCGGGAAGGGCCTCGCCGAACGGCTGGAACTCGAAGACCGGCTGATCGGCGCCCTGCTCGCTCCTCGGGAGGCCGAACGGGACCTGCCCTGAGCCATCCTTCGCCGTGATCGGGGAATCTCCAGTCCAGGTCGATGTTGTCTAGGCAGTTCAGACGTTGGCTGCGCTGGCAGCCCCAACCGGTCGAGCTGCTGGCCCGGATACGGCCGGTCAAGCCCTGGTTGGTACAGATGGATGTATTCTCCAAGGGCATCGACAACACCCGCACCGATGTTCACCTGAGCCCCACCCTGGTCGGGAAGATGCACGCCCTGGTACGCGATCTGGTACAGGGCATCCCCCTCACCGAGTATCGTCGCGACTCCGTCCTGCGTTCCGACAAACAGGCCATGGAGTCATTCCGGCAGGCCTACCGGGAGCTGAGCGAGGCCACCCTCAAACGGCGCCACCGTGCCTCCGCGGAGGACGAGGTGCGTCTGTTTCAGATCGCCATGGTCAAGTTCCTGTTGCGATTGGTGTCAGACGAACTGCACAACCTGCGAGAGGAACTGAATGCGGCGCGGGACAAGGCGCAGATCGAGGCCCCCGCACAGGCCATGATCTTCCATGACCGTGTGGTGGTCCTGGCGCGAGAGGGGCATAGCATCGCCTACCAGGTCAACCACCTTCTGTTCCAGGAGGTGGAGCGGCTGGAATCCGGCCATCTGCGCAAGCTGCGCAAATCCCTCATCGGCAATGCCTGGCCGGTACCCCGCGAGGCCCTGTTCAATCCACTTCTGCAATTCTCCAACATCCTCGCGGAGACGGAGGTGATGCGCCACTATCCCCTGTTGTTCGTGGAGCGGCAGGGGCGGGAGCACCTCGACGCCGTCAACCGCCTGCTGGTGGAGACCCTGAAGGACTACCTGCCCACCTGGACCCAACCCCAGTCGCGGCCCGCCGGGGGTTCGGAGAACCCGGAAGACCGGGCTTTCAGGGTTGTCGAGCGGGTGGATCAGAGTGGGTTTCTCGGATTCCTCGACACCGAGATCATTCTCAGCCGGCTGCTCAACCACGAGGAATACCACAGAGGGCTCCATTCCTGGCTCGACGATCCCGGCAATTTGCAGCGACTGCTCGATCCGCAGCGACCCTATGCCGGTAACGACTCCTCCCAACAGGCCGAGGCCTGGCTCGAATTTCAGCGTGCTCTGCGCCGTGGGCTCGCGCAGGCCCTGGAGGGAATGGGGTTGATGCCCCGGATCCTGGCCTCTTACTGGACCCCCCGGGTGTGCAGGGAGATCGACCACAGCCTGCCGGAACGTACTGTATATCAGTATCTCTGCGGCGGGCGGCACAAACGCTCCCTGCTGCGGCGTCTCGGTAACGACCGCCAGGTGGACGCGGCCTTGGTGGCCAAGACCCTGGACTTCGCCGCCAGCGAGATCCAGGCACTGGACGCCCATGCGAAAGAAGGGTATGGGGCCCGCCTGTTGGTGGACTTCCTGGCCCTCCGGCGAGATCTGAAATTGGCCTACAAGACCTACGAGGCCATGGATGCCATTCACCTCGTAGAGGCCGAGCAGGACCTCGTCCTCTCGCGTGCCAACAACCTGTTGTACGAATTTCTCCTGGCCAACGAACACAGCGGCAGACACCGGATACGCAATCACGTGATCCTCAAGGCCGACGTGCGTGGTTCCACCGGCATCACCTCCGAGTTGCGCGCCCGTGAACTCAATCCGGCCACCCACTTCAGCCGCAACTTCTTCGACCCCATCAGCAAGCTACTGCCCGACTTCGGGGCCGAGAAGGTCTTCGTCGAAGGGGATGCAGTGATCCTGGTGATCTATGAATACAGTGACCACCTGCGGCGCGCCCTGAGCGTGGCCCGTTGCTGTGGTCTCGGCGCCGCCATGCTGGATGTGGTGCACCGTCAGAACGTACACAACCAGAGACATGGCCTGCCCCGCTTGGAACTGGGGATCGGTATCGCCTACCATGACGGGGAACCCACCTTTCTCTACGACGAAGGCCACAAGATCACTATTTCCCCGGCCATCAACCTGGCCGACCGTCTCGCCTCCTGTTCCGCCGTCCTCCGCGAGGGGCCTTTCGCTTCCGAGAGGCATCCATTTCACATCGAGGTGCTCAAGCCCTCGTTGGATGTCCCCCAGCCCATATGCGCCAAGACCGATCTCCTGCGTTACAACGTCAACGGCATCGAGTTGAGCCGGGCGGCCTTCGACAAACTGCGCACCGAGATCGTACTGCACCCGTTGGAACTCAGGATCGACGGCCGCGTCGAGCACTTCCACCTCGGCCGCTATCCCGACCTGAATGGGCGTATTCATTGGCTCATCGTGCGCGAGAGTTCGGTCCACGGATTCGACGGAAGGGCTCTCCGTGCCCCGCCCGACCCCGAGCAGCGTTTCTACGAGGTCGTCACTGACGAGGATCTGATCGGCTCCATCAAGTCACGCCTGAAGGCGGGGCGCCAGGGGCGTGAGGGCCGCACCTAGAATAGTGCACCAAGGCGCCAGCGGGCAGCATCAACCCGTCGGTTGACCTTCCCCCGACAGCCGCGCCGCGGCCCGCTCCGCCCGCCCCAGGATCGGGCGCAGGCGGGCGAGCAATGGCCCGGCCTTCAGTCCCAGCCGGTGCTGGTAGATCACCAGGTAGGCCATCACCCGATGCACGTAGGTACGGGTCTCCCGGAAAGGAATCAGCTCCATCCAGAGATCGGCGTCCTGGGTCCGTTCGGGCAGCCAATGCAACACCCGGTGAGGGCCGGCGTTGTAGGCCGCGGTCGCCAGCACCGGATTGGAATACAGACGCTCGTAGACCTCCGCCAGATAGGCGCTGCCCAGGGCGATGTTGGTCTCCGGACGCTCCAGGTCGGCGCGCCGCGGACGCGGCCGGCCCATTTTCTTCGCCACCTTCTTCGCCGTGGCCGGCATCAGTTGCATCAGGCCGGTGGCCCCCACCCGGGAACGGGCATCGGCGGCAAAGGCGCTCTCCTGACGAATCACCGCCAGCAGCCAGGCCGGTTCGAGGCCGTGGCGACGTGCCTCGGCCTCCGCGAGCCGCTGGTGGTCGAGGGGGAAACGCAGCTCCAGATCGTCCCAATAGCCGCTCCGCGCCAGGGTGAAGATGGCCTGATCGTGCCAGCCCCAGCGATCCGCCAGACGTGCGGCCGCCTGGAGGCCCGCCCGGTCCAGGCCCCGGGTGAGCCGGTGCCATTCGCGCCGCGCATCGAGGCCACGGCCCAAGGCGCGCAGCTCGCGGATACGGGCGGCCGCCGCGGTATGGGCCAGGGCCTTCACCCGGGCCTCGTCCACCTTTAGGGGGCGATGCGCCAGACGATGGGGCAGGCCCGCCCGCTCGGCGGCGAGAAAACCATAGAAGCTGCGCTCCTTCGCCAGGGCCGCGAAGCGCCGTTTCGCCCCAGCCGTATCGCCCAGCCGCTCCAGGGCGCGGGCATACCAGTACCGCCAGCCCTCGCGTTCGCGCTCCTTCTTCGGCAGGGCCTCGATCCAGCGCCGCACCCGCCGCCAGTCCTCGGCCCTCAGGGCAGCGAGGATGCGTTTGCGTTGCAAGACCCGATCTTCCGCCGGAGGCGTCAGGTGATCGAGGCGCGCCAGGAGCCCCGGGCGACGCTGACGCAGCCAACCCAGGGCGATGGCCCGTTCCGCCCGCCACCGCGTCTCCGCCGGCCAGTCGGCGGCACGGCGGCTCAACTCGTGCCAGGCGGCCTCCGCCGCCACCGGGTCCTTGCGTGCCCAACGCCCCAGGACATCGATCAGCAGACGTTCGCGGCCGCTCCCGCCGGCGCCGGCAAGGGCCTTGGCCAGCCCCGCGGGCCGGGCCCTGAGACGCAACCAGAGATCCGCAGTGGTGCGCCGCTGCCTGGGCAGGAAGCGGCGGAGATAGCGCGCCAGGCGGACCTGCCCGGCCTCCATGGCCAGGGCGAAGCGCTCCCAGGCCAGGGCCGGCGTCAGACCGCCGGCGCGGCGCCAGGCATCGAAGACCGGATCGCAGGCCTTGGGCTGGGAGTGGCCCACCCGCCACAGGGACGGCACCTGTTTGAAGGCCAGGGCCGGGTGGCCGGTATGGATCAGGGCCTGAAGGTATTCGCAACGATCCCGGGCGTTGCGACTGGCCACCGCATACTCGAGATAGGTCCGCCAATCCCCGCGCCGCGCGAGTTCGCGCAGCCACAGGCGGCGCAAGCGGGGGGCGAGCGGGGTGTCGGCATACCTCTTCAGAAAGGCGTCCACCTCCGCCGGGGCCAGCTTGCGCAGATCACGGCGCAAGGCGGCGAAATCCAGGTAGGGAAGCAGGGGGTAATGGCTCAGACCCGCGCGCAGGGTCTCGAAACGATCACGGTGCCCCTGGGCCAGGGCCTTTTCCGCGGCCAGGAAACGCGCCCGGTCACCGCTGCCGGAAACCGCAGACGCCGGCGGAACCCAGAACCACAAGCCGGACAGGAACAGACACAGACAGAGGACACGAGGAAAACCCATGGCGAAGGCCTCGGAACGGGACGGATACCGGGGAGCATAGGACCCGGACGGTGGGGGTGCAACGCCGGTTGTGAGGCATCCGGGCCTGCCCTCCTTGTGCTGAAGGCGGCCCGCCTGTTGCGGGTCGTCGGACAGGTCCCTCACCTCGCCTCTCCTCCGATGCCCTCCCGTCCCCGGAGGAAGGCGCCGAGACGGGGGATCAGCCGCTGCAAGGCCCGATGATAGGCGATGACCCCGCCGTAGGGGTCGTCGCTGGGGGCCTCGGCCTCCTCGGTCAGCGACACGGTGCCCAGGAGGCGCCGCCGCCGCATGTCCATGAGCCGCGCCCTCAGGCCCACCCGGACGCGGCTCGGGAGGCGGGTGAAGTCCTGGTAGAAGGCCGACAGTTCCAGGTCCAGACGACGATCGGCGACCCCCAGGGGATCGCCGCGCAGCACCGCCCGGTACGCACCGTCCGCGGCCAGGGCCGCCACCAACAGGGGTTCGAGCAGACGCGCGGGGGGTGCCTGCCAACGGTGATGGGCGAAGGCCTGGAGTTCGTGGGGACGGCGGCGATAGACCATGGCGTCGCCCTGATAGGGCGGGGCGGCATGCACCGGCATCACCGCCAGGACCCGGTCGCCGGCGGGGCGCGCCCAGACCCCCGGCCTGGGCAGATCCAGGGTATAGGTATGGGGGGCCCCGGCCTGCGGCGGGGCCAGGGCACAGGCGCTGGGCAGGAGGGCCAGCAACCACCGGCAGGGACGGATCAGACGTGTCAACGGAGTCATGGGCCTTCTCCAGGACCGGGCGGCAGGGAGGGGGCGCCGCGGATCAGACGGGCGGGGTCGCGTTCGAGGCCTTCGGCCAGGCGTTGCAGGGTGTCGAGCAGGGCCTCCAGGCGGTCCGTGAAGGGCTCCAGACGAGTCTCCGTGCGCGTCAGGAACCCACTCCAGGCCTGCCCCGCCCCTTGCGCGGACCTTCCCAGGCGATCGGCCGCATCCGCCACCCGGCGTGAGGCCCGCCCGAAATCAGCCAGCGGGGCGCGCGCCACGGCGAGCGTCTCCCGGGCATCGGCCATCAACCCGGGCAGGGCCTCCGCGTCCTCGGCCGTGGCCCGCATCAGAAGCCGCAGGTCGTCATGCAGCCCCGGTTCGGCCAGAAAGCCGGTGAGGCGGCGCACATGGTCGAGGGTCGCCGCCAGGGCCCGGGCGTTGGGCTCATCCAGGATCCGGTTCACCCGTGCGGCCACCTCGCGCAGATCCCTGCCCAGACCGCGCAACTGCACCAGGGCCTCGGTCACGGCGGACTCGAGACGCAGCAGGCGGGAAGGCCGTACAGGAATCTCCGGGTAGCGTCCACCCTTGGTGGCGCGCAGGGGTGGCGCGTCCTTGCGCGCCCCCGCCAGCTCCACATAGACGAGGCCGGTGATCCCCTGGAGGGCGAGGGTCGCCTGGGTGCCCACGACGATGGGCACACCCACCTCGATATCGAGCAGCAGGCGCACCCGTCCGGGGTTGTCCGGGTCCAGCCCGATGTCGCGCACGCGGCCCACCTCGACCCCCTGATAACGTACCGGGGCCAGGGGGTTCAGGCCCGCCACCGATTCCCGGAAATAGGCCACATAGGTTCGATAGTGGTGCGTCCCCTGGTCGGTGGCCAACCACAGGCTGATCACCACGGTACCCGCTCCCAGGAGTATCACGAACAGCCCCACCAGGGTGTGTCTGATCCCGTCGTTCATCGGCAGGCCCGGGCGTGGCGCCCGCGTGGCCCGCGCAGGAAGGCCGTGATGGCGGGATGTTCATTCCCGGCGAGTTCCGCCATGGGGGCGACCGCCAGGACCCGGCGCTCGCCGAGAAAGGCCACCCGGTCGGTCACCCGCCAGAGGGAATCGAGATCGTGAGAGACCATCACCACGGTCAGGCCGAGATCCCTTTTCAGGTCCAGAATCAGCCGGTCGATACCCTCGGCGCTCACCGGATCCAGGCCCGCGGTGGGCTCGTCCAGGAACAGCAGTTCCGGATCCAGGGCCAGGGCACGGGCCACCGCGGCGCGTTTGAGCATCCCTCCGCTGATCTCGCGCGGGAATTTGCGGGCGGCGTCCACGGGCAGGCCCACCAGGGCGAGCTTGAGACGCGCCACCTCCCGCACCACCCCGGGGGTCAGGCGGGTATGTTCGCGCAGCGGCAGGGCGCAGTTGTCGAGCAGGTCCATCGAACTGAGCAGCGCCCCCTGCTGAAACATCACCCCCATGCGCTTGCGCAGCTCGTTCAAGGCCCCCGGCGAGAGCCGTTCCAGGTCCTGCCCGAACAACTCGATACACCCCGCCGTGGGCCGGCGCAGCATGATCATCTCGTGCAGCAATACCGTCTTGCCGGCGCCGCTGCCCCCCATGATACCCAACACCTCCCCCTGCCGCACTTCCAGCCCAAGGCCTTCGTGGATGCACTTGCGTCCGAAGCAGGTGCGCAATCCCCGGACCCGGATCGGCGCGTTCATATCCCGAGCCAGCTGAAGAGGACCGAGAACAGGCCGTCGGTGAGGATCACCAGGAAGATGGAATGGACCACCGCCACCGTCGTGCGCCGGCCCACGGCATCGGCCCCGCCAGCCACTCGAAAACCCTGGAAGCAGCCCACCACGGCGATGATCCCGGCGAAGACCGGCGCCTTGGACAGGCCCAGTAGATAGGATCGCTCGGACACTGCCTGGGGAATGCGCTCCACGAATACCCGCGGGTCGATGTCGAGCAGGGCCTCGGCCATGAACATGCCCCCCAGGACGCTGGCCAGGTCCGCGAACAGGGTGAGCAGGGGCAGGGCCAGAAACAGGGCGAGTAACTTGGGCAGGACCAGCAGATCCATAGGCGGGATGCCGATGGTGCGCAGGGCGTTCACCTCCTCGGTCACCACCATGGTGCCGATCTGGGCCGCATAGGCCGAGCCGGTGCGCCCGGCAACGATGATGGCCGCGATCAGGGGGGCCAGCTCGCGCACCGACGACAGGGTCACCAGGTCCACGATGAAGATATCGGCACCATAGCGCCGCAGCTGCACCGCCCCCTGATAGGCCACCACCACCCCGATGAGCAGGGAGAGCAGGCCGACGATGGGCAGGGCCGCCACCCCCCCGGCATAGAGTTCCTTCAAAAAGGCCCGCGCCCGAAACCGTCCCGGATGGATCAGGGTGGCCGCGAGCCGCCCGGTGAGTTGCCCCAGGAACCCCAGCAGATGCCCGAACTCCCCCACCCCTGTCCACACCGAACGCCCCAGGGCGGCCAAGGCCGGCTCCACCGGCGCCCGCTCCAGGGGCTCCCTGGGGCAGCGCCGCCGCACCAGTTCCAGCAGCCCCCGGTGGGTCTCGCTGAGCCCCTCCAGACGACAGTCCAGACCACGCCCTCGGCAACCGTCCAGAAAGCGTTGCAACAGCAGCGCGCCCGCCGTATCCAGGCGCTCCAGGCGCGCGCCATCCACGCGCATCGCCCCGCTCGCCGGCAGCTCTGCCTGCAAGGCCTCCAGGCGTCGGTCGAGACCGTCCAGGCGACAGGTGTCCCAGCCACCCGACAACACCAGACGATCCTCCGCCGGGATATAGTCGATCCCTGCCTGCCCTTGCATCGCCCGCCGGTCCAATACATGTGCCCCATCGTTTTGGGCTGACATTAGACAACAGAACGTAATATTTTGCCCCATCCGCAAATATTTCGATCTAGATTTATAGAGTGTCCCCTGTTACAAACGGATGACTTGTCTGCATACCCATGGCCGCGCCCTATTGTTATGCCTACCCCCATCCCGCCGTCACCACCGATGTGGTCCTGTTTGGATTGCGCGCCGGCGACCTGAACCTGCTGCTCATCCGCCGCGCCCATCCCCCTTTCGCCGGTCGTTGGGCCCTGCCCGGGGGATTCCTGGAGATCGACGAGGCGCTGGAAGACTGCGCACGGCGGGAACTCCTCGAGGAAACCGGCCTCGATGGCATCTACCTGGAGCAACTGCATACCTTCGGCGAGGTGGGACGCGACCCGCGCGAGCGGGTCATCAGCGTGGTCTATCTGGGTCTGGGGCGCGCCGACCGGCTCGACCCCAGGGCCGGTGACGACGCCGCCGAGGCGGCCTGGTTTTCGCGCGAGACCCTGCCCCCGCTGGCCTTCGATCACGAGCGTATAATCGACCACGCCCACCAGCATCTCGCCGCCCACATGCACCAGTCACCCTGCGCCCTGCGCCTGCTGCCCGAGACCTTCACCCTGGACCAGGCACGTGAACTCTACCAGGCGATCTGGGGAGAGGTCCTGGACGCCCCTCACTTCCACCGCTGGCTCCTGTCCTTCGAGGCCATCGAGCCCGCCGGGGACACGCCCGCCCACTATTGCCTGCGGGCCCCGGAATCCAGTCACGACTTTCGCTGAGACCCCCATGCCGCGCATCGATCCCGAAGCCGTCGTCCGCCGACACCGCATCGCTCCACCCCCGCACCCCCACTGGCCGGCCCTCGCGCCCACGGACAAGGCGGCCCTCGAAGGGCGCATCGAACGCCTCTTGCGGGAACGCAATGCCGTGCTCGTGGCCCACTACTACACCGACGGCGACCTCCAGGCCCTGGCCGAGGCCACCGGCGGCTGCGTGGCCGACTCCCTGGAGATGGCCCGCTTCGGCGCCGCCAGCCAGGCCGACACCCTGGTGGTCTGCGGGGTCCGCTTCATGGGCGAGACCGCCAAGATCCTCAATCCCGAGAAACGGGTGCTCATGCCCGACCTCAACGCCACCTGCTCCCTGGACGAGAACTGTCCGGCCGGGCCCTTCACCGCCTTCTGCGACGAGCACCCGGAACGCACCGTGGTGGTCTACGCCAACACCAGCGCGCAAGTGAAGGCACGCGCCGACTGGGTGGTCACCTCCGGCATCGCCCTGGCCATCGTGGAACACCTGCGCGACCGCGGAGAGGCCATCCTCTGGGCCCCGGACAAACACCTGGGCCACTATATCCAGCGCCTCACCGGCGCCGACATGCTCCTCTGGCCCGGGGCCTGCGTGGTACACGAGGAATTCAAGGGCGTCGCCCTGGAGCGCCTACGCCGCCTGCACCCCGATGCCGCCGTCCTGGTCCACCCCGAATCCCCCGACGAGGTGGTCGATCAGGCCGACGTGGTGGGTTCCACCACCGCCCTGATAACGGCCGTCCGGGACATGGACCGCAAGGAGTTCATCGTCGCCACCGACGAAGGCATCTTCTGGAAGATGCGCCAGCTCGCCCCCGGCAAGCGGCTCATCCCCGCCCCCACGGCCGGCGAAGGCGCCACCTGCGAGAGCTGCGCCCACTGTCCCTGGATGGCCATGAACGCCTTGCAGAACCTCGCCCGGGTGCTGGAGACGGGAGAGAACGAGATCCATATCGACAGCGCCATCCGCGAACGCGCCGTGGTCCCCATCCAGCGGATGCTGGACTTCGCCCGCGCGCGTACGGCGGCCCAGGGCGGCAAGGGAGGTGCTTGAACGCGAACGCCCGCCGCCCATACCCCGCATCGGGCGTCCGACGGCCACGGTGTGGACGTCGCCCGGACGGTTCGGCGGGAGTCCGCTGCGCGCCGGCGATACCGCCCCCAGGGGACGACATCCCTCTTGCACGGCCGGGAAAAAGGGTTCAGGATCCCCGCAAAACATTTTCCTGTTCATACCCGCCCCGGCGGCACCCCTCTCCGTTCCCACAGAGCCGTAATCACCTATGACCCCTGCTGATCTCAACACCGTGCGCGAGCATCTGGCGTCGCGCGTCATCGGCCAGCAATCCTTCGTGGACGCCATGCTCATCTGCCTGTTGAGCGATGGCCACCTGTTGGTGGAAGGCCTGCCGGGCCTGGCCAAGACCACCGCGGTCAAGGCCCTGGCCGAGGCCATCGAGGGCGATTTCCATCGCGTCCAGTTCACCCCGGACCTGCTGCCTTCGGACCTCATAGGGACCGACATCTACCGCCACGAGAAGGGCGAATTCGAATTCCGGCCCGGCCCCCTGTTCCACAACATCCTGCTCGCGGACGAAGTGAACCGCGCCCCGGCCAAGGTCCAGTCGGCCCTGCTGGAGGCCATGGCCGAGCACCAGATCACCGTCGGGCAGCGCACCTACCCCCTGCCGCCCCTGTTCATGGTCCTGGCCACCCAGAACCCCATCGAGCAGGAGGGCACCTATCACCTGCCCGAGGCCCAGCTCGACCGCTTTCTGATGAAGGCCCGGGTGGAATACCCCACCCGCGAAGAGGAACTGAAGATCCTCGAACTGGATGCCCGCCAGGTCAAGGCCGAGCCCAAGCCGCCGGCCCGGCGACTGTCCCAGTCCGATCTCTTCGCCATGCGCCAGGCGGTGGCCGACCTCTACCTGGACCCGAAGCTCAACGGCTACGTGGTGGAACTCATCCAGGCCACCCGCAACCCCAAGGCCTACGACGTGGACCTGGCGCGCTGGTGCCGCTTCGGCGCCTCGCCGCGCGCCAGTATCGCCCTGGTGCGCTGCGCCAAGGCCCGCGCCTGGCTCGACGGCGACAACTTCGTCTCCCCCCACCACATCCAGGCCGTGGCCCCGGAGATCCTCCGCCACCGGGTATTGCTCACCTTCGAGGCCGAGGCCGAGGGCATCTCCACCGACGACTTCGTCTCCCGTCTGCTGAGCCTCGTCTCCGTTCCCTGAGTCCTCTCCCCTCCATGGCGCTGTACCCCCGACTCGACGACCTCCTGGAACTCAGGCACTCGGCCCACGCCCTGGGCCTGTCTTCCCGCCATCTGGTCAATTCCAACTTCGCCGGGCTCTATGCCTCGGTCTTCCGCGGCCAGGGCGTCAACTTCGAAGAGGTGCGCGAGTACCACGAGGGTGACGACATCCGCAACATGGACTGGAAGGTGACGGCCCGTACCAACGTGCCCCATCTCAAGGTCTTCCGCGAGGAACGGGAGCGCAGCGTGGTCCTGTGCGTGGATCACGGCCCGCACATGGTGTTCGGCACCCGCGGCACCTTCAAGAACGTCCAGGCCGCCCATGCCGCGGCCCTCCTGGGCTGGGCCGCAAGCCGCCTCCAGGACCGGGTGGGCGGGCTGGTGTTCGGCGACGCCCAGTGTGGCCTGGAACACTTCCGGCCCATGCGCGGCCGCCAGTCCCTGTGGCGCCTGCTCAACGCCCTGGCCACCCCCGGCAGTGCAACCACCCCCTCGGTGGACTGTCTGGCCGGGGCCCTGAGACGGGCGGCCAAGGGCCTGCCCACCGGCTCCCTGATCTTCCTCATCGCCGACTTCAACCGCGAGATCGAGGGCCTCGAACGCATCCTCGGCAACCTGGTCCAACGCCATACACTGGTGCTCATCCCGGTGGACGATCCCGCCGACCGCGAGATCCCCGACATGGGCCGGGTGGCCTTCTCCGGCCCGGGCGGCGAGGTGCTGGAGATCGACACCGGCGACGCCGGCGCCCGCCGCGCCTATACCGAGGCCTGGGAACGGCGGCGCATGGACCTGCGCAACCTGATCCACCGCCTGGGGATCTTCTTCGTACCCATCCGCACCGACGAAGGGATCCACCTCACCCTGTTGCGGGCATTGGCGGAACGGGCCCGGGCGCGAAGTTTCTAATCCGGGCTAGCTGGAGGAAGACCGGTATGGGCAACGAATTCACGGCAGCGGCAGCCCCCGCAATGTCTGACACCCCTGGAGCATCATGACCACCGCCCCCTACGCCTACAGCCTGCGTGACATCCACGGCCCCGACCCGGTGGCCTGGTGGCCGCCCGCCCCCGGCTGGTGGTTGCTGGCCCTGGCGCTCGCCGCCCTGCTCTGGCTCGCCTGGCGCTACCGCCCCCAGATCCGCATCGCCATCCGCTCCCCCTGGCGCTGGGACGCCGCCCGGCGCCTGCGCGACCTGCGCCGCCGCGCCCGTCATCAGGACCTCAAGACCACCGCCCAGGAGTTCTCGGAGCTGGTGCGCCGCATCGGCATCGCCCGCTACGGCCGCTCCGCCTGCGCCGGCCTGGCCGGCGAGAACTGGCTGCTGTGGTTGCAGGAGCACGACCGCAGCGGCTTTCCCTGGGCCGAGCGCGGCCGCCTCCTGCTGGAGGCCCCCTATGCGCCACCGGTCCCCCGGCAGGCCGAGGCCGACCGCCTGCTCGAACTGATCGATGCGGCGCTCGCCTGGCTCGGCGCCGACCTCCAGTACAGCGCCCGGGGGGCGAAGGCCGGTGTTTGACTTCGGTTGGCCCTGGATGGCGGTGCTCCTGCCCTTGCCCCTGTTCGCCCGCTGGTATTGGCGGCGGCATCCAGCCCCCGACGACGAGGACCAGACGCCCGACCAGGTCACCCTCGTGCACCCCTATCTGGAACGGCTGCGCGCCACCTTCAAGACCCGGGCGCCCGGACGCAGTCTGCGCAGCCGCCTGTTCCCGGTCCTCCTGTGGACCCTGTGGGCCCTGTTGGTGGTGGTGCTGATGCGCCCCCAATGGCTCGAACCCCATACCGAGATCCAGACCGCCGGCCACGACCTGATGCTGGCGGTGGACACCTCCCATTCCATGGAGGCCCTGGACTTCAGCGTGCAGGGCCGGCAGGTCACTCGCATGCAGGTGGTGAAGGGGGTCATGAGCCGCTTCGTAGAGGGTCGTAAGGACGACCGCGTCGGCCTCATCATCTTCGGCAGCCAGGCCTTCGTGCTCTCGCCCCTCACCAGCGACCGCTTCGCCGTGCGCCAACTGCTGGAAGAGGTGATCCCCGGCCTCGCCGGCCAGGGCACCGCCCTGGGCGATGCCATCGCCCTGGGGGCCAAGAAGCTGCGTGAACGGCCCGAGGGCTCACGGGTGATGGTACTCATCGCCGACGGCGACAACAGCGCCGGCCTGTTCCCGCCGCTCGAAGCGGCGCGCATCGCCGCCCGCTTCGGGGTCCGCATCTACGTCATCGGCGTGGGCAGCACCCAGAAGAGCATACCCATCTACGAGGACGGCACCATCAAGTACCGCGACGACCTCACCATGGACGAAGAGACCCTCAAGTCCATCGCCCGCATCACCCGGGGCGCCTATTTCCGCGCCACCGACACCCGCGCCCTGGAGGAGATCTCCCGGCGCATCGACGAACTGGAGAAGACCCAGGCCGAGACCCGTACCGCCCTGATCCCCTCTCCCCTGTACCAATGGCCGTTGCTGGCGGCCATGCTCCTGCTGCTGCTCCTGGGGCTGTTCCCCGAGGGCCACAAGCGTTTCGTGACGAGGCCTGGACGTGGCTGAGACCGGATTCCATTTCGCTCAACCTTGGTGGCTGTCGGCCCTGCTGGTGCTGCCCTTCGTGGCCTGGTGGCTGCGGCGCAGCGCCGAACGTGCCGCCCATGCCCCCATTCATCTCTACGCCGACCCCCATCTGCTGCCGCATCTCACCGGCACCCGTGAACTCCAGCCGCGGGAACGCTGGGGGCGCTTCGCCCTCTGGGCGCTCATGTGGACCCTGGGCACCCTCGCCCTGGCCGGTCCCCGCTGGGACTACGAAGAGGTGCATCTGTTCGAACCCGGAAACAACCTCTTGATCCTCCTGGATATCTCCCGCTCCATGGAGACCGCCGACGTGGCCCCCACCCGCCTGGTCCGGGCCAAACAGGAGATCCAGGACCTGTTGAACCAGAACCGCACCCTGCGCATCGGTCTGATCGCCTTCGCCTCCATCCCCCACGTGGTGGCCCCGGTGACCCAGGACACCCAGACCATCGCCAATGCCCTGCCGGCCCTGGATACACGCCTCGCCCAGCTCCCGGGCAGCCGCCTCGTCAATGCCCTGGACCGTGCCCGGACGCTGCTCGCCGCGCTCCCGGCCGACAGCGCCAAGAGCCTGCTCCTGATCAGCGACGGCGATTTCGACGAGCCCGGCCTCAGCGAGGCCGTCCGCAAGCTGGCCGCCCAGGGCATCCATTTCGACGTTCTCGGCGTGGGCACCTCGGAAGGCGGCCCCGTGCCCGATCTCCGTGGCGGCCTGCTCACCGGATCGGACGGCCGGACCATCACCTCGCGGCTCAACGAAGCGCTGCTCCAGGGCCTCGCCGAGGCCGGTCACGGGGTCTACCGCCTGGCCGACTACAAGGACGACGACACCCGCGATCTCCTCGAAGCGGCCACCCTCAAGCCGCCCAAGGCCGCCGACAGCGAAGGCACGACGCGGGTCTGGAACGAGCGCTTCTATCTCCTGACCATCCCCCTGATGCTCATGCTCCTGCCCCTGTTCCGGCGCGCCCACCCACAGAGGAAGGCCGCATGAATCTCAAGACCTGCTGTATCGCCCTGGGCCTGTGCGTCGCCCTGCCCGTCCAGGCCGGCTGGTTCGTCAAGAATGACGAACTGGCCTTGGAGGCCTTCCAGCGTGGGGACTATACCCGGGCCGCCCAGATGTTCGAGGATCCCTTCCGCAAGGGGGTCGCCCTCTACCGACTCGCGCGCTATCGCGAGGCCGCCGAGGCCTTCTCCCAGGAGCAGCGCGAAGAGGTGCGCCTGGAGGCCCTCTACGACCTCGGCAACACCCGCTTCCAGTTGGGCGATATCGAGGGCGCCATCCATGCCTACGAGGCCGTGTTGAAAGAGAACCCGCGCCACCGCGACGCGGCCTACAATCTGGCACTCGCCCGCGCCCTGGTGCCGCAGACCACGGAGGAAAAGAAGAAGGAAGAAGAAAAGCGGCGTGCCGAGGAAAAAAGGCGCCGCGAGGAAGAACGGCGGAAGCAGGCACAGGAACAGAAACAGGGTCAGCAGGAAAAGGAACAGCAACAGGAACAAAGGCTGGGGCAGCAGAAGAAGGAACAGCAACAGAAGCAACAGGGGCAGCAGAAGAAGGAACAGCAACAGAAGCAGGGGCAGCAGAAGAAGGAGCAGCAACAGCAACAGGGGCAGCAGAAGAAGGAGCAGCAACAGAAGCAGGGACAGCAGAAGAAAGAGCAGCAACAGAAGCAGGGGCAGCAGAAGAAGGAGCAGCAACAGAAACAGGGGCAAAAAGAAGGGCAACAGAAGAAGGAGCAGAAACAGGGCCAGAAGCAAGGACAGCAACAATCGGGCGGCAAGTCC
>Ga0256841_1000053_pt1 | contig 128663 bp, 137 predicted proteins | sample 356308metaG_FD_185971 | JGI IMG/M metagenome (GOLD analysis project Ga0256841, IMG submission 185971) | Hydrothermal vent microbial communities from Mid Atlantic Ridge, Atlantic Ocean - 356-308 | ecosystem: Environmental > Aquatic > Marine > Hydrothermal vents | place: Atlantic Ocean: Mid...
GAAGAGACGACCCGCCCCGGCGAACTGATGCCGGTGCTGGAAGACGAGCACGGCACCTACATCATGAACTCGCGGGATCTGCGCGCCATCCAGCACATCGAACGGCTGGTGAAACTGGGCATCGACTCCTTCAAGATCGAAGGCCGCACCAAGTCCCATTATTACGTGGCCCGCACCGCCCAGCTCTACCGCCAGGCCATCGACGACGCCCTGGCCGACCGGCCCTTCGATCCGACCCTCTACGCCCGCCTCGAAGGCCTGGCCAACCGAGGCTACACCGACGGCTTCTACGAACGCCATCCCCCCCAGGACTACCAGAACTACCTGGAGGGCCACTCGGGCCGCTTCCGCCAGCGCTTCGTGGGCGAGATCCTCGACTACGACGCCCACACGGGCCTGGCCCGGGTGCTGGCCAAGAACCGCTTCGCCATCGGCGACCGTCTGGAAGTGATCACGCCCGGCGGCAACCGGGAACTGATCCTCGACCACATCGAGGGCCTCGACGGCCAGCGGCGCGAAATCGTGCCCGGCGGCGGCCACGAGGTGCGCATTCCCCTGCCGCCGGGGGAATACGCCTTCGGCCTGCTGGCCCGCGAAGAGACCGGCGACTGAAGACGTCGCCCGAGGCCACTCCATCTATCGCGATCGTCATAGCCTTGCTGCAAACTGCAAGGTTTCCGTTCCCGCGCCGGCCGCCTTGCCCTCTTCTCTCAAGTTTGTGACGCCGTTCGCCGTTATAGTCACAAGTACCTGGGGGGATTCATGGACTTCATCGGCGCCAAAGATCTGTTTCTGGCCATCGATCAGGGGGGGCATGCCAGTCGGGCGCTGGTCTTCGACATCGAAGGCAACCTGCGTGCCGCCGCCTGGCACGATCTGCATCCGCAGGTGAGCGACGACAGCCGGGTCGAATACGAACCCGGCCCCCTGCTCGCCTCCCTGCACGACGTGGTGGCCGAAGTGCTGGAGAAGCTGGGCGAGGATCGCCGCCACGTGGTGCGCGCGGGCCTGGCCACCCAGCGCGCCAACGTCATGTGCTGGGATCGGCTCACCGGCCGCGCCATCGGCCCGGTGATCAGCTGGCAGGATCGCCGCGGCCGGGAACAGGTGGCCGCGCTGGCCCGCCACAGCAAGTTCGTGCATGCCCGCACCGGCCTGTTTCTCTCTCCCCACTACGGCGCCAGCAAGATCCACTGGTGTCTCGAACACCTCCCCGAGGTGCTCAGGGCCCTGCAGGAGGATCGTCTGGGCTATGGCCCCATGGCCGCCTGGCTCACCTGGCAGCTCACCCATCGGGAACCGGTGGTGACCGACGTGGTCAACGCCAGCCGCACCCAGCTGCTCTCCCTGGAACGGCTCGACTGGGACGACGCGCTGCTGGAGCTGTTCGACGTGCCCGCCGAACCCCTGCCCCGCTGCGTGCCCAACCTGCGGGAGTTCGGCCGCCTGAGCCATGCCCATGACGTGCCCCTGCACCTGGTCACCGGGGATCAGTCGGCGGCCCTGTTCGCCTACGGCGAGCTGCAGCCGGACACCGCCTACATCAACACCGGCACCGGCGCCTTCGTCTCCCGGCCCTCCGGCCCGGCCCGCCTGTATGGCCGGCGCCTGCTGACCAGCGTGATTCACCACACCGACGAGCAGACCGAATACGTCCTGGAAGGCACCGTCAACGGCGCCGGCGCGGCCCTGGAATGGTTCGCCCGCCGCTTCGAGGTGCCGGATCTGATCCAGCGTCTGCCCGCCTGGCTGGAGGAGACGGTGGGTTCACCCAGCCTGTTCCTCAACGGCGTGTCGGGGCTGGGCTCGCCCTTCTGGATCGCCGACTTCCCCACCCGCTTCGAGGGCCCGGCCGATCTGCCCCTGCGGGCGGTGGCGGTGGTGGAGAGCATCGTCTTCCTGCTGGGGGCCAACCTGGCCGAGATGCGCAAGCTGGCCTCGCCGCCCGAGCAGATCCAGATCACCGGGGGACTCGCCCACCTCGACGGCCTGTGCCGGCGCCTGGCCGATCTCTCCGGCCTGCCGGTGTACCGTCCCCGGGAGTGCGAAGCCACCGCCCGGGGCCTGGCCTTCCTGCTCGCCGGCCGCCCCCGCCACTGGCCCGAGGAATCCCCGGGCGACTGGTTCCAGCCGCAACCCAACCCGGCCCTGCAAGCCACCTATCACCGCTGGCTGGCGGCCATGCTCGGCACCATGCGCAAAGGAAAGAACGCGTAAGCGCCGCGCCTACGCGTGCTGGCGCAACGCGCCAAGCAAACGCCCAATGGCGAAGGTCTCCACCCGGTCCACGCCTCGCGAGAGCAGGTCGCGGGCCTGTTGCGGGTCGTCGCATTCGTAGACCGCGAGGCGGTGACCGGGGTGGGCGATGCGGCCGGGGGGGAGGGTGTCGAGCCGGCACAGCCACCACTCGGCCTCCAGGGCCTGCACCGCCGGCAATCGGTGATCCGCCCAGTCGTCGAACACGGCGCCGATGGGCCAGGACGTGCGCCCACGAACCGCGGCCAGGGCATCCGTATCGTAGGAGATGATCACGCAACGCCCGGCCAGGGGTTCCAGTGGCGGCAACACGGCATCGAGCACGGCGTCCACGCCGAACCGCGCCAGGCTGATCCGCTTGAGTTCCACATAGGTCTCCACGTCCGGCCGGGCGGTCAGCGAGTCCACGAAATCATGCAGGGCCGGGATCGGCGCGCCCTCGCCTCCCGTCGGGCTGCGCACGCGGAAGGCCTGCACCTGCTCGAGGGTCTTCTCGTGGATCGCGCCCGGCGCGCCGCAGAGGCGCCGCAGATCCCGATCGTGGAACAGCACCGGCACCCCGTCGGCGGTCAGTTGCACGTCGGTCTCCAGCACGTGCCCGCCCACGGCCAGGGCATCGGCGAAGGCCGGCAGGGTGTTCTCGGGAAAGCGGGCCGCGTGGCCCCGATGGGCCACCAGTTGCCAGCCCGGATCAAAGCGGGTCGCCGTCATCGTGACCGGCCCCTCATTTTCCCGAACCTGCTAGCCCGGAGATTGCACCAAGGCGCCGGATGATTGCGGACTTTGCAGCCGCGCTCGCGCCGCGCTGGAGCGAAAGGCGTAGCCATGGCTACGGCTTTCGTGAAGCGCAAGCGAGCGCGAGCGACCGTTTCGTCTGGAACGAAACGGGTCGCGCAAAGCGCGCCCGCAGGGGGCAGACCAGGGAAGGTCTGCCACCAAAGCCGCAAGGGCCGGCGCAGAGGACGGGCGGAACAAAGTGTCTTTGGTGAAATCGTCCACATGTTTCAACAAGGCCTTGTTATTCAAGGATTTGTTTGACCGCCCGTCCTCGACTTGGTGCAATATCCGGGCTAGAATCCCCGTGCATGAGCCCCGACACCCAGAGCACCCTGCAAATCCTCAGCATCGCCATCCTCCCCACGCTGTTCGCCATCGTGGTCCACGAGGTGGCCCACGGCTGGGTGGCCAAACGGCTGGGGGATAACACCGCCTGGATGCTGGGGCGGCTGACCCTCAACCCCCTCAAGCACATCGATCCCGTCGGCACCATCCTGGTACCCGTGATCACCATTCTCACCATGGGCTTCGCCTTTGGCTGGGCCAAGCCGGTGCCCATCGACTGGCGCAAGCTGCACCACCCGCGCCGCGACATGGTGCTGGTGGCCGCCGCCGGCCCCGGCGCCAACCTGCTGATGGCCATCGGCTGGGGCCTGGTGGCCAAGCTGGCCAGCCTGCTGCCCGAAGGGCTGGCGATGATCAGCATGCCGCTCATCTACATGGGCCTGTTTGGGATCCTGATCAACGTGGTCCTGATGGTCTTCAACCTCGTGCCCCTGCCGCCGCTCGATGGCGGACGCATCGCCGTGGGCCTGCTGCCGCCGGCCCTGGCCCGTCCCCTCAGCCGCATCGAACCGCTGGGCCTGATCCTCATCGTGGCCCTGCTGCTGACCGGCGGCTGGCGTTTCATCAGCCCGGTGATCGGCGCCGTGCGCCACGCCATCCAGGTGCTCACCGGCCTGTCCTGAATTCCCGGCCGCAAGGGCGTGCCCAATACCGGACCACCAACCGAAGGTTTTCGGAAATTCGGAACGGCCATTGCGTCAATCCAGCCGACGCAGGGCCACGAAGCGCTGCCGTTCGTCGAACTCCAGCTCGAAACGCCCCCGGATCCCGTCGTGGCGCAGATGGGGGCGCAAGGCCGCGGCCGGAAACCGCACCCGCAGCCCCTCCTCGCTGCGGGCCTGCACGGCCTGCACCCGTCCGGCGTAGTACTGGCGGAACAGACGGGGCGAAATGGTCAGGCGCAAGCGCAGACAGGGCATGCAAATCCTCCGAATTTCCACGCAACTTGCAGGGATTGTGCCAAATTTTCCCTCAATCGTGGTTTGGGATTAGAATGGAGGACTTTGCCCGGGTGGCCTGTGACCACCCCGTTTCCTGTTCATTCCCAGAGAGCCTTTTCATGAAAATCGAGTTTCCCGCCCCCTCCACCATCCTGCGCCTGCTGATTGCCTCCATACTCGTGGCCGTGCTCGGCCGCTTCCTGCTGCCCTACACGCCGCTGACGGGCCTGGCCGCCGAATGGCTCTTTGCCCTGGGCCTGCTGCTCGGCGGCCTGCTCGCCGGCGGCCTGAGCCTGCTTCGCGCCAGCCCCCCGCGCGAGGAAACCGCCACCGAATCCATCTTCGTCGGCAATCTGGCCTTCCGCATGCCTGCCGAGGCCCTGCGGGAACTGTTCGCGCAGTACGGGGAAGTGCACAGCGTGCGCCTGATGACCGACCGGGTCACCCGCAAGCCCCGCGGCTTCGGCTTCGTGACCATGAATCGCCGCGACGCCCGCGCCGCCATCAAGGCCCTCGACGGCAAGGAGTTCTTCGGCCGGCCGCTGAAGGTGAACGTGGCCCATGAACGCAAGCCGCGCCCGGAGCCGTCCCGCGCGGCCTGAAAAACGGGCCCGACCACGCAGGGCGACAGACAGGCCGCCACCGCGAATCAGCCCTGCACGTCGAGCAGCTCCACCTCGAAGACCAGGGTGGCATTGGGCGGAATCACGCCACCCGCGCCCCGGGCGCCATACCCCATCTCCGGCGGAATGATCAGGGTGCGCACCCCGCCCACCTTCATGCCCGCCACGCCCTCGTCCCAGCCGCGGATCACCTGACCGGCGCCGAGATTGAACAGGAAGGGCTGGTTGCGGTCACGAGAGCTGTCGAATTTCGTGCCCTTGCCCTCTTCGGCCTTGGGGTCGTGCAGCCAGCCGGTGTAATGCACCACCACCGGCTTGCCGGCCACGGCCTCCTTGCCCTCGCCTTCACGGATGTCGATGGTCTGCAGGGTGTCGCTCATGATTTTCTCCCGGTTCGGAAACAGGCCGGGAAGTCTATCATGGGCTGAAAAACCGCCCTGCCCCCCTCAACCACCAGCCATCCCGAATCACGCGCCGCCGGCCTCAAGAATCGCCGCTGCGGGCCGATAGGATCCGTGAACCGGGCCGGGTCCGCCGGCTGCCGGGGCCATCACGAGGCAAGCACATGGACAATTTCATCAAATCCGTGGACGAACGCACCAAGCTGGCCGGCGCCAACCGGCTGGAAGTGCTCCTGTTCAGTCTCGGCTACGATCGGCGGACCGAACGGGAAGAGGTCTTCGGCCTCAACGTGTTCAAGATCCGCGAGGTCATCCAGGTGCCGGAGATCACCCACGCCCCCGACATGCCGACCGGCGTGGAAGGCATGGTGAGCCTGCGCGGCAGCATGATCCCGGTGATCAACCTGGCCCACTTCTGCCAGATGGACGTGGAGGAACCGCCCACCAAGCTGATCGTCACCGAGTTCAACAAGTCCACCCAGGGCCTGCTGGTGGCCTCGGTGGAGCAGATCCTGCGCATGGAGTGGAACGACATCAAGGTGCCGCCGCCGATGATGGCCAACCGGCTCGGCGGCCTGGTGACGGCGGTCACCGAACTCAAGGACGGGCGCATCGTGATGGTGCTGGACGTGGAGAAGGTGCTGGCCGAGACCGCCGGCTTCATGGACGACCCCACCATGTTCAACGGCCTGGAACAGATCGACACCCCGGCCACGGTGCTGTTCGCCGACGATTCGGCCGTGGCCCGCCGCCAGATCGAAACCACCCTCGATCACATGGGCGTGAACTATCTCGCGGCCAAGAACGGCGTGGAAGCCTGGGAGAAACTGGAGGATCTGGCCAGCCGCGCCGAGGCCAGCCACACGCCCGTGTACGAGATGCTGCAGGCCATCGTCACCGATGTGGAGATGCCGGGCATGGACGGCTACGTGCTGACCAAGAAGGTCAAGAGCGACAGCCGCTTCAATGGCGTCCCCGTCATCATGCATTCCTCCCTCTCGGCCGAGGCCAACATGAAGCTCGGCACCGAGGTCGGGGCCGACGCCTACGTGGCCAAGTTCGATCCCCAGGAATTCGCCCGTATCCTCACCCCCCTGCTCACCGGCACGCGCAATACGCCGGAGGCGTCCGCCGGCTGAATCCGCGCCGTTGCCGCCAGGCACGATCCGCGCTTCCATCGGCGGCAGGAAGATCCGCTTCATGACACGGCGCTCGCCGGGTTGGCTGATTTCAGGAGCACGGACCGGCGGGCGCCGGGGACGTTCCGTCGCGCCCCGCCGGCGGTATAATGCCGCGCCTTGTCTCATCCGGAAACCCTGCCCATGCCTCAAGCCGCCATCTTCGATACCGATCTGGAACACTTCGACCAGGACGTGCTGGCCGCCTCTCAAGAGGCGCCCGTGCTGGTGGACTTCTGGGCCGAGTGGTGTCCGCCCTGCCTGGTCATCGCGCCGATTCTGGAACAGGTGGTGCGCGAACGCGAGGGCGGGGTGCGGCTGGCCAAGCTGGAAGTGGACGAAGGCGAGAACATGAAACTGGCCGGCCGTTACGCCGTGCGCGGCTTCCCCACGGTGATCCTGTTCCGCGACGGCGAGGAAGTGGCGCGCTTCAGCGGCGCCCGGTCCGCCGGGTTCATCGAAGACTTCCTCGACGAGCACGGAGTGTGAAGGTTTCAAGACACCTCCTTCTCGCCATACGGCGGCAACGACCTGCGCTCCTCCTGGGGAATGGCCTCCTTATTTCTTGACGAACACGCCGGGGATCCAGGTCTTGCGCAGTTTGGCGGTTTCCTTGAGGTTGCCCTCGTCCTCGTCCACGAAGCGGAAGTTGTTCATGCCGATCCGGATCATGTCGCCGTTTTTGAGCTTGCACAGGGTGATCCGTTCGTCGTTGACGTAGGTGTGGTTGGTACTGTCCTGGTCCTGCAGGTAATAGTCCACCCGGCCCTCGCCATCGGGGCTGGCCACCACTTCCAGCACCGCATGGCGCTTGCTCACCAGATCGTCGTCGATGCTGATGTCGTTGTCCGTGTCGCGCCCGATGGTGATGCGCGGCTTGGCGATCACCAGCTTGATGCCGGCCCCGTCGGGCGAAAACTGGATCAGCATGGCCATGGGGCAAGGCTCCTGCGTCACTGTGGTACCGGTTGCCTGGACAGCCGGCATGGGGTAGTTTGAGGGGAATTATGCCGGCGGTCGCCGGCGGAAGGAAGCCAGCCATTGGGCCAGGAAGAGACCGCACTGCTCAGGGAGGTGGAAGCCGCCATCCGCGGCGACCGCCTGATCCTGCCCTCGCCACCGGATCATCTGCAGGAAATCCGCCGTCTGCTCGAGGATCCCGACGCCGGGGTCGATCGCATCGCCGCTGCCATCGGCCAGGATCCGGCACTGGCTGCGCGCATCCTCAAGATCACCAACAGCGCCGCCCATCGCGGCGATCGCCCACCGGAATCCCTGAGCCAGGCCATCGCCCGGCTGGGCAACCGCCTGGTGGGCACGCTCGTGACCAGTCATGCCCTGCTGCAAACCTTCGGCGCGCCCTGTCCGGCCTATTCGGGCCTGCTGGAGATCATCCGCGAACTGAGCCGCCAGGTGGCGGCCTGGGCCTGGGTGCTGGCTCGGGAAGCGCCCCTGCCGCCGGCCGAGGAAGCCCTGCTGGCCGGGCTGGTGCATCGGATTGGCATGCTGCCCATCCTCCAGTGCGCTGCCCATCACGGCACGCCGCCCCCGCCCGAGGCCATGCACGCCCTGCTGGAGGAATACCATGCGCCGGTGGGCGCCATGCTCCTGGCCCACTGGCGCTTTCCCCCGGAACTGGTTGCAGCGGTGGGTCACTACCGCCAGCCGCCGGTGTCCGACGAGGCCACGCTCACCGATCTCCTCGCGGCCGCCAGTGCCGCGCGCAACCGCCAGCCCCTGCCCCCGGGCACGTCCGCGCGTCTCGGCCTGACGGACTGGCCGGCGCTGCTCGACGACCCGGCCTGGCGGGAACACTACCAGCACGCACTGACCCTGCTCTGAACCGGCAGAAGCCGCACGGCGCAATCCGCGACCTTGCGGTAGCGGGTAGCTGGGGACGGGTAGCGGAGAAAAGCGTTTGGTTTTCCCGGTTACCCGCCACCTGCTACCGCCGGCTCAATGCCGGGTCTCTCCGGCGCCCGACATGGGAAACCGGACCTTGACCTGGTTTTCCAGCGGGCGATCGAAGATCAACTCGATGCGTACCCGCCCGTCTTCCCCGGTCTCGACCCGGACCTGTTGCAGATCCGGAATCCGCTCGGCCAGCCAGGCCAGGGTGGCCGCGGTGCGCGCTTCCTGCTCCTGCTGCAGGGATTCCACCAGGCTCATCGCCACGTAGCGAGCCCGTTGCAGCAGATCGGGGTTGGCCAGCATTTCGCCATCGAGGGGAATGCCGCCATCCATCTCTTCGTCCATGCGCTGCAGATAGTCTCGCTGACGCGCGGGAAGCGGGACGTCCCGGTGATACTCCAGCTCGGCGATCCCGTTGACGAGCACCACCATCTTGTCACTCACGGCTTGACCTCCGCCCGGGCCTGTCTGTGCATGAATTCCTCGATCAGCTCGGTGGGCACGGCCCCCACCTGCTTGGCGACCAGTTTCCCCTGCGGATTGAAGAACAGAAAGGTGGGCGTTCCCACGAAGGCGTTGCCGGTAAGCCTTTGATACCACTCTGCCACTTCATCGGGCTCACCGATCAGGTTGGGGAAATTGACACGGTGCCGGGAGATGAATTGCTCGGCAGCGGCCCGCTTTTCCTGTCCATCGATGCTGATCCCCAGCACCCGGGCATCCTCGTCCTGATGCACGAAATGAAAATCCACGTAGTGACTGATTTCCTTGTTGCAGATGTGACAATCGGAGGCCCAGATCATCACCACCGTCCATTTGCCGTCGTCGAGGTAGTCGGAGACCCGGCCCGGCTTGCCGTCGAAGGTGGTCATGGCCTGGGAAGGCAGGCTGGCCAGCAGCAGGAACATTGCCAGCAGGCCGGTGAGCAGGATGTGAGTACGTTTCATGTTGAAGTGTCCGGTTGCGGCGCAAGGGCCGGGGATGATCCATCCGACACTGTCCGGATGGCTTGGTTCGATTGCCGGGGCGTCAGGGCCAATCGATCCGGTGCCGGCGCAGGGCCGCCTCGATGGCCTCGGCCGATAACGACTCGAAATCGGCCTGGCGGGGAGTCACGAAGCCCCCGGCCATCTCGTACCAGGTGAAACCGCTGCTCCAGGCCGGCGGCGCCACCTGCCCCTGGCGGCGGCGCACGAACAGCCACAGGTGGCCCGGCGCAAGCAGCAGATTGTAGCCGATTTGCGCCTCGTGCAAACGTGCCAGGATGGGCCAGGCCGCGGCGGGCGAATCGAACTCCAGCCGGATCACCGGCCAGTCCCGCGCCTGCATCGCCGGCAGGGGCTGCTCCCGCCGCAGCAGGTGGAAATGCAGATGGTTGACGGAGGCATAGGCGCCAAAGGCATTGTAGGCCAGCAGCAGATCGGGCAGCGCCACGGCGGCGTTCTCGAGCAGGGCCCAGGCCCAGGCCAGGGTGGCCGCATCCAGGTATTGGGGATGACCGGCCTCGCGCTCCGGCACCAGCAGGGTGTGATGGCGGGCGAAGGGATACTTGTTGAAATAGAAGGCCGTGCTGCGACCGAGGAGTTCGCCCTCCCAATACCGCTCCGCAAGCATGAAGGGGCGGTTGAAATGGAACCCCTCGGAATCGAAGGGCCGGTACAGGGTCTGTGGCGCCAGACGGCTGATCCGCGGCGGCCGCAACGCCCGCAGACGGTTGAACTGCACCTCCCACGGCCCGGCCTGGCGGAACCGGGTCGGCTCCAGGGCATCCTCGCCCAGGGCCTGCATCTGCCCGAAGACCGCAAAGTCCTCCTCGCCGGCTTCGCTCTTTCCCTCGGCCAGAAGCCGGGCCTGGAACCGGCCCTGTTTCGACAGGGCCGGTTCCAGGGCTTCCCGGATGGCCGGATCGGTCGCGGCATTGGCGGCACAGAGAATGTAGCCGGACAGGGCCTGTCCTTCGAGCAGCCGGCGCAAACCGGTCACGAAGGCCGCTTCCAGGACCCGGGATGACAGCAGGGGGGACTCGGTGGCGAACATGAACGGATCCGTTGTACGACTGGCGTCGTATTATCCGCCCTCGTTCGCCGCCCGGCTACACTTGACAGCCTGTCAGGCCCGGGTAAAGACGAACTCGTCGCCGTTACGCTTCACGGTCACGCCGGCACGGGTGAAAGTGTATTCCTCACCATCTTCCAGCTTGTGGAGATCGCCGGCGCAAACGGCCGTGTAGTCCTCCAGCACGCCACAATGAAGAATGCCCAGATTGTCGTAGGTATGGGGTTTGAGGGTAATGGATTCGGCTGACATGACGCTATCTCCTGTCTGGTTGTTCGTGATGACTCTCGGGAACGACAGGGACTTGCCCCATCGTCAGCAGAAGATGGCGATCCGCGCCGGTTTTTCAAGTGGCCAAATGAAAACGGCCATTCGCCACAAGGCGAATGGCCGTTTTCATCGGTATCGTCTTGCCGGACTCAGGACAGCGTCTTGCGCCGGCGCTGAAGGAATCCGATCAGCAGCAGACCAGCCAGGAACAGGGGCGCCGTGGCCGGCAGGGGCACGGCGCTGATGCTATAGGCGGTCAAGTGGCTCAATCCCTGAAATCTTGGGCTCTCGGGGTTCAGGAACATGGCGATGTCTCCCGTGTTCCAGCCCCCGTAATTGGCACCGGGCTCGTAACCGTACAGGGCCACATACCCGGCTGAGGCCACGGCCAGCACATCGACGGTCCCCCGGCCGAGATAGGCCCACAGCCCCACATTGGCTTCCCCCGTGCCAGAAGACAAGACTTCCGGATAGAGCGTGACATTCAACAGGCCATTCTGATACAGGACGTCTTCGTTGCGTGCCAGCTCGGTGACCTGTGCCCCGCTCCCCCAGCCGCTGTTGGTCAATGCGGCGGAGACCGTGTTCACATTGTCGTTTCCATTTTCGGAAACCTTCCAGATGTCGATAAGGGTGCCAAACCCGGCACCGAAACCGGAAGCGTAATCCATGGCCTGATCCAGGGTGATGGCCGAGACAGACCCGGAAACGACAAACAAAAGAGACAGCATCAGTCCCTTCAGAGATGATTGCTTGATGTTCATGATGGCTTCTCCCCTCTTGTCGTCTCGTCCATCCCGGCGCCGAGGCAAACCGGATCCCCTGCTGACATGGATGATTCGATCGTTGAATTGCATCGATTCCTGATTCGAATATAACAGAGGAATGCCGAAAGACAACTCTCTCATTGGTCATACGACAACCTCTGTCAAAAGCATATCCGTTTGATTTTACTGTGGTTTTGGCGGACTGTCGAAAACGGCGGTTGCCAGCTGCCTGTTAGGTATTTGCCGCCTTCACGATATCGAGCACCTCGATGGTTCCGCCCTGCACCTGCCAGTGGATGTCGTAATCCCCCAGGCGCAGACCATGGATCCGGCCCGCCTCGGCATCGCTGCGGTAGGCCGGTCGCGGATCGAGGGCCAGGATCTGCTCCAGGAGCCGGGGGAACTCGGACCAGTGGCGGGCGATTTCGGCACATTGGCGGGCCGCCCCGGGGGCGAAGCGAACCGGGAGAGCCGCCCCGGGGCGCTCGCTGGCGTAACTGGCGCGCGCATCGGGTACGGCATCCACCCAGGGCAGATAGGGCTTGATGTCCAGCACCGGCGTGCCGTCGAGCAGATCGGCGCCGCGCAGATGCAGGACCGGCTTGCCATCCTCGCGGTCGATGCGCTCCAGTTCCACCACCGACAATCCGAGGGGATTGGGCCGGAACATAGAGCGGGAGGCGAACACGCCGACACGGCGGTTGCCGCCGAGGCGCGGCGGACGCACCGTGGGTTTCCAGGCCTGACGGGCCGTGGCATGGAAGTGGAACAGCAACCAGACATGGGAAAAGCCGTCCAGCCCCTCGAGCGCCTCGGGCCGATCGAAGGGCGGCAGAAGGGCCAGGGTGGCCCGCACGGCCGGCACCAGTCCCGGCTGACGGGGGATGCCGAACTTCTCGCGGAAGGGAGAGCGCAGGACCCCGATGGGTTGATAGCAGATGGACTTGACGGAAGGTTTGGAGGGCATTGGCCAAATGGAAGTTCCAAATACCGGTTCACTTGGCAGGCTGTTGAAAAAGCCCTTCCATGGGCTTTTTCAACAGCCTGTCAGAGCCGCCGGCGCAGGATTTCGCGCAGTTCCTCGTCGCTCAGCTCAATGGGGTTGGTGCGCATGGAGCTGCCGCGGGCATGGGCGACGATGCGGTCCAGATCGGCTTCCCCGATGCCGTAGGCCGACAGGCGCGGCAGCTTCAGATGTTCGCTCCAGGCCCGCAGCCGTTCCACCAGCAGCGCCCAGGCCTGTTCCGGATCCCGCAGCGGGGTCTCGAGCAGCAGTTCGGCCAGCCGGGCGTAGCGGGCCAGGGCCGGGTTGTGCCGGTCCCGTTCGCGCATGGCGCGGATGTTGATGGCGGTGGCCTCGGCCAGCAGGGTGCCGCAGACCACGCCGTGGGGAATGGGGAAGAAGGCGCCCAGCGGCGAGGCCAGGCCATGGACCGCGCCGAGCCCCGCCTGGGCCAGAGTGATCCCGGAAACCAGGGAGGCCCAGGCCATGCGGCTGCGGGCGGCCTCGGTGATTTCCGCCGCCTCGCCAGCCCGGGAATACCAGGGCAACAGGCCATCGCGGGCCGCCTCCAGGCCGCTCAGGGCCAGCGCGTCGGTAAAGGGGCTGGCCCGCAGCGAGGTCCACGATTCGATGAGCTGGGTCAGGGCATCCATGCCGTTGGCGGCGATGAGTTCGGGCGGGCAGCCGATGAGCAGATCCGGATCCACCAGGGCATGTTCGGCCACCAGGCGATCGTCGCGGAAGGATTTCTTGAAGCCCTCGGCGCCCTGGCGGCTGAGCACGGCGTTCTTCGTCGCCTCGCTGCCGGTGCCGGCAGTGGTGGGCACGGCGATGAAGGGCACGGCCGGCCCCGCATAGGGTTTCTCCGGCCCCACGCCCTTGAGGTAATCGGTGACCGGATCGCCCACTCGCAGCAGGCCGGCGATGGCCTTGGCCGCATCCAGGGCACTGCCCCCGCCGATGCCCACCACCACGTCGATGGCCTCTTCTGCATGCTGCTGCACGGCCATGTCCACCAGCTCCGGCGAGGGCTCGCCGGGCACGGTGACGTGAAAGCGGGTGAAGCCGTGATCCCGCAACTCGGTTTCCAGCCAGACCCAGTTCGCCGTGGCCTGGAAGGACTGGCTGCCGGTGACCAGCAGCACCCCCCGACCGTACCCGGCCAGCAGGCCGGGCAGCCGGGCGAAGACGCCCACCCCGAAGTGCACCCGGGGCAGGCGGCCGATGGTGAACGGCGCAAAGGGAGAGGGCATTTCCATGATGGACCCGAAATCTCTGGGATGCGATGCCAGCGCCGAGTATAGCCCGGATAGGGCGTCGGCGAGGGGACCGTGACGCGCTCCCGCGGCCAACCGGCGCGGCTTTTTTCAATCCACCTCGAAGCCGGTGGTCTTGTGGCTGGCGTCGCAGAAGGGTTTCTTCCCCGAAGCACCGCAGCGGCACAGGGCTGCCTTGTTGCGGCGGGTTTCGTAACCGCCATCCTCGCTGCGAATGATCACCGGTCCCTTGACCACGTACATGGCATTGGCCCGGCAGGTGATGGTGACCGGGCCGCTCGCCCCGGACAGATCCTCGGCCCGTTCGTCGGGCACCAGGCCATCGTCGAATTCGATCTTCTTGTGGCTGCCATCGCAGAACGGCGTCTTCTTGGAGGCCCCACAACGGCACAGCCAGAGTTCCTCCTCGCCCCGCGCCAGCTCCTCGCCGTTGGCGGCCAGCAGGGTGAAGTTGCCCCGGCAAATCAAGGGTCCGTTGGCCCGGATGAGGATCACGTTCTGCCCGGGGGACGGCTTGCGGTTGTCGCTCAAGGTTCGCTCCTCAGGTTGGTGGGGGCGCCGGCACGGCGGCGCGCTATGCTACCATAGGCGTTCGGGCAAACCCGCCTTCGGCCAGCACCCTCTGTCATCGCAGGCACCGCGTCTGGGCGGCGACCCAGAAGTGGGTCCGGCAGCGACGGATTCAAGCGGTCGGCGGCCCTGAGACCATGAACATTCCCTACCGACTGCTCTCCGACTCCTGGTATCTTGGCGCGGCCGGGCTCTACGCCCTGTTGCTTGGCGCGGCGCTGTGGCGCGCCCCGTGGCGGCGCTTTCGCATCGGCGAAATCCAGCACGTGTTCCTCGGCTCGGTGGTTGGCCTGCTGGCGCTGTGGCACATCACCACCACCCACTTCCCCGGCCTGGACTACCACTATATCGGCGCCACCCTGCTGACCTTGATGTTCGGCTGGCGGCTGGCCCTGCTGGCCTTCAGCCTGGTCTATCTGGGCATGATGCTCAACGGCGAGAGCGACTGGCAGGCCCTGCCCCTGAACGTGCTGCTGATGGGGGCCGTGCCCATCCTCTTCAGCCAGGCGATCTACCGCCTGGTGGATCGGTACCTGCCCAACAACTTCTTCATCTACGTCTTTCTCAATGCCTTCTTTGGTGCCGGGCTGGCCATGGTGACGCTGGTGCTGGCCACCACCGCCGTCCTGGTGACAGGCGGCGCCTATCGCTTTGATCAACTGGCCAGCGACTTTCTGCCCTTCATTCCCCTGATGGCCTTTCCCGAGAGTTTCATCACCGGCATGCTGATTGCCATCATGGTGGTGATGGTGCCGAACTGGGTCTGCACCTTCGACGATTTTCGCTACCTGAAAGGTAAGTGAGCGCACACGAAGGGAATGGTTTGTAGGACCAGTCCCACATCCGTTTGCGCAACCACCGACAGCCTCGGCGAGCTCCCGGGACTAGACTTCAACCAGGTGGATGAAAAACGCCGGTCGTCACGACATCTGCCGCGCTTGAAATCGCGCCCGCCGGCGCCATCTCACAGGCGGTTGAAAAACGCCGTTTTTTCGGCAGCCTGCCAGCGAAGGAAGAAAGGGAAGGCTTCCCGACAACCGGAACCACCGGAAAAGCAGTACGGGCAAGACCATGACCGATCTGAAAACCGAACGACATACCCCCCGCCGCGGCGAATCCGGCCCGATTCCGCCCCGCAAGCGCCGCTATTACATGAAGAACCACCAGTGGTATTTCATGACCCGCGACGGCCGCCACCACGGCCCCTACTCCCACCTCACCGATGCGGAGGCCGCCCTGAAGCTGTACCTGCGGCGCTGCGGGATCGTGCGCGTGGCGTCCTGAGGGGAACCGTTGGGTTTCCCGTAGGAGCGGCGCGAGCCGCGATTTGTGGGTAGCGGGTGGCTGGCAAGAGCAGGTATTGCCCAGTCACCAGCCACTGGCTATCTGTTCCGAAATATGCGTCATCTTGTTGCCGGGTAGCTGACCCAGGGCCGCCCTCATGGCCGGAAGGGCGTTGCGTGACACGCCCTAAATACATCCATGTAGGCTCTGCGGCCGCATCCCTGCGGCCGAAGGTCACGCAACGCCCTTCCGGCCATGAGGGCTTCGCGCCTGTAGCAAAGATTGATCGATATTTCGGTACAACCATCTAGCCACTCGCTACCAGCGACCAGCCACCCCCTACCGCGGTATCGCGGCTCGCGCCGCTCCTACCGAAAACGGGCGGCAGGGAACAAAACGCCTTTATCGGCGACCCGCTCCTTGCGATCGGTATCGCAGGGAGCACGTTCAGGCGGTCATTCGATCCGGCAGGCCTCGTCGAAGTCGAGGCGCGGGCCGCGGGGATAGAGGCCGCTCGGGTCGCCGTAGCCGATGGCGCAGATGAAGTTGGATTTCACCCTGCCATCGGGGAAGAACGTGGCGTCGAGCTTTTCGTTGTCGAAGCCGGACATGGGCCCGCAGTCGAGCCCCAGGCTGCGGGCGGCCAGGATGAGATAGGCGCCCTGCAGGGAACTGTTGCGAAACGCGGTTTCCCGGATCTTCTCGGGCTTGCCCACGAACCAGCTGCGCGCATCGGTGTGGGGGAACAGCCTGGGCAGCTTCTCGTAGAATTCCATGTCCATGCCGATGATGGCCACCACGGGGGCGCTCATGGCCTTGTCCACGTTGCCTTCGTCCAGACAGGGTTTCAGGCGTTCCTTGGCCTCGGGGCTGCGCACGAACACGAAGCGGGCCGGGCAGGAATTGGCGCTGGTGGGGCCCCACTTGAACAGGTCGTAGAGCTGGCGGATCTGGTCTTCGCTGACCGGCTTGTCGAGCCACTTGTTGTGGGAACGGGCCTCGCGGAAGAGCTGATCCAGCGCGGCGTCGGACAGGGGTTGGCCTGACATGCTGCTTGCCTCCGGTTTTTGTTCTCCTGCCCCACAATGTGGCACGAAGCGCCGCCGGGAACAAGGGACGAAAAGCAGGGGAAATGCCGGCTACGTCTCCCGCAGGCGCTGCGAGACCAGCAGGGCCTCGGGCACGTACAGCTTGATCACGGCCGGCAGTTCCAGGGTGATGCCCGGCACCGGGCGTACCGAAACCCACAGCAGGTTGAGCGCCAGGTTGAGATCGGCGAACACCACGGCCCGGGCATAGGCCTTCAGCGCCCGTTCGATACGTCCGGTCACGGCAGCAATCTCGGCAGGCGACCGCTGGCGCAGACGGGGAATGATCATCATGAAGTCGGTCAGGCGGGTTCCATCGGCGTCACGCACCGGCACCCGCTTCCAAAGCGGTTCGGCCGGTTGCAGGGGGGATTCGGCCGGTTCCCGGCCGGGGCGGCGGGCGAGTGTCACGGGCGTCTCCGGAAGGGGGATACCCAAGATATAGCACAGGATCCGGCTCAGCGCCGCCGGCGAGCCCGCGGTTTCAGATCGGCCGGACGGGTTCGGATCCACTCCACGAAACGCCGGATCCCCGGATGAGCCAGCAGCGCCTCCCGGCTGTGGAAGTGATCGGCCAGTTCCTTTTCCGACAGCAGCGCATGGATCTGGCCGTGACAGGGCCGGCAGACCATGAGGATCCGGCGGGTCAGTTCCTCGCGGCCGAAGCGGCGGCGCACCCGCCGGTTGCGGTGCCGGGTGCGGGGGATGAGATGGTGCCGGGTCAGCTCCAGGTTCTCGCGGCCGCACAGCTCGCACACGCCCTTCATGCCGCTGTCTCCCGGCGCAGGCGCAGCGCCAGCCCCCCGGCCAGGCCGATGAGCAGGGCGCCGGCCACGAAACCGCCGTCCAGCGTCTCGTCCCAGAACAGGAAGCCGTACACGGCCCCGAACACCACCGAGGCATAGGTGAAGGGCGCGAGGCGCGAGGCCGCGGCCAGGCCGTATCCGCGGGTGAGAAAGAGCTGACCCAGGGTGCCGAACAGCCCCATCAGACCCAGCCAGGCCCATTGTCCGGTATCGGGGGTCCGCCAGTGCCACAACAGGGGCATGGCGGTGGCCACCACCATCCCCAGCGAGAACCAGAACACGATGCGCAGCGTCGGCTCGCTGCGGGCCAGGCGCCGCACCGTGACCTTGGCCCCGGCAGCGAACAGGCCACCGGCCAGGCCGGCCAGTGCCGCCGGCGCCAGCTGGCCGGTCGGCGCCACCACCAGCACCACGCCGAGAAAGCCGATGCCCACCGCCAGCCACACCGCGCCCCGCAGCCGTTCGGCCAGCCACAGGGTGGCGATCAGCGGCATGAACAGGGGCGAGGTCATTTTCAGCAGCATGCCATCGGCCAGCGGCAGGCGCGACAGGGCATAGAAGAAACAGTACAGGGCCGACACCCCGAGCGCGGTACGCAGCAGATGCAGGCCGGGCACCCGGGAGACCAGTGTCTGCCGCCCCGCCTGGCGCCAGCCCAGGGGCAACAGCAGGAGCAGCCCGAACAGGCCACGCATGAAGGCCACTTCCACCACTGGCAGCGTTCCCGTGAGGTGCTTGACCAGGGCGCCCATGGTGGCGAAACACAGCTCCGAGAGCAGGATCAGGCCGGCACCTAGCAGGAAGTTCTGGCGATAGAACATGGCGATCACGGAAAGCGACAGGACGCGCAGTTTACCCATTGCCGCACGGCTTTCGCATCCACCGGCGCTGGAGCGGCCTATACTCAGAAACGAGCATGGAGACAGCAGCGCAACAGACCCGGACCGGCCTGGTCCTCACCGGCGGCGGCGCCCGTGCCGCCTATCAGGTGGGGGTGCTGCGTGCCATCGCCCGACTTTTGCCGCGCGGCAGCCCCAGCCCCTTCCCCGTGATCTGCGGCACCTCGGCGGGGGCACTCAACGCCGCCAGTCTGGCGCTGGAGGCCGACGACTTCCGTCATGCCGTGTCCCGGCTGGTGCGGATCTGGGCCAACTTCCACTCCGCCGACGTGTTCCGCAGCGACGTGACCGGCATCGCCCGCACCGGTGCCCGCTGGCTGCTGACCATGATGACCGCCGGTCTGCTCGGGCGCAGCGATGCCCTTTATCTGCTCGATCGCACTCCCCTGCAGCGTCTCATGGAGCGGCATTTCGACCCTCGCCGCCTCCAGGCCAACATCGACGCCGGGCGGCTGCACGCTCTGAGCATCACTGCCTCGGGGTATACCTCCCACGAATCGGTGAGCTTCTTCCAGGGGGCGCCGGAGCTGCAGCCCTGGCGACGGGCCCGGCGGGTGGGTTGCCGGACAAAACTGGGCGTGGAACACCTGCTGGCCTCGTCGGCCATTCCCTTCGTCTTCGCCGCCCAGAAGGTCAACCGCGAATACTTCGGCGATGGCTCCATGCGTCAGATCGCCCCCATCAGCCCGGCCCTGCACCTGGGGGCCCGCCGGGTACTGGTGATCGGCAACCGCTACCGGGACGAGCAGGCGCCACCCCGCATCCATGCGGCGGAATACCCCACCCTGGGTGAAATCGCCGGTCACGTGCTCAACAGCATCTTTCTCGACTCCCTGGAGGCGGACATCGAGCGCCTGCAGCGGATCAACCGCACCATCAGTCTCATTCCCCGCCATCGCCTCGAGGAAAACGGCATCCTGCTGCGCCACGTGGACGTGCTGGTCATCTCGCCGAGCCAGGATCTGGGCGAACTGGCGGCTCACCACCGACGGGAATTGCCGCGCACTCTCCGCCTGCTGTTCCGCGGCATCGGTGCCATGCGCCCTTCCGGCGCCAGCCTGCTCAGCTACCTGCTGTTCGAGAAGGGCTACTGCCGGGAACTCATCGAACTGGGCTACCGGGACGCCATGCGCCAGGAGGCGGACATTCGGCAACTGCTCGAACCGGCCCTGTGATCCCTTCGCGCCGTTTTCTCAACCCTGCGCGCCAACGGCCGATAACCGGGGAAACGGTTCAGAGGATCCGGATCATGAGCGCCACGCCGCTGCTGCAGTTTCCCATGAACATCGACACGGTCGAGTCGGTGGTCCGCCGCGCCCTCAGGACCGTCGGCATGCCCGACTCCCTGCGCCACCGGGCCGAGCGCCACGGCATCTGGCATGAGCTGATCCTGGCTGACCGGCGCGCGGAAGACGCCGCCTGGATCGTGATCACGGTAGCCCCGCAGCAGCCGGTGGTGATGGAAATTCTCGCCCGGCCCGATGCCCCGGACGCCGCCCCCCAGTGCCTCTACGAAACCGCCGTCATCAATGCCGACGAACTGTATCACCAGACCTGCCGACTGGCCCTGTTGTGCCTGAATGCGGCCAACGATCAGCCCTGCTGAGCCGTTCCCCCCTCTTTTCTCTTTCCGCGTTCCTCTTTACCCTTGCCCCATGCAACGCACCCTGCTGCTGTTTCCTCTTTGGGCCCTGCTGCTGTCGGCGGTGGCCTGGTTCCTGCCCCAGTGGTTCACGCCGTGGCGCGGCGCCATCGTGCCCCTGCTGATGGTGATCATGTTCGGCATGGGCATGACCCTCACGCTGCGGGACTTCGTGCGGGTCTGGCGACGCCCGGGGGTGCTGGCCTTCGGCGTGGCCCTGCAATACGGCATCATGCCGGTGGCCGCCTGGGGCGTGGCCACGTGGCTCGGCCTGCCCCCCGCCCTGCTGGCCGGCATGGTGCTGGTGGGCAGCAGTCCCGGCGGCACGGCCTCCAATGTGGTCTGCTTCCTGGCGCAGGGCAATGTGGCGCTGTCGGTGAGCCTGACCCTTCTCTCCACGCTGCTGGCCTTTCTCCTCACCCCGGCGTTCACCTGGCTGCTGGCCGGCAAGGCGGTGCCGGTGCCCTTCGAGGCCATGCTGCTGGACATCCTGCGCATCGTGCTGGCCCCGGTGCTGCTGGGGGCCGCCATCAATTCCCTGTTCGGCCGGCGACTGCGACGACTGTTGCCGTTTTTTCCCCTGCTCTCGGTGCTGGCCATCGTGGTGATCATCGCTATCATCGTGGCCCTCAACCAGGCGCGGCTGGCCCAGGTGGGGCTGGCCCAGGTGGGGCTGGTGCTCGTCGGCGCCGTGCTGCTGCACAACGCCATCGGCCTGCTGCTGGGCTACCTCCTGCCCCGCCTGGCCGGGCATGACCCGGTCACCGCCCGCACCCTGGCCATCGAGACCGGCATGCAGAACTCGGGGCTGGCCGTGGCCCTGGCCCTGAAGTACTTCGGCCCCCTGGCCGCCCTGCCCGGCGCCCTGTTCAGCATCGGACACAATCTCTCGGGCGCGCTGCTGGCGAGTTTCTGGCGCAGAGGCTGAAAGCGTGCGGCGCGCCGCGCCTGCCCGGTTACTCGATGCGGAACTGACCGACCTGGCCCTGCAGCTCGGTGGAGAGCTGGGCCAGTTCGGTGCTGGCCTGGGCGATCTGCTGGCCGCCGGCGGCGGTCTGGTTGGCCATCTCGGTGATGGCGACCACGTTGCGATTGATCTCTTCGGCCACCGCGTTCTGTTCCTCGGCCGCACTGGCGATCTGGGTGCTCATCTGGTTGATGTGCGCCACGGCCTCGGCGATGGATTCGAGCGAGGCACCGGCGAGATTGGCCTGTTCCACCACCTGTTGAGCCTGTTCGCGGCTGCGGTTCATCACCTCCACCGCCTGCCGGGAACCGCTCTGCAGGGTCTCGATCACCTGGTTGATCTCTTCCGTGGATTCCTGGGTGCGGCCGGCCAGGGTGCGCACCTCGTCGGCCACCACGGCGAAGCCGCGGCCCTGCTCACCGGCCCGGGCCGCCTCGATGGCGGCATTGAGCGCCAGCAGGTTGGTCTGCTCGGCCACGCCCTTGATCACGTCGAGCACCGCGCTGATGCTCTCGCTGTCCTTCTCCAGGCGATGGATCACGCCGGCCGCATCTTCGATCTGGCCGGCCAGTTGCTGGATGGCGCTGACCGTTGAATCCACCACTTCGCGGCCCTCAGCGGTCTGACCGTTGGCCTCGTCCGCGGCGTGGGCGGTCTCGGCGATGTTGCGGCTCACTTCCTGCACGGTCGAGGTCATCTCGTTCATGGCCGTGGCCACCTGCTCGATCTGGGCCTGCTGCTCCTGGATGTTGTGACTGGTCTGATCGGTCACCACCGACATCTCCTCTGAGGCCGCCGCCACCTGCTGGGAGGAGTCGACGATCTGGCGGGCGAGGCCACCAAACTTCTCGGCCATGCGGTTGAAGCTGTCGGCGACCTGCTTCAGCTCGTCACGCACTATCACGTTGGCCCGCACGGTGAGATCGCCTTCGGCCATCCGCCCGGTGGCATCGTCGATCGCCCGGATGCTTTCGATGACCGAGGAATAGAACCCGCCGAAGAGGTAGATGATGAGGGCCAGCACCCCCACCACGGTCACGATGGACACCGTGCGCTGCCGGGTGAGCGCCTCGAGACGCCCCGCCAGGATGCCGTCGAGGCTGGGCAGCACCGCATCGAAGAGGCCGAAGGCGGCGCCGATGGCTTCCGTCCCGGCGGAGAAGACCCGCTTGGCGGAAACCTGGATGTCGTCCGTCTCGATCAGATCCTTCTGAACGAGGCCCAGGAAGACCCTGGCCTTGTCGACCGCGGCCTTGTCCCGGCCCTGCAACTGGCCGGCGATGGCGCCGTTGTTGCGGATCGCCACACCGAGATCGTAGTTCATGGCCTTCTCGCCGTCCTCGACCTTGGCAGCGAGCACCGCCAGGCGCATGCCGGTTTTGTCGTCCATGATGCCCTGGGCGGCCACACCGGCACCCAGGCCGCGGGCCTGGCCCATGGCGTCGGTGAGGACCGGCAGGCGGTTGACCACCAGATCCATCAGGTAGTAGCTGTCCAGCTCCGGATCCAGGATCAGGTTGGAAGTGTCGGCCACGTGGGCGATGAGGCCGATGAGCTTGCCGATGAGCGCTGAGTGGGCACGGAAGGCCTCGTCGGCCGGCATGTCGAAGGCCCGCTGCTCCAGGGCCCGCCAGTCGTCGCGCAGGGCCTGTGCCCGCCCTTCGGTCTCGAGCGCGGCGGCCAGCTCGCCATCCACGGCCTCCAGGGCCGCGAAGTCCGCGGCGATGGCCTTGCGCTTGGCCAGCAGCTTGTCGCGGAATGCCTTGTCGCCACGCAGATAGGCATTGGTCATGCCCCGGTGCTGGGGCAGGTGTTCGAGCAGGGGCCGCAAGGCGGCGATGTAGCGCACACCGAAGCGTTCCTGATCGAGAAAGCCGATCTCCTTCTGCAGCCCGCGCAGCTCGAGAGTCGCCAGCAGCAGCAGGGGCACCAGAAAGACGATGAAGATGAACATGAACTTGTGCAGATAGCGCAGACGTCCCATCAGCGCCCGGGCCGGAGTCAGAAAACCTTTCATGACGCTTCTCCTTCAGGTAGATGCGTTCGGAATACCGCCGTGGGTTTTCGTGCGGGGACAGGGCACGCAATAGAGACAGCGGGCAGGGCGAGGCACGCGGGCCCTGCCGGGAATGATGTGTTCTGGCTACAACATCGTCCGGAGAGGGAAAAACTTTAGCGCCGGTTCAGGCCAACAACGGGCGGCAGCGGGTAACGGCCTGAACGATTTTTCCGGCCAACCGCTCCCGGCCGCCTGCAACCGCAGAATCGCGACTTGCGTCGCTCCTACACGGAGAATTCTTTGCGATCTTTGCGCCTTCGCGTCTTTGCGTTGGATTTGCCGGCCGTAGAATCCAGGGCCGTGGTGGGGGGGGCGCCGCTCCTGCAATAGACAGCGGTTTCGGTTTTCGAGGGACCGCTAGCCGCCGCTTTCGAGCAGGGCGGCGACCACGGCGCTCCAGGCGGCGCCGATGTTGTCGGGGGTGTATCCGCCGCCGCCCATGGCCAGCAGGCGGCCGTCGCAGAAGTCGTCGGCGAGGCGGCAGAGATCGCGGGTCACCTGGGCGTGTACCCGGTGGCTGAAGGCCAGGTGGGTGATGGGATCGCCGGCCAGGCTGTCGGCGCCGCATTGCAGGAGGACGAATTCGGGGCGGGCGGCGCGCAGGAAGGCGAGGCATTCGGGCCAGAGCCGGGCGAAGGCGATGTCGTCCGCGCCCATGGGCAGGGGCACGTTGCGCTTGCTGCCTTCGGCCTCGCCGCGGCCGGTCTCTTCCGCCGCGCCGGTGCCGGGATAGAGGAAGCGACCGTCCTCGTGCAGATCCACGATGAAGACGTCCGGATCGTCCTCGAAGGCGTAGAAGACGCCGTCACCGTGATGGGCATCGATGTCCACGTAGGCGATGCGCCGCAGGCCGTGTACCTGGCGCAGGGTCTCGATGGCCACGCCGCCGTCGTTGAACACGCAGAAACCGGCGGCGCCGTCGCGGCGGGCATGGTGCAGACCGGCGATGGGCGTGAAGGCCCGCCGGGCCTCGCCGGCCAGGAGGCGCGCAACCCCCTCGAGGGTGGTGCCCACCACCCGCGAGGCGGCCTCGAAAATCCCGGGAAACACCGGCGTGTCCCCCTGATCCAGCCAGGCCAGGCCCTCGGCCTCGGCCGTGCGCACCCGTTCAACGTAGTCCCGGGTGTGAAAGCGCAGGAGTTCCTCGCGGCGGGCCTGGCGAGCGGGCCAGCCGCGAACCCGGCGATCCAGCCCCTGGCGGCGGCAGGCCTCGAGAAAGGCTGGCAGGCGGTAGGGGCCGAAGGGATGACTGGGACCGAAATGGTACTCGCCGAGGGCCGAATCACTGCATACGAGTACAGTCATTGGTATACTCGTGCTGCCGGGGTCCGCCGGGGCCGGCCCGGCAACCGCCATCCCTTTGCCCCGTCGAGAAACGGTTCGCTCCAGGCAGTATGGTTCATCAGCAAAACCTGATCGTGACCACGCGGGGACGGGGCACGCTCGAGATCACCGATCGCATTCGCGAGGTGGTGAGCGACGCGGGCCTCTCCACCGGCCTGTGTCACGTCTTCATCCACCACACCAGCGCCTCGCTGGTGGTCACCGAGAACGCCGATCCCAGCGTGCGGGACGATCTGGAAATGATCATGCAGCGTCTGGCCCCCGACGGCGATCCCGCCTACCGCCATCATCTGGAAGGCCCCGACGACATGCCGGCGCACATCCGCAGCGTATTGACCCAGAGCAGCCTGAGCCTGCCGGTGACCGCCGGCCGCCTGGCGCTCGGCACCTGGCAGGGGGTCTATCTCTGGGAGCACCGCAGCAGCGGCCATCGCCGCCAGCTCACCGTTACCGTCTACGGCGAGTGACGGCGCGCCCGCCGCAGGGCCTTGCTCAACAGCGCTCCCAGCCGGTGTGCCAGCTCGCGGCTCTGCGGTTCTTCTTCCAGGGCTTCGCCCATGGCCATGCCGATGAAGCCGTGCACCCGGCTGGTGGGGTGAATCTCGTCGAAGAAGACGTATTCCCCGAACTTCGCGCCGTTCTCGCAGCCGGGATAGAAGGTGAAGGTCTCGCTGCTGAAACAGGGATCGGTGGTGTTGGTGAAACCGTACTGTTCGGCATTGGCGAGCAGGGCGCCCAGGTAAGCGAACAGGTCGAACTCGGTGATCCGCAGGGCTGGATTGTAGGCCAGCAGGGAAACGGTCCGGTGCAGTTTGCGGTTCAACCGGCGGCTCAGCCGGGTGGCCCGCGCCGGCAGCGTGGCATCACCGGTGGCGGCCGCCAGCAGGCGGGTTTCGGGAATCACGCCGATGTCGGGAACGTTGACCACCAGGAAGCGGCGCGCCCCGGCGCCGGCCAGGGTGGCCAGGGCCACGCCGATGCGCCGCACGGCCCGGCGGATGATGCGCCTTGCCTCCAGGTCCGTCCGCGCATCACGGGCATCGCGCACGTCGTTGCCGCCGATCATGATCACGTAGAGGGCCTTCCTCGGGGCCTGCAGGCCGTGATTGGCCAGGAACAGGGTCACCTGCGTGGCCAGATCGATGGCCTCGTCGCCACGGGCCCGGGCCCCCGCCACCGCATAGTTGGGGCCCACCGCCGGCCCAATCAGATGCAGGGAGGCATCGGCCGTGAGGCCGAAGCCGGCGGCTAGGGTATCCACCGCCACCGGCCCGTTGGAAATGCGGTTCCGGTAGTAGGGTGGCGGCAACGGCCCGATCAGGGAGGCGAGGTTGCCGGTGTCGGAAAGGCTGTCGCCGAAGATGTAGATCCGGTCGAATTCGTCCGCTGCCGCCCCGACACCGAACGACAACAGCGCCAGCAGACAGAATGCCCGCCGCATGAACTGGTACATGGCGTTTCCCTCCCCGTGGTTTTATTCAGGCTGTCATGCCATCGTCTCGTGGACGGTCACTTTGAAGTATAGAACCCGCTGGGCGACTCTGCCGGAAACGGCACGCCGGTTCCCCCGAGGCCGCAATAGCCGCCGGGATTCTTCGCCAGGTATTGCTGGTGATACGGCTCGGCATAATGGAAAGCCGGCGCCGGCAGGATCTCGGTGGTCACGGGGCCGAAACCGGCGCGGGCCAGGGCCTCGGCATAGGCCGCCCGGCTGGCTTCGGCGGCCTGCTGCTGACCTTCATCGAACACGTAGATGCCGGAACGGTACTGGGTGCCGATGTCGTTGCCCTGGCGCATGCCCTGGGTGGGATCGTGACTCTCCCAGAACACCCGCAGCAGCTCGCCGTAACCGAGGCGTTCCGGCTCGAACACCACCAGTACCACTTCGTTGTGGCCGGTACGGCCGCTGCACACCTCCTCGTAGGCGGGGTTAGGCGTGAGGCCGCCGGCATAGCCGACGGCCGTGGTGAACACGCCGGGCAGGGTCCAGAAACGCTTCTCGGCGCCCCAGAAACAGCCCATGCCGAACAGGGCCCGTTGGCAGCCGGCGGGGAAAGGCGGCGAGAGCGGCTGGCCGAGCACCGCGTGTTTCTCCGGCACCGGCATCGTCTGGCGGCGCCCCGGCAGGGCCTCTTCGGGGGTGGGCAGACGGGTTTTCAGCGGGTTCATGATGGCGGGCGCCCCTGCTTGTGGTGGCTGGCGGGAAAGGCGTATTCTGGACCGGAAGGGCCGACAAGGGAAACACGGGGCATGACCAGGCTGGATTGCGAACTCGTCACCTGGGGCACGGTGCAACGCCTGTCCCGGAAGCTGGCCCAGACCATTCACGCCGACGGCTTTCGCCCCGATCTCGTGGTGGCCATCGGCCGTGGCGGCTACGTGCCTGCCCGCCTGCTCTGCGACTGGCTGGATCTCACCGAACTCACGTCCATCAAGCTCGAACACTACCGGGCCGGCTCCGACAAGCAGCCCGAGGCGGTGATCCGCTTTCCCCTCTGCCAGCCCATCCCCGGCCAGCGGGTACTGCTGGTGGACGACGTGAACGACACCGGCGACACCCTGCGCGCTGCCGTGGGACATCTGCGGGAGATGGGCGCCAGCGAGGTTCGCGTGGCCGTATTGCATGACAAAACCACTTCCCATTTCGCCGTGGACTTTCGTGGCCAGTGGGTACGGCGCTGGCGCTGGCTGATCTATCCCTGGGCGGTGGCCGAGGACGTGCGCGGCTTCCTGGCCCGTCACAACGGGCCCCGGGACCCCGAGGCGGCCCGGGCGTGGCTGGCCGAGCACTTCGGCATCCGCCTCTCACCCCGCTATCTCGCCGACATTCTCGCGCTCACCCCAGAGGGGGAATCCCCATGACCGATCACGACATCGCCCACCCCGAACAGGCCGCGGCCGGCTGGCGGCGCATCGAATGGGCCTGGCAGGAAATGCCGGTGCTGCGTGATCTGCATGACGAATTGGCGCGGACGCGGCCGCTTACCGGGCTCCGAATCAGCGGCTGCCTGCACATCACCACCGAGACGGCCAACCTCGCCCGGGTGCTCCAGGCCGCCGGGGCCGAGGTGGTGCTGTGCGCCAGCAACCCGCTCTCCACCCAGGACGACGTGGCCGCGGCCCTGGTGGAACGGCTCGCCATTCCGGTCTTCGCCCGTCACGGCGAGGACACGGAAACCTATTACCGGCACATCGAGTCGGCCATCGCCCACGAACCGCAGATCACCCTGGACGACGGGGCCGATCTGATCTCCACCCTGCACCGCCGTCACCCGGACCGGCTGGCGGGGATCCTCGGTGGCACCGAGGAGACCACCACCGGCGTGATCCGCCTGCGCGCCATGGCCGCGGACGGCGCCCTGCGCTATCCGGTGATCGCGGTCAACGACGCCATGACCAAGCACCTGTTCGACAACCGCTACGGCACCGGCCAGAGCGCCCTCGACGGGGTGATCCGCGCCACCAACATCCTGCTGGCCGGCCGCCACTTCGTGGTGGTGGGCTACGGCTGGTGCGGACGCGGCATCGCCCTGCGCGCCCGCGGCCATGGCGCCCACGTGATCGTCACCGAGGTGGATCCCCTGCGCGCCCTGGAAGCCACCATGGACGGCTACCGGGTGATGCCGCTGATCGAGGCGGCGCGGATCGCCGACTTCATCGTCACCGCCACCGGCGACAAGCACGTGGTGGACGCCGAACACCTGGCCGTGGCGAAGGACGGCTGCGTGCTGGCCAATGCCGGCCACTTCAACGTGGAGATCAACCTGCCCGCCCTGGAGGCGATGAGCACCGGCAAGACCCGGCCACGCCCCTCGGTGGAGGAATACCGGCTCGAGGACGGCCGCCGCCTGCGCCTGCTGGCCGAAGGCCGGCTGGTGAACCTGGCGGCGGCCGAAGGGCATCCCTCGGCGGTGATGGACATGAGTTTCGCCAACCAGGTGCTGGCCGTGCGCCATCTGGCCGCGCACGGCCGGGCGCTGCCGCCCGCGGTGCATCCGGTGCCGGCGGAACTGGATGCCGAAGTGGCCCGGCGCAAGCTGGCGGCGCTCGGGATCAACATCGACCAGCTCACCGCCGAACAGCGGCGCTACCTGGCCTCCTGGCAGGAAGGCACCTGATGAGCCGCGCCGGCGTGAAACGCATGCTGGCCGACATTCGCAGTGAAACGGCCCTGGCCCGACGCTGGCTCGGCCGCGACACGCTCGACCCGCGAGTGCTGGAGGCCATGGCCCGCGTGCCCCGGGATCGGTTCGTGCCCGAGGAACTGCGGGATCACGCCTGGGACAACGGCCCCCTGCCCATCGGCCATGGCCAGACCATCTCCCAGCCCTTCATCGTGGCCCTGATGACCGATCTGCTGGACATCGAACCGCACCACCGCATCCTGGAAATCGGCACCGGCTCGGGATACCAGACCGCGATCCTCGCCGAACTGGCCGATCAGGTGTACACGGTGGAAGTGGTGCCGCCACTGGGCGCACAGGCAAAACGCGTTCTCGATGCGCTGGGCTACGAAAACATCCACTATCGCACCGCCGACGGCCACCTGGGCTGGCCGGAACACGCCCCCTACGACGGCATCATCGTCACCGCCGCCGCCCGCGAGATCCCCGAGGAACTGATCGCGCAACTGAAACCGGGCGGCCGCCTGGTGATCCCCGTCGGCCCGCCGTGGACCACCCAGCAACTGCGGCGCCTCACCCGCAGGGAAGACGGCACCCTCGACGAACAGGCGATCCTGCCGGTGGCGTTCGTGCCGCTTGTGGAGGAAGACGCCGGGCATCAGGACAGGCAAAAACCGTAGGGTACGTTCGCAAAGCAACGCACCATGGCACGGATTGCAAGCGGGGCGAAAGCCGGGCGAGACAGGATGGCAAAAAGCGATCCGCGGCGGCACGTCCCTGTGCCACCACGAATCGTCACTCGTGGCCTGAAATGTTCAGGCGGACGGGTTCAGCGCATGCGGGTCACCGTGATGGTGCCCGATTCTCCCACATGACCGTCGGCATCGGTGGCGATGACCGTCGTGGTGGTGGGGAACCGCCCGGCCTGGAACAGGCCGGTGGCCGGGTCGATGGTGCCGGCCAGCGGATTGCTCAGCGACCAGGTATAGGGAGCCCGACCGCCGCTGGCCGTGAACTGCAGGGTCCCGAAGCGCGGCACCGAGGCGGTGAAGGGCGTGATCTCGATGACGTGATTGGCGCTGACGGTGATGTTGTCCGTGCTGCCGGCGATGCCGTCGGCATCGATGGCGGTGACGATCACCGTGCCCGGCGCCAGCGCCGTGAGCACGCCATTGGCATCGACGCTGGCCACCGCCGGATCCGATACGCTCCAGGCATAGGGCGCAGCCCCGCCCGTGGCGGTGAAGGCCAGCGTGTCGCCGACCACGAGATTCGCCGTGGCCGGGCTCACCTGCACGTCACGGACCGTAATGTCGCCGCTGGTGAGGGACAGGCCGGCTGCATCGGTGACGGTCACCTGGGTGACGCCGGCGCCCACGGCGGTCAGCAGGCCGTTGGCATCGATGGTGGCCACGGCCAGATTTCCCGACTGCCAGGTATAAGGCGGCGTGCCACCGGTCACGCTGAACTGGAGCGTGTCGCCCACGCCCAGAATGGCGGTGACCGGATCGATGGCCAGATCCGAGATCACGATGTCGCCCGTGCTGTCGCTGAAGCCATTGGCATCGGTAGCCGTCACCTGAACCGTGCCCGGCGCGATCCCCGTCAGCAGACCGGTGCTCACGTCGATGCTGGCGATGGCCGGATCCGATACGGTCCACACATAGGGCGGCGTGCCGCCGCTGGCCGTGAACTGCAGGCTGCTTCCCACCTGCAGGGAGGCGGTATCGGGGCTCACCAGGACGGTGGTGACGGTCGCCGAAGCCGTGCCCTGCACGCCATTGGCATCGGTCGCGTTCACCGTGACCGTCCCGGGCACCAGGCCGGTGAGCAGGCCGCTGGCGTCGATGGCGGCGACGGCCGGATCGGACACGCTCCAGGCATAGGGCGCCGCCCCGCCGCTCGCGCTGAATTGCACGCGGGTGCCGGCCGCGAGGGTGACTTCGGCCGGCGTCACGTCCACCCGCACCAGGCTGGCCAGGGCATTGGCGGCATTCAGGCGCCCGCCGCTGACGGTGAGGCCGGCCAGAGCGGCCACGGCATCCACGCTGTCGAGCAGCGCGGCCTTGAGGGCCACCACGTCGAGCGTGGGATCGGCCGCCAGGAGCAGCGCCGCCGTGCCCGCCACATGGGGCGTGGCCATGGAGGTGCCACTGAAACTCGAATAGGTGTTGGCCGGAGTGGTGCTGAGAATGCTCACGCCGGGCGCGCCCAGATCCACCGTCACGGCGCCAAAGTTGGAGAAACCGGCCAGGGCATCGTTGTCATCGGTGGCTGCAACCGACACGATGTTGTCGAGATCGTAACTGGCCGGATAGCTGGGGGTGACGTCAGTATTCACGCCGTCGTTGCCCGCCGCCGCCACGAACAGGTGACCCGCGGCCTGGGCAGCGGCGATGGCGTCGTACAGGGCCTGACTGAACGCACCGCCGCCCCAGGAGTTGTTGGAGATCCGCGCGCCCATCATCACGGCATAGTCCAGGGCGCTGATGGCATCGGCGGTGCTGCCCGAGCCCCGGGCGCTGAGAAACTTCAGGGGCATGATCCGCGCCGACCAGTTCACCCCCGTCACGCCGATGCCGTTGTTGCCCACCGCGGCGATGGTGCCTGAGACATGGGTGCCGTGATCGTTGTCGTCGAAGGGATCGTTGTCGTTGTTGACGAAATCCCAGCCCCGCACGTCGTCCACGTAACCGTTGTTGTCGTCGTCGATCCCGTTGCCGGGAATCTCGCCGGGGTTGGTCCAGACGTTGCCGACGATATCCTCGTGGTTGTAGTCCAGGCCGGTATCGATCACCGCCACCACCACGTCGGTGCCGGTCTGGCGATCCCAGGCTTCCGGCGCGTCGATGTCGGCATCGGGCGTGCCGCCGGTCTGCCCGGTGTTGTGCAAACCGTACAGCTCGGGAAAGCGCGGATCATCGGGCAGCACCGTGGCCTGCACCCGGTAATCGGGCTCGGCGTACCTCACTCCGGCGCTGGCCTGCAGGCGGGCACGGGCAGCGTCCATGGACATGCCGCTGCGCACCTTGACCAGGGTGAGCCCCTGGACCAGCCGGAACCGTCGCTGGGCCTCGCAGCCGGCCGCCGTGAGCAGCTGCCGTTGCCTGGCGGCATCCACACCGGCCTCGAAGCGCACCAGCAGGGTATCGGGGGTTAAGGATTCGGCGTCGGGCTGCAGGCCGACCACCGCACCGGCCATGCCCGGCAGCAGCAGCCAGATCCACAGCCCGGCAAGGAACAGAAAGTGAAAGCGTGAACGGAATTCGGTTCTCATCGTCGTGTCCTCCGGAAATGAAAATCGGGAGTGCAACCGACGACAGCAGGGTCGGACCACTTGCAAGGTGACGGGCACGGCACCGGCCGTGCCCGTCTTGCCGATCGAGGGTTCCCCCTCACTCCACCACGATGAACTGGGTCATCATGGCGTGATCCTCGTGCTCGAGGATGTGGCAGTGCATCATGTAGGCGGTGGTAATCTCGTTGGGATCGCCCACATAGTCGTCGAAGCGGCCAATGACCCGTACCGTCCCACCGGGTGGCACCTTGAACGTATCCTTCCACCCGGCATCCTCCGGCGCCGGCGGCCGCCCGTTCACGTCCAGGACCTGCCACATGATGTCGTGGATGTGTACCGGATGCATCATGCCCGTGCGGTTGACCAGCTCCCAGATTTCGGTGGTTCCCACCCGCGGGAAGGCATCTACCCGGTTTTCGTCATAAGGCTGACCGTTGATCACCCAGGGCGTGCCGCCACCACCGCCCATGCTGAACACCCAGCGACGCGTCTGAACCGCCGCGGCGGGGTCCAGGCGCTCGATCTGTCGCAGGAATGACGGAATCACGCTGGGGTCGTCCTCCACCCGCACCACGTCGAAACGCATGATCTGGGCGGTACCGCCGCTGCCGGCGGTGTTTTCGAGAATGATCTGATCTCCCACGCTGGCCTGGCCGAAATCGATGATCACGTCGAGCCGCTCCGCCGGGGCGATATCGAGGCTGGTTCGGGTCACCGGCGCTTCCAGCAGACCGCCGTCGGAGCCGATCTGCACGAAGCTCGCTCCGTTGCTCAGCCGCAGGTTGTAGCGGCGGGCATTGGAACCGTTGAGGATCCGGAAGCGGTAACGTGCCGTGCCGACTTCGAAATAGGGATAGGGCGTGCCGTTGACGAGAATGGTGTCGCCCAGCTCGCCCATGATGTTGTCGCGGTAGATCAGCGAGCCGTCGGCGGCGAAGGTCCTGTCCTGGATCACGATGGCCACCTCGTGGTCACCTGAAGGCAGGCCCAGCGAACGTTCATAATCATCGGAGATGAGGTAGAAACCGGCCAGGCCGGCATAGACCTGGTCTCCGGTCACGTCCATGGTGTGATCGTGATACCAGAGCGTGGCCGGCACCTGCTTGTTGGTGTAGTAGTAGTCCTTGGAGGTGCCGGGATCCACGTTATCGACGGGATGGCCGTCGTTGCCCGCCGGCATGTGACCGCCGTGCAGGTGGGTGGTGGTACGCACGTTGGTCTCGTTGATCTGCCGCACGATCACTTCCTGGTTGCTGTCCACCGTGATGGTCGGCCCCGGCGTCATGCCGTCATAGCCGAGAATGTCGGTCTGCAGGCCGGGGAGAATCTCCACACTGGCATTGCGCTGCCGGATTTCATAGATGGGGCGACCGGCGACATCCGTACCAACCGGCTGGGCCACGGGCGGGATGTTCAGCGGCAATTCGAAGAGCGGCACGGTGGTACTGCCGCCACCGCCAGCGCTACCCATGCGGGCCAGCCCGGTGCGGGCCAGCAGCAGGGCCGGCGCGGCGGCACCGACGGTCTTGAGAAATCTGCGACGGGATGTGGTCATGTTGAGGCTTCCTCCACGGTTGGTGCCATGCCCGGGGGGGCTGGCATGGATTTCTTGTTGTGTTTGCGGAATGTCCGCGCCGGAGAACCCTAGCCGAACCCCGACTTCGGAATCTGTATCCCCCGTCTGGAACTTTTGACACAGAAGCCGTGGCCCCGGCTGGGGTAAGGTTGCGGAAGTACCCGTCGTTCCTGCAGAAGTTCCCCTGACATCCTCAGGGTCGTTGCGGGAGGGTTTTTGCGGAATTTGTGGAAGGCGTCACAGGTTTTGCCACTGACGAGGCTTTCTGGAGGGTACACACCATGGACATGACCATCGAATCGCCCAAGGCCGGTTCTGCGGATTCCTCGACACTCGAGGATCTGCTCGCCCAACCCTGGGCCGGCATCTTCGACATCCATCAGCAAAGGCGGATCCCGGCCGGTACCTATCTGTTTCGGGAAGGCGAGACCTGCGCCCATTTCATGTGGCTGCTGGAAGGTGCGGTTCGGGTCTTCAAGCACTCCCCGGCCGGTCGCGAGATCACCCTCTACCGGGTCCATCCCGGCGAGCTGTGCGTGCTGAGCCTGCAATGCCTGCTGTCCGGCAGCGGTTTTCCGGCCGTGGCGGTGGCCGAAACCCGGCTGCGGGGCCTGGTCCTCGGCCGCGCCGACTTCCTCCAGGCCATCGATGATTCCGCGGAATTTCGTCGCTATCTGCTGAACACCCTGTCCCGACGTCTGGCCGACGTGGTGCAACTGGTCTCGGACGTGACCTTCCAGCGCCTGGAACTGCGGCTGAGCTGCCTGCTCGGCAAGCTGTTCCGCCAATCGGAAGGGAGGCCACTGCAGATCACCCATGCCCGGCTGGCCCACGAACTCGGCACCACCCGGGAGATGATCAGCCGGATCCTCAAGTCGCTCGAACAGCGCCGGTGCATCCGTCTCTCACGGGGTGAAATCGAATTGCTGTCGGCCGAGGAACTGAGCCTGGACATGGCGTCGGCGTTGTGACCCGACGCTCGTCATGTTGAAGGGTTGCCGAATGGAAACGGCGCACTGCGGCGCGAGCGCGCCCTACCGGCCGACCGGCACGCCGGCGGCGGACAGGCGGTGGTAGTGCACGACCTTCTCGATCAACAGCCAGTGGAATCCCATGCCGAAGAGCACGGCCACGTGAAACAGCTCGTGGCCGCCGATGACGCCCGGAACCAGTTCGGGGGGATGAAGGAAGTCGACGACCGCGCCGGCGGTGAAGGCGATGGCTCCATAGATCAACGGCTTGAGGAAACGGGTGCCGTGCCAGCGGTACAGGGCCACGGCGGAGAGGATCCCCATCCAGCCCAGGCCCAGGTACATCAGCAGGCCGAGGCCTTCGGGGAGTTCGTCGAAGTAGATGCTCTTGAGGGTGAGGCCGGCGATGGCCAGCCCCCAGACCAGCGCCAGGATCCCCCAGCGCCAGAAGCCGCGGAACAGCAGGATGTGCAGGGGCGTGAAGGTGCCGGCGATCTGAATGAAGATGGCGGCATGATCCAGCCGCTGCAGCACCAGCCGCGGCGTGCCGCCCGGATCGAGCAGGTGGAACACGCCGCTCATGGCCAGCAGGAACACGCAGGCGAACACGTACACGGCCAGCGAGGCGAGACGCGCCGCATGGCCGCGCGCCCGCAGCAGCAGGGCGACGCCGAAACCGGTGAAGGCGGCAATGGGCAGCAGATGGGAAAGGGAACTGAAGGGCTCGGCGAAGCCGGGAATGGCCTGAATCAAGGGGAAACGTCCTGAAATGGTCGACGGCCACGTGCACCGTCACCATTCAGCATACGCCATTTCCGGTCAAAGTAAAGGCGTTTCCACGAATCCGGCGCAGGTTCAGGTTCGAGTTGGCGAACCCTCCATTTGGCACGCCCTTGAGGGTCGGCGGGCACGCTGAAGCCGAGCGCCCAATATCACGCCGGCTCGCGGGTGAACCAGCGCCAGAGATGGCCGGCGGGATGTTCCTCGCCGGTGATCACGTAGTTGAGCACGTTGTCGTTGCCGCGCACCCATTCCATCATCCAGCGGGCATGGGGATGGCCGCAGAACAGCAGCCGATCCCCCGAGCGCAGGGGGAAGTCGGCATCGGGCAGAAGGATGTCCTCGCCGCCCCGTTCACACAGCAGCGGGATACAGGGCAGGCTGCGGTTCCGATCCCGGGGGTCGCGGCAGACGTGGTCCAGGCGCAGATCCCCTTCGCGCCGGGCGCGGGCATAGAGCGCCGGCGCGTCGCCGGGCGTGATGTCCACCTCCCAGGTGACCGGGGCCCGGTCTTCCACCACCCCGTAGATCCGGCTGTTGAGCCGGTTGGCCCAGTCGTTGTCCTGCTGCCGGGCCAGGCGCAGGAAGGTTTCCAGCAGCGGGGTCTGGATCAGGGCGAAGATCTTGTGGGCGATGATGCTGCCACGGCGCATGATGAGATCCAGCTTCGCGGCGCGGAAGATGGCATCGTTGCTGCGCGAGTTCTGGCGGGCCACCCGGAACAGCTTCGGGTTGAGATCCCGCGCGGTCATGAGGATCGACAGGTTGTTGGCGTCGTCGTCGGTGCCGGCCACGATCCCCACCGCCTCGTCCACGCCCGCCAGGCGCAGGGTCTCGGCCTCGGTGCCCAGCCCCTTGACCGTACCCGGCGGCGCGCCGGCCGCTTCCGGCCGGGCCTCGATGACGGTGACTTCGATGTTCTCCTGGCGCAGGCGTTCATAGACCGCCTTGCCGAAGCGGCCGTAGCCGCAGAGGATCCACTTGCCATGGGGCGGGTAGAGCGGCTCGAGCAACGCCTCGCCGGGCACCGCGGTCATCCATTCGTAGAGCAGGTAGGTGCCGGGCGAATGCAGGGCCAGGGCCAGACGGCCGGCGAAGGTGTCGAAGGGGTTGATGATGTGGTTGGCGCCGAAGGAGGCGATGTTGGCTTCCGTCTCCCGGGTCTCGGCGCGAGCGATGGTGGTCAGGTGGGGATTGAGCAGGTTGCTGGTGATGGCCACCTGCAGGTTCACCGCGTCCACGTTGGTCAGGGCCACCACGCCGATGCAGCGGGGATTCTTCAGGCCCGCCTTGCACAGGTTGTCGGGCTCGGCGGCGTCGGCGCACAGGGCCGGCACGTAGCTGCGCAGATCGGCCAGTTCCAGGGCATCGATCCGCTCCTGGCGCTTTTCCACCACCACCGCATTGAAGCCGGCATCGGTCAGGGCCCGCACCAGCATGCTGCCCGTGTCGCCATAGCCGCAGACCAGGTAGAAGGGATCGCGGATCCGGCGCACGGCGCGCAGGAAGGCCTGCTCGGTGAGCAGGCGCCGGAAGCCCGGATCCTGCAGGGCCGAGAGCAGCGAACCAATGCCGTAGAGCCAGGCCACCACGGTGGCATAGATGGAGACGGTGGCCCACAGGCGCTGGGCATCGGTGAAGGGGTAGGGGATCTCGCCGAAACCGATGGTGGTGCCCATGAAGCTGACGAAGTAGAAGGCATGGAAGAAATCCATGCGCCAGGGGCGGCCCTGATCGTCCATCCCCGGAATCAGGGTGAAGCCGAGAATGGAGACGGCATACACCAGGATCAGGACGATCAGCGGCGAATGCAGGCGCCGCAGCAGGAGGAAGACGATGTTGGGCATGAATGCGCTCCTAAATAAGTGTTCCGAATCCTCGGACACCTTAAGCTGAAGCAACAAGAACCAGACACGCCCTCAAGGGGGGACAGATCGTTTCGTGACACGCTGTGAATACATCCTTGTAAGCTCTACGGCCGCATCCCTGCGGCCGAAGGTCACGAAACGATCTGTCCCCCCTTGAGGGCTTCATGCTTGTCACTGAATGTAGGGGGATTCCGAACAGCCATTAAGACGCCGTGCCGAATTCTCGAATATTTCGATCGCAAGTCCACCAATGGGCACGTCCTCGAGGGCTCTGTGCCAACGAATCACGGACAAGCGAAATCGGGAATGCCTTTTTATCGCCGGACCATCACCGTCTCGGTGACCAGCAGCACGACCGAGGTCACGTTGGCCAGCACCGCCCCGCCGGAGAGGGAGACGATGGCGGCCATGGCATGGGGGGTCATGCCGGCCTCGGTCATGTTCTCCACGATGCCCCAGACCACGGCCGCGGCGATGAGCTGCAGATCCGCCACCAGGGAGGTGGCCAGCAGCACCGCGCCGATGTGGGTGCGATCGCCGAACTTGAGCACGGTGGCGATCAGGCTCACCACGATGGCGGCATACAGCTCGTAGACGTTGTGGTGGACCGGGTTGGCGATGTCACCGAGGAAGAAACCGAAGTTGAGGGTCAGCGCCAGGACGATGAAGAACGCGAAGATGACCTTTTCCAGATTCATGCCCCTCTCCCGATGGCCGGCGAATGTCCGCGAAAATATAGCATGATTTCCGGTTTCTGCCGCCGAGCCTCCGTTTTCCTGCCATCCGTCGCCTGGTTGGCCCCACGGCTTTGACAAGCCGACAGGAACACACTATATCCATGGGTGTAACCCGAGATGGGAGGATCCGCTCATGGAAGTCAATCGCCAAGGGGAAAGCGGTCCCGTACCCTTCCGTTCCGGCCGCTTCTTCAACGTGGGCTCCGCCTGGTATTTCGCTACCCGCGAGGCCCTCGATCAGGGGCCCTATCCGACCCGCCGGGAGGCCGAATCGGCCCTGGCCATGTACATCGAGAACGTTCGCCAGGTGGAACGGCACTGGCAATGATCTCCCCGGCGGATCCCGCCGGGGTTTCCCTTCAGTTCCTCTCCCACCCTGCCGATAGAGGTGGAACAGGCCCACCGAAAATGTCATTGACGATCGTCAATGACAGGGGCCGGCGGTGACGCATACTTGAACTTTCATGCCACGTTTCCCGGGAATCCGCCATGACCGACGCCCATTCCGACTCGCCCGAACTCGCCCTGGCCTCGCCGCCGGCCGCCGGTGGCAAGCGCAAGCGCCTCTCGCGCAAGGACATCTTTCGCCACGGGGCCTATCCCTACAAGAAGAAGATGTCGGTGAAGGAATACGAAGCGCGCAAGAAGGAACTGCAGATCGAGCTGCTGAAATTGCAGAACTGGGTGAAGGACACCGGGCAGCGGATCGTGATCCTGTTCGAGGGCCGCGACGCGGCCGGCAAGGGCGGTACCATCAAGCGCTTCATGGAACATCTCAACCCCCGCGGCGCGCGGGTGGTGGCCCTGGAGAAACCCACCGAAGTCGAACGGGGCCAGTGGTACTTCCAGCGTTACATCAACAACCTGCCCACCGCGGGCGAGATCGTCCTGTTCGACCGTTCCTGGTACAACCGCGCCGGGGTGGAGAAGGTGATGGGATTCTGCACGCCGGCCGAATACCTGGAGTTCATGCGCCAGGCCCCGGAGCTGGAGCGGATGCTGGTGCGCAGCGGCATCCATCTGTTCAAGCTGTGGTTCTCGGTGAGCCGCGAGGAGCAGTTCCGCCGCTTCCAGAAACGGCGCAAGGATCCCCTCAAGCAGTGGAAGCTCAGCCCCATCGACATGGCCTCGCTGGACAAGTGGGACGACTACACCCGGGCCAAGGAATCCATGTTCTTCTATACCGACACCGCCGACGCGCCGTGGACGGTGATCAAGTCGGACGACAAGAAGCGCGCCCGCATCAATGCCATGCTGCACGTGCTCAACAACCTGCCCTATGCCAACAAGGACGACCGCGTGGTGACCGCGCCCGATCCGCTGATCGTGGGCCGCACCGCCGATCTCTACGAGGAAGACGAAAAGCCCTTCCACGACGCGCCGACGGTGTGAGGGAGCATGCCATGAGCCACCGTCATCGCGAGCATGCCCGACAGGTTGTGCACCAGTTCAACGACATGCTCAGCCCCAGCGGGCGCGAGCATGTGGGTCAGCGACATTTCGACGAGCTGGCCCTGCTGGTGGAAGCGGCCATCAGCAGCGCCGTGCTGGAGGAAATGGAAGGCGTGGCCGATCGCCTCGAGGCCCTGGCCCGGGAGATGCGCAACCAGGCCGAACATTTCGACACCCCTGCCACCGACTGAGCCCCGGAGACCCCATGCCTCTCGAACATCACGATCTCGTCCACGAATTCCCGGAATTCCGCGAGCAGATCCACGCGCTGAAGATGCAGGATCACCATTTCGCCCGCCTGTTCCGGGAATACGAGGAACTGGACAAGGAAATCTTTCGCATCGAGGAACAGATCGAAACGCCCTCCGATCAGTACCTGGAAGAATGCAAGAAACGCCGCCTGGCACTCAAGGACACCCTCTACGCCATGCTGCAGAAGGCCGCCGCCGGCTGAGCCGGCCCCTCCCCCACCGGCGGGGGCTGGCCGCAGCGCAGGCCTCGGGCGACAGAATCCGCACGCGCACCGCCAAAAGCTGCTATGCTTGCGGGGAATCAGGACATCCTTCTGCCCTGCCGAGGGTCGAACGGCCCGCTTCATCCATCATCCAACCCCAATCATTTCCCTAGTTCAATCAAGGATTTATCTTTATGCAAATCGCAGACAACGCCGTGGTCACCATCGACTACACCCTGAAGGACGACGAAGGCAACGTCATCGACAGCTCCACCGACGGCAAATTCGCCTATCTGCACGGCGCCTTCAACATCATTCCCGGCCTCGAAAAGGCCCTGGCCGGCAAGAGCGCCGGTGACGAGCTCAACGTGAGCGTCAGCCCCGCCGAAGGCTATGGCGAGCGCAACGATGCCATGGTGCAGGCCGTGCCCCGCGAGATGTTCGAGGAAGGCACCAACCCCGAGGTGGGCATGCAGTTCCACGCCGAGTCGCCCCAGGGCGAGACCATCGTGGTCACCGTGGTCGGCGTCGAGGACGACACCATCACCGTGGACGGCAACCACCCCCTGGCCGGCGTGAACCTCAACTTCGACGTGAAGGTGGTGGACGTGCGCCCGGCCACCGAGGAAGAGATCGCCCACGGTCACGTGCACGGCCCCGAGGGCCACGCCCACGCCTGAGGGCAGCCGGGCCGTTCAGGTCTCCATCTGAACGGCCCGCAGATCGTCTTCCGGCAGCCCTGCCTCGCGCAGGGCCTGCCGGAAGGCCTGCCGCGTCGGACAGCGGCGGGCGAAGAACAGGTGGGAGGCGCCCGGCTTCCCGTCGCTGGCGCCGAAACCCGGCAACGGCACCGACAGGCCGCGCATGGCGGCCAGCACCTCTGCCCACTGCGCTTCGCGGTGGATCTCCCCGCACTGATACCAGACGCTCACCAGGCGCGCATGCTCGCGCAGGGTGTCGATGTGCCAGCGTCGCGGCTTGTCCTGCCGGGCATGGCGCCCGACCCGCGCGGCGATGCCGCCGGGGCCGAAGGCCGAACCCACGTACAGATAGCAGCCGGGTTCGAGCGCCAGCGTGCCGAGCCGCCCCACTTCCAGGCGGTCGAAGGTGCAGGACTCGAGCAGCAGCACGTAGGTGCCGCTGCAGTCGGGCAGCGCGGGCGATGACACCGCCGGTCGGCCTTACATCAGGCCGCAGGCGCCGCCGCCACAGCAGCCGCCCGTGTCACAGGCGCTGCCGCTGCCCAGGCTGGAGGCGTTGACCACCTGGCCGCCGGTGGCCAGCTTGCGCACCGGCGCATCGGATGGCGTGTCGCCCGGCTCGATGCCGGCACGCTCGCACAGCTCGCCCCAAGTGGCGATGACCTCGTTCATGCCGTGGCGGACTTCCACCACGCGGTCGTTGGCGTCGCAGCGATAATCGTAGGTAGGCATGACGACTCCTGTTGCTGAAGGTTGAAAATCGGAATCTGCATGGCTGTTCCGAATTCCCGAACATCTTTGGCTATTGGGCAGCCTCTGGCACGCCCTTGAGGCCGGTGAGACGTTTCGTGACATGCCGTGAATACATCCCTGTAGGCTCGACGGCCGCCTCCCTGCGGCCGACGGTCACGAAACGTCTCACCGGCCTCAAGGGCTCTGTACTCGCAACGGTCCCCTGCTCGGGAATTCGGAACAACCATTTCGAGATATAGTAACGTTTTTCCCGATCCCAAGCCGAAACATGCCCGCCACCCCGCAGATCCTCGCCCGCCATCAGGCCCGCCTGCGCCAGTGCCGCCGCTGTCCCGACATGCAGGGTCCGCCGGTCACCGGCCAGCCGGTGGTCTCGCCGGTGCTGCTGGTGGGCCAGGCGCCCGGGCCGAAGGAAATCGTCGAGCACCGGCCCTTCGCCTGGACCGCCGGCAAGACCCTGTTCGGCTGGTTCGCCACCCTGGGGGTGGACGAGGCGGCCTTCCGCAGCCACGTGTACATGGCCGCCGTCTGCCGCTGCTTTCCCGGCAAGAACCCCAAGGGCGGCGACCGGGTGCCAAGCCCCGAGGAGATCGCCCACTGCGCCCCGTGGCTGGAGAAGGAGATCACCCTGCTGCAGCCGCGCCTGCTGCTGCCGGTGGGCAAGCTGGCCATCGCCCGCTTCCTGCCCGTGCAGAAACTCACGGAAGTCATCGGTGGCGAATTCAGCGTGGAACACGCCGGTCATGCAATGGACTGCATCCCCCTGCCCCACCCCTCCGGCGCCTCCACCTGGCACCGCACCGAACCGGGCAAGACCCTGCTGCAGAAAGCCCTGCGGCGGATCGCACGGCATCCGGCGTGGCAGGCGGCGTTCGTGGGGTAATCGTTTTTCAACAGCCTGTTATTGATCTTCTCATAATTGTTTTGACCGAAATTGCCAGGGGCTACCCTGTAGGAGCGGCGCAAGCCGCGAAGGGGGACGTTTTCGCGGCCTGCGCCGCTCCTACACGATCACTTTCTTTGCGTCCTTTGCGTTGGATGTTCATCCCCCGGTCACGTCCAGATGCAGGTACCGACCCAGCCATAGAAACGGTTCGCGGCGGCAGAACCTCCGCTCCATTTCCAGCAGGTCGTCGAAGCTTCGGGCCTCGCGGATGGCGGGATCGAGGTAGTCGTGAATCACGCGCACGCCGCAGGGTTCGTGGACGGCGAGATCCAGCTCGCGCAGCCAGTGTTGCACTTCGCGGGGATCGCGGGGATGGGTGGGGGTGAGGCTGCGGGGATGACCGCCAAGGTCGCCGCGTTCGATCTTGCGGAAGTTGCCGCGCAGCAGATGGCGCCAGATCAGGGCATCACGGTTGTAGAAGAGCAGGGAGAGGCGGCCCTGCGGCGCCAGCAGATCGCGCACGTGGGCCAGCACGGCATGGGGCTCGGCCACCCATTCGAGGACAGCATGCAGCAGTACCAGATCGAAGCGGCCGTGTTCGTCTGCGCTCAGCGACTGCAACGGGCCATGGACGAAATGGATCCGATCCATGTGCTCGGCCAGGTTCTCCCGTGCCTGTGCGATCATCCGCGCCGAGTGATCGCACAGGAGCAGTTGGTGCCCCTTCCCCGCCAGCCAACCGGCCACGTGGCCCGGCCCGCAGCCGGCATCGAGAATGCGCAGGGGGCGGCCGGCCGGCAACGCCGCCAGCATCCGCTCCAGGGCCTCCTGCACGATGGCCAGGCGCAGACGGCCCTTGGCGGTACCGTAGATGTTGCGCGCAAAGCGGTCGGCCAGATCGTCGAAATTGCGATCGCCGCTCATGGCAGCTCGATCAGTCCAGCCATTCGACGATGTAGTACAGCCGCAGGCCTTCGGAAGAGCGGGACGGGCCGACCACCCGCGCCGCATACCGCTTGCGTGCCGGATCGGCCGCGGCGCGCGCCGCCTCGGCCGAGTCCATGAGTGTCACCGATCCTTCCGGCACCCGATCCCGACTGCGCCGCGGCACGTGCACCACGGCGTACTGCTCGTCGATCACGGGGGCGTCGGGGTCAATCTCGATACCGCGCATGGTCTCAGGCTCCAAGGATGATTTTCAACGCAAAGCCGCAAGGACGCCAAGGGCGCAAAGGGGTATCGATGATTTCATGTACAAGGCTCGAAACAAGCCGCCTCTTTGCGTTCTCTGCGCCTTCGCGCCTTTGCGTTGGATCTTCCCCGGTTCATCCCGCCACCTTGGGCAGATGGTGCAGGGCCTCTTCGATGGCCTCGGCCGGATACTCGAAGTCTTCCAGTTCGCCGCTGAAGTACTTGTCGTAGGAGGCCATGTCGAAGTGACCGTGGCCGGAGAGATTGAAGAACAGGGTCTTGGCCTCGCCGGTTTCCTTGCACCGGAGGGCCTCGTCGATGCAGGCGCGGATGGCGTGGTTGGATTCGGGCGCGGGGATGATGCCCTCGGCGCGGGCGAACTGCACGCCGGCCTCGAAGGTGGGCAACTGGTGCACGGCCACCGCCTCGATGAGGCCTTCGTGATAGAGCTGGGAGACCAGGGCCGAGTCGCCGTGGTAGCGCAGGCCGCCGGCATGGATGCCGGGGGGCACGAAGTCGTGGCCGAGGGTGTACATCTTCAGCAGCGGGGTGAGGCCGATGGTGTCGCCGAAGTCGTAGGCGTAATGGCCTCGGGTGAGGGTGGGACAGGAGGCCGGCTCCACCGCCACCAGGCGCACGTCTTTCCCGGCGGCCTTGTCGGCGAAGAAGGGAAACGCCACACCGCCGAAGTTGGAGCCGCCACCGCAGGGGGCGAAGATCACGTCGGGATAGTCGTCCACCATCTCGAACTGCTTCTTGGCTTCCTGGCCGATCACGGTCTGGTGCAACAAGACGTGGTTGAGCACCGAGCCGAGGGAATAGTTGGTGTCGTCCCGTGACGCCGCTTCCTCCACCGCCTCGGAGATGGCGATGCCCAGCGAGCCGGGCGAATCGGGATCTTCGGCCAGGATCCTGCGCCCGGCTTCGGTCCGGTCGGTGGGGCTGGCCAGCACCTCGGCGCCCCAGGTCTGCATCATGGAACGGCGGAACGGTTTCTGCTCGTAGCTCACCTTGACCATGTATACCCGCACTTCGATGCCGAACATCTCGCCCACCAGGGCCAGGGACGAGCCCCACTGGCCGGCGCCGGTCTCGGTGGTGAGGCGGCGGATGCCGGCCTCGCGGTTGTAGTAGGCCTGGGCCACGGCCGTGTTGGGCTTGTGGGAGCCGGCGGGGCTCACGCCTTCGTACTTGTAATAGATCCGTGCGGGCGTCCCGAGCGCCTGCTCGAGGCGATGGGCACGGTACAGCGGCGAGGGCCGCCACAGACGGTAGATTTCCCGCACTTCCTCGGGGATCGGGATCCAGCGTTCGGCCGAGACTTCCTGCTCGATGAGGGCCTCGGGGAAGATCGCCGTGAGGGCGTCCGGGCCGATGGGCTGGCCGTCGGGACCCAGGGGCGGCGCTGGCGGGTTGGGCATGTCGGCCACCACGTTGTACCAGTGGGTGGGAATGTCACGCTCGTCGAGCAGGATCTTGGTTCGGGACATCAGGACTCCCCCTTGTTTGAATTGCGAGTGACGAGGGACGAGGACGATGGCGGGCTTGAGCCCGCCATCCTGGTCGCCCCCGTCATTTTTCGAGTTCGTATTTGCGGGTGGGACGTTTCTCCAGGGTCCATTCGTGCATGGAGCCGTCGTAGAGCTTCGTGTTCCTGTTGCCAAACAGCTCGTGCCAGATGAACCAGCCGCCGGAAGCGAGATGGCCGCTGTTGCAGTAGGTGATGGTGGGCTTGCCGGGCTCGAGGCCCAGCCCCCTGGCCAGTTGCTTCAGATCGGCCACCGGCAGGAACTTCGCCGGCAGGCGGGGCCGGGTCATGATGTCGTTGCTGTAGATCCGGGCGCCTGGAATGTGGCCCTCGGCATATACGTAGGATTTGCGATAGACGCCCAGGTACTGGGGCAGCGGCCGGTTGTCCACAAGCTGGGCATTGCCCTGTTTCACCGCCCTGGCCACGTCGTCCGAGGAGGCGAAGATTTCCTTGCGCTCGGCGGTGGCCACCCAGTCGCCCTTCGTCGCCCGGGGCATGCTGGTCTCGACCTCGTGGCCGGCGGCGATCCAGGCGGCCAGCCCGCCGTTGAGGATGGCCATGTCGTCGGTGCCATAGTATTTGAGCTGCCAGTAGAGGCGGGTGGCCATGGTCATGTCGCCGTTGTGCTGGCCACGGGAGGTAATGACCAGCGGCTTGCCCTTGGGCACGCCGAAGGACTGCATGATCTTCTCGAAGGCCGCCTTGTCGAGAATCATCTTCTCGACCTTGCGGCCATCCTCCATGCGGGTGCCGCGGATCTTCCTGTAGTCGATCCAGATGGCGCCGGGAATGCGGCCGTTGGCCTGCACCAGTACCCGCTTGCCGGTCTTGCGATCCTTCACGAAGCGCGGCGGCTGGGTGAAACTGCGCGGATTGACCCGCACGTCGAGCACCACCACCTGGTCGCGGTTGGCCGCAAGCCAGGCGGCATCCACCAGCGGACCGGGCACGGTTTTCGCCACGGCCAGCCACGGCAGCAGCAACAGGGTCAGCAACCATCCTGTGCGGTATTTCATGTCACACCTCCTTCGCGGTTGAGGGGGAGCGCGACGGCGCGTCCGCTCCCGATGGGGGTTCGCCGCTGTCGAGCCCGAGCCGTTCGGCCAGCGTGGCCAGCAGTTCCACCGGCTGGCGCGACAGCGTGTAGATGTTCCGATCCTGCCAGACCGTCTCCGGCGGCCGGCCTGCGCTCCGTTCGGCCAGACGGGCATCCCGCGCTTCGAGCAGGGCGGGCAGTTGCGGCCGCCACAGGCCCAGCATGTGGGTCAACCAGCGCTCGGTGAGCGAGAGGCCTTGTGCCTCCCCGGCGCAGGCCAGAAAGCGGTCGAGCGCGGTCAGCAGCTCGGTCGGTTCGCACCACGGCCCGGCCGTGACCCAGCGGTTGACGGTGAACCAGGCCTGCGGCTGGCCCTGCCCGTCGATGGACAGCGCCGCCAGATGCGACCACTCGCTCCCCGCCGGCAGGAACAGGTGGAAATGGCCATGTTCGTCGTCGCGCCGCCAGGGATCGGCGTGGCTGTGATAGTAGGCCCGCAATCCGCACTCACCGAAACGCAGCGCCCGGCGGGGATAGCGCACGCCCCGCACGATGCGCGGCGGCTCGCCCAGCAGGGGCAGCACCGGATTGGTGCGCTGCTCGCCCAGCGCCTGCAGATCGGCCAGCAGGGCGCGGGCCGGATCCATCAGCCCAGTCCGCAGGGCGCTTCGCTGGACGGTTCCGTGCCCAGTCCGCAGGGGGCTTCGCTGCCCGGTTCGGCATCCAGGCCGCAAGGGGTTTCGGTATTGCCCGGTTCCGTGCCCAGGCCACAGGGCGCCTCATCGCCACCCAGGCCACAGGGTGTCAAATCACAGGGCGAGCCGCCTTCCAGTCCGCAGGGGGTCTCGCCCAGCCCGCAGGGATTGCCCATGCCGCAGGGCACCGTCGTCTCACCGGCGGGAACATGCCGGGCGGTGGGCGCGGTCGGCGCCGGCAGCGGGTGGCGGGTGTAGTCGATGGCCACGGCCAGGGCCGCGAGGCTGAGGGCGGTGCCCATGACGAGGGCGCTCTGCTTGTGTTCGAGTCTGGCCATGGCTTGCCGTATCAGTAGGGTTTGTCCAGTCCGGCCCAGATCCGGATGCGCACGCCGACCCAGGTGCCGGCGAAGCCGGCCAGCATCCACAGCCAGCCGTGCAGGCTGCCCGAGGCGATGCCGGCGAACATGCCGCCGATGTTGCAGCCAAAGGCCAGCCGGGCGCCATAGCCCAGCAGCAGACCGCCGACGACGGAAGCGGCCACCAGCCGCCAGTCGATCCGCTTGGCCGGGGCGAACTTGCCGGCCAGGGCCGCGGCGAGCATGGCGCCGAGAATGATTCCGAAGTCCATCACCGAGGTGATGTCGGCCAGTACCGGGCGCTGCAGCGCCCGGGCGGGATAACCGGCGCTCCAGTAGGTCCAGGTGCTCACGTCACCCCCAAGGGCGGTATAGATCTTGGCGCCCCAGAGGCCGAAGGCGAAGGTGATGGACCAGGGATACCCGGCCACCAGCAGGGTCAGAAAACTGAACAGGGCCAAACCCGCCACCCCCCAGGCCCAGGACCACGGGCCGAAGACGAGCCGCTCGCTGAAGGGCCGGTCATCGGTGAGGGTGAGTGGCTTGAGGCGGCCATGACGCCGCCATTCGAGGCTGCGCACGATCCAGAACAGGCCGGCCAGCACCGCGATCTGGATCGCCGCGGCCGGCAGCCAGCCGCCCAGCTCCCGTATCACCGACACCCGGCCGATGTTGGGCAGGCTGGTCCACCAGGGCAGGTGCGCGGTGCCGATGAGCGAGCCGACGATGAAGAAGGCCAGGGTGATGAGCATGTTCACATGGCCCTGCCCCACCGTGAACAGGGTGCCCGAGCCGCAGCCGGCCCCCAGCTCCATGCCGATGCCGAACAGGAAGGCGCCCACCAGCACCGAGATCCCCACCGGCCCCATGGCACTGGTGGCCCGCAGGCCGGGGAAGACCTGGTCGATCACGGGAAAGAAAAGCGCGGTGGTGACCATGAACAGCAACAGTTGCGCGCGCAGGCCGGCACTCTCGCGGCGACGGATGAAATTGCGCCAGACGCTGGAGAAACCGAAAGCGGCGTGCAGGAGCGTTACCCCGAGTCCAACCGCGATCAGGAACAGCAGGGCATGACGGTTGTCCACCAGGCCTTGCAGTAGCAGGGCCAGGCCGAGAATGGCAAGGCTGGACGTCAATGCCACCGGATATTCCGTGCGCGGAGCCGGGATCGCCTGTGCCATGGGATTTCCCCCGTTGTGATCGTTGAAGCCAGAGTAGGGCATGGCAACCACGACTTCAAGGGTGGGCGTCACCGTCGCCGCAGGCGCGACAGATAGCCCTGCAACGCGGTGCGCTCGAAGCGTTCATGCTGCCAGGGCCGGTTGGCCAGGCGCATCCGGGAGCGGGGCCGCAGCACATAGCACCAGGCCGGCTTCTGCCGGCCGGCCGCGTCCCGCACCGTCACCTCGACCCGGCGGTAGAAGGCATCCTCGTAGCGATCGAGTCGGGCCAGTTCCCGGGGAGAAAGGCCCGTGTACAACACCCCTGCCACGCGGGCGTCACGCTCGGGCACCACCACCGGATAGACCCGGCCGCGCAGGCCGTAGCGGCGATAACCGGGCAACACCGCCGGCGCGTGCGGCGGCACGCGGCCGATCACGGCGCGCATCACCGCCGGGGTCATCAGGGTGCCATACACGAACAGATCCGCCATGCCGCCAGTATGCCAGAGGGCGCGGCTGGTACACTACGCGCCCGGTTCCACCTGCCACACATGCCGTCATGACCGAATCCACCGCTTACCAGCCCGGCCAGCGGGTGCTCTCCGACGCCGAGCCGGAGCTGGGCCTCGGCGTGATCGAGGAGATCTCGCCGCGCCGGGTGACGGTGACCTTCCCCGCCAGCGACACCCGCCGCACCTACGCCCTGCCCGACCCGCCCCTGCACCGTCTGCGTTTCGTGCCGGGGGATCGGATCACTCTGCGCGACGGCACCCTGCTCACCGTAGAGACGGTGGACGAGGAAAACGGCCTCCTGATCTACACCGGACGCACGGACGAAGGAACGCCCCGGCGCGCCGCGGAAACGGCGCTGGACGACCACCTGCGCCTCGATCGCCCGCGGGATCGCCTGCTGGCCGGGCAGATCGACAGCGAAACCTGGTATCAGCTGCGGCGCGAGGGACGCGAGGCCCGGGCGCGCCTGCTGCCTGCGCCGACATGGGGGCTGGCCGGCGCGCGCGTCGATCTCCTTCCCCACCAGATCTACATCGCCCACGAAGTGGCCAACCGTCCCCTGCCACGGGTCCTGCTGGCCGACGAGGTGGGTCTGGGCAAGACCATCGAGGCGGGTCTGATCCTCCACCGCCTGATTCTCGGCGGGCGCGTGCAGCGGGCCCTGATCCTGGTGCCGGACGCCCTCGTCCACCAGTGGCTGGTGGAGATGCGCCACCGTTTCCATCTGCGTTTCGCCCTGTTCGACGCGGCGCGTTGCGAGGCCCTGGCCGCGGATGGCGGCAACCCCTTTCAGAGTGAACAGCTCGTGCTGGCGGGCCTCAGCCTGTTCCTCGGCCCGCAGGCTTGGCGCGAGCCGGCGCTGGCGAGTGACTGGGACATGATCGTGGTGGACGAGGCCCATCACCTGGAATGGACCCCCGAGGCCCCCAGCGAGGCCTACCGTTTCGTGGAAGGGCTGGCCGAGCGCAGCCCCGGCGTGCTGCTGCTGACCGCCACCCCCGAACAGCTCGGCGCCGCCGGCCACTTCGCCCGGTTGCGCCTGCTCGATCCCCACCGCTTCCACGATCTCGAGGCCTTTCTGGAGGAGGAACGACGCTACCGTCCCGTGGCCCGCGCCGCCGCCTCTCTGCTGGACGAACCGGTCCTGCCGGCCGACGCCCGCGACATCCTGCGCCAGACCTTTCGCGACGATCGGCAAGCCCTGGCCTGGATCGACACGGTGGCCGATCCCGACCAGGACGTGGACACCCGCGACGAGGCCCGCGATCGTCTTCTGCAGCGCCTGCTGGATCGCCACGGCACCGGCCGCGTGCTGTTCCGCAACACCCGCGATCACGTGAAGGGCTTCCCCCTCCGGGAGCTACGTTCCACGCCCCTGCCCTGGCCGGCCGAGTACGACGCCATTTTCGCCGTGCTCGCCACCCGCGAAGCCCGCGAACGTTTTGCCGCGCAACGGCAGCGCCCCTGGCACCGGCTGCTGCTCACGCCGGAGGTGATCTATCGCACCCTGCAGACGCTCGAGACGCCGGCGCTCGCCGGCAGCCGGCCGTGGTGGCGGTTCGATCCCCGCGTCGGCTGGCTGCTGCAGACCCTGCGCGCCCTGCGTGGCGAAAAAGTGCTGGTGATCTGCGCCGACGCGCAGACCGCCGTCGATCTCGAACAGGTATTGCGCCAGCGCGAAGGGCTGCGGGTAGCCGCCTTCCACGAAGGCATGACGCTGCTGGAACGGGATCGCGCCGCCGCCTGGTTTGCCGAACCGGAGGAAGGCGCCCAGGCCCTGCTCTGTTCCGAGATCGGCAGCGAGGGCCGCAATTTCCAGTTCGCCCACCACCTGGTACTCTTCGACCTGCCCGAGCATCCCGATCTGCTGGAGCAGCGCATCGGCCGGCTCGATCGCATCGGCCAGAAGGAGACCATCCGCATCCACGTGCCCTGGCTGCGGGACTCGGCCCAGGCCGTGCAGTTTCGCTGGTATCACGAAGGACTGGATGCCTTCCTGCACACCTGTCCGGCCGGCCCCGGGGTGTACGCCGAGCTGGGTGCCGACCTCGAAATCCTGCGCAGCCAACCCCATCCGTCCCCCGAGGCGATCGACCGGCTGTTGGACGCCACCCGGCCGGTGTTCGCGCGCCTCGACCGCGAACTGAAGGAAGGCCGCGACCGCCTGCTGGAGCTGAATGCCTACCGGCCCGAAGTGGCCAGACCGCTGGTCGAAGCGATCCGCACCCAGGATGCCGATCCCGCGCTTGCGGACTATCTGCTGCGCCTGGCCGACGCCTTCGGCGTGGAGGTGGAGGAACACTCCCGCGACAACCTGATCCTGCGCCCCGGCGATCACATGCAGGTGCACCAGTTCCCGGAACTGGGCGAGGACGGCGCCACCCTCTGCTTCGATCGCCACGCCGCGCTCGTGCACGAGGATCGGCTGTTCATCACCTGGGAGCACCCCATGGTCACCGGTGCCCTCGATCTGCTGCTCGAGAGCGAACGGGGCAACACCGCCCTCAGTCTGTGCAAGCTGCCCGGGCTGGCCACCGGCAGCCTGCTGCTCGAATGCCTCTACCGGGTGGAATGCCTGGCACCGCCCGCCTTGCAGGTGTTCCGCTTCCTGCCGCCGCAGGTCATCCCCGTGCTGCTCGATGCCGAAGGCCGCGACCGCCGGGGCCAGTGGACCGAGGCGCAGCTCAGGGGCCTGCCCGCCCAGCTTGGCCGTGACACGGTGCAGCAGATCATCACCGGCTATCAGGCCCGCTTGCGGGAACTGTTCGAACGTGCCGAGCGATTCGCCGCGGATCGCCTGCCTGCCAGCGTGGACGCCGCGCGCCAACGCATGGAACGGGAACTGGGCGAGGAGATCGATCGCCTGCGGCAGTTGCAGAAGCGCAATCCCAACGTGCGCGACGAGGAGATCCGGGAACTGATCCGGCGCCGAGACGCCTTGCGCGAGACGCTGACCCGCGCCCACGTGCGGCTCGATGCGGTGCGGGTGATTCTGACGGCCTGATCCTCATCCGGTTGAACGAATCACGCGTTCGAGAAAGGCCCGGCGCCGGTCCGCGTCGGCCAGGGCGTCTTCATCGATGCAGGGCAGATCCGGCCAGCGTTCACGCAACCCCTGAACGTAGAGCCCGTCGATGCGTTCGCGTTCGTGGCCGGCGGCATCGAACAGGGGCGCGCTGCCGATGGCGCAGCTCGGGGAACGGGCCTTGAGGATGGCCCCGTGGATTTCGGGCAGGGCGGCGACGTGGCGGCGACAGAATTCGGCCAGGCGGTCGGTGACATCGAGGGTGGAATCGATCGCGCCGCGCAGGCGACGGAGGCCGTCGCTTTCGACCCATTGCACCGGCGGGCGGGGCACGCCGAGGCCGGCTTCGGCTTCGGGACAGACGGGAAGAAAATCGCAGCACCCGGCCAGAACGGCCAGTTCCGGCGCGCGACGATCGGTGCCGTCATAGCGCACCGCCTCGCCGAGCAGGCAACGGCTCACCAGAATCCGGGGACGTCGGGGTTCTTCGGGCTTCATCGGATCGCATTCCCGCCTAGCCCGGGTATTGCCCCAAGGATTCGTTTCTCAGGGCGAAGCGGACGAAGCAGGTTGGCCGCCTTGGTGCGATGTCCGGGCGAGCAAAACCACGGAAACCGGTCTGCGAACCGCGATTTCGGGCCCGAAAACGGGCATTTCGGGGCCATTCATTGCATTTGGTCATTTTTTGACCTATACCAGAAGTAAACGTCATGACAAGCACGAGGTCACCGGCCATGAGTCGGCACAGACGCGGTGAAGTGGGTGGCACGCCCTGGTGCCGAACCGGCCGCTTCTTCTACATCCACCAGAAATGGTACTTCGCCTGCCGCGAGGGCGGAAACCGCGGCCCCTTCGACAGCAAGGCCGAAGCCCAGGCCGCCCTGGCCCGGCACATCGCCGCCTGCGAAGGGCGCGACCTGCCCGACGCGAGAGACCTCTCGCCCAGTCCGGGCTGAAACAGAGCGCCTGTTCCGCGCTCGCTTCGATTCGATTCAGCCCACCCCATCCGGTGACGCCCATTCCGCCACTCCATCGTGGCTTGCGCCGCTCCTGCGGGTTTTTCGCCAGCCTGTAGGAGCGGCGCAAGCCGCGACATGCGTTGGCGCAGGAAACGACGCATCAAGCCGTCTCTTTACTGCCGCCCGAACACGACATCGAAACGCAGCAGGAAGGAACGCACCGGCCGCCAGTCCTCGCCCTCGGCATAACTCAGTTGCGGGCGCATCTCGAGAAACAGCCAGTCCCGGTAGAGAAGCTGGCGATAGTTGATGGTGAACAGGTAATCGGTCACGTGCAGGGTGGGCGCGGTTCGGCCGAACATGCCGACCTGGTAGTACATCTGCACACCGGGCCGGATGTAGTGATAGAGTACCAGATTCTGGCTGGGCTCCCAGTAGTCGTTGCGATCGGTCCAGCGCAGAAAGCTGCCGAAACGCAGCAGGAAATCGTCGGACAGACGGTAATTGAATTCCAGGTAGCTGTCGGATCCGGCCCCCTGCCCCGTGTACCAGTAAACGTTCTGATCCGGGCGCATGGTCCATTTCTCGCCCAGGGGAATGCTCTTGTACAGCCGCAGGCGGAGGAAGGCCTCGAGCGGCAGTTTCAGCTCCACGCCGATGTTGGGCTGGAAGTTCCAGCCGCTTTCGCTCACCCGTTCCCGCAGCATGGACAGGAAATAGTTGCCTGCGCCTGCGCCGCCCGTGGTGCCGGCATTGTTCTGGGAAAGATCCTGCGGAGTCTGGCGTTCCTGGGGATCGGTTTCCAGCATCAGTTTGAAACGGCGCTCGGCGCCGGGCAGATGCAGCTTGGCGCGCAGGCGCGGCGTGTATTCGGGCGTACGCTCGTCACGCCAGTAGCCATCCAGGCGGATTTGCACATAGGTGCGGTTGGTGTACTGGTAGTGCTTCTGATTGGCGAAGAAACGATCGATGCTGGTGGCCAGCTCTTCCACGCTCTGGGATACGTAGTCATGGGTGAAATCCAGCATCCCGTAGACCCACGCCGGCTTGGCCGGCCGTGCCGCTCCGGCCGCTCCGGCCGCTCCGGCCAGCAGGGGCCACCCCAGTAGCAGACAAGCGACCTGCAAGCCTTTCATGGGACCTCGACGGCATCGGCTGGACGGCGGCCAAGGACCCGTTTGAGCAGGGGGGGCGTGACCAGGGTGGTGACGATGACCATCAGCACCACCGCCGAGAACAGCGCCGCGTTGATGACCTCGAGACTCTGGCCGATGGAGGCGAACACCAGGCCCACCTCACCCCGTGGCATCATGCCGATGCCCACCGCCGCCTTGCGGATCCCGCGCCCGGCCACCAGCCCGCTGACGAACTTGCCGAGCAGGGCTGCCGCGATCAGCCCGCCGGCCATGAACAGGACATGGCTGTCGGCCATGGTCTCGAGCTTGACCTGCATGCCCATCAGAATGAAGAAGATGGGCACCATGATCACCTCCAGGGGCGCGATCAGATCCCGAATGGCGAAACGGTGTGATGCCACCTCGCCCCAGTGACGGAAATAGGCATCGTGCAGGATCACGCCGGCGGCAAAGGCCCCGACGATGGTGGACAGACCGGCCAGATTGGCCAGCCAGGCCAGCACCATCACGAACAGGAAGGAGATGAACATCTTGGCCTCGATGATATCGAGGTTGCGCACCAGGGCAATGGTATGGGTGAGAAACCGCGGCCCGAGACGGAAGGCCGCCCACAGGAACAGGGCCGCCAGTGTCAGGATCTGCAGGACATGGCCCACCTCGAAGCCGCCAGAGACGATGATTCCCGAGACCACGGCCAGCATCACCAGGCCGAGGATGTCGTCGATCACGGCCGCCCCCAGGATGACATGCGCCTCGGGGGTGTGCAGCCGCCGGAGTTCCTGCAGCACCCGGGCGGTGATGCCGATGCTGGTGGCCCCGAGGGTCGCGGCCACGAAAAGATCCGCGTTCAGCGACAGTTCCGGCATCAACAGACGGGCGGCGCCGAAACCAAGCAGGAAGGGGGCCGCCACGCCGACCACGGCCACCCGCAGGGAAGCAGGACCGACCCGCTGCATTTCTTCCAGAGACGTCTCGAGGCCGATCAGGAACAGCATGAAGATCACCCCGTAACGGGAGAAGATGTCCACCGTGTGGGAGACCTGGATCAGCGCCGGCCCACCCGGCCCGCGCAGGATTTCGAGGATCCGCTCGGCATCGGGATGCCCCAGCGCCTCGATCGCCGAGCGGCTCAGCGGTTCGCCCGCCAGGGTGAGGTCCACCATCTCGAAGATGGCCGGCCCATTGCGCAGCACCTCGACGAAGTCGAATCCCGCCCAGTAGCCGAGATTGCCGATGGCGACCCCCATCAGCAGTTCCCCGAGCACCGAGGGCTGCCCGGCACGGCGCGCCAGAAAGCGGCCCAGCACGGCGAAGAACAGGATCCCGGTCACCCCCAGGATCACCGGCGCGATGGGATCGCTGTGCAGCGGGCCCGCCCACGCCACGGCCGGCATCGCCAGGATCAGCCCCGTCAGCAGTTCAGTGACCTTCACCGGCCAGCGCCTCGTCGATGCAGGCGGCCGTTTCCACCTGCACGGTGGAATGATCGATGCCGAACACCTCGTGCAGAATGCGCTTGACCGCCGCCAGCACCTGCCCGCAATCGGTCCCCTCGGCCACAGTCACGTGCAGGGTGAGCATGGTCCGCTCCGGCGTCAGGGACCAGACGTGCAGGTGATGCACGTCTTCGATCTCGGGAAGGCGGCGGTGCAGTTCGGCACGGATGCGTTCCGGATCCACGTCCGGCGGCGCGCCCTCGAGCAGGATGTGTCCCGACTGGCGCACCACCTTCCCGGCGCTGTAGAGAATGAGCAGGGCCACCAGGATCGAAAGCAGGGGATCGATCGGATACCAGCCGGTGATCAGAATCACGCCGGCCGCCACGATGGCGGCCACCGACCCCAGCAGATCGCCCAGCACGTGCAGCAGCGCGGCCCGCACGTTGAGGTTGTGCCGGTGGCCGCCATGCAGCAGGCGAAAGGCCACGAGATTGATGCCCAGGCCGGCCAGCGCCACCCACAGCATCACGCCGCCGAGCACCGGCTGGGGCATCAGCAGCCGCTGCACCGCCTCGAAGCCGATCCAGGCGACGATGAACAGAAAGAAGAGGCCGTTGACGAACGCCGCAAGGATCTGCAGGCGGTGATAGCCGTAGGTGCGCAGGGCGTCGGCCGGCCGCCGCGAGAGCCGCGCCGCCAGCCAGGCCAGGCCCAGCGACACGGTATCGGTGAGCATGTGCCCGGCATCGGCCAGCAGCGCCAGGGAACCGGACCACAGGCCCCCGATCACTTCCACCACCATGAAGCCGCCGGTCAGGCTCAGGGCCAGCAGCAGCCGGCGTTCGTCATGGGTATGGGAATGCTGTGCCGCGATGACCGCTTACCGTCGGGTTGAAGCCTGCGGACATTGTAGCGCAGCCCTCTCCCGCCCGGCAGGCATCCGGGCCTCGACGGTCGTGCTGGCAGGCAGGGATCCGAAAACGGCTATTCCGGCCGGCCCGGGGTTCCGGCGACGAGCCCCCGCTCCCGTGCAAGCCAGCGCCGGCCCAGTTCCATCCCCGCGGTCAGCAACAGCCCCATGCCGGTCGCGGCGCCCGTCATCCAGTCGGGCCGGGGCGCGCCTTCCATGCCGTGAGCAAAGCCGTGCAGGAACGCAATCCCCGCAAGGGCGAGCCACAGCCCGGCACCGGGTGCCGTGCGGCGCCAGAGGAAGAACCCCAGCACCGGCAGGCCGAGCAGCAGCAGACCGTCGATGGCGGCCTGCGGCCCCAGCGCGACGCCAGCCAGCAGACCAGACAGAAAGGCGCCGACAAACCCGGCGCCCAGCGCCAACCGCCGGCGGGCCAGCCGGCCGATGACGATCCCGGCGAGGAGCAGGGACAACAGGTGATCGAGCCCGCTCAGCGGATGCCGAAATCCGGCCAGGAAGCCGTCCGCCGGCGTCGGCGCACCGTGCGCCAGGGCCAGGGAGGAGACCGGCAGCATCAGCAGGGCCACAACGAATCGCAACAGTGAACGGGACATGACGGGATTTCCTCCTGTTTTCGAATGTTACTGGATCCGGACCTCGACCAGGGGTTCGCCGTCGGGATCCACCACGTGGACCGCACAGGCGATGCAGGGATCGAAACTGTGGATGGTACGCAGGATCTCCAGCGGCTGTTCGGGATCGTGCAGCCGGTGGCCGCGCAAGGCCGCTTCGTAGGGCCCCCGCTGGCCCTGCCCATCCCGCGGGCCGGCGTTCCAGGTGCTGGGCACGACGGCCTGGTAGTTGGCGATGCGCCCGTCGCGGATCACGATCCAGTGGGCCAGCGCTCCGCGCGGGGCTTCCGTATAGCCCACGCCACGGGCCTCCTGCGGCCAGGTCTCCGGTGCCCACTGGCGTTCGTTGAAGGTTTGCAGATCGCCGGCGCGGATGTTGGCCAGCAACCGATCCAGCCAGCCCTGCATGGCATCGGCGAAGATCTTGCTTTCGAGGGTGCGGGCCGCGGTACGCCCGAGCGTGGAGAACAGCCCTTCGATCGGCAGATCCAGCGTGTGCAGGGTCTGCCCGACCAGTTCCCGGGTCTGCGCGTGTCCATGGGCATACATCACCAGCAGCCGGGCCAGCGGCCCCACTTCCATGGGCTTGCCCTTCCAGCGCGGGGACTTGAGCCAGGAATAGGCCTGTGCCACGTCGAGATGGTCGTAGGGCGGTTGCGGTCCCGTGTAGTGCAGTGCCGTCTCCCCCTTCCAGGGGTGCAGGCCCTGCTCCCTGCCGCCGCTGTAGTCATACCAGGAATGGCTGACGTATTCGGTGATCTGGCGTTCGTCCTCCAGATCCACTTCGTGCAGGGTGGACAGATCCCGATCCAGGATCACGCCGCGGGGCACCAGCAGGCTGGCCAGATCGCCCGGATCCTGATCGGGGAAATCCCCATAGGCGAGAAAGTTGCCCACGCCTTCGCCCTGCCCGGCCCAGTCCCTGTAGAAGCCGGCGATGGCCAGGGTGTCGGGCAGATAGACCTGATCGACGAACTGGCGCATCTCGTCGATCACGTTCTGCACGATGGCCAACCCCGTGTCGTTGAGCGCCGTGCCGCCGCCCCCGCCGCCGGGCCCGGTGCTGATGGCGCAGGGCACGCCGCCGACCAGGAAGTTGGGATGGGGATTCTTGCCGCCGAAGATGGTGTGCAGCTTGACCACGTTGCGTTGCCAGGCCAGGGCTTCGAGATAATGGGCCACCGCCATCAGGTTGGCTTCCGGCGGCAGCCGGTAGGCCGGATGCCCCCAGTAGCCGTTGGCGAAGATCCCGAGCTGGCCCGACTCGACGAAGGTCTTGAGCTTCTGCTGCATGTCGCGGAAGTAGCCGGGCGAGGATTTGGCATAACCGCTGATCGACTGGGCCAGCGCCGAGGTGGCTTTCGGATCGGCCTTCAGGGCGGAGACCACGTCCACCCAGTCGAGCGCGTGCAGGTGGTAGAAGTGCATCACGTGATCGTGCACGAACTGGGCGGCGATCATCAGGTTGCGGATGAGCTGGGCGTTGGGCGGGATGGGATAGTCCAGCGCGTCTTCCACCGCACGGATGGAGGCGATGCCGTGCACCAGCGTGCAGACCCCGCAGATCCGCTGGGCGAAGGCCCAGGCATCGCGCGGATCCCGGCCGCGCAGGATGATCTCGATCCCTCGCACCATGGTTCCGGAGGACCAGGCATCGGCGATGGTCTCACCGTCCATCTGCGCCTCGATGCGCAGGTGGCCCTCGATGCGGGTGACGGGATCGACGACGATGCGTTCACTCATGTTGCGTCTCCTCGTCCGGCGGTGCCAGGTTTTCGGCCAGCAGCTCGGCCATGCCGACGATCTCCAGCGCCATCTCCCGGGCCTCGATGCCATCCTCCAGCACCGCCCGGCAGTTGGCGCAGGCGGTGACCACCTTGCGCGCACCGGTGGCATCGAACTGGCGTTTCTTCATGGCGAAGGCCCGATTGCGCAACGCGTCCGCATCGGGGTTGGCGCTGACCCCGCCCCCGCCGCCACAACACCAGTTCCACACCCCGGCGCAATCCATCTCCTCGAACGCCTCGGCCGCCATGTCGAGCAGATGCCGTGGCTCGTCGATGAGCCCGCCGCGGCGCACCAGTTGACAGGGATCGTGGAAGGTCAGCTTTTCCCGGTGCTTGCCGGCCAGGGTGAGCCGCCCGTCCCGGCGCAGTTCGTCGAACAGCTCCAGCAAGTGCACGACGCGGAAGCGGTAGGGCCGCCCGATCAGGTTGGGCCCGTCCCAGCGCAGGGTGGTGTAGGCATGCCCGCACTCGGGACTGATGACTGTCTTCACCCCCAGTTTCTCGGCCGTCTCGACGATGCGCAGCAACAGTTCCCGCGCCAGATCCGAAGAACCGATCTGGATGCCGGCATTGGTCGCCTCGTAGCCTTCGCTGGCGAGCGTCCAGGACAGGCCGGCGCGGTGGAAGATGCGCGCCATGGCGGCGATGCTCTCGGGATAGAGCATGTATTCGTTGGCGGAGAGCACCAGCAGGTAGTCGGCGCCTTCACGATCGAAGGGCACTTCGATGCCCTCTTCCTTCTCCAGCGAGGCGATGATTTTCGCCAGGGCGGGATAGCGCACCCCCATCGGGCTGCCGGTGGTCAAGGCCCGGTAGGTGGTGGTCTTCAAGCCCTCGGGGGCATGGCCCGCGGCCACCATGCCTTCCCGCGCCTTGCGGATCATGTAGGTGATGTCGTTGCCCACGGGACAGACCAGCGAACAGCGCCCGCAGAGGGTGCAACTGTCGTAGAGCAGCGACTGCCATTCGGCCAGCTCGGCCTCGTCGGGGGGCGGCAGGAGGCCGAGCCGGGCCAGCAGCCGGCCCCACAGGGTGTATTCACGTTGCCAGATCCGCCGCAGGGGTTCGAGCTTGTGGATCGGCGTATAGCGCGGATCACCGGTCTCCACGTGAAAATGGCAGGCCCCGGCGCACAGGCCGCAGTGCACGCAACTGTTGAAGAAACTGGCGATCGGCGCATCGATGCCGGCCGCAAGCGTGGTCAGGCCGTTTTGCAGCGAGACGCTCATACCTTCACTCCCCGCCGCCCGGCCATCTGGCCGGTGTACCAGCGCGAGAACCACAGGGTGAAGCCGTGCATCAGCCTGGTGAACGGCAGGCTGGCCAGCAGCACTTCGACACTGAGGATGTGCAGCACCAGCAGGGTGTTGTATTCCCCCAGCAGACGGTGATAGGCCAGGTAACCGGTGAGCACCGGCAGGAAGGTGATCGCCAGGGCATACCAGTCATTGAAGCGCGAGAGGAAGCGCCGGACCGGATCGGTGAGGCGAAACCAGAACGCCAGCAGCAGGGCGGCCAGGGTGATCAGCGTCACGCCGTCCACGAGCCCGGCCGCGAGCCCCGGCCAGGACAAGCCGGTCACGGCCTCGATCAGCAGGATGTGCGGCACGAAGAAGAACACGACGAGGAACAGGCCGAGGTGAAAGACATAGCCGGTCAGGAATTCGATCCGGCGATAGCGCACGCAGGCCGAAGACGGCAGCACACTGCGGGTGAGAATCGTGCGCCAGCCGTACCCGCCGCTGTGGGCGACCCGCGGTTCGCTCAGATCCGGCTTGCGGCCGAGCAGCAGCATCTCGACCAGGCGCACCCCCACCCCGATCACCAGAATCGAAAGCGACAGGACCAGCCCCGGCCCACGCACCCAGGCCAGCATCTCCATGGTGTTCATCATCCCTCTCCCCCTTTCACGTCGTCGGCGGCGAGGGGCTGGCGGCGGCGCTCGGCACGGGCCTTGCGCAGGCGGTTGGCCAGACCGGCCGCGGCGCCGGCCGCCACGCCGACGCCGATCGCCGGCACGACCCATTTCGCCACGTCCACGGGGGGCGCGGTCAGGGCCTGGTAGAAACTGCCGGCATCCCAGAAATCCGGCTCCGAACAGCCCAGGCAGGGATGTCCCGACTGGATGGGAAAGCTGGTGCCCTGGTTCCATTTCTCCGTGGCGCAGGCGTTGCGGGTGGTCGGCCCCTTGCAGCCGAGCTTGTACAGGCACCAGCCGTTGCGCGCCCCTTCATCGTCAAACTGCTCGGCGAACAGATTGCGATCGTAGAACGGCCGGCGATAGCAGCGGTCGTGAATGGTCTGCCCATAGAACACCGTCGGCCGACCCAGGTCATCCAGTTCCGGCACCCGGCCGAAGGTCAGCACATGGGCGATGACGCCGCTGATCACCACCGGGATGGGCGGACAGCCCGGCACGTTGACGATGGTCCGATCGGCGAGGATCTCGCTCACCGGCACCGCGCCGGTGGGATTGGGCCGGGCATGGGGCAGACCACCGTAGGCCGCGCAGGTGCCGACCGAGACAATGGCCGCGGCACCGGCCGCAGTCTCCCTGAGCATGTCGAGATTGCTGATCCCGGCGATGGTGGAATAGACGCCGCCCTCGGCCACGGGAATCGAACCTTCCACCACCAGGATGTACTTGCCCCGGTTCGCTTCCATCGACTGACGGCGCGCGTCTTCGGCGTGGCGGCCGGCGGCGGCCTGCAGGGTGTGATGGTAGTCCAGGGAGAGGACGTTGAAGATCAGGTTCTCGAGGGTGGGGCTGAAGGAACGGGTCAGCGATTCGGTGCAGGCGGTGCACTCCTGGAAGGAGAGCCAGATCACCGCCGGCCGCCGGGCCCGCTCCAGGGCCTCGGCGATGCGTGGCGCCATGGCCGGCGGCAGGGCCAGCAGCGAAGCCAGCCCGGCGCAGTATTTCAGGAAACTGCGCCGGCTGATCCCCTGCTGGCGCAGCCGTTCGAGCAGATCCGCTTCATCGGCCATCGTCCCCTCCTGTCGCCCCGCCCGTCCATTCCGCGAGCTGTTCGCGCAGGGCGACGCCTGCCTCGCGCATGTCGCGCGGATCGCTTTTCAGGATCGCCGGGCAGGGCGTCACCTCGATGAACTCGGCGATCGTCTCCCCGGCCGGATCCGCATGCCGCACCCACCATACCCCGGCCAGGCGCGTCTCGGTCACCCGCGTCTCGCCCAGGGCGTCGATCACGGCCACCACTTCGCCATCGCCGAGCACGGTCTTCAGAACCTCACGCTCCCCCGGCAGCAGGGGCAGGCCGCGCAGATCGATGCTTCCCGGCGCCCCCTCCTCGGCCAGCGCCGTGAGCAGACTGGCGATCTCGTGCAACAGGGCCAGGACGTTGCCGGAAAGGCCATCGGACGGCGGCACCGTAATCCCCGGCACGGCGATGTCCTGCAGGGAACTCATTGCCAGGCCGCGAGCAGGGTCCGGGCCTGTTCGCAGGCCCGGGGAATGGCCGCGGCCACCTCCGGCGACGGCACAGGCGACCAGTCCACGGAACGGGGCCGGATCCCGATCAGGGCCCGGGGCGCGGGCAGGGCATCGAGCAGGCGCACCATGTCCAGCAGTTCGGCCAGCCCCACCTCGTGCACGCTGCTGCAGGGATGCCTGGCCACGAAGTCGTCCATGGCCTCATCGACGAAGACCCGCACCGTGCCTGCCGGCGCGTCGAAGCGGGCGGCGTCGATCACGATCAGGCGCGCCGCTTCTCCCAGCACCTCGGTGAGCGGAAAGCTGAGGGTACCGCCATCGACGAACCGGCAGTCCTGCCGGGGGGACCGGGTTCGCAGGGCCTCCATCGCCAGCAGGCCGGCGCCGTCATCGCCGCGCAGGGGATTGCCCAGGCCGAGGATCACGGTCGGAGGCATGCCACCGCTCCACCACGAAAAAGAATGCAGCCAGACACCATTGCCGTCCCCCTGCCGTCGTCGATTCAGCAAATGGCCTGTCGGCCGATGTGCCGGGAAAAACGGTCTTTCCTGTTTCTGTCTATCCTTAAAAAGTAAACCACGGCAGCGCAAATGCAAGGTTGACGGAAGGCAGACGCGGGTGTTTACTGACCTGCATCAGTTGCGATTGCGGAGCCGGCCATGTGCCTCGCCATTCCCATGCGCATCGTCGCCATCGACGGTTTCCTGGCCCGTTGCGAGGCCAGGGGGGTGGAACGGGAGGTCAGCCTGTTCCTGATGCAGGAGACGGATCTGGCGCCCGGCGATCACGTGATGGTGCACGTGGGCTACGCCATCCAGAAGATCAGCGAGGCCGACGCGGCGGAAGCCTGGGCGCTGTACGACGAGATGCTCGAAACCCTGGACGGCGAGGCCGGAGCCCCCCGTGCATGAACTGGCGGTATGCCAGGGCCTGCTGCGACAGGTGGGCGCCCTGGCCCGCGAGCACCATGCCGGGCGGGTCACGCGGATCGTCCTGCAGATCGGCCCGCTGTCGGGCGTGGAAGCGGATCTGCTGCGGGAAGCCTTCCCGCTGGCGGCCGCGGACAGCGTGGCGGCCGGGGCGGAACTGATCATCGAGCAGACGAGGGTCCGGGTGCGCTGCGACACCTGCGGCGCCGAGAGCGACGCGGCGGCCAACCGGCTGCTGTGCGGCGCCTGCGGCGACTGGCACACCCGCCTGGTCGGCGGCGACGAGCTGTTGCTGGCCAGCGTGGAACTGGATCGGGAGAGCGAACATGTGTGACACCTGCGGCTGCAACCTCACCCCCGGCAACCGGCATCTGGTCGAGTCCGGCGGCCGGCTTTCCCACACCGCCGAAGGCCGGGAGGCGGTCACCGTCCTGCGCAGCCTGCTGTCGGAGAACGATGTCACCGCCCGCCACAACCGCGCCCACTTCGATCGCCACGGGGTGCTGGCCGTCAACCTCATGTCCTCGCCGGGCGCCGGCAAGACCGCGCTGCTCGAGGCCACCCTCGCGGCCCTCTCGGCGGATCTGCGCATCGGCGTGATCGAGGGCGATCTGGAAACCGAGAACGATGCCGAGCGGATCCGCGCCCACGGCATCCCCGCCGTGCAGATCACCACCGGCTCGGCCTGCCATCTGGATGCCCACATGGTGCACGACGCCGTGCATCAACTGCCGCTGGCGGAACTCGATCTGCTGTTCATCGAAAACGTGGGCAACCTGGTCTGTCCCGCCAGCTTCGATCTGGGCCAGCATCACAACGTCACCCTGCTCTCGGTGACCGAGGGCGACGACAAGCCGGCCAAGTATCCGGTGATGTTCCGCGCCGCCGACCTCATGCTCCTGACCAAGACCGATCTGCTCGCGGTGCTCGACGACTTCGACCCGCAGGCTGCCGAACGGCACCTGCGCCACCTCGCCTCCGAGGCCCCCGTCCTGCCGCTGTCCGCCCGCACGGGGCAGGGCCTCGATGCCTGGCTCGCCTGGCTGCAGGCCCGCCTTGCCGAGCAGCGTGCCCGCCGCGCGGCCGGCGAGAGCCGCCAACCTGCCCTCCCGCCCGACGGCGCCACCCGGCCCGCCCGGGAGGGCTGAATGCCCCGCCGCTCCGCGCAGGCCTGGCTGGACGCCCTGCACGCGCTCCCGCCGCCGCCCCGCTTCCGGATCATGAACGTGTGCGGCGGCCACGAGCGCGCCATCAGCCGCGCCGGACTGCGCAGCCTGATGCCGGCGGGCATCGAACTGATCCCCGGCCCCGGCTGCCCGGTCTGCGTCTGCCCCGAGGAGGACATCCACCAGGCGATCCAGCTCGCCCTGCACGAAGAGGTGATCCTGGTCGCCTTCGGCGACATGCTGCGGGTCCCGGTCAACGTGCCCCGATCCCGGCCCCGCTCGCTGGAAGCGGCCCGTGCCGCCGGGGCCGACGTGCGCCCCATCGCCTCGCCCCGCGACGCCCTGCGCATGGCCCGCGCGGAACCGGATCGCGAGGTGGTGTTCTTCGCCGCCGGCTTCGAGACCACCATGGCCCCGGTAGCCGCCATGGTCCTCGAAGGCCTGCCGAACAATCTCTCGCTCCTGCTCAGCGGCCGGCGCACCTGGCCGGCGGTAGCCATGCTTCTGGAAACCGGGGAAACCGCCTTCGACGCCCTGGTGGCGCCCGGCCACGTCTCGGCGGTGATGGGTCCGGAGGAGTGGGACTTCGTCGCCACCGACCACGGCCTGCCGGTGGCGGTGGCCGGCTTCGAGAGCGCCAGCCTGCTGGCCGCGTTCCATGCCGTGCTCCGCCAGCGAAGCGCAGGAGCGGCGCGGCGCGAGAATACCTATCCCGAAGTGGTCCGGCCCGGCGGCAATCCCGGCGCGCGGCGCTGCCTCGAAACCGCCTTCGAGATCGTCGACGGCAACTGGCGCGGGATCGGCACCATCCCGGAATCGGGCTACGCGCTGCGCCCCGCCTTCGCCGCGCACGATGCCCGCCGCCGCTTTCCCGAACACGCCGCGCCGGATCGCCGCCGCGCCGGCGAGATGCCCGCCGGCTGCGACTGCGCCCGCGTGGTCCTCGGCCGGATCTATCCCGATCAATGCCGCCTCTACGGCCGCGCCTGCCAGCCCCGCCATCCGGTCGGCCCGTGCATGGTCTCCGACGAAGGCGCCTGCCGGATCTGGTGGAGCAGCGGAGTTCGGCAAACCGAGGTGGCGAATGCCGAAAAAACCCCCTCAACGCTGTAGGCCGGGTCAAGCGAAGCGGACCCGGCGATGGCAGACATCTTCGCATGACCGCAGTGGAAAGAACGCAGAGAGCGCGGAGACGCAGAGGACGCAGAGGTTTGATGGGCTTTCTGTCGCCGAGGCCTGACGACGACAAGCCTCTCGCTCGCCGCCTGCGCCTGACCGGGCGGGTGCAGGGGGTGGGCTTCCGGCCCTTCGTGTACCGGCTGGCCAAGGCGCTGGGCGTGCGCGGCTGGGTGCAGAACCGGCTGGGGGAGGTGGTGATCCAGGCGCAGGGCCCGGCGGCGGTTCTCGAGAGCTTCCAGCGGGATCTGCTGGCCAAGGCCCCGCCGCTGGCGCGACCGGAGCTGGCCCGGGTCGAAGCGGTGGCAGCGGAAGGCGCCAGCGGATTCACGATCCGCGACAGCGAGGCCCGGGAGGCGGTGCAGGTTCACGTGCCGCCCGATCTCGACGTCTGCCCCGACTGCCTGCGCGAGCTGCACGATCCGCAAAACCGCCGCCATCGCTATCCCTTCATCAACTGCACCCAGTGCGGTCCCCGCTACACTCTCGTCGAACACCTGCCCTGGGATCGGCCCAACACCGCCATGGCCGGCTTCGCCCTGTGCCCGGCCTGCCGGGCCGAATACACCGATCCCGCCAACCGGCGCTTTCATGCCGAACCCGTCGCCTGTCCCGACTGCGGCCCACGGCTGACGTTCACCGACGGGAACACGCATGACAGCGGGGAAGCCGCCCTGCAGGCGGCCGCGGAGCGGATCGCCGCGGGACGGATCGTGGCGGTGAAGGGCATCGGCGGCTATCACCTGATCTGCGATGCCACCAGCGAGGCCGCCGTGCGCCGCCTGCGTGCGCGCAAGGCCCGGCCCCACAAGCCGCTGGCCGTGATGTTCCCGCAGCAGGGTGCGGATGGCCTGGCCGCCATCCGCGCCTGCGCCCGGCTCTCGCCCGTCGAGGCCGAAGCCCTGCGCTCGCCGGCCCGGCCCATCGTCCTCCTGGCGCGCCGCGCCGGGGCCCCGCTGGCCGCGACGGTGGCGCCGGGCATGGATCGGCTCGGCGCCTTCCTTCCCTACAGCCCGCTGCATCATCTGCTGCTCGCGGCCCTGGATCGGCCGCTGGTCGCCACCTCCGGCAACATCAGCGGCGAGCCGGTGATCACCGATCCCGAGGAGGCCGAGATCCGGCTCGGCACGGTGGCCGATGCCTTCCTGCATCACGACCGGCCGATCCTGCGGCCGGTGGACGACAGCGTGTTGCAGGAAGCCGGGGGCGCAATCCGCCCCCTGCGCATCGGCCGGGGGCTCGCTCCCCTCGAGCTGTCCCTCCCGGTACCTATCGACCGCCCCACCCTGGCGGTGGGCGGGCACATGAAGAACACCGTGGCCCTGGCCTGGGACGATCGCCTGGTGATCTCGCCCCACATCGGCGATCTCGATTCGCCCCGCGCGCAATCCGTCTTTGCCCGCACCATCGCCGATCTGCAGTCACTCTACCGGGTGCGGGCGGAGCAGGTGGTGGCCGATGCCCATCCCGGCTATGCCAGCACCCGCTGGGCGAAGGACTGCGGCCTGCCGCTGCGCACTGTCTTCCACCACCACGCCCATGCGGCCCTGCCCGCCCTCGAACGGCCGGAGGTGGCGCGCTGGCTGGTGTTCACCTGGGATGCCGTGGGCCTGGGGGAGGACGGCCGACTGTGGGGCGGCGAGGCCCTGCTCGGCCGCCCCGGCACCTGGCAACGGGTGGCGAGCTTTCGCCCCCTGCATCCGCCCGGCGGCGATCGTGCCGGCCGCGAACCCTGGCGCAGCGCCGCCGCCCTGTGCTGGGCCGCCGGTCGCGACTTCACCCCGCCCGTCGATCCCCAACTGGCCCGCGCCGCCTGGGCGCGGCGCCTCAACTGTCCCGCCACCTCCGCCGCCGGGCGCCTGTTCGATGCCGCTGCCGCCCTGCTGGGGCTGGTGGCAAAGGCGAGCTTCGAGGGCCAGGGCCCCATGTGGCTGGAAGCGGCCTGCGCCGAGGCCCCGCTGCCGGAAGCGCCCGCCCTGCCGCTGCACGAACACGACGGCCGCCTCGAAGCCGACTGGGAACCGCTGCTGGCCCCCCTCGGCGATCCGGACCGCAGCCTGGCCGAGCGCGCCGCGCTGTTCCACGCCACCCTGGCCGCCACGCTCCTCGCCCAGGCCAGCACCCTGCGCCGGCGCCACGGCGAATTCACCGTGGGCCTCGCCGGCGGCGTGTTCCAGAACCGCCGCCTCGCCGAAACCGTGCTCGCGCAGCTTGCGGCCGCCGGCTTCGACGCCCACCTGCCAGGAACCCTGCCCGTCAACGATGGCGGACTGAGTGCCGGCCAGATCCGGGAATGTCTGCCCGTCCCGCCCGCCTGATCCTCTGATCGGAAAACCGCTCGCTTGCCGAATCCGGCATCGAGGCAAGCCCTTGCCTGTCGCTATGACTTGTCGCATAGCGCCAAAGCGCCATTTCCCGGTATCGGGAATGGGTCTATTCTTTGCGCCAGCCTCATACCTTTTCCTGATCCAAAACAACAACCAGAACCATGAAAACTTCTGCCAGCCCCTTCCTGACGCTGTTCGCTCTTGCCACATCCCTGCTGCTCACCGGCTGCGGTGGCGGCTCGGGAAATGCCCACACTGGCAGCGTCGCGGCCCTGCAAGTGGTTTCGAGCAACCCCAGCGACGGCCAGACCCGGGTCGACACCGGCACGGCCATCACGGTCGGCTTCTCCGCCACGCTCGACCCGGCCACGATCAACGTCAGCAGTTTCCGGCTCGATGGCCCCTCCGGCCCCATCGTCGGCACCGTTTCGTTGGACCCGGCGGGCACCACCGCCACCTTCACTCCGGATAGTGCCCTGCCGAACCAGGGGCACTTCATCGTCACCCTGACCACGGCCATCCGGTCGACGACCGGACAGTCCCTGTCCGCCGATCACCTCATCCGCTTCAGCACCGCTCCCTGGACGCGCCAGGAAGGCACGGCGGGTGACGAGGCCGGCCGCGCCGTGGCCGCCGACGCCCAGGGCAACCTCTACGTGGCCGGTTACACCACGGGCGCCCTGAACGGACAGCGCCAATTTGGTGGCCGGGACATGTTCGTCATCAAGCACGACCCGAGCGGTCAGGTGCTGTGGACACGCCAGTTTGGTACCGCTGCCGATGACGAAGCCGCCGCCCTGGCCATCGATGCCGCCGGAAACCTCATCGTGGCCGGCACCACCGGCGGCACCTTTCCCGGCCAGACCAGCGCTGGCGGGACCGATGGGGTCATCCTCAGGCTCGACGCCGACGGCGCGCTTCTCGACACCCTCCAGTTCGGCACCGGCGGCGACGACACCGCCGAAGCCCTGGCCATCGCCGGCAACGGAAACCTCATCGTGACCGGCAAGACGACCGCTGCCTTCATCGGCAACAACTCGGGCGGCACGGATGCCTACATCCAGGCTTTCGATACCCAGGGCAATGTTCTCTGGACCGATCAACTCGGCTCCAGCGCACAGGACAGCGGCAATGCCCTGGCCATCGACGGCACCGGCAACGTCTATCTCGCCGGGACCACCGGCGGCAGCCTCGACGGCGATACCATCACGCTTTCCTTCAACGACATCTTCCTGGCCGCCTACGAACCAAACGGAACGCGGTCCTGGCTGCGACAGTTGCGCACCCTGCCGCCGGACACCACGGCCTCCCTGAGCAACGAATCGGCCCGCGCCCTGGCCATCGATGGCGGCGGCAATCTCTACATCGCCGGGGATCGGCTTTCATTCTCCGCCACCAGTGGCCTGGACATGCTGCTGGTCAAGTGCGACTCCCTCGGCAATCCCGTCTGGGCCAAAACCTTCGGCACCGCAGACGACGATCGTCTCAATGGCCTGTTTCTCGACGCTCAGGGCAACCTGTTTGCGGCCGGACAGAGTGTCGGCGCCTACGCCGGCACCTCCGCCGGGCTCGACGACATCGTGGTCGAGAAACGCAATGCGACCGGCAACCTCCTGTGGCGTCGGCAGATGGGCAGCCCTGCCGCCGATCTGGCCAATGGGCTGACCCTGACCGCCAATGGCGACCTCGTCGTCACCGGTCTGACCGGCGCCAGCCTCGACGGCAATCCTGCGCTGGGCGGCGACGATCTGTTTCTGCTTCGCTACGCGCCCGACGGCAGCCTCTATTGACGACCGGTGTGCGAGGCTTTGGAGGTATCGCCAGTTTCGCTGACGCCAGGACATCGACACTGCCGGCAACGGGAAACCGCGTTTTTCCATTCCGGGGTCTAAAGGCTCGGGCCCGGCTTTTTCAACGGTCGGCCCGGCGACAACGCGCCGTTTGCGTTCCCACCGGCCTGCCGCCTACCATGGCCGCATGGAACACGACCACATCACCCTCGCCCACGGCAACGGCGGGCGTTTCATGCGCGAGCTGATCGACGGGCTGTTCGTCCGCCATCTGGGCAACCCCTGCCTCGACACCGACCGCGATGCCGCGCTGCTGCCGCCGCTGGAGGGGCCGCCGGTGATGACCACCGACGGTTTCACCGTCCACCCCCTGGAGTTTCCCGGGGGCGACATCGGTTCGCTGGCGGTGCACGGCACCCTCAACGATCTGGCGGTGGCCGGAGCCGAACCGCGCTGGCTGAGCCTCAACGCCTTCATCGAGGAGGGCCTGGAAATCGCCCTGCTCGACCGGCTCGTCGCCAGCCTGGCGAAGGCCGCGCGCGAGGCCGGCGTGGCGGTGGTCACCGGCGACACCAAGGTGGTGCCCCGCGGCCAGGGGGCCGGGCTCTATCTGGCCACCACCGGCATCGGGGTGAAGGATCCGCAGCTCGATCCGGGCATGGGGCGCATCCGTGCCGGGGACCGGATCCTGGTGAGCGGCCCGGTGGGCGATCACGGCACTGCCGTGATGCTGGCCCGCGAGGACTTCGGCCTGCGCGGCGATCTGCGCTCGGATGCCGCCTGCGTGCTGCCCCTGACCCGGGCCCTGCGCGGCCTGCCGGGCGTGCGTTTCCTGCGCGACCCCACCCGTGGCGGGCTGGCCGCAGTGCTGCACGAGGTGGCCCGGGCCACCGGGCTGGGCGTTGCCATCCAACAGGCCGCCGTGCCGGTGCGCGAGTCGGTCGAGGCCGTGTGCGAGATTCTCGGTTACGATCCCTGGCACCTCGCCTGCGAGGGCCGGGTGGTGGCGGTGGTGGCGCCGGCCGAGGCCGAGATGGCCCTGGCGGCCTGGCAGGCCCTGCCCCAGGGGCGTGAAGCCGCGCTGATCGGCGAACTGCGCGACGGCGGCGGCGTCGTATTGCACACCCCCCTGGGCGGGCAGCGGATCCTCGAGGAACTGGAGGACGATCCCCTGCCGCGGATTTGTTGATCCGCCGCGCCTCGTGGTGCTTGTCGTGAGCCATCCGCTGGGTCACAATGTCGCCCTCATGCGCAACTTCATCATCCATCTGCTGCTGTTCTTCCTGCTCACCGGCAATTTCGCCTGGGCGATGGACAGCGTCGTCTCCAGCCTGTCCCCGGCCGACGAGCCGACCCTGCAGGCGTTCGACGAAGATGGCGGACAGGGCAACGGCCATGCCGGTACCCCCTGCAACCACTGGTGCCATGGCGGCGGTGCGCACCTGACCGCCCTGGCCACCCCGGCCGCCGCCGGCCTGCCACGTGCCGGCCAGACCCTGCACAGTGAAGCACGGCGGCCGGTACTGCAGAACAAGGCCACCCCGCCCAACCCCCCTCCCATTTCCTGACCGCCGGATCCGCGGATATTCCCCGTTCCCGTGGACGGGGCGGCGTGCCCGCGAGCGTCTGCGCTCGGGTTCGCGCCGATTCGCCCAACGTGATTGCGCTGTGGCACGGCACGCCGCCTGCCCGCGCGCCCAACTCCGCTGTCGAGGAAATCCCAAGCCATGTTTCGTCCATTTCAAACCCTGATTCGTCTGTCGCTGGCGGGCGCCCTGCTGTGGCCATTGCAGGTCACCGCCGGCCCCCTCGCCATCACCCCGACCGCGCCGCCCGAACTGCGCCAGCGCATCCTTGCCATCATTGCCGAACATCCACGGCTGCGTGCGGCCCGGGCCGAGCTGGAACAGGCCCGCGCCAAGCTGCGCGGCGCCGGCCAGGCCGTCTACAACCCCGAACTGGCGCTGGACGCCGAACGGGCCGGGGCCGACACCCGCACCCTACAGCTGAGCCAGACCCTGGATCTGGGCGATCAGCGCGGGGCCCGCACGGCGGTGGCCAGGGCCGAACTGCGCCGCGCCACGGCCCGCCACACAAGGCAATGGTTGCGCCTCGCCCGGGACCTGCTCGAGACCCTGGCCGAGGACACCACCCGCCAGGCCCTGGCCCGGCTGGCCGATCAGCGCCTGAAACTCATGCAGGACTTCACCGACATCGCCGAACGCCGCTACCGGGCGGGTGATCTCGGTCAGGTGGAACTGGAACTGGCCCGCCTGGCCTACAGCGAGGCGCTGATGACCCAGGCCACGGCCCTGGCGGAGGCGGCGGCCACGCGGGAACGACTGCGGGCGCTGTTCCTGGGCCGCCTCGATCGCCTGCCGGCCCTGCCCGAATCCCTGCCGACGCCGAGCCTGCCCGAATCCCTGCCCGACTTCGTGCGCCGCCTGCCGGAGATGGTCGCCATCGAGGCCGAGGTGGCCGCGGCCCGCGAGGCTGTGAACCTGCGCCGCGCCGAACGAAGCTGGGATCCAACCCTCGCCGTGCGCGGCGGCCGGGAGGATCGGGAAAACCTGATCGGCGCCACTCTCACCCTCCCCCTCAAGGTGCGCAATCCCTTGCGTGCCGAAGTGGAGGCGGCACACCAGGCGCGGATCGCCGCCGAGCAGCGAGCCCAGCAGGCTTTCCGCGACCTCCAGGCGCGCCTGCGTTCGGTCACCGCCCGCTACCGCCTGCTGCGCACCGCCTGGTCCGACTGGCAACGGGCGGGCCAGCGCAGCGTCACCCGCCAGCTCCAGCTCATCCGCCGCCTCTGGCAGGCGGGCGACATGAGCACCGCCGAATACCTGATGCAACTGAAACAGGCCCTGGAAACCCGTGCCGCCGGTCTCGAGCTGCGGGGCCGCCTCTGGCAAAGCGGCTTCGCCTGGCTCGATGAAACCGCCACCCTCGACGACTGGCTCGACAAAAAGGAATCCGACTGACATGAAAAACGCACTACCCCTGATCCTGCTGCTGGCCCTGCTGGGCGCCGGCTGCAATGCCGCAAACGACGACGACACCGCCCATGCCGATCATGGCGACGAGGCCAGCCATGCCCGCGACGAACACGACCGCCAGGGAGAGGCGGAAACGGCGCACGCCGAATCCGCCGGCGTGGTGCACCTGTCTCCCGCCCAGATGGCGGCCGCCGGGATCCGTGTCGAGCCCCTGGAACCGCGCCCGCTGCCGGCCATCATCCACGCCCCGGGCGAGGTGCGGCTCAATGCCTACCGCACCGTCAACATCACGCCGCGCATCGCCGCCCAGGTGGTGGCCCGCCACGCCCGACTCGGTGACGAAGTGCAAGCCGGTCAGCCGCTGGTGACTCTCTCCAGCGTGGAGATGGCCGAGGCCCAGGGCGCCCTGCTGGTGGCGGCCCGGGAATGGCAGCGGGTGAAACAGCTCGGCCGCAAGGTGGTCTCCGCCCGCCGTTATACCCAGGCACGGGTCGATTACGAGCAGGCACTGGCCAGGGTGCGGGCCTATGGCATGCGCCAGGCCGAGATCGACGCCCTGCTCGCCGGTCGCGGCAACGGGCCCGACGGCACCTTCCGGCTCGTCTCGCCCCAGGCCGGTCGGGTGCTGCACGACGATTTCATCGTCGGCCAGCGGGTCGAACCGGGTACGGTGCTGATGGTGATCGCCGACGAGTCGGTGATGTGGGTCGAGGCCCGGGTCAAGCCGGAGGAAGCCGCGCGCATCGCCGTGGGCACGCCGGCGCGGATCCGCGTGGGTGAGCAAAGCCTGCCGGCCCGGGTGATCCAGATCCACCATGCCCTCGACGAAACCACGCGCACCCTCGCGGTGCGCCTGGAAGTGGCGAACCGCGAGGATCGCCTGCATCCGGGCCTGTTCGTCAGCGTGGCCATTCCCACCCGGGATCGCAGGCCGGTCCTGGCCCTGCCCGAGGAGGCCGTACTGCGCAGTCCCGACGGCGACTGGCAGGTGTTCGTGCAACAGGAAGCGCCGGGCGCGTTCCGCGCCGTGGAAGTGAAACGCCTGCGGGTGAGCGACGGGCTGGCCGTGATCGACGGCCTGGCCCCGGGCACTCCCGTGGTCACCGCCGGCGCCTTCTTCCTCCAGTCGGAGTTGGCCAAGAGCGGTTTCGAAACCCACAACCACTGATCCGGCCACCTGCGAGGACGCCACGATGCTCAACAAACTGATCGATGTCGCGGTCGGCAGCCGGCTGCTGGTGCTGCTGGCCCTGATCGCCATCCTCTTCGGCGCCGGCCTGATCCTGCCGCGCCTGAATCTCGATGCCTTCCCCGACGTGACCAACGTGCAGGTCACCATCAACACCGAAGCGCCCGGCCTGGCCGCCGAGGAAGTGGAACAGCTCATCACCTTCCCGGTGGAAGCGGTGATGTACGCCCTGCCCGACGTGGAAGAGGTGCGTTCCATCTCCAAGACCGGCCTGTCGGTGATCACCGTGGTGTTCAGGGAAGGCACCGATATCTACTTCGCCCGGCAACTGGTCTTCGAACGGCTGCAGGCCGCCCGGGAACAGATCCCGGAAGGAGTGGGCACGCCGGTCATGGGGCCGAACACCTCCGGCCTCGGCCAGGTGTTCCAGTACATGATCCGCGCCACCGAGCCCGGCCGCTACGACGCCATGACCCTGCGCAGTCTCAACGACTGGGTGGTCAAGCTGCTGATCATGCCGGTCGCTGGCGTCACCGACGTGCTCTCCTTCGGCGGCGAAGTGCGCCAATACCAGGTCCTGCTGGATCCGCAGCGCCTGCTGGCCTTCGATCTCCGTCCCCGCGACGTGACCGAGGCCATCGAGGCCAACAACCGCAACGCCGGCGGCTGGTACATGGATCGCGGCCAGGAACAGCTGGTGATCCGGGGCGTGGGCTGGGTGCGCAGCGGCGAAGACGGCCTGCGCGACATCGGCAACATCCCCCTCAAGGAGGAAGAGGGCACCGTGGTGCGGGTGCGCGACGTGGCCGAGGTCCGTTTCGGCCCGGAGATCCGCCAGGGCGCCGTGACCATGACCGTGCGCGACGCCGACGGCCGGCCCCGCCCCCTGGGCGAGGTGGTGATCGGCATCGTGCTCAAGCGCATGGGCGCCAACACCAAGGCCACCATCGACGGCATCAAGGCACGCCTGCCGGCCATCCAGCAGGCCCTGCCCGAGGGCGTGATCATCGAGCCGTTCTACGATCAGTCGGATCTGGTCAACAAGGCCGTGACCACCGTCACCAAGGCCCTGCTTGAGGCCTTCGTACTGATCGTGGTGGTGCTGCTGCTGTTCCTGATGAACCTGCGCGCCACCCTGCTGGTGCTGCTGTCCATCCCGCTGTCGGTGGGCCTGGCGCTGATGGTCATGGCCGAGTGGGGCGTGTCGGCCAACCTCATGTCGCTGGGCGGGCTGGCCATCGCCATCGGCATGATGGTGGACGGCTCGGTGGTGATGATGGAGCACATCTTCAGCCATCTGGCCCATCCCGATCGGCAGCATGAAGAACGGGTGCGGACCCAACTGGCGCCCGGCGATCCCGATCCCTTCGCGGCCCGGGACGACCGCCACGGCATCCCCCTGCGCATCAAGGAGGCCGCCAGGGAAATGGGGCGGCCGGTGTTCTTCGCCGTGCTCATCATCACCATCGTCTTCGCGCCCCTGTTCGCCCTGGAAGGGGTGGAGGGCAAACTGTTCCAGCCGATGGCCATCTCCATCGTGCTGGCCATGCTCGCCTCGCTGCTGGTGGCCCTGATGGTGATTCCGGCGCTGGCCTCCTACCTGTTCCGCCGCGGCGTGCGCGAAAAGCCCAGCCCCCTGTTGCAGCCCGTCGCCCGCGCCTATCGCCAATGGCTGGGCCAGGCCCTGGAACACCGCCGCACGGTGGTGGCCATCGCCCTGGCCCTGTTCGTCGCCGCCCTCGCCCTGGTGCCGTTCCTCGGCACCGAGTTCGTGCCGGAACTGGAGGAGGGGACCATCAACGTGCGCGTCACCCTGGCGCCCTCGTCCAGCCTGAACACGGCCCTGGACGTGGCGCAGAAACTGGAGAAGGTGATTCTCACCTTCCCCGAGGTCACCTACGCCTCCAGCCGGGTGGGTCGGGCCGAGGTGGGCGGCGATCCGGAGCCGGTGTCCAACGTGGAGATCTTCATCGGTCTCAGGCCGGTCAGCGAATGGACCTCGGCCCACGACCGGCAGACCCTGCAGACCCTTATGGAGAAGAAGATGGCGGTGATCCCCGGCCTGCTGTTCAACTTCTCCCAGCCCATCGCCACCCGGGTGGACGAGTTGCTCTCGGGCGTGAAGGCGCAACTGGCCATCAAGCTGTTCGGGCCCGATCTCGACGTGCTGGCGGCCAAGGGCCGGGAGATCGAGCAACTGGTCAAGTCCATTCCGGGCACCACCGGCGTCGCCCTGGAACAGATCGAGGGCGAGGCCCAGCTGGTGGTCCGCCCCGATCGGGATCGCCTGGCCCGCTACGGCATCCCGGTGGACACCATCATGAGCCTGGTGGGCGACGCCATCGGCGGCCAGGAAGCCGGCCAGGTGATCAAGGGCAACGAGCGCTACGACATCTACGTGCGCCTGGCGCCCCGCTTCCGCAACAGCGTGCAGGCGATCCGCAATCTCATCATCAAGGCGCCCTCCGGGGCCTGGGTGCGGCTGGGCGACGTGGCCTCGGTGGCCATCGAATCGGGCCCGCCGCAGATCCGCCGGGACGACGTGCAACGGCGCATCGTGATCCAGACCAACGTGGAAGGCCGCGACATGGGCGGCCTGGTGGCCGAAATCGATCGCCGCATCCGCGAGACCATCGACCTTCCCCCAGGCTACACGGTGGTCTTCGGCGGCCAGTTCGAGAACCAGCAGCGGGCCCAGCAGCGGCTGATGATCGTGGTCCCCCTGTCGCTGGGCCTGATCTTCCTGCTGCTCTACTTCGCCTTCAACTCGGTAGGCCAGGCCCTGCTGATCATGCTCAACGTGCCGCTGGCGCTGATCGGCGGCATCGCCGCCCTGTTCTTCTCCGGCCAGTACCTCTCGGTGCCGGGCTCCATCGGCTTCATCGCCCTGTTCGGCGTGGCGGTGCTCAACGGGGTGGTGATGGTCAATGCCATCAACCAGCGCATCCTGAGCGGTTGCGGCCTGCGCGAGTCGATCTTCGAAGGGGCCCGGTCACGCCTGCGGCCGGTCCTGATGACCGCCTCCATCGCCGCCCTCGGCCTCATTCCCATGCTGCTGGCCAGCGGCGTCGGCTCGGAGGTGCAGCGACCCCTGGCCACGGTGGTGGTGGGCGGCCTGTTCTCCTCCACCCTGCTGACATTGTTCGTGATTCCGGTACTCTATACCCCCTTCTCCCGTGCAAGACTCCAGGCGGAGGAACACCCATGATGGCCAATTTTCCCCGTTTACGCCGCCCGCCCCTCGCCACGGGGAGGCCGAGCCGATGAGCGGCTGCGGCTGTGAAGTCACGATCACCGACCGTGACCAGCAACAGGCCCTGATCCCGCTTCTGGCCATCAACGGGATCATGTTCGTGCTCGAAGTGGGCGTGGGCTGGTACGCCCAGTCCACGTCCCTGATCGCCGATGCCATGGACATGCTGGCCGACGCCCTGGTCTATGGCGTGGCCCTGTACGCCGTCGGGCGGCCGATGATCGTCAAGATCCGGGCCGCGGCCCTCAGCGGCGGCTTGCAGGTGGCGCTGGCCCTGCTGGTGTTCGCCGACATCCTGCGGCGCTATTTCCTGGGCAGCGAACCCCTGTCGCTCCTGATGATGGGCATGGGGCTGCTGGCGCTGGGGGCCAATGTCGTCTGTCTGCTGCTCATCGCGCGGCATCGCGAGGGGGAAGTGCACATGCGCGCCAGCTGGATTTTTTCCAGGAACGACGTCATCGCCAATCTGGGCGTCATCCTGGCCGGCGCGGCGGTGGCCTGGACCGGCTCCCGCCTCCCGGATCTCGTCATCGGCAGCCTGGTCGCCCTGGTGGTGCTGCGGGGCGGCCTGCACATCCTGCGCGAGGCCCGGGACACGCCGCACCCTTGATCTTCACGGCGGCAACCCCATATTTCGTCCCGTCTGTGACAACCGAATTCTCGGTCGCCTCGGACATCCAGAACAAAATAACTATAAATTCAAATACTTGGTCATCCTGACTGTTCGACTTCAATGCGGGGAATGTCCCCCGGCAACTTGAGAGAGGTTTTCGATTGAAGATGAGCAAGATCAAGACGGCTATCGTAGGCATGGGCAACTGTGCCAGTTCCCTGATTCAAGGCATCCACTACTACCGCGACAAGGATCCTGCCGAGGCGATCGGCCTCATGCACCCGGTGATCGGCGGCTACGGCCCGGCCGACATCGAGATCGTCGCCGCCTGGGACATCGACCGGCGCAAGGTGGGCAAGGACGTGGGCCGGGCCATCTTCGAGAAGCCCAACTGCACCACCGTGTTCTGCCCCGACATCCCGGATACCGGCGTGACCGTGCGCATGGGCCGAGTGCTCGACGGCGTCTCCGAACACATGCGCGACTATCCGGAGGACCGCACCTTCCTGCTCGCCGACGAACCCGAGCCGAGCAAGGAAGACGTCGTCCAGGTTCTGAAGGAAAGTGGTGCCGAGGTACTGATGAACTACCTGCCCGTGGGCTCCGAGGAGGCCACCCGCTTCTACGCCGAATGCGCCCTGGAAGCCGGCGTGGCCTTCGTCAACAACATCCCGGTATTCATCGCCTCCGATCCCGAGTGGGCGGCGCGCTTCGAGGCGGCCGGGCTGCCCATCATCGGCGACGACATCAAGGCCCAGCTTGGCGCCACCATCACCCATCGCACCCTCACCGATCTGTTCGCCAAGCGCGGGGTTGCGCTTACGCGCACCTACCAGCTCAACACCGGCGGCAACACCGACTTCCTCAACATGCTCAACCGGGCCCGCCTGGCCTCGAAGAAGGAATCCAAGACCGAGGCGGTGCAGTCGGTCACGGCGGAACGGCTGGCCGACGAGAACATCCACGTGGGCCCGAGTGACTACGTGCCCTGGCAGAACGACAACAAGCTCTGCTTCATCCGCATGGAGGGCAAGCTGTTCGGCGACGTGCCCATGAACCTGGAGCTGCGCCTGTCGGTGGAGGATTCGCCCAACTCGGCGGGCGTGGCCATCGACGCCATCCGCTGCGCCAGGCTGGCCCGGGATCGGGGCGAGGCCGGCGTGATCCACGCCCCGTCGAGCTACTTCTGCAAGCACCCGCCCCGTCAGATCCCCGACGACGAGGCCTGGCGCCGGATGGAAGCCTTCATTCACGGTTCGGAGACTGCGCTGCATGAAGTGCCTGATACTGGCCGCGGGGAAAGGCAGCCGGCTACGGCCACGGGCTGAGAGCAAGCCGCTCCTGCCCCTGCTCGGGATGCCGCTCATCGAGCGCGTGATCCGCGAAGCCCGGCGCGCCGGCGCCGACGACTTCGTGGTGGTCACCGGCCACGCGGCGGACGCGGTCGAGGCCTTCCTGGCCGATCTGGCCCGCCGCCTCGACGTGCCCATCGCCACGGTGCGCAACCCCGAGTGGGCGGACACGGAGAACGGCCGCTCTCTTCTCGCCGCGGAAGGGCTCCTTCGGGAGCCCTTTCTCCTGTTGATGGCCGATCACCTCTTCGAGGCGGATCTGCTGCGCGATCTCCTGCGCGCGCCCCTGCCCCCCGCCGGCCTGCGCCTGGCGGTGGACGGCCAGCGGCACAACCCGCTTGTGGATCCGGACGACGTGACCCGGGTGCGGCGCGACGGCGCGCGGATCACCGCCATCGGCAAGGGCCTGGAACCGTTCGACGGCTACGACACCGGGATCTTCCACTGCACCCCGGCCCTGTTCGACGCCCTGCGCGAAGCCGCCCGCCACGGCGACACCACGCTCAGCGGGGCGGTGCAGCGGCTGGCCCGCGACGGCCATGCGCAGGCGGTGGAGGTGAGCGGCCGTTTCTGGTGCGACGTGGACGATCCGGCCGCCCTGGCCCGGGCCGAGAATGCACTGCTCCGGCGCCTGCGCGGCAAGACCCGCGACGGGCCGGTGGCGCGCTGGCTCAACCGTCCCTTGTCGATCCGCCTTTCGCGGCGCCTGGTGAACACGAACATCACGCCCAACGCCATCTCCCTGGCGTCCTTCGGGCTGTCCCTGCTTGCCACCGGCCTGTTCCTGGTTGGCCATTACGCAGCCCTGGCCGCCGGCGGCCTGCTGGCCCAGCTCGCTTCGGTGATCGACGGCTGCGACGGCGAAGTGGCGCGCCTGAAATACCTCGGCAGCGACTACGGCGGCTGGCTCGACGCGGTGCTGGATCGCTACGCCGACGCCTTCCTGCTGGGCGGCCTTGGCGCCTACGCTTGGCAGAACGGCGGCGGCACCCTGGCGCTGGTGCTGGCCTTCCTCGCCATCACCGGCTCCTTCCTGGTCAGCTACACCGCCGACAAGTACGACGGCCTGATGCGCGAGCGGGGCGGTGCACGCTTCCGCATCGGCCGCGACGTGCGCGTGTTCCTGATCTTCCTCGGCGCGCTGCTGAACCAGGCCCTGGCGGTGCTGATCCTGATCGCCGTGCTCATGAACGCCGAAACCCTGCGCCGGCTGTATGTCTGCCGCGCTGGTTGATCACTTCCCTGTAGGAGCGGCGCGAGCCGCGATGCGGCGGTAACTGGTCGCTGGGAAAACCAAACGTCTTTACCAGCCACCGGTCCCCAGCCACCCGCTACCTGTAATCGCGGCGAGGGCGCCGCTCCTACGGGTTCCACCAATCCCGGACAACCCATGACCGAACACCTCGCAACCCACAACGATCCCCTCGCCTGCGCCGAGGCGCGGATCCGCGCCATCATCGCCGGCTCGGCCGTGCCGGAGGATCCACCCCATGCCGAGAACACCCTGCAATGGCTGCTGCGCCTGGTGCCCGATGCCGATCCGGCCCTGCGGCTCGCGGCCCTCGGCCACGACATCGACCGCGCCGTGCCCGACAAGGTGCGGCGCGAGGACTTCGACGACTACGACGCCTTCAAGGCCGCCCACGCCGAACACGGCGCCCGGATCCTCGCCCGGCTGCTGGCCGAATGCGGCGTGCCCGTCCCCCTCATCAAAGACACCTGCCGCCTGGTGGAACGCCACGAGATCGGCGGCGATCCCCGTTCGGATCTGCTCAAGGACGCCGACAGCCTCTCCTACTTCGAGGTCAACCTGCCCCTGTACCTGGCCCGCGAGGGCGAAGCGGAAACCCTGCGCCGCTGCCGCTGGGGCGTGCGGCGCCTGTCGGCCAACGCCCGGCAACGGCTGGCCCGGATGCATTTTGCCGATCCGCGGCAGGCGGCCATCGTGCGCCAGGCCCTGGAAACCGAACGAGGAGGGGCGGCTAAAGCACCATCTTCGCTGGCCGATAAATAACAATGGTATGAGCGTGCCGCCGGCATACGGAAATCCCGCGTTCGGCACGGGTGTTTTCAACCCCAGATGACACGAGGTTTCTGCCTGCGCCGGGCGCCCAGGCGGCTCCGGCCCGTCAGGCGCGTCACCCTTCCGCACCGATGCCGATCCCCTCGCAGACATTCCGGCGGCGCCTGCTGTCGCTCATCGCCCTGAGCTGGTCGCTGCCGCCGGTCGTGGGCTTTGCCTTTCTGGGATACCTGGAACTGTTCACGCCCGAACAGATCCTGGCCATCCTCGCCTCGCCCCTGAACCTGCTGTTCGTGCTCGGCGCCATCCCGCTGTGTCTTTGGCACTTCGCGCGCCTCGCCCGGCCCATCGGCCTCTGCCTGGATCAGCCGGCGGCCTGCGACAGCATGCGCCTGGCGCGCTGGATGCAACGCTTCACGCGCCATTTCTGGGCCCTGTTCCTCGGCTACCTGCTGCTGGCCCCGGCCGTCACCATTCTCAGTGCCGAGTGGCATACCGATTTCGTGGCCCGTCCCGTGGACTGGTTCCGCATTCATCTGGTGGCGCTGATCGTCTCGATCCTCGTGGGGCTGCCCATCTTCTTCGCCATCTTCGATCTCTTCGGCCGGGCCTTCGGACATATCGATCTGCAACGGCCGGTCCTGTCCCTGCGTACCCGGGTCTTCCTGATAGGGGCCCTCACCCCGCTGCTCATCGATACCATGCTGGTGCAGTATTACTGGACCCGCACCGGCTTCTTCAGCCAGGAAACCTTCATCGTCTGGCTGCTGCTGGAAGGCCTCGCCGTGGGCGGCGCCCTGCTGTTCGTGAACAGCCTCGCCCGCTCCCTCGCGCCCATGCAGGCCCTGATCGCCAATCCGGACGTGCCGCGCCTGCCGGCCTCCACCGAGGAGATCGGGCTGTTCGTGCGCCGCCTCGACCGGTTGCTGGAGGAACAGGCCCTGCACCGGGAACGGCTGGCTTTCGGCAACCAGCTCCTGCGCGAGTCACGCACCCTCGAAGGACTGGGTGATCTGCTGCAAACCATCATCGAACGCACCCGCCAGGTGCTCGGCTGCGACATGTGTTTCCTGACCCTGTACGATCCCCACCGGCGGGAACTGGTCGGCGTCATCCACACCGGCGCCGAATACCGCCCGGAGGGCCACTACCGGATTCCCGTCGACGCCCGCTCCCTGACCGCGCGGATCTTCCGTACCGGGCGCCCCTACTGGACGCGGGACGCCCGGACCGATCCCCACGCCAATCCGCAGATGATCGAACGTTACGGCGTTCGGGCCAGCGCCGGCGTCCCCCTGCTGGTGGGGCAACAGGCGATCGGCGTGCTGCATGCAGTGCACACGCAAGGTCCGCACGACTACAGGGAACGCGAACTGCGGATCCTGGACGCCTTCGCCCAGGAAGCCGCCCTGGCCCATGCCTTCTTCGAAGACCAGCGCCTGCGCCGCCGGGCCGAAACCGCCATCCGCCAGGTCAACGCGGCCATCGCCAATGCCATCGGCAGCGAATTCTTTCCCGCCCTGGCCCGCGCCATCGCCGACATTCTCGACGCCGATGGCGTGGCCATCGCCGAATCGAGCCCGACGGATCCCGAGCATCTCGAGACCCTGGCCTTCTGGCTCGACGGCGAATCCCTGCCAAACCAGCACTACGCCTTGGCCGGCACCCCGTGTGCAGAGGTGTTGCGCAGCGGCCACCACCGCCAGTTCGAACAGGTACAGCAACGCTTTCCCGCGGCGCGGGAACTGGCCGAGATGGACATCGCCGTCTATCACGGCCTTCCCCTGCTCGGCAACGGCGACAAGCAGCTGGGAGTGCTCATGGCCCTGTACCGGAACACCCCAGCCAACCCCGAATTCGCCGCCTCGGTGATGCAACTGTTCGCCGGCCGCGCCGCGGCCGAGATCGAACGCCTGCGCAACGAGGCGAAGATCCGCCACATGGCCTATTACGACAGCCTCACCGGCCTGCCCAACCGGGAACTGCTCACCGATCGCCTCGAACAGGCCTTGGCCCATGCCCGACGCGCGGACACGGCCATGGCCGTGATCCTGCTGGATCTGGATCACTTCAAGGACATCAACGACACCCTCGGCCACCCGGTCGGCGACAGGCTTCTGCAGGAGGTGGCTCAGCGGTTGCAGGCGGCCATCCGCCAGGAAGACACCGTGGCCCGGCTGGGCGGTGACGAGTTCATTATCCTGCTCACCGACATCGGTCCGCCGGTGGAGGCCATGCGCAACGCCACCCGGGCGGTGGAGAAAATCCGCCGGTGGCTCGCCCCGGCATATACCCTGGAAGGCCACAGCCTGATGGTCACCCCCAGCCTCGGGATCGCCATCTACCCGGCCGACGGGACCAATACCGAAGAACTGGTCAAACACGCCGACACGGCCCTCTACCAGGCCAAGGGCGCCGGGCGCGACGGTTACCGCTTCTTCTCGCCAACCATGAACAGGGCCGCCATGGAACGGCTGCACCTGGAGAGCGAATTGCGCAAGGCCGTCGAGCAGGCACAATTCGAAGTGCTGCTGCAGCCGAAGATCGCCATCGGCGACAACCGGCTCATCGGCGCCGAGATCCTGCTGCGCTGGCCCCATCCCGAGCTGGGCACCATTCCCCCGGCTCGTTTCATTCCCCTGGCCGAGGAAACCGGCCTCATCGTTCCCCTGGGCGACTGGGTCGTGGAACAGGCCTGTGCCCTGACCAGTCAATTGTGGTGCCGGCAGGGCAACTGCCACGATACCGCCGGCCTGTCCGTCAATGTCAGTCCCCGCCAGTTCAGCCAGCCCGACTTCGTGGAACGCCTGGCCCGCCATCTGGGCCAACATGCAATCCAGGCAGGCTGCCTGGAACTGGAAATCACCGAAAACCTGCTGATCCGCGACATCGGCGACATCGAACGCAAGCTCAACGCCCTGCGGGAACTGGGCGTGAGCCTCTCCATCGACGACTTCGGTACCGGTTACTCCTCGCTGCGCTACCTGCAACGCCTGCCCATCGACACCCTCAAGATCGATCAGGCCTTCGTGCAGCGCATCGCCACCAACCGCAACGACGCCATCATCGTCGAGACCATCATCGCCATGGCCCGTCACCTGGATCTCTACACCATCGCCGAAGGCGTGGAGACGCAGGCCCAACTGGACATCCTCGCCACCCGTGGCTGTGATGCCTACCAGGGCTATCTGTACAGCCCGCCCGAGACGCCGGACCGCTTCCAGCAACGCCTTGCAGAGCAATCCTCCTGCTCCTGAACCAAACCTCCTGAACCATTACGCCGTCATCACGCCGCAGGCCAACGCAGGCACAGCAGGGCCGAGCCTGTATCGGGCGATGTCAGTGATGGTGATCGTGTGCGCCGCCCTCGGCCAGGTTGGCCAGCTCCGTCTCTTCCAGGTAGTGCACGAAGGCACGGCGCAGACGCTCGCCCAGCCCCCGTTCGAGCGCGTTGCCAATGCCGGCCAGGCGCTGCTCGATCTGGGCGACGGTGGCCTGCAGCAAATCGTAACGGATGCGCAAGCGGTCCCCTTCCACCTGCACCGCCTCCACCCCCATCATGGCACCCAGCTCCGCCGCCACCCGCTGTGCCTGTACCGGGCTCAGCGGTCGGGCCAGGCGCAACACCCGCTCCTTGAGGATGGCCTGGCCCTGCTGCGCCGGGGCCGGATGGCCCGGCCGGCCCACGTAGAGGTGGGGATTGGTGTCGAAACGCTCCCGGCACTGTTCGGAGCAGAAAGCGAAGTGCATGCCCAGGTATTCCCGGGCAAACTGTTCCGGCGACACGTTCATGTGGCAGACCGGGCAGGTCATCTCCTGATTCATGTCCCGTTTCTCCTCGGAGTTGCATGATGACGGGGTACCGAAGCATACCGCCAGGACGAGCCGGCGGTGGGCACGGCACGCCCCCCCGGCCGGTTTGGGGCCCGCGTGCAAGCAGGGGCCCAGACCGGGGCGGTGGTTGCCATTGCCCGGCCAGTGGATCTGCCGGGCCAGCCGATGTTCAGCGTTCCAGTTCCCGCTTGCGGCGCTCGAACTCTTCCTCGTCGATTTCGCCACGGGCGTAGCGTTTCTTCAGAATCTCCAGCGGCGTCTCGGTCCGTGGCCGGTTGTCATCGTGGCCGCCGCTGCCGGCGGCGGCCTTGATGATCCAGACCAGCAGGACGATCAGCAATATCCAGAACAGCCACATGATGCCACCGCCAAACCCCCACCAGCCTTCATGTCCCCCCATCATGGCCTCTCCTCACAGGTTTGCCCGACGCAAGCGCAGGGCGTTGGTAATGACCGAGACGGAGCTGAAACTCATGGCCGCCGCCGCGATGATGGGCGACAGCAGCAGGCCGAAGAAGGGATACAGCACCCCGGCCGCCACGGGCACGCCCAGCGAGTTGTAGATGAAGGCGAAGAACAGGTTCTGGCGAATGTTGCGCATGGTGGCGCGGCTGAGGCGCACGGCGCGCACGATGCCGCGCAGATCGCCCTTGACCAGGGTCACGCCGGCACTTTCCATGGCCACGTCGGTGCCGGTGCCCATGGCGATCCCCACGTGGGCCTGGGCCAGGGCCGGGGCATCGTTGATGCCATCGCCGGCCATGGCCACGATGCGGCCCTCGGCCTGCAGGCGCTTGACCACTTCCGCCTTCTGATCCGGCAGCACTTCCGCCTCCACCCGATCGATGCCCAGTTTGCGGGCCACCGCCTCGGCCGTGATCCGGTTGTCGCCGGTGAGCATCACCACCATGATGCCCTCGGCATGCAGATCGCGAATGGCCTCCGGCGTGGTGGGCTTGATGGGATCCGCCACGCCAAGGAGGCCGGCCGCCTTGCCGTCGATGGCCACGAACATTACCGTCTGGCCATCGCTGCGCAACGCATCGGCTTTCTCGGGCAGGCTGCCGACGTCGATCCCCAGGCTTTCCATGAGAAGCTGGGTTCCCAGAACCACGACCTGGCCCTCTACCATGCCGGTGACGCCCTTGCCGGTCTGGGCCTGGAAGTCGTTCACCTTGGTCGATTCGATGCCCCGTTCCTCGGCGCCCCGCACGATGGCCTCGGCGAGCGGATGTTCACTGACCCGCTCCAGGCTGGCCGCACGCTGCAGCAGCGTCTTCTCGTCGAACGGTTCCATGGCTTCGACGGTCACCAGGGTGGGCTTGCCCTCGGTGAGGGTCCCGGTCTTGTCCACCACCAGGGTGTCGACCTTCTCGAGGATCTCCAGCGCCTCGGCGTTCTTGATCAGCACGCCCAGGGTCGCCCCCTTGCCGGTGCCGACCATGATGGACATGGGCGTGGCCAGGCCCAGGGCGCAGGGACAGGCAATCATGAGTACCGCCACCGCATTGACCACCGCATGCGCCAGACGCGGTTCCGGCCCCCACAGGCCCCAGACCATGAACGTGATGACGGCCGCCACCACCACCACCGGCACGAACCAGCCCGATACCTTGTCGGCCAGTTTCTGGATGGGTGCGCGGGAGCGCTGGGCCTCGCTGACCATGCGCACGATCTGGGCAAGGAGCGTGTCGGCGCCCACCTTCTCGGCCCGCATCAGCAGGGTGCCGTTGCCGTTGACGGTGGCCCCGATCACCCGGTCCCCCGGCGTCTTGGTCACCGGGATCGGCTCGCCGGTGATCATGGACTCGTCCACGTTGCTCTCGCCCTCGATCACCGTGCCATCGACCGGAATCTTCTCGCCGGGTCGTACCCGCAGGATGTCCCCCGGCTTCACTTGTTCCAGGGGAATGTCCTCCTCGCGGCCATCCTCGCGCACGATACGGGCCGTGTTGGGTGCCAGGCCCAGCAGCGCGCGGATCGCCTGATTGGTGCTGCTGCGGGCCCGCAACTCCAGCACCTGTCCCAGCAGCACCAGCGCGGTGATCACCGCAGCGGCTTCGAAATACACCGGTACCGTGCCATCCGCATGGCGCATGGTGGGGGGAAAGATCCCGGGAAACAGCAGAGCGACCGTGCTGTAGGCCCAGGTCACCGACACCCCGAGGCCGATGAGCGTGAACATGTTCGGGTTCCAGGTACGCACCGACTGCCAGAAACGCACGTAGAAGGGCCAGCCGCCCCACAAGACGACCGGCGTGGCCAGGACGAATTCGATCCACTGGACCGTCTTCATGCCGAGGTCGGCGGGCAGCCACTGGGGCGCCAGATCGGCGATCATGGCCAGCACGAAGAGGGGGGTGGACAGAATCGCGCTGACCCAGAAGCGCCGGGTCATGTCGATGAGTTCCTCGTTGCGCTCTTCCACGGCCACGGTACGCGGTTCCAGGGCCATGCCACACTTGGGGCAGGTGCCGGGATGATCCTGCACGATCTCGGGGTGCATGGGACAGGTGTATTCCACCTTCGCCTGGGCCATGGGTTCGAACAGCGGCTCCAGCGCCATGCCGCACTTGGGGCAGGTGCCCGGCCCGGCCTGGCGGATTTCCGGATGCATGGGACAGGTGTAGATCATCGCGCCGATGTCGCAGGTGCCGTCCTCGCAGCTCGGTGCCGACACCGCCTCTTCGACCCGGGTCACGCTGGGTGCGGCATGGGCATGTTCCGCGGGCTTCTGCCCGAGATATTCCTCGGGATCCGCCTGGAAGCGCTGTTGGCAACTCTCGCTGCAGAAATACCAGGTCTTTCCGGCGTAATCGGCCTGCCAGGGCGAGTCGGGGGTGACGCGCATGCCGCAGACGGGATCATGCAGTTCCGCCTCGCCCGCATACTGCTCGGGATGGACCACGAACTTGTCGTGACAACTGTCGGAACAGAAATACCAGGTCTGCCCGGCATACTCGGCCGTGGCGGCGGCCTGGTCCGGCTCAATCTTCATGCCACATACGGGATCGGTGACCATGCGCATTCTCCTTCATCGGATTGGCGTCCGAACCGGACGGGGCTGTCCACGCAGGCGATGGACAAGCCGATCGGGATCGGAGTGAGGCATTCCCGGCACGACGGATTCCGTCGTGCCGGGTACCGCCGGTTACTTGTGCATTGACGCCTGTTGCTGTTTCATCATCATCTGCTGCTGGTTGAGCATCTGCTGCATCATGTCCTGCATCATCTGCATGCGCTGCTCCAGCATGGCCTGCCGCTTCTGCAACTGCTCGGGCGACATTCGGCCCTGCCCGCCATCGGCGCCCATGGGCATGTTCTGCATCTTTTTCATCATTGCCTGCATCTGCTGCATGTGCTTCTGCATGGCCTGCATGCGCTGCTCCGAATTGCGCGCCTGCATGCCCTGCTGCGACATGCGCTCCATTTCCTGCATCTGCATGCCCATCTGGCGGCTGTTCATGCCACCGCCACCCTGGCCCATGCCCATCCCGCCGCCCATTCCAGCGGCCTGGGCAACCGTGACAGTGGCAAACAGCGCAGCGGTCATCAGACTGCGTATCGATTGGTTCTTCATGGCGTATCTCCTCTGGTGCGTGTTGTTGATATCCGAGGTCGGGCATGTGCCCGACGGATCCTGCGTCAAGCCGGCAACTGCAGAAGCTGACGCAATTCGTTTTCCGACGGCTGGCCACGGAAGACGACCTGGCCGTCGACGACGAGATTGGGGGAATGCCGAATGGCCAGGGCCTCGGCCAGCACGGGATCGTCCTCGACGAAGACGATGCGGTGCGGCACGCCGAGGGCATCCAATTCCTTCGACAGGTTCGGACAATGGGAACATTGGCGGGTGGCCACGATCATGACATCCATGAGGTTCTCCTTTCTGTCGGGTGGTTGGGAAGCGTGGATTGATCGTCGTCCTCCGTCTCGAAGGATTCGATGAGATGACAGACCGAATGCCCGTCGGGTACCCCATCGGGCAGACCGGCCCAGGTTTCCAGAGCCGCCTCCATGCGTGCCTGCAGGCGCATCAGCGCCGCAATTCGCTGGCGGTTGGTCTCGATGTGTTCCTGCAGGATCCGCCGCACGCGCGGACAGGGGGAGTCGCCCCGATCGGCATCCTCGAGAATCGCGCGTATCTCCTTGAGGCTGTAGCCCAGTTCTCGCGCCTGAAGGATAAAACGCAGGCGCGCTTCTTCGGCCTGGTCGAACAGGCGGTATTCGTTGTCGGGATGCCGCCGTTCGCGCAACAGCCCCAGGCGACTGTAATAACGCACCGTATGCGGCGTGGTGCCACATTCACGTGCCAGAGCGGTGACGGTCAACATGCTGGCACCTCCTTTCCAATGGGTTCATACCGATTGTCGAACATGTACGTGGGACACAGGTCAAGGCTTTCCTGCGTATTACTGTCACCGTGCCCGGCACGCGGACATTCCCGGGATTCGGAAACGCGCGTGGAACCGGTGACCGGAGCAAGCACCAGGACAATCATGTGAAAAGACCTCTGAAACCGGAAAACGATCCATGACCGGGCACGCCAGTGCCGGCCGCGAGACATCGGAATCAGATCGGTTCAGATCCGCAGGCGCAGGGTATGGAGGTAGGCAAGGCGGTGGTTCGGGGGTGGTCCGTGCACGGGTCGTGGCAGGGCCCGTGGCAGCCGGGGCTGCAGTGCTGGCCAGCCGGCCGGCAAGACGAAAACGGCTGTCTCGTCCGGGAAAGCGGGGGCCTTTGTCGCGGGAAGCAGAGGGATCCCCTGTTTCGCCAGCGAGACGGTACAGGGGTGCCCGGCCGGCATCCGGGCATGAGCATGAGCGGCGGCGAGCGCCTGATGTGCATGCGTGTCAGACGGGCTCGAGCCGGCGGACAGTGCTGTGGTACAGCAGAGATCGAGGAAGTTCAGCGAGGCCACCAGCCACAACAACACCCAGACGGGCGCCGTTCTCGTTGCCAGTGTTCGGAATCGCCGCATGGTATTCCTCCGGTGGCCCTTATGACCCTGCTGATCCTGCGGAATTCAGCTTGTCAGGCGGTTGAAAACCCCTCCCTCGGCGTTTTTCAACAGCCTGTCATGTCATGATCTGCTGAAAGCATAGTTCGTCTGTCGCGCCCTGCGCAACCACTTTCGGAAACGGATCGGGCTCGCGCAAGATCCTGCCCATGATCGGGAAATGGCCGGGGAATCCTTCCCCGGCCGGTTCGCTTCAGTTGCTCTCCTGCATGAACTTGATGATGTCCCGGGTCTGCTGACCGGTGAGGCCGCCACGCACCCGCATGTGGGTCACGGTGGTCTTCCACTGGTCGTCCCGCAGCTCCTTGGGATCACGCACATTGTGGCAGCGGGTACAGTTTTCGGCCCAGGCCCGGGCGCCACGCACGAAATCGCCTTCCTTGCTCTTGTCGGACCCGGCAGCCTGGGCGCCGAAGGCAACCCCCAGGGTCAGGGTCATGGCCAGCAGCAACCGGCCGGTTTTCTCGATGGACTTTTGCATGTTCGATTCCTCCTCAGAAGCCGTAGGCCAGTTGGACCAGGAAACGGTTGTCGGCCTCGTAGCCGTCATTCGGGTTGTCGTTGCTCTCGTAGTCGAGCTTGCCGATGAAGTTGCTCTCGAACAGGTAGTTCACCCCGCCGGCCAACTGCACCCGGTCATTCTCTTCTCCGGGGGTGTCGTAGTTGCTGTAGCGGGCCACCGCTTCCCACTTGCTCGGGTAGAAGCGGTAGGCCACCTGACCATACCAGGCAGTCCAGTCGGCGCTGCCGGGGACGCTGCTGGCCGCCCGGCTGCCGACGCTCTGCCGGATGTATTCGGCGCGCACATCGAAGTTGCCGGGCCGCCAGGTCAGATCCGCTCCCAGCACCGAATAGTCGCGTTTGAGGCCTTCATAGACCGGACCGCTCGTGCTGGTGCGAATGTCGATGTCGCCGGTCGCGGCCGACAGGCCGAGTTCCAGCTTCTTGTCCGGGAACAGCATGCCGAAGCGGCCGCCACCGACGAAAGTGCCGTCGCCATTGCCGTTGAGCCCGGGGCTTTCCAGCTTCTCGAACCCACCGAAACCATTGGCTTCCAGGGTCGGCCCATTGCCCAGGAATACCGCGTAATTGGCGTTCGCCCCGCCCAGGGCGAAACCGCCGCGCACCTGGAGGCCCACGTCCCCGTTGGGCGCCGCCTGATCATGGCCGAAGCCCACCGGCGCCGAAGCCATCTTGTTGATCCAGGAGGGATGCATGTTCTGCCGGAAATTCCCAAGCGGACTCAGGAACCGGCCTGCCACCAGCGCCGCATGGTCGTTCATGAACCAGTCGATGGTGAGGTATTCCAGCGAGACATCGGTGTTTCCCACTTCGTCCACCTCGAACTCCAGTTCCGATTCGAGCATCACCAGATCGCTGAACTGGTAATGGAAGATGGGCGAGAAATTGCCCATCTTGAAGGTGCCGGGTTCATTCTGGGTGTCGGTGTATCCCACCGAGGCGTAACCGGCCATGTGCACCAGGGTCCTGGGGGATTTCCACTCGGCGGCGGAGGCCACTTCCTGCTTCAGGGCCTCGACCTCGGCCTTGAGCTGCTCGAGATCGCTCCGGGCACTGGCCGTCTGGGAAATCGCCAGCCCGACGACGCAGGCCAGCAGTGTCTTTTTGAATCGCATGATGTATTCCTCTTCTTGATTCAGGACGCAACGCCACGCCAGCGGGCGTGTGGTTGCAATGATTTTGATATAGTAGGGACGCCCCGTCGGGGGAGCCAATCAAGCGAGGAGGCGTCGGGGAGGGCGAAACAGGTTGCGAAGCGTGAGGATATCCGGGTGCGCCTCCGGTTCGGCAAAAGCGGCACGGTCCAGCGAGACGCTCAGGCTGGCCGTGGCCGAAACCAGAAAACCGAAACCGCCAGCGGAACAGTGATACTGGCAATCCAGGCTCATCCGATCGGGACAGCAATGCCTTGTCGAAAGCGACGGGGACCCGGTCGGTTCGGTTCCGGTATCGTGCAGGCAGTCGTGCGTCTGCCCGGGCACGTTTGGCAGCGCCAGCACCTCCTGCATGCTCCACTGCAGCAACGTGAGCTGCAGCACCAGCAGCAGGATGTGCACGAGGATTTTTCCTGTCCCTTTGCGCGGCATGGATCGGATGCCCTTCGTTACGATGTCGCGAATGTACCGGACGTCCGCCGTTCCTGTCATTGATCACGATCAAGCACGGCCGGCTGCCACCGGCCTTGTCCCGGCAAGACGTGCGGCTTTGCCCGTCTTTGTCCGGTGCTCGATCAACAGGGCTTTTCACTGCACTGCTGACGGGTGCGGATGTGATAGAGGTGCCGTACCGGTACCACGGCCACGATGCCGTCACCCTCGATACCCGTGTGGGCGGCCTCCATGATGGCTTCGGCCAGTTCCTCCGCCCGCTTCGCTTCGGCGAAGACCTCGAGGCGGATCTGATCCACCAGCCAGTCGTCCTTGTAGAGATCGGCGTATTCCCCATAACCGCGGATGGGGCTCACGGTCAGACCGGGCGCAGCCACCGCCCGGAGCTTCTTCTCGACCCGTTCCAGCACTTCGCTGCGGATGATGGCGATGATGTTGACGAATTCCATGGCGTTCTCCTTTGAGTGGGTTGCAGGTTGCCGGCGAACCACCACCATTGGGCCGGCAACCTTCGAGGCTCAGGCGGTCTTCGGCAGGCGCCGCTGCTTCCAGATCAGGAACACCGCCGGGATCACCACCAGGGTCAGCAGGGTGGCACTGACCATGCCGCCGACCATGGGGGCGGCGATGCGGCGCATCACCTCGGAGCCGGTGCCGCTGCCGAGCATGATGGGCAGCAGGCCGGCGATGATCGCCGCCACGGTCATCATGATGGGTCGCACCCGCAGCAGGGCCCCGTTGATCACCGCTTCACGCACGTCCGCCGCGGTGAGCCGACGGCCGGATCGCTCGGCCTCGAACGCCCGCTGCGCCAGCGCCTGGTTGAGATATACCAGCATCACCACGCCGATTTCCACCGACACCCCGGCCAGGGCGATGAATCCCACGTCCACGGCCACCGAGAGATTGTAGTCCAGCCAGTAGAGCAGCCAGATCCCCCCGGCCAGGGCCAGCGGCAGGGTGCCCATGATGATCAGGACCTCGCTGAGCCGCCGGAAGTTGAGATACAGCAACAGTACGATGATGGCCAGGGTCACCGGCACCACGGTGGTCAGTTTCTCCTTGGCCCGCACCATGTATTCGTACTGGCCGGACCAGGCGATGGAATAGCCGGGCGGCAGTTTCACGTTCTCCCTGACCGCCTGCTGCGCCCGTTCCACGTAGGAGCCGAGATCGATCCCCGGCTCGATGTCCACGTAGCTCCAGCCATTGAGGCGGGCATTCTCGGTCTTGATCAGGCCGGGTCCGCTCTCGATGCGGATCGCCGCCACCTCCTCGAGGGGAATGTTCGCCCCCGCGGGAGTCACGATGGGCAGGCTGCGCAGCTTCGCGACCGAATCGCGCACATCACGGGGATAGCGCACATTGACCGGATACCGCTCCAGCCCCTCGACCGTGGTGGCCACGTTCATGCCGCCGACCGCCGTGCGCACCACTTCCTGCACATCGGCGATGTTGAGGCCGAAGCGCGCCGCGGCCAGCCGGTCGATGTCCACCACCACGTAGCGACCGCCGGCCACCCGCTCCGAATAGACCGAGGCCGTACCGGGCACCTCCTTGAGGACCTCCTCGATGCGCTTGCCGATCTTCTGGATCTCGTTGAGATCCGGGCCCGCGACCTTGACCCCCACGGGGGTCTTGATCCCGGTGGCCAGCATGTCGATGCGGTTCTTGATGGGCATCACCCAGGCGTTGGTCAGGCCCGGAAACTTGACCAGGGCATCCAGCTCGCGCTTGAGCTTGTCGATGGTCATGCCCTTGCGCCATTCGCTGCGCGGCTTGAGCTGGATGGTGGTCTCGACCATGGTCAGCGGCGCCGGATCTGTGGCGCTCTCGGCCCGGCCGATCTTGCCGAACACCCGCTTGACCTCGGGCACCGTGCGGATCAGCCGATCCGTCTGCTGCAGGATCTGCTGGGCCTTGCCGATGGACACGGCCGGGAAGGCGCTGGGCATGTACAGCAGATCGCCTTCATCGAGATCCGGCATGAACTCGGAGCCGATCTTGTCGAACGGCCCGAGGCCGAACAGGGGAAAGGCCATGGACAAGGCGATGAGTCCCGCGGCCACCAGCATGACGAGGGGCTTCCTGAGCACGGCATGGATCAAGGGCCGGTAACCGGCGATCAGGAGCCGGTTGATGGGGTTCTTGTCCTCGGGAGTGATGTGGCCGCGGATGAAATACCCCATCAGCACCGGCACCAGGGTGATGGACAGGCCGGCGGCCGCCGCCATGGCGAAGGTCTTGGTGAAGGCCAGGGGGGCGAACAGCTTGCCCTCCTGGGCTTCGAGGGTGAATACCGGCAGGAAGCTCAGGGTGATGATCAGCAGCGAGAAGAACAGGGGTGGCCCGACCTCGGTGGCCGCCTCGCGCATCACGGCCCAGCGGTTCTCGTCGGTGATCTCGGTCTTCTCCATGTGCTTGTGCACGTTTTCGATCATCACGATGGCCGCATCCACCATGGCCCCGATGGCGATGGCGATTCCGCCCAGGGACATGATGTTGGCATTGATGCCCATGCGCTCCATGATGATGAAGGCCGCCAGGATCCCCACCGGCAACGAGAAGATGATCACCAGGGCCGAGCGCAGGTGGAAAAGGAACACCGCGCAGACCACGATCACCACGATGAATTCCTCGATCAGCTTGCCCTTGAGGGTTTCCACGGCGCGGCCGATGAGGCCGGAACGATCATAGGTCTCGACGATGTCCACCCCGTCGGGCAAGCCCTTGCGCAATTCGGCCAGTTTGGCCTTGACGCCCTGGATGGTGGTCATGGCATTTTCGCCGAAGCGCATGACGATGACGCCACCGACCACTTCGCCTTCGCCATCCAGTTCGGCGATACCGCGGCGCATCTGGGGGCCCAGCCGGATCTGGGCCACGTCGTTCAGCAGAATCGGCACGCCCCGCTTGTCCACGCCCAGGGGAATGCGGCGCAGGTCGTCCAGCGAATCCACGTAACCGGTGGCGCGCACCATGTATTCGGCCTCGGCCAGCTCCAGCACCGAACCGCCAGTCTCCTGGTTGCCCCGCTGGATGGCCTTCTTCACCTGAGCCAGGGTCAGACCATAGGCGCGCAGGCTGTCGGGATCGAGCACCACCTGGTATTGCTTGACCATGCCGCCGATGGTGGCCACTTCCGATACCCCGGGCACGGTCTGCAGCTCGTATTTGAGGAACCAGTCCTGCAGGGAACGCAACTGGGATAGATCGTGCTGTCCGGTGCGATCGACCAATGCGTATTCATACACCCAGCCGACCCCCGTGGCATCCGGTCCCAGTTGTGGCCGGGCATCGGGTGGCAGCTTGCTGGCCACCTGGCTGAGGTATTCCAGCACCCGCGAGCGGGCCCAGTAGGGATCGGTCCCGTCCTCGAAGATCACGTAGACATAGGAATCGCCGAAGAAGGAGTACCCGCGCACCGTGGTGGCCTTGGGCACCGAGAGCATGGCGGTGGTCAGGGGATAGGTCACCTGGTCCTCCACTACCTGCGGGGCCTGGCCGGGGAAGCTGGTCTTGATGATGACCTGCACGTCGGACAGGTCGGGGATGGCGTCGAGGGGCGTGTGCTTGACCGCATACGCCCCCCAGCCGATGAGGATGACCGTCAGCAGCAGCACCATGAAGCGGTTGCGGACGGACCAGTCGATGATGCCTGAAATCATGATGCGTCTCCGTCAGGGCTGCTTGTGAATGGCGGTGATCACGTACCGCTCACCGTGCTTCTGCAGGGTGAAGCGGATCCGATCGCCGGCGTGCAGATCGGAAAGGTCCACGCCCTTGGCAACGGTGAAATCCATGGTCATGGCGGGCCAGCCGAGGGCCTCGATGGGAGCGTGCTCCAGGGTAAGCATGCCGTGCTCCGGCATCACGGCCTTGACGGTTCCGTGCCCCTGCACCGGCTGCTGTTTTTCCATGCGGGTGATCACATAGCCTTCGCCCTGCTTCTCGAGGGTGAAGGTCACCCGGTCACCCGGTTTCAGGGTGGACAGATCCACCCCTTTGGCCGCGATCAGATCATGGCTCATGGCCGACCAGTTCAGCGCCGGGATCGCCTCGTGCTCAAGCTTGACCATGCGGTGCTCGGGCATCAGCGAGATGAGGCGTCCCTGCGCCTCGACCGGCTTGTTTTCCATCGGTGTCATGCGCTGTACGGTGGCCTTGAGACTGGCCTCCGAGTCGATCAGGAACTGGCCGGAGGTCACCACCGTCTCGCCCGGCTTGAGGCCTTCCACGATTTCCACCCAGTCGCCGCTCTCGATGCCGCTACGCACCTTGCGGGCCTCGAAGCGCCCCTCGCCCAGGGCGACGATCACCCGCTCTTCCCGCCCGGTGCGGATCAGGGCCTGGAGCGGGATGGCGATCACGTTGTCCTTGGGGCCACCGTAGATCTTCACGTTGGCGTACATGTTGGGCTTGAGTTTCTCGTCGGGGTTGGCGAAGCGCAGCCGCACCTTGAGGGTACGGGTCTTCGGATCGAGGCTCGGGTAGATGTAGCGCACCTTGCCTTCCCAGGTCCGCCCCGGCAGGTAGGAAAGACGGATGTCGGCCGGATTGCCCAGCCTCACCCAGTCCACCTGGCGCTCGAAGACTTCCGCCAGCACCCACACGGAGGACAGATCGGCCAGGCTCATCACCCGGTTGGCCGGCTTGACATACATGCCTTCACGCACCGGCAACGTGGCCACCATGCCATTCTGGGGCGCATAGATGGTGACCGTCTGGCGCACCCTGTGACTGCGCGCCAGTTCGCGGATCTGATCATCGGGAATCCCCAGGGCCTGCAAGCGCTCCCGCGAAGCGCGAATCAGCGGCTTGCTGCCCGCGCGCAGGGCCTGTACGTATTCTTCCTGGGCGTTGACCAGCTCCGGCGAATAGAGATCGAGCAACCGGTCGCCCTTGCGCACGCGCTCGCCTTCCGACTTGACATAGAGCTTTTCGATCCAGCCGGTCGCCCGCAGATGGATATGGGCCAGCCGCGATTCGTCGAAATCCACATACCCCACCGTGTCGATCATCCGCCACAGGCGGGTCCGTTGAGCCTTGGCGGTGCGTACCCCCAGGCTCTGCACGATCTCCGGCTTGATGGTGATTGCGTTGCCGCTGTCCTGTTCGTCGGCATAGACGGGGATCAGATCCATGCCCATGGGCGACTTGCCGGGCTTGTCGCGCCGGTAGTTGGGATCCATGGGGGCCACCCAGTAGAGAATTTCCCGTTCGCCGTCCTCGGCCGCCGGGGCACGGGCTGGCCACAGGCTGGCCGCCAGCCAGCCGGCGCCGATCAGGATCATCAGGTGCTTGCCTTTCATTTTTCGTCCTCCGTATACAGGTACAGCAACCGGGCCTGGGCACGCGCCCGATCGGTCCAGATGCGCAATTCGGCGAGGCGCACGTCCAGTTCGGTGAGACGGGCGCGCATCAGGGTGGTGAATTCGGTCAGACCGCTCTGGTAGGCCTTGAGCGCGGCCTCGGCGTTGGCCTTCGCCTCTTGCACCAGTTTGCGTTCGTAGAGGGCCTTGCGCTCACCCAGACGTTTCCAGTTGGCGTATTCACGGGCGAGCATGGCTTCGAGTTTGCGGCGCACGTCGTCCTTGTCGAACTGGGCCGCGGCGGCCTTGTGCAGGCTGGCGTTCAGGCGCCGATCCTGGCGCTGTCCGGTGAAGAAGGGCAGGTCGAAGGTGACCATGGCCGCCATCATGTCGGTGCGATCGGTCCCGTTGGGGTTTTCGCCGAAGCGCTTGCGGTACTCGATGCCCAGGTTGAAGCCCGGTTTGTACTGCTCCCGCGCGATCTGCACGCCCTGGCGGTGACTCTCCACCTGGGCGGACTTGAAGGCCAGCAGCGGATGCCGTTCGAGGCTGGCGAGGATCGCATCCCGGGATGGCAGGGGCGGCAACGCCGGCCGCTCGCTGGCCAGTGGCTGCCAGGCGGCATCCCCCACCCAGGTCGCCAGTCCGGCGCGCTGGGCCTCTTCCCGGTTGCGGATCCGCGTTTCCCGGTCGTCCAGCCGCGACAGTTCGAGCTGGGCCCGCAACACGTCCTGCTGGGTCACGCGGCCGGCGGCGAACTGGTAGCGGGTGACATCCACCAGTTGCTCGAACAGCTTGCGGCTGGCGCGCACGATCGCCCCGGCCTGTACCTGAAAGTAGACTTCCAGATACTTTTCCCGCACCGACTGCCGCACCTTGCGCCGTTCGGCCCGGGCGCGGGCGCTCTGGGCATTGGCCAGCCATTCGGTCCGCCGCTGGCGGTAGGCGAGGGTGTCGCCGCGCGGCAGGGCCTGCAGATAGCCGAAACGCAACTGGGTGGTGGGTTCCTGACTGATGTCGAAGGAATCGAGTGGCAGGTTGTAGAGGCCGATGCGCAGCTTCGGATCGGGCAGTTGGCCATCGGCCACCGCGTCTTCACGCAGCGATTCGGCCCGCGCCTCGGTGGCCTCGATGACCGGATCGGTCTCGAGAGCCAGGCGTTCGGCCTCGCTCAGATTCAGGGCGGCATGGGCCGCCGTGGCAAGGTTCCACAGCGTTGCGGCAATCAGCCACCGCAACGACCGGATCGGATTCGGATTCATGATGACACTCCATGGCGAAACGAAAGACCTGTGGCGACGATACACGCACGGCGGCGCGTCGCAACAGAAACCGGTCAATCAGCCAGGGAATGCGATGGGGGGGCGAATCAGCGGGGGTTCGGTATGATCGGGAAGGCGCTCGGCCGGCCGGCTCACGGGGGCCGTCTCGACCCGTTGCAGGGGCGAGATGCCGGCAATGACCAGGAAAGAAGCGGGGGTGTGGAAGGCTCCACAAAGGGCCATGTTGCACTGGACATCGTCACAGGCCGGGGCCTGGCAATGCTCGCACACGGCCTGGGTGGCCTGTCTGTGCGCCTGACGATGGATGCCCACTGCCTGCCTCTGCGCACACTCGCTCATCGCCGCGCGCATCTGCGGCATGGCGAAGCCCCGCAGTGGCGAGAGGCTCACCAGCAGCAGGAGCAGATAGAGCAGTTTTCGATCGGCGTGGCGCGACATGGAATTCGCTTTCTTGTCATGTGTCTGTCGGTTGTGGATGCGCATTGTCGCACAAAGTTCCCTCAACAGGGGATGCAAATGCCCCGTCACGGGCTTTTTCAAGCCGGGAACGGAAGTCGCGGTTTGCCGCTCCTTACCGTTTTTCAATGCGTCAGGACGCGGCGTCACTGCATCGCATGCCACCTCTAAAAGGCAGACGTTTTCCCGCCCCGTTTATTCCCGCACAGGGAAAATTGCAAGCGAAACAGTTAGTTATCAGACGCGTCCGCTTCGACCTCGTCTTCGATGCCTTCGATGATGGGACAGCCTTCGGCGCTGCCCCGGCACAGGTTGAGCAGCAGGGTCAGTTCATTGCGCAGCAGGGTCAGCGCCTCCAGGCGGTGTTCCACTTCGGCCAGCTTGCGGGCGGTCAGCTCGCGCACCTCGTCCCGGGCATGCCGGGGATCGGCGCGCATCTTCAGCAGCATGCCGATCTCCTCGAGGCGGAAGTTCATCTTCTGGGCGCGCTGGATGAAACGCAGTCGGGAGAGATCCGCCTCGTCGTAGATCCGCACGCCACCGGCATTGCGGGCCACGGGCGGCAACAGGCCGATCTTCTCGTAATAGCGCAGGGTATCGGCCGACAGGCCGGTCAGCCGGGTCACCTCGCCGATGCGGTAACGTTTGTCTGCCATCAGGGCCGCCAGTAGCGATAGCCGGCCAGTTGCAAGCGGATCACTTCGGGGGCGCCGGCAGGCACGAATTCCACTTCGATGGGAAACGCCGATTCATCCAGATTCCAGCCACGCATGCTGATCCGGCAGGCCCGGAATTCCACTCCGCGGTTGGCCAGCTTGGTCAGCAACTGATTCGTCTGCGGATTGTCGGCCAGCAGGGCATGGATGCCTTCCTCGTAGGCCACCACCACGAAGTGCACCTTGTCCTCGCCCAGCTCGGTGAGCACCTTGTCGATCTGCAGCATCACGCGGCGATGACCGAAGTCGTCGGCCGGGCGGGTGAGCTGGACCACGAAGGGCACCGGCTCGGCGAAGGCCGGCGGGATCAGGGGCAGCAGCAACAGCAGCAGGCAGGCGCGTTTCATGGCCACCTCAATATTCGATGACGAAGAAGTATTCGTTGAGCAGATACAACCCGGTGAGGATCAGGGTGATCCCCGCCACCGACTCCAAGGCCTTCTGGTGCCGCGACAACATGCGCAGGGATTCCAGCCAGCCCATGCTCCAGGCGCCCAGGAGGATGGGAATGCTGCGCCCCAGGGCGAAGGCCAGCAGCAGTCCGGCGCCGAACCCCACCGAGCCGATGGCCGCGCTGGCGGTCAGGGTCACCAGCAGCGCCGGGGTGCAGAAGGGGCACACGGCCACCGAGAAGGGGATGCCCAGCAAAAAGGCGCCCCACAGGCCGCTCACCCGGCGTCCGCGCACGCCGAACCAGGGCAGGCGCAGGCGCAGCCAGCCCGGCCAGATCAGGCCCAGCAGGATCAGCAGCGGGCCGAGCACCAGCCCCCACTGCCGGCCCATCACCGACTGCACCCACTCGCCACCCAGTGCCGCCGCCACGCCCAGGCCGACATGGGTCGCCAGCATGCCGGCGACGAAGGCGCTGCCCATGGCCAGCGCCCGCTTTTCTTCCCCGGCCTTGGTGACATAGGCCAGCATCACCGGAATCGAGGCGAAGGAGACCGGATTGAAACTGAACACGAAACCGGCCAGAAAGGCCAGTCCGATGCCGGCCCAGCTCGCCTGCTGCAGGGCCGCCTTGAGGCTGGGGGGATCGATGTCGATGGCCGGCACGAGCAGGAAAAGGGCCGTCCCCAGCAGCAGCGCCGCGGTCAGCCATGGGGCGCCGCGCGCCGCCCGGGCCAGCAGTTCCTGGCCATCGGCATGAATGCCACGCAAAGCGGCGAACACCATGGGCAGACTGAACAGGGAGGCGAACAGCACCCCGGCCAGGGCCGCGAAGGCCAGCGAATCCACCGTGATGGCCAGGCCCGTGACCACCACCACCAGCGGCAAGGTGCAGGCCGGCAGGGTCAGCCCCAGACGCACCCCCTCGGGCAGCCGCCCGCCACCGGGGATCAGGCGATGGAATTCCAGGTGCGGAATGGGCAGATAGACGAAGCGCGAGATCACGTAGATCACGGCCATGGCCGTGAGGATCAGGCTGGGCAGCCAGGGCCCCCAGGCGGGTGGCGTGGTGAGCGCGGTGATCAGCACCAGCAGGCCCGAAAGCAGCAGACTGCGGATGACCCACACCACCAGCAGGCCCTGGCAGCAGGTTCGGCGAGCCGCACGATGGGCACGCACCGCATACAGGGTATTGGTGGCGATGGTGCAGGGCTCGAAGAAGGCCAGCAGGCCCAGCAGCACCGCCATCGCCAGCAGCAGGGGAATCATGCGCCGGCCTCCAGCCGCGCGCGCAGCGCCTGCTCCAGCTTGCGCCGGCTCGGCAGGCCGGTGAAGACCAGTTCGCCGTCGATGGCGATGGCCGGGGTGGACATGACCCCCAGGGCCACGGCGTGATCCATTTCGTCGAGGATGTTGACCTCGCGCCACTGCACGCGTTCGCCGCCGAGTTCCTCGGCCAGGCGGCGCAAGACCGCCTTGGCATGGCCGCACTTGCTGCAGCCGGGAGAGGCGAAAACTTCCACCTGAATGGGCATGTCGTTCTCCTGTGGGCCTGCTCGAGAGGCGATCGTTTCCAGCTTATCACCTGGAGTTGGCTCCAGGTCAAGCGTCCGTTGCCGGCCGGGGGGAACCGCTTGGCCCGGACTCAGTGACCAAGCCACTTCAGCAGCGGCAGGGCCAGATAGGCGGCGAAGAAGCCGACGCTCCAGATCCCGATCGACACCCAGTAGATCCGCCGATTCCAGCGCATGGCCCGGTCGCAGGCCTGCCCCAGTTCCGCATCGGCGGGACAGGCCCGGCCGGGACGGTAGAGAGCCCAGCCAGCCAGGATCAGCATCAGCGCGGAAAAGACGAAGATCCACACCTTGTGCTGACTGAGCGTGATCAGAAAGGGGAAGCTGCTGGTCATCGCGGCCACCGTGGCGCCCAGCCCGAGGGTCACCAGGGTGATGGGCAGGGCGCAGCACAGCAGCGTGCCGGTGGTGGTGAACAGGGCCAGCCAGGTGAGGCCCTGCTGTCGCCGCGGAGACGGCGGGTTTTCCAGGGTAGTCATGGCTTGGCCTGCTGCGTCATGCTGCGAAAGGTGAAGCCGGCGTCCTTGAACAGCTTCTGCATCTGGGCGTCGGTCAGTTCGGTGCCTTCCTTCACGTCCACCGTGACCAGCCCCTTGTCCAGATCCACCTTCACCTTCTGCACGCCGTCGATGGCCTTGAGCTTCTTCTCCACGCCATAGGCGCAATAGGGGCAGGCCAGGCCATCGACCCGCATGACGTATTCGGTGCCGGCCGCCAGGGCCACCTGGCTGAGCCACAGCAGCAACAGGCCCATTGCGATTCGCTTGTTCATGATTCACTCCTCGTGCCTTGGGGCATCACAGATGCCATTCGAGAATCAGCCGGGCCCGGTAGTCCGCGTCCGGCTGGTTGCCATTGAGATCGGAAAGGACGGGGATCTGCACCCCGGCCTTGATGGCGAAATTGCGCAGGGTCCAGAAAATGCCGGGGGAGACGAACCACTGCATGCCGCCGGTATCGGCCAGATCCTGTCCGTTCAGGCGCGCCTTCTGCTGGATCTCGCCATTGAGTTCCAGCAGCCAGACCGTATCCGGCTCGAGATAGCCCCGCGGCGTGGGTCGGATGCCACCGACCAGATCCACACGCAGCATGTCGCCCCGATCCACGCCGGCCGGATTGGTGCCGTTGTAGCGGTAGCGCACGCTGGCCCAGCGGTACCACTTGCGGGACTCATAGCCCCAGGTCAGCCCGGCGATGCCATCGGTCACGCCCTTGCCCAGGGGCGGCGTGGTGGTGGAATCGGCGCTCTCGGTGACGACCTTCAGAAGCACCGCGGCCGATTCCTGGAGACCCAGGGAGTCGCGCCGCCAGAACCGGTACTTGGTGAACAGGGCGACGTCTCCGGCCCCGCTGCTGCGGTTGCCGTCATCCGCCTTGCGCACCCAGGGCAGATCCACGCCCACGGCCCAGTCGCCGGTCAGGCCATAGGTCAGTTCCAGGGCCAGTTCCTGCTCCTTCTCGGGGCCGGCCTTCTCGGCCGCGGACTCGATGGCCACTTCCACACCGCCCTGGTAGAGCACATGGGGCCCGATGCCGAAAACGGGATCGTGGGCCAGGGCCGGCTGGGCCAGGAGGCCGCTCGCGAGCGCGACGATCCAGCGTAATCTTCGTGAATTGATCATGCCTGTCTGCCTCGTCTTGTCTGCGGGGAATGGGATTCGGTCAATTCCGGAGCCCCGGCAGAAATGACCTGCCATGGAGACAGCCTAAATGCTGGAGTCGACTCCAGGTCAAGCCCCGGTTGCCGGTTTTTTTCGATTCTGTCAGCCTGTGGATCGAGGCAGACCATCCCGGAGGCGTCATGCACGGCAGCCTGACCATCGGGGCCCTGGCCCGGGCCGCGGGCGTGAACGTGGAAACCATCCGTTATTACCAGCGGGTGGGCCTGATCACGGAACCGCCCCGTCCCGCCACGGGCTACCGCACCTATCCACCCGACACCATCGATCGCATCCGCTTCATCAAGCGGGCCCAGAAACTGGGCTTCCGCCTGCGGGAAATCCGCGAACTGCTCGAACTGGGGGAAGCCAGTTGCCATGACGTGCAGCAACGGGCACAACAGAAACGGGAACAAATCGATCGCCAGATTGCCGATCTGCAAGCCTTGCGGGAGACCCTGGACAGGCTTATCCAGACCTGTAACGAACGGGGTGAGTCCCGCTCCTGTCCCATCGTGGAGAGCTTGCAGCGAAAAGACTGATGCCAGCCCTTGAAACCTCGCCTGCCGCCATTACTTCTGAACTACGACCATCTTTCCAACCTGAAGGAGAACAACAACATGTCCATCGAAGTCAACGGCAAGGTCATCGAAACCGACGAAGAAGGCTATCTGCTCAATCCCGAGGATTGGGACGAAGACGTCGCCAGGGCCATTGCCGAGAAGGAAGGCATCGAACTGACCGAAGTCCACTGGGGACTCATCCGTTATTTCCGCGACTATTACGAGGAACACGTGGGCAAACACCCGAGCATGGCGATCCTGCTGCGCACCCTCGGCAAGGTGCACGGCGACAGCTACGAGGACGAAAAGGCCTACGAGAAATTCCTCTACTCCCTGTTCCCGAAGAACCCGGTTGCCGAGATCTGCAAGCTGGCGGGGATTCCGAAGGCAGCCGTGCTGGCCGAAGAAGAAAACTGACCCGCCGCAACGCCTTTGCCCTCCACTGTAGGCGCGGCTTGCGCCGCGCCTACCGGCCGTGCAATTCCGACCGCGCCAGCGGATCCTGGCGGTAATAGCGCCGCAACTGGTCGTACACCTCGGGACAGGCCCGCTTCAGCGCCCGGGGCGTTTCGAAGAAGGCCTCTGTCGCCACCGCAAAGAACTCTGCCGGATTCTCTGCCGCATAGGGATCGAGCACGGTCTTGTGATGGTGCCGCAGGCGCGTCTGCAGGCGTTCGAAAGCCGCGCTGAAGGCCGCCGTCCAGGCACGGCGATCCATGCCCGCATGCAGAGGCGGCATGCCGTTGGCCACCCCGTTGTTCATGTCCAGCTTGTGGGCGAACTCGTGGAGGATCACGTTGTGGCCGGTGCCGCTGCCCTGGACGTCCGGGCGCGCATCGGCCCAGCCGAGGATCAGCGGCCCCTCACCCCAGGCCTCGCCAGTCAGCGCCCGGGGTTCCACGTGCACCACGCCGCTCTCGTCCACCACCTCATGGGCCACCATGAAACTGCCGGGATAGACGATGATCTCGTGGACACCGTCATAGTCGGAAAGATCCAGGTTCAGAATCAGCAGACAGGCCTGGGCAGCGATCACCCCCCGCATGACCTCATTCACCTGCAGACCGTCCGCACCCACGATGGTCTTTGTCCGCAGGAACAGGCTGGCCAGTTCGTGCAGGCGCGTCCGCTCCCGCACGTTGAGTCCATAGCGGGTCAGCGCCTGGCGTTCGACCCGCCTCCACCGGGCCGCGGGGATGCGAAAGCGCCGCAGGCGGCGTGCCCTGCGCCGGCGTTGCCAGCGGTGCCACAGCCCCGGCATCGTCATACCGGATCCTGATGAATGATCACCTCGGCCCCTGGCAGCAGTTGGCGGATGGCCGCATCCACCTCGTCGGCGATGGCATGGGCTTCGCGCAGGGGCAGATCCCCGTCCAGCTCCAGGTGCAACTGCACGAAGGGCACCGGCCCGGCCTGCCGGGTGCGCAGCGCATGCACGCCACGCACCGCGGCAGGCCGGCGGGCGGCTTCGAGAATGCGCTTCTGCACGGCTTCCGGCAATTCCCGATCCATGAGCTGCTCCAGGGCGGCGCGGGTGATGCGTCCGGCGCTGACGAAGATGTAGCCGGCCACCAGCAGGGCGAACAGCGGATCGGCGATCTGCACGCCCCGACCGGCGAGCACGAGCGCAGCGATTACGCCCAGGTTGGCCAGCAGATCGCTGGCATAGTGCAGGGCATCGGCGCGGATGGCGCTGGAGCCGGTAAGCCGGATGACCCGCCGCTGCAGCCACAGCAGGAGCAGCGTGGCGAACATGGCGAACAGCATCACGCCGATGCCCACCGCCGTGGCCTCGAGCCTCTGCGGTTGCCGCAGCCGTTCCAGCGCATGCAGCACCAGAAACACCGCCGAGCCGGCGATGAAGGCGGCCTGCGCCAGGCCCGCCAGCGGCTCGGCCTTGCCGTGGCCGAAACGGTGCTCGGCATCGGCCGGCTGCAAGGACCAGCGCACCGCCAGCAGGTTCACCAGCGAGGCCAGTGCATCCATCAGGGAATCGATCAGCGAGGCGAGAATGCTCAGGGCGCCGGTCAGCAGCCAGGCGACGAGCTTGACGAGAATCAGCAGCACGGCGGTGGCCACCGAGGCCCGGGTGGCCCGCTGCAGCCAGCGGGCCCGTTCGGCCGGGGCCAGCGGCGCCGCGTTCGCCGTGACGTGCGAGTGCTCCATCACGGCAATGTATCACAGCCCCGGACAGCACTCCGCCTGAGGCGGGATCCCCGGACGGGCCTCGTACCAGCCCCGGGTTCGATTCACCAGGCGCACCACCCACAGCATCACCGGCACCTCGATGAGCACGCCCACCACGGTGGCCAGCGCGGCGCCCGATTCGAAACCGTAGAGGGAAATTGCCGTGGCCACCGCCAGCTCGAAGAAGTTGCTGGCGCCGATGAGCGCCGAAGGGCCGGCCACGCAATGCGGCGATCGCACCCAGCGGTTGAGACCATAGGCCAGGCCCGCATTGAACAGCACCTGGATCAGGATCGGGATGGCCAGCAGCAGGATCACCAGCGGCTGGCGCAGAATGGCCTGTCCCTGGAAACCGAACAGCAACACCAGGGTCATCAGCAGGGCGGCAAGGGAGATCGGATGCAATCTCTTCAGGACCCGGTTCAGGCGGGCGACGCCATGGGTCTGCCGCAGCAGATGGCGCCGGAAGAGCGTGGCCAGCAGCAACGGCACCACGATGTACAACAGCACCGAAAGCAGCAGCGTGTCCCAAGGCACCGTGATGTCGGACAGGCCCAGCAGCAGGCCCACGATGGGAGCGAAGGCGAACACCATGATGACATCGTTGAGCGCCACTTGGCTGAGGGTGAAATGGGGCTCGCCGCGAGTCAGATGACTCCAGACGAAGACCATGGCCGTGCAGGGCGCGGCGGCCAGCAGAATCAGGCCGGCCACGTAGGAATCGATCTGATCCGCCGGCAACCAGGGGCGAAACAGGCCTTCGATGAACAGCCAGGCGAGCAGGGCCATGGAAAAGGGCTTCACGCCCCAGTTGACGAACAGGGTCACGCCCACCCCGCGCCAGTGCTGGCGCACGCCGCCGAGCGCCCGCATATCGATCTTCAGCAGCATGGGGATGATCATCAGCCACACCAGCAACGCCACCGGCAGGTTGATGCGCGCCACCTCGAGGCGGCCCACCGCCTGGAAGAAACCGGGAAAGATCCGTCCCAGACCGATGCCCGCCACGATGCACAGGAACACCCACAGGCTCAGCCAGCGCTCGAAGAACCCCATGTCGCCGCCGGCGGCCTTCCTGGCCGTGGTTTCACATTGCACGCTCATCCCTTGTTCTCCGTGTTCTGTGACGACAGCAGTTCCTCCACGCGCTGCCGGATCGCGTCGCGGCTGGCCCGGAACACCTTCATCACCGCCTCTTCGCTGCCCGTGGCGCGAGCCGGATCCTCCAGCGGCCAGTGTTCCTTGCGGGTGCCCGGCGGCAGGGCCGGACAATGCTCGTCGGCATGGCCGCAGACCGTCACCACCAGATCGGCCCATTCCAGCATCTCATCGGTCAGCCGGGTCGACGCCTGATCCGAGATGTCCACCCCGGCCTCGGCCATCACCGCGATGGCCCGGGGATTCTTGCCATGGGCCTCGATCCCGGCCGAGCGGACCTGCAAATCCGCCCCGCCCAGCGTCCGTGCCCAGCCCTCGGCCATCTGCGAGCGGCAGGAATTGCCGGTGCAAAGAAACAGCAGATTCATCGTTTCATCCTCATTGGTTGCTCTGCCTGAATACGCTTCACCCACACACTTTCCGCTTTTCTCCGGTCACTTTCCTCTGGCCTGCCAGCCGCTGGCGATCCGTCGCATAGGGCTCACAGCCCCGGGCACCTTCGGCGAGGCTGGCGAGCACGGCCCGCGCCCAGGCTGGCAGATCCTCGTGCAGACGGTAATGGACCCACTGTCCGGCCCGCCGATCCCGAACCAGCCCGGCCTCGCGCAGGGCCGCCAGATGACGGGATACCTTGGGCTGGCTCTCGTCCAGGGCGTGGGTGAGTTCACAGACGCACAACTCGCCTGCGGCCTGAAGCAGCAGCAGGCAACGCAGGCGGGTGGGATCGGCCAGCCGTTTCAGCAAGGACACCGGGTCGGAAATCATGGCGCGAATATACGCCTGTCCATATATATGGTCAAACATATATTTGAACTCTTTTCGCCGCTTGACTCCGTACCGAGGTACGGGGTCCACAATGGACTCATCGCGCAAAAGAGGAGATCCCGTGATGGCCCTGTTTTCCACTCCCCGCAGTTCCCTGGTTGGCGGTTTTCTGGCCGCCATCGGCGCCTCGCTGTGCTGTGTCGGCCCCCTGGTACTGGTGAGCCTGGGCATCGGCGGCGCCTGGATCGGCACCCTGACCGCGCTGGAGCCATACCGGCCCCTGTTCATCGCCGTCACGCTGCTGTTTTTGTTCCTGGCCTTTCGCAAGCTCTATCTGGTCCCGCGCGTCTGTGATCCGGATCAGCCCTGCGCCAACCCGGCCACCCTGCGCAACCAGCGGATCCTCTTCTGGGTGGTGAGCGTGGCGCTCATCGCCTTGCTGACGTTTCCGTATTACGGGGTGTATTTCCTGGAATGAAGCCGGGCACGGACACCCACCAATTCCGAATGAATCAATCCCAGGAGGCAATTCACATGTGGCAAACCCTTCGCACATCATGGCTGGCCCTGCTGATCCTTTTCCTTCCCCTGGCCGCGATTCAGGCGGCGGAAACGCAAACCGTGGTGCTTGACGTGCCCGGCATGACCTGCCGCTTCTGTCCCATTACCGTGCGCAAGGCCCTGGAAAAGGTGCCGGGCGTGATCGAGGCCAAATCCGATTTCCCCAGCAAGACCGCGACCGTGACCTTCGATCCGGCCCGGACCTCGGTGCCGGCGCTGGTCGAGGCAGTCAAGAACGCCGGATACGAGGCCATACCGAGACAGGGCAAGTGACGAGGAACAAGGACATGGCACAGTATCGGCTCAGCATCAGCGGCATGACCTGCGATCATTGTGCGGAATCGGTCGAGGCGGCCTTGAATGCGCTGCCCGGGGTGACAGCGGAGGTTTCCTTCGAGACCGGGCTGGCACAGGTCGAGGCCGCGGCAGGGATCGACCCGGCCAAACTGATCGACGCGGTGAAGGCTCGGGGTTACGCGGCACAACTCGTGACGGACCCGGCCGGTCCGGCCACGGGCGGGAACGGCGGCAAGCTGCACATCGCCATCGTCGGCAGCGGCTCGGGCGCTTTCGCGGCGGCCATCAAGGCGGCCGAAGCCGGCGCCACGGTGACCCTGATCGAAGGCGCGGAAGTCATCGGCGGCACCTGCGTGAACATCGGCTGCGTGCCCTCGAAGATCCTGATCCGGGGCGCCCATATCGCCTGGCAGCAGGGCCATCATGCCTTCGAGGGCCTCCCGCGCCAGACGCCGACCGTCGATCGCCGCGCCATGCTCGCGCAACAGCAGGCCATGGTGGCGCAACTGCGTCATGCCAAGTACGAGCGCATCCTGGAGAGCAACCCGGACATCCACCTGCTGCGCGGCTGGGCCCGCTTCGCCTCGGCCGATACCCTGATCGTCAGCCGGCCCGACGGTGCGGAGGAGACCGTGCAGGCCGATCGCATCCTGCTGGCCACCGGCGCCCGGCCGGCCATCCCCGACATTCCCGGACTGGCCGGCACGCCGTTCTGGACCTCGACGGAAGCCCTGGCGACGGACACCCTGCCCGAACACCTGATCGTGGTGGGCGGTTCGGTGGTGGCGCTGGAACTGGCCCAGGCCTTCTTGCATCTGGGCAGCCGGGTCACCCTCGTCTCGCGCAGCACGCTCCTGTCACGGGAGGATCCGCTCGTCGGCGAGCGGCTGAAACGGTGCCTGGAAGAAGAGGGCATGCACATCCACCTGCACAGCGAACCCCGCCGCGTGCATCACGAGAACGGCCGCTTCACGGTCACGACCGGGGACGGCGAAATCCGGGGCGACCGCCTCCTGCTGGCCACCGGCCGCCGACCCAACACCGACTCCCTGCAACTGGCCAAGGCCGGAATCGAGACCGATCGCCGTGGTGCCATCGTGATCGACGATCACCTGCGCACCAGCGTCCCCCACGTCTATGCCGCCGGGGACTGCACCAACCAGCCCCAGTTCGTCTACGTGGCGGCCGCGGCCGGCACCCGCGCCGCCATCAACATGACCGGCGGCGACGCGACGTTGGATCTGTCGGTGATGCCCGCCGTGGTGTTCACCGATCCGCAGGTGGCCAGCGTGGGGCTGAGCGAAGCGCAGGCACGCCAACGGGGCCTGGCCGTGGACAGCCGCACGCTGGAACTGGAGAACGTGCCGCGGGCCCTGGCCAACCTCGACACCCGGGGTTTCATCAAGCTGGTGGCGGAAGCCGACAGCGGTCGACTGCGCGGCTGCCAGATCCTCGCCGATCAGGCGGGCGAGGTGATCCAGACCGCTGCCCTGGCGATCCGCAAGGGCATGACCATCACGGAACTCGCCGATCAACTTTTCCCCTATCTGACCATGGTCGAAGGGCTCAAACTCTGCGCCCAGACCTTCAGCAAGGACGTGGCGCAGCTTTCCTGCTGCGCAGGCTGAACACGCAAGTCACCGTTCCGGGCGTCATTTGCACCCCCCGCGCAGGTGGCGCAAAATCGGCAGGACTCCGATATGATGCGACCGCCATGCGCCCTGCCCGTCCCGTTTCCCTCGCGTTCCGCCTGCTGGTCCTGTGGCTGGCCCTGCTCGCCGTCCTGCCGGCGCAGGCCGAGGATGCCCTCGACACCCGGCAACTGGCCCAGAGCCTGACGCAACACGAGCGGGCGCTGAAGAAACGCCGCCTCGATCTGGACCGGCTCAAGGAACTGGCTGGCGAGGTGGCGGCCCTGCGCGGCCAGGCCAAGGCCTGCGTGGATGCGCGCCAGCCGGATGTTGAGAAACTCAAGTCTGACCTGGAAAGCCTGGGCGAACCCTCGGCCAAGGACTCGCCGGACGTGCGCCGCCAGCGTCTGGACATTCGCCGGCAGCTGGTGGAGGCTGAACGGGAACTGGGCACCTGCAAGGCCCTGATGCTGCGGGCCGACGATCTGCTCAAGCGCATCAACGAGCGCACCCGTGACGTCCTGGCCCACCAGTTGCTGGCCCGTGGGCCGGACATCGTCACCCTGCTCAAGGAAAACTGGAACCAGCCCCCTCAGTGGATCCGCGACACCTTCCACTTCCTGCACAAGTACAGTGGCCTGAATCTTCTCACCCCCCTGCACTGGCTGATCCTGATCCTGTCGCTCACTTTCGCCCTGCTCATCGGCTGGCTGATCCGCCGGGCCCTGCTGCACCGGGCCGAGCACAAGGCCTGGCATCACGAGGAGTTCGCCAGCCGCTTTCTGCATGCCCTGATTGTGACCCTGGCCCATTACACGCCCCATCTGCTCGGCAGTACCGCCGCGGCCATTCTGTTCTACGTGGTCACCGCGCAGATGCAGCCGATTCCCTTCATCACGGTGATCGCCGTGGGGCTGCCCCCCTTCTTCCTGTTCCTGACCCTGGTGCGCATCGTGCTGGATCCCCCGGCCCCCGCCGGCCTGTTCCTCGCCCTGCCCGAAACCCTGGCCCGCCGGCTCGGCCAGCGGCTGAAAATCCTGGCCATCCTCGCCTTCGTCGGCTATCTGCTGTTCGCCACCCTGCTGGCCCAGAGCCTGCCGGAACCGGCCATCCTGATCTTCCGCGGGATCTTCGCCGCCATCCTGATCCTGAACCTGATCTGGGCCATCAGCCTGGTCATGCGTCTGCCCCTGTTCGCCCATCGCCTGTGGCTCAGCGGCCTGGTGCACCTGTCACTGATCGCCGCCCTGATCATCGAATGGATGGGCTATCGCAACCTGGCCCTGACCCTGGCCCGCGACGTGATCGGCTCGCTGCTGGCCTTCGGCGTCATCCTGCTGCTGTTGCGCCTGCTGCGCGACTTCTACGACATCCTCGAATCGGGCACCAGCCCCTGGAGCTACCGCATCCACCGGGTGATGGGCATCAAGGAGACCCGCAAGATCCCGGGGCTCATCTGGCTGCGTTTCCTCACCGGCCTGGCCATCTGGGCCGGACTGGGCTACGTGCTGCTGCTGGTGTGGGACGTCTCCGACACCATCCTGCTGCAGATCCATACCCTGCTCACCCAGGGCTTCACCCTGGGCAATCTGACCATCGTGCCGGTAAAACTGGGCGCGGCGCTGCTGACCATCGCCTTGATCATCCTGTTCGGTGGCTGGGTGCGCAACCGCCTGGAGAACCGCTGGCTGAAGAAGACCGACATGGATCGCGGCGCCCGCGAGGCCCTGGTGACCATCACCGGCTATGTGTTCGTGGCCCTGGCCTTCTTCATCGGCCTGAGCGTGGCCGGCTTCGAGTTCCAGAACCTGGCGATCATCGCCGGCGCCCTCTCGGTGGGCATCGGTTTCGGCCTGCAGAACATCGTCAACAATTTCATCTCCGGCCTGATTCTGCTCTTCGAGCGGCCCATCAAGACCGGCGACTGGGTGGTGGTGGGCAACACCGAAGGCTACGTGAAGCGGATCCGGATCCGCTCCACCCGGATCCAGACCTTCGACCGGGCCGACGTGATCGTGCCCAACTCGGAACTCATCTCCAGCCAGGTGACCAACTGGATGTTGCGTGACGAACGGGGCCGTCTGCGCCTGCCGGTGGGCGTGGCCTACGGCAGCGACACGGCCAGGGTGAAGGAAATCCTCGAGCGGATCGCCAGCGAACATCCCCAGGTGGTCAACGACGGCAGCCTGCCGAAACCCTACGTGCTGTTCCGTGGCTTCGGCGACAGTTCACTCGATTTCGAACTGCGCGCCTATATCCGCAACGTGGATCATCGCCTGCGGGTCATCAGCGATCTCAACTTCGCCATCGACGCGGCCTTCCGCGAGGCCGGGATCGAAATCCCCTTCCCCCAGCGGGACGTGCACATCCGGGACATGCCCGGCGCGCCGGCGAAACCGGCGCAGGGGCACGGAACGACGACTGCAGGGATGCCGGAGGTAGAGCGACGCAGGAAGCCGAAGCCGAGTGACGAGTGACGAGGTGCCACGGATGGCGAATCCGCAAGCCCGCCTGTTGCGTATATCCAGATGATGAAGAGAATCCTCCTGTTGCTGTGGATCGTCTTGCCCGTGCAGGCAGCGCCGTTGCCCCCCTGGAGCCTGGGTTACGATCCGGCCCGGGATCCGGCCGCGGACGGGCGCGAGGCGATCGCGCTGGCGAAGGCCAGCGATCGTTACGTGCTCATCGAGCTGGGCGGGGACTGGTGCGTGTGGTGCCGCAAGCTGGATCGCTTCCTGGAGGCGAACCCGGATCTGCGCGCGCGGCTGCACCGCCAGTTCGTGCTGCTGAAGGTGAACGTGAGCGAAGAGAACGACAACGCCGACTTTCTCGCCGGCCTGCCCCGCTTCGCCGGCTATCCCCATGCCTTCGTGGCCGACGGCGAGGGCCGGATTCGGCAATCGCAGGACCCCAGCGAATGGCTGGAAGATGGCCGCTACTCGCGCACCCGCTTTCGCGCCTTCCTCGACCGCTGGAGAACCGATGCGCAAACCGCGTCCCGCCCCTGATCCCCGTCCGCCGGCAGCCTTCCGCGCGGCCCATGCCGCCTGGCAGGCCCAGCCGGTCTCGCGGCGGCGTTTCCTCAAGGGCACCGGCGCCCTGCTCTCGGGTCTGATGCTGCCCTGGCTGCCGGGGGACCTCGCCGCCGAACCCGGGCGGAACGTGCCTGCCGATCCCGTCTGGGCCACCCTCGCCGCGGTTCAGGAACACCTGTTTCCGGACGATGGCCAGGGCCCCGGTGCCCGGCGGATCCGTGCCGCCGCCTACCTGCACCAGGCCATGGCCCTGCCCCGCTTTCCGCCCGCCGAGCGGGACTTCCTCCTGCAGGGACCCGTCTGGCTCGACGACCTGGCCCGAGAGCGTCATGGTGTCCCGTTCCCGGTGCTGGATTCCGATCGACGGGAGTCCCTGCTGCGGGACGTGGCCCGCAGCGAGGCCGGCGAGAACTGGCTGTCCCTCGTGCTGCTGTACCTCTTCGAGGCGCTGCTCACCGCGCCCGTCTATGGCGGCAACCCCGATGGCATTGGCTGGCAGTGGCTGGCGCACAACCCCGGCTTTCCCCTGCCCACCGCCGCCAATACCTATGACCGGATCCTGAAGAAATGACCATCGACTTCGACGTGTGCATCGTGGGCAGCGGCGCCGGCGCCGCGCCGGTGGCCTGGCAACTGGCCCGCGCCGGCCATGAGGTCCTGGTGCTGGAAAAGGGCCCCTGGCTCACCGAGCAGGACTTCTGCAAGGACGAGCTGGCCTGCTGCCGGCGCAGCGCCTACACCCCGGATCTGGCCGACGAACAGCACGTGATCGAAGAACCGGTCGACGACGGCTGGCAGGCCACGCCCACCCGCGAATCGGGCTGGGACTTCTGGAACGGCAACGTGGTGGGGGGATCTTCCAACTTCATGAGCGGCTATTTCTATCGGCTCAAGCCGGTGGACTTCCGCCTGCGCAGCGAATTCGGTCCCATCGACGGCGCCAACGTCGCCGACTGGCCCATCACCTATGAAGAACTCGAACCCTGGTACACCCTGGTGGAACAGGTGGTGGGGATCTCCGGCCGGGTGGTGAAGCACCGCTTCCTGGAACCGCGCTCCACACCCGACTTCCGTCATCCGCCGCTGCGAGAGAACGTCATCAGCCAGTGGATCGATGCCGCCTGCGAACGTCTCGGCTGGCAGGCCCTGCCCACGCCGCGGGCCATCCTCTCCCGGCCGGCCCATGACCGCAACAGCTGTTCCTATTCGGTCTTCTGCGGCAGCTACGGCTGCAGCACCGGCGCCAAGAGTTCGGCCCGCGCGGCCCTGCTGGATCAGGCCGTTGCCACCGGTCGCTGCCACATCCGGCCCCATGCCAAGGTCAACCGCCTGCTCTCGGACAGCCAGGGCCGGGTGATCGCCGCCGCCTATGCCGACCGCGAGGGCCGGACTCGGCAGGTGCACGCGAAGATCTTCGTGGTCGCCTGTCAGGCCATCGAAACCGCCCGCCTGCTGCTGGCCTCGCCCGGGCCCCGGCATCCCCGTGGCCTGGGCAACAATCACGGCCAGGTGGGCCGCAACCTGCTGTTCTCCGCCGGCGGCAGCGGCCAGGGCCACTTCCCCTACGCTGCGCTGGCGCCCGATCAGGCCGCGGCCCTGCGCGAGCGCGGCCCCTTCGTCAATCGCGGCTTGCAGGAATGGTATGTGATCGACGATCCGCGTCTCGGCCGCCTCAAGGGCGGCACCATCGACTTCCTGTTCCGTCATCCCAACCCCATCCCCCGCGCCGATCCCCTCAAGTGGGACGATAGCGGACGGCTCGTATGGGGGGCGCCGCTCAAGCAACGCCTGCATCGGGCCTTCACCGCCGGTCGCGATCTGCGCTACGAGGTCTTCGTGGACTGGCTACCCACCGACGACTGCTTCGTGCAACTCGACAACACGGTGAAGGACAAGTGGGGCATGCCGGTGGCACGGGTGCGTGTGGGCTTCCACCCGCACGATCTGCGCGTGGGCGAGCATCTCTCGGAACGGGCCAAGACGGTCCTGCGCGAGATGGGCGCACGGGACGTGCACGGCGGCGTCAGCGGTGATCCGCCCACCAACCTGGTGGCCGGCGGTTGCCGCTTCGGCACCGACCCCGCGCACTCGGTGCTCGATCCCGATTGCCGCGTGCACGACGCGCCCAATCTCTACGTGAGCGACGGCAGCTTCATGCCCACCGGCGGCAGCGTCCCCTACACCTGGACCATCTACGCCAACGCCTTCCGGGTGGGGCAGAAGATTGTGGATGAATTGTGATCGCGGATGATCGATTGGAACCCAGGGCGGTATCTGCAGGAGCGGCGCCCTCGCCGCGACCGCCCCCGAACCTCACACCACTCGCACCGCAAGCACGTCGCAACCCGCGGTCTGGATCACCCCGCAGACGGTGGTGCCCAGCACGCCCACAATCCCGTGGGCGCCGGTGGCGCCGAGCAGGATGAGATCGACCTGCTGCGCCTCGGCATAGTTGACGATCTCCTGGCGCGGGCCGCGATCGCTGAACACCACGTCCCATTTCACGTCGGTGATGCCTACCCGTTCGGCAAAGGCCTGCAGGGAGTGCATCGCCCGCTCGGTGATGTAGGTCTTGGGATCCACGTCTTCCGGGCCCACCCATTCCACCGGCAGATCTTCCGGAAAGCCTTCCACCACGTGCAGCAGGATCAGTTCGGCCTGGTTCTGTTCGGCCAGCAACTGGCCACGCCGGGCCGCGTGCTCACTGCCCGGCGAGAAATCGGTGGCGACGAGGATCTTGTGATAGGCTTGCATGAGGCGACTCCTTCGTGCGGTGACCGCCAACAAGGATAACGCCCCGCGAAGAAAAACCCCAGCGTGGAACCCGAAGCGCGGCATGAAACTCTCCCATCACGGCGCCTGCGGTGAAGTCACCGGTTCCTGCCATCTGCTCGAGGTGGGCGGGCGCCGGGTGCTGATCGACTGCGGCCTGTTCCAGGGCACCCCGGCCGACGAGGAACGCAATCGCGATCCCTTCCCCTTCGATCCGAAAGGCATCGATGCGGTGGTACTCAGCCACGCCCACATCGATCACAGCGGCCGCCTGCCCCTGCTGGTGCGGCGCGGCTTCCGCGGCACCATCCACACCCAGCAGGCCAGCATCGATCTGTGCGAGATCATGCTCAAGGATGCGGCCTACCTCCACGAGAAGGACGCCGAGTGGGCCAACCGCAAGCGGGAACGCCGCGGCCAGCCAGCCGTGGAACCGCTGTATACCCGACAGGATGCCGAGGCCACGCTGGGCCTGTTCGTCGGCCACCGCTACGGCAAGTTCTTCGACGTGGTGCCCGGCGTGCGGGTGCGCCTGCACGAGGCCGGACACATTCTCGGCTCGGCCATCGTGGAACTCCGGCTCAGGGAAGGCGAACTGCAGCGCACCCTGGTCTTCACCGGGGATCTGGGCCATGCCGGCACGCCGCTGCTGCGCTTTCCGGCCCGCCTGCACGAAGCCGATCTGGTGATCATGGAAAGCACCTATGGCGATCGCTGCCATCGCGACTGGGCCGCCACCTGGGCCGAGTTCGGCGAGGTGCTCCACGAGGCCCGCCGCTCCCGGGGCAACATCCTGATGCCGGCCTTCGCCGTGGATCGCACCCAGGAACTGCTGTTCGCCATGTCGCGCCACGTGGACGACTGGAATCTCGACCACTGGCACATCTTCGTCGACAGCCCGATGGCCATCCGGGTCACCAGCGTGTATCTGAAATACCTGGATCTGCTCTACGAAAAGGCCGCCCGGGAACTGGTGGACGCGGCCACCGGCCCCCTCCTGCCCCACATCCGCTTCACCATGACCTCGGAAGAGTCCATGGCCATCAACCGGATCCGCAGCGGGGCCTTGATCATCGCCGGCAGCGGCATGTGCACCGGCGGGCGCATCCTGCATCACCTCAAGCACAATGTCTGGCGGCCCGAGACCCACGTGATCATCGTCGGCTTCCAGGCCGAAGGCACCCTCGGCCGGGCGCTGGTGGACGGCGCCGATCACATTCGCCTGTGGGGGGAGAAGGTGGTGGTGAAGGCGAAGATCCATACCATCGGCGGCCTCTCATCCCACGCGGATCAGGCCGGGCTGCGCAACTGGTATCGGGAATTCCGTTCGCGTCCGCCGGTGGTGCTGGTGCACGGGGAGCCACCGGCCCTGCTGGCGCTGGCCAACGTACTGCGCAAGGAGAACGCCACCCACGTGTGGATGGCCCGGCCCGGCATGCGATTCGACCTTGGGGATCTTCCTGTCCCGTCCGGTACGCGATAGCGGTTTCGAATTCCCGAACATTTCGGCCGTTGGTCCAGCATCAGCGACGCGCTTGAGCCGGCCTGCCTCTGCGCCATCCCTGCTCCGGGATTTGACCTACACGCTTTCGGCCTTGCCCACCTGACGGTTGTCCAGTTCGGCGGCCGGCTCCAGCAGCCACAGACCGAGACGGTCCCGATCCACATAGACCACGTAACCTTTCAGATGGCGTTTGTTCCAGAGCCCTTCCTTGCTCTCGGGCAGGACCACGTCCACCAGCGCCCCCTGGGGAAAGGGCGAGCCGTTCAGGCGCAGGGCCATGCCTTCGCGGCTGATGTCGTGCACCTGGGCATCGGCGGTACCGTAGCGGGGATTGCTGAGGATGACGTCGAAGTGATCGTTGCGCCGGGGGAAATAACGATGCTCCATGTCATGATTCCTCCTGCTCGAGCAGACGATCCACCAGCACTTCTGCCTGCAGCCAGTCGTCCAGCGGCGAGCCCCCGACGAAACCCCGCTGTTCGGCGATGAAATAGGCGGTTTCGGCGATCATGCGCCGCCGGTGTTCCGGATCGATCTTCTGCAGGGAGGGATTGGAGGTGGCGGCTTCGACGCTTCGGGCAGACGTCTTCTTTCTGGCCGTTTTCTTGCTGGCGGATTTCTTGCGGCGGGACTTCTTCTTGCTGGCAGACTTCTTCGCGGGGGACTTCTTGGCCGCAGCGGCCAGAGGGGGCTTGCTCATGTCCTTGCTCCTGCGTTGCACCTCGAGGAAGAGATGATGCGGCGGGAAGCGATCGGTTGTCTGCTACTCAGGTTACAGCCGAGGAAACGCCGGCATCGGTTCATTTATAGCAGATACCGACATAAGGTAAAGCGCAGGGGCTTTCAAGGGAGATTCCCGCCGTTTGCGGCAGAAATGGCGGGATGGAATTGCCATATCGAGTTCGGGGACACCGGCCCCATCCGCCGGCTGACGAAGACCAGCGTTTTTCGGCGGCCACTCGAGCGACGTTCGATAAAACCCGGGAAGGGACTCTTTCAGCCGCCGGCCAGGCGTGTTCTGGACCTATTCCAGATGCTTCGCCGCCCCGGTTTTCCGCAAGTGTCCTTCGGCGATTTCCAGCAATTTTTTCAGATTGCGCACCCGCAGTTCACCGCCCTGGCAATCGACCACCCCGTCCTCGCGCAATTCCCGCAACAGCCGGTTCACCACCACGCGCACGGTGCCAATCAGATGCGCCAGTTCCTCATGCGAGAGCCCACGCAGGAGATCCCGACGCGGATCCTGCTGGCCATCCTCGAAATTGCGCAGGATGAGGTGGGCGAGCCGGGTCATGGTGTCATGCAGGGCCAGATCGCTGGCCAGCTCCCCGAGCTGGCGCATCTGGCGATCCACGTAGCGGCGCACGGCCCGCAGGAAGGCCGGATGACGATCCATCCAGGCTTGCCAGAGTTCAACGGGCCCACACAGGGCATGAACCGGATCGAGGGTTTCGGCCGTCACGTCATGGGGCTGGCCGTCGAGCAGGCTGATGATGTTGAAGCCGTCACCGGGCCCGAGGAGAAAGAGCGTCAGTTCCCGCCCGGTCTGCTGATTTTGCCGGGTGATCTTGACCCGCCCTTCCAGCAGCACGCAAAAGGTCTCCAGACTCTCCCGGGGGGTCATCACGATTTGCCGCGGCGCCCAGCGTCGCTCCGCGAGTTCCGCCAGCATTGCCGCGATCTCGGCCTTCGGCACCCCTTCGAGCAAGGGACCTTTCGCCAGTCTGTCGACCCATTCAGGGGAAACGTCATGCCGCATGCGCACGTCCGGCCGCTGTCATGTACCCAGTGAAGATAGCATATTGCAGCCATTCACCACGCGGGTTTCTGCATGGCTGTTCTCCTGCGAAGGTTTTGCTATGCTTCTGGCCTCGCCCGAAGACAGGAGAAAAACATGCGCGATTACAACAACATGCCGGTTCTGGCGTGGGAAGGCGAAATCAGTGCCAAAAAGGCCATGGCCCAGGTCCACCATGCCGAACCGGTGATCCTGCAGATGCCGGAAGACTTCGTGATGGGCATCGACGCGGCCGCCTGCGGCTGCAAGGCGGGCGATTCCCCGGAGCATCACGTGGACTGCCATGCCGAAGACACCCTCAGGTCCCTGGCCGAGGAAAACGACCTGCCGGAACTGGCCCGGCTGGGGGAACTGGCCCATGAGGCCGCCCAGGTGGTGGACGTGCTCACCGACAGCCGGCGTATCGTGATTCACGACTGACGGCGTGCGGGTCAGCGCGTCATTCGCTGACCCGCACGATGTACACGTCGCAGGGGGCGCTCTTGACCATCTTGGTGGCCAGCGAACCGAGACGGGCCTTGGGCTGACCGACCACCAGCAGTTCCGCGCCCCGTTTCGTGATCATCTCTTCCACGGTCCGCGCCGGGCTGCCACCGACGACCTCCAGCACCGAGGGCTTGACGCCAATGGCCTCCAGGCGCGGTTCGAGCCGCTCGCGGATCTTCACCTCTTCGGCCAGATCCCGTTCCTCGTTGCTGCGCAGGCTGAGATCCCCCATGGAGGCCTCGTTGGCATAGTTGGCGGAGCGGGCCGGATAGACGTGCAGCACCACCAGCCGCGACTGCATGCACTCGGCCATGTGACTGGCGCGCTGGACGACCGGCTCGAAGAACGGGGACTCGTCCACGGCGGCGATGATGAGGGGAGTGGTGTCGTTCATGGGCAACCTCTCGGCATCAACAGGGAAGGCTGCCAAGCATACCCCGTTTGCGTTCGGAATTCAGGTGGCCTTTTGACCACGCAGATAGCGCAGGCCGATCCCGATCAGGACCAGGGCGAAAAGACTGCGCAGATGCAGCTCGGCCAGCGACAGGGCCAGGCGGCTGCCCAGCCAGGCGCCAACCAGGCCCCCGACGACCAGCCCCGGCAACAGGCGGAAACGCACATGCCCGCAGCGCAGGTTCTCGAGGCTGCCGGCGATCACGGCCGGCACTCGCGAGGCCAGGGAACAGCCCTGGGCCAGTTGCTGGGGCATGCCCAGGCCCATCACCAGCAGCGGGGCCAGCACCGGCCCGCCGCTGATTCCCACGCTGCCGGCCACCAGCCCTTCCACGATCCCCACCCCGGCCAGATAGAACCAGCGCGCTTCGCCCGTAATAGCCCACGCGCCGAGCAGCTCGTCGCGCAGGATCAGCATCAGGGCGCCGGTGATGACCACTGCGCCGAAGGCCTGGCGCAGCCGGCCGTCCCGCAGACGCTCGGTCCACAGTCCCACCAGAGGCGTGAGCACGGTGGCCGGAACGGCGATCACCAGCACCGCCCACCAGTCCACCTGATCGGCCCGGTGATACATCCACGTTCCCATCAGGGCCGGAAACAGGGCCGCGGCCAGGGCCGTACCCCGGGCCGCGAAGGAATTCAGCCCCAGCCAGGCCATCATCAGGGGAATGGTCAGGGTGCCGCCGCCCAGGCTGAACAGGCCGCCACCGAGTCCGGCCACCAGGCCGATGAGCAGCGCCCGCAGGCCGGTACCGAACCGCAAAGGGGATCGCCCGTTCATGATGGGCCAATCTGCCCCGGTCGGCCAACGGCGTCAAGCCACGGCATTGAAAACCGCCATCGAGATGGCCATGTCTTGCAAACAAGGCTGTTGAAAATGGCGTTGTCCAACAGCCCGCCAAGACCGAAACGCACCACGTAAGGAGTCAACATGACCCGGATTCCCCCACCTTCCGATCCCGTCGAAGCCCTCGGCGAAGCCTATGAACTGGTTCTGGAACGCCTGCTGGATCGCTTCCATGTGCGGGATCCCCATCACCGACCGGCGGCGGGTGAAGTCGAGGAATGGCTCGAACAGGCCGCGCACGAGGCGGCTCCCCATCTGGACACCCATCAGCGGACACAGGTCAAGACTGCCGTGCAGCGGGATCTCCATTCCCTGGGCCGCTATCGACACCGGGGCGGAACAAGGGCGGAGGGCTGGCTGGGCTTCGAACGCCAGCGCCTCGAAGGCCGGCTGCTGGAACTGATTCCGAAGATCGCTGATCCGACCATGAGCGAATGGCTGACCTGGCAGGCCGAACGGGAACACCGGCCCTATCGCAGCGGTGAACTGACCGGCCCGGGCATTCTGATATGCAATCGGTGCGGAGAGCGGCTACACTTCACCCGGGCCGGACAAATTCCTCCCTGCCCCAAATGCGGGGGAACCGAGTTTCATCGATCCGGCGACGAGGAAGGCGACTGAATCGCTTCACTCCTTTATTAACCCGTCAGCCGTGTGCCCGCCGCGCTGGCCGCAGCGTGCCAGACCGGGCACTGAAACCGAAGCCGTCGCCTGACAGGCGGTTGAAAACAGGGTTTTCCGCCGCCTGCCCACGCCCCGTTTCCGCAGCGGGGTGAACAGGCTCGTGGCGACAAACCGGCCATTCTTCCGCCGGCATGTGTCATCAACGGACGGACACGCGTCCCGAATCCGGAGCATACCGATGAGTCCATTGCTGGAACTGGGTCTGTGGAGCGCCCTGGCAGGCATTCTCTATGCCTTCGGGTGCGCCTGGTGGGTGCTGAGGCAACCCGTTGGCGGCGAACGCCTGCAAGCGCCGCATCAGGCCATCCGGGAAGGCGCCGCGGCCTTCATGCGCACCCAGTACGGCACCATTGCCGCCGTCGGTGGAATCATCTTCCTCGTCTTGTGGGTGACACCGCATTACGGCTTGCTGACCGCGGCCGGCTTCCTGCTCGGCGGCGTATTCTCGGGCCTGTCGGGGGTGATCGGGATGAGCGTGTCGGTGCGAGCCAATGTGCGGACCGCGGCCGCGGCCCAGACGGGCCTGCCCGACGCCCTGCATGTCGCCTTTCGCGCCGGCTCGGTGACCGGCTTTCTGGTCGGCGGCCTGGCGCTCGCCGCCCTGTGCGGTTTCTATCTGTTCCTCGCTGCGCAGGCGCAGGGCGCCAACGTGGATCTGCGGCCCCTGGCCGGGCTCGGCTTCGGCGCCTCCCTGATCAGCATCTTCGCCCGCCTGGGCGGCGGCATCTTCACCAAGGCCGCCGACGTGGGCGCCGATCTCGCCGGCAAACTGGAACAGGGGATCCCCGAAGACGATCCGCGCAATCCTGCCGTCATCGCCGACAACGTGGGCGACAACGTGGGCGACTGTGCCGGCATGGCTGCCGATGTCTTCGAAAGCTATGCCGTGACCATGATCGCCGCCATGCTGGTCGCGGCCTGGTCCCATCCCGGGGATCTCTCGGGCCAGCTCTATCCCCTGGCGCTCGGGGGCGTCGCCCTGCTGGCCGGCCTGGCCGGGACGCAGATCATCCACTGGGGCGGGGCACGGCCCCTGACCGCCCTGAGCATGGCCGTGCTGGTCAGCATCCTGCTGGCAGCCGCGGGTTTCTACGGCGTGAGCACGCAGATGCTGCCGGTCGATTCGCCTTACGATCCCCTGGCCCTGTTCCAGACCACCCTGGTCGGGCTGGGGGTGGGCATCGGCATGGTGGCCACCACGGACTACTATACCGGCACGGCGTTCCGCCCGGTGCGGCAGATTGCCGAAGCCGCCCGCTCGGGGCACGCCACCACCATCATCACCGGCCTGGCCGTGGGCATGAAATCCACCGTGGTTCCCACGCTGGTCATCGCCGGCGGGATCATCGCCGCCTACCTGCTTGCGGGGGTCTACGGGATCGCCATCGCCACGGTCGCCCTGCTGGCACTGACCCCGGTGGTCATCTCCATCGACGCCTTCGGGCCCGTGACCGACAATGCCGGCGGCATCGTCGAAATGGCCGGACTCGAAACCCAGGCCCGGGAGGTGACCGACGCGCACGACGCCGTGGGCAACACCACCAAGGCCCTGACCAAGATCTTCGCCATCGGTTCGGCGGGCCTGGCCGCGCTCGCGCTGTTCGTGGCCTACAAGCTGGAATTCGGTGCCCGGCTCCAGCAGCTCGATTTCATGCTCGATGACCCTTACGTGCTGTCGGGCCTGTTCATCGGTTCCCTGTTGCCCTTCGTCTTCAGCGGTTACGCCATGGAAGCCGTGGGCAAGAGTGCCGCGCGCATCGTCGCCGAGGTCCGCCGGCAGTTCCGGGAACATCCGGAAATCCTCGAAGGCCGCCGCAAACCGGATCATGCCCATGCCGTGAGCATGCTGACCCGGGCTTCCATCCTCGGCATGTTGATCCCCGGTTCCCTGCCGGTTCTCGTGCCCCTGGCCATCGCCTTTCTCTGGACCCCGCTGGGTCCGCCCGGCAGCGGTGCCCTGATGATGGGCGGCGTGCTGATCGGCGCCGTGGGTGCCGGCCTCATTCTGGCCCTGTTCCTCAGCACCGGTGGCGCCGCCTGGGACAACGCCAAGAAATACATCGAGTCCGGCCATTTCGGCGGCAAGGGCTCACCGGCCCACGAGGCCGCGATCACGGGCGACACCGTCGGCGATCCCTGCAAGGACACCGCCGGCCCGGCCATCAATCCCATGCGCAAGGTGCTCAGCCTGATGGCCTTGCTGCTGGTGCCATTCCTCGTGTAATGCGCCACTGAATCACCAACCCTGGAGGACAAGCCATGAGCACACTCACCCTGACCCCCGAGCAGGCCACCATCCTGAAAGACAGCCTCGCCAGCTACCTTTCGGATCTGCGCCTGGAAATCGCCGATACGGACAAGCAGGATTTCCGGGAAAACCTCAAGCACAAGGAAGCCGTGCTCAAGGAAATCCTGTCCATGCTGGAATAGCCGGCGGTTGAAAAAGCCCGGGGAAGGGCCTTTCAACCGCCTGACGGGTGTCCGCCGCGCCGCTCACGACGGCACTTCGTCCGCACGCCAGTGCGACCACAGGTTCCTGCCCACCAGCACCAGGAAAACCGGCGCGCCGGCAATCAGGTACCAGTAGAAGGTGACGAATCGCCAGATCAGGATGGCGCCGGCCAGCCGCCCGGGATCCAGCCACGGCAACAGCAGGAGAGTCGCGCTGGCCTCGGCGCCACCACTGCCCCCGGGCAACAGAATGGCATGGCCCAGTGACAGGGAGATCATCTGCACGAGAAAGGCGTGCAGCCAGTCGACGCGGCCTCCGACTTCCCGGATCGCGAAGTAAAGCACGCTGTAGCGCAACAGCCAGTGTCCCGCACACAGCCCGTAGACGGCCATCAGGCGCCAGGGCGAGTAATGGCGGATCCGCAACAGGCCTTGCCGGTATTCCAAGAGCCGGCGCATGAGTTTGCGGCGTGTCGAGGGGCGAATGCCCAGCCGCCGCAACCCCCGTCCCGCGAACAGCACGAAACGCCGATAGCGGCGCACGATGGCCACCACCACGCCGGCACCGCACAGGAGCAGGCCGATGAGCAGCAGGATCTGCCATGCCAGGCGTGCGCCCTCGGGCAGCCAGAGATCGTAGACGGCGAACGCCAGCAGCGCCATCAGAAAGAACAGCATGTCCAGCAGCTGATCGATGGTGTACAAGGCCAGCCCCTGGGGAACGGGCAAGCCGTGACGACGCAACAGATAGGCATAGGTGACCGGCCCGCCCGCGCCCCCCGGCGTTGCAGAAATGGCGAACTCGGATGCCATGACCACGCCCAGGGCTTGCCGCTGCGTGATTCGGCGTCCGTCGATTCCGCCAAGGAGCAGGCGCAGACGGCCGGCATTCAGGTTCCAGGCCAGGACGATGAGCCCCAGCAGGGCGAGCAGATGCCACAGGCGGATCTGGGCGAGCACCGGGCCCAGCGCCCGCCCGCCGAGCAGAGCGGGGATCGCCAGGCCGAGCGCCAGCCCCAGCAGGGCCAGCAGCAGATACCGGCCCCTCACTGCCGTGACTCCAGCCATGCCCGTTTGGTCACGGCCCGCCGTTCCGGCAACAGGCTCTCGAGCACGGCCAGCCAGAAGCGGCGGGAAAAGGCATGTGCCATGTCCACGGGATGGATCCCCAGGCGCAGCAGGGCGGCGTGCCGATACCGGCGCAAGCGCCCGCGGTTCCACAACCAGGAGACACCGCGCCGCCAGCGGCTGCGGGCACTCCAGACGAGCGTCGGGGCAAGGTAGCGCGTGAACTCGGGCAGGCGCCACAACCCGGCGGGATCGCTGGTATAGGTGAAGGGCAGGCCGGCGAGCGCGTGGCGGGCTCCCGGGCCCAGCATCCAGGCCGGGGCCACGAAGCCGGATACCGGCCAGCCCCGGCGCCGGAACAGGGCCAGGCCCCGCTCCATTCGCTCCCGTGCCGTGACTGCATCGAGGACCAGGAATTCCCCCTCGTGGGTCAGCACCCGCCGCCGCAACCAAGCCCCGGGCGTGGGCGGAACGGGGCCGGGATCGTCATGGTAATAGCCGTGCAGCACCAGTTCGTCGCCCCGCGCCAGACGCCGATCCAGAATGGCCACGAAATCGGGAACCTCGTCCAGACAGCCCTGGCGATGGTAGTCGGGCACCACGAGCAGGGTGAGCGGCACCGCGAAGCGCGCATCCAGCTCGGCGACGAAAGGCGCATACAGGGGCCAGGTGGCCGGCGCCACGTCGTGCAACACCACCGCGAGCGACTCAGCCATACCGCGCCCGCGTGGTCGTGTCCGATCCCGTCAAGGCCCGATAGCGGGCCAGCAATGTTGGCAGCACCTTCGACCAGGCATAGTGCTGCTCCACGTGGCGGCGGGCCAGCTTGCCCATCCCCTGCCAGCCATCGGCGAACAGGGCCCGCACCCTGTCCGCCAGCGAGGTGGCCGACAGGGGATCGGCCAGCAGGCCGGTCCCGGGCACCACCAGTTCGGCAACCGCCCCGGCCCGCATCCCCACCACGGGCAGGCCGCTGGCCATGGCCTCCAGTACGACCAGGCCGAAGGTTTCCCGATCCCCGCCGTGCAGCAGGGCATCGCTGCTTGCGAGCCAGCGGGCCACCGCCTCGGCGCTCAGAAAGCCCTGGCTGCGGCTCACGTTTGCCGGCAGATGCCGGGGCATGTGTGAGCCCACCAGATGCAGATGGTATCCCTTCCCCAGGATTTGCATGGTTTCCAGCAGGATCGGGATATTCTTCTCCCGCGCTCCTCGACCGGCGAAGATCAACAACCGGGTGCGGGCATCGATGCCCAGGCGCTCGCGCAGGGCGGGATCCCGCCAGCGCGGATGGAACCTTTCGATATCCACGCCCAGGGGCTGCACCTGCACCCCGGGCACGCCCAATCGCTGCAGCTTGCGGGCCATCACCTGCGAGGGAGCCAGCACGAGATCGAAACGGCGGTAGAGATGCCGCACATAGCGATTCAGCAGGCGGTTGCTCCAGTGCCCGGCCCGGCGTCCCACCAGGCGGGGAAGATCCGAGTGATAGAACCCCACCACCGGCACGGCCAGCCGCCGGCCGGCCTCAAGGGCCGCCCAGGGGAGGACGTACGGGTCTTCCGCCTCGATGATGTCCGGCTCCAGATCCAGCAGAGCATCGATCCAGGGCCTGCGCCGCAGCGGAAAGCGGTATCCCTGGCCATAGGGCAGCGGCATCGCCGGCCGCGTGACCAGCGGATCGTTGCGCTGCGCACGCGCCCCGGGCACCAGCAGATGGTGTCGGAGCCCCTGCCGGGACGCCAGCCATCGGGCCTTGGCCTCCAGATAGGTGCGCACACCGCCACTGGCCGGCGCATAGAACATGGTGATATCGACAATGTGCATGCCCGTGTTCCCAGCCTGTCCATGAACCGTTCAGCGGCCGCCGTTGAAAGAATCGCATTTTCCGTTCCCGGGTCATATCAGCCGGCCTGAGCCCGATAACGCAAGATTCAGACTTACGGTCGGCGCGCCGGCATTTCAATCTGCCGCACGACCGGCGCCGCGGCGGCTCGAGCCGGGCAGCATCCGTCCTTGCGACAGGCCGTTTCACGCAAGTCCGAGCACCTTGTGAAGGAATCCAGGCACGGAGATACCCAGGTTACAGACAGGTGACCCCGGATAACCGAGAATCGTTCCCGGCGCGACGACGGACCCATGCGATGATACACGCGATGCCTGCGCAAGAAACGCATGGACATCGTCTGGCCGGATGCGATAGCCCCTGATCCCGGCTGGGTGACTTGACGAAGAAAGACAGGTCACCCCTTGCAAAGCGAAAAGCGGCGCCCCATATGGAGTGATGCCGGCCACGAGGAACAGGACACCGGGAAGCGCGCCTCCCGTGTCCCGTCACCCGGATTGCAGACAGGCGATCGGCCAAATGGCCTGTGGTGCCGCCCATCCCTGCCAACGCCGGAACCCATGGGCACCATGACAGGGAATCGTCCAATCCGACTCCCCGCCCAAGAACAAGCAAGAACAACCCTCAAGGAGAAGACCATGGCCCGCTACATTCGCTGGTTCGCGGAACTGGGCATCGAGGACGTGCCGCTGGTGGGCGGCAAGAACGCATCGCTCGGCGAGATGTACCGGGAACTGACGCCCCAGGGGATCCGGGTGCCCAACGGGTTCGCCATCACCGCCGAAGCCTACCGGGACACGCTCACCGCCGCCGGCGCCTGGGACAAACTGCACGAGGCGCTCGACGGGCTCGACCCCGACGACGTGGACGATCTGGCCCGCCGGGGCGCGCAGGCCCGGGCCATCGTCTATGGCGCCCCCCTGCCACCCACGCTGCAGGACGAAATCCTCACCGCCTGGTACCGCCTGCAGGACGAATACGGCGAGGATCTGAGCGTGGCCGTGCGCTCCTCGGCCACGGCCGAGGATCTGCCCACCGCCAGTTTCGCCGGCCAGCAGGAAACCTATCTCAACATCCGCGGCGAGGAACACCTGCTCGACGCGGTGAAACGCTGCTTCGCTTCCCTGTTCACCGATCGCGCCATCCACTACCGGATCGACAACGGCTTCGACCACTTCAAGGTCTATCTTTCGGTGGGCATCATGAAGATGGTGCGATCCGATCTGGCCGCCAGCGGGGTGATGTTCTCGCTGGACACGGAAACCGGCTTTCGCGACGTGGTCTTCATCACCGGCGCCTGGGGCCTGGGCGAGAACGTGGTGCAGGGCGCCGTGGAACCCGACGAGTTCTACGTGCACAAGCCCACTTTCGAGCAGGGCTACCGCGCCGTGCTGCGCCGGCACCTGGGCAGCAAGAAGATCAAGATGATCTACGCCGAGGGCGGCAGCAAGGAGACGACCCGCAACGTCCCGGTGCCGGAAGCC
>Ga0256841_1000054_pt1 | contig 128168 bp, 95 predicted proteins | sample 356308metaG_FD_185971 | JGI IMG/M metagenome (GOLD analysis project Ga0256841, IMG submission 185971) | Hydrothermal vent microbial communities from Mid Atlantic Ridge, Atlantic Ocean - 356-308 | ecosystem: Environmental > Aquatic > Marine > Hydrothermal vents | place: Atlantic Ocean: Mid...
CCCAAGGTGACGATCGTCGTCTACCAGCCCCAGGCCGATGCCCTGGCGGGCAACCGCCTCACCGGCCGCGCCGCCTTCATGGTCAAGCCGAAAGAGAAAGGCCCGGACGGCAAGGAGCAGGAGCCGATCTTCGGCGTCTTCTGGATGGAGGCCAGGATCTCTACTGACCGCGACGCCCGGCTGGTGACGCTGCACGAGCTGAAGGTGACCCGGGTGCGTTTCCCCGACATCACCGACGAACAGGAGAAGAAGTTCGCCGGCATCGTCGGGCCCCGGATCAAGGAGTGGTACCCGGTCTTCTCGCTCGACGCGCTGACCACCGGCCTGGCGGCGGCCCGCGAGGAGCAGGCGGCGGCGGCCGACCTCAAGATGGATCCGCCGAAGATCATCGTCACCACCGAATCGGCCGAGCTGGTGCAGATCAACGGCGACCCGATCCTCCGGCCCATCAAGGAGACCAAGCTCGAGCGGGTGGTGAACACGCCGTTCCTGATGGTCTTCGACCCCGGGACGAAGCTCTACTGGCTCAACGCCGGCTACGTCTGGTACCGCTCCTCGCAGGTGAAGGGCGACTGGAAGATCGCCCCGCCGCCGGCCGACGTCCGGGAGCTGGCCCCGGAGGAGGCGGTGGCCGAAGCCGGCGTCGAGCGGCCGCAGCCGGGCACGAAGATGCCGAAGGTGGTGGTCGAGACGGAGCCTTCCGAGCTGATTTCGATGGACGGCAAGCCGAACTACAAGCCGCTGGCGGGCAACGAGCTGCTCTACGTCGCCAACACCGAGGACGACGTACTGCTGGAGGTGGGCTCCCAACGGCACTTCATCCTGCTCTCGGGCCGCTGGTACGCCAGCAAGGATCTGCAAAACGGGCCGTGGAGTTACGTCCGCCCGGACGCCCTGCCGCCGGCCTTCGCCCGGATCCCGGCCGAATCGGACAAGGGCCACCTGCGGGCGCATGTCGCCGGCACCGAAGAGGCGCTCGACGCCATCATGGACAGCCAGATTCCACAGACGGCGGCGGTGGAGCGCAAGAGCGCCAAGCTCGAGGTGGAATACGACGGCAAGCCGAAGTTCAAGCCGGTAGAGAACACCTCGATGCAGTACGCCGAGAACACCGGCTCGTCGGTGCTGAAGATCGGCGACATGTACTACGTCGCCGAGCAAGGCGTCTGGTTCCGCTCGCGCCAGCCGGACGGCCCCTGGGAGCTGGCCGACTCGGTTCCCGACGAGGTGCAGAAGATCCCGCCCAACAACCCGAACTATACGGTCAAGTACGTCTACGTCTATGACTCGACGCCGGACGTCGTCTACGTCGGCTACACGCCCTCCTACACCGGCTGCTACCCGTACCACGGCTCGGTCGTCTACGGCACCGGCTGGTGGTATCACCCGTGGGTGAGCCCGCACCACTACTACGCGCGGCCCTGGTCGTTCGGCTTCCACGTGCGCTACAACCCGTGGACGGGCGGATGGGGCTTCGGCTTCTCCTTCGGCTACGGGCCTTTCAGCTTCAGCTTCGGCTGGGGCAGCGGCTGGTACGGCGGGCCCTGGTGGGGCGCCCGGCCGGGATGGTGGGGACCGGCGGGCTATTGGGGCGGCTACCGGCACGGCTTCGCCGCCGGCTACTGGGCCGGACGCCGCCACGGCTATGCCCGCGGCCGGTGGGGAGCCACCCGGCCCGTGCGCCCGGTCACGCGTCCCTACCGCGCCAACCGGATGCTGCACAACCCGCAGACCCTGGCCGCCGTCCGCAGCCGCGACATCAACCGCCTGGCCCGGACCAACCTTTACTCGCGGCCCAGCCCCCGGGCCCGGATCAACGCCCGCACCAGCGTGCCGCGGACGGACCGCTCGCGAGTGGCCCGCAGCTACGGCAACAACGTCTTCGCCGACCGCAACGGCAACGTCTACCGGCGGACCGAGGGCGGCTGGGAGCGCCGCGAAGGCCGCCAGTGGAAGCCCGCCACGGGAACGCCGGGAACCCGGGACCGGATCCAGGCCGGACAGACGCAGCCGAGCACCGGGGGGAAAGTCCTGCCGGGGCAGACGCGGCCCACCACCCGGGATCGGGTACAGCCGGGACAAGCGCGCCCAGCGACCCGGCCTTCGACCACGGTGCAGCCCACGACCCGCCAGCGGCCTTCTACCGCGACGCGCCAGAGCCGCAGCCGCCTGGACCGCGACTATCAAGCCCGGCAGCGATCGACCCAGCGCAGCCGCAGCTACCAGCGCTCCCCCACGCCGCGCAGCCGGCCCACCCGGGCCCCAAGGATGCGCCGCCGCTGAGGGCGGCGCCGCCGGCAACGTAGAGATCGGGCCGCAGCCCGCTGGCGTCCGGCGCTTTTACATCGGGAACCGGAAGTAGCGCTCGGCGTTTGCGTAGCAGATATCTTCCACCATGCGGCCCACCGCCGGGGTGTCGGGGATCTCTCCGTTCTCGATGTCCCGGCCCAGCAGATTGCAGAGCACTCGGCGGAAGTACTCGTGGCGGGGGTAGGAGAGGAACGAGCGCGAATCGGTCAGCATCCCGATGAAACGCGACAGCAACCCCACCGCCGAGAGCGCGTTGAGCTGCCACTCCATGCCTTCCTTCTGGTCCAGATGCCACCAGCCGCTGCCGTACTGCATGCGGCCGGGGCTGCCGCCCTGGAAACAGGCCATCAGCGTGGCGAAGGCGTAGTTGTCGGCGGGATTGAGGTTGTAGACGATGATCTGCGGCAGGGCGTTTTCCTGATCGAGCCGGTCCAGGTAGCTGGCCAGCTTGTCCACCTGGGGCCAGTCGCCGATCGAGTCGAAGCCGGTGTCCGGGCCCAGCTCCATGTACTTGCGGGTGTTGACGTTGCGCTTGGCGCCCAGGTGGAGCTGTTTGGTCCAGCCCTTCTCGGCGTCGAGGCGGCCGAAGTAGAGCATCATGAAGGAGGCGAACAGCTCGTGGTCCTCGGGGCTGGCGGCGTGGCCCTCGCGGGTGCGCTCGAAGATGCGGGCCGCGGTGGCCTCCGGACAAGCGCCGGCGAAGCAGTAGTTCAAACCGTGGTCCGAGAGCCGGCAGCCCAGCTCATGGAAGGCGTCGTGGCGCCGCTGCAGCGCGTCGAGGAAGTCCTGGAAGCTGCGGATCTCGACGTTGCTAGCCGCTTGCAGCCGGTCCACCCAGGCGTTGAATCCTTCCGGATGGTTCACGCCCAGGGCCTTGTCGGGGCGGAAGGCGGGGAAAACTTTGGTTTCGAGATCCGAGGCGGCGATCTGCCGGTGCCACTCGAGCGAATCGGCGGGATCGTCGGTGGTGCAGAGCGCCTTGACGCGGAACTTCTTCAGGATGCCGTGGGCCGTCAGCTCGTCGGAGGCCAACCGCTCGTTGGCCCGCTTCCAGATCCCGGGCGCGGTGGTTTCATCCAATAGCTCGTCGATATCGAAGTAGCGCTTCAGCTCCAGGTGCGTCCAGTGGTAGAGCGGGTTGCGCATCGTGTGCGGCACCGTGGCCGCCCAGGCCAGGAACTTCTCATAGGGCGTGGCGTCGCCGGTGCAGTAGCGCTCCTCGACGCCGTTGGCCCGCATGGCCCGCCACTTGTAATGGTCGCCCTCGAGCCAGATCTCGAACAGGTTGCGGAACCGCCGGTTCTCGGCGATGTCCTTCGGCGGCAGGTGGCAGTGGTAGTCGAGGATCGGCTGGGGGGCGGCGTGCTCGTGGTAGAGCCGCCGCGCCGGCTCGTTCGTCAGCAGGAAGTCGTCGTGGATGAATGCCATGGTTTCCAGTCCCTACTTCTTCCAGGATATTGCCCGTGGGCGGAGGCCGGCGCTCAGTCGAGAAACAGCGGCCGGATGTGGCGCTCGAAGAGATTCTCCGTCACGTTGCGCGCCACCGTCTCCCGGCAGGCCTCCAGCATATCCAGGTACCGGCGGCCCATCTTGGCGGCGATCTTGTAGCCCACGTGCAGCAACTGGCGGAAGTGCGGGTTGAAGGCCGGGTTCGAGGGGTCGTGGCGCAGCGCCGCGGCGTACTCGCCCTCGTTCCAGGCATCGACCTCGTCCGGGGCGGGCAGACGCGCCGGGTCGATGTCGATCACCGCCGCGTACGGGGCGCACAGCTCTTCCCGCCTGGCGTAGGCCTCCCGGTAGATCTCCTTGGCCAGGGCCAGGCCCTCGCCGCCGGCCTCGGCCAGCCCGACGAGTTCCTCGAGCCAGGTGGTGCCGGCGGTCTTCAGGTGCAGGCCGGCGCCGTACTTGCGGATCACCTCGCGAATGGGCCCGTAGAGAGAGAACTTGTCGGAGCCGGAATGCACGCTGAGCTTGAGCTCCTCGGTCAGGCCGTAGCGGCTGGCGGCGACGCTCAGGATGTTCACGTCCTCCTCGAACTCCCGGGTGAACTGTTCCACGTCGCCCACGTAGTCCACGCCCTTGTTGAACCGTCCCGAGAACTTCGGCGCGATGGTCTGGACCGGAACCCCCTCGTCGGCCAGCGCCGCCAGGATCACCATCAGCTCCCGAGGGGTCTGGGGCTTTTCGGTCTCGTCCATGGAGACCTCCACCACGAACGTTCCTTCGCCTTTGCGGGAAGCGATGTAGCGGTAGATCTGCGCCGCTTCCTTCACCGCGGCGAGATAGCGCCCGGCCACGGCGGCGACGTCGCCGGCCAGGCCCAGCTCGTCGTGCTTGCGGACGAAGGCTTCGATGTCGGCCGACTCCGCCGGCCGGCCGATGGCATCGGCCACGTCGATGGTGAAGAAGTCGCAGGGGGCGAGGAAGGCGTCCACGTTCGTGAGGTTGATGTGGTCGGCGTCCACGAAGTAGGGGCGCCGCCAGCCGAGCCGTTCCACGGCGGCGTCGGCGGCTTCGCGCTGGCTCGTCGGCTCAGTGCCGATGATGGTGTGCTCGCGGTGGGACTTGTTCCACACCGGGGTCACCTCGACGCCCCGCTCGGCGGCCGTCATGCAGGCCCGGAGCTGGGGCTCGGCCTCCCGGGCGAAGCGGTCGCCGACGCCGAAGGAGTACTTGGGCAGATGCAGCGTGTTCATGGGCTCTCACCGAAGGTATCAGTGTATCGAAGGCCCAGGCCGCCGCCCGCAGCGCGTTCTACCGCCGCCCCCGGCCAGCCTCCCCAGGCGCGGCCCGCTCAGCTTTCCGGCTCGGACTCGTTCACGGTAACCCCCAGCCGACCCCGGTGCAGCCGGACGCGCAGGGATGAGCCCACCGGCGCCTCTTCGGCGCGGCGGATCACCTTGCCGGAGGCGTCCTGGACGATGGCGTAGCCGCGCTCGAGCACCCGGAGCGGGCTGATCTGCTCCAGGGCGGCGGCCAGGGGATCGAGGCGCGTCCGGGCCTGGCTGAGGCGGCTGCGCACAGCCGCGGCCAGGGCCGCCCGCACGGCCTGCAGCCGCCGCCGGACCTCAGCCAGCTCGAGCCGCAGGTCCTTCCGCCGCAGCGCCCGGTCCGCCTCCTGCCAGCGGCGGCGGGCCCCCTCGAGCCGCCGGCGGACGGCGTCGCGAAGGCGGAATTCCAGCTCGTCCACCCGCTGCTGGCTCTGCCCGATGCGCCGCCGCAGGAGCCCGGCGGCTCGTTCGACGCCCCGCTCGTGCAGCCGGTTCCAGGCTTGCGAGAGCCGGTAGCGGAGAGCCTGGCCGAGTTTGCGCCGCAGGCCGTCCACGGTGCGCAGTACCTCTTCGCGGTCCGGGGCCACCAGTTCGGCGGCGGCCGAGGGGGTGGGCGCCCGCAGGTCGGCGACGAAGTCGGCGATGGTGAAGTCGGTCTCGTGGCCCACCGCCGAAACCACGGGGACCGGGCAGGCGGCGATGGCCCGGGCGACGGCCTCCTCGTTGAACGTCCAGAGGTCCTCGAGCGAGCCGCCGCCCCGGCCGACGATCACCACGTCCGGCCAGCCGGACCGGCCGAAGTATTCGATGCCTTCGACGACCGCCGCCGCCGACCCTTCGCCCTGCACCAGCGCTGGATAGAGCCTGATGTGCAGGCCGGGCCAGCGGCGGGTGAGCACGTGGATCAGGTCCCGGATGGCCGCGCCCGACGGTGAGGTGACGATGCCGACCCGCTGAGGAAAGCGCGGCAGCGGCCGTTTCCTCTCCTGGGCGAAGAGGCCCTCGGCCTCGAGCTTCTTCTTGAGCTGCTCGAAGGCGAGCTGCAGCGCCCCCAGCCCCTGGGGCTCGAGGGCTTCGACGATCAACTGGTATTGTCCCCGCGGCGCATAGACGTCGATGCGGCCCCGGGCCAGCACCGCCACGCCGTCCTCAGGCTTGAAGCGCAGCGTCCGGGCGTAGCTGCGCCAGCAGGCGCACTGGATCTGCGCCTCGGCGTCCTTCAGAGTGAAGTAGTAGTGGCCGCTGGCCGCCTGCCTGGTCCCGGAGATTTCGCCGGCCACCCAGACGTCGAAGAACTCCTCCTCGAGCAGGTTCTTGATGGCGGCGGTCAGCTCCGCCACCGTGTAGATGCGGCGCTGGGGCTCCCAACTGATCAGAAGCTGTTCCATCCGCTTCGCCGATCTCCATATCCACACTAGCGCACGCTCCGGGCGCCCGCGCCGCCCCAATCAGCTTCCGGTTCCGCGAAGGCGGAGCCCGCCACGGCCTGGCGACCCGCGGCAGCTTTGGGGCATAGGTTACAAACGCTAGAGCCGCTCTTCTGAAAGGCGGATACACTGGGAAGTCAGAGGGGGGCCACATGGATAGACGAACCTTCTTGCAACTTACGGCGGCTTTGGCGGCCGACGCCCACGCTCTCGCCGCGGCCGGGATGCCGGCCCGGAAGCTGGGCAGGACGGACCTGACGGTTTCGCGCATCACCGTCGGCGGCTATCATTTCCTGGCCGGGGGCGAGGAAGAGGCGATCCGCATCGTCCACCGGGCCATCGACCTCGGCATCAACTTCTTCGACTGCGCGCACAAGTACCGCGGCGGCCGCAGCGACGAGGTCTACGGCAAAGCTCTCGCCGGCGGGCTCCGCCGGCGCGTCCTGTTGATGTCGAAGGCCGAGCGCCGGGACCGCGCCGGCGCCATGCGCCAGCTCGAGGAGACCCTGCGCCGCATGAGGACCGACTACCTCGACCTCTGGCAGTGCCACGAGGTCTCCACCCAGGACGAAGTGGACCGCATCCTCGCCCCGGGCGGCGCCCTCGAAGCCTTCGCCGAGGCCAAGAAACAGGGCAAGGCGCGCTACATCGGCTTTACCGGCCACCGCGACCCGGCGGTGCACGAGCGCCTGCTCGAAGCCTTCGACGGCTGGGACACGGTGCAGCACCCCGTCAATCTGATCGATCCGCACTACCTGAGCTTCACGCGCCGGGTGCTGCCGCGGGTTCGGGAGCGCGGCCTGGGCGCCATCGGGATGAAGTCGAACGCCATGGGCTCGATCACGCGGAACGGCGTGGCCAGGATCGCCGAGTGCCTGCGGTTCGCCTGGTCGCAGCCGATCGACACGCTGGTCTCCGGCGTCGAGACGGTGGGGCAGCTCGAGGAGAACGTCGCCGCCTGCAAGGCGTTCCAGCCGATGAGCGAGGCCGAGATCTCGGAGCTGCTCCAGCGCACGCGCCGGGGCCGCCACGGTCCGGAGATCGAGCGGTACAAGAAGCGGCGCGGCTCCGCCGCCTCGAGCCACGGCGACGGCGAGCCGGCCTGAAGGCGAAAGGCATTAGAGCGGTTCGAAGCGGGCCTGGAAGAAACGCAGGTAGCGGGGCTCGTAGACCATCTTGAGACCCCGGATCCGCTCCCGCTCCTGGTGGACGAAGTAGACCGACTCGGCCACCACGTCCATGTGCGCCTGCGTATAGACGCGCCGGGGGATCGTCAACCGCACCAGCTCCAGCTTCGGCCGGTACTCTTCGCCGGTCTCCTTCTTCCGCCCGGCCGAGACCGTGCCCCGCTCCATGCTGCGCACGCCGGAATCGACGTAAATCGCCGCCGCCAGGGCTTGAGCCGGGTAATGCTCCTGCTCGACGTGCGGCAGCATCGCCTTGGCGTCCAGGAAGACGCCGTGGCCCCCGACGGGCAGCACGATCGGAACCCCCCAGTCGCGCAGCAGATTGCCCAGGTAGTAGACCTGGCCCACGCGCGCCCGGATGTGGTCGTCGTCCATCGACTCCTCGATGCCCCGGGCCACCGCCTCCATATCACGCCCGGCCATGCCGCCGTAGGTGTGCAGGCCCTCGAAGACCACCACCAGGTTCCGCGCCTCTTCGTAGACGTCCTGCTCGTTGAGGGCCAGGAAGCCGCCGATGTTCACCAGCGAGTCCTTTTTGGCGCTCATTGTGCAGCCGTCGGTGAGCGAGCAGATCTCCTTGACGATCGCCGCCACCGGCCGGTGCTCGTAGCCGGGCTCCCGTTGCTGGATGAAATAGGCGTTCTCGACCACGCGCGTCGCGTCCAGAATGATCCGGATGCCGTGCTTGTTGGTCAACTCCCGCACCGCGCGCAGGTTTTCGAGCGAGAAGGGCTGCCCGCCGGCCATGTTCACCGTGCCGGCGATGCTGACATAAGGGATGCGTTTCGCCCCGTGCTCCTCGATGACGCTTTTCAGCTTAGCCAGATCGACGTTGCCCTTGAAGGGATGCTCGTTCTGCGGTTCGTGGGCGTCGGGGATGATCACATCCACGAAGCGGCCGCCGGCGAGCTCCTGGTGCAGCCGCGTGGTGGTGAAGTACATGTTGCCCGGGATCACGTCGCCCGGCTTGATGAGGATGCGGGAAATCAGGTGCTCCGCGCCCCGGCCCTGGTGGGTGGGTACTACATAGCGGTAGCCGTAATACTGCTGGACCTTCTCCTCGAGGTGATAGAAGTTTCGGCTTCCGGCGTAAGCCTCGTCGCCGAGCATCATTCCGGCCCACTGCCAGTCGCTCATCGCCGAGGTGCCCGAATCGGTCAGCAGGTCGATGTAGACATCCTCGGAACGCAGCAGGAAGGTGTTGTAGCCGGCCTCGCGGATCGCCTTTTCCCGCTGCTCCCGCGTGGTGACGGGTACCTTCTCGACCATCTTGATGCGGAACGGCTCGGCCCAGCTCCTCCGTGTCGGCCGGGGCCTGCGGGCGGTGTCGGTCATCGTGGATTTCAGTCTAACGCGTTACGATGGGCCGCAGCGGGCGCACGTAGATGTTGCGGTAGGCGACCGGGCCGTGGTCGCCCTGGAGCATGATGGGGTTCCGCGGGGCCTCGGGGATCTTCATGTGGGCCCGAGTGGGACCGTCCACTTCGACGTTCTCTTGCACCAACAGCCCATTGTGAAGGACGCGGATGAAACGGGCGTTCTCCGTCTTGTGGCCCTGGGCGTCGAAGCGCGGGGCGCGGAACCAGATGTAATAGGACTGCCAGCGGCCCGGCCGGCGCGAAGCGTTCACCCGCGGCGGCGAGCCGCCCACGGCGCGCCCGTTGATCCAGCGATGGTAGATGGCGCCGCAGTCCGAGGTCTTCATGGGGAACTCCGAACCCCAGCTATCGAAGATTTGAACCTCGTACAGCCCATGCAGGTAAACGCCGGAGTTGGAGCCTTTTGCGAGCATGAACTCGAGGTAGAGTTCGATGTCGCCGAACTTCTCGTCGGTGACGAGATTCGCCGTGCGCCCCCGCGGACCGTTCACGATGCGGCCCCCCGGCTCGCGCAGGCCGTGCAGGAGCGTGGGGCTGAGCAGGCGCTCCCAGCGGACGCCCCGCGTCGTGTACCACGCGCTCGTCCCGGCGTCCTGGGCGTGCCAGCCTGAGAGGTCTTTCCCGTTGAGCAGCGGCCGCCAGCCGTCCTCGAGCAGGAAGGGCGGGTCCCCGTGCAGCTCCCCGTCGTTCAGCTCGAGCTTCTGGGCCGCGGCATGCGGCGCGGCAGCCAGCAGACAGAGTCCTAAGAGTACACCGGATGCCCGTGTCATGATAAATTCGCCCCTCAGTATAGCCCCACGTCCGTGGGGGGATGAGGTCCTCTTCGGGGGGAGGTTCAAAGCTGCTCGCGTTTGTAAACCGCCCAGCTCTTCAGAGCCAGCCCGGCGAAATAGACAAGCATCGCCCACTGGAACGGCCCCTTCAGAACGGCGATCGCGATGACGGCCAGGAAAGCGTAGGCAGCGAGAGCGTAATATAAGCGGCGGCGTGTCATCAGGGCGATACTCCAGCGGCGCCTGTCCCCTCATTCACCTTAGTATGCGGTACCGCGCGTCTGAGAAGGTCCTGGAAATCTAACTCGGCAAAATCAGTCGTTCACCCGAGTCACAAAGGTGGTGGAAATCCCGGAAAATAACCGATGTAGTGAGTAGGGCCGAGGGTCTTCCGGCCACGGCCTGGGGCGTTTCACTTTGAAACTCGCTGTTCCAGAGTGAAACGCCGGGCTCGCGCGGCGCGTTCCGAATCGGAACACAGCGCTGCGGGGGCTGAGACAGATACGGTCTCACCGGGTCCCTGCCGGATGTCTCACCGGACGGATAACCGGCACAGCAGAAACGTCTTAGCGCTTCGGTGACCAGGCTGGCGCCCGGGGAGGGGCGGGTCTGGCCGGCCGGTTGCACTATCTGCCGCGCGCGCCGGGAGCCGCACCGCCGGTTGTTCCGCCCGAGACCCGGCCCGGCGTCGCGAGTGAGGTCTGTTGCCATGCCAGCCAAGCAAGTGACTCGGAAGACCGCCGACGACACCAGCGACCGGGACCGTATCATCCTGGAACACCTGCCCCTGGTCAAAGCAATCGCCGTCCGGGTGCATGAGAACCTCCCCGTACACGTCGATCTGGACGACCTGGTCCACGCCGGCGTCCTCGGCCTCTTCGACGCCGTCAGCAAGTACAACCCCGAAAAGAAAGTCGCTTTCTCCAGCTACGCCAAGCACCGCATCAAAGGCGCCATCCTGGACAGCTTGCGGCAGCTCGACTGGGCTTCGCGCGACCTGCGCCGCCGCCACAAACAAGTCGAAGCCGCTACCCGTTCCCTGGCCGCCACCCTCCACCGCAACCCCACCGAAGAGGAAGTGGCGGCGAAACTTGGGGTCGGGGAGCAGCGCTGGCGCCAGATGATGATCGACCTGCGCAACGTCGGCCTGATCTCAGCCTCCACCCGCGGCGCCGACGGCGATGACCTGCCCCCGCCCGAGTTCCCCGGGCGCCCCGACACTCAGCCGGATCAGATCTGCGCCCGCGAACAGTTGCGGGCGGTGCTGATGAACGCCATGGAAGCCCTTCCGGAACGTTACAAGAAAGTAGTCGTACTCTACTACACGAACGAGATGACGATGAAGGAGATCGGCGGCATCCTCGGCATCAACGAGAGCCGTGTCTCACAGATCCACAAGTCCGCTCTCGAAAAGATGGCCGCCGTGCTGCAATCCAACGGCATCCACTCGAGCAACGCCTTCGCCGATTAGGAACATCAGAGCAGGGGCCGCCCGCTAGAGACGTCTTGTGCCGCGGCCTGGCACGCAACCCCCTCGGTGTTCACCGGTTGGGAACCCTCCGGCGCCGAACCCTCTCCGAGAACCGAAGCCCCGAGGTTCGCCGGGCGCCCGCCTCGGCTCGCCGGTTCCCCGGCGGCCCGCCGCATCACTCGCTCAGAATCTCGAAGGAGACGATCCGCCACTGCCCGTTCTCTTTCTTCCACAACAGCGCCAGTGCGCCCTCGTTCGCCTCCGGAAGCCGCAGTTGGAACATAGTTCCGTAATAAGTGCCGAACTTGCGCTGTCCCGACTCCGGCGGCGGCCGCTTCTCCAGCCGGTTCCGGCACAGGAACGAGTCGCCCAGGCTGTCGGAGACCTCGAACAGGTCGAAGTCTGAATCATATGGATGCGGAATCGGTTTGAGTTCCGGGTTCCAGGGCTTCACTGCCTCGATGAGAGTCGACAGCGTCGTGGCGCGGTCAAGCACGTCGTAGGTCTCCACGAGGGCTTCCCGCAGGGATTCCCGTTTCGGTCTGCGGACGGCGCCGCTCGTCCCCAACGCCAGGCAGGCCAGCGCCTCGTCGGAGATGAATTCCATCGCCTCGTCCACGTGCCGCCGCACCAGCCAGTCGGCGTGGAACTCCAGCGCCGCATCGGCGATATCGGCGATATCGGCGCCCAGCGGCCGGTTCGGCGGCAGCGGGTTGATCCGCTTCGGCGGCGGCAGCTCCGGCCAGAGACTCCCCGTGCCGGCTTCCTCGCTGATCTTGAATTCGCCGAACAGATCCTTCCACCACGCCACCAGCCCCGACCAGCGGTTGTTGTGCCGCTTGTAGTTGTCACCCGCCCGGACGTCGGAGTTCGCCGAGCTCAGGTGCCCGTTCCACATCGCCTTCGGAAACTTGCTCGAGCGGTAGTCCACGTCGATGTCGGCACGCAGGCCGTCCTCGGAAACCGAAAACTGCAGCGTCGGCACTTTCCCCGCCTGCCGGTAACTGTAGGGGTATCCCACGTGATAGACAGTGTTCTCGTGTCCGAGGGAAAACTCGCGGCACTTGTCGAGCACCTCTCTCGCCCTTGGCTTGAGGCGGACGTACAGCCGGAATTGCTCGTCGCCCTGGCGGCCCGGGTACTGGCCGGCGATCCGCTCGATGCTTTGCACCAGATCCAGAGCCGATCCCAGCGCGGCGCCCGACTCGTCGGTCAGCTGCGTCTTCATCAAGGCGTGCGTCACCGCGTCGAAGGTCGTCTTCTCGGACACCGACAGCGACGCGAAGTACTCCTCCGGCGTCAGGTGGAACCCCGTCTTCTCGTTGTAACTGCGGGCGAAATCGTCGAAAAGCTTCCGTCGCGGCGGCTCCAGATCCTCGTACCGGCTGCGGAACTTCCTCGACAGCGACCGGCGCTCCAGGATCTTCTTCCCCGGCCAGAACCATTCGGCGCCGACCACCCGGAACGCTCCGTGATCCTTGTAGACGAAAATGTCCACATCCTGGGCGTACCGGCCCCCGGCGATCGTGGCCACGAAGTACTCGCCGTCTTTCGCCGATCCGGCGGCCGCCGGAAGCCGGAAGCTCTCCTCGCCGGGCAACGGGGCCTTCTTCTGGGCGAAGTTGTCGAACCTGGCCCACACGACTCCCCAATTCCGTTTCTCAGTGAATCCGTACCGTTCAGCGAAGTCGGTGAACCGCAGCTCTCCGTCCACGATCCGAAACTCGGCAAGCGGCGCCACTTTCGAGAAATAGGCCCGGCCGATCTTGTCCCGGCGCTCGATCAAACACCGGACAATCCACTCTTCGGCCTTCGGATCCGTGTAGCCGCCGGCCCGCACCAGCGCCCGGATGTCCTCGTCGGTGAAGGCCATCACTTTGCGCGCCGCCCAAAAGTCATCGTCCGGCAAATGGTTTGCCAGTGCCGCAAACTCGTTGTTCGGCGTCCACGCCTCCGGGTCGAAAACTTTCGATTCGAAGCGCCCCACCGCCCGAATGCCCGGGTACTTCGCTTTCTGCCATTTTGGTGTCCATACGCCGAACCCGAAGAAATTCTTCATGGCCAGGCCCATGTCGAACCAGGGCTCGTAACCCTCACGGGGCTCTTTGGCCCGCTGGAAGCCACTACCCAGCGAGCCGAAAAAGTCCGCCAGGTAGTGGCGGATAAACCGGACGCCGCCTTCCTTCACCAGGAAATCTTCCGTCGCCGAAGGCCGCATCCAGTTATTGCCCAGCCACGCGGAGAAGACAAAGAGTCCCCGAAGGCTGCGCCGGTGCTCGTGGGGAAAGATGTCGTTCGGATCGTCGCTGCGCTGCCCGTAGAACTGGAACGGCCCGACCGGCTTGCCCGCCGGCACCTTCGTCGCCACCGCCCGGTACTTGTCCCCCGCCTTCGGCACGTCGGACAGGAACAGGTCGATGTCGTCTTCGAGCAGCTTCTCCGCTTTGCCCACCGCGTTGATGTTCTCTCCCTCGGCGGAGGCGACCAGTTGCGACCGGTCGAAGTAAACCAGGTAGTTTTCGGGAACCCAGTAGCCTAGCGCGTAGTAGGCCCGCGAGGCGACCATCGAAGCGCCGGTGGCCATCTCCAGCCGCCCGGGCGGGTCGAAACGCAACAGATACAGAGTGTTCTCCTTGTCGGCGATCAGGATGCCCGGTCGGACGTTGTACCGCCCGACTGTCAACACCTTCCAGCGGCCTTTCATCGAAGGTGGATCTCCCGTACATGGCCCGTTGGTGAGCTGGTCCGGCGTCATGCGCCGTTTCGCATGCCGGTCCACGAACCAAGGTCCCTCGAAGACTTCACCGATCGTGTTGACGTCCATTGCCGGGATGACGCCCTTGGAAGTGTGGCGGTCGCCGGGCTTCCCGAAGATGTTCTCGAACATGTCGAGCAGGTCGCTCACCTCCCGAAGGTTGACGTCCGGGGTGTCGGCCGGGGGCGGCTCTTTATCGAGGGGGTCGTCCGGGTAAAACCTCTGGGCGCCGGCGGGAACCGCAAGCAGCGCGAGAAATGCGAGGACCAGATGCCGTTTCTTCTTCATCACGCTGCTCCTCACCACATGTTGCTGAACGTCCACACCAGCCGGTAACCCTCCCGGCTGACGGCGTTGTCGATCCGCATGATGACCGTGTCCCGAATGGTGAATCGGAAGCCGATGCCCCCGGAGTATTCGAGTTGGTGGAAGTTGAGCTGCGAGGCTTTCGGAGCCACCTTGCCGCCTTCGAAAAACAGGGCCGCGTGCATCCCGGAAAAGACGTACCAGCGGTGCTCCGCGGTGAAGAGGATCGAGTTCTCGTCGTAGAAGCGGTAGCGCGCGAAGCCGCGCAGAAACTTGTTTCCGCCAAGCACCGGCTGCAGGTAGAACGGCACGCTCTGCCCCTTGCCCGCGTAAGTCATCACCGCCGCCAGGCGCAGCGCCAGGACCCGGGTCTTGTTGCGGTAGGGCAAGTACTGCTCTACGGCCGATTCCAAACGGTTGAACGTGTGCTGTCCGAGATCTCGGTCCCAGTAACGCGTATAGCGCGAGTAGTAATTACCCCCCGAGCGGGGACCGAAAGGGTTGTCGCGGTAGTCGTATTGCAGAAATGCTCCGGCCCGCAGAAATCCGCCCTGCCGGTCGATCCCCGGTGTGTCTTCCGGCCCGAACCTTTCCTCCGTGGACGGAAAACCTCCGCGTTGGCCCCGGCCCACGTGCGCCCGGTAGTATCCCCCGCTGGCGCCGGCATACAAAGCTCTCCAGATCCGGTAGCGCCCCTCGGCGTCGATATGGTAATCCTCCAGGCGGTAACTCGTCCGGCCGCTCTTGGCCGAGCCCGAGCCGGGCCCGTAATAGTCCACCATCGGCGAGTTCTCCTGCTTCGCGTAGACGAGGAAGTCGAACCGCTTCCCGGTCAGACGGGGGAATCGGAGCTCGAAATCGAACAGGAACGCCTTCCGGATCGTCCCTCGCGCCGTGGCGCGGAACGCCAGCCGTTCCCCAAAGAGGTCGATGCGCCGGTAGCCCACGCCAAACGTTGTACCCTGTCCGCTGCGCATGCCGCCGAGCACGAGCTGAAACCCGTTCGAGCCCCGCCGCGACCGGATCCCTTCCAGCACCCCGCGGTCCGTAAAACTGAGGATCTTCTTGGTCAGACCGGGGGTCCGCTCCGGCCAGAGCCGAGCCCGCTTGTCCTTCCGTAACAGTTGAATATGCTCGAAGCGCGATTTCGCCTGCTGGGCTTCCCCGGGCGGCGGAATCGCCAGCCCGACGAGGATCGCGAGACCAACCGCAATCCGCAAACCGCCAAGACGCGCCTGCATGCCTGATCCTCCCCTCGAAAACCTTTGGCCGCCTTTGGTGAATTCCATCGACAAGCAGCTTTGCCACCCGAAACCGCCGCCGGGCCGGACCGGAGGGCGAGTCGCTCTTGGCTTGGAAGATGTTTCCGGGGGCGGGAAAGTCTCAGAAAAATCCATTCAGACCTTCACATCTGTAAGGGACGCCCACACGCTGGCTGGCGGCCGATCCGCTCTGAGCGCACAAACCGTCCTCAGCGCCTTTGGACACGGCATCGGCACGAGGAAAACGGGCATCGGTGGGGTTTGGGAACGTCAAGGGTGAACCTGTGCTCGTGTGGGGAGCTGGGGCGGGAAGAGCTTGTTTTCCCCGGGGTGGCCTTTCAGCTCGTGGCGTGTCCTGAACAACGAGTTTGGCGTCCCCAGGGGGATTCGAACCCCCGTTGCCGCCGTGAAAGGGCGGTGTCCTAGGCCAGGCTAGACGATGGGGACGCCCCGCAATGAGTACCTGTGTACTCTCCCTTACTGTACCCACGCCCCAACACCGCCGTCAACCCGCGCCGGCCGCCGACCGGCGCGGGCGCCTCTCCCCTTCCTCTACTCCGTCCCGCTACGCCGCTGAGTGCGACAGCGGAGCTGCTCGAGACTTCCTTCGAACGGCCCAGGCCGCCAGCTCCCAGGTCGTGAGCCACAAAATGCCCCCGGCGGCAAAAGCAGCCGGGATCCACGCCGGGACGCCTCTTTCGAGCACGGCGTCTTCGTGCCGCGCGGGATTGACGTAGGCCGTCACCCTGGAGCCTTCCGGATACCGGGCCACTCGATTCTCGGCTGCCGCCGGATCGCTGCTGCTCCTCGAGAACGCTCCGATCGCCTCCGATTCGTACCGGACCCCGCCGATCTCGTATGCGTACCGAATCCTCGGCCGGTACATCGTCCGGAAAACGCTGGACCTCCCAGCAGCGCCCCCGCTCGTGGCGCTGCGGAACTGCTCCACCCGCGACGCCAGAATCTCCGCCTCTACCGGGATGTAGCTCTTCTGAAGCTCGGATTTCCGCCACGCCCAATATGAAATCCCCGCGAAGACCAGGAATCCGATTGCTCCGGCCAAATGCATCAACCGAACCATCTCAGGCCTCCTCTCAAATCGGTGCGGCGGGCCGCATATCACCTCACCACGAACTTGCCCCCGGTGGTGACGACGCGGGCGGCCACGATGTCGGTAAAGGTATATACAGCGGTATAGACGCCTTTCTCGAAGTCCGAAGGAATGTTCAAGCTGCCGCTGATCGGTATGGAAAACGTCGGCGGGTGATAGACCCAGGAGTCTTGAATGTGCTCCAGGCTTGGTTCTTCGAAGACGACCTCTCCGCTCGGGCCAACAACCCGCAAGCCCATCCGTAACTCGGCCTCATCGCCGCGGAAACGCAGACCAAACACCGAGCATTTCATGTGCAACGTCCCCCCATCCACGAGTTCCGGGACGGCGACCGGCGGTCCCTCCTCCGTCAGAGAGAACCGGAAGTCCCGGACCTCGAGGCTGGCGGCCGGGACGATGAGATTCGCTTCGACCTGGAAAGGAACTCTCAGTTCGAATTCGTCCCCGTTCCACTCGTCCCGAACCTCGAGAACGAAGCTGCACGTCCCGGCCGGCGCCGCCAAGGGCAACTGCAGGCGGAACGTTCCATGGACCGGTTCCCCGCGCGGCAGCTTGGTGTCGAACTCATCCGTCCAGACAGCGTTGAGAAGCAAACCATTGGGATCGAAGGCGGCCAAACGGTAGGTGAGCTTCGGCCGGCCCTCGGAATTGGTGGAATAGTCCACTACGTCGTAGCTGATGTAGATCGTGTCGCCGGGGCGGTATGGCGCCGGCGGCCGGGGAGGCCCTTCTTCGCTTTCGAGAAAGTCGAAGCCGGCCGGTTTCAAGGCGCCGGTGGCCCTCAGGTTCCTGCCTGGAAACGCTGCCGGCACCGGCTGGTTGCTTCGTTGAGCGGCGCCCGGCGCCCCCGCGGAGGTGAGCGGCGCCGCCGCCGGACTTTCATACAGCCAGTAGGCGCCGGCGAAGCTGCCGCCGACCACCGCGAGCCACGCAACGGCCAGTCCCGCCCGCGCCAGCCCGCCGACTTTCCTTTCTACAACCACCGTGCCGGCCAGATGATCCCCGATCCGTTGCCGGGATTTTGAGAGGATTGCCACGAGGAACCCGACCAGGTACACCGCCACCCCGTCGATCAGCCTCATGATGTTGCGGATGAACGAGCGGCGGAGATCGCAAGCGCCGCCATCCTTCAGGCGAACGTAGATCCCGACCAGACCCTTGCCCAAGGTGGCGCCAAAAAGCCCTTCACAGAGCCAGAGGTAGCAGAACGCGACCAGGGATGTGGCGCCGACGGCCAGCATCGCCGGCGTTCCCTGCAGGGAAAAACCCGTATCGGTAAACCTGCCGAACCACCCGGCGCCGGCCATGCCGATCACCGCGAAGACCGCTCCGAAGAGAACCGTATCCAGGATCACCGCCAGGAACCGGTCCCCCATGCGAGCGATCCTCTCTCCCGCGGCCGAACGAGCGGCAGTCTCCGGAAGCTGACTCGGGGCTGGGCCCACGGCCGGTGGGGTTGAGATTCGTTTTCCGCAGGCAACGCATTCAGTCGCGCTGTCCGGATTTTGCGCACCACAGAAGCGGCAGAACACGATGGATGCCTCCTTTCTGACGAGTGCGCGATTGTGTGAGCGATCGGCGGCCGGCCGGAGCCGGGTCGACGGCCTTAGGCCCGAGAGCACGTGCGCGCAACGTCGGCCACTGGGTGCTGGTGAACGTGTCCTCCGATGTCTCCCTAGTACAGGATCTAGCGGCAAGAATCAAGTGTTTCGGACTAAAAAAGGCGTTTTGGGGTGAAGTTGGCGGGAAGCCGCGACCCAGCGCTCGCAGAGTCATCCCGGAGACGAGGGCCGCGGTGGCGAATTCTCCTCGGTCCCACTGCCAAATCCGTCTTCAAACTGTTGGTGGGCCGGCGGTTGGTAGATCCTTCCCCCGCCGGCTCTCCCGCCGCGTGGTACAAAGCCGGTGGGGGCGGAATCCGCCCCAAAGGGGAGACTGCAATGCAGCGAACTGGCTCGGCCTCCGGCAGCCCGCAAGTCCGCCTCGGGGCTGCCGGTTCCGCTGGGCGTCTTCGCCGTTTCTTTCCCGTTACCTGCCGGCGGCTCCAGCCGGGCCGGCCCGGTGCTGAGCCGTCACACATGTCTGCAACCAACGGAAAACATGAGAGTTTCCCGTTTTTCTCTTTTTCGCCCGTTTTGGCGCCACGCGTCACGCCACACTCAGGCGGCCGCCCGCCCGGTTGGCCGGAGTCTCTCGCGCTCTCAGTCGAACCGGTAGAGCCGGATCCCGAAGGCTTCCCCCAAGAGACTGACCCGCCACGCCGCCGGCCGCTCACGGTAGTCTTCCTTTCCGTAGTCGTTCGGATGGACCAGGAAGTAGCGGACGCCGGCCCGCTTCATCTCCGCGGCTACCATGCGGCGCATGCCGCGTGGCGGGCGGACGGTCTGGTCTTCGATCTCGGCGGGAATCTCGCTCCAGTCGCCCTTCTCGCTCGCGGCCTCGAGGCGCAGCCGGATGTTCGGCTGGTCCGGCGAGCAGACCAGCAGGACGGAGTCGGCCTCTTCGGTCCGGCCGAAGTCGATCTCGACCCACATGCCCGCGAACAGCGCCTGCCAGCTCCGCCAGCGGGTGACCGGCGAGTTGTCGAAGGCGCGCTGCACGTCCCACGGGTTCGGGTGCGCCCGCAAGCGCCACTCGGGCCGCCGGGGCAGCTCCTTGTCCCCCCGGTAGACCCGGAACTCGGCGATGCTCCAGTGGTCCGGGGCGCCGCCGGCGGTCTGCACCGCCCGGATACGGCGCAGGCGCTTCCGGGGAAAGCGGAAGCGGATGTGGCGCACCGGCTGGGCGGCGGGGTTGAAGGGCGTCCAGAGCATGTCGCCGAGCACCTCGTTCCAGGCGCCTTGATAGACCACCAGAATCTCCCGCGTCGTGTAGGCTTCCGGGATCTGATTGAACGTGAGCACCCGCTCGCCCGGCGGGACCTTCTCCTCGACCATCCGGGCCACCGTATAGCCCGGGAAGACCCGCCGCAGGAAGGCGTCTTCGGGTTCGATCCGCAACGCCGCCTTCCAGCGCAGCCCATCGATGCGCCAGGCGTAAGGGCTGGCGTAGCGGGGGATCGCCGAGGGCCACGAGAGCACGGCGTGCAGCAGAACCAAACCGGCCGTCAGCCGTGGGAGACGCATGAGAACCAGAGCCATCGCCAAGGCGGCGAAGGGCAACGGGGGGATCAGAAACCGCGTGCCGATGTTGAAGGCGTACGGAAGCCCCGCGCAGAGGGCGCCCAGCCAGAGCCAGCGGCCCTCGCGATTCCGCAGCGCCAGCAGCCCGAGAGGAGCCAGCAGGAACAGCGGCCCCACCAGCCCGCCCAGCACGCCGCCCCGCACGGTCACCTCGAGTGGGATGTCCCAGTGGCTCTCGAGCCCGGGATAGTTTCGCAACTGCCGTCCATAGGCCTGCTCAAAGGAGATGTGGATGTAAGGGTTCGGGAACCAGCGGTTGAAGAACGGCGAGAACGGATTGTCGTACCAGGCCAGGTTCCGGAGCATCCACGGGGCGGCCAGCGCCAAGGCGCAGGCGGCGGTGATCAGAATGGGCCGGAGCTGGAAGCGGCGGTCCCGCGCCATGCGCGCCGGCAGCGTGGCGGCTACCAGCAGCACGGCGGAGGCCCCGGCGGTGTACTTGGCGGCGTAGGCGAACCCGGCCAGCAGTCCGATCAGGATGAGCAGCCGGTCCGAAGGCTCCTCCCACCAGATCCGCAGCAGGTAGAAGAGCCCGAACAGGATCGCCGCCACCGCCACGTCGTTGTAGGCCGTGCTGCCGTCCATGCCCACCACCGGGCTCAGGAAGACGAACAGGGCCGCGGCCAGCCCCGCGCCGGCGAAACCGTAGCGCCGGGCGTAGGCCACGATCACCGCCGGCAGGGTAATCAGAAACGCAAGATGGACCAGGGCCGCCGCCGAATGCCTGCCGAAGGAGAAGGCCATGAGATAGAGCATCTCGACGCCTTGGGAGAGGTGGGCGTACATGTGGTGCGGCAGGCGCTCCATGCCGTGCGCCCGCAGGTAGCGGGCCACCAGGCCCAGGTGGTAGGTGCTGCCGTCCGGGCTGGTCTCCGGGGCCATCGCGTAGAAGAAATAAAGGATGGCGTAGGCCGCCGCCACCGCCGCCGCGGCGATCCCCGCCCGCCTGGGCAGCGGCGGCAGCGGTTCCCCGATGGGACGGTGCGCCTTCAGCGCCCACGCGGCGGCCAGCACGGCGAAGCCGGCGGCCAGCAGCACCGGGCGATAGTAGAGGCCGGTGATCCCCAGAATGAAGAGGGCGAGTTCGACCAGCGCCGCACCGCCCAGGAACGCAAAGATCCACCGCTCTCCCCGCTTCAGCGGGATGCCCAGCGCCCGCAGCAACAGCAGGCCCGCCGCCACGCACACGGCCACGGTGAACGAAGCACCGAACAGAATGGCGGGGACCTGCGTCATGGCGCGCCGATGGGGACGAAGCCGGCCCGCTGCAGGATGATGCCGAGTTTGGTTCCGGTCTGCGGGGCCACCCAGACGGGATCGATCCGGATGCTGACGATCGTGTCCGCGCCCGGCTCGACCCAGCCGGCCGGGACCTCTTTCTCATAGTGCTTGCGGCCGTAGCTATCGTAGCGGACGCTGCCAAGACGTCGGCCGTTGATTGCGAACGTCAGCGTGACCGGGCCGGTGGTCTCGAAGGTCGCCCCGGCAATGGAGAAATCCATCACGAACTCGAGGCCGTCGGCGCGGTCGAGGACGAAATGCAGGGTCGGGTTCGGCCCGGTCCAGCGCCACTGGCCGGCTTCGAGGCCCCGGATGTCGCGGATGAAGTAGCTCTCGGCGTCCGGGTCATTCATCGCCACGAACATCCTGGCGTCGCCGGCCTCTTCAGGCGCCGGCGGGGTGCGCTGCTCAGGCGGGGGGTAGCTTTCCGGGTAGCGGTTGCAGGCAAGGAGCACAGCCAGGGCCGGGAGGGCGGCGGCGAGCCTCAAACGGTCTTGTCTTCGGCGTAGCAAAGGTCGTTCAGCGGGCACTCGGCGCACTTCGGCTTGCGCGACTGGCAGATATAGCGGCCGAAATGGATGAGCTGGTGCGAGAAGACGATCCACTTCTCCTTCGGGATAATCTTCATCAGGTCCTGCTCGATCTTCACCGGGTCTTTTTCTTTGGTGAGATCGAGCCGCCGGGCGACGCGCGAGACGTGGGTATCGACGACGATGCCCGTGGCCAGCCCGTAGGCGGTGCCGAGGACGACGTTGGCCGTCTTGCGGGCGACGCCGGGGATGGTGAGCATCTCTTCCATCGTCTTGGGCACCTTGCCGCCGTAGTCGGCCAGGATCTTCTGCGCGGCGCCGCGGATGGCCTTCGCCTTGTTGTTGAAGAAGCCGGTGGAGCGGATGTCGGCGGCCAGCTCTTCCTGCGAGACGGCGGCGAAATCTTCCACCGTCGGATACTTCTCGAACAACCCCGGGGTGACCTGGTTGACGCGCTCGTCGGTGCACTGGGCTGAGAGGATCGTGGCCACCAGCAGCTCCCAGGCGTTGCGGTGCTTCAGGGCGCAGGTGGCGTTCGGATAGACCTCGTCGAGCCGCCGCAGAATCTCGGCCACGCGCTCGCGGCGATCCTTCGCGGTGCGCGGGCGTTTCGGGCGTTTTGCCCTCGTTTTCCGGGCCATCGCTGAGTTCCAGAGGGCCGCGGGCCGGGCCGCGGCAAATGATCTAACATGATAGCATTGCGCCGCAGGTATCTCCCCGGAATCGCGCTGGCCGCCTTGACTACCGCGGTCTTCGCCGGCTCGCTAGGGGCGCCGTTCCACCTCGATGACCACGCGCTGCTCGCCGACCCGGCGGTGACCGGTGCGGGCGGTTGGGGCTTGCTCTTCAGGCTGGAACAGACCCGCCCGCTTACTTACTTGACCTTCCGGCTCAACTACCAGCTCGCCGGGCCGTCGGCGGCCGCCTTCCACGCGGGGAACCTGCTGCTGCACGTGGCCGCCGTGTTGCTGCTGCTCGACGTGCTCGGGAGGCTGCTGCCGCCGCGGGCGGCCTGGATCGCCGCTTTCCTGTTCGCCCTCCACCCGATCCAGACCGAAGCGGTGGTCTACGTCTTCGCCCGGGCGGCGCTGCTGATGACTGTCTTCTGCCTGCTGGCCTTGCGCGCGTGGCTCGACGAGAAGCCGTGGCGGGCGGCGGCGTGGTTCGCCCTGGCGCTATTGGCGAAAGAGGAGTGCGCCGCCTTTCCTTTGTTGCTTCTGCTGGTCGACCGCGCCCGGGGGCGCCCGGAATTCCGCTGGAAACCCGTAGCGGCGATGCTGGCCCTGGCTGTGGCGGCGGGGGCCCGGGTGGTCTATGTGCTGGCGCAATCCGCCGAGTCCGGGGCGGGCGCCGGCTCGGTCTACTCGCCGTGGGAGTACTTCGCCGCCCAGGGGCCGGTGATCTGGCGGTACTTCCGGCTGCTCGTAATCCCTTACGGGTTCACCGTGGACCCTGAGATCGCCGTGCCCGGGGCGGCGGTTGCGGTGGGGGCGTGGCTGGCGCTGGCAGTGGCCGCGTTCGCGTCTCTGCGGTGGTTCCGGGGCCTGAGGCCGGGCTTCTGGTTTCTGGCCGGGCTGATCCTGTTGCTCCCCAGCTCGTCGGTCTTCCCCGCCGACGACCTGGCCGCCGACCGCCGGATGTACCTGCCGCTGGCCGCCCTCGCCCCGGCGGCGGCCTTGATGCTCCGCCGGGTGAGCTGGAAGGCGCTGAGCGCGATAGGGCTGGCGCTGGCGCTGGTTACCGTGTCCCGGGGGAACGTCTGGCGCTCGGAACGCGCGCTGTGGGCCGAGGCGGTGGAACGCGCGCCGGGGAAGGTCCGGCCGCGGATCCAGCTCTCCCGGGCGCTGCCGGCCGACCAGGCCATCGAGGTCCTGGAAAAAGCCCGGCGGCTGGCTCCCGAGGATGCCCGCGTGCAGACGGAACTGGGCCGGCGATACCTCGAGACTGGCGAGCCGGGCCGCTCGCTCGAAGCCTTCGGCCGCGCCCTGGCCCTCGAGCCCGGCAATCCGGCCGCCTGGAACAACCGGGGCGTGGCGCTGCTCGCCCTGGGGCAGAGAGACGCCGCCCGGCAGGATTTCGAGAACGCGTTGAAGCGGGACCCGTGCTTCGATCCGGCTTACGAGAACCTGGCAAAGCTGGGCGTCAGTGCAATCCCTCCCGGCCATTGCGCCGGCCGCTGACGAACTTCGGCCGGGGCGGGAAGCCCTGATCACCCAGCGGACTATCGAGGCGGCTTGGGAGACGTAATCTCGACGTCGGCGCGCAGGAACTGCCAGTCGGGCAGCTCATAGGCCCGCAGCCGGGTCTTGGCCACCGTCTTGAATTCGACCGACTCGTACGGGCCGAGGCGCGTCGTCTTGAAATCGAATTCCGCGATCGGCGGCTCGTCCGGGCTGGACTTGACGGTCCGCAGGTAAACCTTTCCCGCCAGGTCGCCGATGTCGGCGGCCGAATGGTTCACCACGAGAAACGTGACCTCGAGCCGCTTGTCCTGGGTCTCCGAGATCCGGAAGCCGGTCACTTCGATGTGCCGGGCGATCGGGTTATCCCCGATCACGCCCATGCGCGCGGTGGGCACGGGCTCGAAGGGGCTTTCAGCGCTGGCGGCGGACGACCCGCCCCGGTTGCTCGGCAGAACGTACCGGTAGGCGATGGCGCCGATGCCGGCGACCACCGCCGCCACGAGGATGGTCACCAGCCAGCCGGGCATGCCGCGCCGGCCCGTATCCAGCTCGTAGTATTGCGGCGCCTGAGCTTGAGCCGGCTGCTGGGGATAGGCGGCCGAAGGTGGCGGCGCCTGCGGGGGAGGATAGGGAGGTTGCGGAGGCGGCGCGCTGTAACCCGGCGGAGGCGGCGGAGGGGGCGCCTGCGCCTGAGGGTACTGTGGCGGCGGAGGGGGTTGGGACGGCGGCGCCTGTGGAGGCGGAGGAGCTTGGGACGGCGGGGGCGGCGCAGCTTGGGGTGGCGGTGGCGGGGCGGAAGCCGACGGCTGCTGCGCCGCGGGCGCCTCCTCGGTCTTGCCCGTGCCATGGCAGTACGGGCATTCGCTCTCGTGCGGTGGCACTTCTTTCCCGCACGCCGGGCAGATCCAGGTGAACATTGGTATGCCTCTCCGAAAACTGTTGCGTTCTATTAGTAGTGTATTGCGCCCGGTGCAGCGGCTGCAGCGGTAGGTGCGGGCGGCAGGTCCTCAGAGTGGCCAGAACCTGGGCGCCGCACAGCGCCCGAGACTGGAGGTCCCCTTCGGCCAGCAGCATCTACCGGTTCAAACAGCGGCTCTGCTACCTGCTGCTGCAGAAGCACCGGACCCGGCGGCAGCGCCAGAAGCTGATCCCGCGGTTTCGGCGGGCGCTTCACCCATGGCGCGAGGAGATCGTCACCATGTGGCGCTTCACCCGCAACAACGGCATCACCGAGGGCTTCCACAACAAGATGGAGCTGCTGAAACGTCAGGCCTACGGGTTCCGCAGCTTCAACAACTACCGGATGCGAGTGAAGATTCTATGTGCTGGAATGGATTGAGACTCAGCCCTGCCCCCATTTCTGGCGAAGAGCCCCGAGACTCAGCCCCTACCCCCATTTCCGGCGAAGAGCCCGAAGAGCCAAGAGCCCAGAAGGTGGTGCGGATGAGAGGACTTGAACCTCCACGGGCCGAAGCCCACATGGACCTGAACCATGCGCGTCTGCCAATTCCGCCACATCCGCACGTGACGTCTACTTATATTTTCGGAAACCCCTCCGGGCCTGTCAACGGCCGGGGAACCCGGCTTTTCGGCCGCGGGCGGGCTTGGCTGGGATCGGCCCCTGGCTTCCTTACTCATCCGAGCCCGGTACCCCGCGCCGGCAACTCCCGGCCGGCGGGTGTAATCCGAATCCGCCCGGCCGGCGGCCCGAAGCCGCCTTGATACACTGAGTAACAAATGCTGGACCGCCGAGCGTGCCTGCGATACCTGGCTGGGGCTGTGCCCGGCATGCGGCTTCTGGCCGGCGACCTGTTCCCTTCTACGGTCGCCGACCGTGTGGACCGGCGCTACAAGACCCCGGGACCCCGCCCGGCCGGCCTGAAGGCCACCCGCGATGGCCTCTGGATCCTGGACCAGGCCACTGCATCGGCCTATCTGGTTCATTTCGCCACCGGCGAGGTCAAGATCGAGATCGCTACTGGAACGATCAAGCCTACGGCCATCGAGACCGACGAAGTCGGACTATGGATTGCCGCTGAGGACGGCCGCAAAATGATCCGGCTGGACTTCGTCGTGGACGACGAAGGCAACGTGAAGAAGGACCAGGTGGTGCGGAAGGCCGAGTTCGACGTGCCGGGCGCCGGCCGGGTGAAGTGGCGGCAGGCCGCCGGGCCCCCGGATCCTATCGGTGCTCAGGGTCTCGCCTGGCGGCGGGGTGAGCTCTATGTCGCGGTCCCCCCGGCAGCCGCCATCCAGGTACTCAAACAGGACGGTTCCACGCTGCGCACCTTGCCGGCCCCGGGAATCTGCCCCCAGGGGCTCGCCTGGGATCCCGACGGCAGGCTCTGGTGCGCCGATGCCTTTTCGCGGTCCTTTTTCAAGCTCGACCCGGCGACCGGCAAGATCATCAAACAGCACTTCCTGCCTTTCGCAACGCCCGAGGTCGAGGGCAAGGTCATCATCCCCCACGGCCTCACCATCTGGCAGCGGATGATCTATTTCTGCTCTTTGGAAACCGGAGAACTCTACCGGACCCCGCTCGTCAACCGAATGGAGTGAGGGGGTTCAGCGTCTCGTCCCGGGTGTTTCCACCCGGATCTTAAACAGCGTCTTGCCCGCCGTCACGTACAGCGTCCGCAGATCGTCTCCGCCGAAGGCCAGATTCGTGATGGTATCCTCCCAGATCGGGTAAAAAGCGATTTTCTCACCGGCTGGGGAGAAGACGTGGACGCCGGCCTTCGTCTCGAGGGTTTCACTCGTGCCTCGGGGCCGATTCAGGCCGGCAGCGGCGTAGAGATTCCCGGCGCTGTCGATGGCCAGCCCATCGGCGCTCCGGCCGGGGTAGAAATCGTGAAACACGCGCGGGTTCCCCACAGTCCCGTCGGGAGCGAGGTCATAAGCTTTGATGCATCGGGACCCGCCTTCTTTCTGGTTCGCCTCAACGTGGTACAGCGTCCGGTCGTCCGGCGCAATCACGATGCCGTTCGGCACGTCCACCTCGTCCGGGCCCAGGATCTGGTACACACCGCCGTCGGGGTCGATGCGGTAGACGCGGTCGCCGGCGTAATCGGTGAAATAGATCCTGCCTTTGGAATCGAAAGTCACGTCATTAGGCTGTGCGATGGGAGTCTCAGGCGAGTCTGCCGCGAGCACCTCGATCTCGCCCGTAGCCAGGTTGGTGCGCGTCACCCGCCGGGCATCGCCCTCGGCGGCGATCAGCCGCCACTGTGGATCGAACACCAACCCATTGGCCCCGTTGGAATTCTCCCGGAATGTCTCCAGTCCAGCGCCGGGCGTGAACTTCAGGATCCGCTGCGACCGGATTTCGGTGAAGAACACGTTGCCCTCGGCATCCACGGTAGGGCCTTCGGTGAACGCGACCGTCACCACGGGCTGCGCGGCCGTTTCGCTGGGCTGTGTGGCCGCCGGCTCCTCGGTCCGGCATCCCGCGGACAGCAGGAGTGAGACTGCTGTAAAGCAAACCACGATCGTTGCTTTCATGAACTCCTCCGGTCGCAGACCGCACCGGGCCGGCACATCTGCAGTGGCAGCTCGCCGGGCCGCTTCCAGTGCGCCTCTGCGGCCCGAGTATGGTATCACGGCAGTAGGGGCGGCCGGAATCACAATACGGCGCGGTTCGACAAGCCGGCGGCTCCTGGCAAGGAGGCTTCCGCATGACGTCACGAACAGCCGGCCTCGCTCTGCTCGTCCCGCTCCTCGCCGGCGTGCTCCCCCTCACCGCCGAAACCAAGCTCCTCGTTACCGTAACGGACAGGAAAGCCGGAACGCCCGTCAAGGATCTCAAGCCCGAGGAGTTCCGAGTGACGATCGGGAAATCACCCCGGCAGGTGCTCGCCGCCGAATACGAGACCGGTCCGGTGGACGTAGTGCTGATGCTGGACACCAGCCTGATCGGCGGCCAGATCAGCTCTCTCGCCCCCAGTCTGATCGGGGAGTTGAGAGAAAACGAGCAGATGGCCATTGTCGCCTATCATTCGGCGGCCGACCTGATCCAGGAGTTCACGTCGAGCAAGGACTTGCTGCGCCGCGCTCTGGGGCAGGTGAAGTTCGGCAACAGCCCCCGCCTGTTGGACGCCTTATACGCCGTCGCCGCGGACGGATTCGAGGGCAGCACCTACCGCCGGGTCATCCTGTTGCTGACCACGGGCGTAGACGGCCCCAGCAGGGTCACGCGCGAAGAGGTAGCCCGGATCTGCCGGCGGAACGCCGTTTCCATCTTCCCCGTCTACATGATGAACTACGGACGCTCCACCCTGGAAAGGTTGGCGCGCGTCACCGCGGGAGCGGCGTTCAACGCCCGGGAACTCTCGAAGCGGTCCACCGACCCCGCGGCCACGGTTTTCGAAGTGATGCGCGGCCGCTACGTGGTCACCCTCGCCGGCAACCTTCCCTTGGGCGACAAGGCCAAGCTGGCGATCCAGCGGAAAGGGAAGTACTTTGCGTCCTACCTCGAGGTGGACTGATGGTAGGGGCCTGAAGACAGAACGCCCGGCGGCCGCGCGTACCGCCGGGCGTATAACCCTGTTCAGTCCTGCGAGGAGGTGTTCCGAGCTGTTTCCTTGGATTGACCCCTCGGCACCTTCACCTTGGGGGTGGAGAGATAACCAACGATACGGTCTTTTTCGACCCGGTTCACAACGACTTCGTACGGCTGCCTCGCCGCCGCCACGTAGAACTGCAGCGGCTCATTGACGAACCGCTTGCGTTTCGTGATTCTCTTGTCGTCGGCGATGATGTCGAGAGTGAAACGGTTGCGCTTCGGACTGGTATCGCGGAGCCTCAGGGCAATGTCGCCGACACGGACCGGCCGCTTGCTCTTGCGGATGTCGAACTCGTAGTAGTTACGTTGGCCGAGAGCCTTCAGCGCCGCCAACTCCTTGGAATTGGTTGCGATCAGCCCGCTCTGGACCCCCAGGTCGCCGGTTACCTGCTTCAGCGCGGCGATCGTCTTCTCCAACTCGCTACGGGTCTGCTCGACGCTGGTCTTGACCTCCCCGATCCGGGTGACGTTAGTCTGGGCGGCCTGTGCCACTTTGCTCAGATCCTTCGCTACCCGCTGCTGCTGTTCGCGCACCCTCTGTTGCTCTTCGGCGAGCTGCCGGGCCAGCTCTTCGGCCCGTTTCATGGCCTCTTCCTTCGCCCGGCCGGCGGCCATTGCCGCCTGGCGCCGCGCCGCCTCCAGCTCCTGCCGCATTGTTTCGAGCCGGCGCTGCTGCGTCTCATTGCTGACGCTTGAAGTCTCGCGGAGGCTGGAGATCTCGTCGAGCAAAGACTCCTGCAAAGTCGCCATTTCGTTCCGCACCTGATCGATCTGCAGGAACATGTATACGTTCGCGGCCACCAGCGCAATGACAAGGCCGAAAAGGATGGGAATCTTCAGGCCCGGACCACTGGGCGGCGGGATGTAGTGGACGTTGTTAGCGTCGTTCAATGGAATACCTCCTTCGGAATGGGCCGGCAGGATCCGATCTTCGATGGCCCAGCCAGGCCATACCTCTCCTGTTGAGCCCCTACTTGGCCCAGTGTATCACCGCTCTAATAGATGGCTCGGGGGTGGCCGGGGTTTCACTGGGTGGAGCAGGTCCCCTCGACCGCGACCCCCTTTCACCGGCCGCCCTCGGCATCGGCCCGGCCCCGGCGCCCGCGCCGGCGACGAGCTTGGAACGGCCCCTCCTGGAACTTGTCCGCACCCTTTCGGCGCGGGATTCTTCGCTGGCCGAGCGACCATGCGCCCGGGCCAAGACCCGGCGCGTCGCCGGATTTGAGGATGCCTCTGCGGATGTGATCTACTCGAAACATGCGGTGGTTGCTGGCACTCGGACTCCTGGCTCTTCCCACGTTTCCCTCGGCGGCGCAAGTCAACGTCATCCGTCATGATGACCGGATCTCAGTCGAGATCGACGGCAAGCCCTTCACGGAGCTGTTCGTCAAGGGTAAGGACGTGATGAAGCCGTACTTTCACCCTTTACGCTCGGCCTCCGGCAAGATCGTCACGCGGCTGTTCCCGATGAAAGTGGTCGAGGGTGAGAGCCACGATCATCCCCACCACCGGGGTCTGTGGTTCGCCCATGGCGACGTCAACGGCTACGACTTCTGGAGCGCAGACCCCTCCCGCTCCAGCCCCAAACTGGGGCGCATCGTGCTCGAGAAGGTCGTCGAGACCAAGAGCGGTAAGAAGCAGGGACGGCTCCGCGTCCGCTTTGCCTGGCAGGCTCCGGACGGAACGGTGCTGGTGCGGGAAGACCGCACGGTCGTCTTCCGTGCGGATCCGAAACTGCGCATTCTGGACTTGGACTTTGTGTTGACTGGAGTGAAAAAGGCCCACTTCGGGGACACGAAAGAGGGTACATTCGCCATCCGGATCGCCGATTCGATGAACGAGCGGCACGGCGGAACGCTGATCAGCTCCACGGGCGCCAAGGGCGAGAAGAACATCTGGGGCAAACGCTTCCCGTGGGTGGACTATTACGGCCGGGTGGACGGGGAGACGGTCGGCATCGCGATCTTCGACCATCCCGAGAACCCTGGGCACCCGACCCATTGGCACGCCCGCGGCTACGGGCTGTTTGCCGCCAACATTTTCGGCCTGCACGACTTCTACCACGACAAGAGTCTCGACGGCGGGCGTACGTTGGCGCCGGGGGCCCAGTGGCGGTTCCGTTATCGCGTAGTCATCCACCCCGGGGACCCCAGCTCGGCGGGGATTGCCGCCTTGTACGCGAAATACGCCCGCCACCAGTAGGCTGGGCGGCGCTTCTCCGGAGCAGCGAAGAACCCGATTAGGGGGGCCGCCTCCCGCCGGTGAGACCCGGCCCGCAACCCCGGAGCTTCTTCGCCTCGGGGTTACACTGGAATCGTGCGGGCCGAGGCCAATGGGTTGCTGGGAAAGGCGGGCGTGAAGTCCGTGGCGGAGCTCGCGCAGCAGCCCGAAGTGCGCCAGGCGCTCACCTGGCTCAGCGTACGGCGGCGTTGGATCGATGAGAAACATCTGGAGCTGTGCCGGATCCCCGCCCCGACGTTCCAGGAAGATGCCCGCGCCGGTTGGATGGCCGAGGAGTTCCGCGCCATCGGCTACGACGTCTCGGTGGACCGTGCGGGCAACGTCATCGCCGGCCTGAGGTTGAAAGGCTCCGGGCCGGTGGTTTGCATTTCCGCTCACCTCGACACGGTTCTTTCCCCGGCCCGCCCCGAAGAAGTTCGCGTGGACGAACGTGGACGCTTCGTCGGCCCCGGGGTGGCCGACAACGGCAGCGGTTTGGCGGCCTTGGTGGGGGTGGCGGCAGCCCTGAGCCGCAACGGTGTTGGCGGCGACGGGGCCGAAAAGATCATTTTCGTGGCTAACGTCGGCGAGGAAGGGGAGGGGAATCTCAGCGGCATGCGGTACTTGTGCCGCCCGTCGGGGTGGGGCAGGCGGATCGGATGGTATGTGGTGGTCGATGGACCCTCGACGGACCACGTGACGGCGCGGGCCGTAGCCAGCCGCCGCTTCGAGATTGCGATTTCGGGACCAGGGGGACACAGTTGGAGCGACTTCGGCATCGGGAACCCGGTCCACGCCCTCAGCCGGGCCATCACGCTCTTCACCGAGGACCAGACCGAGCGGCTGCAAGCAAGCCGGAATGGATCCCGGTTGAGTTTCAACTTCGGCTTCATCGAGGGTGGCGCGAGCGTCAATGCGATTCCGGCGCTGGCACGGGCAAAGGTGGATCTGCGCAGTGAGCAGCCCGAAGAGATGGCCGCGCTGGCCGAGGCGCTGCGCGGCGCCGTGGAGAAGGCGCTCCATATCGAGAACATCCGGGCGGAAGGCGCGAAACTTTCGGCGCGCGTTCGCGAAATCGGCTACCGGCCCGGCGGACGGCTGCCGGAAGATGCGCCGATCCTCGAATACCTGCGGGCCGTGGATGGATTCCTCGGGATTCGCTCCCGGCCGGACAGCGCATCGACCGACGCGAACATCCCCCTTTCGCTGGGCCGCCAGGCGATCTCGATAGGAGCGGGAGGCCAAGGCGGCGGGGCCCACACGCGCGAGGAATGGTACGACCCGGCCGGCCGCGAAATCGGACTGAAAAGGATCTATCTGCTGGCCCTGTTGCTGGCGCGGGCGGCCGGGGCGGGCCCGTAAACGGAGCGGCGCCTTGGCGGATCGCACCCTTCGGGCGGAGATGGCCCTTGTGTTCGTCGCCTTCGTTTGGGGGGCCACCTTCGTCCTCGTCAAAGAGGCCCTCGACGACATCTCCACGCTGCTTTTCCTGGCACTGCGGTTCACGCTGGCCGGGGCGGTGCTGGCTATCGGCTACCGGGGCCTGCTCGCCGGAATTCTGGAGCGCCGAGGCGCCTCGTTACGCGGCGGATTGGCAGCCGGGGCGTGCCTGTTCGGCGGCTACGTCTTCCAGACCTTCGGGCTGCGGCTCACCACGCCTTCCAAGGCGGCGTTTCTCACCGGCATGTTCATCGTGCTGGTGCCGGCGCTGAACGCACTCGTCTGGCGCCGGCGGCCGCAGATCGCTGAGGCGGCCGGCATCGGCGCAGCGGCGGTGGGATTAGGGCTGCTCACGTTGCAGCCCGGCGACTGGAACATGGCCCCGGGGGATCTGCTCGTTTTGGGCGGGGCGGTCTTCTTTGCTTTGCACGTCATCGTCTTAAGCCTCTTCGCGCCCAGGGAAGGCTTCGAACGTCTCAGCGTCTTCCAGATCGCCACCGCGGCCCTGCTGGCTCTCGGCACGTTCTGGTGGGCCGAAGCGCCGCGGGTGAAATGGAGCCTGACGGTGGGCGTCGCCCTGGCCGTTACCGGCCTGCTGGCCACCGCCGCCGCGTTCACGATCCAGGCCTGGGCCCAGCAGCGCACCAGCGCCACCCGCACGGCGTTGATCTTCGCCCTCGAGCCGGTCTTCGCGGCAGCGACCTCGTTCCTGGCGTCCGGCGAGCTGCTGAGCGGGCGCCAGATCACCGGCGCGGCGCTGATTCTGGCAGGAATCCTGCTCGTCGAATTGAAACCGAAGCTGCCGGCCCGGCCCTAAAGAGAAGAATGTGAAGCCTGACCCCGGCGCGCCCGATTATAATGAAAGGAGTCACCGCCCAGGGGAGGCCATCACCGTCATGCGTACGATCCGCAAATTGACAGCGCAGAGGCTGTTTCCGTTCGGTCTTCTGCTGGTTACACTCTCTGTCGGCGTGCTCATCGGCACGCTTGTAGACAGCGGGGTCCAGGCAGACCGGGCGAGCGAGGCGGCTGACGCCGAGCCGCTGCAAGTCCCCGACGCCGTCAAGCTGCAGAACGAATTCACCCGGCTGGCGCAGGAGCTGGAGCCGGCGGTGGTGAACATTACGGTCGAGTACAAGCCGGACCCGGAAGAAGTCTCCGCCCACCAGGGGCTCGGCGGTCGCGACGACGAATTGGACCTGTTCCGCCGGTTCTTCGAGCGGCCTTCGCCACGGATGTTTCGCCGGTCGGCCACCGGCAGCGGCTTCCTGGTGGACCCGAAAGGCTACGTCATCACGAACTACCACGTCATCGAAGACGCTGACGTGATCAAAGTGAAGCTGATGGACGACCCGACGACTTACAAAGCGAAGCTGATCGGCTCCGACGTGGAAACGGACCTGGCGGTGATCAAGATCGACGCCGACCATCCCTTGCCGACGGTGAAGATCGGGAACTCCGACGCGGTGCAGGTAGGCGACTGGGCGGTGGCCATCGGCTCGCCTTTCGGCCTGGAATCCACGGTCACCGTAGGCATCGTGAGCGCCAAAGGGCGTGACATCGGCACCCAACAGTTCCAGCGCTTCATTCAGACGGACGCGGCGATCAACCGGGGCAACAGCGGCGGCCCACTGGTGAATATCCGCGGTGAAGTGATCGGCGTGAACACCATGATCGCCACGAACAACGGCGGATATCAGGGGGTCGGGTTCGCCTTGCCGGTGAACATCGCGGTGAAGGTTTACAACCAGATCATCAAGCACGGGCGGGTGACCCGCGGCTCGATCGGCGTCAGTTTCGGCCGCGAAGACGATCCCTACTTGCTGCCGGCCCTTGGCCTGGACCACGGCGTACTGATCACTACGGTGCAAAAAGGCGGGCCGGCGGACAAGGCGGGATTGAAGCCCGAAGACGTGATCGTGGCCATGAACGGTGTGCCGATCCGCAACGGGGACGACCTGGTCGCCAGGGTGGCCGACACGCCGGTGGGTGAAGAAGTCGTCATCACCGTAGACCGGGGCGGCAAGAAGATGGACTTCCACGTGGTGGTCGGCGACCGGATGAAAGTCTGGGCCGACGACCCGCGTTTCTCCCAGTACAAGCAGCAGGCGGAGCCTCAGCAAGAGGAGACGTCCGGGGCGAAGTTCGGCATCTACGTGCGGAATCTCACGCCGCGGGAACTCGACGAAATGAAGCTGGAGGCCGAAGGGGGCGTGATCATCACCCGCGTGGAGCTTGGTTCGATGGCCGACGACATCGGGCTGCGAGAGAACGACGTCATCCTCTCGATCAACCGCAAGCCGGTGACCTCGGTGGACGATCTCAAGAGCATCCAGCAAACGCTCAAGTCGGGCGATCCGGTCGCCTTTCGGGTGGCCCGTCCGGTGCCGGTTCGGGGGCCGGGCGGGGCGAAGGTCGAGTGGCGTCCCACGTACATTTCCGGCCTGATACCGTAACGCTCTTCCTCCGAGGCGCAGGGCGGCGTGGGGCCGGCCGTTTCTGGTCCGTAACCGGGAAGCGATCCTGCTAGACTCAATCTTGAGATGCGGCTGGCGGCCTCGGTGGTATTCGCCCTCATGCTGGCCGGTTCGCTGTTCGAGGCGGAGACGGCCGGGGCGAGCGGCGACGGATCCTGGCAGTCTTCTTCCGAGCGCCGGACCTGGCGCCATCCCCAGCGCGCCCCAACCCGGGAGCGCTACAAGCAGATCCAGCGGGCGCTGAAGGCGCGAGGCTACGACCCCGGCCCCATCGACGGACGCTGGGGCTCGCGTTCGGCGGCGGCTCTGAAGCGCTTCGAGCGCGATCACCACCTACCCGGCGACGGCAAACTGGACGCCCTGGTGCTGATCACGCTGGGTCTGGGGCCGAAACGGCCGACTCGGGGTCCGCACTCCCAGCCCCTATCACCCGAAAAGGAAACAAAACGATGATCATTGGCGTACCTCGCGAAGTCAAAGACCATGAGACGCGCGTCGGGTTGGTGCCCAGCGGCGCCTCCGCCCTCGTGGAAGCCGGACACAAGGTTCTGGTCGAAACCGGCGCCGGAACCGGAAGCACAATCGCCGACGACGAGTACGTCGCCGCCGGCGCCGAAATCGTTCCTACAGCGGCCGATGTCTGGGGCCGGGCCGACCTCGTCGTAAAGGTCAAAGAGCCCCAGCCTTCCGAATACCAGTACCTGCGGAAGGGACTCATACTTTTCACCTATCTTCATCTCGCGCCGCTGCCGGAACTCACCGAGAAGCTGATCACGACCGGCGTAACGGCAATCGCCTACGAGACGATCCGGGAGAAAGACGGCTCCCTCCCCCTGCTGACGCCGATGAGCGAAGTAGCCGGACGGATGGCGGTGCAAATTGGAGCCAAGTACCTGGAAGCGCCGAGCGGCGGTCGAGGCATTCTCTTGGGCGGGATCCCCGGCGTCCGGCCGGCGAATATCTTGATCCTCGGCGGCGGGGTGGCGGGACACAACGCCGCCAAGGTGGCACGGGGACTCGGAGCGAGGGTCACCGTAGTGGACAAGAACCTGGAGCGGCTCCGCCAGATCGACGACGTCTTCAACGGCGACGTCGAGACCATGGCCTCGAGCATCTGGACGATCCGGGAAGCGGTGGTGCACGCCGATCTGGTCATTGGCTGTGTGTTGATTCCCGGGGCCGCGACTCCGAAGCTCGTGCGGCGGGACATGCTGAAACCCATGAAGCGGGGCGCCGTTCTCGTGGATGTCTCGATCGATCAGGGGGGCTGTTTTGAAACCTCCCGCCCGACCACCCATACCAACCCGGTCTACTTCGTCGATGACGTGTTGCACTATTGCGTCTCCAACATGCCCGCGGCGGTGCCGCACACCTCCACATTGGGCTTGACGAACGCGACGTTCCCTTATCTGCTGGAAATCGCCAACCATGGCTTTGCCGAAGCTGTGACCCGAAACGAGGCCATCTACCAGGGCGTAAACGTCTATGCCGGACACATCACCTATCCCGCGGTGGCGGAATCACAGAACCGCCCGTGGAAAGAACTGCGGGAGCTGATCTGACCGCCGGCGGCCCGGTGAGTCTTCCATCCGGCGGCGGGAAGAGCGGTTTCCCGACAACGGCGCTACCGTCCGGCGGGCGTGGCTCATGCCCGGTGCGCGAGAATCATTAGCTTGATCGGTTGGCTCCTACTCGCCGGTCTGTTCCTGCAAGCGGGCTCCGCTGCGGCCCAGCGCTTCGACGTCATCGTGTACGGCGCCACCAGCGGGGGCGTGACGGCCGCGGTGGCCGCAAAACGCGAAGGCGCCACAGTCGCGCTGATCGAGCCGGGCCGGTTCGTGGGCGGTCTGACCGCGGGCGGCTGGGGCACGGTGGGATCTGCCGATCAGAAGCTCGCCGCCGGGCTGGCCCGGGAATTTTACGAGCGCGCCGGCCGCCGCTACGGCAAGCCGGTGGTGTGGACCCTCGAACCCCACGTGGCGCTGGCGGTATTCCGCGCGATGCTCCGGCAAGCGGATATCCCTGTCTACCGGGAAGAGCCGCTGCGGGAAGATTCCGGCGTCAGGAAACACAGGCGAAAGATACGGCGCCTGATCACCGAGAACGGCCGTGTTTTCCAAGGGCAGGTCTTCATCGATGCCAGCTACGAGGGAGACCTTCTCGCCCAGGCCGGTCTGCACTATGAGCGGGGAACCCCGCAGGAACGTGTCGTCGCTGATCTAACTTTTTCGTTGTGTTTGTCTGCCGAGCCGAACAACCAGATCCCGCTTCCCAAGCCGCCGGAATATGACCGCACGACCTTCCTAGCCGCCTCCGGCGGACCGCAGACACTGGGGGAATGGTTCGTCACCGCCCGGCTGCCGGGCAATAAGATGAGCGCCGGCTTCCGCGCCGGCGTACCCGGGCTGCCAGTCGCCAGCAGTTGGGTCTACTGTGAAGCCGGTTACCGCCGCCGGGCGGAGTTCTACCAGATGCGGATCAATCACGTAGCCGGTCTACTCTACTTCCTGGCCCGCGACGGCGAGGCCCCGCGGGCGGTCCGCGAGGCGCTGGCCGGCTACGGACTCTGCGCCGACGAGTTCCTCTACACGAACGGCTGGCCTCACCAGATCTACCTCGCTGAAGGCCGGCGTCTAACGGGTTCCGAAAAGGCGCCGGAGATAGGGAGCCCCGAGAAGCCTTTCCCGATCCCTTATGGGCCGTTGACTCCCCGCGAGTCCGATCTCGAGAACCTGCTCGTGGTCTTGTCTCCGGCGGTCGGCGGCCGGGCTTGGGCGGCGCTTCGCCGGGAGACCGTTTCCATGATGATCGGCGAAGCTGTGGGGGTGGCGGCGGCGATAGCGGCCCGCGCCGGGGTTCCGGTACAGCAGGTGGACCGGAAGGCCCTGTCGGCTCGGCTGCCGCGGGCCGGCGACGGCTCGAGCATCGTTTACTGACGCATGCCTTCGCTTCCGCCGCCGATATAATCGGGGACGATGAAACCTGCGCTCCTGGGCTTCGTCCTGCTCGCCGCCGGCGCTCTTCCCCCGCAGAGCCGCCAGGCCACCGGCGTCAAGGTGGGCGAAGTGAGTCCCCATTCGGCGATCGTTTGGATGAGGATCACCCGCGACGCCGAGCGCAACGCCGGCGGGATCGACCTGCGCGGGAAAGGCGGCCGGAAGACAGTACCGCCCGATGTGCGAATCGAGCAGTTGGAGGGAGCAGCGCCGGGCGCGCCCGGCCGGGTGCGGCTGCGGTATTCCACCCGCGAGGATCTCCGCGATGCCAAGGCGACGCCGTGGTTCGACGTGGGGGCCGAACGGGACTACTCCTTCCAGTTCCGGCTCGATCGGCTCCAGCCCGGCACGCGGTACTATTATGCTGCCGATACTGCCGGTCCCGGTGGCGAACCGCGCCATGCCTCTCTGCGCGGCACGTTCCGCACGGCGCCGGCCGCGGACGATCCCGCCGACGTGATGTTCACTGTCGTCACCGGCATGATGTACGCGGATCTGGACTCGCCCAAAGGTTTCCTCATTTACGACTCGATGCTGCGGCTGAAGCCGGATTTCCTCGTACTCACCGGGGACACGGTCTATTACGACAACGAAAGTCCGCGGGTGACCAACGCCGCCGTCGCACGCTACCACTGGGACCGGATGTACAGCCTCCCCCGGCTGATAGACTTCCACCTGCATGTGCCCGCTTATTGGGAAAAGGACGATCACGACGTCTACCACGACGACTGCTGGCCGGGCATGGTGCGCGAGAAGATGGGCTCGTTCACCTTCGAGCAAGGGCAGAAGATCTTCCTCGAAGAGGTTCCCATGGGCGAGCGCACTTACCGCCGGGCGCGTTGGGGTAAGCGCCTGGAAGTCTGGTTCGTCGAGGGCCGGGACTTCCGCTCGCCGAATACCGATCCGGACGGACCGGAGAAAACGATCTGGGGCCGGAGGCAGAAGGAGTGGGTGAAACGGACCCTGCTCGAAAGCGACGCCGAGTGGAAAGTTCTGGTGAGTCCCACGCCGATCGTCGGGCCGGACCGTCCCAAGAAGGCGGACAACCACTCAAACAAGGCCTTCGCCCACGAAGGCAGGGAAATGCGGCGCTGGTTCGCCGAGCACTTGCCGGACAACTTCTTCATCGTTTGCGGCGACCGGCACTGGCAGTATCATTCCGTGGACCCGGAAACCGGCGTGCACGAGTTTTCGTCCGGCCCCGCAAGCGACATACACGCAGGCGGCACGCCTGGATTCGATCCGCGGTATCATCGTTTCCACCGTGTGAAAGGTGGATTCTTATCGGTGTCGGTGACCGAACAGGGTATTCTCTTCCGGCACCACGCCGTCGATGGGAGAACCGTCTATGAGTACCGGAGGAAACCCGGCAGCCGTTAAGGCGGCCCTGATTCTGCTCGTGGCGGGGCTTCTCGCCACGGCCCAGGAAACCATTTCGTTCCGGGTCCGTTTCGGAGTCACGGATACGGAACCCCGCGCCTGGGACGGATCCCTGGAAGTGACCGGCGGCGAGCTGGTGCGCCTGCGGAACTGGCGGCCCAGGCCGAAGCAGGAAGTTGCCGAATCCAGTTGGCGGCTCGCGACCGAGAAAGGGATCAACTTCCGCAAACGCCCGTGGGAAGCCGAGCCGATGGAGGGTCCGAAGCCGTATCTGCTGGTTCCGGGCGTAATCGTCGATGTGCGGGCCACGTCGGGGACGACGGTGCGGTTCCGAACCAAGAACGGTTCGTTCCTCGTCAAACCGTTCTTGTTGAAACCGGGGCTAGTGGAATCGCACTTGGGAGGCGCCGTTCTGGTGGACCGCACGCCTATGGCCACGCGCTTGTCGGGCCCAGAGACACAGAACGACTTCGCCACCCTGGCCCAGGGCGCCGGAAACGAGCTGTGGGCCGGATGGGTGGCCTACAAAGACTGGAGGAACGAGGTTCGCGTGCGCCGCTTCGACGGTGAGCGCTGGCAGCCGGAGGAGAAGATCTCCGGCGATCACGGCGATATCTTCCTGGTGAAGGCCGCCCGCGACGGCGCCGGGGGCGTATGGTTCGTCTGGTCCTCGCAAGTGGACGGCAACTACGACCTGTACGGGCGGCGGTTTTTCCACGGCCGGTGGTCGGGGATCGAACGGCTCACCGAGGCGCCGCAGCCGGACATCTACCACGCCCTGGCCAGCGACGCTCGGGGCGACCTCTGGCTGGTGTGGCAGGGCTTCCGCAACGGGCGCTCGGAGATCTTCGCCCGGCGTTACGACGGTAAGCAGTGGTCCCCCGCGGAGCGCGTCTCCACGTCACCGGCGAACGACTGGGAGCCGGCCGTGGCCGCGGATTCGAAAGGCCGAGTCTACGTCGCCTGGGACACATACGACAAAGGCAACTACGACCTCGTCGTACGCCGGTGGGAGAAAGGCGAGTGGAGCGACCTGCCGGCACTGGCGGAAACGCCGAAGTTCGAGGCGCACGTGAGCCTTGCGTGCGACGACCAGGATCGCCTGTGGGCCGCCTGGAACGAGAGCGGGACGCAGTGGGGCAAAGACACCGGCTTCCTTGTCAAGCGCGAGGGCACCAGGCTGTATCAGGCCCGGTGGATGGCCGTCGCGGTGCTGGCCGGAACCGACTGGAAGGAACCGGCCGCCGGCCTCGAGCGCTCGCTTCCGGCTGCCTTGCGGGGATATAACGACCTCCCGGCGCTGCACTGGGACGGCGTGGGCCGGATGTGGCTGCTGTTCCGCCACCGGCTCCCGCGAATCCAGGACACTCCGAGCGACGCCCCGATGCACCGCGCGGCCTGGAACCTGTATGCCACCACTTACGACGGCTCGGGCTGGACCGCCCCGATCGCGGTGCCGTTCAGCCAGGGCCGAACCGACATGCGTATTGGTTTGGCGAACGGTCCCGGCGGCCGCGTGTGGGTCGCCTGGCCGACCGACAACCGGGGCTTCGACCAGTTCATTCCGGACCACTGGGACGTCTACGCCGCCCCGCTGCCCAAGTTTGCCAAACGCGCCGCGGCGCCGGTCTTCAAGGCCCGCGTGCCGGCGGCAATCCGGACGTTCCCCTTGCACCCGAACGAGGCGGCCGACCTGAGCCGCATCCGGGGCTACACGATCCGTTCCGGGGGGACGACGTATCGGATCTACCGCGGCGACACCCACCGGCACACCGAATTCTCCTTCGACGGCCACAATGACGGGAGTCTGATTGACACGTACCGATACGCCATTGACGCAGCGAGCCTGGACTATCTGATGGTAAGCGAGCACAACAGCGTCACCGGCCCGGACATCGAGTACGTGAACTGGCTGCTGCAGCAGATGGCCGATGTGCTGCTGGCGCCGGGGCGTTTCGTGCCCTTGTTCGGCTACGAGCGCAGCGTGCGCTACCCGAACGGCCACCGCAACGTGATCTTCGCCCGCCGGGGCAACCCCACGCTGCCGATACCGCCGGAAGAACGGAAAGGCGAAGTGGGGGCCAAGGCCCTGTACGAGTATCTGAAGAAGTACGACGGCATCGCCATCTCCCACACTCCGGCCACGGGAATGGGTACCGACTGGCGCGACAACGACCCGGAGGTCGAACCCCTGGTGGAGATCTACCAGGGCGACCGCGTTTCCGCCGAATACGAGGGAGCGCCGAAGGCGGCCTGGGGCGGCAAGCCGACCTCGGCCCCCGGCGGATTCCGGCCTCTCGGCTACGTCTGGAACGCCTGGGCCAAGGGCTACAAGCTCGGCGTACAGGCTTCGTCCGATCACCTCTCGACCCACATCTCTTACGCCTGCACCATCGCCGAGGACTACTCGCGCGCCGGCCTCCTGGAAGCGATGAAGAAGCGCCACTCCTACGGCGCCACCGACAACATCATTCTGGATTACCGGCTCCGGGACGGTGACCGGGAGTACCTGCAGGGCGATATCGTCGAAGCCGGCCGGGGCTTCCGGCTCTGGATCAAGGTGCTGGGCACGGCCCCCATCCGGCAGATCGACATCATCAAGAACAACAGTTTCCTGCACACAAGCCAGCCGATGAAAGACGACGTCGAGTTCACTTTCGAGGACCGCGACGTCGAGCCGGGGGAGAGTTACTATTACGTCCGCGTCCAGCAGGCGGACAATCAAATGGCGTGGAGCTCACCCATTTGGGTCCAGGTGAAGTAAGGGCAAAGATCTGGAGAAAGGAGTCGACGAATTGAAAGTAACCCGCCGCTCTGTGATGAAGGCCGGCCTCGCCGCCGGTTCCGCGCCCGCGGTCTTGCGGGCCGAGTCGAAGCTGCCGAACTTCCTGTTCCTGATCTCCGACGACCAGAGCGTACCGGACATGGGCTGCTACGGCAATCCGGTCCGCACCCCAAACCTCGACCGGCTGGCGGCCGAAGGCATCCGCTTCAACAACTGCTTCGTCAGCTCGGCCCAGTGCAGCCCCAACCGCTCCTCGATCTTCACCGGCTGTACGCCGCACACCACCACCACTTCGCGGCTTCACACGCCGATGCCGCCCTGGGAGCCGACGTTCCTGGAGCCGCTCAAAGAGAAGGGCTATTTCGTGGGCGCGTTCCGCAAGGTTCATCAGGGCAAAGAGTTCGACAAGCGTTGGGACTTCTACGGCGGCTCGACGGCGCCCTTCGAGAGGTTCTTCGATGCCCTGCCCGCAGGTAGGCCCTTCTGGCTCCAGTTCGGCTCACACGATCCGCACCGCCCGTACCGGCCCGGGGCCTGCGATCCACCCCACGATCCCGCTAAAGTCCAAGTGCCGGACTTCCTGCCCGACACGCCGGAGATCCGGCGGGATCTGGCTATGTATTACGACGAGATCGCCCGCTTCGACCGCGAATGCGGCGAGCTGCTCGACCTGCTCGAGAGGCGCGGGCTGGCCGACAACACTCTGGTCATCATGACCGGCGACAACGGCATGCCGTTCCCGCGCGCCAAGGGTACCTGCTACGATCCGGGGCTGCGGGTGCCGCTGATCGCGTGGTGGAAAGGCCGGATCGAAGCCGGCCGCGTGGTAGACGATCTGATCGCTCACGTCGATCTGCCGGTGACCTGGCTCGACGCCGCCGGTATCGGGAAACCGGACAAGATGCAGGGCCGCAGCCTGCTGCCGCTCCTCGAAGGCCGCCCATACGAGAAGCGCAAAGCTGTCTTCTCGGAGCGCAACTGGCATGACAACTTCGATCCCATCCGCAGCGTACGCACCGAGCGTTACAAGCTGATCTTCAACGCTGCTCCGCATTTCCCGTACCGGCCGGCTTGGGACCTGGAGAATTCGCCGACGTGGGCCTCCCTCAAACGGGAAGCGCGGCGGGGAAGGCTGAGACGCCGGCATCTCCAGTTGTTCAACCCTACCCGGCCGATGCTCGAGCTATACGACATCCGCCGGGATCCGGGCGAGTTCAACAATCTGGCCGATGATCCGGCGCACGAGGACGTGTTGAAGGATCTCATGCGGCTCCTGAGCGACTGGATGCACGAGACCTACGACTACCTGCCGCCGGCTTTCCCCCGACCCGGCGAACCTGCCGGGCGCAACTGGCCGGTAACGCTCTGAAGCCGGGACGGGCCCCGGAGGAGAACAAGCGATGCTCGAAAAGGTGAACCTCGATTTGAAGCTTCCCAAGAAGGAGTACAAGCGGCTGCTTCCGGGTTTGCAGCGGCGGCTGTACGACCTCGAGAAAGCGTGCTGGGATCACCGCATCCCCTCGATCGTGCTCTTCGAGGGCTGGGACGCGGCGGGCAAAGGCTCGGCCATCGGGACGCTGACGGAACGCCTCGATCCCCGGGGCTTCAAGTTGCACAAGATCCAGGCTCCGCGCACCTACGAGAAGCAGCGGCCGTGGCTCTGGCGCTTCTGGCTCAAGACGCCCGCCTACGGCGAGATGGCGATCTTCGATCTGAGCTGGTACCAGCGCGTGCTCGTGGAGCGGGTGGAGAAGCTTACGCCGAAGCGCGAGTGGCGCCGCGCCTATCGCGACATCGTCGATTTCGAACGCATGCTCGTCGACGACGGGGCCGTGATCGTCAAGTTCTGGCTGCACATCAGCAGGAAGGAACAGCGCAAGCGATTCCGGAGGCTCGAGAAGGATCCGCTGGAGAGCTGGCGCGTCACCCCGGAGGACTGGAAGCGTCACGAGAAGTACGACCAGTACTTGCTCGCAGCCGAGGAGATGTTCGAGCGGACCGAAACCGAGTGGGGGCCATGGACGATCGTCGAGGCCACGGACCGCTGGCACGCCCGCAAGAAGATCTTCGTCAGCCTGATCCACGCCCTCGAGGAGCGGCTCGGCGATCTGGCGCCACCCTACTACACCGAGGAGGAGGCCTTGGCGCGGGAGGCCGTCGAGGACTCGTTGAAAGGAGTGGGCTGATGCTGGAAACGGTCGATCTCACCCTCGCCCTCAGCAAGAAGGAGTACCAGCGCCAGCTCCAGCGGCGGCAGGTCCAGGTGCGCGAGCTCGCCTACCAGGTCTACGTGCAGAAACGCCCGGTGGTGATCGTCTACGAGGGCTGGGACGCGGCCGGCAAGGGCGGCAGCATCAAACGCTTGACGGCGCGGATGGACCCCCGCGGCTACGTCGTCTACCCGATCAGCGCTCCCCAGGGCGACGACAAGGAGCACCACTACCTCTGGCGCTTTTGGCGCCGGCTGCCCGAGCGGGGCCAGATTGCCATCTTCGACCGGAGCTGGTACGGGCGGGTGCTGGTAGAACGGGTGGAAGGCTTCGCCACTGAAGAAGAATGGAAGCGCGCCTACCGGGAAATCAACTCCTTCGAGCGCCAACTCCACGACTTCGGCACCATCATCATCAAATTCTGGATCCACATCAGCCGCGAGGAACAGCTCCGGCGCTTCGAGCAGCGGAAATCCATCACCTACAAGAGCTGGAAACTGACCGACGAGGACTGGCGGAACCGGGACAAGTGGCCGCTCTATGAGCAGGCCGTCGAGGAGATGCTGCTGAAGACCAGTACGGTGACCGCCCCCTGGACCGTGGTCGAAGGGGAGGACAAGTACTGGGCAAGGGTGAAAGCGCTCGCCACCGTGGTCGAAGTGCTTTCGCGGGAGCTGGATTACAAGCCTCAGGATCCCCTGGACAGGAAGCGCCGCAAAAAGAAAAAGAAATGAGCCGCAGCCTCCCGGGCAGCCGGCAAGCACGCCACCGGGCCGTTGGCGCCTCCAGGTGCGGGCCGGGTGCCGTCGTTAGCTTCGGGACGTGAGCGGCAGTTTCCGGAGGCAGTCTTCGATCATTTCGTAATTCTTCGCCGCCAGTTTCTGGCGCGCCGTTGGCGGCTGCATTGCGGCTGGATCGAAGAAATGCTCAGGCTCATACGCCTGCCGGCTCCACTCCACGCCGGGAGCGAACTCCACCTCGACGAGATAACCGACGAAGTCGCTGGTGCAGCGCGCCACTTTGCCCTGAAAGACGGCGCCCCGGCAGTGGATCTCCACCTCCGACGAGGCCCGGATCGGCGACTCAGATTCGAGGACGGCACCTCTGGCCCAGATTTCGCCCAAGTTCACGACTTGTTTCCGGCGGCGGCCGAAAGCGTCTACCCAGGCGATCTCCACCAGCTCCGAACACAAACAACGGTTTGAGTGTTGACGTAGCGGCATCTTCGTGTCTCCGGAACACTGCGTTCGTGGCGCGAGGGGATCCAAACTGTTGCAGGGAGAGGATCGGGTTGCGCCATGTTCCGTGTATCACACGAGTAGAACCAAGGATCTCGAGGTTCTAGTACCAATAACCTAACATGAGGGGAGCGTGAAGTAAAGGGAATTATCTACTTAGAAAACCAGTAAGGGATTCACCTTAGGCGGAGCCTCTCGTTGCTCCCCACGAGCCTCGGCGGGCGCTGCCTCCCGACAGGCGCCAAGACGCCTGCCGGGGAAGCCAAGAAAAATGGTTCCAAGTGACCCACTTCCCAATGTGCTCCCCTGCCGGCGCGCTCGGCATGAGCGTGGCATCTGCTCCGTCGCCCCGCTTGTCCTTCAGCTCCGGCTCGCCGCTTTTGGCAACGAACCTTCACCGCCTCCGGAGCGCGCAGGCGCCCGAGCCGATGAAGCCGGCGTCTCGAATCGGCCTTTCGCTCCCCCACACCAGCCAAGCCCTCCCGGGCTCTTCCGGGGCGGGATCGTCGCTCCCGGCGTCCTTCTTCGACGCCCTGGCTCGCGGTAACCGAACCCGTTCGGCCCGTGACTCCTCTCCTCGCCATCGAGGCCTTTCAGGCGGGGAGGATCTTCGCCCCGAACCCGTTGTCCAGTTCCTTGCTTGCCAGTTTCCGCCGCTGCCGAGACATCCGCTCCCCCTCGGGGGACTCACCCCCTCAGGATCGTAGCGCAACGTCTCAGCCTCGACCGAAAAGCTTACCGTGGCGGTTCACTTGCTCGTCCTTCACTCCCCGGAAACGGCGCTCCCGAAGGCTCCGCTTGCTTCCGGCTCGACGCTTAGGACTCGCTGTGATCCGTCCGGCTCACTGGTCCGTGAACCTCTTGGAACCATCTCCAGCATGCAGCCGGCGGCGGAGAAAGTCAAGAGAAATCCGCGTTGGCGCGGCTGTTTTCCTCATCTTTTTTCTCCTGTAAGATCAATATGTTAGCGGAGGAGCGCGGTGCTGTTCCTGTGGATAAAACAGGCCGGGGCGCTTTTGTTTCAGTCCCGGCTCAGCTTCAGGATCATTCCAGTGTCCGTGGCCGCCCAGACCTGACCCGAGGCGGCGGCCAAGACCACCCGTCTTGCGTCGGCGCGGTAATCGACGCTCATCTCGTGCCAGTTTCTGTAGTCGTCGCTGTAGAGAATCACCACCCGGCCGGGAACCGGGTTGTCGGGCAGCGTCCCCACCGGCTCGTAACCGGCCAAGTACGCGCGCCCTCCCTTGGTGAGGATCACGTCCGTGATCGCCCGGTTCCGCCGGCGGAAGACGCGGTCGGTCTCGTTGTTCCGGATGTCGATCCGGTAGATCTCGGAAGGCCAGCGGAACGCCCGCCGGAAACGGACCAGCAGCAGCCCCGTGCCATCGGGCCGCAAGCGGAGCCGGCTGATGTAGCCGAACATGGAGAGCGTGGAGTGTTTCCATGTCCTGCCGCCGTCATTGGTCTGGATGACGATGGTGAGCGTGGGCCATTCCCGCTCCCGGGAAGCCCGTTCGGGGTCCATCCACGCCGGCAGCCGCCGGCGGCGCCTCCGCGGCGGCTGGCTGAAGCCGGTAATCGCCCCGTGGTAAGGGTTGGCGAACGTGATCCACGTGTACTGGGTGTATTCCTTGGTGGTCTTGGGCGCCTCGGCGACGGCGAGGGGGACCCAGTGCCGGCCTCCGTCGTTCGTTTCCCAGATAGACTTTTCGCGCCCCACGGCCCAGCCGTGCTGCTCGTCGGCGAACCAGACGCGGAGCATCCTTTTCTTGTGCCGGGAGATGCGGCGCCACGTCCGGCCCGCCTCGTAGGTCTGCCACAAGCTGCGCTCGGTCACCATCCAGCCGATGGTCTCGTTCAGGAAAAAGAGCGAGACCGGGCGCTCCCTGAGCCTGACCTCGGACCAGGACCGGCCGCCGTCACTGGTGACCACGGCGTAAGGCCTGACCTTGTCGCCGTTGGTCCGGTAACCGACAGCGACGCCGCGGCGCGGCGAGGGGAACACGATGTCGGTGATCACATACTGCCAGTCGATGACGTCGTAGAAGTACTGCAGGGTCCACTGGGGCGCGGCCGCAAGCGGCGCCACGGCCGCCACCATGGCAGCCGCCAGACGGAACAGACCTGCTGCGGATCGCCGCGGCATCATGGGTTTATCGGCCGCCGGGGGAGCCCAGCCCGCCGGGCGCGGAAAGAGCGAGCTCGGCGTGGCTGACTTTGTCCAGCGTCGCCGGGTCCATCCGGGCCAGGACGAGGAGGCAGCCGATCTGCTCCCCGACTGTCGAGAGCAGTTCCATCTCACCGCCCGTGTGGGCATGCGGAACCCGATGTTGCACGTTGATCACCCCGACGACGCGGTTACGGGCGATCACCGGAGCCGAAAGGAATGCTTCGAAGGCGTCCTCGGGCAAATCACGGAAGAGCTTGAAACGGGGATCTTTGTAGGCCTCGCGAGAGATCGCCAGCAGACGGCGTTCCCGCGCCACCCAGCCAGTAAGTCCTTCGCCGAGCCGTAGCCGCACGCGCCCGACCTGGTCCCGCTGCGGCGCACTGGTGGCGCACAAGACGAGTTCGTCGCCGTCGAGCAGATAGAGCAAGCAGGAGTCGCACTCCATGAATGCAGCAATCAGCGAGACACTCTCCTGCAGCACTTCCTGGAGGCTCTGGTCCCGGGCCATCATGCGGCTGACCCGCTGGAAAAGCCGAAGCTGTCGTTCCGTTTCCTGGAGCCGCCGCTCCAGCTCCTTCGCGCGTGGCACCAGCACTATTATCCCAAACTGCCCAGGCGCCCCGGCGGCGACGGCGGCTCGCCGAGGGAACCCGCCGGGCCTGCGGCGCCGGCAGAGCCTTGCGTGTCCGAGCGTCTGGAGGGCCGATGCTAAGATGATCGCCATGCACTGGTACTGGGCGGCGGTGGCGCTGTTGTGGATCTCCGGCTCCGCCGGCGCGTCCGTCTATGCTTCCCGCCTCGGAATCTGCGCTGCGGCGGCGATCCCGGTCACCCTGGCGTTGTTGACCGAACTGTCCCTGTACCTGGTCTTGGCCTTTCCCGAAGTCCGCAGGCGTTGCGAAGCCCTTGTACGGGAGCATTTCTGGGCGCTCCCGGCCAGCGCCGCGCCGGCTTACCTGATCGCCACCGTCCCCACCGGCACGTTTTCCTGGGAGCGTTTCGCCGCCCTGGGACTTTGTGCGGCGGCGATCGCCACCTGGTACCGGCTGCTGCCGGTGAAGCCCGCAGCCGACGCCGGCTTCCTGCTGTTGGTGGCCGGCACGTATATTTCAGGCCTGTTCCGCTTTGTCTATCCGCCGCCGGCCGAGGGCTTGCGCATCGAGATCCTGGGGCAGTTGCTCTGGATCCGCTTCGGCGTGGCCTCGGCTCTGTGGTTCCGGCGGATGGAAGGCGTCGGTTTTGGGTTTTGGCCTCACCGCCGCGAGTGGCTCGTCGGCGTGCAGCATTTCGTGAGCTTTCTTCCGGTGGGCCTCGCGCTGACCTACGGGCTGGAGTTCGCCCGCCTGTCGCCGGCGGCCGGCTGGTGGTGGAAGTGGCCGGCCACTTTCGCCGGCATCCTCTGGGTGGTGGCTCTGGGGGAAGAGTTTTTCTTTCGGGGCCTACTGCAGCAGTGGCTCTCGGCGTGGCTCGGGTTGAGGACCGGGATCGTACTGGCCGCAGTCGCCTTCGGGGCCGTCCACCTGCCCTTCCGCGAATTCCCCAACTGGCGTTTCGCCGTGCTGGCGGCGACGGCCGGCTGGTTCTACGGGCGCGCGTTCGTCTACGGGCGCGGCGTCCGCGCTGCGATGGTGACGCACGCACTCACCGTCGCCACCTGGCGCGTGCTGTTTCGCTGACGGACCGAGGCCGCCGCCCTTCTGGATCGGGCCGGCCGTCTCGCGGTAGGATAGGGCCGGGGAGTGAGCCATGGTGACAGCTTCGCAATTGCGTCCCGGCATGGCCATCCGCCATGAAGGCCAGCTTTGGAAAGTCCTCGAAGCCGACCACCACTCCGGCCAGGGCAAGATGGGCGGGGTGACCCACGTGCATCTGCAAAACCTGGAAACCGGCACCCTCAAAGACTACGGCTTCCGCGCCGACCTCAAGCTCGAAGACGTGCCGCTCGACAAGATGCCCTTCGAGTTTCTCTACCGCGACGGAGAGAACTGCGTTTTCATGAATCCGGACACGTATGAACAGGTGGAGCTGCCGGCTTCATTGATCGGACCGCAGGAGAAGCTTCTGGTTGAGCAGATGCGCGTCTCCGTCGAGTTTGTCGAAGGCCGCCCGGTAAGCGTCCAGTTTCCCGACTTCGTCGAGGTGCGGGTCGCCGAGACCGCTCCGCCGGTGCACAACCAGCAGGACAACACCTGGAAAGAAGCCCGTCTGGAGAACGGCATCCAGGTAATGGTGCCCCAGTTCATCAAGACCGGCGACGTGATCCGGCTGGAGACTTCCAAGCTCGCCTACATGGACCGCGCCCGCGGCTGAGCGTCAGCATTCCGGGCCTGCGGCGTCGGCTGGGCCGCCGGCGCCTGGGCCGCCGGGTTGGTCTGCTTGGGCTCCGGCCCCATCAGGACCGCCAGCCAGCGGGTTTCCGGCGTGCTCTCGAGGACGATCTTCAGCGCCATCGTCAAGGGCACCGCGAGGAACATCCCGCCGAGCCCCAGCACCGATCCCCAGGCCAGCAACGAGACGAAAACCACCAGCGTCGAAAGGCCCATGCCTCGGCCCATCAGCCTCGGTTCGAGCACGTTGCCCATAACGAAGTTGACGACCAGGTATCCGATCAAGACGAGCAGCGCCACCCCTGGACCGAACTGCACCAGCGCCATCAGTACCGCCGGCACCGCCGCCACGATCGAGCCGAAAGTCGGAATGTAGTTCAACAGGAAGGCCAGCAGTCCCCACAGCAGAGCGAAATCGACGCCCAGCACGGCTACCCAGCTCCCCAGCACAACCCCCGTCAGGAGGCTGACGAAGGTCTTCAGCATTACGTAACGCTCCACGTTCTCGGCGATGAGCCGGAGCCGGCTCAAGGAGTCTTCGGCGCCAGGGAACGCGGCCCGGAACTTCGCCGGCATTCCAGGTACTTCGAAGAGGATGAAAACGACGATGATGAGAATCACCAGGCCGTTGCCGAGCAGCCCGCCCAGGGCCCCCAGCAGGTTGCCGATGATCGACATCACCGAGCCGATCTCGACCGACTGCAGCAGGTCCATGCCGGAGGTCTCCAGCCCCTGGGCGCGCAGCCAGCCGAGCAGGACGTCTACTTGCCCGTCCAGCCGGGCCTTGTAGACGGGCGCCGAGCGCACGAAGGCGTTGATCGAGGTGCCGACCAAGGCGCCCAGGCCCGTGAAAAACCCGGCCACGCCCAATACAACCGCCAGGACGGCCAGCGCCGACGGCAAACCCCGCTTCCGCAGCCAGAGTACGGCCGGAGCGCTCACCATGGCGATGAACACCGCGACCAGCACCAGGGTGATCAGCGACGACGCGTAGCTCAGGCCGGCAATGATGATCACCAGGGCGGCCAGATTCCACAGAACGTGGCGCTCTTTCACAAGCTCCCCCGCACCATTGTCGCTCGATTGTAACGAATCAGGGCCTCTGAGCGGCGCTTGGGAGAGCGGGATTCGGGCGGGACGATCGGGCGAAGCCGCAGAAACAAGAACGGACCCTGACCCGCCACCGGCGGGCGGGCCGGGGTCCGTAGATCTCAGCGATGAGGGATCCGGGGCGGGATGAACCGCGGATTCCGGAGATCAGTCGACCGACACCTTGACGGTGCGGGGCTTGGCCACCTCCTTCTTGGGCAGGTGGACCGTCAGCACGCCGTTCTTGTAAGAGGCCTTCACCTTTTCGGGATCGACCGAGTCGGGGATCGAGAAGCACCGGACGAAGGAGCCATAGCCCCGCTCGATCCGGTGATAGCCTTCGCCCTTCTTCTCCTCTTCGAACTTCCGCTCACCTTTGAGCGTCAGCGTGCCGTCCTCGATCTTGATCTCCAGATCCTTCTGATCCACGCCCGGAACGTCAGCGATGAGAGTGATTTCGTTCTCGGTTTCCTTGATGTCCACGCTGGGCGTCCACGGACGGGTAGCCGCACCTTCGGAGAAGATGCGGTTCACCGAGTCCTGGAACAGGCGCAGCGGGGTGATCATCTCGTCCAGCTCACGGAATGGATTGTAGCGGGTCAGGGTCGCCATAGCTTTCACACCTCCTCAACCGTGTTCGATTTCCTTCTTCACTTCCAATATAAAATATGAGCTTCAATCTGTCAAGTATTTTGATGAGAGTTTTATAACGTGTTCGCGCACCTTGGCCTGCTGGCGTGAGAGGGGGCCCTCCTCAGAAAGTATCTCATTCAATATAAGTGACTTGCGGCCATATCGCCGCTCCCCTCTCCTTCTCCGCACCCCCAAGCCGGCCTGCAGGGCGACCCGGCTCACTCTCTCCCGCTCTGAATCGCGGCATCCCCGCGACCCGGCCTGCTGCACGAACCGGCCCCGCCTCGGCGCTTCGCTCCAGACCCGCCAGCCGCTACAATCGTGCTATGGGATCCACCACGCCCGAGATCCGGCGGTCGGTCTGCGCGCTGGACTGCCCGGACACCTGCTCGTTGCTCGTCACCGTGGAAAACGGCCGCGGGGTCCGTCTTCGCGGCGACCCGGCCCACGCCGTCACCCGTGGTTTCCTCTGCGCCAAGGTGGCTCGATACCTGGAACGGGAGTACTCGCCGATGCGCTTGCTGCACCCGCTCCGCCGCACCGGAGCCAAGGGCGAGGGCGGGTTCGAACCGATCGGCTGGGACGAGGCGATGGAGGAAATCGCGGCCCGGCTGCGCGCCATCCGGGAGGAATGGGGTCCGGAGGCCATTCTGCCTTACAACTACACCGGCACGATGGGCCTGGTCCAAGGCGCCTCGATGGACCGCCGGTTCTTCCACCGCCTGGGCGCCTCCCGCCTGCTGCACACGATCTGTTCGGAGGCCGGAACCACGGCGCTCGAATCCACCTACGGCTGCCGGCTGGGGACCGATCCCGAGCAATTCCGCCAGGCGAAGCTGATCCTCGCCTGGGGCGCCAACATTCTCGGCACGAACGTCCACCTCTGGCCCTTCATCGTCGAGGCGCGGCGCAACGGCGCCCGCTTCTACGTGATCGATCCCGTTCGCAACCGGACGGGCGAGGCAGCCGACCGGCACTACTTCATCCACCCCGGCACGGACCTCGCCCTCGCTCTGGGCATGACGCATGTCATCCTTCGCGAGAAGCTCCACGATGCGGCCTACCTCGAGGCCTACGCCGAGGGCCTGGACGATCTCCGCTCCCTTGCGGAACGCTATCCGCCCGAGCGCGCCGCCGAGCTTACCGGCATTCCCGCCCGCGACATTGTCGAGCTGGCGGTGGAATATGCCACTACCCGGCCCGCCGTCATCCGGATGAACTACGGAATCCAGCGGTCCGAACGCGGGGCGGGGTCGGTCCGCGCCGTCGGGCTGTTGCCGATATTAACTGGCGCCTGGCGGGATCCCGGCGGCGGTTTGCTGTTGACCACTTCCGGCGGTTTCCAACTGAATTTCGACGCCCTCGCCCGCCCGGACCTCGTCGAGCGCTCCGGCCTCGGGCGCCCGCCTCGGAGCGTCAACATGGTGCGGCTGGGCCGCGCGCTAACGGACCCGGACGGCCCGCCGGTGAAAGCCCTGGTCGTCTACGACGCCAACCCCGCCGCTACCGCCCCGTGCCAGGACCGCGTGCTCGAAGGTCTGCGCCGGGAGGACCTCTTCACCGTGGTGATCGAACAGTTCCCCACCGACACGGCCGACTACGCCGACATCGTCCTGCCGGCCACGACGTTTCTCGAGCACACGGATCTCTACCTCTCCTACGGGCACTACTACCTGCAAATGGCGCGCCCGGCTCTGCCGGCGCCCGGCGAGGCCCGGCCGAACTTCCGCATCTTTCAAGAGCTGGCCCGGCGGCTGGGCTTCGACGACGACTGCTTCCGCGATTCCGAGGACGACGTCATCCGCCAGGCCCTCGCTTCCGGCCATCCGTATCTCGAGGGCATCACCCTTGACAAGCTCGAGCGCGAAGGCTTCGTGCGGGTGAACGTCGTCCCGCCCGGGAAGCCCTTCCTGCCGTTTGCCGACGGCGGCTTCGGCGCCCCGTCCGGCAAGTATGTGATCGACGCTGGGAGGCTGGAGTACACGCCCCCAGTCGAGTCGCGCCGGGGCGATGAAGCACTGCGGACCCGCTACCCGCTGGAGCTGGTGACGCCGAAGTCCGATGAGGGCCTCAGCTCGACGTTCAGCTATCGCGACGAAGTGGCCGCACGCTGCCGGATTCTCGAAATCCACCCGGAGGACGCGGCGCGACGGGGAATCGCCGACGGCGAGATGGTCCGCGTCTTCAACTCCCGCGGCTGGTGCCGGCTCACGGCGAAGGTGAGCGAAGCCGTGGCGCCGGGGGTCGTCTGCGCCCGGGCGGCGGCCTGGCGGAAGGTGCTTTCCGGGCCCACTCCTAACGCTCTCACCTCCGATCGGCTCACCGACGAGGGCGAGGGCGCTGTTTTCTACAGTTGCTTGGTCGAGGTGGAGCGGTGCTGAAGGTCTGCCTCCCAGTTGCCGCAGTCGTCTCCTTGCTCGCTCTGCAGGCGTGCCGGGGCCCGGCCGAAACGGCGGTGGAACCAGAAGGGGCCGCTCCCACCGAGCGGCTCCCGGCCACCGCGCACGCCGCCGATCCGCTGGCCGCGGCGCAGCTCAAGGATGGCTTTTACGGCCTCGAGGAGAATGCCTGGCGATGGACCGCCGGCCGCTTCACCGTGGTCCTCGGCATCCCGGAGGGGGCCGCCGAGTACGGGGCGGTCCTCTCGTTGCGCTTCAGCCTGCCGGACGCTATCCTGGCGCGCCTGGGACCGGTGACCCTCTCGACTGCGGTTTCCGGCGTGGAACTGGAACCCCAGACCTTCACCCAGCCCGGTCTCCACATCTACGAGCGCCGCGTTCCCGCCGAAGCGCTGGCGGGCGACACGGCCAAAGTGGAGTTCCGTACCGACAAGGCGATCCCCCCGAGCGAGGCGGACCGCCGCGAGCTGGCGCTCATCTTCGTTTCGGCCTCCCTGCGGCGCGCCCCGGCCTGTGACTGACGCCCCGGGCTGCAGTATGATGCTGGCGCTATGCGCCTCATTGTCCTATCCACCCTGCTCGGCGCCGCTGCCGCCGTGGCGGGGCCGCCCATCACCATCGATACGCCCATGCGGCCGCCGGCTTGGGCGCTGCTCGAGCAAGAGCTGCTGAAAGCCGACTCCGCCGCTTGCGAGCGCTTCTACGAAAAGTACGTGGACGCCCGAGGCTATCTGCTCCACGTGCCGCGCTGGGGCACTCTCGACGGGCCCGACGACGCCGTCGAGACTTTCCACAACTGGACGCTGCTCTACGCCCTAGGCGGGAAAGATTCCTTGCTGGAGATGTGGAAGCGCGCCTACGACGGCCACCTGCGCCAGTACAGCGCCCTGCGGACCACCAAGACCGAACTCGCCCGCCACGGAGCCTACTTCAACGAGTTCATCACCATGTCGGACTGGTTCCACACCGGCGAGGGCCTGCGCGCCTTCTTCCTGCAGGGCCTCAGCGATCCGGACGACCCCGTCCTCATCCAACGGATGAAGCGTTTCGCCGGCCTCTACATGAACGAAGATCCAGAAGCGCCCAACTACGACCCCGAGCACAAGATCATCCGCTCCATCTGGAACGGCTCGAAGGGACCGATGCTGCGCCGCGCCACCGTCTACGACTGGGTGGGCGATCCCGTCGAAGGCCGCTTCCACCTGCTCCACAACCCGGCGCACGATACGAAGATGCTGGATTTCATGACGTGGTACCCGCGGATGCTGGCCCATTGCGCCGAGTACCTCGACAGCGCCGGCGACAACTTCCTGAACCTCGCCGCGACGCTGCTGCACACCAACGCCTACATGCTGACCGGCGAAGAGAAGTACCGCGCGTGGGTCCTCGAGTACGTGGGCGCCTGGAAGGAGCGCACCGAGGCCAACGGCGGCATGATCCCTTCCAACATCGGCCTCGACGGCACGCTCGGCGGCGAGCACGACGGCCAGTGGTGGAAAGGCACTTACGGGTGGAACTTCACCATCTTCGACGGCGAGCTCCAGCAGACGGCCCACCGCAACTACTTCGACGCCGGCTCCTGGCCCGGCTTCTCCAACGCCCTGCTACTCACCGGCGACTTCTCTTACATCGATGTCCTCCGCAAACAAATGGACCTGATCTACGCCCAGAAGAGGGTGGAGAACGGCCGAACGCTGATCCCGCGCATGTACGGCGACCCCCGCGGCTACAAGTACGACGGGAAACCCCAGTGGTACCACTGGACCCCGGACCTTTTCACCGACCGGCTCACCGAGATCTACCTGTGGTCGATGGACCGGCGGGACCTGGAACGCATTCCCATCGAGGGCTGGATCGGCTTTCTCGAGGGGCGCGACCCGGACTACCCGGCGAAGGCGCTTCAGGGCGAGTTCGAGCGCCTCCGGATGCGGATGGAGCGGATGCGGAAGGACCCGACCGCGCCGGAGACGCGGCTGGCGGATTGGCTGCTGCGCATTACGCCCGCCCAGACCGATGAGCTGGTGAAGCTGATGCTGGGCGGCTATTTCTCCCGGGGCCGCATCTGGATGCTTCACAGCCGCGTACGCTACTTCGATCCCGTTAGGCGCCGGGCGGGGATTCCGCCGGATGTCGGGGCGCTCGTCGAGAAACTGGGGGCCGATTCGGTCACCTTGAGGCTGGTGAACACGAATCCCGTCGAGGCGCGAGAGGTCGTCGTGCAGGCCGGCGCCTACGCCGAGCACCGATTCACCGGCGTTCGATGGAACGGGCGGGAGGCGCCAGTCAACGCCACGGCGTTCCCAGTCAAGCTCGCGCCTGGGTGCGGCGCGCGCCTCGAGATCGGAATGAAGCGCTACGCCAACCGGCCCACGCTGCGTTTTCCTTGGGACCGCTGAGGGGAGGCTGCAGTCCGGAGAACCAGCGTGTCCTGGAGCGGCTTCCCGGTGTCACCGGCCCGATGCCGAGCGCCGGTGCTGGCCGTAGAGTGTCACCAGCCGCGCCACCATCACCGCCAGATAGAGCTGGCCGGTAATGGTCTCGAGGATCACCAGCGACCGGGCGCGGTCGGTCAGCGGCGTGATGTCGCCGTAGCCGAGCGTCGTCAGCGTGACGAAGCTGAAATAGATCAACGCCAGCCCTCCATGCCCCGGCTGGGTGACCGAGAACCGGAACGAGCCCGGCGCGATCTGTTCGAGCGCCGAGAAGATCGAGGCCCAGCCGAGGCCGAGCAGCAGGTAGATGGACAGTCCTTGGAAGAGGACCTCCGCGCTCACCATACAGGCGCGCAGCACGCTCCTGAGCAGCCGCTCGATGGCATAGCCGTAGAAGACGGCGAGCAGCCCCGCGGCGACGACCGAGAGCCATGCGGCCGCCGTGGATTCGGGTGGCGCCAGACCGGCCGCCACCGAGAGGACGAGCTGCGGGGCGGCCAATGCCACGGCGATGCGCACGTGCGTCTTGGTCTCGGCCACAGCGTAGACCGCAGCGATCAACACGACGGCGTTCATGGCAAGGATCAGATAGCTGGCGAAAGGGAACTCGGCAGCGGCGGGATAGAAGAGAATCAGCGCCACCAAGGACGGCAGCAAGAACTTGGCGCGCCCTCTCTCCTCCTGGCACGGCGGCGTCTGCGGTTCGGCGGCCCGGTGCTCACCGGTTGGTGGCTCTCCCTCGTTCATCGCCTTCCTGTTCGGCTTCCGTTCTCCGGCCGAAGTTCCGAAGCTTCCGTCACTGGAGCCACTCGCTGTAAACCTGCCCCGGGCCTTCACCCATGCGCCGCCTGTCCACGCGCATCGCCTCCGGCGCACCGGCGGCCATGTAGACGGCCGCAGAGCGAGCGTAAGCTTTCTCCGCCGCCCCCGGCCAGAGGCGGCGTCCTAGAGCGTCCACTGGATCCACCAACAAGACTTTCCGCGGGGCCAGGCTGGCGACGAGGTCCGGCAGGTCGAACTGTTTCAGCACACCGGGAATGATGTTCTCGAGCACCTGGCGGTGGATCCGCCGCTCCACCGCGTCGCGGTAAGAAATCAGCATCCGCTCGAAGGCCACGCTCTGCAAGCGGCCGTCCAGGGCAGCCGCATAGAGCAGCGGGACGGCAGCCAGCCCCCGGCCCACGCCCCCGATTCGGGCGGCGTCCACATCGTCGCGGGCAGCCAGAATGTCCACCGCCTTCAGGATGTCGGCGGCCCGCATCCCGACCAGCGACTCACTGATCAGGAAGGCCGTCATCGCCGCATCGTAGTCCCCGAAGTAGCGGGCCCAGTCCGAACTCTTCGTCGCCGATTGGGCGCGCGTCTCTCCCAACCCGCGCGGATCGATCGCCAGCACGATCCGCCCCTGCCGGACGAACCATTCGATTTCTCCGCCGGGTCCTGCTTCGGCCGATTTGCCCCGGCCGTCCACCCAAACGAGCGCCGGCTTGCGCGCCGGTCCGCCTTCGGGAACGAACAGCAGCCCCGGAACGAGGACGCCGGGGGCGCCTTCGTAGACGAGTTTTTCGATCCGGTATCCGTCCCGTTCGATGCGCCCGAAGGGCTCCGTGGCCACCGGCCCCGGCTCGTAGTCGATCCCGCTCAGCCGCCGCACCCGTTGCCGGATCTGGTCCCGGAAGGTCTCGAAGTCCGCGCGGCTTGCCACCTCGGGCAGCCCCGGATCCAGCGCCCTGGCTCGCGCGAGGTTCAGGCTGTGGACCGTCTCGCCGCCGAGCGAGGTGGCCACCTGCCCAGTCTCGGTACAGGCCAGCTCGTCAAACTCGGCCAGCTCGATCTCCGGCTCTTCTCCGCTTTCCTCGGAGCCTTTCAGCCAACGGGCGAACCAGCGGTAAGCGGCCTCCCGGTTCGGCTGGTGGTAGCCGTGGCCGGCGTCCACTTCATGCATGGCCAGTTTTTCCGGCGCTCCCAGGCGTTCATACAGGCCTTTCACTTCGCGGAAGGTCGCGCGGGCGCCGGCGATCGAAAAGAAATCGCGGATCGCCGAGAGCATCAGGTAAGGCTTCGGGGCGAAGGCGATGAGGAAGTCGCCGTGGTCGAGACCGGCGGCGAGCCACGGCAGCAGCACCTGCTCGGCGTCCTGCGGGCCGATCGTCGCCAGCAGCCGCCCCCAAGACGTGATGTAGCAGGACGGCGCCGCCACTTTGATCCGGTCGTCCAACGCGGACAGGTAGGCGGTGTGCGTGCCGCCGCCGGAGTTGCCGGTGCAGGCGATCCGTTCCTTGTCCACTTCCGGCCGGGAAACCAGGTAGTCCAGGGCGCGGATGCCGTCCCAGATGGTGTAGCGCGCCAGGTTGTCGCCGACGATCAGGCACTGGATGCCGAGCATCGTGTGCTCGGTGGTGGACTGATTCAGCTTGCGCCCGCCGAGATCCTCGTCGTACATCTGCGCCCGCTCGCCCTGGCCGAGCGTATCCCAGGTCAGAGCCACGTAGCCCTTTTTCGCCAGCGCCCCCAGCATCCGCTGCCATGTTTCGTGGCTCTTGCCCCCACGCTCATGGCCCTCGGGGAAGAGCACGGCGGGATACGGGGGGCTCCCCTGTTTGGGCACGTAGAGGTTCGCCGTCACGTAGAAGCGCGGCTGGCTCTCGAAGATGATCTTCTCGATCCGATAGCCGTCGCGCTCGAGGACGCCCACGACGCGCGCATTCAAAGGGGTCCGTTCCGGGAAGCCGCCGACGGCCTCAGCCATCCGCTTGCGGATGTAGGTGCGGCGTCTGGCGACGTCTTCGAGTGTGGCGAGACGGGCGACAGCCTCACGGCGCTTTTCGAGCAACGTTTCGGCCCGCTGCCGGAGCCATCCGCTGAGCGCTTCAGGCGCCCGCCGGTATTCCGGAATGCCCTTCAAGAAGTCGAGTTGCTGTTGGGCGCCGGCGGGCGCTGCCAGCGCCAGGACGAGGAGAACGGCCGAGAGTCGATTCATGGTGACCTTCTCAATCCTATGCGAAGCCCGCAGCGGCGGAAAAGTACCGCCGGCGGGGGGAATCCTCAGTCCCCCGTCCGGCGCTTCTGTTTCCGGGTGAGGCGGATCTGCGTAGCCCGGGCCTTCTCCGCCGCCAGAACCTCGGCCCGCATCGGCCCGAGATCGACCACATCGCCGGGTTTCGGGAAACGGCCGAGGCGCGCGGAAATCAACCCCGAGATCGTGTTGACGCCGGGCTCGGCGAGGTCCAGTTCGAACCGCCGGTTCAGGCGCTCCAGCGGGACGCTGCCCATCACGATGTAGCCGCCGCTGCGGTCCCGGATGACGTCGGGAGCCTCGCGGTCGAACTCGTCCTGCACTCGCCCGATGATCTCCTCGATCACGTTTTCGAGAGTGACGATGCCGGCGACCGTCCCGTGTTCGTCCACCACGACGGCCATATGCTGGTGGCTGTGCTGCATCTCCCGCAAGAGCTGGTTGATCCGCTTGGTCTCCGGAACGAAATGGGCGGGGCGGGCGATCAGCCGCAGGTCCGGAGCCTGTCCGGGCGAGAAGCCGAGCAGATCCTTGATGTGAATGATGCCGATCACCCTGTCCAGCGAACCTTTGCACAGCGGGTACCGGGTGTGCCGCGTCTTGCGGGCCAAGGCCAGAATCTCGGCGAACTCCTGGGTGGTGTCGAAGAAGACCACCTCGCCCCGGGGCACCATCACCTGGCGCGTGTAGAGCTTGTCGAGCTGGAAGACGGCGTTGAGCATCCGCAGCTCCTCATGGGTGAGCTCGCCGGCTTCGGCGCCCATCCGGATGGTCGCCAGAATCTCGGCCTCAGTGATGACGTGAGGGTCAGCCTCCCGGGTGAAGAGGTTGGCGAACCACTGGGTCATCACGATGAGTGGGTACAGTGCCTTCTCGATGAAGGCGAGCGGCCAGACCAGCGTGTCCCAGAGCGACCGCCAGTGGGTGGCGCCGTAAGTCTTCGGCAGGATCTCGGAGAGGAACAGGATGGCGAAGGTGAAGACGATCGAGAACAGCGGCACCCATGGCGCGCCCAGAACCTGCGCGGCATACATTCCGGCAAGCGTGGCCCCGGCGGTGTGGGCGAGGGTGTTCAGGATCAAGATCGCCGACGTCGGCCCGGACAGATCCTGCTTCATCTTCAGGAATCGCTCAGCCGCGGCGCGTTTGGCCGGCGCCCTGGTGGCGGCTTCCAGCGTAACTACCCGGGTGGAGTACAGCATCGCCTCCAGCAGCGAGCAGAAGGTGGATACCAGCAAAGTGACGGTAACGACGAAAAGAAGCGTGGTCATGGCTTGCCTCTGGGAGTGGAAGCCCCTCCCTGATACAGCATGGCAGAGAAGCGTGGAGCCGTCATCCATTCTGCGCTACACTGCCCAAGGGGCCGGCCCGCTCCTGCAGCCCGGCGTTCCGGCCCCGGAAAGGATAACGTGATCATGCGCAGTTGGGCTTTGTTGCTCCCGGTGATCCTGCTGGCGGCCGCTTGCGGCCCGAGTGAAGAGGAGCCCGCTCTAGTGGACGATATCGTGGCGGCTGCTCCCGACAATGCCAAGAAGATCCTCGACAACGGCTTCGTCACGGTGACCCAGTTTGTCCTGCCGCCCGGCGGCAAGCTGCCGCCCCACGTCGCTCCAGCCCGGATCGTTTATCCGTTGAGCGACTTCAAGCTTCGCTACCAGGCGCCCGGCTCCCAGGCGGGGGTAGTGCGCGACTTCCGAAAAGACCAGCCGCTTTGGATCGGGACGGAAACCTATGCAATCGGCAACATCGGCCCCATCACCGCCCGTTGGCTCGAGGTGGCTGCGCGGGTGCCCAATCCGGACCCTTACTCGACGTCGGACCTGCTGGAGAAAGCCCCCGGCATGGCTCAAAGGTTGTTCGAAAACGAGAATGCGAAGGTGATCCTAGTCACCCTCGAGCCGACTGAGGCACTGCCTCGCCACAATGGCGCCGGCCGCGTCGTCTACGCTTTGACGCCCGCCAAGCTCAAGCTGACGATGGGTGACCAGACAGTCGAAGAAGAGTGGGCCGAGGGAGAAGCCCGGTGGTACGATCCGGGGGAGCATGCCGTGGAGAACATCTCGGATCATGAAGTCAAGTTTGTAATGATCGAGATCCGCTGATCCGCTCCGCCACATCCGAACAGCTTTCTTGGACCTCCCCACTCGCCGGGGCACGGCAGCACGGAGCCGCCGGCCTGCGCCCGCCCCAAGCCTACGCCTGACCGGGTCCGGCCCCCGATGGAGCCCGAAGGAGCCTTTCCGCCGGCAAACGGGGAGCCGCAGCCGCCTCGGCCTCGTCGATGCCGGCGACGGTGATCGAATAACGTGCCCGGTCGTCGCGGCGGATGTAGCCTTTTTCCTTCAAGTACCAAAGGCTGAACTGGAGGTGGTCGCGGGGACATCCGAGCAGGTCTTCGAGATCGTGGATCGACAGCGCCGGGAATTCGGGCTCGTGAACCCGTTGGTGATACAGAACTTGAAGGATACCGTAACGTTTGCGCCGCTCGGCTCCCGGACCGGCGGCTTCGGCCGGCTTCCGGAAGATCCGCCACCTCGCCCTGAGGCGTGACTCACGGCGCGCATCGTAAGCGGCCCGCTGCTCGGGATCTTTGAGAACGTTGTAGGCGGCCAGTATTCTCTTGAAGGTCTCCTCCTCGCCGGTGTCAGGATTGTCCGGATGGAAGCGTTGGGCGAGGATCTTGAAGACCCGGTGGATCGTGTCCGGGTGCGCGTTGGGACTGACTTGGAGGATCTCGTAGTAGTCTTCGGTTTCCGCCGCCGCTGTTTCCGTCTCCAAGCCGGTCCGCGTCTGTTCCGGTCCAGCATCGCTGTCTTCCAGCTCCAGCCCGGCCCGGAACGAACCGTCCGGCCGCTCGAGACACCACGCTACGCGGGCCGGAGCCGACCGCTTGCGACGGGACGCCCCGGTCCCGGGCAGCCCCGTGACCCGCACTTCACTGCCGACCGTCAGCGGCGCCGCCAAGGCCACCCCCACGCCACCGGAGCTGTAGTCGCGCAGATCCGCTGTCAGCCAGCGGACGTGCCCCCGGCCGTCGTCAACCGAAATCCTCAGGATGTGCTGATCGGCCGCACTTTCACGCTGCCGCCGGCGCCGGCTGCTGGTTTTTGCACTCACGACACTCCCAAGCCCTCGTTCTACTTTCGGCGGCGTTGGGATGGAGCTTTACACGACCGGCGGACGCGTTCCGGGGGCGCTCTCCTCCGGCGTGCGCCCCCGGCGGGAGCGAGCTTTAGCCTACCATTTCAGCGGGATGACGGTGACCTTGTTCGCCTCGATGGTGACCTTTTCGTTGATCTGCCCGTAGATCGGTGAATTCACCCTCACCTCGTAGGTGCCAGGCGGCAACAGGATGCCGCTTCCGGGGTTGTTGAACTCGTCAACGTAGCCCCAGAACTGGTTATTGATGTACACGGCGCTGGTGTCGCCCCCAGCCACCGACAGAAACGATTCCTGAACGCCGCCGCCGAAGCGCAGACGCCCAAAAGGACCCTTGGGCGGCTCGCGGCGGGTCATCTTGAACTTGACCTTCGTTACTTTGCCTTCCTCGACCGTCACTTTCGTGCGGAAGTCCTCGTAACGCGGGTCGCGAAGTACGACTTCGTGCTCACCCGGACTCACAGCGTACTTCTGAGCCAAGGTAAAGCGGTATGCCGGTCCGAGATAGTTGCCGTCAACGAAAACCCCTGCCCGGCCGACGTTGCCGACGCACTTGATATAGCCTTGCGCGAAAGCGGGCGCCGCAACGGTCGCCAGCAGGAAGATTGCAGATGCAAGAATGCTACGCTTGCTCATATCTCATATGATGAGCCATCGGAGGCCGAGGTTCACTTGAAATCTCCCCGGCTGGGGGCAAGGGCCGCGGGAAGGCGAATCCGAAGCCCCTGTGCAGAACGCTTGGGCTTCCCCGCCAACGGCCACTATAATGAAGCTGGAGGCAACCAAGGCGCACAAAAAGTCTCCTGAACTCAGAAAAACGGAGGCCCGATGTGAGCCGGAGACAGGGTGAGCGAGGGGAATCGAGACCAGCTTCGGATCCCGCCGCTGAAACTGTTGCTCCCTGGCGCCGCCACATGTCCATGCCCGGTCGCACCGCCGGCCGTAGCGCGGCGCGTTTGACTCGCACCGGCAGGGAGTGGGAGGCTCCGGCCGAATGCCAGTAACCAAAGGCCAGAATTACTTCCTGTTCAAGCTCCTGCTGATCGTCGGCGCTTCGCTGGGTGTGTTGCTGCTCGTTCAAGCTGTCCGCAACTACCGCTTTGTCTCCCAGCGGATGATTCATGAGGAACTTTACCGGGAAGCAGCGCGGCACTCCACCGACATCGCCCGCATGGCCCGCGATGCCGAGGTCACCAGCAGCCAGGAACTCGGTCCGGTCCTGGAAGAGATGGTCCGTGAGCGGCCGCTGCAGATCGCCTGGCTCCGCGTGATGGACCTGAACGGCCGCGTCCTGGCCGAAGCCGGGAATCCGCAGCCTTCGCCGTTTCCGCCGTCCCAGCTCCGCCGGCTGTTCCAATCCGGCGAGCGGATCACCAAAATCGTCGAGACTCCCCAGGGACGCCTGCTGGTGATCCTGCGCCCGCTCCGGTTCCGCATGGGGCACGGCAGGCCCAGGCAAATGGGGGGCCACCGCCCGGGCGCCCGCTCCCGGCCCGCAGGGCAGTCCTCCGGCGGGCCGACACTGATCGAACTGGGACTGCATTGGGAGGGCGTGGCGCCCGAGTTCGGCGGGCTGCGCCGCAATATTTTCATCAGTGTCTCGGCCGCGATCGCCTTACTGGGCTCGATGGCTTTCCTCGCCTTCCATTTCCGCAGCTACGTCCGCGGCAAGCAACTCGAGCAGCAATTGGAGCTCGCGCGCAAAGTTCAGATGGACCTGTTGCCCAAAGACCCGTTGTCGAGCGGGAAGGTGGACATCGCCGCGGCCTGCGAACCCGCATGGCAAGTTGGCGGGGATTTCTATGACTTCTACGAGAATCCCTCCGGCCGCATTACGATGGTCCTCGGCGATGTCGCCGGCAAAGGCCTCCCTGCGGCGCTGTTGATGAGTATGATCCACGGCGCCGTCCGCACTAGCAGCGCCCTGATCGACTCGATGAGCCTGGAGGACGCTACCCGGCGTCTCAATGACTTGATCTGCGTCCGCACCTCTGTGGAGCGTTTCGCCACCATGTTCTGGTGTCAGTACGATGCGGACCGCCAGCTGCTGTGCTACGTGAACGCCGGCCACTTGGCCCCGTTCCTGGTGCGCCGCAATGATTCGGGCGCCGTCGACTCGCTGCGCCTGGCCGAAGGCGGGCCCGTGCTCGGAGTCATCCCCGGGGCTTCGTACCGCCAGGCCGAAGAGCGTTTCCGCCCGGGTGACGTGCTGGTCCTGTTCTCCGACGGCGTCGTCGAGGCCGTCAACCAGGCCGGCGAGGAGTTCGGCGAGGATCGCCTTGCAGGACTGGTTCGTAACAACGCCCGCCGGCCGGCGGCTGAGCTGCAGCAGGCTATTCTGGGAGCGCTCCGGGAGTTCAGCCGGGACTCGGAACAGCAAGACGATATCACCCTGCTGGTAGTCCGCGCCGGCGCGCCGGTTCCGCAGGCGGAACACGCGGGCGCTTTCGCCGCCGAAGTGGCCTGAAGCCCCGCGGCGCCGGCTTCTGCTTTTCAGTCCCCGGTCACGGGTTCGGCCGCCGCCCGCCGCAAAACCGCACGCTCGGCCCGCTCTTCGAGGATCATGTAGATCACCGGGATGAAGACCAGGGTGATCAGCGTAGAGGTTGTCAAGCCGCCGATCACCACCCGCGCGAGCGGCGCCTGCAGCTCGCCGCCTTCGCCCAGTCCCAGCGACATCGGGAACAGACCCAGCACGGTGGTGATGGTCGTCATCAGGATCGGCCGCAGCCGGTGCCGCCCGGCCCGCACCACGGCCTCCCGGAGCGGCACTCCGTATTCGCGCCGCAACAAGTTCGTGTAATCGATGAGCACGATGGCGTTGTTCACTACGATGCCCACCAGCACGATGAGACCGAGAAATCCCTGAATATTGAAAGTCGTGTTGGTGAGAAGCAGGAGTGCGGTGACGCCGATGCCGGCGAGCGGGATCGAGAACAGAATGATGAACGGATCCCGCAGTGACTCGAATTGCGAAGCCATCACCATGTAGACCAGCACCAGCGCCAGCAGGGCCGCGAACCGCAGTTCCCGGAACGCTTTCTGCTGCTCCTCCCATTCGCCCCCGAATCGCAGCTCATAGCCGGCCGGAACGTTGATCCCGCGCAGCGAACGTTCCAGGTCTCGCACGACGCTGCCCAAATCCCTCCCGGCGATCGAACCCGTCACTGCAATTACCCGTTGCTGGTCGGCCCTGGAGATCGAGATCGGCCCCTCGCGGCGCCGCATCTCGATGATGCTTTTCGCCGGGACTGTCCGCCCGGCGGGTGTCGTGATCGGGATCCGGCCCACCTGGGCCAGATCCATCCGGTCCCGCTGGCGCAGTCGAACCAGGATCTGGAACTCGTCTCCCTCTTCGCGGAAGAAGGAAGCGCGGCGGCCCCCGATGGCTGTCTCCAGCGTGTCGGCGACGTCCGAGACGTTGAGACCCATGCTCGCCGCCCTGGCCCGGTCCACGTGGATCAGCATTTCCGGCAGGCCGGGCTTGCGGCTCACCTGGGCATCGGTGACGCCGGGAACGGCCGCCATCCGCGCCCGCACCTGGTCAGCCAGATCCGCGAGCACCCCGAAGTCATGGCCCCGGACCTCCACCTCCAGCCGGTCGCCTCCGGTAGTGCCCAACCGGCTGATCCGGGAAAACAGGCCGCCGCCGGTACGCACGAAGATCGCGACGCCGGGTTCGGCCCCGAAAGCGCGGCGCAGCACATTGGCGATCTCTTGGGAGGAACGCTCCCGTTGGGACTTTTCCACCAGGTTGATCCGCAGGTCGCCGGTGTGCTGGCCGCCCCCGCGGAACGGACTGGAGCTGCCGGACTCGACCTGGATGTAGCGGGCCTCGGGCACGGTCTCCTCGACGATCCTGGCCAGCCGCTGCATTACCGCGTCGGTCACCTCCACGCGCGTTCCCGGCTCCAGTTCCACCCGCACCCGGATCTCGCCCTCGTCCACCTGCGGCTGCAGCTCGACGCCGATCAGCGGCATCAGGTAGAGGGTGACGCTGAACAGGAAGACGGCCCCGGCCACCACCGCCAGCCGGTGATCGAGGGCCCAGTTCAGCGTCCGCGCGTAGGCGTCCGTCAGCCGCTCGATGAAGCCGAAGGCGGCCCGGTCCGCCACTCCCGCCACGCCCTTGCGTTCCTGCGGGTTCACCGGCCGAGGCAGGTAGCGCGAGCATAGCATGGGAACCACCGTCAGCGCCGAAACCAGCGAACACAGCAGCGCGAAAGAAACCACCCAGGCCAACTGCCGGAACTGCTGGCCGCTGATGCCGGTGATGAAGACCACCGGTACGAACACCGCCACCGTCGTCAGCGTCGAGGCGGTCACTGCCATGGCGACCTCTTTCGATCCCTTCCGCGCCGCCTCCCGCCGGTCGAGTCCCTCTTCGCGGTGCCGGTAGATGTTTTCCAGCACCACGATCGCGTTGTCCACCAGCATGCCGACCCCCAGCGCCAGCCCGCCGAAGGAAATGGTGTTCAGCGTGAAGCCGTTGAAATACATCAACGCGAAGGTGGTGATCACCGCAATCGGTATCGCCGTGCCGATGATCAGCGTGCTCATGATGCTGCGCAGGAAGAACAGCAACACCACGACCGCCAGCACCGCCCCTACGGCGGCGGCCTGTTCCAGGTTGGCGATGGACATGCGGATGAAGTCCGCCGTATCCCGGGTGGCTGAGATGTGGATGTTGGGGTAGTCCCGGTGGATCCGGTCGATCTCCTGCCAGACGGCGTCGGAAACCTTCACCGTATTGGCCCCCGACTGCTTGTAAACGAACAGGCGCACCGCCGGCACGCCGTTGACGCTGACCTTGTAGCGGAGCTCCTCGTGCGAGTCTTCGACGGTAGCGACATCGCGCAGGTATATGGGCACTCCGTTGCGGGTCGTGATCACAATGTTGCGGAGCTCCCCGAGCCGCTGGAACTCCCCCTGAGTGCGCAGCAGCACCTCGAAGCGCCCCTCGCGCACCGGGCCCACCGGCCGGTTCAGGTTCTCCCGCTGGATGATTTGGACCACTCGGGCGACGTCCATGTCGAGCGCCCGGAGCTTCCGGAGGTCGAGGTCGACGTGGATCTCCCGCCGCAACCCGCCACGAACGGTGAACTGCGCCACGCCCGGCACCCGTTCGAGCCGGTACTGGATCTGCTTCTCGACGAAGTGCCGGAGCTGCTTTGGATCCATGTCGTCGGCCGCCACGGTGAGGAACATGATGGGGAACTGCGAAACGTCGAACTTGTAGATCACCGGCGGATCCATCTCTTCGGGCAGCAGGGCCCGCCGCCGGTCCAGCCGCGACCTCAGCTCATTGGCGGCCTCGTCGAGATCTACCCCGTACTCGAAGCCCACCCGCACGAAAGACTGCCCTTCCGTCGAGGTCGAAGTGATTTCTTCCACGCCCGGCGCCGATGCGAATGCCTCCTCCAGCGGCCGCGTCACCAGCGTCTCCATCTCTTCCGGGGCCACGCCTTCGTAGGTGGCCTGGACGCTCAACGTCGGATAGACGATCTCCGGCATCAGATCCACCGGGATCTGAATGAATGCGATGACGCCGAGCAACACGGCGATCAGCGTCACCATCAGCGTGGTCACCGGCCGCCGGATGGCGAAGTCAGGAAGGTTCATCGGCCGTCTCTCCCCGGCGGCCGATCCTCCACGCGCTGCGGTGCGCCGTCGCCCTGCGCCGGCAATCCGGCGGGCCGGCCTGCTCTCTCAGCCGGACCTGCCACGCCTCGGCCACCCTTAGCCCCGCCCCGCCGGCCGCGGCCGGCAATCCGGATGCGGTCTCCTTCGCTCAGCATCGCCGAACCCTGGCCGACAATCTCCGTGCCCGGCTCCAGGTTCGCCAGCACCTCGACTTTGCCGCCTTGTGTCAACCCGGTTTCGATCGGCCGGAACTCCGGGCGGTCGCCTTGGATCAGGTAAACACCGGCTTGCGAGCCCCGGTAGACCAGCGCTTCCCGCGGGATGAGGATCGCCTCGCGGGTCGTCCCGAGGTCCAGCTCCACCCGGGCGAACATTTCCGCCTTGAGAAAGCCGCCCGGATTGGGGATCTCGATTTCGATGTTCGCGCTCCGGGTGGCGGCGTCGAGCACCGGGGCGATGCGCGCCACGCGGCCGGTGAACTCCCGGTCGCCGAAGGCGTCCACCCGCACCACGGCCCGGTTGCCCACGCGCAGCTTGCCGACGTCGCGCTCCGGGACGTTCGCCGCCGTGATCAGCGTCGTCAGGTTGACGATCCTCACTACCGGAGTATTCGGGCTGACCAGCGCCCCGACGTCCACATACCGGGCCGCCACCTGGCCGGGAATCGGGGCGTAGATCCGCGTTTGCTCGAGCTGGATCTTCAGCTCCCGCAGCTCCGCTTCGGCCTGCCGCACTTGAGCTTCGCTCAGCTTCACTTGCGAGCGGACAACGGCCGCTTGGGTCTTCTGCATCTCGTAGTCCTGCGGGGCGATCAGCCCGTCTTCGCGCAACTTCTCCGCGCGGCGAAGCACGGCCTCGGCGTTGAGGAGTTCCGCCCGCCGCTGCGCCAGGGCCGCACGGGAAACCTCGATCGCCGCCTCGGCCCGCCGCACCTGTTGTTCCAGCTCAGCCCGCTCCAGCTCGGCAATCAGGTCGCCCACCCGGACCCGGTCGCCCACGTGCAACAGGATTCTCTCCACCCGGCCGGTGGACTTCGGCATCACGTCCACCTGTTCTCTGGGCTTGAGCGATCCCGTGAGCAACAGCCGCTCACGGATCTCACCTTTCTCTGCCTTCACCGGCCGCACGGTGATGGTCCGCACCTGCGGACCCCCGGCCCGGGCCCGCGGCGGAGCGTTGCCGCTCCCGCCCGCCTCTCCGGCGGACTGCTTGTAGAGATAAGCTCCACCGGCGAGCAGTGCAGCGGCGAGAACCGCGATCAGGCCGTTTCTCACGTCGATCAAACCACCTCCCGGAACATCCGAAGACGCTCGAACGCGGGTATAGCCCCCCGCTTGCGCCCAGCTTACAGCGACCGGGGCGACTTTATCTCCTGTCTAGGCGAACACGAAGCGTCCCGGGTTACCGCGCTCCGGGCCGCAAGTCTTCTGCAGCAGCTCCCGGAAGGCGCTCCGACTCCCCCTCCCGACGGCCCGCCCCTCCGGAAGCGCAACACCGGGGCCGGCGCCGCCCGCGGCGTGGTCCGCTGCTATGCTGTGGGCGAGATGAAAGCGATCGCCAAGGTCTTGTTGCACGGGACCGCAGCCGCGGCGATGATTGCTGCGGCCGCCGAGCCCATCCAGCTTCCGCCGCCGGACACCACCGGCGGCCGTCCTCTGATGCAAGCGCTCAAGGCCCGCCGCTCGACCCGGAACTTCGACCCCAAGCCTTTACCCCGGCAGGTGCTCTCCAACCTGCTCTGGGCCGCATTCGGCGTCAACCGGCCTGATCGGGGCATGCGCACCGCCCCGTCGGCGTGGAACCAGCAGGAGATCGACATCTACGTTTTCACCGCCGACGGCGTTTTTCTCTACCTGCCCACCCGCCACGCCCTGCATCCGGTTCTCGCAGGGGACCACCGCGCAGCTACTGGGACGGCGCCGTATGCGGCCAGAGCGCCCGTGAGCCTGGTCTATGTCGCCGACCACGGACGCACGCCGCGGACCCCAGTGTGGGAAAAGGAGAAGTTCGCCTACGCCCACGTGGGCTTCATCGGGCAGAACGTCTATCTATACTGCGCCTCGGAAGGTCTCGGAGCGGTGATCCACGCGTCCATCGATGCGCCGCCGCTGGCCCGCCTGCTGGGGTTGCGGCGCGATCAGCAGATCATTCTCGCGCAGGCAGTGGGTTATCCCGCCCGCTGAAGCTACGGCGCCGGGTAAACTCCCGGGCCACAAAGCGCCGGCGACGTCTCGGCGGCGGCGGGCGTCCAGTATAATCGAGGCAGGGAGTGTCCGCCGATGCTGGGTCGTCTGCTTGTCGCGTGCCTGGCCGCGTCCGTCGCCTTCGGCCAGGCCGGCCCCGAACCCGCCCCGGCGCCCGCCGCGGGCGCCACGGCGCAATACGCCGGACAGGAGGGGACTCCGCCGATCCGGGTTCGGGTGGACGAGGTGATCGTGCCCGTCAGCGTCACCGACGAAAAAGGCCGGTTCGTTACCAATCTGACGAAGGACGACTTCAAGATCTTCGACCAGGGCGTCGAACAACAGATTGAATACTTCAGCGCCGAACACAATCAGCCGGTCGTCATCGGTTTCCTGATCGAGCAATCCAACACGATCCGGCTCCGGTGGAAGCGCTTCCGGGAGGCCGCGATCGAACTGGTGCTGGCGCTGATGCCGGAGGATCCGCGTTTCAGCGGCTATCTGATTTCCTACGCCAACGAGCCTGAACTGCTGGTGAACACCACCTGGGAACCGGGACCGATCCTCGACGCCATCCGGGCAATGAAGCCCGGCGGTGGAGCCGCGCTGTTCGATGCGATCTACATGGCGTGTACCAGCCGCCAGCTCGTCGAGGGGGAGCCGATCGAACCGCGCCGCGTCCTCATCATTATGGGCGACGGGCATGACAATGCCAGCTCGAGGACTCTGGAAGAGGCTCTCGAAGTGGCCCAGCGTAACCTGGTGACGATCTACGGCATTTCGACGGTGGCTTTCGAGTTCCACGGCGAGGAGGAGAACAACCTCGTCCGGCTGGCCCGGGAGACCGGGGGGCGGGTCGAGTACCCGCTCAACGACATCTACGACGATGTCGCCGGCTATCTGTCGAAACCCCAGGATGCGGGCAATTACGCCCTTACGGTGGGTACCGGGAGTTATTCGTCTCACCTGGCCGAGCGGCTCTTTGATACCATCGCCGCCTTGACCGGTGATATCACCACCCGCTACATCTTGCGCTACCGGCCGACTTCGGCCGATGACGACCCGAAGGTCTTCCGCAAGATCCGGGTGGTGGTGAACCTGCCCAACGTCAAGGTCCGCCACCGCAGCGGCTATTACCCTTACGCTCCCTGACCGCTCGCATTTTTCCATCACCAGCGCTGCGCTGAGGCATGAACGATCCCGATAAGATGTTTGAGGAGCGAAATGGCCGGCGTGACCGCAACTCGGCGTGGCGCCTGTTCGGTGCTGGAGCTCGCCCTGCCGGGGCGGGAACCGGAGCCGGCCGGCGTCATCCTTCATGATCCAGGGACCGGACGCCTCGGAGTCCGCCTGCGGCGCGACTGGCGCGAGATCGCTCCCGAGGACGAAGCGGAGGTTCTGGAACTGATCGAGGACGACCTCCGCGCCAAGGCCGCCGAAATGGGACCCGAAACTTTCGTGGCCCACCTCGAGGACACGCTTTCGAACACGCTGCGCATCTCAGACCGGGAGACCGTGCTCCTCGGCGATTTCGAACGCACCCTGAACCGCCTTTACAACGACCGCGTCCGAGCCACCGTACTGCCCTTCGAAACCCACCTGCCGGTCTATTCCTGCGGGGCAGCGGCGGGCAAGTTCGGCGAGAACATGGCCGTCGAGCCGGAGGGTTGGGTCGAAGCCCCGCTCCACCTCCGGCTCCACGACAAGATGTTCGTCGCCACCGTCACCGGCCGCTCCATGGAGCCGGTGATTCCGGACGGCGCGCGTTGCATCTTCCGCGCCGGGGTCGCCGGAACCCGCCAGGGCAAGCTCGTCCTCGTCGAAAACCGGGAAGAATCCGAAGCGGGCGGGGAACGCTACACCGTGAAGCGCTACCGGTCGTTCAAGCGGGTCGAAGGCGACAGTTGGCGCCACGAGAAGATCGTCATGGAACCGCTGAACCCGGAGTTCGAGGCCTGGGAGATCGATCCGGAATCCGCCGAGGCGGAAAAGGTCCGCGTGGTCGCCGAGTTCGTCTGTGTGCTCTACTGAGCCAACTGCCGCAGCACGTACTTCAGGATGCCGCCGTGGCGGTAGTAGTCGACTTCCTTCGGCGTATCGAGCCGCACCCTAACCTGGAAGCTCTTCTCCGAACCGTCGGCGGCGCGGGCCTTCATCACAGCGATCCGGTCGCCCTCGACCGCGCCTTGCAGGCCCTCGATCGAGTACTCTTCGGTTCCGGTCAGCCCCAGGCTCTCGCGGTTCTCGCCGGGCAGGAACTCCACCGGCAAGACGCCCATCCCCACCAGGTTCGAGCGGTGGATGCGCTCGAAGCTTTCGGCCAGCACGGCTTTCACCCCGAGCAGCGCCGGACCCTTGGCCGCCCAGTCGCGCGACGATCCGGTGCCGTACTCCTTGCCGGCGATCACGATCAGTCCCACGCCCTCTTGCTTGTAGCGCATGGCGGCGTCGAAGACGCTCATCTGCTCACCGGAGGGCTGGTGGCGCGTCCAGCCGCCTTCGGTACCCGGGGCCAGCAGGTTGCGGATGCGGATGTTGGCGAAGGTGCCCCGCATCATCACCTCGTGATTGCCCCGGCGGGAGCCGTAGCTGTTGAAGTCCTTCGGCTCGACGCCGTGAGCGATCAGGTACTGGCCGGCGGGGCTGTCCGGCGGAATGGCTCCGGCCGGCGAGATATGGTCCGTGGTCACCGTGTCGCCGAGCACCAGCAGCGCCCGCAGGCTGGTCAGGTCGGCCAGCTTCTCGCCCGGTGCGCTCATGTCCTCGAAGAACGGCGGGTGCTTCACGTAGGTCGATTTTTCGTCCCACGAGTAAGAGTCCCCTTCCGGCACCTGGATGGTCCGCCACTGCTCGCTCCCCTCGAAGACGCGGCCGTAAGCCTCGCGGAACATCTCCGGGCGGACGCTCTTGGCGACCACCTCGCGCAGCTCTTCGGCCGTCGGCCAGATGTCCTTCAGGTAAACGTCGTTGCCGTCGCGGTCCTTGCCCAGCGGCTGGTTCACCAGGTCGATGTCCACCCGGCCGGCGATGGCGTAGGCGACCACCAGGGGCGGGGAAGCCAGGTAGTTGGCCCGCGTCAGGGGATTCACCCGGCCCTCGAAGTTCCGGTTGCCGCTGAGCACGCTGGCGGCGATGAGCCCGGTCTCGGCCACCGCCTTGGCCACCGGCTCCGGCAGCGGTCCGGAGTTGCCGATACAGGTGGTGCAGCCGTAGCCCACCACGTGGAACTTCAACTGCTCCAGCGCCGCGAGCAGGCCCGACTCCCTGAGATAGTCGGTCACCACTTTCGAGCCGGGCGCCAGCGACGTCTTCACCCACGGCTTCACCGTCAGGCCCCGCTCGACGGCTTTCTTGGCCACCAGGCCCGCGCCCAGCATCACCGAAGGATTCGAGGTGTTCGTGCAACTGGTGATCGCCGCGATCACCACCGCGCCGTCCTGGATCGTCTCCTTGCGGCCGTCGAGCTCCACTTCGGCCCGCTTCGGCTCTCCCCGGACCAGGCTCAGGAACGCCCGCTTCATTTCCGGCAGGTCGATGCGGTCCTGCGGCCGCTTGGGGCCCGCCAGCGAGGGTTTCACCGTCGCCAGGTCCAACTCGACAGTCTCCGAGAAGACCGGCTCGGGCGAATCGGCCGTCCGGAACAGCCCCTGCTCCTTGCAATAGGCTTCGACCAGCGCCACCTGCTCTTCGCTCCGCCCGGTCAGGCGCAGGTAGTCGAGCGTCAACTCGTCCACCGGGAAGAAGCCCGCCGTAGCGCCGTATTCCGGACTCATATTGGCGATCGTGGCGCGGTCGGCCAGCGTCAGCGACTGGAGCCCAGGCCCGTAGTATTCGACGAACTTACCCACCACCCCCGTCTTGCGGAGCAGCTCGGTCACCGTGAGCACCAGATCCGTCGCCGTCGCCCCTTCGGGCAGCTCTCCGTAGAGCTTGAAGCCCACCACCGGCGGCAGCAGCATCGAGATCGGCTGGCCCAGCATGCAGGCCTCGGCCTCAATGCCGCCTACGCCCCAGCCCAGCACCCCCAGGCCGTTGATCATCGTCGTATGCGAGTCCGTGCCGACCAGCGTGTCCGGGTAGGCCAGGGCCTCGCCGTTGGTCTTGGGGAAGACGACGCTCGCCAGGTATTCCAGGTTGATCTGGTGGACGATGCCGGTATCCGGCGGCACCACGCGGAAGTTCCGGAACGCCCGCTGGCCCCAGCGCAGGAAGGCGTACCGCTCGCGGTTGCGCTGGAACTCCATCAGGGCGTTGAAATCCACCGCGTCGGGCGAGCCGAACTTGTCCACCTGCACCGAGTGGTCGATCACCAGGTCCACTGGCAGCAGTGGGTTGGCTTTCTTGGGATCGGCGCCCATCCTCTTGAGCGCGTCGCGCATCGCCGCCAGATCCACCACCGCCGGCACACCCGTGAAATCCTGCAGCAGGACCCGCGCCGGCATGAAGCTGATTTCCCTCTGGACCGGCTTGCCGTCCCACTTCGCGACAAATTCGATGTCTCCGGCGCGGACCGTCCGCCCGTCCTCGTGGCGCAACAGGTTCTCGAGCAGGATCTTAATAGAAAACGGCAGGCGCGAGACGGCGCCAACGCCTGCCTTCTCCAGAGCATCGAGACGGAATATCCGGTATTCACGCCCGCCCACACGAACTGTACCGGCGGCTTGGAAGGAGTTGGCAGTAGACATAATCAGGCTCCTTGGAACAGATCATTTTCCCACACCCCGAGGGCGGCGATCTTCCGGTGAGGATTGGCGTGCCGGTAATGGGGATGAAACCGGCCTTGGGGCCGCGGATTCACCCTGCCGCGGCAGCCGCCCGGCGCCGCCTGCGGCGGGGCTCCATCAAGGCCGGCCGAAGCGCTGGCTCCGGCGGCCGGGGTCTTCCGGATAAACCACGTTTTCTCAACAACTTTGATATAATGAAGAGAACGCCCTCGCGGGGCGAACAAAAGGTAAAAGCGCCTCCCCCTGGCAAGGAGTCAAATTGGCCGATTCACACGATTCCCAGATCCCGAACAACCCCTCCTCCGGCGGCTCGCAGATGCCGTTGAACGGGATGGTCGGCAAGGACCTGATCCCGGTCAACATCGAAGACGAAATGCGGCGCTCGTATCTCGATTACGCCATGAGCGTAATCATCGGCCGCGCCCTGCCCGATATCCGCGACGGTCTCAAGCCAGTCCACCGGCGTATTCTTTACACGATGCACGAGATGGGCCTCCACTACAACCGGCCCACCCGCAAGTGCGCCAAGATCGTCGGCGAGGTCATGGGTAAGTATCACCCGCATGGCGACGCGGCGATTTACGATACCCTCGTCCGGCTGGCCCAGGACTTCACGATGCGCTATCCGCTCGTTCAGGGCCAGGGCAACTTCGGCTCCATCGACGGCGATCCGCCGGCGGCGATGCGTTACACGGAGGCCCGCCTGGCGCGGATCGCCGAGGCGCTGCTCGAAGATATCGACAAGGAAACGGTCGACTTCCGCCCGAATTACGATGACAGCGAAGTCGAACCGGAGGTCCTGCCCACCCGCGTCCCCAATCTCTTGGTGAACGGCGCCTCCGGCATCGCGGTCGGCATGGCCACCAATATTCCGCCCCACAATCTCTCCGAGATCATCGACGCCACTATCCTGCTGGTCAAGAAGCCGAAGGCCTCCTTCGAGGAGATCCTCCAACTCGTTCCCGGACCCGACTTTCCCACCGGCGGCTTCATCCTCGGCCGCGACGGGATCGTCGGCGCCTACAAGACCGGCCGCGGCTCGATCAAGATGCGCGCCCGGGCGGCCACCGAGACCATCGGCAAAGACCGCGAGGCCATCATCGTCACCGAGATCCCCTACCAGGTGAACAAGTCGAAGCTGATCGAGCAGATCGCCGGCCTGGTCAACGACAAGAAGATCGACGGCATCTCGGACATCCGCGACGAGAGCGATCGCGAAGGCATGCGCATCGTGATCGAGTTGAAGCGGGGCGAGCAGCCTGAAGTCGTCCTGAACAACCTCTACAAGCACACCCAGATGCAGACGAACTTCGGGGTGATCATGCTCTCGATCGTCAACGGGCAGCCCCGGCAGCTCCCGCTCAAAGACATCCTGCTCCGCTTCATCGACCATCGCGTCGATGTGGTCCGCCGCCGGACGGACTACCTGTTGCGCAAGGCCCGCGCCCGCGAGCACATTCTGCTCGGCTTCCAGAAGGCCCTGCAGAATCTCGATGAAGTGATTCGGCTGATCCGGGCGTCAAAAACGCCGAAAGAAGCCCGCGACTCCCTCATCCAGAGGTTCGACTTCACCGAGAAGCAGGCTCAGGCGATCATCGAACTCCAGCTCCAGCGGTTGACCAGCATGGAGCAACAGAAGATCCTCGACGAGCTGGCCGAGATCCAGCGCAAGATCGCCGAGTATCTCGAGATTCTGGGCTCCGAGGAGGTCCTCCGGCAGGTCATTATCAAGGAACTGCGTGAGATCAAGAAGCAGTTCGGCGACGAGCGGAGAACCGAGATCGTCAACGATCCGGGCGACATCCACATCGAGGACCTGGTGCCTCGCGAGGACGTCACCGTCACCGTCACCCGGGGCGGCTACTTGAAGCGCACGCCGATCGACGTCTACCGCCGCGTGGCCCGGGGCGCCAAGGGACGCAAAGGCATGGTTCCGCGGGGCGAAGACGTGGTCGAGTACATGGTGGTGGCCAACACCCACACCTATCTGTTGGTGTTCACCAACAAGGGCCGCGTGTACTGGCTCAAGATCTACAACATTCCCGATTCCTCGCCGTCGAGCAAAGGCAAGCACATCCGCAGTTTGCTGAACATGCTGCCTGACGAGGAACCGAAAGCCTTCCTCTCGGTCGCCGAGTTCGAGGAAGACAAGTTCATCGTGATGTGCACGGCCCAGGGCACGGTGAAGAAGTGCAAGCTCTCCGAGTTTGCCCATCCGATGTCCCGGGGCATCATCGCCATCGGCATGCACGAAGGCGACGAACTGATCGCGGCCCGGCTTTCCACCGGCGACGACTACATCTTCATCGCCACGCACGAAGGTAAAGCCATCCGGTTTCACGAAAGCGCTGTGCGGCCGATGGGGCGCCCGGCTCGCGGCGTCCGGGGCATCCGGCTCGCCGAAGGGGATCGGGTCATCGGCATGGAGGTGATGCGCGAAAACGACATGGTGCTGAGCATCTCCGAGCTCGGCTATGGCAAGCGGACGGCCTTGCGGCTCTACCGGGTGACGAACCGCGGGGGCAAGGGGATTATCAATATGAAGACGACCCGGCGGGTCGGTAAGGTCGTCACTATCCTGCCCGTGAAGGACGAGACCGACGTCTTCGTCATCACCATGAACGGGAAGATCATCCGCACCGAGGCTGGCGAGATCCGCAAAGTGGGGCGCAGCGCTTCCGGCGTCCGGTTGGTGCGGCTGGAGGAAGGCGACCGCGTGGCGGCGGCCTCCGTCGTGCCGGAATCCGAGGTCAACGGCGACGGAAGCAGTGACCGCAAGAACAATCAGGAAATGCTGCCGCTGCAGTAGCGGCCGGCGCCGAGAGACCCGGCGGTGGAGTGTGCCACTCCGGGGGGCCGCGGAACGGATCCGGCGCCGGAACTTGCGCCTTTGCCCGCCGCCGCGTCACACTCCCACGTGCGCCGGGCACTATGCCTCGGCCGGATGCCGGATGCGGAAGAAGATCGCGTAGAGCGTCGGCACCACCAGCAGCGTCAGGAAGGTGGCGAAGCCCAGGCCGAAGACGATCGTCACCGCCATGGCCACGAAAAAGGCGTCCTGGAAGAGCGGCAGCATGCCGAGCATCGTCGTCAGCGCCGCCATCATGACCGGCCGCATGCGGCTGACGCCCGCCTCGATGACGGCGTCATAGGGATCCTTGCCTTCCCGGATCAATTCGTCGGTGGCGTCGATCAGCACGATCGAGTTCTTGATCAGCATTCCGGTCAGGCTCAGGAACCCGAGCAGCGCCATGAAGCCGAAGGGCTGCTCAGTGAGCAGCAGGCCGACCGTGACCCCGATCACCGCCAGCGGCACCGTGAGAAAGATGATCGTCGGCTGCTTGATCCGGTCGAACAGCATGATGACGATCAGCACCATCAGCCCGAAGGCCAACGGCAGCTTGCCGGCCAGGGCCGCCTGGGCCTTGTCGGAGTCGTACTTCTCTCCCCGCCACTCGAACTCGAAGCCCGAGGGCAGCTCGATCGACTCGATCGCCGCCGCGATGCGCTGGCGCAGCGCCTCGGCCGTGCCGAAGCCTTCGTCGGCCTGGGCCTTCAGCGCCCGTTTGCGGTCGATTCGGCGGATGATGTTGTCGTCGAAGCTTGTCTCGATCTTGGGGACCACCTGGCTCAACGGCACCGTCCGGCCCGTGCCGCTCGCCCACACCGGGATGCTCGACAGGTTGCTCGCATCCGCCCGCTCCTGGGCAGGCGCCCGGGCGATGATCGGCAGCAGGTCGTCGGCTTGCCGGAAGACGCCCACGGTGCGTCCTTCGAAGCTCATCTGGATCGCCGCCGCTACGTCGGGCCGGGTGACCCCGGCCGCCCGGGCCAGCGTCTCCGAGTAGACCGGTTTCAAAACCTTCACTTGATGCCGCCAGTCGTCGCGGATGTTCACCGCCGCCGGATCGCTCCGCATGATCCTCTTGGCCTGCTCGGCGAGTTGGCGCAGGATGCGCCGGTCCGGCCCGGTGAACATCGCCTCGATCTTGGCGCCCTTGCCGGGGCCGATACGGAACTTCTTGGTCCAGGACTCGGCATCGGGGAAGTTCGCCGCCACGTACTCGTCAACCTGCTCGCGCATGGCGTCGATCTTCTTGTAGTCATCCACCGAAATGACGATCATTCCGTAGGCGCTGTTGATGTCTTCCGGTGAATAAGTGAGCAGGAACCGCATCGCTCCCTGGCCGGTGAAGGCGGCCGTATGCGTGACTCCTTCGACGTTCTTCCGGATCCACTCGTCGATCTTAGCGATGTCGGCCGCGGTGGTCCGGATGTGCGTTCCTTCGGGGCGCCAATACTCGACGTAGAACTGCGGTCGCGTCGAGTCCGGGAAAAAGCTCTTGTCCACATAGCCGAAGCCCCAGACCGAGGCCAGAAAGATGGCCACTACGACCGCCACCGTGATCCACCGCCGGTCTACACACAACTCCAGGATCTTGCGGTAGGCCCCATAGATCTTGCCCCCGTAGGGATCGGCGGCGTCGCCCTGTTGGGCCGGTTTCAGCATCATCGTGCCCAGCAGCGGCGTCGTGGTTACCGCAAAGACCCAGCTCAGGCCCAGCGAGAACAGGATCACCTGGAACAGCGAGCGGCAGTACTCGCCGGTCGCATCCTGTGAGACGCCAATCGCCGCGAAGGCCAGAATGGCCACCGCCGTCGCCCCTAACAAAGGCAGCGAGTTCTTCCCGACCACTTCGATAGCCGCCCGCACCCGGTCCATCCCTTTCTGCGAGCCGACCAGGATGCCGTCGGTGACGACGATCGCGTTGTCCACCAGCATCCCGAGGGCGATGATCAGCGCGCCGAGCGAGATGCGCTCCAGGTTCACCCCCCAGATGGCCATGGGGATGAACGTGCCGGCGATGGTGAACAGCAGCGTCATGCCGATCAGTAGCGCGCTGCGCATCCCCATGAAGATCAGCAGCACGACGATGACGATCACCAGCGCCTCGATCAGGTTCACCATGAAGCCGCTGACCGCCTTCTTGACGTCGTCGGCCTGAAAGCTCACCACGCCTAGTTCCATCCCCTCGGGGATGCGTGATTCCAGCTCCGCCAGCCGCGCGTTCACCGCCTCGCCCATGACCACCGCGTTGCCGCCCTGGGCGGTGGAGATGCCGATGCCGATGGCCGGCTTGCCGTCGAAGGTCATGATCTGTTTCGGGGGATCCTGAAACCCTCGCTTGATATCGGCCACATCGCGCAAGCGGACGAGCTTGCCGCCGGGAGCCCCCTGGATCAGCAGGTTGCTCAAGTCCTCCACGGAAGTGAACAGTCCGGTCGGCTCCACCCGGATGAATTCGGCGCCTACATGGATGCGGCCGGCGTCCACCACCGCATTCTGCAGCCCGAGGGTTCGATAAACGAGTTGGGGCGGGATGCCCAACTGCGAGAGCCGCGCCCGCGACATTTCGACGTAGATCACCTCAGGGATCTTGCCCCAGAACTCGATCTTCGAGACGTCCTGACAGAGAAGCAGTTCGCGCTTCAGCATCTTCGCCACGTCCCAGAGCTCGGCGTAGGAGTAGCCCTCCCCGCTGAGCGCCAGAAACACGCCGTAGACGTCCCCGAAGTCGTCGTTGACGATCGACGGGCCGGCGCCGGGCGGCAGGTTCCCCTGAATGTCGCCGACTTTGCGCCGGAGTTCGTCCCAGACCTGGGGCAGAGTGTACTTGTCGTACTTGTCCTGCATCTCCGCGTAGACGATGGAGAGTCCGGGGCGCGAGATCGACCGGACTTCCTTGAGCTGGCCCATCGCCTGGACGGCCGTCTCGATCCGGTCGGTGACCTCCTCCTCGACTTCCCGGGGGCTCGCCCCCGGATAGGGGGTGAAGACGACCGCCTCCTTGATGGTGAATTCCGGGTCTTCGAGTCGGCCCAGGCTCTGGAACGATAGGTAGCCGCCTACCAGCGCCACGCCGGTGAGCACGAGGGTGGTGGTCTTGTGCTTGATCGAGAATTCGGCCAGATTCATCGGCGCTCCCTCAGCTCAGAGACGATCTTCCGCACCTTCTGGCCTTCGACCAGATAGCTGGCGCCCGCGGTCACGATGGTGTCGCCCTCCTTGACGCCGTCCAGCAGCAAAACGCTCTCGCCAACCATCTCCCCGACGCGGACCTTGGCTTTCCGCACCGTCATGGTGGACTTGTCCAGCACCCACACGCAGGAATCGCCGTTCTCGTCGGTGAAGACCGCCGCGACCGGCACCGAGAATCCCGCCGTCTCCGCATCCCCGGTCTCGATGTGGATCTCCCCGGTCATTCCGGCCAGAATCAGGCCCTGCTCGGGCTGCCGCACCTGGAAGATCACCGAGTAGGTGCGGGTGATGGGGTCGGCTTCGGCGGCGATTTCGGTCGCTTTTGCCGGGATCCGAGCCCCCGGCAAGGCTGGGAACGTGGCGTAGAAACGGGGCAGCGATTCCTTCCGCCATTTCGCCACCACCGTCTCCGGAATCTGCGCCACCAACTCCATGGTTTCGATGTTCTGCAAGCTCAGGATCGGCTCCTTGGCGGCGACGAACTCGTAGTTCTCTACGAACGTCTCGGCCACGATGCCGGCGTAAGGGGCGCGGAGGGTCGTATCCTCGAGATCGTTCTTGGCCTTCTGCAAACGAGCTTCGGCGCCCCGGATGCGGGCGTCCATGGCCTCGATGTCTTCCGGGCGAGCTCCCTTGAGCGCCACCTGCAACGCCTCTTCGGCGGCTTGGACCTCCGCCTCGGCCACGTCCCGGGCAGCCCGGCGCTGATCGTACTCGGCCTTGGAGACGTTGCCGTTCTCATACAGGCGCTGGTAACGGCGGAAGGTCGCCTCGGCTTCGAGCAGCCGCGCTTTCGCCGCCGCCAGGTTGGCCTGGAGCCGCCGGATGTCTTCCGGACGCGCCCGCTCCATCGCCCGGCGCTCGGCGCGCAGCGCAGCGATCTCCGCCTCGATATTCTTCACCGCCGTCTCGAAGTCCCGCGGATCGATCTGGGCCAGCAGCTGGCCCTTCTGGACCTGCATACCCTCGGTAACCGGAAACTGGACCAGCGGCCCGGAGACGCGGAACGAAAGCTGCGCCCGCTCGGCCGCCCGCAGCGTACCCGGGAACACTCGGCCTCCGGTCACCGTGCTTTCGCCCAGGACTACAGTCTTCACCGGCCTCACCGGCGGCTCGGCTACCGCCGTCTCCTCGCCGCAGCCAACCGCTGAGAGTCCCGCCGCCGCCAGAAGGATCGCCAGCGGGTATCGTGACATCGTTTTTCGTGACCTCTTCATGGGAAATTCCCTGCGCTCCTCTCCCAGCCTTACCGCCGCCTCACCGGATAGCCGGCCTGTCGAAAGTATTCGTCCAAGCGGTTCAGGAACTCCTGCCGGTCCTGGGCGGAACGGTAGTAGTCGAACCGGCCGACGGCGCGCTGGACGCCCGTCTGGTCGAGGAGATAGTCGAAAACCGCGTTGGCGGCCCGAAGCTCCGCCGTAAGAGCCTGGTTCTGCGCATCGAGCAGCGTGAGAATGTCGGCGATCCCCTCGGCGTACCGGGCCTTCACCAGATCCAGGTTGCGCCAGGCCGCGTCGGCCGCATCCCGGGCCAGATCGATCCCGATGAAGGAAGCGTTCGCCCGGTGGAGAACCGCCCGGACCCGCTCTTCGATGCGCTGTTTCACCGCCTCGCGCTCGGTCGTTATTCTTCGAAGCTCTTCCCGCGCCCGCCCCAGGCGCGCGTGTTGAGCTCCCCCTTGGAACACCGGCAGCGAGCCCGTGATCGAGACGCTCCAGTTGTACGGATTCGTAAAGAACGTATCGAACGGCGGCGGAGGAGGAGCACCGCCTTCGCCGTAGCGGCCCAAGTAGGTTCCTTCGGCCGTCGCTCCCACCCGCGGCACGTAGAATGACCGCTTGGCCGCCGTCAACTCCCGCTGCTGCGCCCGCACCGCGGCATCGAGCTGGCGCAGCTCGGGCGACTGGCGGAACGCCTCCTGCGTCATGAAGTCCCGGAGGAGAGCGAATCCTTTGGGTCTTTCGATATAAGGGCGGAGCTGTTGGAAGCTCGTCACCAAAGCGGGATCGTCCAGGCCTGCCTCCCGGGTGACGAAGATCTCTTCGATGGGGCGGTTCAAAACACGGTTCAAGGCGATCTCCGCTTCGCTCCGCAATGCCACCGCGTCCACGACGTCGCGTTTGTTTACCGCTATCTGGCTTTGCCACCGGTAGAGCTCCTCGCGCCCTGCCTGGCCGATTTCCACCCGCACCCGGGCCAGTTCCAGATTGGACCGGGTGAGCTGAAGATTGTCTTTTTGAACCCGCTCGATCGTCTTGGCGCGGAGGACGTTCAGATAAGCTTCCGCCGCCTCCTGGATGATGTCGAGGCGAACCTGCGCCCGCTCCTCGACCCGCCGGGTTTGAAACCGCTTCTCGATCTCATAGCTCGCCTTTACGTCGTCGGAATAGATCAGCTGGCTGGCCGAGACTGAACCGAAGGCCAAGCGCTGTGGATTCTGACCTGCTCCCAGCCGGGACCGGTCCTTGTCGATGAAGTTGCCGCCGCCGGAGATGCCGATCTGGGGAAGCAGAGCGGAGCGGGCCAGCTTCACCAGCCGCAGCCCCGCGGCTACGTTGCGGTCGGCGACCGCCAGATCGAGGTTCACGTTCTCGGCCTCCCGCACCACGGCGCCCAGCGAAAGGGACCGGGCCGCTTTCCCGATCTCCTCATGCAACAAGTTCGCATCGATCAGCATGACCTGCGGAGGGGAGACCCCGATGGCTCGGGCCGTGGCCATATTGATCGTCAGGCTCGACCGGCGGGCGAAGTCCACGGACAGCTCCGACGCGTTCGTTCCCTCGAGGATCTGTTGCATGTCGATCCCCACCCGGCGCGCCCGGCGGACGTGTGTCATTGTCGGCGCCAGCGTCGCCAGGAATCCAAGCTCCACTTCGTCGATGCCGGTGGCGGAAAAGCTCGGCAGCCGGCGCTCGATGAGCGCCTCCGCCAGGCGCTTGCGATCCTGTTTCGACAGGTGAGGCAGGGGACCCACGTAGACGGCTTCCGCGTTCGCCGGAATCGCCGCCAGCGCCTCTTCGAGCGACGCGCCCACGGGAATCACCGTAGCGTCGATGCCTTCGTCTCTAAGCTGCGCCCTCGCGTTCTCGACCAGCCCCGGGAAGATCTTCAGAATGCCTTCCATCACCAGGACCGCCAGGTGGTTGAACGGCGCCAGCCGGCGGAAGACTTTCACCTCCTCCACCGGCCGCGACCCGATGCTGATGTAGGTGAAGTTCTCCACGCCGCTGACGTTCACCCTCTCGGTCTCCCGCGCCGCCAACGGCACTTTCCGCGTGGTGAGCGGCAGCGACTGCAACTCCGGATCCACCACCAGGGCCGCGATGCCCGGCTTGGGAAGAGGACCGCGGCGCCCAAGCTCCTGCGAGGCGATCAGGCCGAGGGCGACGACGAAATCCACCTCGGGGTCCGAGAGCAGCTTGTCTACCGCCGCCTTCACCCCGGACGCCGTCCAGTCCGCCACGATCACCTTCTCGGGCGGGAAGCGCACGTCGTACTCGTCTTTGAGCAACTCGGTGATCTCGCGCTTGTAGGTAGCCAGAATCGCCTGATTGCTCTCCGCCGGACCGTCGATCGCGAAACCAATGCGCACGACACCTTTTGGAGAGTCTTCGACTTGGGCTGCCAAGGGCGCTGCCGCCAGGAAAGCCGCCGCTGTCAGGGACAGCAGCGCTGTCGAGAGCCGAGAGCAAAAGCGCATTTCCCGTTTCATGATGCAGATACCGGAGGTGGGGATTCTGGAAATTCAGGCCGTGACGCGGACCGGCGGCTTACGTGATCCGTTGTCAGCGGCAGCTAGCAATCAGTACGAAAAAGGGAGGTATTGCCGCTGTTCCCCGGCCGGCGCGCTCTTTTCTTTGCGGTTGAGCCGACGGCCATTCCCCTCGAATCATAACCTATCTCGCGGCTGCGCCGGGTAGTGTTCCCGATAACCGGTTCGCAGGTTCACTATCGTGAAGGATCCGTCGGGCTGCGCTCTCAACACGAGCGAGTGCCCGCACATACCTTCGACAATATTTGCCAGCCGCCGGTCCGGCGCGTTCGCCTCGCCCGCCTTCAGCGAATAGTGGACTTGCCAGAGAGCCTGGAGCCGCGGCGCCGTCGCCAGCGCCCGGAAGGCCCCGGGGTCACCGCCCTTTCTGGCGCCGTTGTTCATGACGGCTACCCGCGGGTTCAGCGCCTGCACCAGTGCAGGCGGCCCTGAACGATCGACGCCGTGGTGCGTCGTCAGGTAGACGTCCACCTCGCCGAGCTTGTTTTCCGGGCAGACCAGCCGCAGCTCTTCGGCGCTCGGCAGGTCGCCCAGATCGGCGAAGCGGAACTGGCCGTAGCGGAGCAGAAAGGCGACAGATCGGCCGTTCTCGTCCAGCTCGTTCCGGACCGCCGCCGCGGCGCAAGCCGGATGGGGCCCGCCGCCCTCCGGCAAGGGCTTCTCGAGAAACTTGCCGGCCGCGGCCACGACGTCGATCTCCACGCCCCGCAGCGGGATCCGGTCGCCCGGCCCAACGACGAGATGTTTGCCCTTGGACCGGACGGCGTAGTAAGCCGCCGCCAGCTCGTTGCCGCGCTTGCCGCCCCCGGCGTAGTCGCCGTAGTCGACGAAGGTCGCGATCGGGACGCGCTCGGCCACGGCCGGGACGCCCCCGACGTGGTCGGCGTGGTAGTGCGTGACGAGCATGTAGTCGAGCCGCTCGACGCCGGCCCGCCGCAACGCCGCCGCGATGCGGTCCGCGTCGCGGCCCCCGTGCCCGGGGAAGCCGGCGTCCACGAGCATCGACTCGCCGGCCGGCGTGACGATCAGCGTCGCCTGGCCGCCCTCCACGTCGATGAACTCGATGCGGAGCTCCGCCGGCCCTCCCCATAACGGGGCGGCCAGCAGAAGCAGCGCCAGCAGTGCTCGCATAGCCGGAATGGTAGCACGAGCGCCCGCCGGCGCAATGGAACACCAGCGGTGACGAAAGCGTACGGTATGGTAGGTACGATAGACGCGGATGCCCTATTGCAGCCATTGTGGCCGGCCGGTCGAGGAAACCGACCTTTATTGCGGAAGTTGCGGCGCCCGCCAACCGGTTCCTGAGCGGCCAGCCGGTCCTTTCGCCAGCATCAGCAGCCGCAACGCCTCCCTGCTCTGCTACATCCCGCTCGTCGGCTGGATTGCAGCCATTGTCGTGTTGGCTTCCCAACGGTTCAAGACAGACCGGGAAGTGCGCTTCCACGCCTTCCAAGGTCTGTACCTGTTCGTCGTCTGGCTCGTGGTGGACTGGGCCGTCGGCCCTTTTTTCCATTTCGCCGGCGAGGTATCTCAAGTCTCTCTCGCTGCCATCCTCAAGCTGGCCCTCTTGGGAACCTGGATCTATATGCTGGTGAAGACAAGCCAGGGCGTCACCGTGAAGCTGCCGGTCCTCGGTGAACTGGCGGAACGGTCTCTCGCCGAACAGCAGTGACAGCCGGCGCGAAGGATGGTATAATTATTCATCAGAGTGAATAAATAATCCCATGCCTGTTCCTGTCGGAATCGTTGGCTTCCGCGGCTACAGTGGGGCCGAGCTGGTGAAGATCCTCGAGCGGCACCCCGGCTTCGAGCCGTGGCTGCTGGAGCACCGCACTGACGCCGCGGAAAGGGCGGCGCCACGCGGCAGTCCGGCGCTGCCCCGCATCGCGTGCACGCCGGAAGCGGTCGAATCGGCGGGCCTGCAGGCCGTCTGCCTGGCCACGCCGGCCGACGTCTCCATCGAGTTGGCTCCGGCTTTTCTGGCCGCCGGGGCCAAGGTGGTGGATCTGAGCGGCGCGTTTCGCCTGCGGTCGCCGGAGGTCTACCGCCGCTGGTACGGGGCCGAGCACGGGGAGCCTCAATGGTTGGCCGATGCCGTCTACGGGCTGCCGGAATTCTACCGGGACCGGGTCCCTTCCGCCCGTCTCGTAGCCAATCCCGGCTGCTATCCCACAGCGGCGAATCTGGCCATCCGGCCGCTCGTCCAGGCCGGAATATTGGACCCGGCGGCAGGCGTCGTCTGCGACGCCAAGTCGGGCGTCAGCGGGGCCGGCCGCAAGCCCAGCCTGAAGACCCACTTCTGCGAGGTGACCGAAAACTTCTCCGCCTATTCCGTGCTGGCGCACCGCCACGTGCCCGAGGTGCTGATGCACTCCGGGCTGGAGGAGGCCGAATTCTCCTTCACCGCCCACCTGCTGCCGGTCCACCGCGGAATCCTGGAAACGATCTACTTCCGCTGTGCCGGCATCGCCTCCGAGGGCGAGCTGCTCGAGGTCTACCGCAACGCGTACCGCGACGAGGCCTTCGTCCGCCTCTACGAGCCGGAGACGCTGCCCGATCTCCGCGGGGTCCAGTACACGAACTTTTGCGACATCGGCGTGCGTCTGGGGGCGGACGGGAGCCGGGGCGTCGTCGTGGCCGCCATCGACAATCTGGTGAAGGGCGCCGCCGGGCAGGCGGTGCAGAACCTCAATCTCCTGTTCGGGCTTGCCGAGACCCAGGGGCTGTTATGAAGCTGCTCGTCAAACTCGGCGGAACGCTGCTCGACGGCGACGCTTCCCGAGCCGCGATCGCCGCCCAGGTCGCCGCCGTCCGCCCGCGGGCTCCTGAAATGGTGCTGGTTCACGGAGGCGGGAGGCAAATGACCCGCTTCCTCGCCGCGCAGGGCGTGGAGAGCCGCTTCGTGAACGGGCTGCGCGTCACCACCGGCGAAGTGATCGATGCGGTGCTGAAGATCTTCACCGGCACGGTGAACCGCGGCCTCGTCGCGTCGCTCGTGGCCGCGGGGGTGCCCGCAGTCGGGCTGAGTGGAATCGACGCCAACCTGGTGGAGGCTGAGCAGTTGGACCCGAAACTCGGCGCCGTCGGCAAACCGGTGCGCACGAACGCCCGGCTGCTTGAGACTCTTGTCGCCGCCGGCTTCCTTCCCGTGGTCGCCTGCGTGGCCGGCGGCCGCGACGGCGCCATTTACAACGTCAACGCCGACCAGATGGCCGTCTCCTGCGCCGCCGGCTACAAAGCCGAACGCATCGTGTTCCTCACCGACGTCGAAGGCGTCCGCGACGGCAGCGGCGTCATCCGCGAGCTGACGCCCGCCCGGGCCCGGCGGCTCATCCGCGACGGCATCGCCACCGGCGGCATGCAGGCGAAACTCGAGGCGGCGATCGACGCGCTGAGCCGGGGCGTCCGCGAAGTCGCCATCGCCCCCGGCGCCGCCCCTCGCGTGCTCGAACGGCTGCTCGATGGCGACCGGTTGGGAACCCGAATCGTCGAGGCGCCATGAAAATCCGCAAAGCCACGATGAAAGACATCCCGGCGATGCTGGAACTGATCAACGGCTACGCCCGGGAGGGCATTATGCTCCCCCGGACCGAATTCGAGATGGCCGAGAACATTCGTGACTTCACCGTGGCCGAAGACGGCGAACGCATCCTGGCTTGCGGAGCGCTGCACTTTTACACGCCCACGATGGGCGAAGTCCGCTCCGTCGCCGTCGATCCCCGGGCCAAGGGGACCGGGCTCGGCCGGCGTCTCGTCGCCGCTCTCGAAGACGAGGCCCGCGCCTGCCGCCTGGAGACTCTTTTCGCGTTCACCTACGTGCCGGACTTCTTCCGCAAACTCGGCTACGTCGAAGTGGACCGCTCCGAACTGCCGCTCAAGGCCTGGAAAGACTGCATGCGGTGCCCGAAATTCCACTGCTGCGACGAACTGGCCATGATCCGCTACCTTACCGGCCGCCCGCCGGCGGCAAAGAAACTCGCCGAGCCCATCGACCCCGAGGTGCAGATCATTCAGCTCCCATCCGTCCGTCGGCCAGAGTAGGTTAGCCGAACCCCGGCGCCGCCTGCCTGATTGTGTCTTTCCAGACTCCTTCCGCCGGAGATCTTCGAAACGTCTTCGCCTCTAATCGCGGAGCAATGAAAATTTGTGAAGAATTCCGGCCAAGATGCACTCGTTATGATGTATAAAAGGTGATAGGCCTATAAGTACTATTTGCGGCTGGTACTGAGGGATAGGCATGAAAGCACAAACGGTCGGTGTGCGCGAATCGGCGGGCCGCGTTCTCTGCTGCACGGTGTTCCGTCCCAGCGGGCGCAAGCTTCTGGCAAGGGGCCACCTCATCAGCCCGGAGGACGTGCGTCTGCTGGAAATGGAAGGGATGGAAGAAGTTTGGGTCACCGAGCTCGAAGAGGGCGAAGTCTCTGAAGATCAGGCGGTCCTTCGGGTAGCCCAAGAGCTCGGCTGCGGCGCCGTCGAGATCCGCCTCGCGCCCGGGGGCCGTGCGAATCTGTTCGCCACTGAAAACAGTTGTATTCTAATTGATGACGAATTACTGAAACAGATCAACTGTACTGCCAGCCTCGTCATTGCCACCGGCCGCAATTTCAGCTATGTTCGGCCCGGGCAGCGGGTCGCGACGGTCAAGAGCGCCCCATTCGCGGTCGCTGAAGCGGAATTGGAGGCAGTGATCACGATATTGCGCGAACGTGGTCCGATACTCCAAGTACGTCCCATTCGGCGGGCGACGGTCGCCGTCGTCTACACGGACCCCATCAATCCCGAACGCAGTCGCGAGTTCTTCGAGCACATCATGCGCCAGCGCTTGGGCCGCTGTGCGGTGCGGGCGGACTATATCGTGACCGCTATTGAAGACGAGCCCTCGGTGGCGCGGGCGCTGGAGAATGTCCTCCGTGTGGACCCCACGGTCATTGTCATCGCCACCCCCACCGCACCCGCCGGACCGGAGGATCCCATCGGACGGGCGATGGTCCGCATCGGCTGCCACCTGGAGAAGTTTCTCGCCCCGGTAGAGCCGGGCAACCTGCTGCTGGTCGGCTACAAGGACGCCACCCCCATCATTTCGGCCCCGGGCTGTTATCGTTCGGCCAAACCCAACGTCGTTGACCTGATTCTGCCCCCGATGCTGGCTCGCTACCGCGTCTCCGGCTGGGAGATCGCCTGCCTGGGGCACGGCGGACTGCTCAGTTAGGTTTTTCGGCTGCCGCCGAACCTGCTGGGACGGCCGGCACCGCGCCGGACAGGTGTGCTTAGATTGTCTTCATGAAGCTCCGGCGGATCCAAGCCTTCCTGCTCTCCTGCCGCTTGCCGGACCCGCTCGAACTCAGCTATTACGGCGGCCGCAGGACGATCGTCAAGCGCGACGCAATGCTTGTCCGTATTGAAGGCGGCGACGGTCTGGAAGGCTGGGGGCCGGGGCCGGCCAGCGAACGGGCGCTGGAGACGATCGACGGCTTGATCGCGCCCTTTCTGAACGGCCGGGAGGTCGAGGAGCTTGACGCTCTCAGAACCGAATTCTTCGAGCTGCCGGAGGCTGGACTCGCGCAGAAGAAGGTTTATCGCGCGGTCGAACTGGCCTTGTACGATCTACTGGGTAAACAGCGTGGCTTGCCCGTATCCGAACTCCTCGGCGGACGCCGGCGGGAGAGTATCCGTCTCTACGGCAGCGCCGGCATGTACCAGCCGCCCGAAGGTTATGCGCGCGAGGCGGCGCTGATCGCCGGCCTGGGTTTCGGCGCCTACAAGATGCGGCCGGCTTTGGGTCCGGAGGAGGACCTCCGCGCCGTGAGCCTGATGCGCGAGGCAGTGGGGCCAAGCGTGGAAATCATGGTGGACGCCCACACGTGGTGGCGGATGGGAGACCGCAGCTACCCCCGTGGCGTGATCGAAGACCTGGCCGCCGCGTTCGGGAAACTGGGCGTCTACTGGCTCGAGGAACCGCTGCCGCCCCACGACCACGCCGCCTACCGCGACCTCCGGAAAAAGGCGCTCGTCCGTCTCGCCTCCGGCGAGCATGAACAAACCATGGATGGATTTCTCGATCTCGTCGAAACGGCGGCTGTAGACTACGTCCAGGCCGACATCGTCTGCCAGGGCGGCTACGGGATCGGTGAACGTCTGCTGCCGGCCGTCGAGCGTGCCGGCTTGCAGTTCGCTTTTCATAGCTGGGGTACGGATCTGGAGGTGATCGCCGCCGCCCACCTGGGCGTCTGCTGGCCGGAATCCGTCGTCGCCTGGCTGGAGTACCCAGTCTATTCGACGGACCGGTTCGACACGATGTATCCTTTCCCACTGGCCCGCGAGATTCTCGCCGAGCCTCTTGAGATCTCCGGCGGCCGGCTGACCGTGCCCGACAAGCCAGGCTGGGGCGTTGAGATCAACCCCGCGGTCATCGGCCGGTACCCATGGGTTCCCGGTCCGTGGTCGTCGTTTTCTTTGATCTCGCCGGCCGGCACTTGGAGTGTCACTTCGGATCACAGCCTGGAATGGGGAGATTCGGAAGCCGATGCGTGATGTGCCTTTGCGCCTGCCGGGGCCTCGGCCTGGAACCGTGAGGGTGGCGCTGGGATTGACCGCCGGGGTGGCCGCTGCCGCGTGGGCTGTGCGAGGCCGTTCCTCCACCGTGTTCGCCCCATCGGTCTGGCGGGGCCCGGTAGACCGGCCGGCTCTCGCCCTGACGTTTGACGACGGACCGAGCGAATCGACCCCCGACTTGCTTGACCTGCTTCGCGAACTCCGCGTGCCGGCAACCTTTTTTCAATGCGGCGCCAACGTCCGCCGGCTCCCCGCTGTCGCCCGGCGGGTCGCGGCCGAGGGTCATGAGATCGGCAACCATTCCGACACCCATCCGCTGTTCTGCTTCCGGCGTCCCGGCTTCATCCGCGGGCAGCTCCTCCGGGCGCAGGAAGCAATCGAAAGAGCCGCCGGCGTGCTTCCGCGGTTTTTTCGCCCGCCCTACGGAGCCCGGTGGTTCGGACTGCGCGAGGCGCAGCGCCGGCTCGGCCTGACAGGCGTCATGTGGAGCGTGCTGGGACTCGACTGGAAGCTTCCTGGCGATGCGGCCGCCCGCCATATCCTGCGACGCGTTCACAACGGCGCCATCCTTTGTCTCCACGATGGACGGGAACTCCAGAGACGCCCCGACATCGGCCCCACGCTCGAGGCGGTGAGGCGCCTGGTTCCCCCGCTGTTGGCGCGCGGCTTCCGATTTGTCACAATAGGCAATTTGTTATGCCCGAGGAAGTCAGAGACCGGGTGATCCGTTGCATCGCCGAAGCGCAGCACCTCGATCCCGAAACCGTGACCATCGACAGCACGTTCGAGGAGCTCGGCATCGATTCGCTGGACGGCATTAATATCCTCTTCGCTTTGGAGACCGAGTTCGAGATCGACATTCCCGACGAGGCTGCGCAGAACATCCGGACGGTGCGCGAAATGGTGGAAGGCGTGGAACGGCTCCTGGCCGAGAAAGCAGGCTCCCGCCCGCAGGAGCAGACCTGACGCATGGGGCTGCGGCGCGTCGTCATCACCGGGTTGGGCGCCATTTCCGCGCTCGGCGAAAACGTCGCCGAGCTGACCGGCGCCCTCCGCCGGGGTTTCTCCGGCATCCGGCCCATCCAACTCGTGGACCGCTCGAAGCTCCGCTTTTCCAACGGCGCAGAGGTTCCCGGGTACGAGCCGGAGCGGCATTTCGACCCCAAGCAAGCGGCCATGCTGGACCGTTTCGCCCAGTTCGCCGTCATTGCCGCCCGGGAAGCGGTCCGCCAGGCTGGACTCGAAGCCGGATCGGCCTTGTTCCGCCGGGCAGGCATCATCACCGGCTCGTGCGTGGGAGGCCAAACCACCGAGGACGAAGGCTTCGTCGATCTGTACCTGCGGGGCAAGCCGCGCATCAGTCCGTTGATCATCCCCAAGACCATGGCCAACGCCGGGGCCAGCCGGATCTCGCTGGAATTCCAGATCCGGGGACCGGTCTATACAATCTCGACGGCCTGCTCCTCCTCGAACCATGCCATCGGCCAGGCGTATTGGGCGGTGCGTTCCGGGATGATCGACCTGGCGATCGCCGGCGGCAGCGAGGCGATGTTCAGCATGGGGATCCTGAAAGCGTGGGAGGCAATGCGTGTCGTCTCGCCGGATACTTGCCGCCCGTTCTGCAAAGACCGGAGCGGTCTCATCCTGGGCGAGGGCGGAGCCATGATGGTGCTCGAGACGCCGGAGTCCGCTCGCCGCCGGGGCGCCTCGGTGCTCGCTGAAGTCGTGGGCTTCGGCATGTCCTCGGACGCTCACCACCTGACACAGCCGTCGGTCGAGGGTCCGGCCCTGGCCATGCAGGCGGCGCTCGACGATGCCGGCCTCCCGCCCGACGCCATCGGCTATATCAACGCTCACGGTACCGGCACGGTCACCAACGATCCGACCGAGGCCGCGGCCATCCGGGCCGTCTTCGGCAGCCACGCGGCACGGATCCCGGTGAGTTCCACCAAATCGATGCACGGCCACACCTTAGGCGCCGCCGGCGCTCTCGAGGGCGTCGCCAGCATCGCCGCCGCCAGGGAAGGGTTCCTGCCGCCCACGATCAATTTCACCGAACGCGATCCTTCCTGCGACCTCGACGTCGTGGCTAACGCCCCGCGGCCCGGTAATCCCGAGTTCGTCATGTCGAACTCGTTTGCCTTCGGCGGCCTCAACGCCGTCGTCCTCTACCGGCTCCGGTGACCGGGGAGGCGCCGCCTTTCCGAACCGCCGTGAGAAGGACCGCCGCCTGGGGTCCCGGCTCTCTCCCGGTACTAGTACTTGATCTCATGGCGCAAGGGATCCATGGGTCGCGTCCTCCAGCGTCTCTTGTACACTTGAGTCTGGATTGAAACCACCCACGATTTCCGTCATCATTCCGGCGCACAATGCCGCGGGTACCATCGATGCTTGCCTGGGCGCCCTCGCGGCCTCGTCAATCCGCCCGCACGAGTGCCTCGTCATCGATGATGGCTCCACCGATGAGACGGCTGCCATCGCCCGCCGCCACGGCGTCCGGCTGATCCGCACGGAATGCAACCGCGGGGCGGCCTCGACCCGTAACCTCGGAGCCGCTTCGGCCACCGGCGACATCCTCGTTTTCATCGACGCCGATGTCTGCGTCCACCGCGAAACGCTCGAGCGCATTCGCCGGCGGTTCCAGGAAGATGCTTCTCTCGCCGCGTTATTCGGCTGCTACGACGATTCCCCGCACGCGCCAGAATTTCTTTCGCAGTACCGGAACCTGATGCACTGTTATGTTCATCGGCGGGGCCGCCGCGAAGCTTCCACCTTCTGGACCGGCTGCGGAGCGATCCGCCGGCGCGTCTTCGAGCTTTGCGGCGGGTTCGGCGCCTCACTGCCGGGCATGGAGGATGTCGAGCTGGGCTACCGGCTCCGGAAGTCCGGGCGCCGTATCCTGCTCGATCCGGAAATCCAGGTGCAGCACCGGAAACAGTGGCGGCTCTGGAACATGTTGAAGACCGACTTGCTTCGGCGCGGCCTCCCTTGGGTGGAGCTGATCTGGCGCCACCGCCTGCTGCCGAACGATCTGAATCTCGGCGCCGCGCACCGGATCAGCCTGGCGGCATCCCTTTTCCTTCTAGCCGCCGTAGCTTGGGGCGCCGCAGCGGATCCGCCGCGCACCGCGGTTGCCCTCGGAGGGTTCTTCTTCGCACTGCTCGGGGCTTACTGGTCTGAGTTCCTCGGCTCGGGGAAGGGAGCGATCGGCGCCGCATCGTTCACGGTATCGCTGGTGGCTGGCGCATGGGGGTTGGAAATGCCTCTGCTCGCGACGACGACGGCGGCTCTCTTCGTTGCGTGGGCCGCCCTGCGCGGTTTGCGGCGCCGGCCTGCAGCCACGGCCGCCCTCGGCGCTCTGACGGCCGCTGGGGCCTCATCCGCTGCCGCCGCCTTCGCCGCTGTGGCGCCGCCGGCTGCGGCCGTCGCCGGTGCGCTCCTGTCCGGCATCGTGATCCTGAATGCCGGCTTCTACCGGTTCCTGACCCGCCGCCGCGGACTGTTGTTCGCCGTCGCGGCTGTCCCCTTCCAACTCCTGTACCACCTCAACAACGCCCTTTGTCTGGTGCTGGGGACCGGGCGCTATCTCACGCGGTCCGCCCGTCCCCAGCCTCCGGTCCTCGCCCAGCGCCAGAGCTCCAGCGACTGATCTCACTTGCCGACCCGTACCGGCGCCTGTTGAGCGACCCCCTCATCCCTGCCCGGCGGCACCGAGCCGGCCGCAATGAAGTCCAGCCTGAACTTTTCTCCGCCGGTATATACTTGACGATATGCGCGCGCCGACATCGGGCTCCATTTTCGCCATCATCCTCTTCGCCGCCACTTCTGCGCTGCCGGGTTGCGCCCGCCGCCATGCGTCCGCTCCCGAACAGCGGCCCAACATCCTCTTCCTCTTCGCCGACGACCAGCGCGCCGACACCATTGCCGCCTGGGGCAACACTCATATCCAAACCCCGAACCTCGACCGCCTCGTCCGCCAAGGTTACAGCTTCCGCAACAACTACAACATGGGCGGCAACAGCGCCGCCGTTTGCATCCCCAGCCGGGCCATGGTGAACTCCGGCAAGGCCTATTTCCGCATCCGCAACGATCTGGAGGGCGTCCGCATCCTCCCGGAAATCCTCCGGGCCAACGGCTACGTCACTTTCGCCACCGGCAAGTGGCACAACAAGCGCCCGTCCTGGCTCCGCGGCTTCGAGCGCGGCAAGGCCGTTTTCTTCGGGGGCATGGCGAACCACCTGAAAGTGCCGCTGCAGGATCTGCTTCCCGACGGAACCTTGGGCAACGACCGCACCGGCGGCTTCTCGAGCGTCGTCTTCGCCGACGCCGCCATTGAATTCTTGCGCACTTACGACGGCGGCAAGCCTTTTTACGCCTACGTGGCCTTCACCGCCCCACACGACCCGCGAATGCCGCCGATGAAGTACCGGGAGATGTATTACGAGAATCGGCCGTTGCTCCCCCGGAACTTCATGCCCCAGCACCCCTTCAATCTCGGCCCGACGTTGACCCTCCGCGACGAGCAGCTCGCGCCCTGGCCCCGTCCCAAGAGCGTCATCAGCGACCAGCTCGCCGAATACTACGGCATGATCACCCATCTCGACGAGCAGATCGGCCGCGTGCTCGAAGCGCTGGAGGAATCAGGCCACGGCTCGAACACCTACATCATCTACGCCGCCGATCACGGCTTGGCCCTGGGCAGCCACGGCCTCCTGGGCAAGCAGAGCGTCTACGAGGACAGCCAGAAGTGTCCGCTCATCATCGTCGGTCCGGACGTTCCCAAGGGCCAGTCCACTACTGCGTTCACCTATCTCTACGACATCTTCCCCACCGTGCTCTCGGTGGCCGGCGTACCGCTGCCCGACGACCTGGACGGCCGGGACCTCTCGCCCATCTGGCACGGCGAGAAGGAGTCCGTGCGTGATTCCGTCTTCCTCGCCTACAAAGAGTGGATGCGCGCGGTGCGCGAGGGGCGCTACAAGCTGATCCGCTATCCGCAGATCGACTACACGCAGCTCTTCGACCTCGAAAAGGATCCCGACGAGCTGCACAATCTGGCGGACCAGCCTGACCAGGCGGACCGCATCGAGCAACTCAAGAAGTTGCTGCAGCAGTGGCAGGAGCAGTTGGGCGACCGCCAACCCTGGACGGCCGAGAAGCTCCAGCCGCGCAAGGTGGATCTCACCGGGCATCCCCGCAAGCCGGACCCCCACCAGCCGGAGTGGATCGTGAAAAAATACTTCTGAACCCGACCGCCCGCCGGAGTCCAAGGCTCGAAGCCGGCCGGAAACGCTAGTACGGCCTGCCTGGATTCCACTTCTCCGCCCGCGGACCCGGGAACGAGATCCAGCCGCCGGGCGGCCGGGCGTCCCACGCGGGCGCCGGACCCGGGCGCCGCAATCTCCCGGTGCGCTTCTCCAGCTTCACCCTGACCGTCATCTCCTTGCGGTCACGGACGATCTTCAGCCGCACCGTTTCGGCTCCTTTCCTGCGCAGGATGCGCGCAATCTCCCGCGGTGTCTCCACCTTCTCGCCTTCCACCTCTAGGATCACGTCGCCGGCCCGGATCCCCGCCCGGGCGGCCGGGGAGTCCTCTTGTACCGAGCGTACGAGCACGCCCTCTTCCACCCCGAAATATTCGGCCAACTGCCCTTCCAGCGCCTCGCCGAGGATGCCCAGACGGGCGCTGCGCCAGCTCATGTGCATCCGCGGAATGTCCGGGATTCCAAACCCCGGCGCCCGGAACTCCGGGATGGTAAACCGGTGGGACCACCGCTTCCCGCCCGGCCGCTTGCCCATCGTGGCCGTAACCGTCATTTCCTTCCCGTCGCGGATCAGCTTCAGCGTGACTTTCCGACCCACCGGCGTCTCCCGCACCAGCCGGACGAACTGCTGAACGCCTTCCACCCGCTGGCCGTTGTATTCGATGATGACGTCGCCCTTCTTCAGCCCGGCGCGGTCGGCCGCGCTGTCGGGAACTACGCTGGTGATCAAGACCCCGCGCTCCTCCGGCAACCCTTTTTCCTTCACCGTCTCGGCATTCACTTCCCAGACGTTGACCCCGAGGAAGCTTCGGCTCCCCTCTCCGCTGAAGGTCTCGATGATGACGTGCTTCTCGACCTCTTGATCTTCCGGCTCCTGCGCCTTCAGCTCCGCGGCGGCGTACGAGGCCAGCGCCACCGCCGCCACGACGTGCAGGGCCGTGTGCCGTTCGAAGAATCCTCGAATCCGCATCGCTTCCTCCTTGTCGTTGCCGGCGCCCGCTGGACGCCGGGCGCCCGGGACCGCCGTTTCAGAATGTCTCCACCGGCGCACCCAGAGCCTCCAGGGCGCGAATGCCCCTCAAGCGCACATAGTCGTTCTGCTCGAAGCGCAGCAGCTCCTGGAACGCGCCCACGACGTCCGCATCGGGCGAGTTCGCCAGCAGATCGATCGCCGCCGACCGGATCCCTGGATTCCGGTCACGCAGCAGGACCCGCGAGAGCGCCTGCCGGCACTCTGGATCGGAGGCGTGCGCCCGCAAACTCTCCAGCGCCTCCCATCGCACCCCGTCGTTCGGATCGTGCTCGAGCGCGTACAGCAGGGCCTCCCGCACTTCGGCCGACCACGCCATCCCCTTCAGCAGCTCCACGGAGTCAGCCCGGACCCCCGGGTCCAAGGGATTGCGCACCGCATTCACCAGCGCCTCACGGATGGGCGAATCCTCCAGCGTTCCCTCGAGGACCCGCTGGCGCTTCTCTTCCACCACGATCCGCACCCGCCCGCCGGGCTGGGGATCGATGTAGCGGACCTCCATGGCCGTCCCCGCCGCACCCGGATCGGCGGCCGCCGCCAGTTGCGCGCTCCAGCGCCCGGCGAAGAAGCCGGCCGCCGCCAGCGCCGCCGCCGCCCCGGCGGCCCAGGACGGCGCCCGCAAACGCCGCCGCGGCGGGCCAGCGGTGCGCACCCCGAAGCGCTGTGCGGGAAGCCTCCCTTCAACGGCCCGCCCCAGCGCTCGGCGGCATTCTTCGAGCAGCTCCTCCGGCGGCGCCGCCCCGGCCGTATCGAGCAGACGGTGCAGCCGCTTCTCCGTCTCCAGCGCCGTCCGGCAGGTCCGGCACTCATCCAGGTGCCGCGCCAGGGCCTCTTCCTGCTCCCCTGTCAGCTCGCCATAAAGGTACAGTGGAATTCGCTCCCTCGCCGCGTCGCAGTTCATAGTAAGTCTCCTAACTCCGCCCGTAGCTTCCGGGTGGCTCGGAACAGGGAGTTCTTGGCGGCTTCTTCCGTGGTTCCCAGCACATCCCCGATTTCCCGAAGCCGCAGACCATGATAGTGACGCAATTCGAAAACGACCCGCTCCTTCGGTGACAATTGCTGGAGTACGCCCTGGATCCGCTGCCCGATTTCGCCGCTCAGAAGCCTGCGCTGCGGGTCGCTTTCCGCCCGGGCTTCCTGCATCTGCTCCAGGCGGCCGCGGGAGACCGCAGCCCCCGTTCCCTCCACCGGCTCTTCCCTTCTCGCTTTCCGCCTCCGCAGCTGATCCAGGCACAGGTTCGTCACAATCCGGTAAAGCCACGTCTGGAAGCTGGAACCATGCCGGAACCGGTGCAGGTTCTGATAGACCCGGAGAAAGCACTCCTGATAAACGTCGCGGGCGTCTTCCGGAGAACGGAGCAGGCTCAAGGCGAGCCGGAGCACCGCCCGGTCGTGGGCCCGAACCAGGCGCTCGAACGCCTCCTGGTCGCCTCGTTGGGCCGCCCGAATCAGGGCGGCGTCATCCACGGCCGGAGCTGAGGAAATGGCTGCTGGCATTTCTCCCGGGTCGCCGCTCAACATCTCTATAGACGGACGGCACGCGAAAAGGTCACCCGGGAAGCCCGGCCGTTCAGCCGGTAGGTTCGATCTCGATCTTCTTCTGGCCGGCGTCCATGCTCACGATGCGAAAGCTCCTCACCTCCCCCGGACGGAGTCCAGCGAGGCCCGAGGTTGCGGGCACGCTTCCGGCCTTCCATTTCGCGGCCAGCATCGCCGTCAGAGCCGACAAGTCCGGCTTGGTGTCCCCCGCCTTCCGGCCTTCGCCCGCCGCCGCAGGCCTAGGCGGCCGGCACACCGCCAGCACGCCGTCGGCCAGCTCCACTTTGGCGAACTTGCGGCCCGCCTCCACCACGCGGCCCGTTACCACGTCGCCCACCTTGTGCTCGGCAATGTATTCGTCGGCGCTCGTCGGCTCGAGCTGCTTCATGCCCAGCCGGATCCGCCGCTTGTCCGGATCCAGCTCGAGCACCACGGTCTTCACCTTCTGCCCCACCGTAAGCATCTCTTTCGGGTGGTCCAGACGCCTCTCGTTGGTGATGTCGCCGATATGGATCATCCCGTCCACGCCCTCGACCAGCTCCACGAAGGCGCCGAACCTGGCCAGGCTCACCACCGTCCCCTCCACCACGCTACCCACAGGGAACCTGCGAGGCGCTTCCTCCCACGGATCCCCTAAGGCTTGTTTCAACCCCAGCGCGATCCGCCGCTTCTCCGGATCGACCGACAGGACTACCGTCTCCACTACCTCACCGGTTTTCAGCACGTCGGCAGGCTTCCGTACCTTCTTCGACCAGGACATCTCCGAGATGTGGATCATCCCATCGAGGCCCGGTTCGAGCTCGACGAAGGCCCCGAAGTCGGTCAGCCGGACCACCTTGCCCTTGACCCGCCGGCCCATCTCATACTTTTCGCTGGCGAGCGCCCACGGGTCCGGCGTCAGTTGCTTGCGCCCGAGGGAGATCTTTTTCGTCGCCGGGTCGATCTTGAGGATCTTCACCTCGACCGTCTCGCCCTCACGCAGAACGTCGGAGGGCTTGCGCACCCGATGCCAGGCAATATCGGCCACGTGCAGCAGCCCGTCCACGCCCCCCAAGTCGACGAACGCCCCGAAATCGGTGAGCTTCCGCACCGTGCCGCTGACCGTATCCCCTTCCTCGAGTTCGGCGAACCGCTTTTCCCGGGCCGCCCGAGCCTCCTCTTCCAGCACTGCTCGGCGGTCCACCACGACGTCTTCCTTCACCGTGTCGAGCTGGATCACCTTGCACCGGATCTCCTGCCCCACCAGCGCTTCCATCTCGGCCGCATCGCGGGTCCCGCTGCGGGAAGCCGGCATGAAGGCGCGGGCGCCGACGTCCACTGTGAGTCCGCCCTTGATCACTCCGGTGACCGTGCCGGCCACCGGCAGACCCTCCTGATAGGCCTTCTCCAAAGCGCTCCAGTCCCGCGGCCGCTCAGCCTGGACCGTCGAGAGGTGGAAATAGCCGTCGGGCGCCCTTCCAGTGATCGTCACCGTCAGCTTGTCGCCCGCCTTCACGGTGGCCTCTCCGTCCTCGCCAGCTACTTCGCTCGACGGCAGAAGCCCTTCGCGCTTCAAGCCGAGATCCACGAAGACGCCCGCGGGGGCGACCTCGATCACCGTGCCCTCTATCGGGGCTCCCGGAGCGGCTGTCAGGGAATGCTCCTCTTCGAAGGCGGACAACAGCCGTTCGAAGGAAACTTCGTCGGCTTCCGCCGCGGCCTCCGCATCCGTCGCGGCGGCTTCGTTCCGCTCGGCGGCGCCCCCGCTGCCTGGCGGCTCCTCCGGCGGCGCCGGCCGGGGCGCCGCAGTTTCGGCGGCGTCTGGGCGTGGTTCGCCGGCGTTGGCAGGCGCAAGAGAATCTTGGTTCTGGTCGGAGGAGTTCGGGGTGTTCATGAAAACTCGTACAGCAGCCCTCATTGTGGCATATCCGCGATGGCCGCCGCACCGGCTTTGAGTGCGCCCGCAGCGGCCCCTGCAGCCTCTGCGCACGGCCGCGCCGACGGCGCCCCCAGAAGCGTATCCTCTTAAGAGCGTGGGCTTGTGGAAAGGGATTTGCGCCACCCTAAAGCGCGTTCGGTCGCAGGACGTCGTCTGGCTGCTCTTTTTCTTCGCCCTCGGGGCGGTGAGTCCGACACTCAGTGACGCCGAGGTTCAGCTGCTTGTAGCCCTGGCGATCCTCCAAGTGGCAGAGCCGAGAGTACCGGCCTTCCAGACACCCCGAGGACGCATTCTCGCCATCGCCATGAAACTGGCCCTCGGCTACCTGCTCATCGGCGTCTCCGGCGGAATCACCAGCAGCTATTACCTGATCCTCCTCGTCCCCGTGGTGGCCGCCGCCACCACCCTCGGCGCCCTCGGCGCGGCGCTGGTTACCCTCGGCGCGTGTGGGGCCTACCTTTCGTTCCTCGCCTTCATCGATTGGGAGCAATTCGTTCTCCTGCCCGATGACGCCCGTGAACTGATGCTCCGGGTCCTGTTCCTTTGCCTGACCAGTTACCTCACCTATCAACTCGTCGAAACGAACCGCCTCCAGGCCCGCCGCTACCAGACCGTCGCCGAGCAGCTCGCCCAGGCGAACCGCGACCTCCAGCGGGCCGAAGCCGCAGTCCGGCGTTCGGAGCGCCTCGCCGCGCTGGGCCAGCTCACCGCCGGCCTGGCCCATGAACTCCGCAACCCTCTGGGGACGATGAAAGCCTCGGCCGAGGTGCTGGCCAAGAACGTCCCGCCGGAGAACGAGGTGGCCCACGAGCTGGCCGGTTACATCGCCGCCGAGGTCGATCGGCTCAACAGCCTGATCACCCGGTTCCTGGACTTCGCCCGCCCCCTGGAGCTCAAGCGCCGGGCCACCGAAATCACCGAGGTCATCGACCGCGCCATCGAACAGCTTCACCGCCACCAGCCCCAACTCGACGTTACGGTCTTCAAGAACTATTCTCCCGACGTTCCCCTGGTACCCATAGATGGGCAGCTCGTCGAGCGGGTCTTCTACAACCTGCTCGAGAATGCCGCCCAGGCCACGCCGCCCGGGGGCACGATCACGGTCAAGACCCGGCCGGTGAAGGGCGGCGTTGAGATCGCCGTCATCGACCGCGGTTCCGGCATCCCGCCGGAGCACCTGGAAAGCATCTTCAACCCTTTCTTCACCACCAAGAGCGGCGGCACCGGGCTGGGTTTAGCCATCGTTTCGAAGATCGTCGACGAGCACGGCGGTAGAATGGCGGTCGAGAGCGAAGTGGGCCAGGGCACCGTCTTCCGTGTCGTGCTGCCGGCCGAAACCGAACCATGAAGAACGCCCGCATCTTGATCGTCGAGGACGAAGAGAAGCTGCGCCGCGTCATCCAGTTGCAGCTCACCGCCGCCGGCTACGAAGTGGACCAGGCCGGCAGCGCCGAGCAAGGACTGCAGCTCGCCGATCGCGCCGACTTGATCCTCACGGACCTGCGCCTGCCCGGCATCGACGGCATCGAATTCATCCGCCGCCTCAGGGCACAGGACGCCCAAACCCCGATCATCGTCATGACCGCCTTCGGCACCGTCGAGAACGCCGTTGAGGCCATGAAGCTCGGCGCCGTCGATTTCCTCCCCAAACCCTTCTCCATGGACCACCTGATGGCCGTCATCGAAAAGGCTCTCGAAGTCCGCGCCCTCCGCGACGAGAACCGCCGCCTGCGCGAGGAGTTGGGCCGCCGCTACGAGTTCGACAACATCATCGGCCGCAGCCCGGCCATGCAGGAGATCTTCGCCACCATCGAGCGCGTCGCCCCCACCCGCGCCACCGTCCTCATCGCCGGCGAGAGCGGTACCGGCAAAGACCTCATCGCCCGCGCCATCCATCACCACTCGGCCCGGCGCGACAAGCCTTTCGTCAAGATCAACTGCGCCGCCATCCCCGAAAACCTCATGGAGAGCGAGCTGTTCGGTTACGAAAAAGGCGCGTTCACCGGCGCGGTGACGAGCAAACCCGGCAAGTTCGAGCAGGCCGACACCGGCACCGTCTTCCTCGACGAGATCGGCGACGTGCCCCCGAGCATCCAGGTGAAGCTGCTCCGCGTTCTGCAGGAGCGGGAGTTCGAACGTCTCGGCAGTAACCGGACGCGCCACATCGACGTCCGCGTCTTGGCGGCCACCAATGCCGACCTCCGCGCCGCCCTCGAGAGCGGCGAGTTCCGCGAAGACCTCTACTACCGGCTCAATGTCGTACCGATCAACGTGCCGCCGCTGCGGGAGCGCAAGGAAGACATCCCCGCCCTCGTCGACCATTTCATCCGCAAACACAAGGACGAACTCGGCAGCCGCGTCGAAGCCGTCTCCGAGGAGGCCCTCGACCTGCTGATGCGTTACCACTGGCCGGGCAACGTGCGGGAACTGGAAAACGTCATCGAGCGCAGCCTGGTGCTTTGCCCGGGAGACCGGCTCGAGGCGCGCGATGTCCGTCTGGACACGGCCCGGAGATCGGCCCCGCCGGCCGACGGCTTTCTGCCTCCCGGCAAGACCCTCCAGGAATACGAGCAAGATCTCATCCGGAAGGCGCTGGAACTCGCCAAAGGAAACAAGAGTCAGGCGGCCCGCCTGCTCGGTCTAACCCGCAATGCGCTCCGCTACCGCCTCTCTCAGATGGGCCTCGGGGGAGAGGAGAATAAAGCGGGCCGGTAATCCCCGGGAGGCCCGGCCCAGCTCGAGGCGATCACGCGCCGCCTTCAACGGCAGGGATCGGCGTCGGGATCCACCCCGAAGGCGCGGTGGATGTCGCGTAGCGTCAGCGTGCCGACCAGTTGATTCGGGTTCGCCCGGCTGATCACCGGGAGCACCGGATGCCCGGCGATCCTCTTCATCGCGCTGTCCAGGGCGATGTCCGGATAGAGCCTGGGCGTGGGGTCGCGGAAAATCACCTGCTCCAGCGGCTCGTCCGCCCGCCCTTCGGCTGCAGCCGCTTCCAACTCGTTCCGGCACACCCAGGTCCACATACCATGGCCGATCTTCACCAGCCGGTGCTCGTCGTTCTCTTCCCGAAGCAGCTCCAGCGCCGTCTTCACTTTGGTCCGCGGCCCGAAGACCGCGTGCGGCCGCTGCATGGCGTCTTCGACGCGCAGCCGGCGCATCTCGCGCTCCGCCTCTACACTGGGCAAGTCGAGCCCTTCTTCGCGCGCGTGCATCTGGAAAAACGGCACGCGCTGCAGGCGCCGCGAGATCAAGTAGGCGATCGTGTTGGCGATCATCACCGGGGCGATGATCATGTAGCTGCGGCTCACCTCGAAGACCATGAAGACGCTGGTCATGGGGGCCCGGAAAACGCCGGTGAAGAACGTCCCCATGCCGACGAGCACATAGGCGTCCGTCGGACTGGTGGGAAACAATTGGAGCTGATCGGCGAGCGATCCTAGAGCGCCGCCGATCATCGCCCCGGCGAAGATCGTCGGCGCAAACATCCCTCCCGGCGTCCCGGCGCTGAAACAGAGCAGCGTGACGAGAATCTTCAGCAGCCCCAGCGCCAGCAGCGTGCCCCAGGGGAACCGGTTGTGCAGCGCCCCGTCCACCGCCTCGTAGCCGACGCCCATCACCTCGGGGAACCAGATCCCGACTACGCCCACGGCGATCCCGGCGGCCCCAGGCAGCAGGTACCGCGTCCACGCGGGCAGCCGGGCCAGCCGCCGCCTGAGCACCGCGATCGTCTTCATGAACACGACGGCCAGCAGACCCGCGGCGATCCCGATCAAGGCATGCACGAACAGTTCTTTCGGATCTTCAATCCGGAACGCCGGCACCTGGAAGAGCGGTTCGTCCCCCAGAAACGTCCGGCTGACGATCACCGCCGAGGTGGCCGCCAGCACAATCGAGCCCAACACCCCCATTTGCCAGCCCACCACCACCTCTTCCATGACGAACAGCACGCCCGTGATCGGCGCATTGAAGGCCGCAGCGATGCCCGCAGCCGCTCCCACCGGCGCGATCATCCGCATCGTATCCCTCGCCAGGTGGAATGCCCGCCCGAGCAGCGATGCCACCCCGGCGCCCATCTGCAGCGCTGGATCCTCAGGACCCAGTGAGTTGCCCGACCCCAGCGAGATGGAACACGCCACGAATTTGCCCAGGACCGTGCTGAACGGTACGTGGCCATCGTAGATGTAGACCGCCGCTTTCGCCTGGTTCACCCCACTGCCGCGGGCCTTCTTGAAGACGAACCACACCAGCCCCGCAGCGATCAGCCCGCCGATCGCCGGCGAGAGCACGGTGGCCATTCGGGTTTGCTCGGCCAGAGTGCCCACCGCATACCACCGGATGAACTCGATGGTGATGTGAAAGCAGACCACGAGCAAACCGGCGAAGATGCCGATCAAAGTCGCCAGCAGCAGGAAGCGCTGCGCCTCGGTCATCCCGAACTGGGGCAGGGAAACCTTCCCCCTGGGCAGCCACGGTTTCGCCATATGCTCAGCTCGCCAATTGCCGGAGCACCAGGGTGAGAGCCCGGTCTGGAGCGGCTGGACTCGGACAGTTCAAGACGCGGTATCGCTCCAGCGCCTCCGCCAAAGCGATATTCTCCTCGACGGCTTCCGCCGTCCGCCGCTGCCGTACCTTGCCCGAAATCAGGCGGTCCGCCTTGTCCAGCATTTCCCGAACTTGGGCCGGCAAGGTTTCCAAGTCCTCCGGCAAACAGTAATCCAGCGCCTTGCGGGCCCGTTCCACCAGGATCTGACTCCGCCGTAAGCGCGTGTAGGAGCCCAGGCCGCGCAGCATCGGGTTCAAGCGGATGACCTCGGTTGCCAGCGCGTATTGCGCCCGGCTGCGCGTGTCCTTCGGATTGAGCGCCGAGGCGCGCGCATAGGCCGTCCGGGCCGAGAAGTAATGCTCCATCGCGAACTCGGCATCCCCCAGACCCCTGAATGCTTCCGCATCCCTCGGGTCGCTTCGCGTGACCTCGGCGAAGACCTTCCCCGCGTTGGCGTAAGACTCGGCGGCCAGAAAAAGCCAACCGATCCTCTTCTTCAGCTTTGGATCATCGGGGATCTCCTCGAGCAGGCGGAGCAGTTCGGCCTCCATCGCCCGCAACTCACCTTTCTCTTCGTACAGGTGAATCAATTCGAACCGAGTCTCGATGCGCCGCTCGAGGGGGTTCTCGGGCCACAACCCGTAAATCGCACGCTGATAATACTGCACCGCCAATTCCATGTTCCCCCGCCCGGCGTAGATCCGCGCCAGCATCAGATTGGCGACGCCGTTGGCCGGGTCGGCGCGGAGCAATTGTCTCAGGTACGTCTCCGCCTCCTCCGTGCGGCCGGCTTTCACCAGCACCAGCGCCAAGGCTTGCAGGTAGCGCTCGTCGTCACGCTTCAGCGCCAGCGCCGCGGTATACAACTGGATCGCGTCCTGGTAGCGGCCGGCCGCCGCTGCCTGCTCGCCTGCCTGGTATTGGCGTTCCGCCCGCTCCTGCTTTTGCCGGTTATAGGCCCGCGTCAGGAACCCGGTACCCAGAAACAACAGGCCCATCACAGTGAAGGCCGCCACCAGCGCCCGGGGCGTGGTGCGCGAGAGAAACAGGCCGATTTGGTCAGGCTCCATCTAACCAATCCAGCATACAAGGAGTGCGGGGCCCAGTCCCGAAACCCCGGCTCCGGACCCCGGCTTGTTCAGTCGGTCGCGGGACTCGGTTTCGGTTCCGGCGCCCGTTCGGGCTCCTCGATATACGGATAGTGGATACCGCGCAAGTAGAGCTTCAACGTGTAAATGCTGTGCGGCAAGAGCTGGTGGGAGATGTACACGCTGCCGACGGTGGCGGTCATCAGCGGCAGGATGATCCGGTAGTCGTTCGTCATCTCGAACAGGATCAGGATCGAAGTCGTCGGCGCTTTGGCCGCCGCAGCGAAGAAGGCCGCCATCCCGACCATCGCGTAAGCCCCCGACCCCGCCGTCCAGCTCGGAAATGCAGCGTGGATCAACATCCCGTAGGCTCCGCCCAGCATGGCCCCCATGTACAGGCTCGGAGCGAAGACGCCGCCGGAGCCGCCCGAGCCCAGCGTCGCGCAATTCGCTATCATCTCCATCACGAACAGCGCCAGCAGCAGCTCGAAGGAGAAGCGCACCCACAGGGCGGAATCCATCGCCGGGAAACCGGCGCCGTAAACTTGCGGAAAGAACCGCAGGATCAGACCGACGAACAGGCCGCCGAAGGCCGGCTTCGCCCAGTCCGGGAATTCCCACTGCAGGAACCAGGCTTCGGTCCGGTACAGCAGCCGCACATACACGATGGCCGCCAGGCCCACGATCAGCCCCATGATGAAATACAGCGGCAGCTCACGGCTGCTGATCAGTTGATAGGCGGTGACGTGAAACGCGGGGTAGTTGCCGAGGTAATGCCGGGCGATCACCGCCGAGCTCAACGAGGTGAGCATCACCAGCAGGAAGTCTGTGTGGATGCGGCGCATCATGATTTCCATGGCGAAGATCGCCCCGGCGATGGGAGCATTGAACGTCGCCGCGATGCCCCCGGCCGCCCCACAGGCCACCAACGTCCGGATGTTCCGCGTGGTCAGGTTCGCCAACTGCCCGATCGTCGAGCCGATCCCCGCCCCGATCTGCACCATCGGGCCTTCGCGTCCCGCCGCGCCCCCAAGGCCGATAGTGAGCGAGGAAGCCACCACTTTCACCACCACCACCCGCCGCCGGATCCGTCCGCCGAAGGTCGCCAGCGCCGTCATCACTTCGGGCACGCCGTGTCCCCGCGCTTCCTTGGCGAAGCGCTGGATCAGCGGGCCGGCCAGCAAGCCCCCGATGGCCGGCAACAGCACGAGCTTCGACGGCCCAAAGATCTCCAGCGCCCTCGCCAGCGGGCCCTGCGCCAGCTCGGTGAGCCACTCCAGGAACAGAATGAACAGCACCGATCCGAGGCCTGTCAGCAGTCCGACGACCACCGCCAGGAAGATCAGATAGTTCTCCGACGGCAGGAATGAAGCCCGAAACCAGCCTGACGGCGCCGCCCAGCCCCTGGCCAACGCCGCCGGCCGTCGCCATAAGGCGCTGGCCGCGCGCATGCGGGCTCTCCAGCGTTTCCAGCCCCCGGGCGCCCCTCTCATCACTGGATACCTTCGACTACGATGACCTGAACCCGTTCGCCCCGCCGCACCAGGAACGCGGTCTTCCGGGGCTCGTTCTCATAGCGTTCGAAAGCCCTGGCATCGCGCTCCCGCAGCCGCCTCCCGTTCACGCCGATGATCCGGTCGCCCTTTGCCAGCCCCGCCTGGGCCGCCGGGCTGTCCCGCCGCACCTGGACCACCAGCCAGCCCCCGCCCGACCACTCCGCATGCAGCCCCAGCCGCGGATAGAAGCGCAGTCGCGGCTCCACCGGCCGGCAGTTCCGATCCGGAATCCGCGTCCCCCCCGCCACCCTGCGGCCGTCCCGGATCACCCGGTAGCGAACCAGCTCCCCCGGTTCGCGCTCGGCGTAAAGCCGGGCGAACTCCTCGGCTGACGGCACCGGCTTCCCATCCCACGCCACCAGGATGTCCCCCTCGTGGATAGAGGGTTCGGGCACAAACGCGTCCGCTCGGACCCGCTCCACCAACACCCCCTCCCGCACCCCCAGCAGTTGACGGGCTTCCTCATCCAGATCGCTTACCTCGATGGCCTGGCAGGGTGCACCGTGCGTCAGCCGGTCTACCAGCGCCGGGATCCCGTCGGCCGGCAGAATCCGATACCCGTCCGCCGCCTTCACGGCGACCCCCACCAGCTCCCCGTCCAGGTCCACGATCGCCGCCGCCTCACAAGACTCCGGAAACGGAAGGGCAAACTCCACCTTGCTGGCGTGAGCCCCCGAGCGCCGCGTAAACCGCGTCACGTAACCCGGCACCACCTCCACCTGGTTTTCGGGCAACAGGCTCACCGCCACGACGTAGGAACCCGGCCGCAACCCGGGGAACTCCTGGAGATTGAAGTTGCCTACTCCCTGCGGCTGCTTCACCGCAAACAGGGCCACGTCGCGTTCCGTGTCGACCCCCAACAGGCGGTACGCCGGCGAAGACGCCGCCGTTGCTTCTCCGCTCACCGTCAGCGCTTCGCCCTCGCCAGCCGCCGGAACGAATTCCGACTCCACCTCGTCGGCCGCCCGCGCTGTGGTCAATGCCACACCCGGCGCAATCATGATGCCCGGGTGATTGCCCGGGCCGATCAGCACGAGCTTGTTCCGCACGATCTCGGCCACCTGCCACCAATAGTCGGATTGGTAAGTGAGCGGACTCTTTTCCAAAGAGGGCCGCAAAGAAGGCGCCGTGATCGGGGGCAACGGGAGGTCGAGACGCGGCGGTTTCGAGCCGGGATTCTCTTCGGTGACCGCCCCGTGGATCAACACCCCAGCCACCGCCGCCACAACCAGCACCGGAAACAACAAACCGCGCTCATGCAGTTTTCCAAGCCCCGGAAGGGCAAGCAAGCGGGAAAGAAATCGTTTCAACAATCTCAATATTCATGATATTGCAGCCGGCAACACGAGTCTCACCGAAGCTCACCGTCCGCGCGCAGCGCCGATGGGACGGCCGGATGAATCAGCGGCGCATCCGAGGCAGCGGGCAGCCGGGACATTCCCCGCCTCCGGGTAGCATATGGACATGGAGTTTCTCCGCCGGGCGCCGGGACGGCCCTCGAAGCTGGGCGTATTGGCAGCAGCGTTCCACCCCCCGACACGGGCTCACCTCGCCCTGGCTCGGGCCGCGCTCCTCTTGGTGAACGAGGTCGTCTTCGTCTTGCCCCGGGTCTTCCCGCACAAGCGCTATGAAGAGGTCGCACTTCAGGACCGCGTCCGAATGGTGCTGGCGGCCACCGCCGGAGAACCGCAATTCTCGGTGGCCGTCAGTGAGGGCGGACTCTTCATCGAGATCGCTGAGGAGTGCAAGACAGCCTACGGGCCCGAGGTGGAGATCTGGTTCCTGTGCGGCCGGGATGCGGCCGAGCGGGTCGTGAACTGGGATTACGGCGAACCGGGGGCCTTCGCCCGGCAACTGAAGACTTACGGCCTCCTGGTCGCTCCCCGGCGCGGGCGGTATGAGCCTCCTCCCGAATACCGCGAGCGGATCCGCCCTCTGCCCCTCGACAGGGACTACGATGAGGTTTCTTCGACCGCCGTCCGGGAGGCCATCCGCACCGGCCGCCCGTGGGAACATCTCGTGCCCGCGACGATCGTCGAAGAGGTCCGCCGTTTGTACGGGGGCCGACCCGAGAAGACGAGCGCCCAGTGACCCTTGCAAGCCAACTACCGGGACCTCGACCGCAACGTAGAGCATTGGACGCCGCCGGCCTCCAGATCCTGGCGGCCGCCTTGTTGTTCTCCACTGGCGGGGCGGCGGTAAAGGCCACTGCTTTCGATAGTTGGCAGGTGGCCTCCTTCCGCTCGGGTGTGGCGGCCGCCGCGTTGCTGCTGCTGTTGCCGTCGGCCCGCCGGAACTGGTCGCCACGGGTCTTGCTGGTGGGCTTTGCCTATGCCGCCACCATGGTCCTCTATGTCATGGGCAACAAGCTCACCACCGCCGCCAATACGATCTTCCTGCAATCCACCGCGCCGCTCTATTTGCTGCTGTTCGGTCCGCTCTTGCTGAAAGAGCCCGTCCGCCGCTCCGACGCCCTGCTGATGGCGGTCGTCGCCGCCGGCATGGCATTGTTCTTCGTCGGCGAACAGCAACCCCTCGCCACTGCCCCGGATCCGTTGACGGGCAACGTCTTGAGCGCCGTCAGCGGCGTCACCTGGGCGCTCACGATCGCCGGGCTACGGTGGCTCGAGCGCAGGCAGGGCAGAGGCGGCATGGCCACCGTGGTCGCAGGCAACCTCATCGCCTGCCTGGCTTGCCTGCCGTTCGCTCTGCCCGTGGGCGCTCCCCGCCCGATCGATTGGGCTGTGGTCGGTTATCTGGGCGTTTTCCAGATCAGCGCCGCGTACCTCTTTCTCACCCGGGCGATCGGCCGCGTACCCGCTCTCAAGACCTCGCTGCTGCTGCTGGCCGAGCCGGCGGTCAACCCGGTCTGGGCCTGGCTCGTCCACGGGGAGCGTCCCGGAGGACTCGCCCTCCTCGGAGGCGGCCTGATCCTCTCCGGCACGTTGCTCAACGTTCTCCGAAAGGGCGGTCGCGAAGCCGGCGCGCCCCCCGCCTGAGAGCCGGCGGTCTGGGCTATCCTGTAAATGAACAATCGACCACTTGTGGCGGGAGAACCCCGCGGCAACCGAGAAGGAGACCGATTCGAATGGCTGGTGAACAACAGGAAGGGGCGAAGCCGGGGCGGACTGTGTTCTGCGTCAAGCTCAAGCGGGAGTTGCCGGGCCTCGACGAGGTGCCGTTTGACGGCCACCCGCTGGGCCAGCGCATCTACGAACACGTCTCCAAGCAAGCATGGGCCATGTGGGTCGAGCACATGAAAATGATCATGAACGAATACCGGCTCAACCTCGGCACCCCGCAGGCCCAGGAGTTCTTGCTGAAACAGATGGAACAGTTCTTCTTCGGCGAGGGAGCTGAGCTGCCTCCCGACTACGTGCCCCCTGAATCGAACCAGTGACGCCCGAAGCCGGCGCTGTGTTCCTGCCGTGAGAGTGGATGGGCCCGGGGCTGCCGGCGCCCCCTGGGGAGAGGGGGCTGCAAAGCGGGTCAGTCCAGGTCGCCGAGCTGCTCCCGGCGGGCAAAGTACAGGCTCGTCGCCCTCTCCAGCTCCGCTTTCGTCATCCTCACCGGGCGCTTCTCGTACTCGCTGATCGACACCAAGATATTGCAGATGTCCATCGGGTAACAGGCGCGCAACTCTTTGCGCCCGTCCCGCAGACAGAGCCTCCTCAGGTACTCGGCGCTGTCCGGCTCCGCCGGGATGCGCTTGGCGGCCACCACCCGCTGGAAGATCTGGTCGAAGGTCTGGGCGTCCACCGGCTCGATGTAGATCTTGTTGTGGATGCGCCGCAAGAACGCCTCGTCGGCCAGATCGTAGGGGTCGAGGTTGGTGGAGAAGACCACCATGAGTTCGAAAGGAATCTGGAACTTGACGCCGTAGCGCAGAGTGAGATAGTCCACCCGGCGGTCCAGAGGGACGATCCAGCGGTTCAACAGATCCCGCGGGCTCATCAACTGCCGGCCGAAGTCGTCGATGATGAAGATCCCATTGTTGGCTTTCATCTGCAGCGGCGCTGCATAGATCCCGGACGTGTCGTCCAGCCGGAGCTCCAGCATGCTCGGCACGAGTTCGCCGCCGACCACGATACACGGACGCCGGCAGAGAACCCACCGCGGATCGATGTCGGGATCTTCCAGCTCCAAGCGGTGGTGCACCACCGGATCGTAGAGGCTGATGATCTGATTGTCCACTTCGACGGCATAGGGGATCAGCACCGCATCGTGGTAGACGCGCAGCATCCGCTCGGCGATCGACGTCTTGCCGTTGCCGGACGGCCCGTAGATGAACATCGAGGTCTGCGAGATCAGCGCCGGGCCGAGCTGGTCGAGCAGCCGGTCGGTGACGACGAGGTCGGAAAGCGCCGCGCGCAGGGTCTTGCGGTCGATGTTCACCTTCGCCGCCTGGGCCCGCGTGGCTTTGTGGTAATCCTCCAGCGATACCGGCGCCGCCCCCGCATACTGGGAGATCTGGAACCGGTCGGTGGCCATCTGCTTGCCCGCTTCGGACAACACGAACTGATAGTCGTTGCCCAGCATGCCTTTGACTTCGATGAACTGCTGGGCCCGCAACTGCCGGAAAGCATGGTCAATGATCGGCAGAGACAGCCGCAGGCGTTCGCTCAACCTCTGTAAGCTGCTGAAGCCGTCGAGCAGCAGGCGCCGCAGGACGAGGTCCAGGACGAGCGACTCGGGCAGGTTCAACTCTTCCAGGCTCTGTGGGATCGATGGCGCGAAACTCGGGCGAACACCGGACATGGCAGATGTTGACATGGGTCTGGCTGGTTCCTCTCCTTTTCTCTATCGGCGGGTCCCGGCCGGACGTTTACCTCCGCCGGACTGCACGCTCCCGGGGGTTGGCCCGTCAGTCCGGTGTGAGGGTGAGATGCGCCGCTTGGGTCCTGTGGCTGGCACTCGGCGCCGTTTCTGTCCCCGCCCTCGCCGAATCCGGGCACGGCCGCGAGCCGGGCCAGGCCCTGCCCCGGCGCGGCGCGTGGCGGGCTCTGAAGGAAGCGCGCCGGGCCGAAAAGAAGGGCGAATGGGGCCGGGCCTACTTGTACTATGCTTTGGCCGCCGCTCAGGATCCCGGCGACGTCACCGGCGCCTGGGCCCGCAGCCTCGCCCTCCGCACTCGCGCTCTGGAAGATCTCGACTACCTCCCCCCGGACCTCGCCTCCGATGAAGCCGCCGAACCCGCCCCTTCGGACGAGTTCCTCGGCGTGATCTCCGAGGAAGAACTGAAGGAGGCCCAGAAACTGGAACCGCCGGTTCGCCTCCAACCGCGGCGGCGCAACCTCACCTTGGACCTCGAAGGGGACGCCCGGAAAATCTATGCGACTTTCGCCGCGGCTTTCGGCCTCCGCGTGGTGTTCGATGCCGATTTCCAGCCGGGCAAACCCACCCGCTTCCGGCTCGAAGACGCCGGCTTCTCCGAAGCTCTCCGCATCGTCCGGGCGGCTACGGGGACGTTCATCGTCCCGGTTAGTTCGAACGTTTTCCTGGTCGCCCGCGACACGCCGCAGAAGCGCCAGGCGCTCGAGCCCACGATGGCCCAAGTGATCCCCATCCCCGAAACCGTTTCCGTGCAGGAGGCCCAGGAACTGGCCCGGGCGGTCCAACAGGTGATGGACATCCGCCGGTTGGTGATCGATTCCGGCCGCCGCCTGGTGCTCGTCCGGGACCGGGTCTCGAAAGTCCTGCCGGCGGCGGAACTCTTCCGCAGCCTCATGGCCCCCCGGCCTGAGGTCGTGATCGAGGTCGAGTTCCTGGAAACGGCCGACAACTCGACTTTGAACTACGGCTTCAACCCGCCCACTTCGTTGATCGTTTCTTTTCTTCCAGGCGCCATCCCTCTGGCAGCCCCGATAACGCTCAACCTTTTCGGCCTCACCGTCGCCGACGCCGAACTGATCGCCAGCATGTCGCGCAACTCCACCCGGAGCCTGCTGCGGGCCCAACTGCGCTCTGTCAGCGGCCAGCCGGCCACGCTGCACGTGGGCGACCGCTTCCCGGTTCAGGTAAATGCCTATCTGGGGAATGTTTCCGGACCCGGGAAGGTCTACGTGCCGCCGCCTCAGATCAACTTCGAAGACCTCGGCGTAGTCGTCAAGGTGACTCCCTATGTCCACGGCGACGACGCAGTGACCCTCGAAGTGGAGGCGGAGTTCAAAGTGCTCGCCGGGACTGCCCTGAATGGCATCCCGGTGATCGCCAACCGGACCTTTCAAGCCACCACCCGCCTGAAGGAAGGCGAATGGGCGGTCATGTCAGGACTCATGAAGGCCAGCGAGGCAAGGACCATCACGGGCCTCTGGGGCCTGGCCAGCATTCCCTACCTTGGACCGCTCTTCCGAAAGACCACCACGGAGCGCAAAGACGGCCGGACCCTGCTCGTTCTGAAGCCGACGATCGTGCGTGCTCCCTCCGCCGGCCAGCTCACGTCTCCGGTGTGGGTGGGCAGCGAAACGCGGCCCCTCACCATCGTCGATCCGGATTCCCCGCCCGCTTGAGGCCACGGCGGCGTCGCCGGACCGGGAAGGGCGTCTTCCTCTGCCGGTAGGAGCCGGCAGGCGCTCCCTCTCCACTGCGACTGTGGATGAGAAGAAAGACGAATCTTAGCCCGGCTGGGACACGGCGGAAAAAACGAGAGGCGGGGCTGCGTACACTTGCCCTGTGCGCCTCGATCCGGCCGGCGGCGCTCCCTTGGCGCGCCCGGCCGCCGGCCCGCTATCAGCTGGCGACTTCTTTGATCTTCTGCTCGACGCCGGAACGGGCGCGGTCCATCAGCTCACGACCGCGGTCCACGAGTTCCTCGCCGAGGTCCTCCAGGTAGGACTGGGCGTCTTCGGCTTTGCGCACGAGCTGCCGGCGCGTTCTCTGGCCGGACTGCGGAGCCGTCAGCAGGGCCACGCCGGCCCCTACGGCGACACCGATCAAGAAGGTAAGCACACCAACACCCGAGCAGTCTGATCTCATGACTGAGTTCCTCCTCTCCCGGTTCTATTCTAGTAGAGATGCCAGAGCGGGTTTTGGTTTCACTCCTGCTAACTTTTTCGATTCTCGGGGGTTGCTCCACGCAGCAACACCCCGGTACGATCAACCCGGGCCTGCTGCGGGCCTTCAGTCCGCTGCCGGCAGTAATCTCTTCCCCAGACAACCCAGTCACTCCGGAGAAGGTGGACCTCGGCCGGCGTCTCTACTTCGACACCCGCCTCTCTCGTAACAACGACATCTCGTGCGCCACCTGCCACCCGCTGGAGCGCTACGGCGCCGACGGGAGGCGCGTCAGCGTCGGGCACCGGGGCCGGCGCGGCGACCGGAACTCCCCTAGCGTCTACAACGCCGCCGGCCATTTCGTTCAGTTCTGGGACGGTAGAGCGAAAACTATCGAAGATCAGGCGAAAGCCCCGATCCTCAATCCTGCCGAGATGGCTATGGAGTCCGGCGAAGCCGTGGTCGAGGCGCTCCGCCGGGATCCGTCTTATGTCGAAGCCTTCGCCAAGGCCTTCCCCGGAGAGGCCGACCCGCTGACCTTCGACAATCTAGCCAAGGCGATCGGGGCGTTCGAGCGCACTTTGACCACGCCTGCGCGCTGGGACGCGTTCTTGCGCGGCGACCAGACGGCCCTCTCCCCGGAAGAAAAGGCGGGATTCGTCAAGTTTACCCAACTGGGCTGCATGACCTGCCACCGGGGCGCTTACGTGGGCGGGGAGATGTATTCCCGGCTCGGGATCGTGAAAGTCTGGCCCGACAAGAAGGACCCCGGCCGTTACCGCGTCACGCGAAACGAGCGCGACCGCTTCGTCTTCAAGGTTCCCAGCTTGAGGAACGTTACGAAGACCGGTCCCTACCTGCATGACGGTTCTGTTTCCAGTCTCGAGGAGATGGTCCGGATCATGGCCGACTATCAGCTTGGCAAGACGTTGTCCGACGAGGAAGTCGCGGCCATCGTGAAGTGGCTGGACACCCTCACCGGCGAGCTCCCGGCCGAGTTCGCTCCACACGCCGGGCGAACGCTTCGCGGGCCAACCGCTGGGCGGGCGCCCGCCCCGGGTCCCGGCAGTACTCCCGAGGCGACAATCCCGTAACCTTCCGGAACACCCGCGCGAAGTAGCTGGGGTCGGAAAAGCCGCACCGTTCGGCCACCTGGGTGACGTTGTTGCGGGGATCCAGCAGGAGGCGCTTGGCCAGCTCCATCCGTTTTTCGGTGACATAACGCTCGAAGGTCGTTCCGGTCACTTTCCGGAAGGTCCGGCTCAAATGGCTGGCCGAGATTCCCAACGATGCCGCCACCTCGCGGATCGAGATCGTCCTCGGCCCATGTTCGATCGAATGATCCACCGCCCGGCGGGCGCGCTCGGCGATGGACGCGGCCCTACCGTTCTCCAGCCGGTGCACTTCATCGAGGACTTCGTTCGCAGCCTCCAGGTAGGCGGTCTGGACCTCGAAAGGAGCCGCCGCAGCGTCGAACTCCGCCGCCGCCTGCCGCCGCAGGAGTGACAGCGTGGCCGCGTCCACACCAAGCTTGTGGGCGGCCGCGGCCATCCCGCTCAGTGCCCAAGTGAAGAAGGAGCGCTGGCGGGCCACGTCGTCACCGAACCGCTGGTCCACGCGTACCGGCAGACCGGCGATGGCGAGACGGGCATCGTCGAATTGCCGCGCCGCCACCATGCGGCAGATTTCTTCGGATAACGCCGCCAGGGTTTCGCCTGAGCCGTTCACCGGCTGGTGGTAAGCCACGCCCTGCGACGAAGCCGCCAGGGCCATGCAGGCTTCCTGGTAGGAGCGCCGCAAGGACCGCCGGTCCTCCACCGCACCCCCCACGCCGACACGGACTTCGAGATGATGCCGGTCCCCGATCCGCTCATGGATCCGGCGGGCAAGACGCAGGGCTTCAGAGTCGCTGCGAAGGCCGGCGGCGCGTGACTCGCCGAGCAGCACCAATATGCCCTTACATCTCATGTAGACGGCGGCCGCGTTGCCGTACTCCTCGCAAACCTCCTCCACCGTCCGAATCACGGAAGCCCACCCGAGCTCGGAGAACGCCCGAGCGGCGTCCCGGCCGTTCTCCACCACCGGCCGCACCACGAGCACCCGGTCCGGTTCACTCGTGAAGCCCGCTTGGAGCGCCAACTCCTTCGTGACACCCCAGTCAGAACCGGCGCCCTCGAGCGCCACATAGGCGAGCTCCCTGGCGGCGAGCTCGCTCTCCCTCGCCTTCCTCCGGTGCGCTTGGACCAACTCCTCGAGCCGCGCCCAGGAATTCCCCAGATATCGCGCAAAGACCTCCAGCAACTGAGTCGTCCGGCGGATCTCTCCTTCATCCACCACCGGAACCGCGTAGTAGGCCTTTTCAAGCGCCGCCAAATCAATGTGATCGAGCCCGGCGACCCGTTCCGCAATCTGGACAAAGGACTCTTTGGTGGGCGGGCGCCGGTGCACCTGGCCGGCGTACAAAACGGCCACCTGCTTGCCGTTGCAGAGCACCGGCACAGCGATGTCCACCAGCCCGAAGCGGCACTCATAGGCTTCCGACCGGCCCGACCGCCGCACCCGCTCTTCCGCCGCCTTGTCGGAAATCGCACAGGTTATTGACTCTTTTCGGCCGCAATCGTTGATCAGGCGGCAATAAGCGGGGTCTGGGCTCCCCTCTTCAAGGCCGACGAGCGACGACAGTACCGGAGCCTGAAGCGCCTCACTCAGTGTGAGATGACGGTTCGCCAGGCGGCCGGTAGGTTCGCCCTGGGTCCACACCAGGTCGATGTTCCTGATGCCGCAAGCGCGCTTCAGCAGGAGGAAGACGAACTGGATGAACTCCAGATCTTGCCCGAGCCACTCGAGAAACAGTTCCCGGGCCCGGGAGTCCAATGGCTTCTCCTTCGATGTTCCCCCCATCGACCCACCTTCGGGTACATATTACCAGGGCAGGCGGCCGATCGTGCCGGGATTCCACCGGCGGTGGACCCGGCGGGCCAGGAACCGCAAGAAAACGCAACTGGTTGCGAATCGCGGGCGCTGCGCCAGGGACATGGCCGGTTTCCAAACCGACGGACACGTTCCTGCGGCCCGCCGCTAGAGTACCAGAATGAGCATGAAAGTGCATTCAAACTTTTCTTTTGTTTCACTATGCTGGTTTGCGCTATCGGTCGCGATACCGGTCGCCTGAAGTGTAAAGGGCGTCGGGGTCGTGGCGGGGAGGTCAAGGTGCCAGATAGGGTCTTCAGGGTGATTGAAGCGACGAAAACAAAAGCGTTCGCACTACAGCTCACCGGCGCGCTGGCGGCTGCCTTGCTGCTGGTTGTGCTCATCCCGGCCCGCGCTGGGGCGCAGGGCCTCACGGGGGAGATTACGGGTATCGTCCAGGATCCCTCGCAGGCGGTGATCCCCGGGGCGGAAGTCATTCTCACGCAAGAGAGTACGGGAGCCGTCCGCCGGACGTCGACGAACGCGGCCGGCTATTTTTCGATCATCGGCATCCCCGCCGGTACGTACACATTGAAGATCCAATCGGAAGGTTTCTCAGCCTGGGAAAAGCCCGGTATCGTCCTACACCCGGGCGACAAGCTGGCTTTCTCCCCGGTCGTGCTCGAGGTTGCGACGACCGGACAGGAAGTGACCGTTGTGGCTGAAGCAGCCGGCGTCATCCCGGTCGACACGGGGGAGAAATACGAGCTGATCACCTCCAAGGAAATCGACAACCTCTCCGTTCTCGGCCGCAGCGCCGATGAACTGCTCAAGATCCTGCCGGGCGTCGTTTACACGAATCCGGACGACCCAGGCACGCCGGCCGGCTTCGTCGTGCAATTCAATCGCGGCATCGGCGACTACAACGTCGCCGGCACCCGCAACACTCAGGTGGCCAACATCTCCGACGGCGCCAACGTGATCGACCCCGGGTGCAACTGTGGCTCGGCGGTCACACCGAATATGGACATGGTCCAGGAGGTGAAGGTCCAGACGGCTAACTTCGCCGCGGAGAACGCGCTCGGCCCGGTCGTCTTCAACGCGGTTTCGAAATCCGGAACCTCGGAGTTCCACGGCGAAGCATACCTCTACGCCCGCCACAGCATCTTCAACGCCCAGGACTGGCGGGCGAACTTCTTCGGCGAACAAAAGCCGAACGACAGCTTCTACTTTCCCGGTTTCAACATCGGCGGTCCGCTCAGTAAGAGCCGGAAGAAACTCTTCTTTTTCACCGGGATTGAGTTCCAGCGCCAGAACCATGACCTTGGCGTAAAGCCGGCCATCGTCCCTACAGAGGCGATGCGGCGGGGAGACTTCAGCGATGCCGACTACCTGGCGTCACTGGCCGGCTATGACGTCAACACCGTGCCGGGCAACGACGACGAAGGCAACAACAACTGGGAGGGCAATCCGCTCACACCCGACATGTTGCAAGGCGGCAAGATCAATCCCGATTACATCGATCCGGGCGGCCAGGTGATGATGAACCTCCTGCCACTGCCGAACAAGGATCCTAAAGAGGCCGGGGGTTACAACTACACCTCGCATATCGTCAACCCCGAACATCGCCGGCAGTTCCTCACCCGTGTCGACTACAACATCTCGGATGCCACAAAACTTTACACCCGCTTCAACTACGAGAACCAGCAGAGTCCATACCCGTACACACTCTGGTGGTACAACTCGAACGACGTGCCTTGGCCGGGCCGCTTGAAGGGCAACTACAATACTTATTCCAGCTCGACGAGTCTCGTGAAAGTGTTGGATCCCTCGACGACGAACGAAGTCGTTTTTGCCGTCACTTACTGGAGCATGCCTCACAAGGTCCGCGACCCCGAGAAGGTATCCCGGAGCGCGCTCGGCTATCCGTACAAAGGCATCTTCAAGGGCAATGGAACCGATCTGGTTCCCAGCTTCACCGACTGGGGCGGTGGTGTTGCCGACTTCATTCAGCCCGGCGGGCTCGACGACCCGGGCATCTTCGGTAACAAGTGGCTGGTCAGCATCGCCGATAACTTCAGTAAAGTTATCGGGACCCACACCACGAAATTCGGCGCCTACTTCGCCTTGGTGACTAACGAGGAGGTTCCGACGTACTACGACCAAGGGCTCTTCACGGCTACGAACTGGGGAGGCAACTCCACCGGCAACGCTTACGCCGACCTGCTGCTGGGCCGCATCAGCGATTTCGAGCAATCCAGCCCGAACTTCGTTACCGAGGGCGCCAGGAAAGAGATCAGCTTCTACGCCCAGGACAGTTGGAAGGTGACGCCCCGGTTCACGCTCGAGTACGGTATGAGATTCGCCCACAAGGGTTGGACTTACGAACGCAACGGCTACATGTTCGGCTTCGACTCGCGCCTCTATGACCCGAACGCGCCGGAGGGCGCTTTCCCCGGCCTGGTCTCGCCCCACCTCGGTTGGAACGGGCCGAAGTCCATCTTGAAGACCCCGGCTCTCACTTTCTCGCCGCGCTTCGGTTTCGCGTTCGATCTCACCGGCGGGGGTACCACGGTGATCCGGGGCGGTTTCGGCGTGTACCGTCACGTTGGGGAGACCGACGTAGCGATTTCAGGGACTACGAATCCCCCCTTACTCACCGATATTTACAAATGCTGTGGGTTGGAGTTGTGGGAGCTCGAGCAGATCGATCCCGAGAAGGAAGTCCTCAAGCCGACGCTTTTCGTAATGGAACCCTTGTCCAGCAAGATTCCAACGACGTATTCCTGGAGCTTCACGTTGTCCAAGAGCCTTCCCGGCCGGGTCACCTTGGAAGCCTCGTACGTCGGCAACAGCAGTTCGCATCAGAGAGTCTGTGACAACTGCGCTATCTCAAATATCAACGCGGTGCCGGAGGGCGCCATGTTTGGCTTCCCGCTCGGCGAGGATCCCGACGCTTACCGGCCGTACCAGCGCTACGGGGCCATCAACATGGTCCGCTACGCACTGTCACAGAACTACAATTCTTTGCAGGTGACGGCGACGAAGCAGGCGGGACGCCTGAACTTCTCCGCTGCCTATACCTTCTCAAAAGCCCTTGGTGTCGGCGGGGCTACCTACGGTACGAACTCGGACGCCTTCGATGCTCGGGGGCGCAGTTACGGCCCCCTCCCCTATGACCGGACACACAGCTTCAGCATCGCCTACAACTACTTGCTGCCTGGAAAGTTCAACAACCCAGTGGCGAAAGCGTTGTTCGAGGGTTGGCAGATCTCCGGCATCAGCCAGTTGCAGAGCGGCGGACCGCTGGCCATCCCGACCGACAACACCTACAGTTTCTCCTTCAGCGGCACAATGGCCAATGGCGAAGACATCTCGGCAATCCGGGTGAACGGAACGCCGGACACGCCGGCCCGCCCGATCCTCGTCTGCGATCCGCGGGAAGGACTCGACGAGGGCCAGTACGCCAATCCGGCGTGCTTCGTGGCGCCGTTGCCGGGACACAACGGTACCTACGCGATGCCGTACATGAAACGGCCGGCGTTCCAGAACCATGACCTGTCACTGTTCAAGAATTGGCAGTTCAACGAGCACCGCAAGCTGCAGTTCCGCTTCTCGATGTACAACTTCGTCAACCATCCATTGCCCTACTTCGAAGGCGGTGACCCCGGCCTCCAGATGAACTTCGTCAACGGGCTGCCGGATGAAGACACCATGAAAAACTTCGGCCGGACCCACTTCAAGCGAGGCCGCAGGCTGATGCAACTCGCGATCAAGTATTACTTCTGAGGACCGGCGCCCCGCGAAATCTCCTCCGCAGCGCGCCGCCCTCCGGGGCTTGTTCTCCCCGGGGGGCGGCGCTTCTGATGCCTCACGGTTCGGCTGTTCCTTTGGCGGATAATGGAAAGTAGCTCCATGCGCCCCTTAGGGATCGTCGGCTGGATCTGTATCGGCGTCGTCCTTCTCGCGCAATCGCAGCCGCACAAGACACCCGAACAGTGGATCACCGAAGCGGTCCAGCTCCACCAGGCCGGGGACTTGGAGAAAGCCGTCGCGGCATACCAGGAGTATCTCCGGCTCCGGCCACAGGATGCCAGGGCCCGCTCGAACCTCGGCGCTGCGTTCGCCAGCCTCGGGCGGTACAAGGAAGCCATTGAGCAGTACACCCAGGCACTCCAGGTGGATCCTTATAACCCGCTCGTGCGGTTCAATCTCGGCCTTGCTTATTACAAGACTGCTCAGATTCCACGAGCGGCCGAGGAGCTGGCCAAGGTCGTGGCGGCCGAGCCGGACAAGCGCAATGCGGTCTTGCTGCTCGCCGACTGTCTCTTGCGCATGGGCGACAACAAGAAGGTCATCGAGTTGCTTTCGCCCTTTGGCGAGAAAAACCCCGATGACCTGGCGGTCGCCTACCTGCTGGGCACGGCTCTGATCCGGGACGACCAGGTCGAAAAGGGCCAAATACTCGTCGACCGCATACTCCGCAATGGCGACTCGGCGGAGGCGCACCTCATGCTCGGCACCGCCCGGATGGCGGGGAATGATTTCCGGGGAGCCGTCGAGGAGTTCGAGAAAGCGGCCGCGCTCAATCCCAAGCTGCCGTCGGTACACTCCTACCTCGGCCGGGCTTTGCTTTCCAGCGGCCGCCGCGAAGAGGCCCGCCGGGCCTTCGAACGGGAACTCGAAGTCAATCCCCACGATTTCGACGCTAACCTCTACCTCGGCATGCTCCTCAGGGAGGACCGGAAGCTGGAGGAAGCCCTTCAGTACCTCCAGCGCGCTTTGCAAGTGCGGCCCGGCTCTCCTGCGGCCCGCTACCAGATTGGGATCCTGTACCTGGCTCGAGGCGATCTCGAGAAATCCGAAGAGGTGCTGAGAAAGCTCGTCGAGGAGTGGCCGGACTTCCTGGAGGCGCACGCTTCCCTCGTAAAGATCTACTTCCGGCTGAAGCGGCGGGACGAGGCCGAGCGCCATCGCCGGATCGTCCGCGAGCTGAACGCCACGAAGCAGGCCGAGAGACGCGCCCGCACCCACCCCCGCACCGGCGAAGCTCTAGAGCGGCAGAACCCACCGCCCGCCGGCGCTGTGGCCGCGAAAGCCAGGCCGGGCGCACCGGCCAAGGAGCCCGGCGCTGAGAGCACGGCGCCACAGAAACCCGAACCGGAGATCAAACCACCCGGCGAGTTCGAGACACTCGCGATCCGGGCTGCAGCGGCGCGGGAGGAGAATCGCGCCTCCGAGGCCGCTCAGCTCTATCGGAAGCTCGTTCAGATGCGCCCATCGTGGCTCGAAGGCTGGTGGTACCTCGGCACGCTCGCTTACGACGCCGACCGGTACTCGGAAGCCAAACGGGCCTTCCTCCGAGTCACGGAGCTCCGGCCCACTCGCGGTGTCGGCTGGGCGATGCTTGGGCTCTGCCAGTTCGCCTTGGAAGAGTACAAGGACGCCCTGGTCAGCCTCGAACGGGCCCGTAAGTTCGGCGTCCCCCGCCGCACGCAACTCTACACGGTGAGCCAATTCCACCTGGCCTTGCTGCAGAACTATTTCGGCTTCCCCGTCCGGTCGCTGCAGAACCTGCACAACATGGCCCGGCAAGCAGGCGCTGAGCCTAGCCTCATCAAGGCCATGGGCATCGTTTCTTTGTTCCTGCGCTATTTTCCGGAGACCCTGCCGCCGGAGATGTCCGACCTCGTCACCCGCGCCGGCCGGGCGCAGTATCACATGGCCAGGCGTGAGATGGAGGAGGCACGCAAGGCGTTCGAGGACCTCGTCGCCCGATATCCGGACACGCCCAACGTACACTACAGTTTCGGCGTTTTTCTGCTGGCGGTCGATGAGACCGACAAAGCGCTCGCCGAATTCAAGCGGGAACTCGAGATCTCTCCGAACCATGTGCCCGCCCGCCAGCAGATCGCCTTCGAGTACATCCGCCGCGGCGAGCCCGCCAACGGTTTGCGCTACGCCAAGGAAGCCGTCAAGCTGGCGCCGCAATCCTTCGCCGCCCGCAACGCCCTTGGCCGCATCCTCCTGTCACTCGGCGAAGTGGAACGGGCTATCGAGGAACTCGAAACGGGCGTGAAGCTGGCCCCCGATAGCCCCCAGATGCACTTTCAGTTGGCCCGCGCCTATGCCCGCGCCGGGCGGAAGGAAGACGCCGCCCGGGAACGGGCCGAGTTCCAGCGGCTCGACAAGATCCGCCGGAGCGCCCGCCGGGCCCCGCGCACGCGCACCGAACGGCAAAGGCCACAGTGATTCCACTTTGGGGCGCGGCGGCTTACCTCGGCTCCGTTACCCGAATCACGCGGTTCGGCTTTACCTTCCGTAGCGTCTGCACCGTCCCGCTCGGCCACCGGATCTCGACCGACTGGATCTTAGACTCCTCGCCCAGGCCGAAGTGAACCCTCGTGTCGCTGGTCGACATGAATCCCACGCTGCCGGCCACGTGATTGTAAAGCACCCGCCCCGAGCCGAGCGTCACCTTCACTTTCGCGCCGATAGCGTCCCGGTTGCTCTTGCGCCCTTTGAGGTCCAGTAGCAGCCAGTTGCGCCCTGGGACGCCGGAATTGATCAGGATCCGCGGCTTATCGTTGAGCGACGTGACGACGATATCCATCCAGCCGTCGTCGTTGAAATCGGCGAAGGCGGAGCCCCGCTGGTAGCCCACCCGCAAAAAGTCCTTGCCGAGGTGCTCGGATACGTCTTCGAACTTCCTGCCCTCGAGGTTGCGGAACATCGTGTCGTGCTGGGCCGAACCCTCGAAGACGTAATCTACGTCTCCGTTTGCCGAAAAGATGTCTTTCCAGCCGTCGTTGTCGAAGTCGATGAAACCATTGCTCCAGCCGCCGAACTTCCGGCTGATCACCGAGATATTGTGCGTAGGCGAGACGTATTCGAAGTATTCGCCTTTCTCGTTCCGGAACAGGGCGAAAATCTGGTGCGGCAGGTCGTTATAGAAGATGTCCACCCAACCGTCGTTGTCGAAGTCTTTGGCGTCGCAGCCCATCGAGGAGACCACCACCCCTTCGTCGTTGTACGCGACGCCATAGAGCAGCCCGACCTCTTCAAACGTTCCATCACCGTGGTTGAGATACAGGAAGTTCGGTTCGGTGTCGTTGGCAATGAAGACGTCTTGTGTCCCGTTGCCGTCATAGTCGGCGATGGCGATGCCCATCCCCTTGCCCAAAGCCTCGGCGAAACCCGATTCCTTGGTGACGTCCTTGAACTTCCCGTTGCCAAGGTTCCGGAAGAGCTGGTGGGCGACGCTCTCATAGGTGCTGGGGTGGCAGTAGAGTTCCGTGTTCGTGTCCATCGTGCACTGAACGTCGGAGTACGGGCTCCAGAAGGTATAGTTGGAGACCACCAGGTCCAGCAGACCGTCGTTGTCATAGTCAAACCACGCCGCGTCCACGCTCAGCAGCTTCTCCGGCTTGGCCCCTGCCCCGGAACTGTCCGTCACATCAGTGAACGTGCCGTCGCCGTTGTTGCGGAACAGCGCATTCTTGCCGGCATTGGCGAGGAAGAGATCGGTGTCGCCGTCGTTGTCGTAGTCGCCGGCGGCCACCCCAAAGGTGAACCCGTAGCCGACCCCGGTGAGTCCGGCCTTTTCGGTGACGTCTTCGAAGACAAAGTTTCCCTTGTTCCGCAGCAGGAGGTTCCAATAGGAGCGGTCCACCTTCTTCATCTCCGGGAATTTCGCCCCGTTCGTGAAATAGATGTCCAGCAGACCATCGTTGTCGTAGTCGAAAATGGCTATGCCGCCGCACATGGGCTGCGGAAAATACTTCCGGCCCGTCAAGTCGTTGTTCGATATGTAGGTGATCTTCGACCGCGGAGCCACGTCCCGGAACGTGGGTAACCGTGGCTGTTCGCTCGCTTCGGTGCCCGCTGCCAGTAGCCACCCGCCGGCCAACAGCCCGGCTATGGGGAATACGGACGCCAAGACGCTGAGCAGCCGTTTTGCGACGCAACGGGCGCTCTGAGGTTCAAGCTTCCAACACATTCCTAAGTCCCCGCCTCCGCTGTTGGCGCCCCGGCCTCTGGTTCCCGAACCTTCACCAACCGGTTCACCGGCACATTGGTCAGCTCCTGCCGCCGGCCGCTGGGCCAGCGGATCTCCACGCGGTCAACCCTGGTCGCGTGGCCGAGGCCGAACCGCACCGGCAGTTCGCTGGAAGACGCGTAGCCGACGCTGGTGGTCGCATGATTGTACAAGCGTTGGCCGCCCGGTAACGTCACCGTCACCTTGGCGCCGATCCCGCTGCGGTTGCTGGCGGTTCCCTCCAGGAGCAGCGCCAGCCAGTTGCCGGCGTCCGGCGTGACGTTGTGAAACAGTCTTGCCGGTCCGTTCAACACGCTGACGGCGACATCGATGCGCCCGTCGTTGTCGAAGTCGGCGAACGCCGAGCCGTGGTGCAAAGCCGGCTTCTGAAAGTCCTTGCCGGCAGAAGCCGAGACGTCCTGGAACCGTCCGCCGCCCAGGTTCCGGAAAAGGCGGTTCGCCAGCAGAGAGCTGTCCACATACGGGCTGTCCGGGAAATGGGAGCTGGCGAAGAAAAGATCCTTCCACCCATCGTTGTCCAGGTCGAACATCCCCAGGCTCCACCCGGTGACCCTCCGGGTTCCCACGGCCAGGCCCGAGCGGGCCGTCTGGTCCTCGAAGTACATGAGCTCGTCGCCGGTGTTCCGGTACAACTGGAACGTATCGTTGATCATGCCGGAGATCACGATGTCCGGCCGGCCGTCGTTGTCGTAGTCGCGAAAATCGGCTCCCATGCCGGCGATCGGCGCCCCATCTTCGCGGACCGCGACCCCGGCTTCCAAAGCGAGTTCTTCGAAGCTCTTGCCTCTGTTGTTTTGGAACAGGAAATGGGGTACGGAGTCGTTTGCCACGAAGACATCCGTGAAGCCATCGCCGTTGAAATCAGCGAAGGCGACCCCCATCCCCTTGCCGATGTGCTTCGCCAGCCCCGTTTTTGCGGACACGTTGGCAAAGGTGCCGTCGCCGTTGTTCCGGTACAGCTGGTCGGGAAGCCCCTCGTAAACGTCTGGGTGGCAGTAGAAGAGCCTGACCGGAGAATCGCACTGCGGCTCGGTCCTGAGATCCCACTGAACGTAGTCGGAAATGAACAGATCGAGCCAACCGTCGTTGTCGTAGTCGAACCAGCCGGCCGAAATCGCCCACATCCTTCCATACTCGGGGTGCGGGGCCGCCAGTCCCGCCTTCTTCGTCACGTCTTCGAACCGCCCGTTTCCCAGATTGCGGTAGAGCGTGTTGTGATTGACGCCCGCCACAAAGATGTCCGCCCAGCCGTCGTTGTCATAATCGGCCGTGGCCACGGCCATCGAATAGCCTTGGCCCGCCACCCCGGCAGCCTCGGTGACGTCAGTGAAGGTTAAATCGCAGTTGTTCTTGAAGAGACGGTTGTGGAACTCCGGACCTTCTTTCTCGAGGGACGGAATAGCCGCCCCGTTGACGAAATAGATGTCCTGGCAGCCGTCGTTGTTGTAATCGAAGGCGGCTACGCCCGCCACCATCAGCTCGATCTGGTGGAAGCGGCCGGCGGCCGCATTCCGGAGCGTAAAATCGACGCCCGCCCGCCCGGCGACGTCCTCGAACTGGATCTGTCCGGCGGCAAGACCCGCCGCGAAAAAAAACGCCAATGGGAGCGCCAGCCGTCTCATCGCCGCTCCGGATGAAGCCTTCGTTCGGATTGGACAGAAGGCGAGTCCTTTGCGAGACCGAGTGCTGGTTCGGAGCGCGTTTCTCTCCCCACCCCTGCCTTCCACAGCAGATTATAGCAACGCCGGGCCGGGGTCTCCCGGAGAGTCTTGTCCAATACAAGATGATCATGAAACGGGGCTGGATTCCAATGCGAGGTGATCATGAACGGGGGGTGGGGAAGGCGGGGCTGAGGAGCCGGGCTGCAAGGGGCATTCTCGAAGGAGATGAA